>Ga0068859_100000019_pt1 | contig 247540 bp, 188 predicted proteins | sample KBSSwiS22_FD_66585 | JGI IMG/M metagenome (GOLD analysis project Ga0068859, IMG submission 66585) | Switchgrass rhizosphere microbial communities from Kellogg Biological Station, Michigan, USA - KBS Switchgrass S2-2 | ecosystem: Host-associated > Plants > Roots > Rhizosphere > Soil ...
CCTTCACCGTGACCGTCCTGGCAGCGCCGACCTCGGTGGCGCTCTCCCTCTCCAACGCCACCCAGCAGTACAGCGACGCCGAGACCCTCACCGCCACCGTCACCAACAGCGTCACCAACGCGGCGGTCAGCGGCGGCAGCGTCACCTTCAAGATCGGCGGCTCCACGGTCGGAACCTCCAGCGTCGGCGCCGGCGGCGTGGCTGCGCTCTCCCTGAACCTCGTGGAGTCGGCGGTCCTGGCCAAGGCCGACCTCGCGCCGGGCCCCCACACCGTCACCGCCATCTACAGCGGCAATGCGGCCCTGTGCTACGCGGCCTCCCCGGCGGCCAGCCAGACCCTGACCATCAACCAGGAGAACGCCCGCGCCAGCTACACTGGCTCCTCCTACAGCGCCACCTCCTGCGCCACCTGTGGCAACGCCGTGGTCACCCTCTCGGCCACCATCTGGGACATCACCGCCACGCCGGAAGCCGCCGGCGACACCAAGCCCGGCGACATCCGCAACGCCACCGTCACCTTCCTCTGGATCGAGGGCAACAAGGAGCTGGCTACCGTGCCGGTCGGCCTGGTGAACGCCGCCGACCTCAAGGTCGGAGCGGCCACCTACAACTGGAACGTCGACATCGGCCAGAGCGACTCGGAGCCCTACACCATCGGGGTGCGGGTCAACGGCTACTACACCAGGAACGTCTCTACCGATTACACCGTGGTCACCATCGCCAAGCCGATCGGGACGAACTTCATCTCCGGCGGCGGCCACCTGGTGCTGAAGAGCAGCTCGGGGCTGAAGCCCGGGGACGTGGGCAGCAAGACGAACTTCGGCTTCAACGTGAAGTACAACAAGCAGGGCACGAACCTGCAGGGGAAGATCAACGCCATCCTGCGCCGCCTGGAGAGCGACGGCGTCCTGCACGCGTACCAGATCAAGGGCAACGCGATGACCTCGCTGACGGTGGACGCCAAGGCCGGGACGGCGGTTTTCAACGGCAAGGCCAACATCACCGACATCACCAACCCGCTCCTGCCGGTGACGGTGGACGGCAACGGCACCCTGACGGTGACCATGACCGACAAGGGTGAGCCGGGCAGCGCCGACACCATCGGGATAGCGCTCTACAACAAGGCCGGCGGGCTCTGGTACTCCAGCAACTTCGCCGGCGGCAAGACCGTCGAGCAGCTCCTCGGCGGCGGGAACCTGGTCGTGAAGTAGGCGCTCTTGCGGAACGTGGACTCGCGGGGGCCGTAAACGGCCCCCGCTTCCTTGGTGCCTTCTAGGAAGGCGTCCTATTCCGAAGGCCCTCCTCCGCGCTCCACATTTCCCTCCGACCCCAGCGGTAGGAGGAGTTATGGCCTCTCCCCGGCCCATCCCGGCCCTTTCGCGTGCGCTCGGCCCAGCGCTGCTCCTGGCAGCCGCCCTGGGCGGAGCCCCCGCGGCGTTCGCCGACCACGTCGTCGCGGACTGCGTCCCCGCGCACCTCCAGGCGGCGATCCGCGCGGCCAACCAGGACAACGGCACCGTCCAGCTCGCGGCGGGATGCGTGTACACCTTCCTGGTGCCGGTGGACTACAACGCGTCCCTGGCCTACGAGAACGCGGTGGTGGACGTCCTCACCGGGCACTACACCATCGAGGGGAACGGCGCCACGCTCGAGCGCTACAGGCCTCCCAGCGGGCCGGACAACACGGCGCACTTCCGGTTCTTCTTCGTGGAGGTCGGCGCGGTCATCACCATCAAGAACCTGAAGATGGACCGCGGGCGCGCGCTGGACGGTCCGAACGGCAGCAGCCCGTCGTGCGGGGAATCGGCCGGTACCGGCGGCGGCGGCTCCCATGGGGGCGCCATCTTCAACATGGGCGACCTCACGCTCGACCACGTCACCATCACCAACTCGCGTGCCGGCAACGGCGGGACTGGCGGCCCCTGTCTCAACGGCTCGCTGTTCTGCGTGTCGCACGGCGGCGGCTGGGGAGGGCCCGGCGGCAGCGGCGGCGGCGTCTACAACTACGGCACGCTCACCGTGAAGGACTCGGTGCTGGCCCACAACGTGGCCGGCAACGGCGGCTCCGGCGGCGGCGGCTGCACCCAGACCGGCATCGGCGGCGGCGGCGGCAACACCGGCGGAAACGGCGGCGCCGTTTTCGGGGACTCGTCCACCGGCCACGTCTCGTCCACCACCGTCCAGGACAGCACCGTCTTCGACAACCAGGCCGGCAACGGCGGGAACGGCGGCGTGGGCGGGACGGCGGACGTCGGTCCGGGCGGGGAGGCGGGCTCCGGAGGCGGCCTCGCCAGCTTCGGCACCCTGACCGTCCTCCAGAGTACCGTCGAGAAGAACACCGCCGGCCAGGGCGGCTACTCGTACGCCAGGCGGGAGCACCAGGGGGAGTCGAACGGCAGCACCTCCCCCGCGGGCAACGCGGGCCGCGGCGGCGGCGTCGGGGCGTTCGGCCCCTCGCTCACGATCCAGGGCTCCACCTTCACCAACAACGCCGCCGGCCTCTCGAACATCGGCGGCTCGGGCGGCCACCAGGCGGTCCACAGCGCGGTCGGGCGCGGGGGCGGCGTCTACACCAGGGCCAGCAGCGCCGTCGTCGAGAACAGCACGATCTCCGGCAACCTCGGCTCGCGGCCGAGCTGCATGCAGATCGGCCAGACGATCGACGTCGTCAAGTTCACCCTGCCGGGCGGCAATGGCGGCGGGCTCGTCGTCGACGCCGGTGCGGCGACGCTGAAGAACGTGACCATGACCGACAACGTGCCCGGCGCGCTGGCGCAGTGCGAGACGGACGCCGGCTACGGGGCCTACTTCCCGGCTCCGCAGCCGGGCACAGGGGGCGGCCTCTTCTACGCCGGCTTTTCCTTTGTGAGCCTCTACAACACCGTCATCTCGACGCCGGTCTGGAAGGCCCGAGCCTGGGACACCTCCGACGGCACGCCGGATGCCTGCGCCCGAGAGGGCATCCTGAGCCTGTTCCTCAACTGGACGCCGGACTACAACATCGTCTGGAGCGAGCTCTCCGGCGCCGACAGCACGCTCCGCTTCGGCTGCCCGAGCTTCACGGTCGCCGATCCGAAGCTCGGCACGCTCACGGCGTCCACCGGCGACGGCCGCAACCCGTCCCTGGGCGCGGAGATGCTGAAGCCCCAGCCGGGCAGTCCCCTGGTGACCCAGGCCGGCCCCGGCGGCTTCCAGTCCTGTTTCGTGACCCTCGACCAAAGGGGAGCGACGCGCCCGCAGGGTCCCAACTGCGACATCGGCGCCTACGAGACCAGGTTCAGGCTGCTGACCAGCCCGTCGAACGCGACGGTCAACGAGGGAGCCACCGTCACCTTCACCGCCGACGCCGACACCGAGGGGTTCGTGCAGCCGACCGTGCAGTGGCAGAGGACGACGGACTACGGCGCGACCTGGAGCAGCATCGGCGGCGCCAACGCGATCTCGCTGCAGGGGGACGGCACCTACCGCTCCTCGTACTCGCGCCAGGTCGGCGGTGCCGACCACCTCACCCGCTACCGGGCGGTCTTCAGCAGCATCGTGGGCGGCGCCACCACCGAGGAAGCCTTCCTCGGCGTCCGCTACATGGCCATCACCCAGGACATCGTGGACGTCACCGTGAACGCCGGCTCGATCTTCCAGCTCCTCTTCGCGTGGGACGCCTACCCCCAGGTCGACCGGCTCATCTGGCGGCGCCGCGCCAACGCGTTCGCCGCCTGGGAAGAGTTCCAGAACTACCAGCTGAATCTCTACGGCGGGGGCTCCAACTACACCGACACCGCCACCGCCGCCATGAACGGCTGGCAATACCAGTTCCTCCTGAAGAGCACCTATTCGGGCCTGCCGGACAAGCTCTCCGCCATCGCCACCCTGCACGTGACCAACAACGCCACCTCGCCGTCGTTCAGCAGCAACTATCCCGAGAACGCGATCGCCACCGAGGGGGACAACAACGACCGCGCGACGTTCGTGGCCTTCGTGAGCGGCAACCCGCTGCCCACGGTGGGATGGCAGTCGCCGGTGCAGGGGGCGTGGACCGACCTCACCTCGGGGAACCCCGTGACCGACCCCGACGCCTACGTGTTCCAGACCACACCAGGCCAGAACAACAGCGTCTTCCTGAGCTTCCGCGCCTGGGGCGACCAGGACCAGAAGCAGTTCCGCGCCACCGCCCACAACAGCAGCGGCAACGCGGGCTCGCGGCAGGCCACGCTCTTCGTGCAGGTGCCCACCCAGCCGACGCTCGACTGCCCGTCGCCCGTCCTCTACGGCACCACCTACGAGTGCACGCTCACCGTCACCGCCGTGCCGCAGCGCGGGCCGCGGCCGCGCAAGCCCTGCGGCGAGGCCATGATCCGGACCCAGAGCGCCGAGCGGCGCTGCCTGCTGGACGGCAACGGGAAGTGCACGGTGAGCTTCGTCGCTCCGGGGCAGGGATGGACGTCGATGAGCCACCAGGTGATCTACTTCGGCGGCGACCAGCCGTGCGAGGGTGGGATCGCGCCCCCCGACCAGGGAAGCCAGACCTCGCTCGAGGTCTCGTTCGCGAGCTGCGTGAGGCCGAGGTTCACCTCCTGCCCGGCGGCGCAGACGGTGGACGGCGACCCCGTCAGCTGCAAGGGCTCGGTGCCCGACTTCCTCACCACCGAGGCAGGCCTCGGACTGGCCGACGCCGGCTGCCCGGTGACGCTCTCGCAGTCTCCGGCGGAGCTGACGCAGCTCGGGCCGGGCACCCACACCGTCGTCATCACCGCCGAGACCACCGTCGGCCAGGTCACCTGCAACACCAGCGTCACCGTTCGGGACACCACGCTGCCCGAGATCAGCGTGACCGGCGACAACCCGCTCCATGCCTCGTGCAAGCAGCCGGTGAACCTGCTGGCCGGCGTCACCGCCTCCGACCTGTGCGATCCCTCGCCCCGCGTGCTGATGGAGGGCACCTTCGACTTCCAGAAGTCGGGCACCTACACGCTCAGGTACAAGGCCCGCGACGCGGCCGGCAACGAGTCGGGCTACGTGGAGCGCACGCTCATCGTGGACGACACCGTCGCGCCGGAGCTCACGATGAACGGGCCGGAGACCTTCCCGGTCGAATGCCACGGCACCTACCAAGAGCTCGGCGCGTTCGCCCTCGACGCCTGTGACGGCGTGGTCGGCGTGGACATCCTCGGCACCGTCGACGTCAATACTCCCGGGACCTACACGCTCATCTACGAGGCCAAGGACAAGGCCGGCAACATCGGGCGCGCCAAACGCGAGGTCGTGGTCGAAGACACCGAGCCGCCGACCGCGCAGCTCAACGGCTCGCCGCTGATCACGCTGGATTGCGGCGCCCCGTTCACGGACCCGGGCGTCGATGCCTCCGACGCCTGCGCGGGAACCAACGTGAGGGTGGCGGTGGACGGCAGCGTCAACGTGAACGTGCCGGGGGACTACGTCCTCAGCTACAAGGTGAGCGACCCCAGCGGCAACACCCTCCTCGCGCCGCTCCAGCGGCACGTCGTGGTCTCGGGCGGCGGCACGCCGGACATCACGGTGCTCGGCGCGAACCCGGCCACGGTGGAGTGCCACACCGGCTACACCGACCCGGGCGCCACCGCCAAGGATGCCTGCGGCCGCCCGGTGGCGGTCACTCCGTCCGGGACCGTCGACGTGAACTCGCCGGGTAGCTACACCATCACCTACAGCGCGACCGCCGGCAGCACGGCGAACGCCACCCGGACAGTCAAGGTCGTGGACACCATCAAGCCGACGCTGGCGCTGAACGACCCGACGCCCATCACGCTCGAGTGCCACCGCGACTCCTACGTCGAGCGCGGCGCCACCGCCACCGACACCTGCGCCGGCAGCTTCGCGGCGACGGCATCGGGCAGCGTCAACGTCAACGCGCCCGGCACCTACACCATCACCTACGGCGCCAAGGACCCCTCCGGCAATACCGCCGACTCGATCACCCGCACCGTCAGCGTCGTGGACACCACGGCGCCGGCGTTGTCCTGCCCCGGCAACCAGACCGTGATCGCCGTTCCCGGCTCGTGTGCAGCGGTGGCGACCTACGCCGCCACCGCCAGCGACCTCTGCGGCGGCAGCACCCCGGTCCTCTTCGACCCCGTCTCCGGCTCCACCTTCCCGGTCGGCGTCACCACGGTGACCGCCACCTCGACCGACGCCTACAGCAACAAGACCACCTGCACCTTCACCGTGACCGTCCTGGCAGCGCCGACCTCGGTCGCGCTCTCCCTCTCCAACCCCACCCAGCAGTACAGCGACGGCGAGACGCTCACCGCCACCGTCACCAACGCCGTCACCAACGCCCCGGTCAGCGGCGGCAGCGTCACCTTCAAGATCGGCGGCTCCACGGTCGGGACGTCCAACGTCGGCGCCGGCGGCGTGGCCACCCTCTCCCTGAACCTGGTGGAGTCGGCGGTCCTGGCCAAGGCGGACCTCTCACCCGGACCGCACACCGTCACAGCCACCTACAACGGCAACGCGGCCCTCTGCTACGCGGCCTCCCCGGCGGCCGGCCAGACCCTGACGATCGGCCAGGAGAACGCCCGCGCCGCCTACACCGGCTCGGTCTACTCCGGGACCTCCTGCGCCACCTGCGGCAGCGCGGTGGTGACGCTCAGCGCCACGATCTGGGACATCACCGCCACTCCCGACGCCTCAGGCGACGCAGCTCCCGGGGACATCCGCAACGCCACCCTCACGTTCCTGAAGGTGGACGGCGTCACCGAGACCCCGATCGCCACCGTCAACGTCGGCCTGGTGACCGCCGGCGATCTCAAGATCGGAGCCGCCACCTACAACTGGAACGTCGACATCGGCGCCTCCGACTCGGAGCCGTTCACCATCGGCATCCGGGTGAACAATTACTACACCCGTTCCTCGGCGGCGGACTACACCGTGGTCACCGTCTCCAAGCCGATCGGCACGAACTTCATCACCGGCGGCGGCTACCTGGTGCTGACCAACCCGGCCGGCCTCAAGCCCGGAGATCCGGGCAGCAAGACCAACTTCGGCTTCAACGTGAAGTACAACAAGCAGGGCACGAACCTGCAGGGGCGCATCAACGCCATCCTGCGCCGCCAGGAGACGGACGGAATCGTCCACGTCTACCAGATCAAGGGCAACGCCATGACCTCGCTGACAGTGGACGCCAAGGGCGGCACCGCGGTCTTCAACGGCAAGGCGAACATCACCGACATCACGAACCCGCTGGCGCCGCTGACCGTGGACGGCAACGGCACGCTGACGGTCACGATGACCGACAAGGGGGAGCCGGGCAGCGCCGACACCATCGGTATCGCGCTCTTCAACAAGGCGGGCGGGCTCTGGTTCTCGAGCAGCTTCGGGAACGGCAAGACGCTCGAGAAGCTGCTCGGAGGGGGCAACGTGGTCGTCCGCTGACGACGGACCGAGGCGGTCAGTCGTCGAGGTCGCGCGTGACCCACTTGATCACGCCGAGCGCGGCGACCCCGAGGACGATCTTGACGATCGGTTCCATCGGCACGAAGCGGATCACGCTGAAGGCGATCGCGATGACGATCACGATCGACAGCGCGCGGCCCGCTTTGTTGTCGACGGGCCCGGAGGACCCGCGGGGCTGGTCATGACGCGGAGCCGGTTCGCTGGAACCCATACGCCACCTCCGATGTGCCGTTCATGACGGTTCACGACATCGGGGCGCGCTTCCCGCCATCGCGTGAGGAGGGTCACGGTCTGGAGGGGTGAGCTAGGCTCTCGGTCACCGATGCGGGACGTGCGGATGCTCCTGGTGGTCTGCGGCCTGGCGTCCTGGTGCGAGGCGCAGACCGCCGAAGCGCGCACCGCCCGCTACCTGGAGTCGGTCCGCCAAAGACGGCCGCTGCTGGTGGAGTTCCTGCGCAGGATGCCGAAGGGGGGCGACCTGCATCTCCACCTGACCGGCGCGGTCTACGCCGAGAGCTACATCACCTGGGCCGCCGAGGCGGGACTCTGCGTCGACCGCGCGTCGTCCGGGCTCCGGCGCGGCCCCTGCGGAACCTGCGAGCGCTCCGAGCCGAGGCCGCCGGCCAGCTGCGCGCTGAAGGAGCAGGCGCTCTACGACCAGCTCGTCGACGCCTGGTCGATGCGCGGCTTCCGGCCGGCGACGGAATCGGGGCATGACCGCTTCTTCGGGACCTTCGGGAAGTTCTCCCCGGCGATCGACGGGCGCGTCGGGGACGCGCTCGCCGAGGTCGCGTCCCGGGCCGCCGCCGAGCGGGTGTCCTACCTGGAGGCGATCGTGTCGTTTGCCGGCGACGGCTTCGCCGAGCTGGTGGGCCGCGCCGGATGGGACGACGACCTCCTGCGCCAGCGCGAGAGGCTCCTCTCGGCGGGTCTCCGCGACGCCGTGGCCGCAGCCCGGGCCCAGCTCGACGCCGACGAGGCCCGGCGCGCCCGGCTCCTCGGCTGCGCGGGCGCGCGGCCCGATCCGGGTTGCCGCGTCTCCACCCGCTACCTGTCGCAGGTCCACCGGGGGCATCCCCGGGAGGCCGTGTTCGCGCAGATCCTTCTGTCGTTCGAGCTGGCCAGGGCCGATCCGCGGATCGTCGGCTTCAACCTGGTGATGCCGGAGGACGGCGGGGTCGCGATGCGCGAGTTCGACCTCCACATGCGCATGATCGAGACGCTGCGGCCGTCCTACCCGGGCGTCCGCGTCGCGCTCCACGCCGGGGAGCTCATCGCCGGGCTGGTGCCGCCCGAAGGCCTGCGCTTCCACGTGCGCCAGTCCGTCGAGCGCGCCGGGGCGGAGCGGATCGGGCACGGCGTCTCGGTGATGCACGAGGACGATGCCAGGGGCTTGCTGCGGGAGCTGGCGCGGCGGAGGGTCCTGGTCGAGGTCTGTCTCAGCTCGAACGACCTCATCCTGGGAGTGAGCGGCTCGAGGCACCCGCTGGCGGTCTACCTGGCCAGCGGCGTGCCGGTGGCGCTCGCGACCGACGACGCCGGAGTGGCGCGCTCCGACCTTACCCACGAGCTGGTCCGTGCCGTCGAAGACCACGGAGTGGGCTATCGGGAGCTGAAGCGGATGGCCCGCAGCAGCCTGTCGCACAGCTTCCTGCCGGGGGCCAGCCTCTGGTCGGAGAACGCCGGCGTCAGGCAGAGGGCCTGCCGGGCCGACGATCCGGCTCGTGAGGAGAGGTCGCCGGCCTGCGCCGCGTTCCTGGGCGCCAGCGAGCGAGCGCGTCTCCAGTGGAGCCTCGAGAAGGACCTGAGCGCCTTCGAGAGGTCGGTCGGAGGCGCTCCCTAGGAACCGTTCCTATTCCCTCTGCCTTTCCGGGTGCCCAAATTGACCTCCGACACGATGACGATGAGCTCGCAGGACCTGCGCGAGTGCATGGCCGGCATCCGCGCGCTGGCCCGGCAGCTCCGCGTCACCGACCGGCTCTGGACCTCGCCGGAAGGGCCGGAGTACGTGGCCGCCATCGAACGCGCCAGCCAGGACGCCCTGGAGCTGCTGGTGCGCCTGGAGGCGGCGCCGGCGTCAGCGGACGAGGTCGAGGAGGCCTAGTGGCCGTTACAGGCCACTAGGGACGCCGTCCGCGATAGATTGCTGCACGCCACATGGACATCGCGCGGCTCGCGGCGATCGACCGCATCCTCGAGGAGGCGCTCGAGGCGCCGCCTGGAGAGCGCGCCACCCTGCTGGAGCGGGCCTGTGACGGCGACGCCGAGCTGCGCGGCGAGGTGGAGAGCCTGCTGCGCGCGGCGGAGGCCCCCGAGGGCCCGCTGGACGGCACGGTCGGCGTCCTGCTTCCTGACTTCGACCTCGGCGAGGCGCTCGCCGAGCGGGCCGATCACCGCGCGCTCATCGGGCGGAGCCTCGGCCCCTACGCGGTCCTCTCGCTGGTCGCGGTCGGCGGCATGGGCGAGGTCTACCTCGGCGAGGACGCGCGCATCGGCCGCCGGGTCGCCCTCAAGCTGCTGCCCACCAAGTACACCGAGGACCCCGGCCGCGTGCTCCGTTTCCAGAGGGAGGCGCGCGCCGCCTCGGCCCTGAACCATCCGGGCATCGTCACGGTCTACGAGGTGGGGCAGGAGGCCGGGGTCCACTTCATCGCCTCCGAGTACGTCGAGGGCCAGACGCTGCGGCGGCTCCTGTCGCACGGCGCCTTCGCGGTGGAGGAGACGGTGACGATCGCCGCGCAGGTGGCCGGCGCGCTCGCCGCGGCGCACGCCGCCGGCCTGGTGCACCGCGACATCAAGCCGGAGAACGTGATGCTCCGGCCCGACGGCTACGTGAAGGTCCTGGACTTCGGCCTGGTGAAGCTGGTCGAGCGCGCCAGCGACGCGTCCGCCGCGTCGGAGACCGCCGCCACCGCGACCGGAGCGCTGCTGGGCACCGTGCCCTACATGTCCCCCGAGCAGGCGCGCGGCGAGGAGGTCGACGCGCGGGCGGACCTCTTCGCCCTGGGGGCGGTGCTCTACGAGATGCTGACCGGCAGGCGCGCGTTCACCGGGCCGACGGTGGCGATGACGTTCGACGCCATCCTCAACCGCGATCCGCCGCCTCTGCGCAGCGTTCGTGCCGACATCCCGGCGGAGCTCGAGCCGATCGTGGCGCGCCTCCTCGCCAAGGAGCCCGAGGCGCGCTACGCCTCCGCCTCGGAGGCGCGGGCCGCGTTGCTGCGGCTGCCGCAGACCTTCGATACCGCCCCGGCCTCGCTGGCGCCGCCGCGCCGCCGACCTCTTCCGCGCCTCGGCTACGCGGCGGCCGCCGGTGCTCTGGCGTCGCTGGCCGTCGCCGCGTGGCTGCTCTGGCCGCGAGGACGTCCGCAGCCGGCGGCCTGGCAGGACGCGGTCGTCACCAGGCTGACCGACCGGCGCGGCGCGGAGGTCTTCCCCAGCCTCTCCCCCGGCGGCGACTTCGTCGTCTACGAGGGGCGCGACGCCGCCGGCTCGGACCTCTACCGGCAGGGCGTCGGCTCGCGGACGGTCGAGAACCTCACCGCGCCGCTGGGCGGTAACGAGACGCAGCCGGCGCTCTCCCCGGACGGACGCTGGATCGCCTTCCGCAGTGAAGGGGGACTCTTCCTGATGTCCTCGGGCGGCGGGCCGGCGCGCCAGCTCACGACGTTCGGCTTCAACCCGGCCTGGTCCCCCGACGGCCAGCGGATCGCCTGCACCGAGGACCTGGTGGACGGCACCTCGCGCAGCAGCATCCCCAGCCGCCTCTTCCTGGTGGACGTGGCCACCGGCGCCGCCGCCGACCTCGACGTCCCCGATGCCGTGGAGGCGAGCTGGTCGCCGAGCGGCAAGCGGCTCGCGTTCTGGGGCGTTCACGAGGGAGCGCAGCGCGACCTCTTCACGGTGAGCGCCGCCGGAGGCGCGCCGGTGGCGGTCACCGACGACGCCTTCGTGGACGTCGCGCCGGTCTGGTCGCCGGCCGGGGACTTCCTCTACTTCCTCAGCAACCGCAAGGGGCCGCTGGGGCTGTGGCGCATCGCCATGGACGAGGCGAGCGGGCGTCCGGTCGGACGGCCCGAGCGCGTCCCGGCCCCGGCCTCCAAGGCGCATCACCTCTCGTTCTCGCGCGACGGCCGGCGGCTGGCGCTCGGCTCGCTCAGCTCCTCCCAGGACGTCCAGGCCCTGCCCTTCGACCCCGTGCTGGAGAAGGTCCTCGGAGGACCGCAGCCGGTGACGTTGACGTCCGGCGAGGTGACGAACCCGGCGATCTCACCCGACGGCACACGGCTCGCCTACCAGACCGTCGACCATCCCGCCGACATCTACGTCCTCCGGCTGGGCGCCGCCGCCGCCAGCCTCATCACGCCGGGCGAGGCGAACGACCTGTCGCCGCGCTGGGCGCCGGACGGCAGCCGCATCGCGTTCTCCTCGAACCGCAGCGGCCACTACCAGATCTGGACAGCCCGGCCCGACGGCAGCGACGCCGTGCCGCTGACCGACGTCCCTGCTCCGGGCGCGGTCCTGCCGTTCTTCTCACCCGACGGCGCGCGCCTGGCGTTCAGCTATTTCGGCGGCAGGACCGTGCTGATGACGCTGCCGGCGGGGCCCGGCGCGCCGATCCTGTCGACCGAGAGCGAAGCGGCGCCGTTCACCCACTTCGTCGCACAGTCCTTCTCTCCCGACGGACGGCAGCTCGCCGGCACCGGCTATCGGAAGACCGGCCGCGGCAACAAGCAGAATACCGGGCTCTACACCTACGACATCGCCGCCGGGCGCTACCAGAAGCTCTCCTCCTTCGGCACCCACACCCGCTGGCTGCGCGACGGTTGCCGGCTCCTGTTCCTGTATCAGGACAAGCTCTACATCACCGACCTCTATGGCCAGCAGGCGCGGGTCCTCCACTCCGCCGCCCCCCGCGCCTACCGGGCGCTCGACCTGGCCGCCGACGAGCGGTGGATCTACGCCGCGCTGGAGACGACCGAGGCCGACGTCTGGCTGCTGTCTCTGGAGTAGCTCAGCTGCTCAGCTCGCGCTGGAGCCAGGCGCGGGCGCGACTCCAGTCGCGCTGCACGCTGCGCGGCGAGACGCCGAGCGCGGCGGCGATCTCCTCCTCCTTCATGCCGCCGAAGAAGCGGCACTCCACCACGCGCGCCAGCCGTTCGTTGAAGAGCTCCAGCTTCTCCACGGCGCGTCCCACCGCCAGCACGAGCTCGGTCTCGACGCCGCCGGCCAGGTGCTCCACGTCGAGCGTGGTCCAGGCCACGCCGGCGCCGCGCTTCTGCGCGAGGCGCGCGCGGATCGCGTCCACCACCACCAGGCGCATCACCCGCGAGGCGATGCCGAAGAAGTGGTGCCGGTCCTGGAAGTCGACCGGCGCGCCCTGGACGAGCCGCAGGTAGGCCTCGTTGACCAGCGCCACGCTGTCCAGCGTGCGCAGCGCCGGCGCTCCGCGCAGCTGGCGCCGGGCCAGGGCCCGGAGCTCGCCGTGAATGCGCGCCACCAGCGCGTCGAAGGCCGCCGGGTCCCCGCCGCGGTGCGCCTTCAGCAGGAGCGTGAGATCGCCGGGTTCGGTGCCTTCGCTCACCGGTCTCTTCGCGGCGAGTCTAAGGCGCGATACGGAGCGGCGGCCCTCCCGCGGCGTCCTCTGTCAGCTTTTCAGCGGAGGAGGGCGGCCAGTCCCATGACCGGCTGCTGAGGCGCGGCGTGGGCGGCGAAGGCCTGGAGCACTCCACGCACCAGCTCCGCCCTGCGCTCCCTCGGCGCGGGCCCGATCCTGGCGCCCTTGGCGAGCGGCGTACTGTGGCGGCCGTCCGAAGACGACCCGACCAGGAGTGTGAACGCCCTGACCGCTTGCTGCTTGATGCTGTGCGTCGTCTTCATGCCTTGTTGGTTTCAAGAGCGATGCCACTGTTTCGTCTTAGCGACCTCAGTCACAATCCGCGCCATGAGCGACGTACCTAGCATCACCATCTACGGCAAGGACACCTGACCGTACACCTCCGAGGCCCGTGAGGCCTACGCGGGGCGCGGCTACGCCGTCGACTACCGGAATGCCAAGGCGAGTAAGACCTACCTGGACGAGATGCTGAAGCTCACCGGCGGCGACCGGCGGGTGCCGGTGCTGGTGGAGTCCGGGCGCGTCACGATCGGCTACGGAGGCACGTGAGGCGTCTGAACGGGGCCCGGTCGGGCCCCCTCGGTCATTCGCAACCGGCGCAGATCTTCCCGACTTCCTCGAGCATCCGGGTCAGCTTGATCGGCTTCGGCATCACCGCGCAGCCCTCGGGCGCGCGGGCCGGATCGGACGTCGAGACGATCACCGGCACCTTGGCCAGCCGCGGGTCGGAGCGCATCGCCGCGTAGACCTCGCCGCCGCTCATCACCGGCATCATCATGTCGAGGATGACGACGTTGGGAGTCTGCTCTCCCGACATCTTGATCATCGCGTCGCGGCCGTTGGCTGCGGTCTCGACCTGATAGCCCTCCTCCTGGAACACCTCGGCCAGCGAGGCCAGGAAATCGGCCTCGTCGTCGACGATCAGGATCCTGCCGTGAGGCATCTCGATGTCCTTTGAGGCGTCCTCTAGGGCGGGGGAAGGCCCAGGAAGACACCCGAGCCGCGCGGCGTGGCCTCTCGCGGCAGCACGACCGTCACGCGCGTGCCCGGGTTCGCCGAGCTCGTCACCTCGATCGTTCCCCCGTGGGCGAGCACGACCTGCTGGCTGATGTAGAGGCCGAGCCCGAGCCCGCTCGACTGCGCCGACTTGCGCTCGGCGTCGCCGTGGAAGGGCTCGAAGAGGACCGGCAGAAGCTCCGCCGGCACCGCTCCCTCGTTCTCGAACCTGAGGGTCACGACGTCCGGTGCCGTGCCGTCCACGGTCACCCGTACCGCGCTGCCCTGGGCGCGGTGCTGCAGCGCGTTGCTGGTGAGGTTCGAGACCAGCTGCGAGAGTCGGTCGCCGTCCCAGCAGCCGCGCGTGCTGCCGGTGAAGGCCAGGTCCACCGGGGTGTTGCCGTGGACCGTCTCCAGCTCCTCCACCACCGGCTCCACGATCCCCTTAAGGTCGGCGCGCTTCCGGTGGAGCAGGAGGCCGCTGCCCAGCCGGATGCGGGTGTAGTCGAGGATCTGGTCGATCATCCGACCCATGCGGTCGGCGCTGGTCAGGATGCGGCTGATCGGCTTGGCGAGCGTCTTGGAGTCCGAGCGCCGCAGCAGCAGGTCGGCCGAGGTGGTGATGGCGTTCAACGGATTGCGCAGGTCGTGTCCCAGGATGCCCAGGAACGTCTCGCTGAAGCGGACCGTGCGGGTCAGCCGCCCCAGCAGCTCCTCCCGTTCCTCGCGCAGCTGCCGCTCCTCGGTCACGTCGCGGGTGAAGCAGCGCGTGTGGACGAACTCGCCGTCGCGGAAGAAGACGTTGGCGTTGATGGTGACGCAGCGGAGGCTGCCGTCCTTCCGCCTGAGGCGCGCCTCGCGGTTCCTGATGATCTCGCCGCGGGAGAGCCGGTCGAGGATGTCGCCGATCACCTGGGCGTCGGCGTGGAACTCGGCGATGTGGTGGCCGACGTACTCCTCGCGCGTGCAGCCGACGATCTCGAGCTCCGCCTCGTTGGCCCAGAGGATCGTGCCGTCCGGGCCCACCCAGTGGAGCCCCTCGACCGCGTTCTCCACGAAGTCCCGCAGCTCCTGCTGACTGCCGACGACAGCCTCCTCCGACTGGCGGAGCTTCCGGAGCGTCTCGCGGAGCTGCTGCTCCAGGAGCTTCCTCTGGGAGATCTCCAGCTCCAGAGCCCGCGCCCGCCGCTGCAGGTTCAGCACCTCGCGCAGGCGCTCGTCGGAGTCGGCCCCCAGGTAGGACTCCGTCGGCAGCACGTGGCTGTGGAGGGCGGCGACCCTCGCCGACGCGTCGTCGGGACCGGTGCAAAAAGTACCCATGCCGTAGGCGCAGAGCAGGGTGAAGGGGTAATCCTGGGCCAGGTCGTTCCAGAGCTCCTCGAGCCGGACGGCAGCGTCGGCGTTCCCGTCCTTCCAGAGGAGGTCCACCATCTCGCCGTAGGCGCGCATCCGGGGTGCCCGGCCGTCCGCCAGGCAGCTCTCGACGACCGCCCCGACGCTCTCCCGGAAGCGGTCGGGATCGGGCGTCCCGTCGACCATGAACGTGGCCAGCGTTTCCCGGGCGTCCAGCAGCTTCAGCCGGCCCTGGTCACGCACGGCCTCGACATCCAAGCCGCGTTCTGTCAATGCCTTGAGGAATCCCAGCCGGTGCGCCTCCGTGGCGATGACCACCACGGGCTCGCCGGCCTGGAAGCCCGCGATCAGGTAGCGCGCGACCGCCTCGATCAGGACCTCGTCCCGCTCGTAGAACTGGACGATGTGGTTCCGGCTCGGCTCGGCCGACCAGCTCAGGAGCTCGCGCCCGAGATCGCTCGACGGATCGCTGACGGTTTCACGCACCTCTTGCTCTGGCATAGCACCCTCGAGAACGTTCTCACCGATCTCGGCCGGAACCTCGCGGTGGAACACTCTTCGAGCGTCAGCAATGTCCATGCCTCGTGCACCGGCTCACGCTCATCAGACTCCGAACTGCCTCAGGTGGTGGTCCAGGTGCTTGAACATCATCACTCCCCACTCCTCGCCGGTCATCCGGCCCAGGAAGGCATGGGTCTGGCGGGCGGCCTCGGCAGGGCCCTTCTCGCAGAAGCGGCCGACCACTCCGATGAGCCGCGCCTTCTCGGCCGCGAAGTCGCGCGGGTCGGAGACGATGAACGTGGGATCGGTCGGCGAGTTCCTGCTGAACGGCTTCTCGCCGAGGATCGAGCCGCGCACCAGCGGTCCCAGCAGCTTGCCGATGAGCTTCTGCTTCAGAGGCTTCTCGCCGGTCGCCATCTCCAGGGCGATCGCGCAGTGCGCCAGCATCTGCGCGGGATCCATCTTTCCCCACTGCCGGACGCTGCCGGCCTGCAGCGTCTCCAGCCGCTTCAGGATCGAGAGCCGCGCGTCGTCGTCGAAGAGTGTGTGTGCCATCGGAGAAGTTTATGCGGTACCTACGGCACCGCAGAGATCGCCTCCGCCAAGTCTCCGGCTTGGATCTCTAAGGCGGTACCTACGGCACCGCAGAGATCGCCTCCGCCAAGTCTCCGGCTTGGATCTCTAAGGCGGTACCTACGGCACCGCAGAGATCGCCTCCGCCAAGTCTCCGGCGACCCGTCTCCGACGGCCGTCCCAACCTGCTACGGTTTCTCGCGGGTCCAGAAGACGCTACGGCAGTAGGTCGGAGGGACGTCCTGCGTCTCCAGCGGCAGTTCGCTCACCGCGTCCTCGCGCCGGGCGTAGACGCCCTTCGCCAGGAGGCGCTCGGTGAAGGCGTCGAGGACCGCCTCGTCGCGGGTGAAGACGAGCGCCGACACTGAGGTCCCGTCTCCCGGCACGCCGGCCGGGTCGAGGTGCGTGGTGCCCCGGGACGCCGAGAGATACCAGAGGTAGCGGACGTCGGCCGGCTCGCCCAGCACGACGACGTGGCGGTCCGGCTGTCGCCGGAACGCGTGCCGCACGACCTCGCGCACCTGGCGGTCGGCGGCGATCTTGTACGGCTGGAGGACGTCCATCGCCAGCCCGGCCGCGGCGATGGCGACCAGGAGCGAAAGGAGGCCGCGGGTGACGGCGGCTCGCCAGCGCTCGCTGGCGATGCGCCGCAGCAGCGCCGCCGCGCCGGAGCCGGCCAGGAGGCAGATCGAGGGCGCCAGGTGCTGGGCCACCCGGGCGCTGTAGCCATAGGGATAGCGCCGCAGCGCCGCGGCCGCCAGCGTCAGCGCGAACGGCAGGGAGAGGAGCGCCATGAGGCGCCGGGAGCGTCGCCAGAGGACGGCCGCGCCGATCAGCATCAGCAGGAACGTCGCGCTGCTGCCGTAGTAGCGGCCGCCGACCGGGTAGGCGGTGAGGTTGCCGGTGTGCACGTCGAGCAGCCAGAGGAGGAGCTTCCAGGGCTGTCCCGGGGGGAACGCGTCCACCCACCAGTCGCGCATGTGCGGGCCGGTGACCCGCTCCTGGCCCCGGGTGGCCAGGACGAAGAACAGGAAGAAGGCGCCGCCGGTCGCCAGGAGCTCCCCGGCGGCCACCGGCGCGAGCCGCCGCTGGCGCAGCGCCCGGAACGACAGCAGGAGGGCCGCCGAGACGGCCACGAAGAGCGCCGGGTAGGAGGAGCCGATCAGGAGCGGCGTCAGCGCGACGAGGAGGAGACCCGCCCGCCGGTCCCCCGGCTCCTCGACGACCCGCAGCGTTAGCGCCAGGAGGAGCACCGCGGCCAGGAGGTCGAGCGAGTAGGGCTTCATCTCGCTGCCGTAACGCGTCGCGTAGTAGGAAGCCGCCAGGAAGCCGGTGGCGATCACCGCGTCGAGCGGCGGCAGCGCGCGGACCGCCAGCCGCGCGAAGAGGAGGAGCGCCGCGGCCGAGGCCAGCGTCGGCAGCAGCCGCACCGCCAGGTCGCCGGCGCCGAGCGTCAGGAACAGCGCCTTCTGGGCCCAGAGGAAGAGGAGCGGGGCGACCTGGAAGTAGTCGAGCGGCTCGGTCAGCTCCCGGAACGAGCGCAGCAGGATGTTGAGCCCGAGGTTCGCCTCGTCCCGCCAGAGCGGCATCGCGATGGCCCAGCGGCCGATCCGCCAGGCGACCCCGGCGGCGACCAGCGCCTGGAGCCAGCGCCGGTACGGCGCGGGCCGTGGTGACAAGAGCGGCGTGCCGCTACTCCTCGAGGTAGGTGTAGTGGAGGAGCGCCTGCTCGAACTCGCGGGCGATGGACTTCGCCTCGGCCTCCTTCACCCGCTTCTTCTCGGTCGCCCGGCGGAGCTGCCGCCAGATGCCGTCCAGGATCTCCTCGCGGTCGTAGTTCATGTAGGAGAGGACCCGCTCGCAGCTCTCCCCCGGCAGCACGTCCTGGATGCGGGTCCGGCCGTCCTCGTCGACGACCGCCAGCACCTCGTTCACCTCGCCGAAGAGGTTGTGGAGGTCGCCCAAAACGTCCTGGTAGGCACCCACCAGGCAGAAGCCGATGTAATAGGGGGTGCCGCGCTTGAAGGGGTGGAGCGGCAGCGACTCCTTGATGTCGCGCAGGTCGATGAACTTGTCCACCTTGCCGTCGGAGTCGCAGGTGATGTCGGCCAGCGTGCCGATCTCCGAGGGGCGCTCGCGCAGGCGGTGGATCGGCAGGATCGGGAAGAGCTGGTCGATGGCCCAGATGTCGGGCATCGACTGGAAGACCGAGAAGTTGAGGACGTACTTGTCGGAGAGCATGTTCTCCAGGTCCTCGAACTCCTCGGGGATCTCCTTGAGCGACTTCAGGTGCCGCCGGATGCGGTCGCAGATGTTCCAGAAGAGGATCTCCCCCTTGGAGCGGTCCTCCAGCGAGACGTAGCCGAGGTTGAAGAGCGTGAAGAGCTCCTCCTTGAACTGCAGCGCGTCGTGGTAGCTCTCGCGCACGTTCTTGGCGGTCACCCCCTGGTAGGTGTCGGCCAGCTCGCGGACCACGTGGTTCTCGTCGCCGGTCAGCTTGACGGTGCGCCCCTGCTCGATCTTGTCGGCCACGTCGAGGACGTTGGCCACGAAGACCGAGTGATAGGCGGTGACCGCGCGCCCCGACTCGGTGACCAGCGTTGGCACCGGGACCTTCTCCTCCTCGCAGATCGACTTGATGGTGTAGACGATGTCGTTGGCGTACTCCTGGACGGTGTAGTTCATCGAGGAGTCGAACGCGGTCTTGGAGCCGTCGTAGTCGATGCCCAGGCCGCCCCCCAGGTTCAGGTACTTCACCTCGACGCCGGAGTGGTTCAGCTTGGCGTAGACGCGCCCGGCCTCGCGGATCGCCCCCTTGATCTTGCGGATGTCGGTGATCTGCGAGCCGATGTGGAAGTGCACCATCACCAGGCAGTCCAGCATCTTCTTGGACTTCAGGAGCTCGACGGCGTCCAGGATCTCGGTGGTGGTGAGCCCGAACTTGGCGGCCTCGCCGCCGGACTTGGCCCACTTGCCCGAGCCGCGCGAGTAGAGCTTGGCGCGCATGCCGATGAGCGGCCGCACGCCGCGCCGCTTGGCGACGTCGATGATCCGCTCCAGCTCGGAGATCTTCTCCAGGATCAGGACGACGGTCTTGCCCATCTGGATGCCGTTCAGCGCCATCCGGATGAACGCCTCGTCCTTGTAGCCGTTGCAGGTGATGATGCATTCCGGCCCCAGGTCCGAGGAGAGCGCGGTGATGAGCTCCGGCTTGCTGCCGGCCTCCAGGCCGTAGCCGTAGCGGCGGCCGGCGCTGATGATCTCCCGCACCACGACCTTCTTCTGGTTCACCTTGATCGGGAAGACGCCGCGGTAGGCGCCGTCGTAGTCGTACTCCTTGATGGCGGCGATGAACGCCTCGTTCAGCTCGCGCACCGAGGAGGCCAGCAGCTGCGGGAAGCGGACCACGACGGGGGGATTGGTCCCGCGCAGGGCCACGTCGTCGATGACCGCCTTGAGATCGACGAAGCGGTGGCTCTCGCGCGTCGGGTGCACCAGCAGGTCGCCGTCGTCGGAGACCGAGAAGTAGCCCTTTCCCCAGTTCTCGATGCCGTAGAGCTTCTCGGCGTCGGCGAACTTCTCGGGGACCCGCGCCACCGGGCGCTGGGTCTTGGGGCTTCGGGACTTCGGGCGGGCGGCTGCGGGGCTGGTCGACATGGGGGGCGGAGTTTACGGGAGCGCAGGCCTCCTCGTGCCGCGGATGGTGACGGAAAGTGACAGAATCTCGACGGCATCCCGTCGAGGAGGTCCTGTGCGGAAGGCCTCGATCGTCCTGAAGCTGCGCCGCCTGTTGCTCGCGGTCGGGCTCGTGGTCCTGTTCTGCGGCGCCCCGGGCCTCTTCCTCCCGGGATGCCCAACAGTCGTCGAGGTGGCGGACGAGCCCGCCGACCCGGAAGACGGCTCCCCGGCGAACGTCCCAGGAAACGTCCTGGTCAACACTTTCACGTTCGGCGTCACCGACCTCGACCTCGACGGTGACGGCTTTCCCGACATCGTCGCCGCGGGCACGAACCCCAGCAGCCCGTGCCCCGCCGTGGTCCCTGCCGGAGAGGCGGCCGCGAACACCATTTGCGTGGACGTGCCCGGGGTCTGCCCGACGGACGGACCCTGTGGCCTGACCTGCGCGGCGTCGGTCAGCGGCGGCGGTGCGATCGGCTGCACCACGGTGGACTGCTCGCTGATCGCGGCCGATGGCACGCGGCGCGTCTTCAACTTCGGGTCCGGCTGCAGCGGCCCCATGACGGCGGTCTGTGTGCTGGACGCCGATACGGTCGTCTTCGGCGGCGACGGATGCCTGGAGGAGTGCGACACCGACAACCTGGTGTGCGAGGACGTCCTGGTGGAGGGCCTCGGACCCACGTACGGAAACGCCGCCGAGATCGACGAAGGAGGGGGCAGGGTGGCCGCGTTCTTCGAGGACCTGCCCAACAACGTCTTCGTCCGCGATTTCAGCGCGCCGTGGAGGCGCATCGCCCTCCCGTTCGACACGAACGACGTGTACGTCGAGGAGAACAGGACGCTCATTCTCTCCGGCAACAGCGGCCCCGCCGTCATCCTCACCGACAACGACGGCATCCGCACCTTCGTGATCAACGGGCACGATTTCCCGTACGCCCTCGACGCCTTTGCCAAGGCGGGCGACTATGTCGCCGCCTGCGGCTCGGACGACGCGGTTCCCTTCTGCGCCTTCAGCATCAGCAGCGGGAGCACCAACTCCTGGTACGACGGCGTCGTGCCCGACGAGCAGGGCGGGAAGCTCCGGGTCGGCAGCCTCACGCTCGTGAACGAGCTGGGCGCCCCCCCGGGCCGCCCCGGCGCTCTCGCCGCGGCTCCGCCCACCGTCTTCGCCGGAACGAACGGCGGGATGTTCCGCTCCACCGACTTCGGGAAGTCCTTCGTCCGGATCGAAGGGGTGCGGACCGCCACGGTCACACAGGTGCTGGTGACGCCGGAGCGCCTCTACCTCGGCACCTTCCGCAACGCCAACGCCGTCTACCGTTCCACCGACGGCGGGGCGACCTGGTCGCCGGGAAACGCCGTGCTTGTGGACCAGATCGGCCGGGCGATCTCCGCGGTCGGCAACAACGTGGTCGCCTCCGGCGAGCGGGGCATCTTCCGATCGACCGACGGAGGGGCGACCTTCGTGAGGGGAGTCTCGGGCCTTCCGGCCGGGACGTACTTCTTCGGGATGACGACGCTCGGGAGCACCATGCTCGGGGGCTCGGTCTACCTCAACGCCACCTCGCCGGGCGGCATCTACCGGAGCACGGACGGCGGTGCCACCTGGACGAGCTCTGGCCAGGGCCTGCCCACGAACATCAACGTCACGCAGTTCGCGGTAAACGGCAACCTGCTGGTGGCCGCCGTGACCAGCTCCTCGACGCGCAGCGTCTACCGGTCGACGGACGGTGGGTCCACCTGGTCGCCGGGCTTCGTCTTCCCGCAGGCCAGCAGCGTGTCGGCGCTGACCTTCGCGGGTTCGTCGCTCTACGCCGGTCTCACCGGTACCGCGGCCGATCACCTGCTGAAGAGCACCGACGGCGGCGTGACCTTCGCGCCGTTCGGGACCGGGCTCGCCAACCGGCGGGTCCTGTCGCTCGCTTCCACGAGCGCCACCACACTCTTCGCCGGCACCTATGCCGGCCTCTTCTGGAGCACGGATGCAGGGAGCACCTGGGGGGAGTTCACTCCGAAGCTGCGCGGCATCCAGGTCTTCTCCTTGGCCGCCACGGCCGATCACGTCCATGCGGGGACGGTCGCGAACTCGATCTGGAGCTTCGGTCTGCCGCCCCAGATCCGCCGCCTGCTGCCGATCGTGCTGGACGTGGACACCGGGGCCACGCGCTTCACCTCCGAGCTCGCTCTCACGAACGCGAGCCGCGCCGCGATCGACGTGACGCTGCGTTACACCGCCTCGATCGGGGAGGGCTCCGGCGAGGCGCACGACAGGCTGGCGGCCGGGGAGCAGCGCACGATCCCCGACGCGATCGCCTACCTGCGCCGCAAGGGTGTGCCGATCCCGGAGACCGGCAACCAGGGCGGCACGCTGCTGGTCACCTTCCAGGGGCATGTGGCGCCGGAGCTGGTCTCGGTCACGGCGCGCACCGGCGCGGCCACCGTGTCGCCGCAGCCGGTCGGCAAGGCGGGCTTGGCCTACGTCGGCAAGGACCCCTCCGAAGGCTTCACCGACAGGGTGAGGGTCTACGCGCTCCGCTCGAACGAGACGGACCGCTCGAACTTCGCCGTCTACAACACCGCGGACAAGCCCGTCACGCTTCGGGTGACGGCGTTCTCCGGCGACCCCGCGCCCGCCCCGGCGCCGCAGGCGGGCGCCGGCGTCGTGATCGCCGAGGCCGAGACGCTGCCCCCCTACGGATGGAAGCAGTACAACCGGATCCTCGACACGGCCGGGTTTACGAACGGCTACGTGACCGTCGAGCGCATCTCGAGCGCCGGTGCGTTCGGCTGCTACGGCGTGATCAACGACAACGGCACCAACGACGGCTCGTTCCTGGAGCCGACCGAGGGGTTCGTGGTGCCCTACCTCAACGTGCCGGTGCTGGTCGAGACGTCCGCGTTCGTCAGCGAGCTGGTGCTCGCGAACTCGAGCGGTGTCCCGGCTCGGCTGACGCTGACCTACAAGGAGTCGCTCGCCGCGAGCGGCGGCGGCGGGACGTTCGCCATGGACCTTTCGGCCGGTGCTCAACGGATCGTCCCGAATGCGATCGATTTCCTGAGGAGCCGCGGCGTCGTGATCGGTCCTCGAGGCGACGGGAGCTACGCCGGCGCGCTCCACATCGGCGTCTCCGGGGCTCCCATCGAGAGAGTGTGGGCCGGCGCGCGGACCGCGTCGCTCTCGCCGGCGGCTGGACAGTTCGGGCTCTTCACACCCGCCGTGTTCGGAGGTGGGGAGGAGCCCGCCTCGGCCTCGCTCTACGGGCTGCAGTCGAACGCCGACAACCGCTCCAACGTGGCGGTCATCAACACCGCCACCAGCGTCGGGTCGGGGCCGATCACGCTCTCGCTCCAGGCCCATGACGGCGACGCCGGCGGCGTGGCGCGCGGCGATCCCGACGTGGTGACGCTGGGGCCCGGCCAGTGGAAGCAGCTCGGCAACTTCCTGTCGGGCAAGGGGGTCGCGAACGGCTGGGTCAGGATCACTCGCACCGCCGGCAACGCGTCCTGGATCGCCTACGGCGTCGTCAACGACGGAGGCCAGCCGGGGCAGCGGACGGGGGACGGGGCCTACTTGCCGATGAGCCGCTGACGACGCCGATCGGTAGACTCAGCACCTGATGCGCCGGCCGCTCTTTCGCATCCTGGCGCCGATGGCCGGGGTGCTCGTCCTCGTCATCGTCTTCCAGGGCTTCCGCAAGCCCAAGGGAGTCGAGGTGCAGGTCGCCAAGGCGTCGCGCGGCGACCTGGTGGTCGGCATCCTCTGCGACGGCACGCTCGAGCCTCCGCTGGGGGGCGAGGTGCGGGCGCGCGAGGCGGCCACGGTGACCGCGCTGCTGGTGCGCGAGGGGGATCGCGTCAAGACCGGCGACCCGCTGCTGACGCTGTCGAACGCGGCGCTGCTGACGACCGCTCACGAGGCGCGCTCGCTGGCGCTGCAGCTGGAGGCCGAGCGCGGCCGCGCCGGCGTGGAGCTCGAGCAGGCCAGGCGCGAGGCGGCGCAGGCGCAGAAGACGCTCGACTCCGACGAGCGCCTGCTGAAGGAGCGGGCCATCGCGCGCGCCGTCTACGAGACCAGCGAGATGGCCGCGCGGGCGGCGCAGGAGAGGCTGCGCCTCGCCGAGCAGCGGCTGGAATCCTTGTCCCGCCGCGGCGGGCGGGTCACGCTGGCGCAGTCCTCGGCGGCCGAGCTGGAGTCGCGGCTCTCCGGCCTGGCGGTGCGGGCACCGGCCGACGGCGTCGTCTACAACCTGCCGCGCAAGGTCGGCGAGACCGTGGCGGTCGGACAGGTGATCGCCGCGGTGGGCGACACCGCGCACCTGGGGGTGCGGGCCCGCGTCGACCAGCCGGACCTGCCGCGGATCAGCGCCGGGCAGAAGATGGTGGTCACCTTCGACGGCCTACCGGGCCGCAAGTGGAGCGGCCAGGTCAGACAGGTCTCGCCGGGGCTGCGCGAGGTGATGGGGCGCGAGGTGGGCGAGGTGCTCGGCGCGATCAGCGATCCGTCGGCGATCCTGCCCCCCAACGCCTCGGTCAACGTGGAGATCGTGGTCGGCGAGCGCGGCGGCGCGCTGGTCATCCCCCGCGCTGCCCTGCTGCGCGACGGCGAGGAGCGGCACGTCTTCACGCTGAAGTCCGGGCGCGCGGTCCGGCAGCCGGTGACCGTCGGTCTGGTCGGCGTCAACGAGGTCGAGATCAGCAAGGGGCTCGAGCTCGAGCAGGTCGTGATCCTGCCCGGCGTGGCGCCGCTGAAGGACGGGGAGAGGGTGACCGTCAAGGGATCGGTCTAGAGGCTCGGCGTGCTGGGCCGCGAGATCTTCGAGACCGCGTTACACCGCTTCCGCACGCATCCGGTGCAGACCTGGCTGACGCTGGCCGGGCTGGTGGTGGGCACCGCCGCGATCATCATCATCGTCGCGCTGGGCCTGACCGGGCAGGCCTTCGTGATGGCGCAGATCGAGGGGGTCGGCTCGCACCTCGTCTGGGGCGCCTACGAGGGGACGCTGAACGCCGGCGTCTCTCGCGCCGCCGACGACGGCATCACCGAGGCCGACTGGAAGGCGCTGGCCGGCCGCACCGACCTCTTCAACGGGGTGACGCCGCTGGCGGAGCTGCACGGCACCGTCTCGGTCCAGGCGCAGGCCAAGCACCTGGCGATCCTCGGCACGACGCCCAACTACAAGGACGTGCGCAAGAACGTGAAGGTCGTCTGGGGGCGCTTCCTGGACGCCGACGACGTCGCCCAGCGGGCCAAGGTCTGCGTGGTGAACCGGCCTCTCTACGAGCAGCTCTTCGGCGACGAGGAAGCGCGCGGCAAGACGCTCCGCACGCTGGGCATGACGTTCCAGGTCGTCGGCGTCTTCGAGAAGCCCGTCGACACGATGGGGCAGGGAGAGGTCATCCCGGAGTCGATCTTCATCCCGATCACCGTGGCCTGGTTCTTCACGCCGGCGCGCCGGGTGGACACCGTCTTCGGCGAGGTGCGCGACTTCGACCAGGTGCCGCTGGCAGTCACCGCCATGGAGACCACGCTGCGCGACCGCCACCGGCAGGGCTCGGTCTTCAAGGTGAAGAGCATGACCACCGTGATCCAGGTCGCCCGGGCGATCTCCTACGGTCTGATCATGGTCTTCGTCGTGGCCGCCGCGGTCTCGGTCATCGTGGGGGGCGTCGGCATCATGAACATCCTGCTCGCCTCGGTGGAGCAGCGGACCAGGGAGATCGGCCTGCGGATGTCGATCGGGGCGCGGCGGCGCGACATCCTGCGACAGTTCCTCCTGGAGGCGGTCATGCTGGGACTGGTGGGGGCGACGCTGGGCGTTCTCTTCGGGCTCGGCGTGCCGTCGATCGCCCGGGTCTTCGTCACCGGCGTGGAGGTCCGCGTCTCCTGGATCTCGGCGCTGGCGGCCTTCGGCTTCTCCTGCCTGGTGACGGTGATCTTCGGCGTCGTGCCGGCCTACCGGGCGGCGACGCTCAACCCCGTGGAGGCGCTGCGACATGAATAGGTCGGCTTTCCTGGCGGTCCTGGCGGTCCCCCTGCTGGCCAGCGCGGAGACGCTCACCGTGGCCAGCGCCGTCGAGCGCGCGCTCACCGCGGCCCCGGAGGTGGCGATCGCCCGCGCCTCCGCCGAGGAGGCGGCCGCCTCGGCGCGGGCCGCGCGCGCCACCCTCAGGCCCGAGGCCGTGATCACCACGACGCCCGGCTACGCGGTGGGGCTGCCGGCGGCGGTCGCCGGGCGCGTGCCCGCCTGGGCCGGTGTCGAGGTGCGGCAGACGCTCTACGACGCCTCGGCGCGCGCCCAGGCGTTGGCCGCCGGCGCCGCGACGCTGGCCCCGGAGGCGGCGCTGGAGGTCGCCCGTCGCGACGTCGCCCGGGTGACGCTCGAGACATACGGTCTCGCCTGGCGTGGGCAGAGCCTGGTGGCGCTCGCTCGGCGGCGGCTGGAGACGCGCACCGCGCTGCTGTCCCAGGCGAAGGCGCTGGAGCGCGAGGGGCGCCTCACCCAGCTCGACGTCGACCGGGTCGCCCTCGACGAGGCGCGCGCCAGGCAGAAGCTGCTGCAGGCGGAAGGGGAGCGGGATCTGGCATTGTTGGCACTCAAACGATTGACGGGCCTGGCGCCCGACGCGAGTGTGGTGCTGGGCGAAGACCCAGCGTTGTCCTTATCGAAACGGGCTGGAGTCTTTGGGGCGGCGCCTGATAGCGCCGCGGAGATCGCCTCCGCCAAGTCTCCGGCGACCCCTTCTGCGGAACGTCCCGCAACCATGACCGAAGCGATGGCGGACGACCCGCTCCTCAGGGCGCTGAGCCGCGAGGTCGAGGAGCTGAAGATCTCGGCGCGCCTCGCCAGCCGGTGGCTGCAGCCGGTGGTCGTCGCGGCCGGGCAGTACCAGCGCCTCTCGCGCGGCACCGGCTTCGACCGCTTCTACCTCAGCTTCGAGGAGAACAGCGCCGTCGTCGGCCTCTCGGTCGCGGTCCCCGTCCTGACCGGCGGGCGGCTCCAGGAGGCGGGGCGGAGGGCGCGTGCGAGCCTGGCCCGGGCCGAGGGGCGGCGGCAGGCGCGCGAGGCCGAGCTGGCGGGGCTGGTCAGTGAGGCCGAGGTGGGCCTGAGGAACGCGCTCGCCGGCCGGGTGGTGGCGCGCCAGGCGGAAGGGGTTTCGGAGGAGGCCCTTCGCGTGGCCCGTCTCCTGGAGGCCGAAGGGCGCGGCGAGCCGGGCGCGACCGAGAAGGCGTCTTTGGCCGCCTCCGACGCCGCCGAGGAGCTGACCCGTGCCGATCACGACCTCCTGCTGGCAAGGACGCGTTCGCTCGCCGCGCGAGGGGAGCTGCTGCCGACGCTGGGCCTCCGGTGAAGTTGCTGCGGACCGCCCTGCTCGTGCTCGCGGCGGTCGGCTCATCGCCTTGGCTCACCGCGCAGCCGCTCCCGCGGAGGGACGTCCCCGCGCCGCTCCAGACGTGGATCCCGTGGGCGCTCGACGGCGCCGAGGAGAGCCTCTGTCCAGTGGCGGGAGAGGGTCGCGTCTGCCTCTGGCCCGGGCGGCTGCTGCTGGAGCTGGATGCCGCGGGGGGACGCTTCGCGCAAGACTTCACCGCCGACCGGCCGCTCTTCGCGCCCATCCCGGGCGGCGAGCGCCAGTGGCCGCAGGACGTGCGCCTCGACGGGCAGCCGGCGCCGGTCGTGGAGGACGACGAGCGCCCGTCGGTCTTGCTGACGCCCGGCTCGCACCGTGTCGAGGGGCGCTTCCGCTGGAGCCGCCTCCCCGATTCGCTGCCGCTCCCCGGCGCCTCCGCGCTCCTCGACCTCACGGTCTCCGGCAAACCGGTCCCCTTTCCGCGCCGCGAGCAGGACGGGCTGCTCCTCCTGCGCGCCGGCGGCGAGGCCGGCGAGGCGGTGGAGGAGCAGCTGCGCCTGAAGGTCTTCCGCCGCCTGGCCGACGACATCCCGCTCTGGCTCGAGACCCGGGTGGTGTTCGAGGTCTCCGGAAAGGCCCGCGAGCTGCGCCTGGCCGGCCTGCTGGTGCCGGGCTCGACTCCCGTCTCGGTCTCGGGCGACCTCCCGGCGCGCGTCGACCGCGGCGAGCTGCGGGTGCAGGTGCGCCCCGGTACCTTCACCGTGAACGCGCTGCTGCGGCTCCAGGGAAAGCCCGCCGAGCTGCGCCTCGGCGCCGGCGCGCCCCCGTGGCCGGCCGAGGAGACCTGGGTCTTCCAGGCCAACGAGCGCCTGCGGCAGGTCGAGGTCTCGGGCCCGTCACCGGTCGACCCGTCGCGTACCGAGCTGCCCGAGGAGTGGCGCCGCTTCCCCGCGTTCCTGATGTCGCGCGAGAGCGCGCTGGCGCTGCGGGAGACGCGGCGCGGCGAGCCCGACGCGGTGCCCGACCAGATCTCCCTGCGGCGCGCGCTCTGGCTGGACCTCGACGGACGCGGCTTCACCGCCAAGGACACCTTCAGCGGCACCTTGAGCCGCGCCTCGCGCCTGAACGCGGCGGCGCCGGCGGTGCTGGGGCGGGTCGCCGTCGACGGCCAGGACCAGCTGGTCACCACCGATCCGGCGACGCGCCTGCCGGGTGTCGAGCTGCGGCGGCAGCCGCTGCAGGTGCAGGCGGACTCGCGCATCCCGCGCTCGGGCGCGCTGCCGGCCGTCGGCTGGGACACCAACGTCCAGGGGCTCGGCGTCGTGCTCCACCTGCCGCCCGGCTGGCGCCTCTTCGCGGCCGGCGGCGCGGACCACGCGCCGGGCGCCTGGTTCTCGCGCTGGACGCTCTTCGGCTTCTTCTTCGTGCTGCTGGTGGCCGGCGCGGTCTGGAAGCTGGAGGGACCTCGCTGGGGTGCGCTGGCGCTCCTGACGTTGACGCTCTGCGCCTACGAGACCGGGGAGCCGCGGCTGGTGTGGCTATGCCTTCTGGGCGCGACGGCGGTCCTGCGCGTGGCGCCCCAGGGGAAGCTGAGGACGGCCGCCCGTCTCTGGTGGGGTGTCTCGGTGGTTGCGCTGGTGCTGGTGGCGCTCCCGTTCTTCGCGCGGCAGCTGCGGACCGGCCTCTTTCCCGCGGCCGAGACCGGGCCGTCGTTCGCGATGTTGGACGCGGTCGCCGCCCGGAAAGTGGCCACCGTCGCCGAGGAGCCGAGGGATATGGCGCCGCCCGCCGCTCCCGCTCCACAGGCCACGCCGACCGCAGTCGGCTACCTGGGAAAGGCCGAGGGGCGCCTCGAGCAGAACGTGCTCTCCAAGGCGATGGGCTCGGCGCCGCAGCTGATGCGCGCCTACGAGCAGGACCCCCACGCGGTCATCCAGACCGGCGCCGGCGTGCCGGAGTGGAGCTGGGCCAGCCAGAGCGTCGACTGGTCCGGTCCGGTGGCCAAGGAGCAGCGCCTGCGCCTCTACCTGCTGCCTCCGTTCGCGAACCTGCTGCTCGCCTTCCTGCGGGTGGCGCTGGTGACGCTGCTGGCGTGGGTGATCCTGCGGAGGAGCGGCGCCGAGCCAAAGCCAGCCAGCCACACTGCGGCCGCCACCGCGTTGCTGCTGTCGTTCCTGGGCGCCTCGAGCGTCCAGGCCGCGCCCCAGGAGGCGCCCGCCCAGCAGGCCGCGCCGCAGCAGGCCGCCGCGCCGTCCCCCGAGGTGCCGGAGACGCCGTCCGAGGCGCTGCTGCGCCAGCTGCGCGAGCGGCTCACCCGCCGGCCCCCCTGCTCGCCGAACTGCCTCTCGACGCCGCTCCTCACGATCGCGATCGTCGGCGCCGAGCTGCGCATCGAGGCCGAGGTCCACGCGGGCGAGGCCGCCGCCTGGGCGCTGCCGGGCCCGGCCGGCACCTGGACGCCGCGCGCGGTGCTGGTCGACCGCGCGCCCGCCGCGCTGGCGCGCCTGGAGGACGGCTTCCTGCACGCGCGCCTCACCCCGGGCGTGCACCGGGTCGAGATGGCCGGGCCGCTGCCGCCGGTCGACAGCTTCACGCTGCAGCTCCCCGACCGGCCGCGCCTGGTGCGCGGTTCCGCCGAGGGGTGGAGGCTCGACGGTATCCGCGACGACGGCGCCACTGACGGCTCGGTGCAGCTCACCCGCGTGCTGAAGCGCGCCGGCGCCCCGGAGGGGGCCGAGGGCGTCTACGAGCCGTGGTTCGAGGTGCGCCGCGAGCTGGCGATCGGCGTGGCCTGGACCGTCGAGACGGTGGTCCGGCGGGTGACGCCTCCGGGGCTTCCGGCGGTCCTCCGGGTGCCGCTGCTGAAGGGGATGCTGGCCACCGGCGACCGGGAGGTGAAGGACGGCGAGGTGCTGGTCACCATGGGGAACGACCAGACCGAAGCGCGCTGGTCGTCGGTGCTGACTCCCTCGGACGAGGGACCGTTTGAGCTCAAAGCATCAGAAGGCCGCCCCTGGTCCGAGGTCTGGGTGCTGGCCTGCGGCACCACCTGGAGCTGCACGGCGACCGGGCTGCCGCCGGTGTCGCGGCTGGAAGGCGACCGCCTGGTCTCCGAGTACCGCCCCTGGCCGGGCGAGTCGCTCCAGCTGAGCTTCCGCCGCCCGGCCGGCGTGCCGGGACAGAGCCTCACCGTGGACGCGCTGACCGTCGACGCCCGGCCCGGGCTGCGCCTCACCGACGCCACGCTCGACGTGCGGGTGCGCGCCAGCCGGGCGGGCACGCTGGCGCTGGCACTGCCGAAGGGTGCCGAGGTGCAGGCGCTCACGGTGAACGGGGCCGCCAAGCCGATGCGCCCCGACGGCGGCGCCCTCAGCGTGCCGGTGGAGGGCGGGCAGAGCCAGGTCAGCGTGCGCTGGCGGGAGCCCCGCGGCGTGGGTCTCCTGACCCGCGCGCCGCGCGTGTCGGCCGGGCGCGAGGCAGTGAACGTGGTGGTGGTGTTGCGGCCGCCGGAGGGGCGGTGGCTCCTTCTCACGTCCGGTCCGCGCTGGGGACCCTCGCTCCTCTTCTGGGCCGAGCTGCTGGTGATGCTGCTGGCGGCGGCGCTGCTGGCGCGCCTGCCGGGCAGCCCGCTCCGGACCTGGGAGTGGCTGCTGCTGGCGCTCGGCGTGGCGCAGCTCCCGCTGCCGGTGGCGCTCCTGGTGGCCGGCTGGTTCCTGGTGCTGGCCTGGCGCGAGCGGCGTCCCCCGGAGGACCGCCGGGCCTTCAACCTCTCTCAGGTGCTGCTCGTCGTCTGGACGCTGGGCTTCCTGGGCTGCCTCTACGGTGCCGTCTGGCAAGGCCTCCTGGCCCAGCCCGACATGGGGGTCAGCGGCTTCGGCAGCACGGCCGGCGAGCTACGCTGGTACACGGACCGCGTCGCGTCCGAGACGCCGGCGGCCGCTTTCCTGAGCCTGCCGCTCTGGGTCTACCGCGTCGGGATGCTGCTCTGGTCGCTCTGGCTGGCCGCCGGCCTGGTGCGCTGGCTCCCGTGGGCCTGGCGCGTCTTCATCTCGGGCGGCGCGTGGCGGCGCCGCCCGCCGCGGCCGGCCCCCGCACCCCCTCCGATGCCGCCACCCCCGCCGCCGCCGGCCGCGCCGGCGCCGATTTGATTCCACGGCGTGGCTCGGTTAGCCTCAACTTTTTCGCGGAACCATCGAGAGAGGCGGAGAGGGTCGGACTTGGAGCAGACACGGACCCGGGTAGCGGCCTACGAATCGCGCGTGGGTAACGCCGTCCATGCGGCGCAGCGCTATCTGCTTTCGATCCAGCACGATGACGGTCACTGGTGCGGTGAGCTCGAGGGCGACACGATCCTGGAGTCCGAGTACATCCTGACGATGGCCTTCCTGGGCCGCATGGACGACCCGAAGATCCGGAAGGCCGCGGCCTATCTGAGGAAGAAGCAGCTTGCGACCGGCGGCTGGGCGATCTACGAGGGGGGACCGGCAGAGGTCAGCGCCTCGGTGAAGGCCTACTTCGTCCTGAAATGGCTCGGGGACGACCCGCAGGCGCCGCACATGGCGCGCGCCCGCGCCGCCATCCTCCATCTGGGCGGCATCCACTCCTGCAACTCGTTCACGAAGATCTACCTGGCGATCTTCGGGCAGGTCTCCTGGTCCGATTGCCCGGCGGTGCCTCCGGAGCTGGTGCTGCTGGGTGACGACGCGGTGTTCAACATCTACAAAATGTCCTCCTGGTCCCGGGCGATCGTGGTGCCGCTGTCGATCATCTGGGCGCACAAGCCCAGCTGCCCGGCGCCGCCGCACGCCTCCATCGCCGATCTCTACGCGCCGCGCAAGCCGGCCCGCCGGCGCCTACGGACGGCCCGCGAGCGAGCCTGGGTCGCCTTCTTCGACGGCATCGACGTCACCCTGAAGGCGCTGGAGACGGCGCGGGTGCGGCTGCTGCGCGACCGGGCGCTGAAGGCGGCCGAGGCCTGGATCCTCACCCGCCTCCAGAAGAGCGACGGGCTGGGAGCCATCTTCCCGCCGATCATCAACACGATCCTGGCGTTCCGCTGCCTCGGCTACGAGCAGGCCAACCCCGTCCTCGCCCGCCAGATCGCCGAGCTGGAGCGGCTGGAGATCGAGGACGACGAGACGCTGCGCCTGCAGCCCTGCTTCTCCCCGGTCTGGGACACCGGCATCGCGCTGCAGGTGCTGCGCGAGTCGGGGCTGCCAGCCGACGACCCGTCGCTCCTCTCCGGCGCCCGCTGGCTGCTGGAGAAGGAGGTGCGGGAGGCGGGCGACTGGAAGAAAGCGAATCCGGACGGCCCGGTGGGCGGCTGGTACTTCGAATACGCCAACGAGTTCTACCCGGACTGCGACGACGTGGCCGAGGTGCTGACCGCGCTCGCCGGCGTGCGCTTCCCGGACGAGGAGCAGGACGAGGCGCGCCGGCAGGCGGTCCAGCGCGGGCTCGACTGGCACCTCTCGATGCAGAACAAGGACGGCGGATGGGCGGCCTTCGACAAGGGATGCGACGAGGAGGTCCTCACGCTGATCCCCTTCGCCGACCACAACGCCATGATCGACCCGAGCTGCGAGGACATCACCGGCCGCACCCTGGAGGCGCTGGACCTGCTCGGCGTATCCCCGGCGCATCCGTCGGTGCGCCGCGGGGTGGCCTTCCTGAAGGCCAAGCAGGAGGCCGACGGAACCTGGTACGGCCGCTGGGGCTGCAATTACGTCTACGGGACGTTCCTCGCGCTGAGGGGCCTGATGCACGCCGGCGAGGACCTCTCGCAGGAGCGCTACCAGCGCGCCGCCCGGTGGCTGAAGGCGCGCCAGAACGCCGACGGCGGCTGGGGCGAGCTGCCGCTCTCCTACGACGAGCCGGAGACGAAGGGCCAGGGCCCCTCGACTCCGTCGCAGACCGCCTGGGGCCTGCTCTCCCTCTTCGCCCTGGGCGAGGGTGGCTCCGAGGCGACCGGGCGTGCCGTCGAGTACCTCCTCAGCGAGCAGCGCTACGATGGCTCCTGGAAGGACGAGCACTGGACCGGCACCGGTTTCCCGAAGGTCTTCTACCTGAGGTATCACCTGTACGCGACCTACTTCCCGCTCTGGGCGCTCTCCCTCTACGAGCGCCTCGGCGAACATGACGAGGCGGGCGCCCGGCCGCGTGTTAAGGAGTCCCGATGAGGTTCCCCCTGCACATCGCCACCGACACGATCCGGAACCAGGTCCGGAACGCGATGGAGGGAAACAAGCGGTACCCCTTCGTCCTGATGCTGGAGCCGCTCTACACCTGCAACCTGGCCTGCATCGGCTGCGCGCTGGAGCGCCACACCGGCAAGCTGAAGGACCGGCTGCCGCTCGAGAAGTGCATCGAAGCGGTCGAGGTGGCCCGCGCGCCGGTGGTGTCGATCTGCGGCGGCGAGCCCACGCTCTACCCGGAGCTGCCGGAGCTCGTCTCCGAGGTCATCACGCGCAAGCGCCACATCTACCTCTGCACCAACGCGCTCCTCCTGGACGAGAAGGTCTACGGCAAGATCGCGCCGCACAAGCGGCTGATGATCAACGTGCACCTCGACGGCATGCGCGAGACGCACGACAAGGTCTGCGACCGCGACGGCGTCTTCGACAAGGCGATCGAGATGATCCGCCAGGGCGTCAAGCTGGGCCACCACATGATGGCCAACATGACGGTCTTCAAGGAGACCGAGGTCGGCGAGGTCGAAGAGGTCTGCCGGATGCTGACCGACATGGGCGTCGAGGGGATGCTGGTCTCCCCCGGCTACCACTACGAATCGGTGCCGACCGACATCTTCCTGACCAAGGCGGAGATCCAGACGAAGTTCCGCCACGTCCTCTCGATCTCCAAGAAGTACCGGCTCACCTCGACGCCGATGTTCCTGGAGTTCGCCGCCGGCCTGCGCGAGTACCGCTGCTCGCCGTGGAGCACGGTGACCTACACGCCGAAGGGGTGGAAGGGCCCCTGCTACCTCATCGGCAAGACGTTCAGCGAGACGTACGAGGAGTTCTGGGGCGGCACCGACTGGGACTACTGGGAGTCGCGGCAGGACCCGCTCTGCCAGAACTGCATGATGCACTCCGGCTTCGAGGCCTCGGTGGTGAAGGAGCTGCCCAAGCACCCCGGCGACATGTTCCGGCTGATGGCCTGGAACCTGGGACTCGCCGCTTAGCCGTGCCCCGTTCCGCCACTCCGCGGCGCTTTCCCGCGGAATGGCGGCGCCTCCAGAGGCTGCTGGACGACCTCCCGGTGGCGGCCTATGCCTGCGACCGGGAAGGGCTGATCGTCTACTTCAACGCGCAGGCGGAGCGGTTCTGGGGGCGGACTCCGAAGCTGAACGACCCTGAAGACCGGTTCTGCGGCTCCTTCCGCCTCTGGTCGGCCAAGGGCGCGCCGATGCGACACGACCGTTGCTGGATGGCGCGGACCCTCGCCGAGGAGAGGTCCTACCTGGCGCGCGAGATCATCGTCGAGCGCCAGGATGGCCGCCGCCTCCAAGCGCTGGCCTACGCGAACCCGGTGCGGGACGCGTCCGGCGAGCTGTGCGGCGCGGTGAACATCCTGGTCGACATCGGCGACCGGCGGCGGGCGGAGAGCGCGCTCAACGCGTTGTCGGAAGTGAAGATCGACGAGGAGCGAAGCCGCCGCAGCCGGAACCAGCTCGCCGAGGCCCAGGAGATCGCGCACGTCGGAAGCTGGGAACGGGACACCCTGACGAACCGGGTGACCTGGTCGGACGAGCTCTACCGCATCTTCGGGGTCGACCGGAACAGCTTCACGCCCACCCATCAGAGCATCCTCGAGCGCGTCCACCCCGAAGACCGAGAGCGAGTGGCGGCGATGTTCCGCCCGGAATGGGCCAGCGACCTCCAACCTTACAGCCTGGAATACCGGTTGTTGAGGCCCGGCGGCGAGGTCCGCTTCGTTCAGGCCCGCGGCCGGGCGATGCCGCACGAGAACGGGCGAATCGCGCGCTGGGCCGGGACGCTGCAGGACGTCACCGAGCGGGTGCAGGCGTTCGAGGCCCTGCGCAAGGCGCAGCAGGAGAGCCAGGAGTCTCGCGAGCAGCTGCGCCGGCTGGTCGCGCGGAAGGTGACCGTCCGCGAGGAGGAGCGCCGGCGCGTCTCGCGGGAGATCCACGACGAGCTGGGCCAGGTCCTCACCGCCTTGAAGCTGGACGCCTCGCTCATCGCCGAGGCCCTCCCGCGGTCGGATCGGCGCACCCGGGCGCGGGTGCGGCGTGTGTCGGCACGCCTCGACGGAGCGATCAGCATCGTCCGCCGCATCGCCCAGGAGCTGCGCCCGCCCATCCTCGACCAGGCCGGGCTGGCCGCCGCGATCGAGTGGCAGCTCGAGGAGTTCTCGCGCGCCAGCGGCCTGCGCTGCGCGCTGGTGTCCGACGAGCTGCCGGCTCTGAACCCGGCCACCACCACCGCGCTCTTCCGCATCCTCCAGGAGGCGCTGACCAACGTCGCCCGCCACGCTCGGGCACGCCGGGTGGACGTCAGCCTGCTGCGCCGGGACGGCTCGGTCGTGCTACAGGTGGTCGACGACGGGCGCGGCTTCAGGATCGCCCAGACGCGCCGGCGGGCGTCTCTGGGAATCGTGAACATGACCGAGCGCGCCCTGCTGGTGGGCGGAACGCTGGTCGTCAGGGGCTCGCCCGGCCGCGGGACCACGGTGACCGCCACGGTGCCGCTGCGGTGATACGGATCGTGCTTGCCGACGACCACGTCCTGCTGAGGAAGGGCCTGATCGAGCTGCTCTCGCGCCACGCGGACATGAAGGTCTGCGCCGAGGCGAGCTCCGGCCGCGAGGTCCGGGAGCTCGTGGACTCGGTCGACTGCGACGTGCTGGTGCTGGACCTCAGCCTGCCCGATTGCCAGGGGCTGGGTCTCCTCGAGGAGGTGAAGGCGCGCAGACCGAAGCTGCCGGTGCTGATCCTGACAATGCATCCCGAGGGGCCGCTGGCGCTGCGCGCGCTGAAGGCCGGCGCGGCCGGCTACCTCACCAAGGAGACCGCCCCGGACGAGCTGGTGAAGGCGATCCGCCGCGTGGTCACCGGGCACCGCTACGTGAGCGCCCATCTGACCGGGGTGATGGCCGACCGGCTCGGATCCGATTGGGAGGAGCTCCCGCACGAGCAGCTCTCCCAGAGGGAGCTCGAGGTGATGCTGCTGCTGGCGGCCGGCAAGACGATCAGCGGCATCGCCCAGGCCCTGAGGGTGAGCCCCAAGACCGTGACGACCTACCGCACACGCATCCTCCACAAGATGTCGATGCGGACGAATGCCGAGCTCACCTACTACGCCATGCAGCAGGGCTTGCTGCCGCCGGCGTTCCTGAAGTCCGCGGCGACCAGCGGCGACTGAGCCGAGCCGCCGGTGTCAGCGATCGCCGACGGCTACGTCGGCGGTTCCCGACGCCGGTTTCAGCGGATCCCTGGCAGCGCTCGCGGACCCTACCGGCTAGAGTGCCGCGCGGGGCGGCAGGTTCAAATTGATGCCGCGCCGACAGCCGGGAGTTTCATGACCTTCGCTCGCCGCATCGCTATCGGACTGGGGGTAGCCGTCGCGCTGCCGCTCGCGCTCGCCTGGGTGATCTCGGCAAGCCAGGCGACCGAGCGGCGCGAGACCGACGAGCTGCTGATCAGAGGCAACCGATCGTTGCAGCTGATGACGCTTCTGGAACGGCTGGTCGTGGACATGGAGAGCGGCCTCCGCGGTTTCTGGAACACCGGCGACGAGGCCTTTCTCGAGCCCTACCTGCAGGCGGCCGTGCGCTACGGTCCGGCGGTCCAAGAGCTGAAGCAGCTGGTCGAGACCGCCGAGGTGTCTGCCGTGGACGAGGTGCATCGCGCCGTCCAGGAGTGGCGCCTCGGCTTCGCCGAGCCCCGCATCACGTTCGCCCGCCAGAACCCTCCGCGCGTCGGGGGCGGGCTGCGCATCATCACCGACCCCGGGTACGAGCTGAGCCCTCATGCCGGCAAGCGAGCCATGGACGCCGTGCGGGGGCGTTTCGACCGGCTGAAGGAGGCCGCCCAGACGCGCATCGTCAAAGAGATGGACGCGGTGGCCGCCTCGCGCCGCCGCCTGGAGCGCGTGCTGTGGGGCACGGCCTCGGCGTACTCGCTGCTGCTGATCGCCGGTTCGGCGGCGCTCTTCCGCTCTTACCGCACCAGGGCGCGCGTCCTCTTCGCCGGCATCGAGAGCGCCGAGCAGGGGCGCTACGGCACCATTCCGCTGTCCGGTAAGGACGAGCTGGGGCGCGTCGCCGGCGCGCTCAACCGCACGCTCTACGAGGTGGAGCGGCGCGACGACGAGCTGCGCCGCGCCGCCGAGGCCGCCGACCGCGCCCGCGTCGAGCTGGACCGCTTCTTCTCGCTGTCGCTGGAGCTGCTCTGCATCGCCGGCTTCGACGGGAGGTTCAAGCGGCTGAACGCCGCCTGGAGCCGCCTCCTCGGCTATCCGCTGGAATCGCTGGTCGGCAGGCCGTTCCTGGAGCTCGTGCATCCGGACGACCGCGCCGCGACCGAGGCCGAGGCCCGCAAGCTGGCCGCCGGAGACGACACGGTCTCCTTCGAGAACCGCTACCGCTGCGCCGACGGCTCCTACCGATGGCTGGTCTGGTCGGCGACGCCGGTCGTCTCGCTGGAGCTGATCTACGCCAGCGCTCGCGACATCAGCGATCGGAAACGGCTGGAGAGCGAGCTGCAGGCGCGCGCGGCGGCCCTCGAGGAGGCCAACCGCGAGCTGGAGGCGTTCAGCTATTCGGTCTCCCACGACCTCCGAGCCCCGCTGCGGCACGTGGACGGATTCGCCAAGCTCCTCTCCCGGCGCGCCGAAGTGAAGCTGGACGAGAAGGAGCGCCACTACCTGACGACGATCTCCGACTCGGCCCGCCGCATGGGGACGCTCATCGACGACCTGCTGGCGTTCTCGCGGGTGGGGCGGGCCGAGCTGCGGAAGAGCAGCGTGGACCTTCAGGCGCTGGCCGAGGACGTCCGGCGCGACGTGCTGGCCTCGGTGAACGGACGCGCGGTGGAATGGAGCATCGGTCCTTTGCCCACCGTGGAGGCCGACCCGGCGCTGCTGCGCCAGGTGCTGGCCAACCTGCTCGAGAACGCGGTGAAGTACACCGGCGGCAGAGCGGTGGCGCACATCTCTGTGGCAGCGCGGTGCGGGGCCGCCGGCGAGACGGTCTGCTCGGTCAAGGACGACGGAGCCGGCTTCGACATGGAGTATGCCGGCAGGCTCTTCGGCGTCTTCCAGCGGCTGCACCTGGCCGAGGAGTTCGAAGGGACCGGCATCGGACTTGCGAACGTGAAGCGGATCGTCGAGCGGCACGGCGGCCGGGTGTGGGCGGAAGGGTCCCCGGGACAGGGGGCGACATTCTCCTTCTCGCTGCCGGGAAAGGACTGATGAGCGACCTCAAACCCATACTGCTGGTGGAGGACAACGCGCAGGACGCCGAGCTGACGCTCTCGGCTTTCGTGGAGCACCGCCTGGCCAACCAGGTCGTCCTCGTCCGGGACGGGGTCGAGGCGCTCGACTACCTCTATCGCCGCGGCGCCTTCGAAGGCCGCCCGGAGGGGCTGCCGGCCTTCGTGCTGCTGGACCTGAAGATGCCGCGTCTGGACGGGCTGGATGTGCTGCGGATCGTGAAGGGAGACGAATCCCTCAAGGCGGTCCCGATCGTGATGCTGACCTCGTCGCGCGAGGAGAAGGACCTCGTCGAGAGCTACCGGCTGGGCGTGAACGCCTACGTCGTCAAGCCGGTCGACTTCGACCGGTTCGTCGAGGTCGTCCGGGAGCTCGGAGGCTTCTGGGCGGTGCTGAACGAGGCGCCTCCGGTCTGAGATGACGATGCTCGTACGAATCCTGCACCTGGAAGACGACCCGCGGGATGCGGAGATCGTGGCGGAGCACCTGGCCGCCGACGGTCTCCTCTGCGAGATCACCCGGGTGCCGAACCGGCAGGAATACGAGGCGGCGCTTCATCGCGGCGGTTTCGACCTCATCCTCTCCGATTACAACGTACCGGGCTTCGAGGGCACGTTCGCGCTGGCCAGGGCGCGCCAGATGCTGCCGGCGACGCCGTTCCTCTTCTGCTCGGGAATGATCGGAGACGAGCGGGCCATCGAGGCGCTGCGCAGCGGAGCCACCGACTACGTCCTGAAGGACCGCCTGGGGCGCCTGGCCTCGGCGGTGCGGCGGGCGCTTTCCGAGGTGGAGCACCAGCGCGAGCGCCAGAGCCTGCAGGAGCAGATCCGCCAGGCCCAGAAGATGGAGGCGATCGGACAGCTGGCTGGAGGCGTGGCCCACGACTTCAACAACATCCTGACGGCCATCCTGGGCTACAGCGAGATGATCGAGCTGCAGTACCAGAGCGACCGGCGCCTGCTGGGGATGGTCACCGAGATACGCAAAGCCGGGGAACGGGCGGCGGCGCTGACCCGACAGCTGCTGGCCTTCAGCCGCAAGCAGATCCTGGATGCTCAGGTCCTGGACCTCGGCGAGGTGATCCACGGCATGGAGAACATGCTGAAACGCCTGATCGGCGAGGACGTGGTGCTGGAGACCAGGTGCCAGCCCACGGCGCCTCCGGTGATCGCCGACCGCGGCCAGGTGGAGCAGGTCCTCATGAACCTGGTGGTCAACGCCCGGGACGCGTTGCGGCGCGGAGGCGAGCGGCGGATCGGGCTCGAGGTCGAGGAGGTTGAGATCGGCGCCGATCACGCGCCCGCCGGCGAGCCGCCGCCGGGTGTGTACGTGATGCTGACGGTGCGCGACACCGGGACCGGCATGGACGCCGAGACCCGGGCGCGCATCTTCGAGCCCTTCTTCACCACCAAGGGAGTGGACAAGGGCACCGGCCTCGGCCTCTCGACGGTCTACGGCATCGTGAAGCAGAGCGGCGGGCACATCGCCGTCGAGAGCGAGCCGGGGCGCGGCAGCGTCTTCCGCGTCTACCTGCCGCGCGCCGCGGCGCCGCCGCGAGCCGGCGTGGCGACGTCCTTGCCCTCGGTGGCGCTCTCCGGGAGCGAGACCGTCCTCTTGGCCGAGGACGACGACCCGATGCGAACGCTGTCACGCCTGACCCTGGAGCGCTACGGCTACACGGTGCTGGAGGCGGCCGACGGCCCGGAAGCCGCGGCTCTCGCCGCGTCCTATCCCGCACCCATTCACCTCGTCCTGGCCGACGGTCTCATGCCCGGCATGACCGGCGCCGAGCTGGCCCGGCGCGTGATCGAGCTGCGGCCGTCGGCGAAGCTGCTGCTGATGTCGGGCTACAGCGAGGAGGCGCTCCAGGGCGGCCTGGAGGGCGCGGCCTTCCTGCAGAAGCCGTTCACGCCGCAGGCCCTGGCGCGCCGGGTGAGGGAAGTGCTCGGCGAGACCTGACCGGCGCCAAGCACCCGGGCGACATGTTCCGGCTGATGGCCTGGAACCTGGGACTCGCCGCTTAGTCTCGCCGACGCTTCATCGCGGCAGCAGCGTCCGCGGGTCCTGGGTGACGTTGTCGATGGCCGAGGCGTAGGCGGCGAAGGCGCCGCCGGCGGTCGGCGTCGACAGGACGAGCCTCGCGCCCGAGACCTCCCCCGACACCCCCATGTCGCGCGCGACCTGCGTCACCTGCGTCATGCCGAGCGGCGCCAGCGGATAGCTCTTGGACGCGAGCGTCGCCCCTTCCGGGGACACCAGGCGCGCCGCCACCTCGATGGCCGACTCACCGGCGTTCGCCAGGATGAGGTTCGTCCGGAACGCGGCGTCCTCGCGCACCCCCAGGATCGAGCGCTCGACGCCGCGGCGGATGAGGTCGGCGGCCGTGGCCGCCGGCACGCTCTGCCCGAAGGTGCCGCCGAAGCCCGGCGTCGAGGTCTGCGAGAGGACCGCGATGTATTCGGTGTCGGCGATCGGGAACTGCGCGCTGACGCGGATCGCACCGAAGTCGGAGGTCCGGTTGAAGACGGTGCCGAGCACGTCGGCGTAGGTGACCGAGCGGAACCGGTCGAGGTCGAACGTCTTCTCGGGGCCGCCCCGCCCGTCCTGGTTGTTGCCCAGGAACTTCACGTTGAAGCGGGCGCTGACGTCGTTGGTGTAGGCGATGGTGAGGTCGGTGGTAAAGAAGGCGCCTCCGAAGCCCGAGGTGCGGGCGCTGGACGGGAGCAGCCAGACGTCGGAGCTCGCCCGGTCGCTGGCGATCGGGCCGAGCGGCAGGAGCGTCCTGGGGTCGTTGGTGGCGTTGTCGATGAGCGCCGCGTACGCGGCGAAGGCGAGGCCGGTCGAGGGCGTCGAGAGGACGAGGCGCGCGCCGCGCACGTCGGTGGCGACACCGAGCGCGCGCACCACGTGCGAGACCTGCTTCATGCCGAGCGGCGGCAGTGTGACGTGCGCCGCGGCGAGCGCGACCGGGCGCGACAGCGGTATTGCCCGCCCCAGCACCGCGCCGGTGTCGGCCACCAGCGTCACGTCCACCGGCAGCGCCTCGTCGGCGGCGTTCGCCAGGATGAGGTTGGTGCGGAAGGCGGCGTCCTCGCGCACCGCCAGGATGGAGCGCGGCGTGCCGCCGACCACCAGGTCCTCGGGCCGCGCCGCCGGGACGCTCTGCCCGAACGTGCCGCCGAAGCCCGGCGTGGAGGTCTGCGAGAGCACGCGGACGTCGGGCGAGGGGGAGCTCACCCGGATCGCGCCGTAGTCGGACTCGCGCCCGAAGACGGAGCCGAGCACGTCCGCGAAGGTGAGCGTGGCCCCGGCGCCGATCGGGAAGCTCCGCTCGGCGCCGCCGCGCCCGTCCTCCTCGTGCCCCAGGAACTTCAGCACGACGGCGGAGGGCGCGTTGCCGACGTTGGCGACGGTCACGTCGGTGGTGTAGAAGGCGCCCCCCGCGCCGCCGGCGCGCGCGCTGGAGGCGAGGATCGCCGAGGTGTCCGCCGAGGCCGAGAGCGCGAAGATGCCCGCGCCGGCGGAGCCCACCAGCAACCGGCCGGCGGGGTCGAAGGCCAGCGCCGCGAGCTCCGTCGCCGTCAAGCCGGGACCGTACGACCTCCAGCTGCTGCCGCCGTCGGTGGAGCGGTAGAGGCCGTTCGACCTGGTGGCCGCGTAGACGCTCGCCGGAGCGCGCGGGTCGACGGCGATGGCGGTGACGTACGGGGCCAGGAAGTTCGGGAGCTGTAGGCCGAGGTGCGTGAAGCTGGCACCGCCGTCGGTGCTGCGGAACGCGCCTTCGTCCGTGCCGACGTAGACGCGCGCGCCGTTGGTCGCGTCGATCGCGAAGTTGGAGACGTAGTTGTAGAAGAAGTCGTTGGTGGCGGCGGTCCAGGTGGCGCCGCCGTCGGTCGAGACCTGGAACTTGCGCTCCGCGCCGGCGAAGAGCTTCGAGGGCGTCCTGGGGTCGACGGCGATCCCCTGCGCGCCGCTGATCCCGGTCAGCCGGGTCCAGCTCGCGCCGGCGTCGGTGGACTTGAAGAGCGAGCCGCCGCCGAACGTGGAGCCGGCGATCGCGTAGAGCGTGGCCGGCGTGACCGGGTCGACGGCCACGGTGGCGATGTTCGAGGTGCCGATCCCGGCCGTGGCGGCCTTCCAGGTCCCTCCGGCGTCGGTCGTCTTGTAGACGCCGGAACCCGTCGCGGCGTAGAGCGTGCCGTCGCCCGCGGCGGCCAGCGCATTGAGGTAGACCGCTTCGCCGAAGCGGTCGACGAGCCCCTGCGTCGCCAGCGTCCAGGACGCACCGCCGTCGGCGGACCGCGAGACGCCGCCGGCGAATGCGGCGAAGAGCGCACCACCCGGAGGCGAGACGATCGAGGTCACCTGCGCGGCGCCGATCCCCTTGCTGGCGAAGCTCCAGCTCGCGCCGCGGTCGGTGCTGCGGAAGAGGCCGGTGCCGAAGGCGGCCGCGAAGACCGTGCTCGAGACCGACATCCCGAGCACGCCGACGTTCCGGTTGGTGAGGCCGTTGTTCACCAGCGCCCAGGTGGTGCCTTCGTCGGTGCTGCGGATGACGCCCTCGAAGCTGGCCGCGTAGATCGCCTTCGGCGCGTCGGCCAGCGGCGCCGGTCCCCCCATCGGCAGCGGAGGCGGGCCGATTTCCTCGACGATGTCCTTCACGTAGCGGCGGAACAAGGGGTCGGTCCGGTAGCGGCGGAAACTGAGGACCAGCGGAAGCGTGTAGACGAGGACGGCCACGGAGAAACCCTCGTCGTGGGTGATGTCGACGACCTCCCAGACACCCTCCGCCAGCGGGTGAACGCCCGGCGCGGGCCGCGTCACGATGCGCAGCTTCTCGGGGACGGCGCCGTCCAGGCCGGGCGTGGACGCCACCGCCCAGCTCCCGCCGCGGTCGGCGGTGTACCAGACCAGGTCCGAGCCGCCGGCGGTGAGGAGCGCGAGGTAAGGGGGCCTGCGGCTGACCGCGATGGAACGCACCTGCCGCCGCTCCAGGCCGTTGCTGGCGTCGGTCCAGCTGGCGCCGCCGTCCGTGGACCGGGCCACGCCGCTCAGGGTGCCGGCGTAGAGGACCGCTTCGGGCGAGGGCTCGATCGCCAACGCGCCGATCGGACCCGACGGCAGTCCGCTGGAGGAGGGGCTCCAGAACCCGCCGGCGTCCGTGGACTTGAACACCCCGGCGTTGGTCCCGGCGAAGAGCGTGGACGGGTCGCCGGGGTGGAGGACCAGCGCTTGGACCGTGAGGTTCGCCAGGCCGCCGGCGCTCGCCGGTCTCCACGTCGAGCCGCCGTCGGTCGTCTTGTAGACGCCGCCGCCTGACGTCCCGGCGTAGAGCACGGAGGGTGAGGTGGGGTCGGCCTCGACGCAGCGGACGTCGCCGCCGTCGGGCCCGATGCGCGTGAACGTCTCCGCCCGGGCGCCGCTCGCCAGCGCCGCGGCGACGAGAAGGCCGGCCCGGAGCGAGAAGGCTGGTCTGTCGGTCATCGGCGACCTCCGACCGGGAAGTTGCGCCGTTCGCGTCGCGCCGCCCACCCTCCCGGGATGGGTGCGCCGGCCTGACTTTCGTTAGGGGAGGGCGACGAGCTCGGTGGTGGTGTCGCGGCTTTTCTTCTGGGCCATGTCCTCGACGTAGGGCAGGTTCGCCTTCGTGGTGTACTTGGCGCGGTAGGCGCCGGAGACGGCGTCCTTGAGCCGCTCGCTCCTGGTTTGCACCGCGCGCACCGGGACCTCGCGCCCGTTCACCAGGATCGCGCCGCGCGGGGCCTCCAGGAAGCTGCGCCACCAGCTCCGCGGCTTCAGGCTCCAGGAGCGGACGAAGAGCCGCCTCTCCACCACCACCATCCAGATGCCGATGAACTTGTGCCCGGAGCCGGCGCGAATGCGGAGGTACTTTCCGGTGCGGAGCTCCTCGAGGACGTCGTCAGGAAAGCGGGGCACGCCCCTTAGGATACGAGCCGATGGACCTGGTCACCGGCGGCACCGGTTTCGTGGGGGCGCACGTGGTGCGCGCGCTCCTGGCACGGGGGCGCCAGGTGCGCTGCCTGGTGCGGGGGTCCAGCCGCCGCGACAACCTCGAAGGGCTGCCGGTGGAGCTGGCGGTCGGCGACCTCACCGACCTCGGCTCGCTGAAGGAGGCGGCGCAGGGGGCCGAGCGGGTCTTCCACGTGGCGGCCGATTATCGTTTGTACACAAAGGATCCGTCGGAGCTCCAGGCCCGCAACGTCGGGGGCACCGACAACGTGCTGCGGGCCGCCGCCGAGGAGGGGGTCTCGAAGGTCGTCTACACGTCGTCGGTGGGAGCGCTGGGGCTGAAGCACGACGGCAGCTCCGCCGACGAGATGACGCCGGTCGCGCGCGAAGCGGTGGTCGGGAATTACAAGCGCTCCAAGTACGACGCCGAGCGCGTGGCCGAGGAGTGGGCCCGGCGCGGGCTGCCGGTGGTGATCGTGAACCCTTCCACCCCGGTCGGGGAGCTGGACATCAAGCCGACGCCGACCGGGCAGGTGATCGTCGACTTCCTGAACCGGAAGATGCCGGCCTATGTGGCGACCGGCATGAACCTGGTGGACGTGCGCGACGTGGCCGAGGGGCATCTCCTGGCCGCGGACCGCGGAACGACCGGTGAGAAGTACATCCTGGGGAACCGCAACCTGACGCTGCTGGAGGTCTTCCAGGCGCTCTCCAGGCTCACCGGCATCCCGGCGCCCCGGGTGCGGCTGCCGCACTGGGTGCCGATGGGCGCGGCCTACGTGGACACGGCCGTGTCCACGCTCCGCGGCAGGGACCCGCGCGTCTCGGTGGAGAGCGTCCGGATGTCGCGCCACCTGATGTTCTTCGACGCTGGTAAGGCGGTGCGCGAGCTGGGGTTGCCGCAGACGCCGGTGGAGGAGCCGCTGGCGCGGGCCGTCGCCTGGTTCCGGGAGCGCGGCTATGCCCGGGGCTGAGCCGGTTGCCGTCGTCACGGCGCTGGAAGAGGAGATGCGGCCGCTGCTGCGTCGCCTCCTCCGCGGCCGGTTCCGCGGGCTCTCCCTGGAGCCTGGGGTGTGCGGCGACGGTCCGGTGCGGGCGCAGTACGCGCTGAACGACCTGCTGGAACGGCAGCGGATGGCGGGAATGCTGGCGCTCGGCGTCGCCGGCGGGCTCGAGCCCGGCCTTCCCCGCGGGCAGCTGCTGGTCGGTCGGACCATCCTGCGCGCGGGAGAGCCGCCGCTTGCGGCGCACGAGCCCTGGCTGCGCCGCGCCGAGCGGGCCGGCGCGCGGCCGGCGGCGTTCCTGACCGAGACGCGGCTCATCGCGTCGGTGGACGGGAAGGCGGCCGCCTTCCGCGAGTCGTCGGCGGCAGCCGTCGACCTGGAGAGCTACGTCTGGGCGCAGGAGGCCCTGCGGCGCCGCCTGCCGTTCGCGGTGGTGCGCTGCGTGCTCGACACCGCCGAGGAGGACCTGCCGGACCTGGTGGCGCGCGCGCAGCGCGACGACGGGAGCGTCAGCCGGCCCAAGGTCGCGCTGGGAGCGCTGCGGGCGCCGTGGCACATCCCGCGCCTCATGTCGCTGGCGCGCCGCACCGCGGCCGCCTCCGAGCTTCTGGCCGACTTCGCCGAGCGCTTCCTCAGGGACACGTCTTGAAGGCGGTCGCCGAAGACTTGGCGGGTCGCCGGAGACTTGGCGGAGGCGATCTCCGCGGCGCCGCAAGCGCCGCATCAACGAACGAGGCGATCTCCACGTGTCCCGTCAGGGACACGTCTTGAAGGCTTCAGTATCCTGGATCGGCGCGAAGGGCGTCTTCAGCGGGTTGCTGTAGCTCTTCACCGCGCCGGTCTTGCTGTCGGTGACGGTGAGGTGGACCTCCTGGTCGGTGAGCGCGCCCACGAAGACCCAGTGCGCGTTGAACGGCGGGAAGCAGACGCTGAGGACCTTCACCAGCGCCTGGGCGTCGCCGGGGTTGTCGAAGACGAAGTAGGCCGATTCGTTGGTGAGCCTGGTGAAGCGCAGCGCTCCGGAACCGCCCCCTTCGAGGCGATAGGTTCCTTTGACCACAAACCTTTCGCCGCCCAGGCAGACTTGGCGGTCGGTCACCTCGGCGCAGGCCGACGGCGTGTGGAAGGAGCGGACCGCCGAGGCGGCGGAGCTGGCGGACCCGCAGCCCGGGTCGTTCTTGGCGGTCACCGACCAGTAATAGGTGGCGGACGCGATGAGGCCGCTGGCGGTGAAGCTGGTTCCGGTGACGTCCTGGGCCACGACCTTGACCGGCGGGTTCACCGTGTCCAGGCGCACGTCGTAGCGGCCGGCGAAGGGTGCCGGGCTCCAGGTCAGCAGCACCGTCCCGCTGCTGGCGGTGTCGCCGCTGGGCGGCAGCAGCAGCTCCGGCCCCTGAGTCACCGAGCAGGAGATGGCCCGCACCCGGTTGTTGCCGTCGTCGGAGAAGTAGATCGTGCCGCCGGCGTCCACGATCACGGCGCTCGGTGAAGCGACCTCCGCCTGGGAGGCCGGCCCGCCGTCGCCGCTGAAGCCGAGGAAGCGGCCGGCCACGGTGCTGATCCGGCCGGTGGCCTTGGAGACGCGGCGCAGGCGGTAGAACGAGGTGATCAGCAGGTCGCCGTTGGCCTCGACCTCCAGGGACTGGGGCTGGAAGATCACCGCCGCCGTCGCCGGACCGCCGTCCCCGGAGTCGTTCGAGCCGCCGCTGCCGGCGTAGTGGGTGATCACGCCGGTGGCCGCGTCGATCCTGCGGACGCGGCTCGCATTGAGGTCGGCCACGTAGGCGTTGCCGTCGGCGTCGAGCGCGAGACCGCCGGGGAGGTTGAAGGTGGCCAGCGTCGCCGGCCCGCCGTCGCCGGTCCCGCCGGAAGCACCGGTGCCGGCGATCGTGGAGATCGTGCCGCTGGTGGCGCTGATGCGCCGCACCCTTCGGGCGTTCTGCTCGACCAGCAGGATGTTGCCGGCGGCGTCCACCGCGACGTCCCTGAGGCCTGACAGCGCCGCCGTCGCCGCCGGTCCTCCATCGCCGCCGCTGCCCCCGCCGGCGACGGTGCTCAACGTGCCGCTGCCGACGTTCAGCCGGAAGAGCCGGGAGAGATCGGCGATCAGCAGGTTGCCGCTCGCCTCGAGCGCCAGCGAGTAGGGATTCATCGGGAACGATGTCGCCGCCGAGCCGTCCGCCGGCACGCTGCCGCTCTGGCTGCCGTTGCCGGCCACGGTGGTGATGACGCCGCTGGCGAGGTCGACGGCGCGTACCCGTCCGAAGTCGGTCACGTAGAGTCGGGTGGCCGACTTGGCCACGCCCCTGCTGGCGCGCAGCGTCGACTGCCGCGCGGGGCCGCCGTCGCCGGCAGCCGCGGGCCCCACCAGCCGGGAGATGACGGTCGTGAAGCCGCTGATCACCCGCACCCGGCCGCTCTCGTCGGCGACGTAGGTCTCACCGGCCGGCCCCACCGCCAGGCCGCTCACGTAGCCGACCGCGGCGGCGGACGCCGGTCCTCCGTCGCCGCTCGGCAACGCGGCGCTCGGGCCGGTGATCGTGGAGATCGTGCCGCCGCTGACCCTGCGGATGCGGGTGTTGATGCGGTCGGCGATGAGCACGTTCCCCACCAGGTCGGCAGCCAGAGCGTAAGGGTAGTTCATCGAGGCGGCGGTGGCCGGCCCGTTGTCGCCCGCGGAGCCGCTGGTGCCGTTGCCGGCGAAGGCGCTGATCGCGCCGGTCGAGGCCGCGATGCGGCGGACGGTGTTACCGAAGGCATCGGCGACGAGGATGTCGCCGCTCGCCAGGACCAGCACCGCGGCCGGGCCGCGGAAGCTTGCCGCGGTGGCCGGGCCGCCGTCGCCGGTGCTGCTGTCGGCGCCGGTGCCGGCCAGGGTGCTGACGACGCCGCCGGAGATGCGCCGCACCCGCCGGTTGACGGTATCGGCGACCAGCAGGTCGCCCGACGGGGTGAAGGCCATTCCTGAGGGTCCGTTGAACCGCGCCTGGGTGGCCGGCCCGCCGTCGCCGCCGAAGCCGGAGGCCCCGGTGCCGGCGATCGTCGTGATCGTGCCGCTCCCGCGATCGACGCGGCGGATCACGCCGTTGCCGTACTCCGAGATCAGGACGTTGCCGGCGGCATCCACCGCGACTCCCTGTGGGGAGCGCAAGCGCGCCGCGGTGGCCGGCCCGCCGTCGCCGCTGTAGCCGGACTCGCCCGTGCCGGCCACCGTGGAGATGAGCCCGGTGCCCGGATCCACCCGGCGCACCCGGTGGTTCAGGGAGTCGGTGATGTAGAGCTCTCCGGACGGCGAGACCGCCAGGTGGTAGGGCGCGTTGAGCGCGGCCTCCGAGGCGGGGCCGCCGTCGCGAACGTTGCCGCCGACGACGGTCTCGATGATCTGGGCCGATGCGTGACCACAAACGCTCAGCGCCACCGCGAGAAGGGTGTAGTGCGCATGTTTCCTCATCAGCTCCTCCGATCGGTCCGATGCTACCCGCCGGCGCAGGAGCCTGAGGACTATCGCCGGCCACCCCGAGCGATTTAACCTAGGGCCGGTCGCGGATGCGAAAGTGCCTTGGTCGCCTACCCCTGGCCTTCGTCCTCCTGATGGCCCTGCGCGCCGATGCGCGTGAGCTCGTGGCGTGGGCGTCGCCGGAGCCGCTGGTCCCGACCTGCTCCATCAGCGGACCCGCGCTCGCGTGTGCGGGAGCGCAGGACCTCGTCTACACCTCGGCGGCGACAGGTTCGGCCTACGGGTGGTCCGTCTCCGGGAACGCCACCATCTCTGGCCCCACCAACCAGCGCAGCGTCTCGGTGGACGTCGGAAACGCCGGCAGCTTCACGCTGGTGCTGGTGATCGTCGATGGCACCGGGGGGAACTCCTGCAGCCGCGCCATCCCGGTCTTCGCGAAGCCGTCCTGCTCCATCACCGGGTCGTCGTCGACCTGCGCAGGCACCACGGTGCAGCTCTCGGGGCCGGCCGGTTTGGCGGGCTACGCCTGGGAGGTGACCGGCAGCGGCACGATCTCGGGCTCGAGCAGCTCGCAGAACGTCAGCGTGGTGGCGGGCGCCTCGGGGAGCTTCACCGCCAAGCTCACCACCACCTCGGCGCAGGGGTGCACCAACGTCTGCACCAAGGTGGTCACGGTGAACGCCTGCACCATCGACGGCCCCGACCACCTGTGCGCCGGCCAGACCGGGGCCTACGAGGGCCCGCTGGCGGCAGGGATGTCGTGGTCGTGGACCGTCACCGGCAACGGCGCCCGCACCACGCCGGGGAACGGCCGCAGCATCCTGGTGCAGGCGGCCAACGGCTTCGGGTCGATCACGGTCAACCTCACGATCACCGACGCCAGCGGCTGCACCAAGTCGTGCTCGAAGACCGTCACCACCTCGAACCCCGGCTGCTCTGTCGGTGGGCCCGACGCGGTCTGTCCCGGCTCGCGGACCACGTTCGGCGGGAGCTTCGGCGGCACGGCGCCGCTCACCACCAGCTGGTCCATCCAGGGGAGCGGGACGATCGAGGGCTCGACCAGCGGCTCCTCGGTGGTGGTGCATGCGGGCAGCTCGGGGAGCTTCACGCTGACCTTCACGGTCACCGACGGCAAGGGGTGCCAGAAGGTCTGCACCAAGAGCGTGACCATCGGCCTCTCGCCGCAGCTCGCCTGCTCGATCAGCGGCCCGGCGGTGATCTGCTCGGGCAGCACCGACAACTTCTACAGCTCGCCTTCGGCCAGCGTCTTCTACGACTGGAGCATCACCGGCAACGGGACCCTCGTCGGCGACTTCGACGACACCGTGCGGGTGACCGCGGGCGCGCCGGGCACCGCCACCCTCAGCCTGGTGGTCTCCAACGACACCGGGTGCAACACCTGCAGCAAGGCGGTGACGGTGGCGCCGGCGACCACGCCCCCCTGCACGATCAGCGGGCCGCCGGCGATCTGCGACGGCGTCACGGCGACGTTCCAGGGTCCCTCGGGCACCGGCCTCGTCTACGACTGGGGGGCGACCGGCAGCGTCTTCATCGTCGGCAACGGCTCCGCGCAGTCGGTCAACGTCCGGTCCTCGGGAACGGCCGGCGGGACGCTGAAGCTCACCGTGACCGACGCCGGCGGCTGCAAGTCCACATGCCAGATCCCGGTCAAGGTGAATCCGGTGCCGCCCGCCTGCGCGATCACCGGCCCGAACCTGGTGTGCCCCGCCTCCTCGGGCAACACCTTCAGCGGGCCGGAGGGGTTCGCGAGCTACGCCTGGACGGTCGTCGGCGACGGCACCATCTCCGGCCCGGCGAACGCCCGCACCGTGAGCGTCACCTCGGGAACGGACGGCTTCTCCCTGACCCTCACCGCCACCGACGACAGGGGCTGCAGCACCACCTGCAGCAAGAACGTCTTCACCCGGGTGCCGGGTGTGACCTGCGCGATCAGCGGCAGCGGCACCGTGCCGCACGACAGCGCCGGCAACGTCTATTCCGCCCCGGCCGGCGCGCAGTCCTACGCCTGGACGGTGACCGGGAACGGCGCGGTCGTCGGGCCGGCGAGCGGCGGGAGCGTGAGCGTGACCGCCGGCGCTTCGGGCAGCTACACCGTGCGCCTGACCATGACCGACGCCTCGGGCTGCTCGGTGAGCTGCAGCATGCCGGTCTCCATCGAGACGCCCGGCGCGCTGACCTGCGCGGCGTCGGTGGCGGCCACCGCCACCGTGGGGACGCCGCTGCTCTTCGACGGCACGTCGGCCTGCGGGGGCTGCGCCGGATCTCCGGTCTACGCCTGGCAGTTCGGCGACGGCGCCGGGTCGCCGGAGAAGAGCCCGAGCCACGCCTACGCCGCCGCCGGAACATTCCCCTGGACCTTCACCGTGTCGCAGGCTGGACAGACCTGCACCCGGAACGGGAGCCTGGCGGTGAGCGTGCCGGCGGGGTCCGACTTCACGCACCTGACGCGCGCGGTCCCGATCGTCCTCGACGTGACGACCGCGATCGCGCACTTCACGACCGAGCTGGTCCTCACCAACCGCGGCACCACGCCGGTGACCGCGACGCTCAAGTACGTCGCGTCGATCGGCGCGCCCGAGGGCTCGGGGCAGGTCCTGGAGCCGATCGCCGCCGGCAGCCAGAAGGTGATCTCCGACGTCGTGGCGTTCCTGAAGGGCAAGGGGCTGGCGATCCCGGGAGGGAACCAGGGCGGCCAGCTCCTGGTGAGGTTCGACGGTGCGTCTTCCGACGACGCGGTCTCCGCCACGGCCCGCACCACCACCGCCACCGTACCTCCGCAACCGGCGGGAGCAGCCGGGCTCGCCTACGCCGGCGTCCGCCCCTCGACGCCGGCCGGCGCGGCGCGGCAGGCGCTGGCGGCGGCCACCGCGCTGACCGTCTTCGGCCTGCGGTCGAACGCGCAGGACCGCTCCAACCTGGCCGTCTTCAACCCGGGCGATCAGCCGATCGCCTTCAAGGTGACGGCGTTCGCCGGTGACGCCAGCGGAGTCTCCCGGGTGATCCGCGAGCTGGACTCGCTGCCGCCGTTCGGCTGGCTGCAGTATTCGGGCGTCTTCGACGGCACCGGCATCAACAACGGCTGGGTGACGGTGGAGCCGGTCTCGGCGACCGGCCCGTTCGGCGCCTACGGGGTCGTGAACGACAACGTCACCAGCGACGGGTCGTTCCTCCTGCCGGCGGCGGGCGCGGTCTCGGGCAACCGGCTGGTGGTGCCGGTCCTGGTCGAGTCGTCGGCCTTCCGCAGCGAGCTCGTGCTCGCCAACCGCGGCGGCGCCGTGGCGACGCTCACCCTGAGCTACGTCGAATCGCAGAGCCCCTCGCTCGGCCTGGGCGGCACCGCGACCGTCGTGCTGCGGGCCGGCGAGCAGCTCCTCCTGCCCGAGGCGGTCGAGGAGCTGCGGCGGCGCGGCATCACCATCGGTCCGCCGGGAGCCGGCACCTACGTGGGCGCGCTGCGGATCTCGGTCGCCGGCGTGGCGCTCGCCGACGTCTTCGCTGGGGCGCGCACCGCCGCCGTCTCACCGGCCGGCGGCCAGTTCGGCCTCTTCACCCCGTGCCTCTACCAAGGGCAGGAGGCGTCCGAGGCGGCGTTCCTCGACGGCCTGCGCGCCGACGAGGCGAACCGCTCGAACGTGGCGCTCCTGAACGCCGGCACCGACGCGCAGGGGAGCGTCACGCTCGAGGTGCGCACCTTCGACGGTGAGGACGGCGGCTCGGAGAAGGGCGCGCCGGAGGTCCGCACGCTCGCGCCCGGCGGCTGGTATCAGTTCCAGAACCTGCTCGCCGGCAAGGGCGTGCGGAACGGCTGGGTGCGGGTGACGCGCGTCGCCGGCGCCGCACCCTGGGTCGCCTACGGCGTCATCAACGACGGCGGCCAACCCGGCGAGCGGACCGGCGACGGAGCCTTCGTGCCGATGACCAAGAGTCCCTAGGGACAGGTCTTGAAAGCACTCGTATCCTGGATCGGCGCGAACGGCGTCTTCAGCGGGTTGCTGTAGCTCTTCACCGCGCCGGTCTTGGTATCGGTGACGGTGAGGTTGACCTCCTGGTCGGTGAGCGCGCCGACGAAGACCCAGTGCGCGTTGAACGGCGGGAAGCAGACGGAGAGGACCTTCACCAGCGCCTGGGCGTCGGAAGGGTTGTCGAAGACGAAGTAGGCAGAGTCCGGAGTCAGCTTGGTGAAGCGCAGGGCGCCCGAGCCGCCCCCTTCGAGCCGGTAGGTTCCTTTGACCACGAACCTTTCTCCGCCCAGGCAGACCTGCCGGTCGGTCAGCTCGGCGCAGGCCGACGGCGTGCGGAACGAGCGGACGGCCGCCGCCGCCGAGCCGCCCGAAGCGCCGCAGGCCGGGTCCCCCTTGGCCACGATCGACCAGTAGTACGTCGTCGACGGCGTCAGCCCGAGGGCGGTGAAGCTGGTCCCGGCGACGTCGTGCGCCACGACCCTGGCCGGAGGGTTCACGGTATCCAGCGGCACGTCGTAGCGCCCGGCGAACGGCGCCGCGCCCCAGCTGAGCAGCACGCTCCCGCTCGTCGTCGTGTCGCCGTTGGGCGGCAACGAGAGCACCGGCGCGGTGGTCACCGAGCAGGAGATCGCCCGCACGCGGTCGTTGTCTTTGTCGGCGAACGTGATGGTGCCGTTGGGCTCCACCAAGATCGCCCAAGCGGTGGAGAGCTGAGCGAGCGTCGCCGGGCCCCCGTCGCCGAAGAAGCCGAGCACGCTTCCGCTCACGGTGCTGATGAGCCCGGTCGCCTTGGAGACGCGGCGGATGGTGCGGCTGGCGGCGATCAGCAGGTCTCCGTTGGCGTCGACCCCGACGTCCTTCGGGGAAAGGATTCCCGCGGCGGTGGCCGGTCCGCCGTCGCCGTCGTCGCTCGCCGCCCCGCTGCCGGCGACGGTCGTGATGAAGCCGGTCGCCGCGTCGATACGGCGGACGTTGTTGCTGCCGGTGTCGGCCACGTAGATGTTGCCGGCGGAGTCGAAGGCGATTCCGTAGGGATCGCGCAGCGAGGCCAGCGTGGCCGGGCCGCCGTCCCCGGCGCTGCCGGCTCCGCCATTGCCGGCGATGGTGCTGATGGTGCCGTTGGCGGCGCTCACGCGGCGGATCTTGTGAGCTCCGCCCTCGCCGATCAGGATGTTGCCCGCGGCATCCAGCGCGACCTCCACCGCCGACGACAGCGCGGCGGTCGCCGCCGGGCCTCCGTCGGCCCCGCCGCCGCCTCCGGCTACGGTGCTGATGGTGCCGGTCCCCGCCGCCACCTTGTAGACGCGCGACACCGCGGCGACGAGGAGGTTCCCGGCTGGGTCGAGGGCCAGGCCGAACGGCTGGATCGGCGCCGCCGTCGCCGGTGTGCCGTCGGCGGGAGCGTTGCCGAGGTTGTTGCCGTTCCCGGCGACCGTGCTGATGACGCCGGTCGCCAGGTCGACCGCGCGCACGCGTCCCGCGAGCGACCCGCTCGCGTAGAGCTTTCCGAAGCCCTTCGCCAGACCGGTGGGGCCGGGGAGGAAAGCCCGCAGGGCGGACGCGCCATCGCCGGTAGCGCCCGGACCCACCAGCCGGGAGATGACTCCTGTCGACGCGTTCACGACCCTCACTCGCCCGTTCAAGTAATCGCCGATGTAGATCTCTCCGAGGGGGCCGACCGCCACGCCGCCGGGGATTCCGATCCCGGCAGTGGCTGCCTGGCCACCGTCGCCGGAGGCGCCGATGCCGGAGTTGCCGGCGACGGTCGTGATGACGCCGGCGCTCACCCGTCGCAGCCGCGAGTTCGCGAAATCGGCGATCAGCACGTTGCCGACCAGATCCCGCGCGAGCGCGACGGGATAGCCGAGAGCCACCGCGGTGGCCTGCCCGCTGTCGTTGTTGAAGCCGAAGCTGCCGTTGCCGGCGAACGCGGTGATCAGGCCGGTCGCCGCGACGATCCGGCGCACCACGCTGGCATTGCCATCGTCGACCAGGAGATCGCCGTTGGCGAGCAGGAGGAGGGAATGGACCGAGCGGAACGAAGCCGCGGCCGCCGGCCCGCCGTCGCCGGCGGAGGCGTCTACACCGGTGCCGGCGATCGTCGTGATGATGCCGCCCGAGACCCGCCGCACCCGCCGGTTCCCGCTGTCGCCTACCAGGAGGTCGCCGTTGGCGGTCACCGCCAGTCCCCAGGGGGAAGACAGGAGGGCCTGGGCGGCGAGCCCGCCGTCCCCGGCGAATCCGGCGGCGCCGGTGCCGGCCACCGTGCTGATCGTGCCGGAGACGCGGTCCAGCCGACGCACCACGTTGTTGCCGGAGTCGGCGATGAAGAGGTTTCCCCCGGGGTCGAGGATCAGTCCCTGAGGCGATCGAAGCCGCGCCGCGGTGGCAGGCCCGCCGTCGCCGGTGTAGCCCGACTCCCCGGTGCCGGCGACGGTGGTGAGGATCCCGTTGGCCGGATCGAACTTGCGGATGCGGTGGTAGCCGCTGTCGGCGATGTAGAGCTCGCCGGTGGAGGTGATGGCCAGCTGATAGGCATGGTTGAGCGCAGCCTGAGAGGCCGGCTGCCCGTCGTGTACGTCGCCGCCGGCGACGGTGTCGATGATCTGGGAAGCAGCCTTCTCGGCCACCCCGACGCCCAGCAGAGCCGCCAGCACGAACGCCGTCTTCCGGATCATGACCGGCCTCCCACGTCCCATAGGAGACGCGACCGCGGCGTTTTGCTCACGGGCTTGCGGCCGATCGGACCTCGACCCTAGGATCCGCCCACCGATGGCGGACCTGGACGACCTGCTGGAGAAGACCAGCCGCACCTTCGCGCTCTCGATTCCGTTGCTGCCGGAGCCGACGCACCGCGAGGTCACGATCGCCTATCTCCTCTTCCGGATCGCCGACACGTTCGAGGACGCGTCGCACTGGTCGATCGCCGCGCGGACCGAGGCGCTGGACGCGTTCGTCCGCCTCCTCCGCGCCTACGACGCCGTGGAGGCGCGGAGCCTGGCCGACCGGTGGGTCGCCGGCGGCGTCTCACCCCACGCCGGCTACGCCGAGCTGATGTCGGAGACCCCGGCGGTGCTGGAGGCCTTCCTGGCCCTGCAACCCCCGGCGGTCGTGGCGATCCGCGAGCACGTCGTCCGCTCGGCGGAGGGGATGGCCGGCTTCGTGCGGCGCACCGCCGACGACGGCGTCCTCTCGCTGCGGGACCTGGGCGACCTGCGGGGCTACTGCTACGTGGTGGCCGGCATCGTCGGGGAGATGCTCACCGAGCTCTTCCTGCTGGGGCGGCCGGAGCTGAGCGCGGCGGCGTCCTATCTGCGGGAGCGGGCTTCCGCGTTCGGGGAGGCGCTCCAGCTCGTCAACATCCTCAAGGACACCTCCACCGACCTCTCCGAGGGGCGCAGCTACCTGCCCCCGGGCGTCGAGCGGGGGGAAGTGTTCGCGATGGCACGAAACGACCTGAACGCCGCGTCCGAGTACATCTCGGCTCTGCAGGCCGCCGGCGCCGCCCGGGGCCTGCTGTCCTTCAACGCGCTGCCGGTCCTTTTGGCCTGGGCGTCGCTCGAGAAGATCGAGCGCGAGGGGCCCGGCGCCAAGGTCTCGCGCCCCGAGCTCTGGGAGATCACCCAGCGGATGAACGACGCGCTGGACGCGGGCGAGCCGCTGGTCGCGGTCCGTCCGCCAATCCCTTCCCAGACTTGATAGAATGCTCGGTTCTGCCGAGGGCTCGCCGAGCCGCACGGGCCGTGACGCCGTGCCGCTCGTCTGCCTTGCGGAGCAGCAGGAACGCGTCGAGGAGACCATGACGATTCTCAGTCGCATCGAGGGCCCGGTAGACCTGAAGGCCTTGTCCCCGGAGCAGCTCCCGCAGCTGGCACAGGAGTGCCGTGAGCTGATCATCGAGACGATCACCAAGACCGGCGGCCACCTGGCGTCGAACCTTGGCATCGTGGAGCTGACCCTGGCGCTCCACCGCGTCTTCGACAGCCCCAAGGACCGGATCGTCTGGGACACCTCGAACCAGTGCTACACCCACAAGCTGGTCACCGGGCGCGCCGCGCAGTTCCCGTCGATCCGTACGCCGGGCGGCCTCTCCGGGTTCGCCGAGCCGTCGGAGAGCGCCCACGACACGCTGGCCGCCGGGCATGCCGGTACCGGGTTGTCCTACGCCATGGGCATGTCGATGGCGCTGCAGGACGAGCCGGGCGAGCCGTTCGTGGTCTCGGTCGTCGGCGACGGCGCGTTGACCTCCGGCACCAGCTACGAGGCGCTGAACAACATCGTCCACGTCAAGCCGAAGCGTCTGGTCGTCATCTTCAACGACAACGGCTGGTCGATCTCCGAGAACGTCGGCTGGCTGGCGCACTGGCGCAACAAGGTGATGCTGAACCCGCGCTATCAGCGGCTCACCGAGGTCGGCGAGAAGCTGCTCTCCAAGCTGCCGCACGGCGACGAGGCCTGGGAGCTGGCCCGCAAGCTGAAGACCAAGGTCGAAGGGGTCTTCTTCCCGAACACGATCTGGGAAGAGATGGGGATGAACTACATCGGCCCGGTGGGCGGGCACGACGTGCCGGCGCTGGAGGAGGCGTTCCGCACCGCGCGCGACATCGCCGCGCAGGGGCAGCCGACCGTGGTCCACGTGCTGACGCACAAGGGGCGCGGCTTCGAGCATGCCGAGCAGAACCCCACCAAGTTCCACCAGCCGGGCACGCCCACCGGGGCGGGCGGCGGCACCGGGGTGACGTTCACCTACTCGCAGGTCTTCGCCAAGAACGTGATCGCGATGATGGAGCAGGACCCGAAGGTGGTGGCCATCAGCGCCGCCATGCTGGAGGGGACCGCGCTCATCGAGGTGAAGCGGAAGTTCCCGGAGCGGGTCTTCGACGTCGGCATCGCCGAGGAGCATGCGGTCATCATGGCCGCCGGCATGGCCAAGGCCGGCCTGCGCCCGATCGTGGCGATCTACTCCACGTTCCTGCAGCGCTCGTTCGACCAGATCATCCACGACGTCGCGCTCCAGTCGCTGCCGGTGACGCTCTGCATCGACCGCGCCGGCCTGGTGGGCGACGACGGCAAGACCCATCAGGGCATCTTCGACATCAGCTACACGCGCTGCGTTCCCAACATGGTGATCGCCGCGCCCAAGGACGAGAACGAGCTGCAGCACCTGCTGCACACCGCCGTCTATTCCGGGCGCCCGTTCGCGCTGCGCTACCCGCGCGGCCTCGGCCTCGGCGTGGCGCTGGACGAGACGCCGCACGAGATCCCGATCGGACAGGGGGAGCTGCTGCGCGAGGGCACCGACCTGGCGTTCGTGGCCTACGGCTCGATGGTGCCGGTGGCCATGGCCGCCGCCGAGGCCCTGCAGGCGCAGGGGGTCTCGGCCGGCGTGGTGAACGCTCGCTATGCCAAGCCGCTCGACCTGCCGCTCCTGAAGCGCGTCTCCGAGTCGGTGCCGCGCCTCCTCACCCTCGAGGAGCACCTCCTGGTGGGCGGCTTCGGCAGCGGCGTCCTGGAGGCGTTCCAGCGTGAAGGGTGGAACACGGCGGGCCTCAAGCTGCACGCCATCCCCGACCAGTTCGTGGAGCACAGCCCGGCCGCGCTCCAGCGCGCCAACTTCAAGCTGGACATCGGCGGCGTGGTCGCCAGGACGCTGGAGCTCTGGCCCGAGCTGAAGACCGACCGGCACGATGCCGCGCTCCCGGCGCCGCACCCCAAGGAGAAATACGCCGAGAGCGTGACCTGGTAGTCGAGGCCTCCCGACAGCGCGGCTTGCGTCTCGTGCTGGCGCTCCTGGGGCTGGCGCTCGTCATCCTGCTCTTCGCGCGAGTCGGCTGGCCGCCGATCCGCGCGAACCTGGCCGCCATCGGCGCCTGGTTCCCGGCGCTGGCGCTCGTCTACGCGCTGGCGCAGATCGCCTTCGCGGCGAGCTGGTGGGTGGTGCTGCCGCGCCGTGGCTCCGTCTCCTTCGCCCGCCTCTTCGGCGCCTACCTGGCCGGGGACTCGGTGAACTACCTGGCGCCGGTCCCGGTGGCCGGCGAGCCGCTGCGGATCCACCTCCTCAGCGACGCCGCGCCGACCCGTGAGCTCGTCGCCTCGCTGACCGCGCACAAGCACGCCGCGCTCCTCTCGCAGTGCACCTTCATCGCCCTCGGCGTGGCGCTGGCGCTGGCCGGCTTCCCGCTCAGCCCCGGCGCGCGCGCGGCGGCGCTGGCCGGGGTCTTCCTGATGCTGGTCTTCGTGGCGCTCATGAGCTGGGGGCTCTGGCGCGGCAGCTTCGCCCTGCTGGTGCGCTTCTTCTCGCGGTTCCGCTGGCTTTCCCGGCTGGCCCGCTTGGAGGAGGCGGCCGCGCAGGTGGACGGGCTGGTGCAGGAGCTCTACGGCCGCTCGCACGGCCGGGTGGTCGCCGCGGTGGCGCTCAGCTTCCTCGGCTGGTGCGGCGGCTTCCTGGAGACCTGGCTGGTGCTCGAGCTGGTGGCGCGCGGCGCCTCCTGGCAGACCGCGTTCGCGATCGAGGCGCTGGCCATGGCCCTCAACAACGCGTTCCTCTTCGTGCCCGCCAGGGTCGGCGCGTCGGAGGGGGTGCGGGTCGGGGTCTTCGTGCTGCTGGGGCTGACCGCGGCGCAGGGCGCCGCCTATGGCCTGGTGCGGCGCGCGCGCGAGCTGGTCTGGGTGGTTCCTGGTCTCGTGGTGCTGGCGCGCCGGCACCTGAAGATCTCGTGGTTCCTGGGGCTCGAGCGGTGACCGGCGGATGACCAAGGCGTTGCTCTTCGACCTGGGCGGCACGCTCGACGCCGACGGCGTGCCCTGGAAGGAGCGCTTCCTGGCGCTCTTCCAGGAGCAGGGGGTCGAGGTCTCGCCGGAGGCCTTCGCTCCGCACTTCTACGACGCCGACGACGCCCTGGTCGGCACCGTGCCGGCCGGGACGACGCTGGCCGAGCTGGCGCAGGGCGTCGGCACCGGCGTCGCCGAGCGGCTCGGGCAGCCGCGCGAAGTGGGCGTCCGGGTGGGGCGCCGCTTCGCCGAGGCCGCCTACGCCAAGCTCGCCGAGAACGCCCGGCTCCTGAGGTCGCTGCGGGAGCGCTACCGGCTGGGCGTCGTCTCCAACTTCTACGGGAACCTTCCGGCGGTGCTGGCCGAGGTGAACCTCGCGCCGCTGCTGGAGGTGGCGGTCGACTCGGTGACGGTCGGCGTCACCAAGCCCGACCCGGGCCTCTTCCGCGCCGCGATCGACGCGATGGGGCTCGCCCCGCGGGAGGCGCTCTTCGTGGGGGACTCCCCCCCGCGCGACATGGCCGGTGCCCGCGCGCTCGACATGCCGCACGTCTGGCTGGCCGGCCCGCGTCCGGGACCGCTGGCCGGGTGCTGCCCCTGGGACCGGGTGATCCGCAGGCTCGAGGAGCTGCCGGTGGCGCTCGGCGAACGCGCGCTGGTCGGCGGCGTGATCGCCGCCGGCGAGGGCAGCCGGCTGAAGCGCGACGGCTTCGCGATGTCCAAGCCGCTGGTGCCGGTCGGCGGAGAGCCGCTCCTGGTCCACGCCGTCGAGAACCTCCTCTCCGCCGGGGTCCGCACGCTCTGCGTGATCGTGAACGAGAGCGAGGAGGACTGCGCCGACCTCCTCCGGTCCCGCTACCGCGGCCTCGGTATCGGGGTGATCGTGAAGACGACGCCGCATTCGCTGGCCAGCTTCCGCGAGGTGCTGTCGGCGCTGCCCCCCGGCCGGGCGCTGGTCACCACCGTCGACGCGTTCTGCGCGCGCGAGCACTTCGCGTCGTTCGCGCTCCAGGCGTCGGCGCTGCCGGAGACCGCGTCGGCCCTGGCGGTCACGCCGCTGGTGGCCGACGAGAAGCCGCTCTGGGTGACCGAGGAGAGCTCCGGAAGGCTGAGCGCGATCGGGGGTGCGAGCGGTACCGCGGTGACCGCCGGCTTCTACCTGATCTCCCAGCGGGCCCGGGACTTGACGCCGCCGCCCGGCCTCGGCAGGCTCCGGGAGTACCTGACCTGGCTGGTGGACGCGGGGGAGGACATCCGCGGCGTCCGGATCGACGCCGTCATCGACGTCGACCGCGCCGAGGACGTGGCGCTGGCCGAGGAGCTGGCGCGCAAGATGAAGGAGACAGCATGACCGCACCCCGATGCTGGGGGATCTACCGCGAGCTGGCGCACTCGCCCGGGCGCGAGAGCGACGACGCGCTGATCCTCAGGGCCGCCGGCGAGCACCTGTCGCGGCTCGGCTTCGAGGTGAGCCTCCTGACGCCGGACGAAGCGGCCGCCGCCGGGGACCGCGAGGTGCCGCCGTTCGTCTTCGTGATGTGCGAGCGGCTGGCGATCCTGGACCGGCTGCGCCGCTGGGAGGAGCGCGGCACCCTGGTCCTCAACAGCACCGAGGGCATCCTGAACACGTACCGGCATCGCACGATCGAGCGCTTCGCGTCGGACTCCGTCCCGTTTCCCAGGAGCGTCCTCGTTTCCACGGGCGGCGCTTCCGCCGGCCCGCTGCCCTGCTGGGTGAAGCGCGCCGACGTGCACCAGACCCAGGCCGGCGACGTGACCTATGCCGAGGATGCCGACGGCGTGGCCGCGTCCCTGCGCGCTCTCGCCGGGCGCGGCATCGGGCAGGCTGTGCTGCAGGAGCACGTCCCCGGCGACCTGATCAAGTTCTACGGCGTCGGGGACGGCGAGGACGGAGCGCCCCCCTGGTTCACCTGGTTCTACCACCGCGATCAGCAGCTGGCCGGCCACGCCTTCGACGAGGCCGAGCTGGCTGGCGCCGCGCGCGCCGGAGCCGGCTCGCTCGGGCTCACCGTCTACGGCGGCGACGCGATCGTGGGCCCGGGCGGGCGCCCGGTCCTCATCGACCTCAACGCCTGGCCGAGCTTCGCGCTCTTCCGGCCGGTCGCCGGCGAGCGCATCGCCGAGCACCTGGCGGCGCGCTTCCGGAAGCACGCCGGGCTGGGAGTCGTCACGGCATGAACGAGACCCGCACCTGGAACCAGGTCGGCCCGCGCTCGCGCAGCATCGTCGGGGACGAGCAGCGGAACATGTCGCCCGGCCTCCAGTCCTTCGCGCAGATGTCGGGCCTGGCCATGGCGCGGGGCGAGGGGAGCTACCTCTACGACGAGGACGGGCAGCAGTACATCGACTTCATCGCCGGCATCGCGGTGGGGAGCGTCGGCCACTGCCACCCGCACTACGTGAAGCGGCTGAAGGAGCAGGTCGAGAAGCTGACCTTCGGGAGCTTCACCACCGAGACCCGCGCCCGCTTCCTGAACCTCCTCGGGTCGCTCACCCCGCCCGGCCTCACCAAGATCACCATGTTCTCGAGCGGCGCCGAATGCGTGGAGGCGGCTTTCCGGCTGGCCAAGTCGGTCACCAGGAAGCACGAGTTCGTCGGCTTCAGCGGCGGCTTCCACGGCAAGACCGGCGGGGTGCTGCCGCTCCTGTCCGGCGACTTCAAGCACGGCCTCGGCCCGTTCGTCCCCGGCACCTACGTGGCGCCCTACGCGAACTGCTATCGCTGCCCGCTGGGGATGACCTATCCCGACTGCGGCCTGGCCTGCGCCGAGAAGACGCGCGAGGTCATCAAGAACCAGTCCGGCGGCGCGGTGGCGGCGATCCTCATCGAGCCGATGCAGGGGACGGCCGGCAACGTGATCCCGCCGCCCGGCTTCCTGGCGGCCATCCAGTCGATCGCCAGGGAGAGCGGCGCGCTCCTGATCGCCGACGAGATGATCGCCGGCTTCGGCCGCACCGGGCGGTTCTGGGGCGCCGACCACGACGGCGTGGTGGCCGACATCGTGACCTGCGGCAAGGGGATCGGCGGGGGATTCCCGCTCTCGGCGCTGGTCTCCAGCGAGACGCTGACCAGCACGCCCCCCTTCTCCAACCCGAGCGGCAGCTCCTCCAGCTACGGCGGCAACCCGCTGGCCGCCGCGGCCGGGCTGGCCACGCTGGAGGTCATCACCTCGGAGGACCTGGTGGCGAACTCGGCGCGGGTCGGCGCGGCCATGCTGGCGCGCCTGGAGAGGCTGAAGGAGAAGTACCGCTTCGTCGGGGACGTGCGCGGTAAGGGGCTCCTGCTGGCGGTCGAGCTGGTGGCCGACCGCGCCACCAAGGAGCCGCTCGGCAAGGACGCCACCCGCCTGCTCTTCCAGGAGTGCCTGCGGCGCGGGCTGGCGGCGATGTCTTACTCCTACGCGATCCGCATCAACCCGCCGCTCAACATCGACGAGGCGACCGCCCTCGAGGGACTCGACCGGCTGGACGAGGCGTTGGGCGCCATGGCGCGCGAGAAGGGGCTGGCATAACGCCAATGCTCAAGGGCGCCTTGATCGGCGTGGGGAACGTCGCGCTCCACGGCCACCTGCCCGGCTGGCAGCAGGAAAGCGGCGTGCAGCTGGTGGCCGCCGCCGACACCCACCCGGCGCGGCTGGAGCTGCTGCGTCAGCAGCTGCCGGAGCTGCGCGGCTACGCCACCGCCGAGGAGCTCTTCGTGACCGAGCAGGAGCTCGACTTCGTGGACGTCTGCACGCCGCCGGCGACGCACGCCGACCTCGTCTGGCTGGCGCTCCAGCGCGGGCTGCACGTCCTCTGTGAGAAGCCGCTGGTCATCCGCCCCGAGGAGCTCCCCGGCCTGATGGAGCTCGCCGAGGAGAAGGACCGCGTCCTCTACACCGTGCACAACTGGCGGCACGCGCCGCTCCTGGCCAAGATCAGCGAGGCGGTGCACCAGCGCCGCGTCGGCGAGCTGCAGAAGGTCTCCTGGCAGACGCTTCGCTCTCAGCCGGCCGTCGGCAGCGGCGCCTCCGGGGAGAGCTGGCGGGCCGACCCTCATCTCTCGGGCGGCGGCATCCTCGTCGACCACGGCTGGCACGCGCTTTACGTGCTGCACGACTGGCTCGGCGTGCCGAAGTGGATCGCCGCCAGCCTCACCACCAAGAAGCACAAGCAGTGGGAGCTGGAGGACACCGCCGACCTCTACCTGCAGTACGACGGCGACGTCACCGCGCAGGTCTACCTGACCTGGGCCGCCGACGAGCGGCGCAATCGGGTCGAGATCGGCGGCAGCGACGGGCTCCTGGTGGGCGACGGTCGCGCGCTCACCCTGACCCGCGGCGTCCGCGAGGAGCGCTGGGGCTTCCCGTCCTCGCTCAGCGAAGGCTCGCATCACCCCGACTGGTTCCATGGCGTGGTGCGCGGCTTCCTGGCCGAGGTGGAGGGCGAGGCCCGCCGCGAGAACCTCGCTCAGGCGGCGCTCTGCCTGAAGCTGGTGGCGCTGGCGCAGGTCTCCAGCCAGACCGGAGGCGATTGGGTCGCGGTGGACGGCGCCGAGCCGCAGCCCGCGTGAACGGCACTCTGGTCTTGACGCCGGCACAGGCGGAGGACGTCCCGGGCGCCACCACGCTGCTCGGCCTGCCGATCCTCTGCCGCAACCTGCTGGCAGCGCGACGCGCCGGCTTCGGCCGCCTGGTGGTGGTCGGGGAGCGCTTCCCGGCGCTGCCCGACGGCGTCGAGAAGGTGGCACCGGGGGAGACGCTCACCGTGGAGCCGGGGCGGCTCCTGCTGCTCTCGCCGCGGGCGCTGGCGACGGTGAAGGGAATGGTGGCGCTGCGCAACGGAGCCGTCACCGAGAGCGTGCGGCTGGCGGACGGGCTGGCCGCCCTGGCCGACCTCACCGCGCCGCTGCGCCTGGCCGGCGGCTCCTTCGAGAGCGCCGCCGCCGGGCTGGCGGCGCGCCTGCCGGTCACCCCGCTGGCCGAGACGCCGTCCGGCGTCCTCGCGCTGACCAGCGCCCGCGACCTGCCGCGCGCCGAGCGCTGGCTGCTGGACGGTCTCCTGAAGGACAACGAGGGCTTCATGTCGCGCCACTTCGAGCGGAAGGTCTCGCTGGCGATCAGCCGGCGGCTGGCCTTCACCTCGGTGACGCCGAACGCGATGACCGTGGTGATGGTGCTGGTCGGTCTGGCCGCGGCGCCCTTCTTCCTGAACGCTTCGCCGGCCGCGCAGACGATCGGCTCGCTGCTCTTCCTGCTGCACTCGATCCTGGACGGCTGCGACGGCGAGCTGGCCCGCCTGAAGTTCCAGGAGTCGCGATGGGGCGGCATCCTCGACTTCTGGGGCGACAACGTCGTGCACGTCGCGGTCTTCACCTGCATGGGCATCGGCTGGAGCCGCGCGATCGGGCAGGGCTGGCCGGTGCTGCTGGGCCTCTCGGCGTCCCTGGGCACGCTGCTCTCCACCGGCTGGGTCTACCTCCACACAATGCGGGGCCCCAAGGAAGGCGCGCTCTTCACCGGAGTGACCCAGGGCTCCCATCTCGTCGACAAGCTCGCCAACCGCGACTTCATCTACCTGGTCCTCCTCCTCTCCCTCTTCGGGAAGGCGGACTGGTTCCTGGTGGCTGCCGCCATCGGAGCCCCAACTTTCTTTTTGGCGCTCGTCTGGATCACGATCCGGGAGCGCGGAAGGAACTCATGAGCGAACGCACCTCGTACTACCCGGAGCTGGAGAAGGAGATCGACCGCCCGCAGGGGAAGCTCGGCGTGCTGCTGCCCGGCCTCGGCGCGGTCTCGACGACGCTGGTCGCCGGCGTGCACCTGGTCAACAAGGGCCTGGCCAAGCCGATCGGGTCGCTTACCCAGATGCAGCGGATCCGGCTCGGCAAGCGCACCAACCCGCGCTTTCCGCTCATCAAGGAGCTGGTGCCGCTGGCCGGGCTCCAGGACCTGGTCTTCGGCGGCTGGGACATCTTCCACGAGAACGCCTTCGAGACCGCGACCCATGCCGGCGTGCTGCCGGCGCCGATGCTGGAGGCGGTGAAGCCGGAGCTGAGCGCCCTGGCGCCGATGCCGGGCGTCTTCGAGCGGAGCTGGGTGCGCCGCCTGGACGGCGATCACGTGAAGCCGCCGGCCAGCAAGATGGCCTGGGCCGAGGCGCTGATGGAGGACATCGAGGGGTTCCGGCGCAGCACCGGCGTGGCGCGCTGCGCCATGGTCTGGTGCGGCTCGACGGAGGTCTATTCGGGTCCGACGGCCGTGCATCAATCCATCGCCGCCTTCGAGCGCGGTCTCGCCGAGAGCTCGCCGGAGATCCCGCCCTCGATGATCTACGCCTACGCGGCGATCAAGAGCGGCGTGGCCTACGCCAACGGAGCGCCCAACCTCTCGGTCGACGTGCCGGCCATGATGGAGCTGGCCCGCGAGCGCGGGGTGCCCATCGCCGGCAAGGACTTCAAGACCGGGCAGACGCTGATGAAGACCATCATCGCGCCCGGCCTGAAGGCGCGGATGCTGGGGCTGGCCGGCTGGTTCTCGACGAACATCCTCGGCAACCGCGACGGCGAGGTGCTCGACGATCCCGGCTCCTTCCGCAGCAAGGAGGTCAGCAAGGCCTCGGTGCTCGACGCGATCCTCCAGCCGGAGCTCTACCCCGACCTCTACCGCGACTACTTCCACAAGGTGCGCATCGAGTACTACCCGCCGCGCGGCGACGCCAAGGAAGGCTGGGACAACATCGACATCGTCGGCTGGCTGGGGCAGCCGATGCAGATCAAGATCGACTTCCTCTGCCGCGACTCGATCCTGGCGGCGCCGGTGGTGCTCGACCTGATCCTCTTCCTGGACCTGGCGCAGCGCGCCGGCCTCTCCGGCATCCAGGAATGGCTCTCCTTCTACTTCAAGTCGCCGATGGCGCGCCCCGACCTGCGCCCCGAGCACGACCTCTTCATCCAGCACCTGAAGCTCTGCAACACCCTGCGAATCCTGGTCGGCGAGGAGGTCATCGACCACTCCGGCCTCGACTATTACGAAGGTGAGGTCCCGGAGCAGGCCGACGAGGAGCGCAAGGCGGGCTAGGGCAGGAACCGCACGTGGCCAGGCTGCACGACCGCTACGTCCTCTTCTATCCGATGCGGATCGTGGGGGCGTACTTCCTGGTCCTCATCATCGCCCTCCACGTAGGGCAGTTCGAGGCCTGGAACCCCTACTACGCGGTGCTGATGGGGGTGCTGCTGGTCCATCCCCACTTCGTCTTCCTGCTGACCCGGCTGGGCGCGCCGGACCGGGCCCGCATCGAGTTCGTGGCCTTCCTGGTGGACTCCTTCTTCCTGGGCCTGGTGGTCCACCTGAACGCCTTCTCGCTGCTGCCGTCCCTGATCCTGATCACGGTGGCGCTGGTCAACGGCCTGGCGGTGGGGGGCTTCAAGCGCATGCTCTATTCCGGCCTGGCGCTCGGGTTCGGCATCGTGGCGCCGATGGCCTTCGTGGGCCCGAACTACGACCCCAAGAACGCCTTCGGCGTGAACCTGGCGTGCTCGGTCTTCCTGTTCGTCTACTTCAACTTCTTCGCCTATTCGGCCTTCAACCGTTCGGCGCTCCTGGTGGACTCGCAGCACCAGCTCCGCGAGCAGAAGGCGACGCTGGAGATCGAGAAGATGCGCTCCGACCGCCTGCTGCTGCACCTGGTGCCGGCGGGGCTGGCCGGCGAGCTCGAGCGGGAGGGGCGGCTCGAGCCGACGGTCTTCGACCCGGTCACCATGCTGGCGGTCCGCCTCGACGGCTTCTCGGCCGCGGTGGACGCGCCGGCCGAGCAGGAGCCGAAGGAGGCGCTGGAGCTGCTGACCCACTGCTACCAGGGCTTCGACGCCATCGTGGACCGGCACGGCCTGGAGAAGCTCAAGACGCTGGGGGAGCTCTACCTGGCGATCGCCGGCCTGCCGCGGCCGGAGGGCGCCCGCACCGCCGCCGAGGGGGCCGTTGCGGCGGTGGAGGCCGCGCTCGAGGTCCGGGACTTTCTCGCCGACCTGGCGTTCCGTCGCCAGGCGGCCGGGCAGTTCATCCCGGAGGCCCGCATCGCGGTCCACAGCGGCAAGGTCCTCGGGGGCCTGGTGGCGACCGCGCGGCTCTCCTACGACGTGTGGGGGACGACGGTGACCACCCTGCTGCGACTCGTCGCCGAGGCGCCGCCGGGCCAGGTGGCGGTCTCCGACGCCACCCGCTTCCTGAGGGGGAGCGACGCCGCCCGCGCCGGCCGCGCGCTCGATGCACCCCCGGACCCGACGGTATGGACGGGGAAGACCGCGCGCTCCTGAAGTCGCTCCTGCCGGCGGTCTTCGGCCCTCTTCCGGACGCGCTGCTGGACCGCACGGCGGACGGGTTCGAGGTTGTCTCGCTCAGGAGCGGCGAGGTGCTCTATCGCCGCGGCGACCCGGGTGAAGGCCTCCATGTCGTCCTGTCCGGCCGGCTGGCGGTGAGCGTGGTCGAGGGCCGGACGGTCCGTCACCTCACGCGCGGCGACTGCGTCGGAGAGATCGCGATGATGACCGGCGCGCGCCGCACCGCCACGGTGACCGCCATCCGCAACGTCGTCCTCGCCCACCTCAGCCGCGAGCGTTTCGACCGGCTGGTGAGCGCTCATCCCCAGGCGGGGCTGGGCCTGGCGCGGCGGGCGCTGACGCAGCTCACCGAGTCGGAAGGGGCGCCGCCGGCGCGCGCCGAGGAAGTGCGCACGATCGCGCTGGTGCCTCTCGACGGGCGGGTGCCGGTCGAGCGGCTGGCCAGCCGCCTGCAGATCGCGCTGCTCCAGTTCGGCAGCACCGCGCGGCTGGACGCGAGGACGGTGGCGCTGCGCCTGTCTGGCGTCGCCTCGCCGGCGCGCCAGGCGGCGGGCGGCGCGCTCGACCGGCTGCTGGAGGACACCGAGGGGGCGCGGCGCTTCGTCCTGTACGAGGCCGACCCCGAGCCGACCGACTGGACCCGGCGGTGCCTGGCGCAGGCCGACCGCGTGCTGCTGGTGGCCTGGGCCGGCGCGTCCCCGGAGCCGCGGCCGCTGGAGCGCGAGCTGGCGGCGGAGCGCTGGGCCGCCACCGACCTGGTGCTGCTGCACGCCGGCCGCGAGGCGCCGTCCGGCACCGCCGCCTGGCTCGGGCCGCGGCGCGTCGAGCGCCATTTCCACGTGGCCTGGGACGGCCACCGCGGGATCGGGCGGCTGGCGCGGTTCCTGGGCGGCCGCGCGGTGAGCCTCGTCCTCGGGGGCGGCGGTGCCTGCGGCTTCGCGCAGATCGGAGCGGTGCGCGCCATCCGCGAGGCCGGCATCCCCATCGACGCCGCCGGCGGCACCAGCATCGGCGCGCTCATCGCCGCCGGGGTGGCGCTCGACTGGCAGGACGAGCAGATGCTCCAGACGTTCCGGCGCGCGTTCGTCGACGAGCGGCCGCTGAACGACTTCACGCTCCCGCTGTTTGCCATGCTGGCCGGAGAGAAGGCCTCGCGCGGTTTGCGGCGCTGGTACGGCGACGTCGACATCGCCGACCTCTGGGCGCCGTACTTCTGCGTGACCAGCAACCTCACCCGGAGCTGCGCCTCGGTCCACCGGGGCGGCGCGCTCTGGAAGGCGCTGCGCGCCAGCGTCGCGCTGCCCGGCATCCTGCCGCCGTTCGTGATGGACAAAGAGCTGCACGTCGACGGCGGCATCCTCGACAACCTCCCGGTGTCGGTGATGCAGACCGCGATCGGCGGCCGCACCATCGCGGTGGACGCCAGCGTCCGCGCCGAGGCGCCGGTCGGGCGCGACTCCTTCCCCACGCCGCTCGAGCACCTGGCGGCGCGCTACCTGGCCGGGAAGGGGGACGGCGGCTTCCCGACGCTGGCCAGCCTGCTGATCAAAACGTCCACGCTGGGAGGGAGCAGCGCGATCTCCGCCTCGCGCGGACACGCCGACCTCTACCTCTGCCCGCCCACGCAGGGCTTCGACTTCCTCGACTGGGGGCGCATCTACGAGCTGGCCGAGCTCGGCTACCGCTACACCCGCGAGAGGCTGCCGGCCTGGATCGCGGAGCACCCGCAGGTGGTGCGGCACGACGAGGCGCTGGAGTTCCGGGCTCGCCGTGCCTGACGTCCTCTTCGAACCTCCTTGCCGCTCCGCGGGTCTCATGCATGAATGGCAGAGGTGACGGCCTGGCTGGTGCTGAGGGCGCAAGCGGGTGAGCTCGAGGCGCTCGACGAGCTCTTCCGGGCGATCCAGTCGCCGCTGCACCGATACATCGCCGGCCTGACCCCGGAACGCGCCGACGCGGACGACATCCTGCAGGAGGTCTTCGTCCGCATCCATCGCAACCTCCGCTGGCTCCGCGACCCCGAGCTGTTCCGGGCCTGGGCCTATCGCATCGCCACCCGGGAGACCTGGCGGCACCTGAGGCGCGAGCAGCGGCGCACCGAGCCCATCGACGACGCGGCGGCGATCGACGCCGTGGAAGAGCGCCTCTCGCCCGAGGTCCTGAGCCAGCTCGCCACCTCGGTCGCCGAGCTGTCTCCGGCCAGCCGTGCGGTGATCCTCCTCTTCTACTTCCACGGCCTGTCGCTGGGCGACGTCGCCGCCGCGCTGGCGATCCCGATCGGGACCGCGAAATCGCGGCTCGCCTACGGATTGAAGACGCTGCGCCGCCATGTCTGACGAGAAGAGGTGGTTCCGCACGGCGATCCTCGTCGCCGCGCTCTTCGAGCTGATCGTCATCGTCCTCGTCGTCGTCCACACGCTCCGCTCGCGATGAAGGAGGGATCCATGTCCGACCTCGATGGGATTCGCGCCGCCGCCCTCGACCGCATCGACCGCAGCGCCCGCAACTACCGGATGGCGTTCCTCGGGGCCTTCGCCTTCGAAGCGCTCTGCCTGGCCGCGTTCCTCTTCGCGGCCGACCTGCATGTGCGGCTGCACCTGCTGCTCCTCATCGCCATGGTCGGCGGAACCACGATCGTCGTGCTCGGGCTGGTGGCGTTGGGGGCCTACCTGGAGCGCGGCAACCTGCGGGTGCTCAAGGCCCTCGAGCTGCTGAACAATCCGCGCCGCGACGCCTAGCCCTGCGCTTGCCGGGGCGACGCAGGAGCGAGAGCGCGCCGGAACGCAGCCCATACCCTGAGGAGCCCCACCAGAAGCGATTCACACGGCCCGGGGGGGCGCGGGGGACCGAGCCCAGGAGGTCCCCCGCAACATGGCTAGAAGACCGCCGCTGGGTCGGCTTTCTGGACCCGCCTCATTGCCAAGGCGCCAGCCAGGGTGCACATGGTGACGGTGAGGACGAAGACCAGCGCCGCCGAGGACGGCACCAGCTCGAGCGGCAGCAGCGTGGCCGCCCGGGCGGTGCGGTAGAGGAGCGCCGCCAGCAGCAGGCCCGGCAGGTAGCCCAGCACCGCGACCACCACTGCCTCGGACGCCACCACGCCGTAGAGGAACGCGTCGCCGTAGCCGATCGCCTTCAGGGTGGCGTACTCGGGGAGGTGGTCGGTGACGTCGGCGAAGAGGATCTGCGAGACCACGATTCCGCCGACCACGAAGCCGATGAGGACGCCGAAGCCCAGGACGTAGCCGATCGGCGTGACGGTGGCCCAGTAGCGGATCTCGCGGGCGACGTACTGCTCGCGGGTCAGCACCTCGACGTCGTGGGGGAGCGCGGCGGCCAGCGCATCGCGCACCCGGCGCGGGTCGGCGCCGGGACGGAGGCGTACCAGACCGACCTCGATCAGGCCCGGCGTGCGCGACGGGAAGCTCCCCAGGAACGTGAGGTCGCTGGCCAGCGCGGTGGCGTCCACGCCGAACGACGTGCCGAGCGTGAAGAGGCCGGCGATGTGGATGCGATGGTCGTTGAGCTCCAGCGCGATCGGCGCCGAGGAGCGGCTGGCGCGCTCGATGATCGGCACGTACTCGGGGCGCGAGGCGCGGTCGAAGAGCACCGCCTCCGGGCGCTTGAGGAGCGGGATCTGCGCGTTCACCTCGGGCAGGTCGAAGACGGTCTCCTCGGGCGGGAAGCCGACCACCAGCACGCTGAGGGTGCCGGCCTGCGTGTCCTTGAGGACGCCGAGGCTGGCGTAGACCGGGCAGACCGAGACGACACCGTCGGCGGCCAGCGCCTGGTAGAGGCGGCGCTGCGGGAAGCTCTTCATGCGGGTCAGGAACGCCGACTCCGGGCTGATCAGCATCACCTCGGCGTGGAAGGCGCGGTGAAAGCGGACCGCGCTCTCGAAGAGCGCGGTGCGGAAGCCGAGCTGCATCAGCATCAGCACCACGGCGAAGACGACGCCGGCCAGGGCCACCACCAGGCGGCTCCGCTGGAGCGCGAGCTGCCGCCAGGCGAGCTTGAGGGGGGCGAGCACGTTGCTCGATTAGTATGCCCTCCCACCGTGCGGCTCCTCCCCTGGCTCCCGCTCGCCCTGGTTTCCGCGCTGGCCGGCGCGGTGAGCGCCCGCGGCCGCCTGCAGCCCAAGGACGGCGTCCTGAAGGTGAACGGGCCGTCCGACATCGTGGCGGTCGTGGCGCGGCTGCTCGTCGACCAGGGGGACCGCGTGGCCGCCGGACAGGTGCTGGCCTATACCGACACCTTCGAGGTGCGCCGCGCCGGCGTCGAGAAGCTCAAGGCGCAGATCGAGGCGCAGGAGGCGGCTCTGCTGGCGCACGAGGCTGAGCTGAAGCGGGCCGAGAGCGACGACGCCCGGAAGCGGCCGCTTGCCCGCCAGGGGGTGCTGGCGGCCTCCGACCTCGACCTGGTGACCCGCGAGCGCGACGTGGCGCGGGCGCGTCTGAACGAAGCACGCCTGGCGGTCGCCGCCACCCGTGCCGAGCTGGCCAGCGCCGCGGCGCTGCGCGACCTGGCGGTGGTGCGCGCGCCGTTCGCCGGCAGGGTCCTGAAGGTGCACGCCCGCCCCGGCGAGAAGATCGCCGCCGACGGCATCCTCTCGCTGGGCCGCGCCGGCGGCATGTACGCGGTGGCGCAGGTCTACGAGACCGACGTGACGCGGGTGCGCGTCGGTCAGAAGGCGCGGGTGCGCAGCCCGGCGCTGGCCCGCGAGCTGACCGGCACGGTCGAGCGCATCGGCCTGATGGTCGCCCGGCTCGACGCCGTCGCCACCGAGCCGGCGGCGCGGGTGGACGCGCGCATCGTCGAGGTGGAGGTGCGGCTCGATGACCCGGCGGCCGCCGAGGACCTCACCGGCCTCGAGGTCGACGTGCTGATCCCTTGAGCGGGCAGCCCGGCCCGCCCGGTGCGCTCATCGTCGCCGAGCGCCTCAGCCACTGGTACGGCGACGGGGCGCTGCGGACCCAGGTCCTCTTCGACGTCGACCTCGTGGTCGAGCCGGGCGAGATCGTGATCCTCACCGGTCCGTCCGGATCGGGGAAGACGACGCTGCTGGCGCTGGCCGGCGCGCTGCGCTCGGTGCAGGAGGGGCGCCTCTCGGTGCTGGGGCACGAGCTGCGCGGCGCCGGCGATGCCGCCCGCAAGGAGCTGCGGCGGCGGATCGGCTACATCTTCCAGGGGCACAACCTGGTGGAGGCGCTCACCGCCGCCCAGAACGTCGAGATGTCGCTGGCGCTCTACGCGCGGGTGTCCTCGCGCGACCGGCCGCGCCTGGCCCGCGAGGCGCTGGAGTCGGTCGGGCTGGGGCCGTTCGCCGACCGCCGGCCGGCGCAGCTGTCGGGCGGGCAGAAGCAGCGGGTGGCGATCGCCCGCGCCCTGGCCTCCTCTCCGTCGCTGGTCCTGGCCGACGAGCCGACGGCGTCGCTCGACAAGCAGTCGGGGCGCGACGTCGTGGAGAAGATGGAGGCGCTGGCCCGGCGGCAGGGTGCCGCGGTCCTGCTGGTCACGCACGACAACCGCATCCTCGACCTGGCCGATCGCCTGGTGCACCTGGAGGACGGCCGCCTGACGTCCTTCACCGCGGCGGTCGCCCTGGACGCGCAGCGGATGCTGGAGGCCCTCGGCCGGACGGCGCGCGGCGGCGAGCTGCTGCACCGCGTCCAGCACCTGCCGCCCGACCGCTTCCGCTCGCTGCTGGAGGAGGTCACCGCGGAGTTCAAGCGGCTGCTCCAGGTGATGAGCCTCGTCGACAGCGAGGCGCTGCCGCGGATGCTGGACCAGGTGCTCCAGGCGTTCACCTGGAAGATCGGAGACATGCTGCGGGCCGACCGCGCCTCGCTCTTCGTGGTGGACCGGGAGCGCGGCGAGCTCTGGTCCAAGGTCACCCGCGAGGGACGCGAGATCCGCATCCCGACGACCGCCGGCATCGCCGGCCACACCGCCACGACCGGCGAAGCCCTGAACATCCCCGACGCTTACGCCTCGCCGCTCTTCAACCCCGCCGTGGACCGCGAGACTGGCTACCGCACCAGGAGCATCCTCTGCATGCCGCTCCTCTCCGCCGACGGGCGTGTCTTCGCGGTCATGCAGCTCCTCAACAAGAGCGGCGGCGAGGCCTTCGGCGTCGCCGACGAGGAGCAGTTCCGCGAGCTGGCGGACCAGATGGGCGTGATCCTGGAGACCTGGGTGGCGATGGCGGAGAGGTGACGCTCCAAGGAATTGGAAGCCGATACGTCCGGCCGTTTTGGTTTCGAGGCTCAGGCAACGCCGGGCAGAGACAAACGCGCTCCCGCAAACGTTCCGCGATCTGCGGCTTCTCCCCGGCCTTCTGGCACGCCGTATGCGGCCCGTTGGATAGATACCCTTGACGCTTTCTCCGGGGATAAGATCCACCGCAGTCGTTCCTCAATTAGGTTTTCTCATTCGTCCCGGCTAGCCCGGGCATCTTGCGCCGAACGGAGGTAAGGCATGGCACGGTTGAGGCTATTCGCGCTTCTTCTTCCCATCCTGCTCGTCGGGTCCCTGGCGTTTGCGCAGGGCAATCCGACGTCTACCTTGACGGGCACCGTCACCGAGGCGGGCGGCCAGCCGCTGCCGGGGGTGACGGTCACGGTGAAATCGCCGAGCTTGCAGGGCTCGCGAAGCACCGTGTCGCGCGCCAACGGCGACTACTACATCCCGGCGTTGCCGCCGGGGGACTACACCGTCGTCTTCGAGATCAGCGGCTTCAAGGCGATGACCGAGCAGGCCCGCCTGAGCGCCGCCCAGACGACGGTCACCGACATGAAGATGCAGATGGCCAATGTCGCCGCCGAGATCACCGTCGCCGCGCAGAAGGAGACGATCTCGCAGGTGCAGCAGGCGGCCACCACGATCTCGGCGGCCACCATCGACAAGCTGCCGGTCCCGCGCAACATCGTCTCCACCGTGAACCTGGCGCCCGGCGCCAACGCCTCCGGCCCGAACCAGGGCGGCAACCAGGCCGCCATCGTGATCTCCGGCGGCATGTCGTTCGAGAACCTCTTCCTCATCAACGGCGTCGTGGTGAACGAGAACATCCGCGGCCAGCCGCTCGACCTCTTCATCGAGGACGCGGTGCAGGAGACCACCACCACCGTGGCCGGCATCAGCGCCGAGTACGGCCGCTTCGGCGGCGGCGTGGTGAACGTCATCACCAAGTCGGGCGGCAACCTGCTGAGCGGCTCGTTCCGCACCACCTTCAACAACGACACCTGGCACCAGAAGACCGACTACGTGAACCCGGCCACCGGCACGAACCCGGAGGTCCTGCTCAACAAGAACATCCCGACCTACGAGGCGACTCTGGGCGGGCCGTTCTGGAAGGACCGCGTCTGGTTCTTCGGCGCCTTCCGCACCGTCGAGGACATCCGCAACCGCGTCACCTCGGCACCGGTGAACGCCATCTACCAGGCGGGTCCCGACCAGCAGCGCTACGAGGGGAAGCTCACCCTGTCGATCACTCCCAAGCACCAGATCCTCGGCAACTACCAGAAGATCAACCAGGTCGACAACGGCAACGCCTTCCTGCCCATCTACGACACGGACAGCGTCATCAACCGGGAGACGCCGCAGCAGATCTACTCGGCGAACTACACCGGCACGCTGACCGACAGCTTCTTCGTCGAGGCGCAGTACAGCAAGCGCGAGTTCACGTTCGTGGGCAGCGGCTCGCTCTTCACCGACCTCATCAAGGGCACGCTCCTCATCGACAACTCCAACGCCAGCACCCGCTATCACTCCCCCACGTTCTGCGGCGTCTGCGACGACGAGAAGCGCGACAACCGCGACATCCTGGTCAAGGCGTCGTACTTCATCTCCACCAAGAGCCTCGGCTCGCACCAGATCGTCCTCGGCTACGACAACTTCAACGACCAGCGCTTCGCGAACAACCACCAGTCGGGCAGCGACTACCGCATCCTCGGCACCGGCGTCATCGTGCGTGACGGGGTGGTCTACCCGCGCTGGACGACGACCGCCACCGGCAACTCCCCGACGGTCATCCAGTGGAACCCGATCCTGCAGAGCTCCCAGGGGACCGAGTTCATCACCCACTCGGTCTTCCTGAACGACGTCTGGCGCGTCTCCAACCGCATGACCGTGAACCTCGGCCTGCGCTGGGACAAGAACGACGGCACCGACGCCGGCGGCGCCAAGGTCATCGACGATTCCAAGCTCAGCCCGCGCCTGGGCGCCACCTACGACATCTTCGGCAACGGCGACACCATCGTCACCGGCTCGTTCGCCCGCTACGTCTCCGGCGTCGCCAACAACCAGGCCGATGCCGCCTCGATCGGCGGCCAGCCCGCGCAGCTGCAGTTCGACTATCGCGGCCCGCAGATCAACCCGGACGCCACGGCGCCCACCTCCAGCCTCCTGACCAGCGAGCAGGCGCTGCAGATCCTCTTCGACTGGTTCAACGCCAACGGCGGCACCACCCGCGCGTTCCGCGGCACGCCGTCCATCCCGGGCGTCAACCCGAACATCGACTCGAACCTCAATTCGCCCCACACCAACGAGTTCAGCCTGGGCGTCGTGAAGCGCGTCGGCAGCAAGGGCCTGGTGCGGCTCGACGGTATCCACCGCAAGTTCCACGACTTCTACGCGACCCGCACCGACGCCGGCACCGGCACCGTGACCGGCACCATCCCCAACACCACCATCAGCCGGACGCTCGACAAGCAGCTGGTGGTGAACACCGAGACCGCCGAGCGCCAGTACTGGGGCATGAACTTCAGCTGGGCCTACCAGGTCTTCAAGCCGCTCCGCCTGGAGGGCAACTGGACCTGGTCGCACGCCTACGGCAACTTCGACGGCGAGACCGGCCCCAACGGACCCATCCGCATCGACACGCTGTTCTATCCCGAGTACCACGACAACGCCTGGTTCGCCCCCAGCGGCGACCTCGGTGTGGACCGGCGCCACAAGGTGCGTGCCTGGCTGGTGTACGACATCCCCAGCCCCTGGCGCTTCCTGAACGGCTCGCTCGGACTCCTGCACAGCTTCGACACCGGCGCTCCCTACGGCGCCATCGGCACCGGCGCCGCCAGCGGCGTCGACACGCGGCCTTACGTGACGGGCGCTCCGGCCTACCTCACGCCGCCGACCACGCAGACCTACTACTTCACCGGGCGCGACGCCTTCCGCCTGGAGAGCGCGCACAGCACCGACATCGCCCTCAACCTCAACATCCGCCCGGGCTTCAAGGACGTGGAGTTCTTCATCGCCCCCGAGGTGACGAACGTCTTCAACAACCAGGCGGTCGTGAACCTCGCCGCGGTCTCCACCACGGTCCGGGACCGCTCGACCGCGACGACCTATCCCGCGTTCAATCCGTTCACCGAGACGCCGGTCGAGGGCACGCACTGGGAGAAGGGCTTCCAGACCCTGCCGAACGGCACCCGGTACGTGACGTTCGGGAACCCGACCGGTCCGAACGCCTACCAGACGCCTCGCACGTTCCGCGTGTCGGTCGGCGTCAAGTTCTAGCTAGTTTTCGGGGGGGAACCCGCCAGGCTTCGGGTTCCCCCCATTCCCCCTCCGCAGCCGCCCTGCTCTAGCGGCACCCACCTGCTATCTTCCCGTCGGTCATGAGCGACTACCTGCTCGCCAGCGACGCCGAGAAGGACCGCCTGCGGCTCCAGGCGCGCGTCTGGGAACCCGAAGCGGAGAGCCTCTTCGACACGATCGGCATCGGCACCGGCTGGAGCTGCGCCGATCTCGGCTGCGGGGCCATGGGCGTCCTCGGGCCGCTGTCGCGTAGGGTCGGTCCGGCCGGCAAGGTCTACGGCGTGGACCTCGACGAGGGCTACCTGGCGGCGGGTCGCGAGTACCTCGACGCCCAGGAGCTCCGCAACGTGGAGCTGGTGCGCGCCGACGTGACGGCCACCGGTTTGCCGCACGGCACGTTCGACCTCGTGCACGAGCGTTTCCTCATGCCCTACGTTCCGCCGGAGGCGCTGCTCGCCGAGATGCTCGGCCTGGCCAAGCCGGGCGGCCTCCTGGTGCTCCAGGAGCCGGACCACCACTCCTGGTCCTTCCACCCCGAGAGCGCGAAGTGGTTCCGCTTCGTGGAGGTCCTGGAGAAGACGTTCGGCCTGCGCGGCGACATCAACGTCGGCCGCCGCACGTTCCAGCTCCTTCGGGGCGCCGGCCTTGCCGACGTGCGCCTGCGCGCCGCGGTCCTGGCGCTGCGGCCGGGCCATCCCTACATGCGCATGCCGCTCACCGCGCTGCCCGCGCTGCGCGGACCGGCGTTGCAGAACGGCATCGCCACCGAGGCCGAGCTGGACGACCTGGCCGCCGAGGTGGAGCGCCTGGCCGCCGATGCCGAGACCTACCAGATCACGTTCACGGTCACCCAGGTCTGGGGGCGGAAGCCTTCGGGACCGTGAGGGTCCTCCTCGCCGACGACAGCGGTCTGGCGCGGCGGCGCCTGACGGAGCTGCTCGGAGGATGGGGCTACGAGGTCGTCGCCTGCCAGGACGGGACCGAGGCCTGGCGCGCGCTGCAGGAGGACGACGCTCCGCCGCTGGCGGTGCTCGACTGGTCGATGCCGGGGCTGAACGGCGTCGAGCTCTGCCGGCTGATCCGCCGCCAGGCGCGCGAGCCCTACACCTACGTGATCCTGTTGACGGCCATCGACCGCAAGGACGGCGTCGTGGAAGGGCTGGCGGCCGGCGCCGACGACTACCTCAAGAAGCCGTTCGACGAGGAGGAGCTCGAGGTCCGCCTGCGCGCCGGCGCACGGATCATCGACCTCCAGAAGGAGCTCGTCGAGGCGCGCGAGACGCTGCGCGAGCAGGCCACCCACGACGCGCTGACCGGCCTCTGGAACCGCGCCGCCATCCTGGAGCACTTCCGCCGCGAGCTGCTGCGCGCCCGCCGCGAGCGCGCGCCGCTGGCGGTGGTCCTCGTCGACCTCGACCACTTCAAGGAGGTGAACGACACGCTGGGGCATCTGCGCGGAGACGAGGTCCTGGTGGAGGCCTCGCGCCGGCTGCTCACCGGAATCCGCGACTACGACATGGCCGGGCGCTACGGCGGCGAGGAGTTCCTGGTGCTGCTGCCGCGCTGCGACCGCGTGACCATCTGCCGGAGGGCCGAGGAGCTCCGGAGCGCCATCGGCGGCGAGCCGATGGCGATCGCCGGCGAGGTCCGCCGGCTGACCGCCAGCCTGGGCGCGGTGATCGCCGAGCCGGGCAACGCCGCCAGCGTCGAGGACCTGCTGATGGCGGCCGACCAGGCGCTCTATCGCGCCAAGGACGCCGGCCGCGACCGGGTCGAGCTCGCGGAGACGCCGCGCCGGGGATAGCCGGGGATAATGGCTGCGGTGCTTTCCACCGCGGTCCTCCTGGCGGCGCTCGCCGCGCCCCCGGCCGTCGAAGAGCCGGCGGCGGCTCGGTTCGCGAAGCTGGCGCTCGACTGCGTCGGACGCGAGTACCCCGGCAAGATCGCCCACGTGATGAGCGGTGACGGGGACGTCAAGCCGCCGCGCGAGCTGACGCCGGCGTTCTTCGGCTGCTACGACTGGCACTCGGCGGTGCACGGGCACTGGCTGTTGGCGCGTCTGGCGCGCACCCTCCCGGGCGCTCCCTTCACGCCCCGGGCCCGGGCCGCGCTGGCCAGCAGCCTCACCGGGGAGAAGATCGCCGCCGAGGTCCGCTACCTCGGCGGCAGCGGGCGCGCCACCTTCGAGCGTCCCTACGGGCTCGCCTGGCTGCTGCAGCTCGCGGCCGAGCTGCGCGAGTGGGACGACGAGGAGGCGCGCCGCCTCTCGGCGAACCTGGCGCCGCTGGAGCGGGCGGCCGCCGAGCGGCTGGCGCAGTGGATCCCGAAGCTCTCGCATCCGATCCGGGTCGGCGAGCACGACCAGACCGCCTTCGCGTTCGGGCTGGTCCTGGACTGGGCGGAGGCGGCGCGCGACACCGAGATGGAGCGGCTGCTCCTGCGCCGCGTCCGTGACCTCTACGGCAACGACACCGGCTGCCCTCTGAGCTACGAGCCGGGCGGGCAGGACTTCCTGTCTCCCTGCCTGGCCGAGGCCGACCTGATGCGCCGGGTGCTGCCGACCAAGGAGTTCGCGAAGTGGCTCGGCGACTTCCTGCCGCAGCTCCCGAAGCGGGGCGGCACCGCATGGCTGGCGCCCGGCGTCGTCACCGATCCTTCCGACGGCAAGCTGGCCCACCTCGACGGCCTCAACCTGAGCCGCGCCTGGATGCTGGAAGGCATCGCCTCCGCGCTCCCGGCCGGCGACGCGCGCCTGCCGGCGCTGCGCGCGGCGTCGGTGGCGCACCGCGCCGCCGGCCTGGCCTCGGTGACCGGCGAGCACTACGAGGGGGGGCACTGGCTGGGCACCTTCGCGACCTACCTGGTGACGCGACGCGGCCTGGGACCGCGTTAGGAGGAGCGATGACCGACACGGCCGAGGTGCTCGGGCAGGGACGTTTCCTGCGGCTGGTGAAGCGGGGCGGCTGGGAGTTCGTGGAGCGCACCAAGGTCAGCGGCATCGTGGGCATGGTGGCGGTGACGCCGGACGACGAGCTGCTGCTCGTCGAGCACTTCAACATCCCTTTCGGAAAGCCGTCCATCGAGCTGCCGGCGGGCCTGGCCGGGGATGCCGATGCGCGGGAGGGGGAACCGCTCTCGGCCGCCGCGTTCCGGGAGCTCCTGGAGGAGACCGGTTACGAGGCAGCCGAGCTCTCCTACCTGGCCACGGCCACCACCTCTTCGGGACTGTGCACCGAGGAGGTCAGCCTCTATCGCGCGCTCGGGATGAAGCGCATCGGACCTGGCGGCGGCGTGGACGGCGAGAACATCACGGTGCGCCGGATACCCTTGCGCGAGGTCCACGACTGGCTGGCGCAGCGGCACCGGGCGGGATGCGTCGTGGACATGAAGATCTACGCGGCGCTCTCCTTCGCGCAGGCTCGCTGAGAGCTCCGTTGGCGAAGAAGACGGGAGGCGCCCTGGTGCTGCGGGCGCTCGAGGACGAGGGGATCGCGCTCGCCTTCGGCATCCCCGGCACCCACAACATCGAGCTCTACGACGCCCTGGCCGATTCGTCGCTGGTGCGTCCGGTGCTGGTGACCGACGAGCAGGGCGCCTCGTTCATGGCCGACGGCGCCTGGCGCGCCTCGGGACGCATGGCCTGCGTGAACGTGGTGCCGGGCGCCGGGCTCACCCACGCGCTCTCCGGCATCGGCGAGGCGTTCCTCGACAACGTGCCGATGCTGGTGCTCGGCTGCGGAATCCGCCGCGACAGCGGGCGCGCCTACCAGCTCCACGACGTCGACCAGGCGGCGATCGCCGGGCCGCTGGTGAAGGGGACGTTCCGGCCGGCGCGCGGCGCCGACATCTACGAAACGATCCGCGGCGCCTGCCGGCTGGCGCGCTCCGGAGCGCCCGGTCCGGTCTTCGTGGAGATCGCGGCCGAGCTCTACCTGACCACCCACGAGGAGCCGCAGCCCCAGCCCGCCCCGCCCGCCGAGAGCGCGGCGCCCGATCCCGCGCTCCTCGACCGCGCTGTCGAGCTGCTGGCCAAGGCGCGCCGTCCGCTCCTCTACCTCGGGTTCGGCGCGGAAGGCGCCGGCCGGGACCTGGTGGCGCTGGCCGTGCGGCTGGAGGCGCCGGTCGCGACCACCTTCCAGGGGAAGGGAGTCTTCCCGGAATCGCATCCGCTCTGGCTGTGGCCCGGTTACGGGGACGCCGCTCCGCCCTTCGCCCGGCGCGCCGCCGACGGCTGCGACGCCACGCTGGCGATCGGCTGCCGCTTCGGCGAGGTGGCCACCGGCAGCTACGGGGCGCCGCCGCGCGGGCCGCTGGTGCACGCGGACATCGACCCGGTTGTCTTGAGCCGCAACTATCCGGCCGAGGTGGCGCTCGCCTGCGACGCCGCCCAGCTGGTCCGGGCGCTGCTGCCGAGGCTGGCGCAGCGGCCGCGGGACGAGGGGCTTCGCCAGGCGCTGGCGCGCGGGCGCGCCGAGGTCTCCGCCGAGCAGCTCGAGCCCGCCGAGCGCGGTGTCTCGCCGGGGCGGCTGCTCTCGGCGCTGCAGAAGCGTTTCGGCCCGGAGACGGTGTTCACCAGCGACAGCGGCAACGGCACGTTCCTGGCGGTGGAGATGCTCCGCCTGGACGTGCCGCGGAAGCTGCTCTCTCCAGTCGACTACTCCTGCATGGGCTACGCGGTGCCGGCGGCGGTCGGCGCCAAGCTGGCGAGCCCGGGCGCGCCGGTGGTGGCGCTGGCCGGCGACGGCGCGTTCCTGATGACCGGCCTGGAGCTCCTGACCGCGGCGCAGGAGGGCGCGGCCGTCCTCTGCTGTGTCCTGCGCGACCGGGAGCTGGCGCAGATCGCCCAGTTCCAGGCGACCGCCTTCTCCCGCAAGGTGAAGAGCCAGCTGCCCGACTACGACCTCACCGCGCTGTGCGGCGCGGTCGGCGTCGAGTGTCTCCGGCTGGACGGCGACGGCGACATCGAGCCGGTGCTGGAGCGCGCCGCCGCGCTGCTCGCCGAGGGACGGCCGGTGGCGGTGGACGTCGCCATCGACTACTCCCGGAAGACCTGGTTCACCCGCGGCGTGGTCAAGACGAACCTCCTGCGGATGCCCTGGAAAGACCGGCTGCGGTTCGTCGGGCGCGCGCTGGCCCGCAAGCTCGGCTAGCCGCGCAGGACCTTGCGCATCTTGGTGGCCAGCTCCTCGCCGCGGAACGGCTTCTGCAGGAACTCCTGGCGCGCCTCGAAGAGCGGGTGGTGTGTGACCGCCTGGTCGGAATAGCCCGACATGAAGACCACCCGCACCCGCGGGAAGCGCTCCCTCACCCGCACGGCCAGCTCCGGACCGCTGAGGCCCGGCATCACCATGTCGGTGAGCAGGACGTCGATCTCGAGGCCGCGCTCCTCCAGCAGCTCGAGCGCCGAGGCCGCATCCGACGCCTCCAGCACCGTGTAGCCGACCGCCTCCAGGACGCCGCGTGCCAGCCAGCGGACCGCGGACTCGTCCTCCACCACCAGCACCGTCCCCGTGCCGCCGAGCCGCAGCCAGCCCGAGTGGCGGCGCTCCTCGGGAGCGTGGGGCGCGTCCACCCGGGGCAGCAGCACCTCGAAGGCGCTGCCGCGGCCGAGCTCGGTCTGCGCGGAGACGTGGCCGCCGCTCTGCTGCACGATGCCGTACACCGTCGAGAGGCCCAGGCCTGTCCCCTTGCCCTGCTCCTTGGTGGTGAAGAACGGCTCGAAGAGTCGCGCCAGCGTGGCGGCGTCCATCCCGGTGCCGCTGTCGGCCACCCGGACCTGGACATAGCGGCCCGGCTCCGGCTTGGCGCGCCGGGGCATGGTGACCGGACCGATCTCCAGGTTCACCGTCTCGAGAGTCAACGTGCCGCCGCGGGGCATCGCGTCGCGGGCGTTCACCGCCAGGTTCAGGATCACCTGCTCGAGCTGTCCGCGGTCTGCCAGCACACAGCCCAGGTCGGGCGCCAGCGATGTCGCCAGCCGCACGTCCTCGCCGATCAGCCTCCTCAGCATCTTCTCCATGTCGGCGATCACGCGGTTGAGGTCGAGGACCTTCGGGGCGACGACCTGCTTACGGCTGAAGGCGAGGAGCTGGCGGGTCAGGTCGGCGGCGCGCTCTCCGGCCTTCCCGATTTCCGCCAGCCGGCTCACCACCATCGGGTCTCCGCCCCTGAGCTGGCTCTGCAGCAGCTCGGCGTAGCCGTTGATGACGGTCAGGAGATTGTTGAAGTCGTGGGCGACGCCGCCGGCCAGCCGGCCGATGGCCTCCATCTTCTGCGCCTGCCGGTACTCCTCCTCCAGCGTCTTCTGCTGCGTCACGTCGTGCAGCGTGGCGAGCTTGAGGCGGCGGCCGCCGAGCACCACGTCGTTCAGGTGGACGTCCACGTCGAGCAGGCTGCCGTCCTTGCGGCGGTGCTTCCAGGTACCCATCGCCTGCGATCCCGGCGGTGTCGTTTCCACCACCGACTTCGTGGACGGCCCTTCTTCTTCGGGCCGCAGGTCGCTCAGGTGCAGCGACACCAGCTCCGCCTGGGTATAGCCGTACTGCCGCGCCGCGGCGCGGTTGGCGTCGACGATGGCCAGGGTCTCCGGGTCGAAGGCCCACATCGGCAGCGGGTTGTCGTCGAAGAGGACGCGGTAGCGCTCCTTCTCCGCCAGCAGCTCGTCCTCGGAGCGGCGGCGCTCGGTGATGTCCTCGACCATGCCGTCCAGCCGGAGCAGCTCGCCGTCCTGGCCGCGCACCGCCCGCGTGTTCACCCGCAGCCAGGCCAGCGTGCCGTCCTTGCGCCGCATCGGAGCCTCCCGGCCGGAGACGAAGCCGTGCTCGCGCAGCGCCTCGAGATAGGGCGCCCGCTCCTCGGGGTGGGCGTAGAGCTGCGTCTCGATGTCGGTGACGCTGGCCAGGAGCTGCTCGGGGCTGTCGTAGCCGAGGATGCGCGCGAAGGCCGGGTTCACGCTGAGGAAGCGCCCGGCCGCCGACGACTGGAAGATGCCTTCCAGCGCGCCGTCGAAGAGCGCGCGGTAGCGCTCCTCGGAACGGCGCAGCTCCTCCTCGGCGCGCACCCGGTCGGAGACGTCCTGCTTGATCGCCACGAAACGGGTGATGCGCCGGTCGTCCGCGGAGGAGAACGGGGTGATGGTCATCTCCTCGTGATAGAGGCTGCCGTCCTTCCGGCGGTTGACCAGGCGGCCGTGCCAGACGTCGCCGCCGAGGACCGTGCTCCAGAGCGCCGCGTAGAGCTCCGGCTGGTGCACGCCGGACCGTAAGACGCGGGGGTTCTGGCCGATCGCATCTCCGGAGGTGTAGCCGGTGAGCCTGGTGAACGCGCCGTTCACCCAGCGGATCGTGCCGTCGACGTCGGTGATCACGATGGCGTTGGCGGTGGCCTCCAGGGCGGCGGCCTGCAGCCGCAGCTGCTCCTCGGAGCGGCGCCGTTCGGTCACGTCGCGGGCGATCCCCTCGAAGGCGACCGGCCGCCCCTGCGGGTCGCGCACCGCCGAGCCGCGGAACTCCATCCAGCGCCTCTCGCCGTCGCGGCGCAGCCAGCGAACGACGACCGCGCTTCCCTCGGCGAGGGAACCGGCGAGCAGCGGCTGGAGCCGCCCGCGGTCCTCCTCCTCGACGAGGCGCAGCAGCAGCCCGGGGTCAGCGGCCAGCGCTTCCGTGGTGTAGCCGCTGAGCGCCGCGGCGGCGGGGCTGATCGACTCGCAGAGCGGCGGCGGCCCCGGCGTGCATCGGAAGATGACGTCCGGGAAGTGCTCGGCCAGGCGCCGGAAGCGTTCCTCGCTCTCGCGGAGCGCCTTCTCGGTGCGCGTCTTGGCGTCGATGTCCTGGATGTGGGTGAGCATCACCAGCGGCCGCCCCTCCGGGTCCCGCTGCAGGCAGGTCCGTACCTGCGCCCAGATCGCGCGCCCGTCCCTGTGGAGGTAGCGCTTGTCGAGCTGCCAGGTCTCGAGCGTCCCGGAGAGCAGCCCCTCCATCCCGCGACGGCTCTCGCCGAGGTCGTCGGGATGGGTGATGTCCGCGAACGAGAGACGCTGCAGCTCCTGGGTGGTGTAGCCGAGCATCTCGGCGAAGGCGGCGTTGACCCGCAGCAGGCGTCCGTCCGGAGCGGTCATCGTCTTGCCGATCGGCGCCTTGTCGAAGAAGAGCCGGAACTGCTCCTCGCTCAGGAGCGGCGCGTCGCTCCTCTCCGTCACCATGTGGAAAGCATGGGGCGACGACCCAGACGCAGCCAATGATGCAAGCTGATCAATCGGGTCGTCGGCGTCGGCCTCGTGAAAGCGCGGTGGCGCTTAGAATGGCCGGGACGGGGTCGCCGTCGAGGAGGGACCATGCGGCGATACCTCCCCTTGCTTCCCATCGCTCTCGGCTCGGGCCTGGCCTGCGCCGCCCCGGTGGTGGTGAACCAGGTGACGCCGGCCACCGGGCCCACCGCCGGCGGCATCAAGCTGACGCTCACCGGCTCGGGCTTCGGCGGGACGCCCAGCGTGACGGTCGGGGTGAACTCCTGCCCGGTGACCTCGGCCGGGGACGGCTCGATCGTCTGCACGCTGCCTCCCGGGCAGGGCGTGAACCTGCAGGTGAAGGTGGTGGCGGCTCCGCTGGAGGTCAGCAACACCGTCGCGTTCTCCTACCTGCCGCCCTCCATCACCCAGGTGACGCCGGCCAGCGGCGCGCCCGGCGGCGGTGCGGCGCTGGCCATCGCCGGCGCGAACTTCGGCACCGGCGCCCCGGCAGTCACCGTGGGCGACAAGCCGTGCGTGCTCACCGGCCCGGTCAGCCACACCGCCCTCACCTGCACGGCGCCGGCCGGGAGCGGCGTGCAGCCGGTCGTCGTCACCGTGGAGACGCAGGCGAGCGCGCCGTTCAGCTTCACCTACCTGACGCCGCCCGTGGTGGCAGGGGTCAGCCCGTCCAGCGGCGCCGCCGTCGGCGGCACGGCGGTCACCCTGACCGGCAGTGACCTGGGACCGAATCCGACGGTGACGATCGGCGGCAACCTGTGCATGGTGACCAGCGCCTCGGCCGCCAGCGTGACCTGCACGTCGCCACCCGGGTCCGGGGCGCAGCCGGTGGTGGTGACGGTCGCCGGCCAGCCGAGCGCTCCGGCGACCTACACCTACACCACGATGCCGGTCATCACCGCGATCAACCCCACCGGAGGCCCGACCGCCGGCGGCACGCCGATCACCATCACCGGCAGCTCGCTGGCGCCGAACCCGGCGGTGACGATCGACGGGAAGCCCTGCGTGGTGACCAGCGCTTCACCGCTGGTCTGCATCTCGCCGCCCGGCCAGGGAGCCAAGCGACCGGTCGTGGTGACGGTCGCCACGGTCGCCAGCGCGGCGGCCCTCTTCAGCTACAACCCGCCGGTGATCGTCGGCATCTCCCCTTCAAGCGGACCGGCGGCGGGGGGCACCACGATCGTCATTGCCGGCTCGAACTTCGGCAGCTCGCCCAGCGTGCTGATCGACGCGGCGGCCTGCGAGGTCAAGAGCCGGACCGAGACGTCGATCGCCTGCGTCACCCCAGCGGGGCGCGCCGGGAAAGCGGTGCTGACCGTGAGCGCCGGGGAGCAGTCCGGGACGGGGGTCTTTTCTTACCAGTAGCGGTTCGGGCCTTGGCCGCCACCGTGTGGACGAGATCCATCAGAGACTTCTGCTCGAGCTCGCGCTCGAGCTGCGGGCGCACCGACGACCAGACGCCGTGCGCCGGGCAGGGCGCGAAATCGGTGCAGGCGTCGAAGCCCAGAACGCAGCGGCCGGCCAGGCCGTTGCCGTCGATGGCGCGCACCACCTCGACGACCTGGATCTCCTCCGGCGGGCGCGAAAGGCCGATGCCGCCCGAGGGCCCGCGCTGTGCCGTGAGCAGACCCGACTTGCGCAGGCGGTAGACGATCTGCGCCATCGACGGCTTGGAGATCTGCAGCTCGTCGGCCAGCGACGCCTGCGGCACCCACGCCTCCGGGTCGCGCGCCTCGGCGGCGGCGATCCGCTCCATGGCTCTCATGGCCAGCTGGCAGGTCTTGGAGTAGAGCAGCGGCCGGCCGGAGTCGGCACCGCGCCGACGCGGAGAGACGCGCGCTTTCTTCTTCACTCTGAGGCGAGGATAGCACCGGGCCGTCCGTAGGTGAAACGTTGAAACGGAGCTAATGAACGTCGGGGAAACCAGGTTTGGTTCCCCCGAAACCCCCTCCAGCGCGGGCGCATCCATGGACGCGGGTCGAAGCTTCAACCCGCGTCCATCGGCCGTTTTTCCTTACTTCACCATTGGGATGAAGGCGCCGTCGCCGGTGCGCTCGCCAGGGTTGCCACCGTCGTTGATGACGCCGTAGGTGACCCAGGGCGCCGTGCCGGCGGTGCGGCGCACGCGCGCCCAGCCGTTGGCCACGCCCTTCAGCTTCAGGATGTTGCCGATCTGCGTCCAGCCGCCCGGCTCGAGGGTCACGATCTCGGGCGAGCCCTTGGCGACGCCGGCGGCGTCGCCGTCGAAGATCTGGATCTCCAGCGTGATCGCTCCCGATCCCGCTCCGCCGGCGTGCAGGACGGCGATGTTGGTACGGTTGGTGGTGTTGGCCTGCAGGCCGTAGAGGAAGGCCTCGGTGCTGGCCTCCTGGCCCGGGTAGACGCCCGCCGTGAAGAGGCCGAACTCGCCGCCGGCCACGAAGCCGGACTGGGCGGCGGTGCGCGCGCCGACGTAGACGTCGGCTAGCGACGCGCTGGTCGTCACCCGGATCGAGCCGGCGTAGCTGGAGCCTCCCTCGGGGCCGATCGGGATCCCCTCGTCGCGCAGGTAGTCGACGGCATTGGGGATGATCTTCTGCTCGCCGGCCCCCAGCGACTCGGTGAAGCTGCCGCTCCGTCCCTTGGTGAAGCCGTCCAGCGACTCCAGGTAGCTGATCGTCAGGTCGACCTCGGAGGCGCCTTTGTTGGAGAGCACCAGCTCGCTCCGGAACGGCGTGGCGCCCAGCGTCTCCACCACCACCGGCTCGGTGATCGAGTTGCCGATGAAGGTGCCGGTGACCGGCAGCAGGAACGAGCCGTCGCCGGTGAAGTTGTTGTTGATGACGGCGTAGGTGCCGAAGGCGCCGCCCGAGGAGGTGCGCTCCACGGTCGCGAAGCCGTTGCTCAGGCCGGTGTTGTCGAAGATGCGGGTCACCTGGTTCCAGCCGTAGGCGTCGAGCGTCAGCCCGTCGCGCACCACCACCGTCTTCTTGTTGAGCGGGTCGCCGGACGTGAGCGAGATCTTCACCGTGACCGGCTGGTCGGTGGTGTTGAAGACCGCCACGTTGGTGCGGTCGTTGGTGGTGCTGCGCAGGCCGAAGAGGTTGGCGGTGCCGGTCAGCCCCTCGCAGGGGTCGATGCCGGAGTAGGCCAGCCCGGCCGCGCCCTCGGGGATCTTGACCGCCGCGGTGGTGCGCGCGGTGGCCGCCACCACCGCCGGATCGGACACGCCGCCGTAGGTGACCAGCAGCGTCCCCACCTGCTGCCCCTGCGAGACCGGCGGGATCGCCAGGTTCTTGGAGCGAAGGTAGGCGATGATGTCCGGGATGATGAGCTGCCGCCCCGCCGGCAGCGTCTCGGTCACCGTTCCGGAGCCCGCGCCGACGGACGCGGTGTAGCGCAGGCTGAGGGTCGCGGTGGTGGTGCCGCGGTTCGTGAACGCAACCTCGGTGGTGAAGTGGTCCACGCCGGTGTCGACGTCCAGCACCACCGGGATGAGGCGAGCGATCGCCGTGCCGCAGGCGCTGCCGCGCACGGTGATGGTGGCCGAGGAGGCGTCGTTTCCGCCGTTCGGGTCCACCGTCGCCGAGGACGAGATCCGTGCGGTGTTGGTGACGTTGCCGGAGATGCCGGTGAGCGTGCGCACGCCGACGTTGAAGGTGGCCACCTCGCCCGAGGCGACGACCGTCTTGCGGCATTCGACGGTGCCGGCGCTGCCGTTCAGCGGGGTGCTGCAGAACCAGCCGGGCACGTCGTTCAGCGAGGTGAAAACGACGCCCGAGGGAAGCGGGTCGCTCACCAGCACGTTGCTGGACTCGCCGGGGCCGTTGTTGCGCGCGACCAGCGCGTAGGTCAGCGTCGCGCCGGCGGCCACCGACGAAGCCGAGGCCGTCTTGGCCAGCGAGAGGTCGGCGCCCCCGGGCGCCCCGATCCGGGTGGTGGTGGAGGCGCTGTTGTTGGAGGTGTTGGGGTCAGGGCTGCCCGACTGGACGACGGCGGTGGCCTCGATCAGGTCGTCGATGGAGACGTCGTTCTCGACCTTCACCACCACGGTGATGCTGCGCGTCTGCCCGGAGGAGATGCTGCCGCTGAAGGTGCAGGTCGCCTCGCCGGGGAGACAGGAGCCACCTGTCGAGGGGGTGATCGAATCCAGGGTGGTGTCGCCCGGGATCGGCGAGAGCGAGATGACCATGCTGTCGGCAGCGGCCGGCCCGTTGTTCGTCGCCGTGATGACGTAGGTGATCTTGCCTCCTCCCGCGACGGGATCGGGCGAGTCGGTGATGGTCACCGAGAGGTCGGCCTGACCGAGGGCGGGACCGGCGAGGCAGAGACAGAGAGAGAGGAGAGGAAGGGCCAGGAGAGCCTTCCCGAAGGGGAACGACTGACGCATCACTTCACCTCGTTCGTGTACTTGGCGATCCGAGGTCAGGCCGGAAGCCCCGGAAAGTCGGCCGCGATTCTATACGCCGATCGACAGTCGTTCGGCGGACGTGCGTTTTCGCACAAAGGGTCGCGGCGCCGGCACTTATCAGGCGGGCCGGATCTCACGCTACGATTCGCCAGGCATGCCCCTCCAGCCCGGTAGCCGCCTCGGCCCTTACGAGATCCTCGCGCCCCTCGGCGAAGGCGGCATGGCCGAGGTCTACCGCGGCCGCGACACGCGCCTGATGCGGGACGTCGCCGTGAAGGTGCTGCCGGAGCAGCTGACCCACAACCTCGACGCCCTCTCCCGCTTCGAGCGCGAGGCGCGCACCGTGGCCTCGCTCTCGCACCCGCACATCCTGGCGCTCTACGACGTGGGCCGCGACGCCGACGTGCGCTATGCCGTCATGGAGCTGCTCGAGGGGCAGACGCTCCGGAGCGCGCTGGCCGAGGGCCCGCCGCCGCTGGCGCGGGTGCTGGAATGGGCGCTGCAGATCGCCAGCGGCCTGGCCGCGGCGCACGACAAGGGCATCGTGCACCGCGACCTGAAGCCGGAGAACCTCTTCCTCAGCCGCGACGCCAGCCTCAAGATCCTGGACTTCGGGCTGGCCAAGACGGCCATCCCCGAGCTCTCCGGCGATTCTCCGCCGATGCTGGCGACCATCCCGGGCGCCATGGTCGGCACGCTCGGCTACATGGCGCCGGAGCAGGTGCGCGGCGGCCCGGCCGACCACCGCGCCGACCTCTTCGCGTTCGGCGTGGTGCTCTACGAGATGCTGGCCGGCTTCCGCCCCTTCCTGGGCGGCACGCCGGGAGACGTCCTCGCCTCCATCCTGCGCGACCAGCCGCGGCCGCTGGCCGACGCGCCGCCGACGCTGGCGCGCATCGTGGACCGCTGCCTGGAGAAGCGCCCCGAGCAGCGCTTTCAGTCGGCGCGTGACCTGGCCTTCGCGCTCAAGAGCGTCGAGCGCGAGCTGCTGACCTCCTCGGGCGGTGCGCGCAGCGCCTCCGGTCCGGTGGAGGCGCGGCGCCCCCCCAGCGGCCCGCTGGCGGTGCTCGCCTCGGGAGCAGCTCCGCCGACGCCGCGCCCGGCCAAGTCGATCGCGGTGCTGCCGTTCCGGAACCTCTCCGGAGGCAGCGACTCGGACTACTTCGCCGAGGGGATCACCGAGGACATCCTGGGAGCGCTGGCGCGCACCGAGGGGCTGCAGGTCGCCGCGCGCACCTCCTCCTTTGCGTTCCGCGGCAAGGACGACGACGTGCGGCGCATCGGCGCGCAGCTCGGCGTGGCCGCGGTGCTGGAGGGCAGCGTGCGCATCTCCGGCCAGCGGCTGAGGCTGACCGCGCAGCTGGTGGACGTGGCCAGCGGCTTCAACCTCTGGTCGGAGCGGTACGACCGCACCATGGAGGACGTCTTCGCGGTGCAGGACGAGGTCGCCTCGGCCATCGCGCAGACGCTGAAGGTCAAGCTCCTGGGCCGCGCCGGCGGCACCCGCGACGTGGAGGCCTACGACCTCTTCCTGAAGGGGCGCTACTTCCTCGGGCGCCGCTGCCTCAGCGACGCCATCCCGCCGCTCGAGAAGGCGGTGGACCGCGACCCGACCTTCGTCTCGGCGCGCACCGAGCTGGCCGACGCCTACGCGATGAAGGGCTTCTACGGCGGCCTCGACACCCGCGACGCCTATGCCCGCGCCCGCAAGGCGGCCGAGGAGGCGCGCCGGCTGGAGCCGGAGTCGTCCGACGTGCTGCTGACGCTCGGCATCCTGGAGCACTACTACGGCTGGGACCTGGCCGCCGAGGAGCGCTACCTCAAGCAGGCCTACGACAAGGACCCGCACTCCGCCGCCTCGCAGGCCTGGCTGGCGCTCTGCCTGGCGTCGGTGCCGCGCCTGAGCGAGGCCATGAGCGCCGGCCGCCGCGCGGTGGAGCTGGAGCCCCACGCCGCCAACTACTGGTGCACGCTCGGCTGGGTGCACTACCACGCCGGCCGCTACGACGACTCGGCGCGGGAGCACTCGCGGGCGATCTCCATCGACCCGCAGGCGCTCTTTCCGGCCTGGTCGCTGGGAGTCACCCACCTGGCGCGGGGCGCGCACGACCTGGCGGTGGAGTCGATGCAGGCGGCCTACGAGGTCGGCGGCAAGCAGAGCGACACGCTCTCGCTGCTGGGCGCGGCCTACGCCGAGGCCGGGCGCGAGGCCGAGGCACGGCAAGTGCTGAAGGAGCTGGAGGAGCGCTCGCACAGCGAGTACGTCGCGCCGCTCTTCTTCGCGCAGGTGCAGGCGCCGCTCGGCGACCTGGACGCCGCCTTCGAGTCGCTGAAGACCGGCATCGAGCACCGCAACGCCTTCCTCCACTCCAAGGTCCGCTGGTACGGCTTCTTCGAGAGGGTGCGCCAGGACCCGAGGTTCGCGGCCCTGGACGCCGAGCTGACCCGCAGCGCGGCGGCCTAGGCCCGGGCCCCGATCTCGTTCAGTTTTCCCGCAGCGACTCGTCGATCTCGGCGCGGTCGTGGGTGTCCGGGGCCACCACCACCCGCAGCGACTTCGAGCGGCGGCCCGGCGCGCTGAGCACGATGTCGTGCACGCCCAGGGAGCTGATGACGTAGTCCTCCTTGCGGAAGCGCGACGCCGGCCCGATGCTCCTGCCGTCGACGGTCACCGTGGCGTCCGAGGGGTTGACGTCGAACCGCAGGGGTCCGACCGTGGTGTAGCTGGGCCGGTCCATCTTGCCCTGCGGCCCCGTCGGACCGGTCGGCTTGCCTTCCTCGAGCTTGTAGTCGATCTCCTCCGTCTTCTCCCTGGCGTCATGGGAGACAGTGACGTCCACGACGAGGTCCTTGTACCCGGGGTAGGCGAAGCGGAGCTGGTGGCGCCCGTCGCGCTCGAAGAGGAGCAGGGCGCCGCCGCCGTGCCCGTCCCAGTCGTCGGAGATGCCGATGTAGCGGCCGTCCAGGAAGACCCGCGACTGATCGGGGTCGACGTCGATCTTGACGCCCTTGCGCACCGTGACCGAGTGGTCGGCGCGGCGGACCTCGGGCGCGGCCTCCAGCGCCTCGCTCCCGGGCAGCGGCGTGGGCTGGTGCCGGTCCCGGCGGCGCGAGCCGCGGTTCGTGGCCGCGGGCACGGAGCCGGACGGGGGAGAGTCCGGAGCCGGTTGGACGTCGGGCTGGGCGGGCTGGCCTGCCGGCTGGGTGGGCTCGCCGGCGGGTTGCGGAGCCGGAACGCTCTTGGCGGGGGACTCCAGGATGGTGGGCACGATCGCCGTCGGCTCGGGCGCGGGCGCCTTCGGACGGCTCGGCGAGACGGGCGCGCCGCCGGTCGCGCCGGCGACTCCCGTTGCGTCGAGCCCCGTGGCCACCGGGATCGGCGCGACGTTGCGCCGTGACATCGCCAGCAGCGTGACGCCACCGGCCACCAGGAGCGCGGCGGCCGCCAGCGGCAGTACCGGGAAGGGGCGTTTCGGCGCTGGCTGCTCGACGACGGTGGGGCGCGCCATCGCCGCGGTGGGAGGCGCGCCCGGCGGCACCATCGGCTGGGTGCGGGCGCTGGCCGGCAGGGCGACCGGCACTCCCGCCGGCACTGCCGCCGCCGGCACTGCCGCCGCCGGACCCGCCGAGCGCTCCTCCTCGAGGTCGGCGAGCGCCTGCTCGAGCTCGGCGCCCGAGGACCAGCGCTTGGCGGGGTCCTTCTCCATGGCCTTGAGGATCACCGCCTCCAGAGAGGCGGGCAGCGAGGGGACGATGCTGCGCGGAGCGACCGGCGTCTCGACGACGTGTTTGCGCACGACCGCCATCGACTCGTCGCCGGTGAAGGGCAGCCGGCCGGTCGACAGCTCGTAGAGCAGCACGCCCAGGGAGTAGAGGTCGGTCTTGGGCGAGACCGTGCCGGTCTGGATGTAGTCCGGCGCCATGTAGTGCGGGGTGCCGAGCAGCGAGCCGGTGCGCGTCTTCAGCGAGCTCTCCGGCACGCGGGCGATGCCGAAATCCATCAGCTTGATCTGCCCGCCCTTGGTGCGCATGACGTTGGCGCTCTTCACGTCGCGGTGGACGATGCCGCGCTCGTGCGCGTGGGAGAGCGCGCCGGCCAGCGCGCGGCCGATGGCCCGCACCTCGGCGACCGGCAGGGCGCGCCCGCGGGCGTACTCCTTGAGGCTCTGCCCGTCGACCAGCTCCATGATCACGTAGGTCGATCGGTCGAGCTGGCCGACGTCGTAGACGTAGACGATGTTCTCGTGCGCCAGGCCGGCGATCACCCGGGCTTCCTGTCGCAGGCGCTCGACGGCTTCGGTGTCGTTGCCGAGCGATGCCGGCAGCAGCTTGATGGCGACCGGCCTCCCCAGCGAGACCTGCCGGCCGCGGTAGACGACACCCATGCCGCCGCGTCCCAGCTCGCTCTCGATGACGTAGCGGCCGACCGTCTTGCCGAGAAAGGGATCCGACACCGAAGTCCTCCTCAGACCGTGACCAGGAAGACGTTCGCACCGATCTGGATGCGGTCGCCGGCCTTGATGGCCACCTGGCTGGCAGGTCTTTCGTTCACGTAGGTCGGGTTGGTGGTGGAGAGGTTGGTCAGGAGCAGGCCGCCGTTGACGACCTGGAGCTTGCAGTGCTCGCGCGAGATGGTCTCGCCGGCGAGGACGATCTGCGCGGTGCCGGGATCGCGACCGAACATGAGTCCCACCGCCGGGACCGGGAACCGGTTGCCGGCCATGGCACCCTTCTCGGCCACGATCACGAAGCCGGAGGAAGGCTGCGCGCCGCGCGCCGCCGGAGCCGGCCCGGGCATGCCGGGGGCCGCCGCCGGGCGCTGCTTGCCGGCCGACCTGGTGAGGATGGTGGCGCCCACCGCCAGCCCGGCGACCACCAGGAGACCGCCGGCGACCCACCCGAAGAGCGACCAGTTGGGACCGGAGGGGATGCGGGCCAGAGCCTCCTCGCAGGACACCACGTAGCGGGCGGCGTCGGGGTGCTGCGGGTAGAGCTCGAGCACCGACCTCAGCGAGGACTTGGCGCCCTCGTACTCGGCGCGCGCCGCCGAGCCTTTGCCCGCCTCGACGAGCTCCTCGGCCCTCCAGAAGCGCCGCATGCCGTCGGCGAAGCGGGTGTCGGTGAGACTGGTCTGCGGCTGGATGCCGAGCGAGCGGATGAAGTCCTTCTCGACGTTGATCGGGCGGAAGAAGTTGAAGCCAAAGACCTGCTTGCCGGCCTCGGGCTCGGCACCCATCGAGAGGACGCCGATGACCTCGCCGCGGTCGTTGATGCCGGGGCCGCCGGAGTTGCCGTGGGTGGTGGCGGCGTCGGTGCCGAGGATCGGCGAGCCGTCCTGCCAGGTCTTGAAGGAGCTGATGGTGCCGGAGGTGATGGTCGGCTCCATCTGGGAGTCGGCGCCGAACGCCGGCGTGTCGCCGGTCTCGAAGGTGTCGGAGACCGCGCCGGGGTAGCCGAGCACGGTGACCGCGTCCTGGATCTTCACGCGGTCGGAGTCGCCCAGCTTGACCGTCGGGTAGTTGCGGCCGCTGATCTTCAGGATCGCGATGTCCTTCTCGGACATCGGGCTGAAGGCGCGCACCTCGGCGCTGAAGCTCCGCTTGGCCTCTTTCTGCTGCTGGATGCCGGCCTTGGTGATGACCGCGACCTGCCGGTTGAGGTCGGCGTTCGACTGCACCGCCTTGCCCTCGAGGTTCACGACCCGCGGCTTGAGCGCGGCGGCGACCTTCAGCTTCTCTTCCTGGGTGAGCTCGCGGCCGACCTGCTTCTGCAGCGCCGCGAACTGGTCGTTGAAGAACTTCCGCAGGTACATCTGGGAGACGTTGTTGCCCGGCATGACCACGTGGCCGTTGGTGACCACGAAGCCCTCGGGGTTGATGAAGAAGCCGCTGCCGCTGAAGGTCGCGGTGAGCGCCTCGCTGGTCTGCCGTTTGCCGCCGGCCTCGAACTCCACGGCGCCGGTCAGCTTGACCTCGACGTAGACGATCGCCGGCTTCACCAGCACCGTCGCCTTCTGGCGGTCGGTCATGGCCGCCGGAGCCTCGAGCGCACCCAGCGAGAGGAGGAGCGCGGTCGCCAGGGAGGTGGTTCCACGTGCGTTCATGACGCCGCTCCTTCGAAGATGCCCTTGAAGATGTAGGTGGTGGAGCCGATCTGGATACGGTCGCCGTCCCTCAGCTCCACCTTGTCGATGCTGGCGCCGTTCACCCGGGTGCCGTTGGTGGAGGCCAGGTCGGTCAGGATGAACTTCCCCCCCTCGCACTTCAGGCTGGCGTGCCGGTCGGAGGCGTGGGTGTTCTCCAGGCGGATCTGGCACTCCGGCCCGGCGCCGATGAGCACCTTGGCGTCGGCGATGCGGAAGTCCTGTCCGCGCTGCCTGCCGTCCATGTCGACGAGCCAGCCGAGCACCGGGCCGCGGCTCTCGACCAGGCGCTCGGTCTTGCGGGGCGCCGGCTCGGGAGCGCGCTCGGGCACCCCGGGAGCCACCTCGCGCACCGTCTTGAGCAGGACCGGGCCGCCGGCCGCTCCGCCGGGAACGGTCGCCGCCTCGGGTGGGCAGTAGGGGCAGACGTTCCAGGATGCCTCCATGGTGTGTCCGCGCGTGCAGGTCTTCTTTCCGCCGTTCATGGTGTCCGTTCCCTCCTCGGTGATTTCGCCTTCTTGATGGGATTAGGCGTAAACGGTACCGCGATCGGCTCAGGAGTGGGTCGCCGAACCTCCACGGGAGTGGGCACGGCGGTCGGTTCCGGGGGGGAGACAGGAGTCGGCTGGAGCTCCACCGGCGGGGGAGAGGGCTGCGGCAGCGAGCGGGCGGTCAGGAAGCCGCCGGCGAAGCCGACCGCCAGCGCCACCAGCAGCGTGACGATCCAGGGCCAGGTCTTGGGCGGGCGCATCTCCGGGACGGTCGCCGGCATCGGCGAGGCGGCCGCCGCCACCGTGGTCGCCGGGCGCTTCAGGTTGCCGCAGGCGCCCACCACCACGGTCACGTTGTCGCTGCCGTCCCGCTGGACACCGATCTCGACCAACCGGTCGGCCAGGGCCTGCGCGGAAGGTGTCGCCAGGGCCTGCTGGAGGATCTCGTCGTCGGGGACGCCGCCGAAGAGCCCGTCGGTGCAGAGGATGAAGAGGTCCCCCTCGGCGAGCTCCTCCGTGCGGACGTCCGGGGGCTGGGAGAGCCGGTCCCCCAGGGACCGGGTCAGCACGTTGCGCTGCGGGTGGTGGCGCGCCTCCTCCAGCGAGAGGATCCCGCTGTCCACCTGGCGCTGCACCCAGGAGTGGTCCACGGTGAGCCGCTCGATGCGTCCGCCGCGCACGCGGTAGCAGCGGCTGTCCCCGACGTGGGCCACGGTGATGCGGCTCCCTTCGGCGATCGCCGCCACCAGGGTGCTGCCGGCCCCGCGCAGCGCGGGATCGGTCTCGCCGAGGTCCCGCACCTCGTCGCTGACCGCGTGGAAGGCGCGCACCAGCGCTCCCTCGAGGGCCTTGGCCGTGTCCCCCGTCACCCAGCTCCGGAACTCGCCGGAGGCGAACCACTGCCGCAGCCGCGAGGCGGCCAGCCGGCTGGCCTGGTCCCCGCCGCCCTCCCCGCCCATGCCGTCGGCCACCAGCAGAAGCGCCTTCAGGCCGGAGCGGTTCGCCTCTCCCGGGTAGGGGGCGTAGATCGCGTAGCTGTCCTCGTTCCGCTCGCGCACGCGCCCGGGATGCGTGGCGAAGCCCAGCTCCATCGTCAGGTCGCTCACGAGACCTCCTTGCCGCAGACGGGGCAGCGGCGGAACTCCGGCCGCAGCTCGGTGCCGCAGCCGGCGCAGGAGAGGCGCGGCGCGGGGCGTGCCGAACCCCAGATGCCGCGCAGCGCGGTCAGCACCCGCTCGCCCGCTTCGCGCACCCGGGCGGCGCGGTCACCCGCCGGGGCCGCCGGCAACGGCAGCGGCGGCGGCACCGGCACCGCCCGCGCCGCCGGCGCCGCCAGCCCCCAGCAGTACGGGCAGTGCGGAAACGTGGTGCGGTAGGACTGCCGGCAGACGGCGCAGGGCCGCGAGAGCCGCGTGCCGCAGGTCGGGCAGGCCTCGAACTCGTGCCGCAGCCCGGCGCCGCAGCCAGGGCATTGCGGCGCGCCGGTGCGGGGCTCCTCTCGGACGATGCGCCGGCGCTCGCGCTCGGCGATCGGGGCAAGCGCGGCGATCATCTCCTCGGCGCTCTGGAAGCGTGCCGAGGGGCTCTTGGCCATCCCGCGGAGGATCACGTTGGCAATGTCGTTTGGCACCCCGGCGCGGAAGCTGCGCGGGTCGGGCGCCGGCTGCATGATGTGCGCCAGCGCCACCGCGAAGGGGTCGGCCCCGTCGAAGGGGAGGCGCCCGGTGACCAGCTCGAAGAGCACCGTGGCCAGCGAGTAGAGGTCGCTGCGCGCGTCGATCTCGCCCGCCTGTGCCTGCTCGGGGCTCATGTAGGCCGGCGTGCCCAGCCGCACGCCCGGGACCGTCCGCAGGCTGCCGCCGCTGAGCTTGGCGATGCCGAAGTCGGTCACCTTCACCACGCCGGCCGGGGTGAAGAGCAGGTTCGGGGGCTTGATGTCACGGTGCACGACCCCCTCGGCGTGCGCCGCCGCCAGCGCCTGTGCGGTCTGCAGGGCGATGTCGGCGGCGCGCCCGGGGTGCAGCGCGCCGGCCCCCTGCGAGACGTGCCAGAGCGAGGGGCCGCCCACGAACTCCATGACGATGTACCAGGTGCCGTCGGCCTCCTCGATGTCGTGGACGCGCACCACGTTCGGGTGGCTCAGGCGCGCGATGGTGGCCGCCTCGTTGCGGAAGCGCTCGCGGAACTCCGGCGAGGTCGCCAGGCTCGGGTCGAGCATCTTGACGGCGACCACGCGGTTGAGGGCGCGCTGCAGCCCGCGGTAGACGATGCCCATGCCACCACGGGCGATCTCTTCCCAGATCTCGCAGCCGCCGATCTCTTGCGTCATGCGCCCCTCGTCGTGGGGGCGCAGCTTACCCGTGACCTCGGTCGAGTCGCACGACACCACACCCGGTAACGCGCAGGCGCCGGGGCGAACGGCTCAGGCGGCGCGCTAGAAGACGATCGCTCCGCTCAGCCCGTAGACGTTGCGCTGGACCATCGGCATCACCACGAAGCGCGCACGCCGCTCCGGCGCCGGGTCCGGCCCGTAACGCAGCTGGCGGTTGTAGCGGACGATCGTCTGCCCGGTGGCGGTGCCGAGGAACGCACCGAGGATCACGTCGGAGAGGTAGTGCTTGCCGGTGCGCACCCGGTCGTACGCCACCCCGGTGCCGACGGCATAGGCCAGCAGCTTCACCCAGAGCTGGTCGTAGGAGGTCGCGATCACCGAGCAGATCGAGAACGCCTCGGCGGTGTGTCCGGACGGGAGCGAGCGGATGTCGAAGTCGGTGTTGATGCCGGGATGGAAGTCGTACGGGCCCTTGCCGCGGTAGGGGCGCGAGCGGCCTGGGAACGTGGCCAGCGCCGAATTCACCAGGCCGTCCCCCACCGCGATGGCGAGGAGCGTGTCGGCGCCGACGTCCTTGGCCTTCTGGTCGCCGGAGATCCAGCCCACCAGAAGGAAGAGGCCCGGAACGCCGACCGAGTACTCATTTCCCATCGCGTGGAAGAAGTCTTCGGCCACGCCCAGGTCCGGCCAGTTCTCGCGCGCGTCGTCGCTGATCTCCCCGTCCCAGGCCACCGGGGCGCCCGCGGCGGCCAGCGCGCCGAACGCCAGCAGCATGTCCTTGCCGCGCCAGTGCAGCGGCTTGGTCACGACGTGGCCGATGTCCTTCACCAGCAGCTTCGGGAAAGACGGCCGCTTGTGCGGCGGCGGCACCACCTCCAGGTTCAGCGGCCGCGGCTCCGGCGTCGGCGTCGCTTCTGGCGGCGGGGGCGGTGGGGCGCCCTCCTGTTGCGCGGCCGCGGGGCGCGCCAGGAACGAGGCGAGCAAAGGAACGGCAAGCGAGGCTAGCGGCAAGGACCGCGTTCTCATGCTGCGAATCACGAGCAAACACCGTGCCGAAAGTGGTGGTAGTGCATGATCGGAACAGTGAACCTCTGGAATCGACTTCGACGAGGACTCGCAGGATGACATTGCCGTTCTCGAACGACCCGCTGCTCGTCCCGGTCTTCTTCGTGGTCGCCTTCCTCCTGCTGGCGAGCCTGGTGGTCTTCCTGCTGAAGCTCCTCAAGCCGCAGGCCGACCTCACCGAGGTGAAGCTGCGCATCCGCTCCTGGTGGCTGATCGCCGGCGTCTTCTTCGTGGCGGTGCTGCTCTCGCGGCGGGTGGCGATGGCGTTCTGGGCGGTCGTCTGCTTCTGGGCGCTCAAGGAGTTCTTCTCGATGGTGCCCGGGCGGATGGTGGACCGCTGGGCGATCGCCCTCGCCTACCTGTCGATCCCGGTGCAGTTCTTCTTCATCGACATCCGCTGGTACGGGATGTTCATCATCTTCCTGCCGGTCTACCTGTTCCTGGCGGTGCCGTTCCTGCTGATGCTGACCGGCGATCCCAAGGGGTTCGTGGTCTCCGCCTCGCGCATCCACTGGGGCCTGATGACGTTCGTCTTCGGCCTCTCGCACGCCGCCTACCTGCTGGCGCTGCCGCCGCTCCCCGGGTTCGTCGCCGGCCCTCGCGGCCTGCTCCTCTTCCTGGTGCTCCTCACCGAGCTGAACGACGTCTTCCAGTTCGTCAGCGGCAAGACGTTCGGGCGCCACCGGATCACGCCGGTCATCTCGCCCAAGAAGACCTGGGAGGGCTTCCTGGGCGGCGTCCTGCTGACCACGCCGCTGGCCGCGCTACTCCGCTTCCTGACGCCGTTCACGCTAGGCGAGGCGCTGCTAGCGGGCGCGCTCATCGCCTGCGTGGGGTTCATCGGCGACGTCGTCGTCTCGGCGGTGAAGCGCGACGTGGGGGTGAAGGACTCCTCGAGCGCGATCCCCGGGCACGGCGGCGTCCTCGACCGCATCGACTCGCTCTGCTACACCGCGCCGATCTTCTTTCACTACATCTACTACCTGCATTACTGATGCGCGAGCTGCTGCGCCGGGCCTTCATGGTGCTGCTGCTGCGCCCGTTCCTGCGTTTCTTCATGGGCGTGAAGGTGGAGGGGGCCGAGCACCTGCCGCAGTCCGACCCGTTCCTGCTGGTGGCCAACCACAACAGCCACCTGGACACGCCGCTCCTGCTGTCGCTCTTCCCGGTGCGCCGGCTGTCGCGCATCCACCCGGTGGCCGCGGCCGACTACTGGCTCTCGTCGCCGCTCAAGCGCTTCGTGGCCGAGACGTTCTTCAACGTGCTGCCGATCGAGCGGCGCGGCGCGGCGCGCACCGGGCGCGACCCGCTGCAGGCGCTCTCCGAGGCGTTCGGCCGCGGCGAGTCGCTGCTCCTCTTCCCGGAGGGGACGCGGGGGGAGCCGGAGGTGCTGTCGCGCTTCCACACCGGCGCGGCGCGCCTCCTGGCCGAGCACCGCGAGGTGACGGTGGTGCCGGTCTTCCTGAAGAACTCCGGGCGCAGCCTGCCGCGCGGCACCGCGCTGCTGGTGCCCTTCATCTGCGAGGTCACGGTGGGGAAGCCGTTCCTGCCGTCCGGCGACGTGGCTGAGATCCAGGAGCGGCTGGAGGGCGCCGTCCGCGAGCTGGCGGGCGGGCCCTGACGCCTGGGCGTCAACGCCTGGCGCTGTTGTGGAGCTCCTTGCCGGCGGCCGGCATCCCGGCCGGCGGCGGGAAGCCGCGGTGCTGAAGGACGCCCCAGATCTTCGGCACCAGCCCCTCGGCCTCCGGCGGCTTGGGAACGACGTCGGTGGCCCCCGACTGGATGCCGAACGCCAGGTGGTTGCGGTCGAGGCGCGTCGACATCAGCACCACCGGGATCGACGCCGAGGCGGGCTGCGACTTGATGACCCGCGTCACGTCGAAGCCGTCCATGTCTCCGAGGGTCACGTCCATGAGCACCAGGTCGGGCTTGCTCTTGAAGCAGGCCTCCAGCGCCAGCTGTCCGTTGCGGGCTTCCTGCGTCTTGCAGCCGGCGGCGGCGAGCTGGCGGGCCACCTGGCCGCGGTGAGCGGCGTCGTTCTCCACGATGAGCACCATCGGGGCGTAGTTCTTCAGTGACGGGCGCGAGCCGCTGGCGGCCGACGTCCCGACCGAGGCCGGCGCGCTGGCCGCGGCCGCTATCGGAGGTGGCGCTGCCGGAACCACGGGCGGCGGAGGCACCGTCGGGACCGTGGCGGGAGTCGAGCGGATCCGCTGCGGCGCGACCGGGGTGGCGTCGCCGACGTGCACCCGCAGCGTCTTGAAGGGCGGCGGCGTCTTGCCGGTGCCGAGCTGGGGCGTGCGCTCGCGCGGCGCCTCGGGCTCCGCCGGCAGCTGCACCATGCTGAGCTCGGCCTCCAGCGCCGCCGCCGAAGGAAAGCGCTCCTCGGGGTTCTTGGCCAGCGAGCGCAGGATGATGGCCGCCAGCCCTTCCGGCATGCCGTTCTGTGTCAACGCCGCCGCCGGCACCGGCTCGGACACCTGCTTCATGGCGATCACCAGCGGCGACTCGCCGGTGAAGGGCACGTTGCCGGTGAGGAGCTCGAAGGCCATCACGCCGATCGAGTAGATGTCGCTGCGGGCGTCGGTCTTCTTCCCGAGCGCCTGCTCCGGCGGCATGTAGTGCGGCGTGCCGATCATGATGCTGTCGAGCGTCAGGTTCTCGTTCAGCTTCCCGCGGGCCAGCCCGAAGTCGAGAATCGCCACCGCGCCGCTGTCCTCGATCATCACGTTCTGCGACTTCAGGTCGCGGTGGACGATCCCGAGCTTGTGCGCCGCCTCGGTGCCGAGCGCGATCTGCCGCAGGATCGAGATCGCCTGCTGCGGCCGCAGCGGTCCCTCGCGCTGGATCAGGCGCCGGAGGTCGACGCCCGGGATGAACTCCATGGTGATGTAGGGGAAGTCGCCGGACGTGCCGAAGTCGTGGATGCGGGCGACGTTCGGGTGCTTGATCTTGCGGTTGAGCTGGATCTCCCGCTTGAAGCGAAGCAGGAGCTCCTGGTCGTCGGACTCCAGGTCGGGCGCCAGCACCTTGATGGCGACGATGTCGTCGAGATCGAGGTCCATGGCCTTGAAAATGATGCCCATGCCGCCGCGGCCGAGGGTCTCCTGCCACTGGTAACGTGGCACCCCGGCGAAGAAGCGATCCCGCACGCGGTCCAGATTCATTGGGTCGACGGGCCGATCGGCCCAATCCGCGAGACTAGCAGAGCGGCGTGCCGCGTGGGATTCCCCCGCTCCCCTGTCACTCCGGGAATAACATAGGAGTCGTTCTGTAATCCTTTTCCCCAGCCGCCTCGTCCGACCGTTATCGGAGGAACGTCCATGACCAGATCCCTCCTCCCCGGCGCCCTGACCCTTGCCCTACTCGTCCCCTCCTCCGCGCCGGCAGGTCCGCCGGAGCCCATGGCAGGAGCGGTCGAGAGGCCGGAGGTCTCGGCCGAGGGCCTTCAGGCCGCGGTGGGGGACTGCCCGATCGCCGCCAGCCACGTCTCCGACCGCGACGGGGCGGAGCGCCGCAAGCAGGCCGGGCGGATGGCGCCGCTGGCGCCGTCCCATCCGATCGCCCTGGCCGCCCTCGGAGACCCGGGCAAATCCGTCGACGGCGGCGGCATCAAGGACGTCCAGCGCCGCATCCCGCGGGTCAACTTCATCGACGACGAGATCTTCTCGGCCATGGACACCGGCCGGGTGCGTCCCGCGCCACTTTCCTCGGACGCCGAGTTCCTGCGCCGGGTGACGCTCGACCTGACCGGCCGGATCCCCGACGCGGCGGCCGTCACCGCCTTCCTGGCCGACACCGCGGCCGACAAGCGCGCCAAGCTGGTCGACCAGCTGCTGGCCTCCGACGCCTTCGTGGACCGCTGGGCGCTCTACCTGGGAGACCTGTTCAAGTGCACCGCCAACGCCGACAACGGCGGGCTCTTCGTCCTGGGCCGCAACAAGTACCACGCCTACTTCCAGGACGCAATCCGCTCGCGGAAGCCGTACGACCTGCTGGCGCGCGAGCTGATCGCCGGCGTCGGCGACAGCAGCGTGGCCGGCAACGCGAACTTCGCGGTGCGCAACATCCAGAACAACGGCCCGCGCCAGGACACGCTCGACAACCTGGCCTCCAGCGTCGGCAGCACGTTCCTCGGCAACCAGACGTTCTGCACCTCCTGCCACGACGGCTCCGGCCACACCGACCAGATCAACCTCTGGCTCTCGACGGTGAAGCGCTCCGACTTCTGGGGCATGGCCGCGTTCTTCGCGCGCAGCCAGTCGCGGCGGCAGGGGACCGACGGGGCGAGCTACTACTTCACCGTCTCCGACGCGCCGACCGGCGAGTACCAGCTCAACACCACCACCGGCAACAAGTCCCCGCGCGACGGCAAGATCTGGGCGAACGGCGCCACCGTCATCTACCCGAAGTACCTCGGCGGCGGGGCGCCCCAGGCCGGCGAGAGCTACCGGGCGGCCATGGCCCGCCTGGTCACCGCCGACCCGCAGTTCGCGCGCGCCACGGCGAACTACCTCTGGAAGGAGATGTTCGGCGTCGGCATCGTGGAGCCGGCCGACAACTTCGACATGCTGCGGCAGAACCCCAGTGACGATCCGCCGGACGGCTGGAGCATCCAGCCGACCCACCCGGCGCTTCTGAACCGCCTGGGTACGGAATTCGCCAAGGGATACGACCTGCGCTCGATCCTCCGGACGATGGCCGTCTCCAGCGCCTACCAGCTTTCGTCCTTCTACGCCGGCGAGTGGAAGGACGAGTACGCGCGCTACTTCGCGCGCCACTTCCCGCGGCGCCTCCGTTCCGAGGAGCTGCTGGACGCCGTCACCAAGGCCACCAACGTGCCGGTCTCGCTGCCGGTGGGCGGCTACACCGCGCCGGTGCCCTACGCCGGCCAGCTCCCCGACGTGCTGGAGCCGGGCGGCAACCGCGGCGCCGGCTCGCCGCGCGTCTTCCTGGACGCCTTCCTGAGGGGGGACCGCGACAGCGAGCCGCGCTCCAACGACTTCTCGGTGACGCAGGCGCTCACGCTCATGAACAACGCGCTGGTCACCGACCGGATCAAGAACTCCGCCTCCGGCTCGTCGGTCAACAAGCTGATCACCGCCAAGGCGACTCCGGAGACGACCGTCAAGACGCTCTACCTCAACACGCTGTCGCGCCAGCCGTCGGCCTCCGAGCTCGCTACCGCGATGGCGCTCTTCACGAACCTGAAGACCGGGCAGACGGTCACGACGGTGACGGAAGACCTGCAGCACGCGCTCCTGAACAAGCTCGATTTTTTATTGAACTACTAATGAGCCGGGGGGCCCCAGCCGCCTTCGGCGGACTGGAAGGGGGCCCCCCAGACCGCCCTGCCTTTCTGGTCGTTTTTCTGGGTCTCGGCATCGGGTAAGGAGAGAGCCACCATGAAGCCTTCCATCCCTGAACCTCGCAACGGTTCGTCACCATTTCAGGGTCCTGGGCTGTCCCGCCGCGGCTTCGTGGAGCTGTCGGCGGGCGGGATGGTGGCGTCTTGGTTCCTGGGCTCGCCCGCCGTCGCGCGGGCGGAGAGCTCGGCCCTGGTGACGCCGCGCGGCACCGCCAAGAACTGCATCTTCATCTTCCTGACCGGCGCCATGAGCCAGAGCGACACCTGGGACCTGAAGGAAGGCGCCTGGCTGCCGGCCTCCTTCAATCCCACGGACATGGGGGGCGGCTACCGCTTCCCGGTCGGGCTGATGCCGAAGATGGCCACGCACCTCGGCGACATCGCGGTGGTGCGCTCGGTGCTCATGTGGGCGGCGGTCCACGGCCTGGCGCAGACCTGGCTGCAGATCTCCCGCAGCCCGACCGGCGCCACCGGCGCCATCGCGCCCAACGTCGGCGCCATCGCCGCCATCGAGCTCGAGTCGCAGCGGAACCCGGCGCGGGACGTCCTGCCGTCGTTCGTGGCGCTGAACGCCGGCGCCAACGTCGTCGGCTCGGGCTACCTGCCGTCGGTCTACTCGCCGTTCTCGGTGTCCCCCACCACGACCGGCGTGCAGGGCCTGACCCATCCGGACGGCTCGGCGCGCTTTGGACTGCGCTGGAACGACCTGCAGCAGATCGACGCGGCGCTCCGCACCGGGGACCCGCTCGGCAAGGTCGGCGCCGACGCGGTCGGCTTCTACAGCCAGGCCAAGGTGCTGGTCGACTCGCCGGACGTGAACGCGCTTTTCTCTTACACCACCGACGAGAGCGCGCGCTACGGCAACTCCGGTCTCGGCAACGCCGCGGTGGTGGCCAAGAAGGTGCTGGCCGGCAAGCGCGGCGCGCGCTTCATCCAGATCAACACCGGGGGCTGGGACCAGCACAGCAACATCTACGCGACCGCCGGCAACAGCCTGCTGACCCTGGTCCCCCAGCTCGACAGCGCGCTGGCGGCGCTGCTCGACGACCTGAAGGCCACCGCCGGCGAGACGCCCGGCAAGACGCTCCTCGACGAGACGGTCGTCTACGTCTCCGGAGAGTTCGGGCGCACGACCGGCGCGCTCAACGGCCAGGCGGGTCGCGATCACTTCCTGCGGACCTCGGTGGTGCTCGCCGGCGGCGGCCTCAAGGGGGGCAAGGTGCTCGGCGCGACCGACGCCACCGGCCGGAACCTGGCGGACGCGGGCTGGTCGGCGAACCGCGACGTGCGGCCCGAGGATCTGGCCTGCACGATCTACTCGGCGCTGGGGATCGACTGGACGAAGGTGCGACACGACGATCCCATCGGGAGAGGCTTCGAGTACGTGCCCTATGCCAAGGACGGGGTCTACCGGCCGATCGAGGAGTTGTTCGCCTGACTTGGGGAACCCCTACCGGGTTCCCCCGGCCCCTCCCGCATGGCGCCTCACGACTGAAGCGTAACGCGGGGACCTCGGACTGCGTCTAGAATTGGCGTGGGATCACTCATGCGGAAACTCCTCGCCCTCGGCCTTCTACTCGTCCCCGCCAGCCTCGTCGCCCAGGAGACCTCGCTCCTGGCGCCGTCCCACCTGGTCAAGCCGGCGAGGGTCGCCCCTTCAGGCGGCATCTCCGGCGTCCAGAAGCCGGTGACGTTCAGCGACCAGGTCGTGCGGCTGCTCCAGACCCACTGCCAGACCTGCCATCACGACGGGGACATCGCCCCGTTCCCGCTCGTCACCTACCAGGACGCCTACGAGCACCGCTTCCTGATCCACGAGATGGTCACCACCCGGAAGATGCCGCCCTGGCTCGCCGACGCGAGCTGCTCGCGCTTCCAGCACGATCCCTCGCTCACCGAGGAGGAGATCGCGACGTTCGAGCGCTGGGTCCTGGCCGACGCCCCGGAAGGGGACCGCGCCCGCATGCCGCAGCCGCTCTCCTTCTCCAGCGCCTGGAAGCTCGGCGAGCCCGAGGCGACGGTGAAGATGGCCGAGCCGTTCCAGCCCGACCTCAGCGAGAGCGACGTCTACCGCTGCTTCGTGCTGCCGACGAGCTTCGCCGAGAACCGCTACGTCACCGCCATGGAGGTGCTGCCCGGCAGCCGCGCCATGGTGCACCACGTGCTGGTCTTCGTGGAGAGCGGCAACGCATCGCTCGCCAAGGACGCCGGCGAGCCGGGCCCCGGCTACACCTGCTTCGGCGGCCCGATCGTGCCGGTGGACGGCGGCCTGGGCGGGTGGGCCCCCGGCAACGTGCCCGAATTGCTGCCGGAGGGCGTCGGCATTTCGCTGCCGATGGGGGCGCGCCTCATCATGCAGGTCCACTACAGCCGCCAGTCCGGCGTGCGCGAGCCGGACCAGACGTCGCTCGGCCTGCACTTCGCGCACGGTCCGGTCAAGAAGCGGCTCATCAGCGTCCCGCTCGTCAACACGACCTTCAACATCCCGGCCGGCGCCCGCGACTACGAGGTGCGCGCCTCGATCCCGCTCATCCCGTTCGCCGTGCACCTGCTGGGCATCACGCCGCACATGCACCTGCTCGGCCAGTCGATGGAGGTCTCGGCCACGCTGCCCGGCGGCGCCGAGGTCTGCCTCATCAAGGTGCCGGAATGGGACTTCCACTGGCAGCGCACCTACATGTACCGGGAGCCGGTGGCCCTCCCGGCGTTCTCCGGCGTCCAGCTGGTGGCGACCTACGACAACTCGGTCTTCAATGCCGAGAACCCCAACAACCCGCCGAAGAACGTGGGTTGGGGCGAGCAGACCAGCGACGAGATGTGCCTGGCGTTCTTGAGCTTCACCCTGGATTACGAAGACCTGACGCGCTAGGCGTCGGCCGATAAGGGCCCGCTGGCAGCGTTGTCCTCGCTCGGCTGCCTTGCGGCGTAGCGCTGCTACGCCTCAGGCACCTCGCTCGTCCGCCTTGCCATCGGACCCTTCTCGGCCGACGCTAGTTAATCACGTTGATGACGCCCTTCATGAAGTTGTGCCCCGAGCCGCAGTCGTTGGTGCAGTCGTAGGTGTAGCTGCGGACCTGGTTGGCCTTCGGGGTGATCGTGGTCTTGCAGGGGATGCCCACCGGCAGCGTCCCGCAGTTGTTGATGCCCAGGAGCGCCAGGCCGCCGACACCGTGGGTGACGTCGTTGGCCAGGAACGTGATCTCGTAGGTGGTGCCGACCTTCAGTGTCACCGGCGAAGGGTTGAACTCGAACTGCTTGGCGGTGATCGTGATCTGCACCGGGCCGCTCGGCACCGCCGTGTTGGTGGGCGTCGGGGTGGACGTATTGGTGGGCTGGGCCGGCGGCGTCGTGGGCGTCGCGGTGGCGGTTGCGGTGACTGTCGCGGTGGGCGTCGTCGTCGCGGTCGCCGTGGGGGGCCCGCCCACCACCACGTCCTTGGCCGCCACCGAGGATCCCGCCGCGTTCGCCACGATGTGCGCGGTCTTGTAGGTGCCCGAGCCGGCATAGGTGTGGGTCACGGTGTCGCCGGAGAGGGCGGTGGCTCCGTCCCCGAACACCCAGAAGCTCTGGGTCGGCTCGTTCGTCGAGGTGTCGTGGAACGTCACCGCCTGGCCGGGCTCCGGAGCCGCGGGAGAGACGCTGTAGGAGGCGACCGGACGGCGGGACGGCTCCGGGGTGGTCACGATCGCGAACGGGTCGCCGGAGGCGTTGTTGATGACCGAGGCGAAGGCGATCACCGGCTTGTCGCTGGTGAACTCCAGGAACAGGTTCGTGTCGGTGATCCCGCCGGTGCCGGGGAAGTTCGTCTGGTCGATCGGGCGCTGGGTGAAGGCGTTCGGGCCGAGCCCGAAGGAGATCGTGGCCAGCAGCGTGCCGTCCCCCTTGCGCACGGTCACGTCCAGGCTGGCGTCCGCGTCCGAGGACGGGTTCATGAAGGCCACGTTGGTGCGGTAGCCGGTGGCCTGGTCGGCGCTGATCCCCAGGTGGACCAGCGTCCCCTTCGTCAGCGCCTTCTCGGAGTCGATGCCGGGCAGCCACTGCCCGGCCACCAGGCCGGCGTTCAGCGCGTTCACGTTGTTGACGCTGGAGGAGACGATGATCGGCGTCGCGCTCTGGAAGCGGATCGGCCCGAAGGGGCCGGCGCTGAGGCCGAAGAGGCTCGAGAGCACGTTGGGATAGGAGACCTGCTGCCGCGGACCCACGGTGAAGGCCGGCTTCTCGATCACGCCGCCGCCGGTCTGGTCGTAGAAGACGGGGGTGACGGTCACCGGGGCGTCGCCGGGGTTGAAGACCCTCACGTCGCTCTGGAACAGCGCGTTGTTGATGCCGCTGCGGAAGACCGAGGAGGGAAGGACGACGTCGGCGCGGGTGGCGGGCGGCGAGACCAGCACCAGGCCGGAGGTGACCAGAATCAGGGTGAGAGCGCGAAGGGCGCGCGTCCGGGATGTGGCGTCGTAGGTCATCTTGTCCTCTGACGCCCCGCCGTCCTCGCTGGATTACAGGGCGACCGACCGTTAGCCAGGAGTGTGCCACTGCGAGCCAGATCTCACATCTCCGTGCCCGCCCTCACACCCCAGGTCTGTAGACTGGCGGTGGAGGTTCCCCGATGTACGACCCAATGATGATCCAGCCCTTCCGCGACGAGCTGACGCGCGCCGGCTTCACCGAGCTCCGCACGCCGGAGGACGTCGACGCCGCGGTGCGCGAGAAGGGGACCGCGCTCCTGGTGGTCAACTCCGTCTGCGGCTGCGCCGCCGGACAGGCTCGCCCCGGGGCGGTGATGGCCGTCCGTCACGCCCTCAAGCCCGACCGGCTGCTGACCGTCTTCGCTGGCCAGGACGTGGAGGCCACGGCTCGCGCCCGCAGCTACTTCACCGGCTATCCGCCCTCCTCGCCGTGCATGGCCATCCTGAAGGACGGGCAGCTCGTCTACTTCCTGCAGCGGCACCAGATCCAGACGATGGACGCGGGGCAGATCCGCGACGCGCTGGCCGAGGCGTTCGAGGCGGTGGCCACCGGCGTGACGTCGAAGGCCGTGGCGCCCGGGCTTGACCTGCCGGTCGCGCGAAGCTGAGAATCGGAGCGTGGTGATGCCGGTACGCGCCTGCCTCTGCTGTTGTCGACGGGCGGGACGTGTGCCGGAGCGCGCCGGATAAGCCAACTCATCCAACCGCGTTCCGCAACGGCCCGCTGTGAAGAGCAGCGGGCCTTTGTTTTGCTGAAGGAGACTCTCGTGGCGACCGTTTCCTCCGAGCTCCCGGCCATGTCCGACCTCCTCTCCCACCCGATCTTCGGGCGGATCGGGCGGACGCCGCTGGTGCCTCTGCTGCGGATCGGCGGCGGGACGGTCCTGGTCAAGCTCGAGACGGCGAACCCCAGCGGCAGCGTGAAGGACCGCGCCGGCGGCGCCATCGTGCGCGCGGCGCTGGCGGCCGGGCACCTGCCGGGCAAGCGCCTCCTGGATTCCTCCAGCGGCAACACCGGCATCTCCTACGCGATGCTGGGCGCGGCGCTCGGCTTCGGCGTGACCATCTGCCTGCCCGGGAGCGCCAGCCTGGAGCGGAAGCGGATCCTGCGAGCCTTCGGCGCGGAGGTGGTCGAGACCGACCCGCTGGAGGGCTCCGACGGCGCCATCCTGCGGGCGCGCGAGCTGGTCGCCGCGCGCCCGCACACCTTCTACTACGCCGACCAGTACGGCAACCCCGAGAACCCCGGGGCGCACCAGACCACGACCGGCCCGGAGATCCTGGCGGCGCTCGCCGGGCGGCCGCTCGACCTCTTCGTGGCCGGCCTGGGGACCAGCGGCACGTTCGTGGGCACCGGGCGCTTCCTGCGGAGCGCCAGCCCGTCCACCCGGCTGGCCGAGGTCCAGCCGGACGCGCCCTTCCATGGCCTCGAGGGCCTCAAGCACATGGCCACCGCGATCGTCCCGGCGAACTACGACCCGCGCCTCGCCGACCTCCAGGCCACCGTCGCCACCGAGGAGGCCCAGGAGATGACGCTGCGCCTGGCGCGCGAGGAAGGGCTGCTGGCCGGCGTCTCCTCGGGCGCCAACGTCGCCGCCGCGGTGCGGCTGGCCAGGGAGACCGGCGCACGCACGGTCGTGACCGTCCTCTGCGACGGCGGCGAGCGTTACCTCTCCGAGCGGATGTGGGAGCCGGACCGTTGAGGAGCGTCTCGCTCAGCGCGGCCGCGCTCGAGGAGATCCGCCGCGCCGCCGCGGCGTCGTACCCGCACGAAGGCTGCGGCGCGCTCCTCGGCCCGGGCTACGCCGAGATCACCGCGACCCTGCCGATCACCAACCGCGAGGAGGAGAAGCCGCGCGTCCGCTTCGCGATCTCCCCGCGCGACTACATGGCCGTCGAGGCCGAGGCCGACCGGCGCGGGCAGGTGCTGGTCGGCTTCTGGCACAGCCATCCGGACCACCCCGCCCGCCCCTCCGAGACCGATCGCCGCTACGCCTGGGAGGGCCTGCTCACCGCGGTCATCGCCGTCGAGCGCGGCCAGCCGAAGGCGCTCACCGCCTGGGAGGTGACCGGACCCGACGGCCCGTTCCAGGAGGTCGCCCTGAACCTCCAGCAAGGAGACTGAGATGCCCGTGACCGTCCGCATCCCCACCCCGCTCCGCCGCTTCGCCGGAGACCGCGCCGACGTGCAGGTCGCGGGCGGCGACCTGTCCGGCGTGCTGGCGGGGCTCTTCGCCGAGTGCCCCGGCCTGCAGCAGTACCTGGTCGGCGACGACGGGCAGCTCCGCAACTTCGTGAACGTCTTCGTGAACGGCGAGGATGCCCGCTACCTGGGGGGCACCGCCACGCCGGTGAAGGAGGGGGACACGGTGACGATCGTGCCGGCGATTGCCGGCGGTTCCTCGCCAGCCGCCGAGCTGAGCCGCGACGAGGTGCTCCGCTACTCGCGGCACCTCATCATGCCGGAGGTCACCATCGACGGGCAGCGGCGGCTGAAGGGGTCGAGCGCTCTCCTCGTCGGCGCCGGCGGGCTCGGCTCGCCCAGCTCGCTCTACCTGGCGGCCGCCGGCGTCGGCCGCATCGGCATCGTCGACTTCGACGTCGTCGACGAGACGAACCTGCAGCGGCAGATCGTGCACGACACCAGCTGGGTGGGGAAGTCGAAGCTGGAGAGCGCGCGCCACCGGCTGCTGGGGCTGAACCCTCACGTCCAAGTGGAAACCCACGAGACGCTGCTCTCCCGCGACAACGCGCTCGAGCTCCTGAAGGACTACGACGTCGTGGTGGACGGCACCGACAACTTCCAGACGCGCTACCTCACCAACGACGCCTGCTTCTTCCTGAAGAAGCCGAACGTCTACGGCTCGATCTTCCGCTTCGAGGGGCAGGCCAGCGTCTTCTGGCCGGAGCGCGGCGGCCCCTGCTACCGCTGCCTCTACCCCGAGCCGCCGCCGCCCGGCCTGGTGCCGAGCTGCGCCGAAGGGGGCGTGCTCGGCATCCTGCCCGGCGTCATCGGCTGCCTGCAGGCGACCGAGGCGGTGAAGATCCTGCTGGGCATCGGCGAGCCGCTGGTCGGCCGCCTGCTGCTGTTCGACGCGCTGGCCATGAGCTTCCGCGAGCTGAAGCTGCGGAAGAACAAGGATTGCCCGCTCTGCGGCGAGAACCCCACCATCAGCGAGCTGCAGGACTACGACGCCTTCTGCGGGGTGGGGCGCGGCGACGAAGAGGTGGTCCGGACCGGCAGCGACATCGGCGTGCGCGAGCTGAAGGAGCGGCTGGACCGTGGCGAGCCGATCGAGGTCATCGACGTGCGCGAGCCGCACGAGTGGGCGATCGGCCACATCGAGGGCGCCCGGCTGGTGCCGCTGGCCTCGCTGCCGGAGCGGCTGCACGAGTTCGACTCCAGCAAGACCTACGCGGTGCACTGCAAGATGGGCGCGCGCTCGGCCAAGGCGGTAGCGCTGCTGAAGCAGGCCGGCTTCAAGCGCGTCCACAACGTGTCCGGTGGCATCCTGGCCTGGGGCAAGGAGGTCGACCCGACCCTTCCCGCCTACTGAGGCGGCGGGCGATGAGGGCCCGCTGGCGGCGTTGTCCTCGCTCGGCTGCCCTGCGGCGTAGCGCTGCTACGCCTCGGGCACCTCGCTCGTCCGCCTTGCCATCGGACCCTCCTCGCCCGCCGCAGAAACTGGAAGGAGAATAGCGTCCGTGGAGGAAGCGGAAGGGGCGCGCGTTCCGGAGGGGCTGCCGCCGGTGATCGACGCCCACGTCCACCTGTTCCCCGACCGGGTGTTCGCCGCCATCTGGCGCTGGTTCGGCGCGCACGCCTGGCCGATCCGCTACCAGCTGACGACGCCTCGGCTGCTGGAGTTCCTGTTCGCCCGCGGCGTCACCCGCGTGGTCGGCCTCGCCTACCCGCACACGGCGGGCATGGCGCGCTCCCTCAACGCCTACATGACCGAGGTCTGCCGCGCCGAGCCGCGGGTCACCGGCCTGGCCACCGTGCTGCCGGGAGAGCCCGGGGCGCGCGACATCCTGCGGGAGGCCTTCGCCGCCGGCCTCGCCGGGGTGAAGCTGCACTGCCACGTACAGTGCTTCGCGCCCGACGCCTCGGAGGCGATGGAGCTCTTCGAGCTCTGCCAGGCCGCCGGCAAGCCGGTCGTCATCCACGCCGGGCGCGAGCCGATCAGCGCGGCCTACCGCTGCGACCCGCGCCAGCTCTGCTCGGCCGAGCGCCTGGAGCGCGTGCTGCGCGCCTTCCCCCGCCTCGCGCTCTGCGTGCCGCACCTCGGCGTCGACGAGCTCGACGCCTACCGGCGCCTTCACGACCGCCACCAGAACCTCTGGCTGGACACCACCATGATGCTGGCCGGCTACTTTCCCGGCGTGGAGGCCTCGCTGGAGGGCCTTCGCAGCGACCGACTGCTCTACGGCAGCGACTTCCCCAACCTTCCCTACGCCTGGGACCGCGAGCTGCGCCGGATCGCGTCCCTGGGCCTTCCGGAGGAGGCGATCGCCGGCCTGCTGGCGGGCAACGCCAGGGCGCTCTACGGGTGCTAATCTCCGCGCTCCCCGAGGTTTAGGAGGTCCATGTGCTTCGCCTGTTCCCGAAGGAAGAGGCCTTTCTCCCGCAGTTCAAGCGTGCCGCGGAGATCCTCCTGGCCGCCGCCCGCGAGCTGGACAGCATGGCGGCCGACCTCTCCGACGCGGAGGTGAGGGCCGCCCGCATCAAGCACCTCGAGCACGAGGGGGACCAGGTCGCCCACCAGACCTTCGCGCTCCTCTCCCGCACCTGGATCACCCCGATCGACCGCGAGGACATCCACCAGCTCGTCAAGGCGCTCGACGACGTCCTCGACTCCATCGACCAGGCGGCTGCCCGGCTGGTGCTCTACAAGATCAAGGAGACCACCCGCGAGCTGAAGATCGGCGCCGAGCTCATCGTGCAGTCGGTGGTGGCGGTGCAGCGCGCGCTCTCGCTGCTCTCCGACCTCAAGAACTCCCCGGCCATCCTGGAGACCTGCGTGGAGATCAACCGCCTGGAGAACGAGGCCGACAACCTGAACCGCATCGCCCTGGGACGGCTCTTCGAAAGCGAGAAGGACCCCATCGCCATCCTAAAGTGGAAGGAGGTCTACGAGCCGATCGAGGAGGCCACCGACCGCTGCGAGGACGTGGCCAACGTCCTCGAGCAGATCGTCCTGAAGTCCTCGTAGATGACCTTCATCCTCCTCGTCATCCTGCTGGCCCTGGTCTTCGACTTCGTCAACGGCTTCCACGACGCGGCGAACTCCATCGCCACCGTGGTCGGCACCCGGGTCCTCTCTCCCAAGGCCGCGGTGGTCTGGGCGGCGTTCTTCAATTTCGCGGCGGCGTTCGCGCTGGAGACCCGGGTCGCCAAGACGATGGGCAAGGACATCGTCGACCCGAAGGTCGTCGACCCGTTGCTCATCCTGGCGGCGCTGGTCGGCGCCATCGCCTGGAACCTCCTCACCTGGTTCTTCGGGCTCCCCTCCAGCTCGTCGCATGCGCTCATCGGCGGCTTCGCCGGCGCGGCGATCGCCAAGGCCGGGCCGGGCGTCCTGGTCGCCAAGGGGTTGGTGAAGACCTTCATCTTCATCTTCCTCTCCCCGACGATCGGCATGGCGCTCGGCTTCGTCTTCTTCCTGGCCGTGGCCTGGGCCTTCTTCCGCGTCTCCCCCGACAAGATCGACCGGACGTTCCGGCGCGTCCAGCTCTTCTCGGCGGCGGCCTTCTCCTTCGGGCACGGCATGAACGACGCGCAGAAGACGATGGGCATCATCGTGGTGCTGCTCTACTCGGTCGGCAGCCTGCGCACGCTGGACGTGCCGTTCTGGATCGTCCTCACCTGCCACGCGGCCATTGCCCTGGGCACGCTGGCCGGCGGCTGGAGGATCGTGCGCACCATGGGCATGCGCATCACGCAGCTCAAGCCGGTGGGTGGCTCCTGCGCGGAGTTCGCCGGCGCCATCACGCTGATCGGCGCCTCGCTGGCCGGCATCCCGGTCTCCACCACCCACACCATCACCGGCGCCATCATGGGCGTCGGCACGGTGCGCGGCTTCTCGGCGGTGCGCTGGGGCGTGGCCCGCAGCATCGTGGTCGCCTGGGTCCTCACCATCCCCGCCGCGGCGCTCGTCTCGGCGCTGACCTGGTGGGTGGCCAGCCGCTTCTAGTGGGCGACGGTCGGCGCGCCGCGTTGCGCGTGCGCGGCATCGTGAAGAGCTACGGCCCGGTCCGGGCGCTCGACGGCGTGAGCCTGCAGGCGCGGCCCGGCGAGGTGACCGGCCTCATCGGGCCTAATGGCTCGGGCAAGACCACGCTCCTGGAGGCGATCGCCGGCCTCCTCCCGGTGGACGCCGGCGAGGTCGCGGTCGAGGCCGACGGCGGCTCGCGGCTCGAGGTCCGTCACGCACTCTTCTACCTCGCCGACGCCATCTCCCCGTGGTGCGACCAGAGCGTGGCCTTCGTGCTCGACTGCTTCCGCCGCTTCCATTCGGTCCCGCTCCATCGCCTGGACGAGCTGTCCGGCGCGCTCTCCCTCGAGCCGTTCCTGGAGCGTCGCGTCGGCGAGCTCTCCAAGGGGCAGCGGAAGCGGTCGGTGCTGGCGCTCGGGCTCCTGGTCCCGCGGCCGGTGCTGCTCCTCGACGAGCCGCTCGACGGGCTCGACCTGCGCCAGGCGCGCGACCTCACGCTGCTGCTGCGGCGCGAGGCCGACGCCGGGCGCACCCTCCTCGTCGCCGTGCACCAGCTCTCCGACGCGGCACGCCTCTGCGACCGCTTCATCCTCCTCTCCGCCGGCCGGGTGGCCGGCGCCGGCACGCTCGAGGAGCTGCGGGAGACGTCCGGAGTCCCCCAGGCCTCGCTCGAGGACGCCTTCCTTGCGCTTACCTGACCTCTTCCGCAAGGACGCGCGCGAGCTGCTCGTCTCGCGCGCGTTCGGCCTGCAGCTGGTCCTCACCGGCCCGCTGGTCGGCCAGGCGTTCGCCACCGCGGTGAGCGCCTACGCCGAGGCGAGCGGTACCGGCGGTGCCGCGGCCCTGGCGGAGGCGCTCCATCCCCTCGACGGCATCCTGGTCCCCACGCTGGGCGCCTACGACCTCACCGCCACGCTGGTCTTCCCGTTCGTGGCGGTGCGGCTGGTCAGCGCCGAGAAGGAGAGCGGCGCGCTGAAGCTCCTCCTCCAGGGGCCGGCCGGCCTGCCGACGCAGCTGGCCGCCAAGGCGGCCGCGCTCCTCTTCGTCTGGCTGCTGGCGCTGGCGCCCGGGCTGCTGGCGCTGGCGCTCTGGCTCGCCTACGGGGGTCACCTGCACGCCCCCGAGACCGCCTGCCTCCTTCTCGGGCACCTCCTCCGCGCCGGCATCGGCGCCGGCGTGGCGGTGGCCGCCGCGGCGGCCATGGATGGTGGTTCCTCGGCGGCGATCGTGACCCTGGCGTTCACGGTCGGCACCTGGGCGCTCGACTTCGTGGCCGCCGGGCGCAGCGGCCTGGTGCGCGCCGCCGCCGACCTCACGCCTGGAGCGCTGCTCCACGTCTTCGAGCGCGGCGAGCTCCGCCTCTCGGCGGTCCTCTCGGCGATCGTCATCGCCACCGCCGGCTTCGCGCTGGCCGGCGTCCTGCTGGCGCCGGTGGCGTTGCGGCTCAGGGCGCTGCGGGCCTCTGCCGTGATCGCCGCGGCCGCGCTCCTCCTCCTCGCCTCGTCGGCGGTGGCGCCGAGCTGGGACCTCTCCGAGGACCGCCGCAGCTCGTTCCCGCGGGCCGAAGAGCGCGCGCTGGCGGCGGTGAGGGGGCTCTCGGTGCGGATCCACCTGGCCGCCGAGGACCCGCGCCTGGCGGACTTCGAGCGCGGGCCGCTGCTGAAGCTGCGGCGCGCGGTCCCGTCGCTGCGCGTCGTCTACGCCGCGTCCTCGCGCACCGGCCTCTTCGAGAGCGACCCTTCCTACGGCGAGATCCGCTACGAGCTCGGCGGGAAGGTTGCGGTGACCCGCTCGACCACCGAAGGCGTCACGCTCGAGGAGGTCTTCCGCCTGGCCGGCCTGCCGCGCCCGCCGGCCGAGCCCTCCGGCGGCGCGGCGGGCCATCCGCTGGCCGCCTCGCCGCGCTGGGCCGCTCCGACGTTCACCATCGCCTGGCCGCTCGGGGCGGCCGCATTCTGGCTGCGCTCCCGTCGCCCATGGAGGCCCACTTGAACCGTCGCACGCTCACCCCGCTCGCCTTCACCGCGCTGGCGCTCACGGCCCTGGCCCAGCAACCGACCTACCGCTCGGACTTCTCCGGCGAGACCGCCGGCACCGAGCCGAAGAGCTTCCTCTCGGTGGTGGGCGACTGGCAGATCGTCGAGGACGCCGGCAAGAAGGTGCTGCGGGTCGACGGCCGCACCTGGAAGCGCGGCAATCCCGCGGCCGGCCTGGCCGACAAGGCGCGCGCCATCTACGGCGCCAAGCACGAGGACTTCATCGAGAGCGTCACCGCCTTCGCCTACTTCCCCTACGCGGTCGCCAAGGGTGCCGACGACCTCTGCGACGGCGAGATCCGCATGCGCTTCAAGCTGATGGGAGGCGCGCTCGACCAGTGCGCCGGCATCCTCTTCGACCTGCAGCCGAACGGCGACTACCTGACGGTGCGCTTCAACGGCAAGGAGGACAACCTGGTCCTCTGGACGTTCAACAAGGGGCAGCGCCGCTTCGTGAAGCGCGGCGAGCACGACGTGCCGCTGAAGAGGAACGAGTGGCACCGCATGTCGGTCAAGGTGAAGGGGACCGCGCTGGAGGCGTTCCTCGACGGCGAGAAGCTGATCGACTACACGCTGATCAAGCCGGTCTCCGGGAAGGTCGGCGTCTGGTCGAAGACCGACAGCATCAGCGAGTTCGACGAGTTCGAGGTGTACCCGGCCAAGTAGGTCCGGCCGGCGTCAGGCCAGCGGGTTCACGTGGGTGACGCCGGGAAAACGCTTGAAGTCCTCGTCGGTGGAGTAAACCGGGCAGCCGAGCTCGATCGCGAGCGCCGCCAGGTGCGTGTCCGAGGTGAGGTTGCCGGCCGTCCCCACCCGCTGAAGCAGCCCGCGGAAGATCGGCCAGTGCCGCTCGCCCGGAGAGACCAGCGACACGTTCGGTAGCGCCAGCCACGAGTCCACGAAGGACAGAGCCGCTTCCGGAGCCAGGGGGCGGCGCACCACGCTCGAGCGGGTGGTGAGGCGCAGGAAGGCGAGCGCCACAATCCAGGGAAGCCCGACCTCCTCGGGTCCTGACAGCGTCTGCTCCAGCCAGTGGCGGGCGGCACGGTGGTTCGGTGAGTCCCGGTCGATCGCGTAGACGAGCAGGTTCGCGTCGACCAGGATCACTTGCGGAGCTCGAGCTTGCGGGCCAGGGCCTCGTCCTCCAGCGCCTCGGCGACGCGCAGCGCCTTGTCGAGGTCGATCCCCTCGACCACGCCGCCGAGCGACACCGGCCGGACCCGGTACTTCCTGGGAGGCGTTGCCGGCTGCCGCAGGCCGCGCCGCAGAGTGGCGTCCACCACCTCCTTGAAGGAGCGGCCGGTCCGCGCCGCGGTCTCCTTCAGCCGGCGGGCCAGCTCGTCGTCGAGGGTCAGTGTGGTGCGCACGCGCGCATCTTAGCAGCGCAGGAGAGGCATCAAGATGTCCCGGCATCCTCCGGGTGGAGGTGGTGCTTGATCTGGATCCCGCGCGCCATGAAGATGGCTTCCTCGGCGATGTTGGTGGCCAGGTCGCCGACGCGCTCGAGGTTCTTGGAGACGTACATGATCTCGATCGAGCGGCTGATCAGCGCCGGGTTCTCGGCCATGTAGGTCAGGAGCTCGCGGATGATCGAGCGGTTCTTGTCGTCCAGGAGGTCGTCCTTCCGGCAGACTTCGCGGGCCAGTGCGTAGTCGCGCCGCACGAAGGCGTCCAGCGCCTGCTTCAGCATGCCGCGGGCGATCTCGGCCATGTGGGTCAGGTCGACGGAGGGCTGGAACGGCTTCTGGCCGGCGGTCCGCTGGGCGGCCTCGGCGATGTTGACCGCGTGGTCGCCGATGCGCTCCAGCTCGTTGTTGATCTTCAGCGCGGCCACCAGGAAGCGCAGGTCGCCGGCCACCGGCTGCTGCGTGGCCAGGAGGTGGACGGTGACGTCCTCGTTCCGGACCTCCATCTGGTCGAGGACCTTGTCGCGCTCGATGACCCGGGCCGCCTTGGCGGCGTCCGCCTCGACCAGCGCTTCCACGGCGAGCTTGACCTGGCTCTCGGCCTCGACGGCCATCAGGATGAGCTGCTGGCGCAGCGACTCGAGCTGCTCGGCAAAATGCTCCTTCACGTAACCTCCTGGGCCGGCACGACTGCCGGCAGAACGACGGTGAAGCGGCTCCCGCGTCCCGGCTCCGATTCCAGCCGGACGCTGCCTCCGTGGAGGATCAGGAGATGCTTCACGATGGCCAGGCCCAGTCCGGTTCCGGGCGTGGACTTGGTGCGCGACGGGTCGACCCGGTAGAAGCGCTGGAAGATGCGGTCCTGATCGGCGCGGGGGATGCCGATGCCGCGGTCCTCCACGTGGATCAGGACGCGGGCGGCGTCGGAGCCGGCGCCGGCCTCGGCGCGCACCTCGACCCGCGCCCCCATCGGCGAGAACTTGATGGCGTTGTCGACCAGGTTGCGGAAGACTTGAGCCAGGCGCCGGCGGTCGGCATGGACGTAGAGGTCGTCAGACGCGCTCACCCCGACCGCGACCGAACGCTTCTGTCCCACCTCGGCCAGGTCCTCGGCGACCGAGCGCAGCACCGAGGCGATCGGCAGGCGGTCGAGCTGCATCGTGATCGCGCCCGCCTCGATGAGCGACAGGTCCATGAGGTCCGAGACCAGGTCCTGCATCTGCTCGGCTTGCCGCTTCACGATGCTCACGAACGGGACTGCCTCCTCGGGGAGCGGCTCGGCGGCGAGCGTCTCGGCGGCCGCCCGCACCGACGCGATCGGCGTCCGCAGCTCGTGCGACACGTCGGCCACGAAGCGGCGCCGCAGCCCGTCGAGGCGCTCGCGGTCGGTCACGTCGCGCAGCACGCCGACCGCCGCCGGCTCCCCCGGACGGGAAGCGGACAACGGGCGTAGCGTCACCTCGACGAAACGGTCCACGCCGGGCTCGGTCTCGAAGCGCACCGCCTCCGATTCCACCGTCTCCCCGTCGAGCCCGCGCCGGAAGGCGGCGATGAGGTCATGGCTGCGGATCAGGTCCAGCAAGGGCACTCCGCTCTCGGCGCGGCCGCGGACCATCCCGAAGAGACGGTAGAGCGCCGGGTTCGCGTCCAGCACGTGGAGGGAGCGATCCACCACCACCAGCCCCGCCGGCACCTGCTCGAAGACGGTGCGCGCCAGAGCCTTGGCGCGCTCGCTCCCCTCGCGCTCGGCGCGGACCAGCTGCGCGAAGCGCTCCAGCGCCGAGAAGACCTCTTCACTCTCCTCGGAAAGCCTCGCCGGCAGCTCCGGCGAGGAGCCCGCGGCGGCCGCCCCGATCGCCTGCCGCACCAGCGCCAGCTCGCGGGTGTGCTGGCGCCTTCCCAGGAAGACGAGGATGCCGACCAGGAGGCCCATGCTCGCCGAGAGCGCGCCCATCTGGCGGCGGAACGGCGCCTCGGACTCCTCGATCTCCGACTGGCTGATCGCGATGCGCAGCGTGCCCAGCGGCGCCGCCGCCGGGCCGAGCCGCCGGGCGATGTAGAGGTAGGGCTCGCCGACGGTCGCCGAGCGGCGGCGCCCGAAGCCCACCTGCCGCGCCCGCGCCTCCAGCACCTCGGGGCGGCGCGCGTGGTTCTCCAGCCGCGGCAGCTCGGCGGGGGAGACCTCGCTGTCGGCCACCACCCGGCCGTCGGCGGCGATCAGGGTCACCCGCGCGCCCAGTTCCCGGGCCAGCAGGCGCACCCGCTGCTGTGCCTCTTCAGACCGGGTCGCCTGAATACTCGCTCCCTCGAACTCCGGCGCCAGCCGGTCGAGGCGCGTCACGAAGTCGCGCTCCACCCGCCCGGTGACCGCCTCGTCGAGGAGGCGGGAGAGGACCATGGCCACGACCGTGCCCACCACCGCGGCCAGGGCCAGGATCGGCAGGGTCCGGCGGAGGATCCGGTTCACGCTTCACTCCGGAAGCGGTATCCCACGCCGACCACCGTCTCGATCCAGTCGTCGCCGAGCTTCTTTCGGAGCGACCGGACGTGGACGTCGACGGTCCGCGTCTCCACGTCGGCGGCATAGTCCCAGAGGCGGGTGAGGATCGTCTCGCGGGTCAGCACCCGCGCGCCGCTCTTCACCAGCAGCCAGAGGAGGTCGAACTCCTTCTTGGTGAGGCGCACCGGCTCGCCGTCGCGCTCCACCAGGTGGCGCGCCCGGTCGATGCGCAGCCCCGGCGCGCTGAAGACCTCATCCTCGCCGTCACCCGGGCCACCGGAGCGGCGCAACAGCGCCGCGACTCTTGCTAACAGCTCCTTCATCGAGAACGGCTTGGTGACGTAGTCGTCGGCGCCCAGGTCGAAGCCCAGCAGCTTGTCGCGCTCCTCGATGCGCGCGGTCAGCATCAGCACCGGCAGCTTCCTGGTGGCCTCGTTGCGCCGCAGCTCGCGGCAGATCGTCAGGCCGTCCACGTCCGGCAGGTTGAGGTCGAGGATCACCAGGTCCGGTGGCCGCGCCAGCAGCTCCTCCAGCGCCTTCTTGCCGCTGGAGAAGCGCTCCACCTCGTAGCGCGACTCCTTGCGGAGGTTGTAGGCCACCGTGAAAGCCAGGTCCTCGTCGTCCTCCACCAGGGCCAGCCGCTGCGTCATCCGAAACGCCCCGTGATGTAGTCCTCGGTCATCTTCTCGCGCGGCGTGGTGAAGATCTCGTCGGTCGGCCCCATCTCGATCATCTTGCCCAGCATGAAGAAGGCCGTCTCGTCGGAGACCCGGGCGGCCTGCTGCATGTTGTGGGTGACGATCACCATGGTGTAGCGCTCCTTGAGCTCGAAGATCAGCTCCTCGATCTTGGCGGTGGCGATCGGGTCGAGCGCCGAGCAGGGCTCGTCCATCAGCAGGATCTCCGGCTCGACCGCGATCGCCCGGGCGATGCAGAGCCGCTGCATCTGCCCGCCGGAGAGAGACAGGGCGCTGTCGTTCAGGCGGTCCTTCACCTCGTCCCAGAGCGCGGCTCCGCGCAGCGCCTTCTCGCAGGCCTGCTGGAGGCGCCGCTTGTCGGCCAGGCCCTGGATGCGCAGCCCGTAGACGACGTTCTCGAAGACCGACTTGGGGAACGGGTTCGACTTCTGGAAGACCATCCCCAGGCGCTTCCTCACCTCGACGACGTCGACGCCGGGGCCGTAGATGTCGTTCCCCTGGACCTTCATCGAGCCCTCGACCCGCACGCCGTCGATGAGGTCGTTCATGCGGTTCAGGCAGCGGAGGAGCGTCGACTTGCCGCAGCCCGACGGACCGATCAGCGCGGTGACCCGCCGCTCCTTCATCCGGATCGAGATGTCGTAGAGCGCCTGCTTGGCGCCGTACCAGAGGTTCCAGCGGTCGACCTCGATCACGTTGCCGTCGTCCTGCATCAGAGCCCCGAGGTGCGTAGCCTGGCGCGAAGCCGGTTGCGCACGATGACGGCGGTGAGGTTGAGAGCGACCACGATGAGCAGCAGGAGGATCGTGGTGGTGAAGACCATCGGGCGGGCCGCCTCCACGTTCGGCGACTGGAAGCCGACGTCGTAGATGTGGAAACCGAGGTGCATGAACTTGCGGTCGAGGTGCAGGAACGGCGGCACGCCGTCGAGCGGCAGCGCCGGCGCCAGCTTCACCACGCCGGTGATCATCAGCGGCGCGACCTCGCCGGCGGCGCGCGCCATGGCCAGGATGAGCCCGGTGAGGATGGCCGGCATGACCGCCGGCAGCACCACCCGCGACATCGTCTCCAGCTTGGTGACGCCCAGCGCGTAGGAGGCTTCCCGTACGCCGCGCGGGATCGCCGCCAGCCCTTCCTCGGCGGCCACGATCACCACCGGCACCGTCAGCAGCGAGAGCGTCAGCGATGCCCAGAGGATGCCGCCGGTCCCGAACGTCGGCGTCGGCAAGGACTCGGCGAAGAGGAGCCGGTCGATGCTGCCGCCCAGGAAGTAGACGAAGAACCCCAGCCCGAAGACGCCGAAGACGATCGACGGCACGCCGGCCAGGTTGTTGACCGCGATGCGCACCGCCGAGACCAGCGCCCCCTGCCGCGCGTACTCGCGCAGGTAGAAGGCGGCCAGGACGCCGAGCGGGGTCACCACCACCGACATGATCATCACCATCATCACCGTTCCGAAGATGGCCGGGAAGACGCCCCCTTCGGTGTTCGACTCGCGCGGCTCGGCGGAGACGAACTCCCACAGACGGGACGCATAGAGCGCCGCCTTGGCGCCGGCGCCCATCCGGTTCGGCCGGTAGGCGCGCACGATGGCGGCCAGCGGGATCTCCTTCTCGCTGCCATCGGCGGTCTTCAGGACCGCGGTCGAGACGGCGCTGGCGCGCACCTTCTCGAGCTCGGCGGCCGCCGCCTGGAAGAGCTTGTCCAGCTCCTCCGACCTCGCCTTCAGGGTGTCCACCGCGGCACCGGAAGAGACGCCCTTCCGCTCGAGCCGGCGGAGCTCCACCCGGATGCGGTCCTTCTGATAGTTGATCTTCCCCATCCGGCCCTTCTCGAGGCGCAGCGCCTTCCGGTGCATGTCCCGGGCGGCCGGCAGGCCATCCTGCAGCGCCTTCCAGCCCGCCTCGCTCAGCGTGCCGAAGAAGGTTCCCCACTCGCGCCGCTCCAGCACCACCGCCTCGGGCGGCTCGGCGCGCTGCTTGATGCGGGTCTGGTCCACCCAGACGAAGTCCACTCCGGTGATGTCGCGGTTCCCCTGCTTGATCTTCAGGCGCGAGCCCTTGGTGCCCGGCACGGTCTCACGTTCGGCGACCTCTCCGAGGACTACAGACCCGTCGTCCAGGGTCAGCCGCGTCACGCTCCGCGGCCAGAAGAAGCCGAGCCCGCTCCCCAGGATCAGGGCCAGCAGGCCGACCACCATCAGCACCGAGAGCGCCAGCGCGCCGGCGGTCAGCCAGACCAGCGGCTCGCCGGAGGCGATAAAAGCGGAGCGCCCGGTCGTCAGCCTCATCTACTCGAACACCCGGTACTGCTTGCGCAGCCGCAGCCGCACCAGCTCGGCGGCGGTGTTCACCAGGAAGGTGACCAGGTAGAGCAGGAGCGCCGCCAGGAAGAGGACGCGGAAGAGCGTGCCGTTTTCCGGAGCCTCGGGGAGCTCCACCGCGATGTTGGCGGAGAGCGCCCGGAAGCCGCTCCAGATCGACATGTTCATCACCGGCGTGTTGCCGGTCGCCATCAGCACGATCATGGTCTCGCCGACGGCCCGCCCGAAGCCGATCATGACCGCCGAGAAGATGCCCGGGCTGGCGGTGGGCAGCACGGTGCGGATCGCGGTCTGCCAGCGGGTGGCGCCCAGCGCCAGCGAGCCGGCGGTGAGGCCGGGAGGCACGCTGGCGATCGAGTCCTCGGCCACCGTGAAGATGATCGGGATGACCGCGAAGCCCATCGCCAGCCCCACCACCAGCGAGTTGCGCTGGTCGAAGGTGACGCCGAGCGTCGAGAGCAGCCAGGTGCGGTAGTCGCCCTGCAGGAAGGCGCCCTCCAGCGCCTTGCCCAGCTTCAACGAGGCGGCGAACGCCAGCAGCACCAGCGGGATCGCCAGGAAGAACTCGGTGCCGGGGCGGAGGCGCCCCCGCAGGCGCGGCGGGATGTGGCTCCAGCCGAAGGCGGCAGCCAGGATGAAGAGCGGCAGCACCACGACCATGGCCGCGATGCCCGGCACGATGCGCTCGACCTGCGGCGCCAGCCAGAGGCCGGCGATGAACCCGAGCACCACGCTGGGCAGCGCGGCCATGATCTCCACGGTCGGCTTGACGATCGCCTTCAGGCCGGGGTGCATGAACTGCGCGGTGTAGAGCGCGCCCAGGAGCGCCAGCGGGACGGCCACCAGCAGCGAGTAGAGCGTCCCCTTCAGCGTGCCGAAGATGAGCGGCACCAGGCTGAGCTTGGCCTCGAAGTCGTCGGTGCCGCCGGTCGACTGCCAGACGTAGGCGGGGCGCTCGTACCCCTCGTACCAGACCTTGCCGAAGAGGCTGCCCCAGGTGGCCTCGGGGTGCGGGTTGTGGAGCGTCAGGTGGCGCAGCCCGTGGGCGGACGCCACCACCAGCCCGTCGGCCTTGGGAGCGATGACCAGTCCCCGCACCGGGCTCGGACCCGGCAGGTCGAGCAGCGTCCTGCCGGTGGTGCTGTAGTGCAGCTTCAGGCCGCCGCGCGCGTCTCCGGTGGCGAAGCCCTTGTCGCGGCGCGAAGGCGAGAACACGGTGATCGCCGCGGCGTGGCTGGCGAAGCGGTGGATGAGGCGCAGGTGCGCAAGCGTGTGCTCGCCCTGCACCACCTGCCAGGAGGAGACCCCGCCCGCGCCGTCTCCGATCACCACGGTCCGGTCGCCGTGCAGCAGCCCGATGGTGGTGATCGGCGCGCCCGACCGCGAGCTCAACGGGACGGTCTCCTCGACCGACGGAGCGCTCCCGTCGCGCAGGCTGATGCGCACCACCTCGCCGGTCGCCAGCCCGGCGAAGACGTCCTCGCCGCGGCTGTCCATCGCCAGGGCGGTGACGTCGCCGGGCAACGGTGCGGGCAGCTCCTGCCGCGAGACCTCGCGGGTGGTGCCGCCGACCAGCGCGGTCGTCTCCTTGACCCGGACGATGGAAAGGCCGCGGGCCGAGGCGGCGGCCACCACGGACCCTTCGGGCGTGGAGGCGGCGGTGAAGAGCGGTGCCGGCGCTCCGGCCGGTCCGACCTCGAGAGGCTCTCCCGCCGTCAGCGTCGCCTCCACCTGGCGCTGCCCGCTCTCGGTGCGCGCCTCGAACACTTCAAAGACTGTGGCGACCGGGAGCACGCGCCCGTCGGAGAGGCCGAGGAAGAAGGTGTCGCCCGCCACCGCCAGCGCCGAGGTCACCGTCGCGGGCGCCGGCGGCGCCAGGGACGGCGCCGGCGCGGCCGGAAGCGTGCCACGCAGCGGCACGGCGTAGAGGCCGCCGGCCGCCGCCAGCACCGCCTTCAGGCGGTACTCGTCCACCACGACCGCCAGCGGCTCGAGTCCCGCGGGCAGCCCGACGCCGGCCTGCTCCTGGGCCCGCGCTCCTCGTGACAGCGGCCAGACGACCGCGACGATCACGAAGAGGATCGCCAGGATCGCCCCGATGATGAGGATCCCGGACAGCGAGACGAAGCGGGCGGCGAACCGGTCGAGCAGGTACCGGCGGGCGTTACTGGTACTACTGCGCGGCCCTTGCGGCCCGCGCCAGAGACCTCGCCTCTCGCTGCGGTCGAGGCGTCGGTTCACTTGAGCTTGGCGAGCTCCTGCTCGACCACGGCGGCGGGCAGCGGGAAGTAGCCGTCCTTCACCACGACCTCCTGCCCTTCCTTGCTGAGCAGCATCTCCAGGAACTCGTGCACCAGGGGGTCCAGCGGCTTGGCAGGGGTGCGGTTCACGTAGACATAGAGGAAGCGGGCCAGCGGGTACTTGCCCGAGTAGGCCTCTTCGGGAACCGCGTTGTGGCAGGGGTCCTTGTCGGTGGCCTTGAGCGGCACCGCCTTGACGCCGGCGGTCGCGTAGCCGATGCCGCTGTAGCCCATCGCGTAGCGGTCGACGGTCACGCCCTGGACGACCGACGCCGAGCCGGGCTGCTCCTTGACCTCATCCCGGTAGTCGCCGTTCTTCAGCACGTGCTCCTTGAAAAAGCCGTAGGTGCCGGAGGCGGAGTTGCGGCCGAAGAGGGAGATCGGCCGGCTGGCCCACTCGCCGGTCAGGCCGAGCTGCCCCCAGTTCTTCACGTCCTGCTTGTACCCGCCGCGGCGCGACTTCGAGAACGCCGCGTCGACCTGCGGCAGCGAGAGGCAGGCCACCGGGTTGTCCTTGTTGACGAAGACCGCCAGCGCATCCACCGCCACCCGGATCTGGGTCGGCTTGTGATTGAACTTCTTCTCGAAGGCGTCGACCTCGCTCCCCTTCATCTCCCGCGACATCGGGCCGAGCTGGGCGGTGCCGGCGATCAACGCCGGTGGGGCGGTGGTGGAGCCCTTGCCCTCGATCTGGATCTTCACGTTCGGATAGAACTTGTTGTACTTCTCGGCCCAGAGCGTCATCACGTTGTTGAGCGTGTCCGAGCCGACCGAGCTCAGGTTGCCGGAGACGCCCGAGACCGGCTTGTAGGGAGCGATCTTCGGATCCACCTTCACCGGCTGCGCCGGCGCGATCCAGGCGCCGGCCATCAGCAGCGCGGCGGCGACGAGCTTCTTTTTCATGGCGAGTCCTCCTTGCACGCGCGGAGTGTCCCGGTCCGCGCCGGACACCCTGTTACGCTGGCGTTAAATCCGTGTGAAGCGATCCGGCTCTCTTTACAGGAGCTTCACGCGGCCTTCGCCGCGGCCTTCCGCCGCCCAAGGAGACTCCCGCCCCATGAAGAACATCGCGGCAGCTCTCGCGCTCCTGTTGGTCGCCTTCAGCGCCTCCGCCCAGGTCGGCACCCTCTGGTACAAGGAGGTCGCCTACGAAGGTCGCATCTACGTCTTCAACGACCCGAACCAGTGGAAGGCCTGGGAGGCGTCCCGCGAGATGGGCAAGTCGATCACCAAGATCGGCTACGGCCCGAACGGCGAGACGGTCGTCTTCGACAGCGACAACGCCATGGACCTCTACAACCTGCGCCATGGCCACGACGCCGACGCGCGCGAGTACACGCCCCCGAAGGCCCCCACGTTCCCGCCGCCCACGGTCCTGAAGATCGGCGATGCGGGCGAGGTGCGGCTCTCCGCGCTCCTCCAGGCCTGGTACGTCACCGACGACACCGCCCCCTCCACCGGTACCAGCTACTACGGCAACACCACCGGCCTGAACACATTCCGGCTGCGGCGCGCTGAGATCCGGATCCTGGGCAAGATCACGCCGGCCTGGGCCTTCGACGTGATGTTCGACCCGGCCAAGAGCCAGAACTTCGCCGGCGGCCAGGACGAGAAGATCCTGCAGGACCTCTCGATTGCTTACCTCGGCCTGAAGGACCACGAATTCGCGCTCGGTCAGCGGAAGATCGTCATCACCGAGGAAGGCGTCCATTCGTCCTCCGACCTCGACTTTGCCGAGCGGGCCCGCGTGACCCGCGGCTTCTCGGACCGGCGCGAGACCGGCTTCTTCTACAAGGGAGAGCTCTCGCCGATGTTCACCGCCTGGGTCTCGATCACCAACGGCACGGCGTCGAACGTGGTCGACGACTCCAACGACACGCTCTTCGGCGCCGCCCGCTTCGACGTGAAGCCGATCAAGGGCCTGCTGGCCGGCGTCTCCGGCGGTACTTCCGGCGGCGAGGGTCGCGACCACCGCACCCGAGACCGCTACGGCGCCCACGTGCGCTACGACGGCCCCGACAGCCTGCCGATCGGCTTACGCTTCGAGTACCTCTACGCCAACGATGGGCAGGGTGCCGGAAAGGCTGACCTGAAGCGCGACGGCTTCTACCTGACCGGCCTCTACACCTACAAGAACCAGTTCCGCTTCGGGCTTCGCTACGACGTGATCGACAACAACCGCGACGTGTCGAACCAGAAGATCAAGACGTTCACCGCCGGCTTTCACTACCTGCCCAAGGGACGCTTCCTCAACATCAAGCTGGACTGCGCGTTCGTGAAGCAGGAGGGGCGGGTGGTCAACGGCGCGCTGGACGAGTCGTTCCACCAGTTCGTGCTGGCGGCCCAGGCCGCTTTCTGACGATCTGGCTGCCGTCTTGCTGCAATCACCAGGGCCTGAGGGGGGAGGCCTGAAAGGAGCGTATCGCGATGCTTGGTAATGCAAACGTGGAGCCGATGCTTCCGGTCAAGGACATGAAGTCGGCCGAGAGGTTTTACGGGGAAACGCTGGGGCTGCGAAAGCTGCATGGAGAAATGGAGACTGCGGTCACCTACCGGAGCGGTAGCGGCACGCTCTGTGTCTACCGGTCGGAGTTCGCCGGCACGAACAAGGGGACGGCGGCCATGTGGCAGGTCGACGACGTGGACCTCACGGTACGGGAGCTGAAGGGGAAAGGGGTCGCCTTCGAGCATTACGACCTGCCGGGTCTGACCCTGGACGGAGACATCCACCGCGCGGGCCGGTTCGCGGTCGCCTGGTTCAAGGATCCCGCCGGGAACATCCTTTCCGTCCAGAACCGTCCGTCTTGACGAGTCGACTTCAGCCGGCGAGCCGGAGCAGTCGTAACGAGGCCTTGGCCGGGCCCCCGCCGATCTCGGGGACGATGGTGAGCTCGAGCGCCGTCACCGCCGGGAGCTCGACCCGGTAGTCCTCCTCCTGGCGCGCCGTCGTCGGCGGGCTGAAGTGGAACTGCTGGCGCACCACGTCGCGGAACGTCCGGCCGCCGTCGGCGGACCAGCGGAGCACGAATTCCTGCGTGCGCTCGGTAACGTCCTCCTCGAACACCAGTTGCACGTGCCGGAGCGCCGTCGGCGCGTCGAAGAGGATGCGGATGGTCTGCTCTCCCGCCTCGGCGGCGCGCCAGCCGGGACCGGTTTCCGGGTCTCCGGCCAGCGCCGACTCGATCGGGTGCGTCGGATCCTCGGAGGTGATCTCGACCTGCGCCAGGCGATCGAGGTCCAGCCAGTCGCGGTGGACGACGGGCTTGGCGGTCGACGAAGGCGCCAGGACGCGCTTCCTCATGGCCTTCCATCCTGTCACAACGGCGGTCAGCGCGCCTTCTTCCTCAGGTCCTCCGAGGCCGACCGGCTCGCCACGATCCGCGTGCCATCCTTCATGACGACCAGCAGCCGGCGGTCGTCGTGGCGGCGCAGCTCGGCCACGCCGCCGAGGTTGACGACGTGCGACCGGTGCACCCGGAGGAACCGCTCCGGATCGAGCCTCTCGAAGAGCTCGCCGAGCGGGACATGGAGGAGGTGCACGCCCGACGGGCTGTGCACCTCCGAGTAGTCGCCGTTCGCCTGGGCGCGGGTGATGCCGGCGGTCTCGATCGGCACGATCCGGTCGCCGCTGCGTGCGAAGAGCCAGCGCAGCGGCGTGGTGACGAGCGCGGCGCGCAGGCGCTCCGGCGCGGCCGGGCCGCGCAGGGTGTCGTCCAGGCGAGTCTTCACCCGCGCCAGCGCCGCCAGCAGCCGCTCCTTCCCGAACGGCTTCAGCAGGTAGTCGAGCGCCCCCAGCTCGAAGGCGGACACCGCGTAGCGGTCGAAGGCGGTCGTGAAGACGATCTCGGCCGAGCCCGCCAGCCGGCGGGCCACCTCCAGGCCGGAGAGCTCGGGGAGACGGACGTCGAGGAAGAGCAGCGCCGGCCGGTGCGCCTCGAAGAGCTCGAGCGCCCGGCGGCCGTCGGCCGCCTCGGCGACCACGTCGATCCACTCGACCTCCGCCAGGTGCGCGCGCAGCGCCTCGCGCGCGTGCGGCTCGTCCTCGGCCAGGAGCACCCTCACCGCTTCACTCACGGCGTCTCCGCTGGCTCGCCGCCGACGCGCTGCGGGATCTCCAGCGTCGCGCGGGTGCCGCCCTCCGGACGCGCCTCGAGCCTCAGCCGCGCCGCCGGCCCGTAGAGCGCGGCCAGGCGCTGCTCGATCAGCTTCAGACCGAGGCCCAGGCCGTTCGAGGAGTGGCCGTCCGGGCCGGGGCCGTCGTCGAGGACGGCGACGCGCAGCAGGTCCCCCGAGCGGCTGGCCTCCACTCTTGCCTCCACGATCACGCTGCCGCCGGCGGCGCGCGGGCTCACCGCGTGCACCACCGCGTTCTCCACCAGCGGCTGGACCGAGAACGGCGGCAGCCGGCAGGCGAGGGCGTCCTCGTCGGCCTGCAGGGTGAGCGCCAGCCTCTCGCCGAAGCGCATCCGCTCGATGCGGGCGTAGTCGGCCACGAAGGCCCACTCCTCCTGGAGCGTCACCTCGTCGACGTCCTGGCGCTGCTGCGCCAGGCCGTATTGAAGCAGCCGCCCCAGCTCCTCGATGGCTTGCTCGGTGCGGGCCGGGTCCCGGCGCACCAGCGCGTGCAGCGTGTGGAGCGCGTTGAGCACGAAGTGCGGGTTGAGCTGGGAGCGCAGCGCCTGCAGCTCGGCGCGCGCGCGCAGCGCGTCGGCGGCGGCCAGCCGCTCGGCGTTGGCGGCCAGCAGGTCGGCGTCGCGCCGCGCCTGGGCGACGCCGGCCAGCGCGGCGTAGAGGAGCGCATAGAGCACCAGCTGCCAGAGGGCGATGCGCGGGTCCAGGCGGAAGGGCATGCCGAAGGCGGCGCGCTCGCAGGCCAGGAGGGCGATCCAGAGCGCGGTCGCCGAGACGGCGAAGACCAGCGCGCGCAGCAGGTGGACCTCGGCCGCGCGCCGCCCCGCTCCCTGCGGCCCCGCCAGGCGGAGGAAGGCGACCGGCGCTCCGAGGACGGCGGGCGGCAGGAGCACCGCCAGCGCGGCGCGCAGCGCCTGGGCGGGGGTCGGTCCGGCGGAGACGAAGAGCGCGGTGTAGACCCCGAGGAGCGGCAACCAGCAGGCCGCGTAGACGAGCCAGGCCGGTGCCGAGCGCTGGGCCACCCCGGCGATCTTACGGCGCCCGCTTCGGCGCGAGAGTCACCGCCCCGCTGTCGGGGAGGTCGTCGTTGTGCCCCATCTGCGAGCCGACCGCGGCGACCATCCGGATCGGACCGGTGCCGGCGAGAGCGGCCCGCGGGACGCCGACGATCATCTCGCGTGCCTTGGGCTCGGCCACCAGGCGCGGCGTGCCGAGCGCGTCGTCGATCATGGCTCCCTTCATCACCGAATCCGCCGAGGCCGTGCCGATGGTCCCCTCCACCGTGCGGCCGGAGGTGTCGTGCACCCAGGCGGTCACCAGGCGGTCGAACCGGAAGGCCTTGTTCGAGCCCCACCACGGCTGGCCGTTCGCCGGGTCACCGTCCACGTCGAGCGCCAGGTTCAGCCCGAAGGTCTCGGCGCGCGGCTCGGCCAGGCCGATCCGGAACCAGACGACGTCGCCGTCCTCCCACCAGTCGAGCGAGACGGCGTCGGCGAGCGCGGCCTTCTTGCCGTCGCCGGCCGGGTCGGTGCCGAGCGGCTTCCAGCGCGCGTTCTTCACCGCGCTCGCCGGCGTGAGCGTTAGGCGGCGCGTCATGGCGCTGCCGTGCGGAGACGCCGGCCGCGACAGGCCCACCAGCTCGACGGAGTCGACCTCCAGCGCGAAGTCCCCGGTCTTGTCCGCCGCGGTCTGGAGGCCCAGCCAGCGCACCTCGCCCAGGTCGAGCGCCGGCGCCGGGCCGTCGGCCGCGCCCGCCGCGGCGCGCAGGGAGCGGAGCTCGGCCACCGGCACCTCGACGGTCCGCCATTCGGTGCCCCCCGGCACCGGCGCCATGAAGTTGTCGAAGCGGCCGCCGGCCGAGCCTCGCAGCCCCACCCGCCAGGCACCCTCGCCGCGCAGCCTCAGGCGCAGAGCGCGCAGCTCCCGCAGGTCCACCGCCCGGGCCTCGCGGTCGAGCGCGACCCAGGCTCCGCAGAAGCCCTTCTCGGAGACGCTGCCGCTCATCCGCAGGGCGCGCGCTCCCTTGGCGCCGGCGACCTCGAGCCGCATCGTCGAGCTTCCTCCCATGACCGCGTCCGAGAGCGCCGTCCAGGAGAGTCCGGTCGCGGCGACGCGGTCGCCGTCCTCGAAATCGTCGAGCACGAAGACCGGCGCGCTCTCCGCGGCCATGGCGGCCGGCGGGACGGCGAGCAGCAGACAGACCAGAAAGCGCCTGTACATCGGGGCACCTCCGCGCCGGAGGCTGCCGCGGGACGTGCGGCGACCGGGGCCCCGTTCGGCGGAGCGGCTCTCGATCAGGTCGGATGGGCGGAGCGATCGCTGGACGGCGGGGATGAGCGGCCGATTGGGCGCGAGGTTTGCGTCATTTTCCTGTACTCGCCTCGGGCGACCAAGGAGGACTACCGATGACCACACAGACCGCCACCTCGACGCTCCGTCTTCAGGCCGCGGCGCCCAGCTTCACCGTGAACGACCTCGAGAAGAGCCTCGCCTTCTACCGCGACCTGCTGGGCTTCGAGGTCAAGCAGCGCTGGGAGCAGGACGGCAAGCTCCGCGGCGTGGAGCTCGCCGCCGGGGACGTCTATCTGATGATCGGCCAGGACGATTGGAAAAAAGGGAAGACTCGCGTCAAGGGGGAGGGTTTCCGCGTCTATTGCACCACCGAACAGGACATCGACGAGATCGCGCGCGAGCTCAAGGCGCGCGGGTTGAAGCTCGACAAGGAGCCGATCGACGAGGGCTGGGGACGCTCCTTCGACATCGTCGACCCCGACGGCTTCAAGATCACCATCGGCAAGGAAAGCAAGAAGCACTGAGCAGGGCCACGGCGCGGTCGTTTCTACCCTCGCCGTTGTAAGTGTTCCCGGCCACCGGGGCCGCAAAAAAAAGCGGGACAGCCGCTCTGGCTGTCCCGCGTTCGGCAAGCCGCTGGGAGGCGGGGTCGGGGGCGCAGCCTCAGCGAAGCGCCCGATCTCTTGGTGCCTGATCCCTTCGCCCCCCGTTGACCGTGCCCTACCAGCTCGCGGCGAGCTGGAAGTTCGCGTCGTTGGTGATGTTGTCGTTGACCACCATGTAGCCCACGTATTCGGTGGAGCCGTCGTAGAACTTGACGAGGCCGTCCTGGATCGCCGGCACGAAGTCGGAGAGGGAGACCTGCACGAACGAGGCGCGCGGGACGGTGAAGCCGAGGGTGCCGACCTTGGCGCCGGTGGGGGACGTGAACGCGTCGGCCTTCACGGTGAGGGTCGAGGTCGTCGAGTAGTTGAAGACGCCGAGGTTGGTGCGGCTCTGGTCGTTGACGTTGGCGCCCACCGTCCAGCCGTCGAAGAGGTCGTCGGAGAAGTAGACGCCGACGCCGTGGATGTTGACGCCGTAGCGGCCGCCGGAGGGCCCGGGCGTGGAGGTGTACCCGAAGCTGTGAACCGAGGTGGAGGTGCCGCTGGACTGCGCGGAGTCGAGCGAGACCATGATGACGGCGCCGCCCGAGACGCCGAGCTGGCCCATGATGTCCTTGGCCACGTAGAAACCCTTGGCCGGGACCGCGACGCTGCGGGCCGGAGGCGCGGTGGCCACGTTGTCGGTGTTGTGGCGGAGCACGAAGATGTTGACCCGGGCCGAGCCGGTCGGGTGCGGGTTCACGATGAAGAGGTCGGTGGTGAAGTAGGAGCCGAACCGCCCGGCGGTGTTCGCGGCGCCGATGACGAAGGAGCTCTTGGTCGGGCCTTCGTTGGTGATGTTGAGCGGAGCGCGGCGCGCCTGCCGGGCTTCTGCGCTGGCTTCGTCGAGCGCCTGGACGAGGCTCATCGTCGGCTGGTCCCAGTCGGCCTGAGCGATCTCGACGACCGTGGGGGTCCCGGCGGCGAGGTGTGCGGCCGGCGCCAGGGTGAAGGCGAGGCCGAGGGAGAGGGTGATCGTCGAGGTGAGGTGCGGCAGGCTTCTCATGGGAGTCATTCCTTTCGGGATGCGCGTTCTGTCGATCGGGGCTGCGGTCGAGCCGGCGTGGCGGAACGTCGCTAAGATGGAGCGCAGAGGCGCCGCCTGCCTGTGGACCGCACGCGATCCCACCTGGTTTTTGTCTGTGCGAACCTGTGAGCGCCTCGCAGAGCCCGACGCCGCGTGACGTCTATCACTTCGGACCGCTGGTGCTGGACGCCGCGGCCCGCGTCCTGACCCGCGACGGCGAGCCGGTCCCCCTCGCGCCCAAGGCCTTCGACCTCCTCCGCATCCTGGTCGCCAGCTCCGGCCGGGTGGTGAAGCGCCGTGAGCTGATGGACGCGCTCTGGCCGGACGCCATCGTGGAGGAGGGGAACCTCGACTGGAACGTGAGCGTCCTGCGCAAGGCGCTCGCCTCCGCGGGAGCGGGAGCCATCCAGACCGTCCGGGGACAGGGCTACCGGTTCGTGATGCCGGTCAAGCGTGGACGGTGGAAGACGATCACCTCGATCTTCTCCAGCAAGCGCGAGGAGGTCCCCGAAGCGGTCGAAGCGGTCGAGGACGTCGAGGAGCCGGCCCCGCCGCTGGCCGCCCCGCCGCCGGCTCCGCCCACCGCGGCGTCCGGCATCGCCCCCGCCCCCACCCGCGAGCTCAAGCTGGTCGACGACCGGCGCTACGCCGTGGGCGAGGAGATCGCCCGCGGCGGGCTCGGGCGCGTACGGGTCGCCCGCGACGTGCACCTGGAACGCGACGTGGCGGTAAAGGAGCTCCTCGACGGCGGCGACGCCGCGGCGCGCACGCGTTTCTCGCGGGAGGCGCTCATCACCGCCCGCCTGCAGCACCCCGGCATCGTCCCGATCTACGACGCCGGGCTGCGGGTGGACGGGGACCCGTTCTACGCGATGAGGCTGATGGCCGGCGGCCGCTCCCTCGCCGAGGTCATCGACGGCGCGCGCACCCTGGAGGCGCGCCTGGCTCTCCTGCCGATCGTCCTGGCCGCGATCGAGACGCTCGCCTACGCGCACAGCCGCCGCGTGATCCACCGCGACATCAAGCCCGACAACATCCTGGTCGGCCCGTTCGGCGAGACCGTCGTCATCGACTGGGGCCTGGCCAAGGACCTGACCGAGCCCGCCGACGGCGACCAGGCGCTCCCCAGCCCGTACCGCGCGGCGGCGGCGCCGGGCGTGACGGTGTTCGGCGCGGTGGTGGGCACGCCGGCCTACATGTCGCCGGAGCAGGCGGCCGGCGTGCCGGTGGACGAGCGGGCGGACGTCTACGCGCTGGGCGCGCTGCTCTATCACGTCCTCGCCGGGCGGCCACCGTTCACCGGGACGCTGGCGGAGCTGCTCCTGAGCGCGGTGTCCCGGACGCCGCCCCGCCTCGAGACGCTCCAGCCCGGCCTGCCCGAGGACCTGGTGAGCGTCGTCCACAAGGCCATGGCGCGCGAGCGCGAGGCGCGGTACCCCACCGCCAGGGAGCTCGCCGCCGACCTGCGCGCGTTCCAGACCGGGCAGCTCGTCGGCTCGCACGCCTACTCCCCCTGGACGCTGGCGCGCCGCTTCGGAGCCAGGCACCGCGGCGCGCTCATCGTGGCGGCGGCGTCGCTGGCGGCGCTGGTGATCACCGGCGCCCTGGGCCTGCGGTCGGTGGTGCGCGAGCGGAACCGCGCCGAGGAGAGGAGCCGCGCGCTCACGCTGGTTCAGGCGCGCACCTCGCTGCCTCACGACCCCACCTCCTCGGTCGCCTGGCTGAAGACCTACCCGCGAGACAGCCCGGAGCGGGCGCAGGTGCGCTCCATCGCGGCCGACGCGGCGGCGCGCGGCGTGGCCCGCCACGTCTACGCCGGCATGCCCGACCGCGTGAAGGCCGTGGCGTTCTCCGCCGACGAGCGGCTGCTGGCCGCCGGCGACATGACTCGCACCATCCGCATCTGGGACGTCGCCTCGGGAGCGGTGGTGCGCACGCTCGAGCTCCCGGACGGCGTCTACAGCGCGCTCTACGCCGGCGACCGGTTCGCCTTCGGCGGCAACGCCGGGGGGATCCTGGTGGTGGACCCGAAGGGGGGCGCGCCGCGCACGCTGGCGGGCCACACCGCGATCGTGACCTCCCTGGCGGCCACGCCCAGCGGCAGGACGCTCCTCTCCTCGTCCGCCGACGGCAGCGTGCGCGCCTGGGACCTTGCCGGGAGCGGCGAGGGACGCGTCCTCGGTACCTCCGGCGGCATCGCCAAGAGCGTCGCCGCGCTGGGCGAGGCGGCCGCGGCCTCGGTCGGCGTGGACGGCGCGGTCCAGGTCTTCTCGCTGTCGGGAGCGGCGCCGCGGTCCTGGGACGCCGGCCACGGCTGGCTGGGGAGCCTCGCCGTCTCGCGGGACGGCAAACGGCTCGCCACGTTCGGCCAGGACTACAAGGTGCGCGTCTGGGACGTGGCGACCGGCGAGGGCACCCTCCTGCTGCAGCACGAGGGACATCCCGGCGGCCTCCAGTTTTCTCCGGACGGCACGCTGATCGCGTCGGGCTCGCGCGACCTCACCGTGCGCGTCACGCCGGTCGGCGGCGGCCCCTCACGCGTCTTCCGCGGCCACACTGACGACATCGAGATGCTGGCGTTCTCGCCCGACGGCGGCCGGCTCGCGTCCTCGTCCCTGGACGGGACGGTGCGGGTGGTGGACCTCGACACCGAGGAGCAGCGCGTGCTGCGCGGCCCGGCGGGCGTCCTGGTGGAGCGGGTCGTGTTCTCGGCGACGGGGCGCTATCTCGCCAGCGGCTCCCAGAAGCCGGAGGTGCGGCTGTGGGACCTGCGCGACGAGTGGCGGGAGTCGGAGACGGCGCTCCGCGGCAACACGAACGACGTGGACGTGATCCGCTTCACCGCCGACGGCTCGCGCCTGCTCTCCGGCGGACACGACAACACGCTCCGCGTCTGGGACCGGCAGCTCCGGCAAACGGTCCTGCGCGGCCACACGCAGGCGGTCTTCCACCTCGAGCTCCTTCCGGGCGAGACCCGCGCGGTGACCGCCAGCTGGGACCACACGCTGCGCGAGTGGGACCTCCTCACCGGTCAGAGCCGCGTCCTCTCCGGACACGACAACATCGTCACCGGCCTGGTGGTGCTGCGCGAGGGACCGGGCGCGGTGTCTTCGAGCGGCGACGGCACGGCGCGCATCTGGGACCTCTCGCCGGGGCGCGAGCCCTCCACCAGGCACGTCCTGCGCGGACACGTCGGCGCGGTGCAGGCCCTGGCGCTGTCACCGGACGAGCGGATGGTGGCCACCGGCGGCGCCGACCGGACGGTGAGGCTCTGGGAAATGGCGACCGGCGGCGCGGTGAAGACGCTGACGGGGCACACGCAGCAGGTCGGGCTGGTGGCGTTCTCGCCCGACGGCAAGCGACTGGCCTCCGCGGGGTGGGACGGGACGGTGCGGCTGTGGGAGCTGCCGTCGTACCAGGCGCGGGTGCTGGTGGGGCACACCGACCGCGTGCGCAGCCTGACGTTCTCGCCGGACGGCGCCGCGCTGGCGACCGGCTCGCTCGACCGGAGCGTGCGCCTCTGGGACGTTGCGTCCGGCAAGAGCATCGTCCTTCTCGGGCACGAGGGCTCGGTCCGGCAGGTCACCTTCTCGCCGAACGGGCGGCTCCTGGCCTCCGGCGGCGGCGACGCCACGGTGCGCCTGTGGGACGCCGCCTCCGGAGAGCTCCGGGCGCTCCGCCGCTATTCCGGCATCGTCACCTCGGTCGTCTTCTCGCGCGACGGCACCCGTCTGGCCGCGGGTGGCTGGGACAAGGTCGTGCACCTCTGCCGGCTCGGCGAGGCGCTCTACCTCCCCGGTTCCACCGAAGCGCTCCTCGGCGGACTCACCACCGCCACGACGGACACTCAGGGAACGCTGGCGACGCGGTAGCCAGGGTCGTGAATCGCGTCGCCCACGAACGCCTGCGGAATCAGCGCATCGAGAGGAGCGAGCTGAGGCGCGGCGTGGACGTGGTCCGCTGGCTCGTCGCCTCGCAGGCGCAGGACTATGCGGCGGCGAAGTGGGCGCTCGGTCTTCGGACGACCGGCCTGACCGACCCCGACGTCGAGCGCGAGCTGGACAGCGGCGCGATCGTGCGCACCCACGTGATGCGCCCCACCTGGCACTTCGTCTCCCGGGAAGACGTCCGGTGGCTGGTCGCGCTCACCGCGCCGCGGGTCAACGCGGTCAACGCGCATCGCTACCGTCAGCTCGAGCTGGACGCGGCCACGCTGCGGAAGGCGAACGCCGTCTTCGCCCGCGAGCTCGAGGGGGGACGGCACCTCATCCGGGACGAGCTGCGCGAGGCGCTCGCCCGGGCGAGGATCGGCACCGAAGACCAGCGCATGGCGCACATCCTGATGCACGCCGAGCTGGACGCCCTCGTCTGCAGCGGCCCGCGCCGCGGGAAGCGCTTCACCTATGCGCTCCTCGAGGAGCGCGCGCCCCAGGCCCGCGTCCTCTCGCGAGAGGACGCGCTGGCCGAGCTGGCCGGCCGCTACTTCGCCGGCCGCGGACCGGCCACCGTGCGGGACTTCGCGAAGTGGTCCGGTCTCGCGGCGGCCGACGCCCGGCGCGGGCTCGAGGCCGTCGCCGGGACTCTCGAGCGCGCCGTTCTCGGCGGCGTCGTCCACTGGTCGGGCGCGCCCGCGCGAAGCGTGCGCCACCGCCCTCCGAGAGCCCACCTCCTCTCGATCTACGACGAGTACCTCTCGTCGTACCGCGACCGTGGCGCCCTCTGCGATCCGGCATTCGCCAAGCGCCTCGCCGGCATGGGTGCCGCGCTCGGCTACGTCGTGGTGCTGGACGGCCGGATCGCCGGTACCTTCCGGCGCACCGTGGCGAGGCAATCCGTGCGGATCGAGGTGACGCTGTTCCGGCGGATCGACGCTGCCGAGCGGGAGGCGGTGGCCGCGGCCGGCTCGCGCTTCGCGCGCTTCCTCGGAGAGGGCTATTCGGCGGACCTGACGCTCTAGGTGGCCAGCTCCCGCAGGTCGACCTCCTCGGCTTCCACCACCTCGATGTAGCGCCTGGCCCACCGATCGGCGACCTCGAGCGAGTCTGCCGACAACATCACGAAGCCGGCGATCAGCTCCTTGGACTCGGCGAAGGGCCCGTCCGTCACGGTGACGCCTTCGCGGGTGTTCTTGTACCGCCTTCCCCGCCGGCTGGGCCGGAGGGTCTCGGCGGCGAGGAGCTCGCCGTCGCGCCTGGTCTCGTCGAGAAGGCGCGCCAGCTGCCGCGACTGGGGCGCGCCGGCCTCGGAAGCGGCGGTGGCCTTCTGCAGCGCCATGTAGCGGCGGGTCATGAGGTTCTCCGGGCGGGGCGCCATGCCGATGTCCCACGGCTCGGTGAGCGGTCGCACGTCGATCTCGACGTCGGCTTCGGCGTCGCTCAGCGCCTCCGACTGGCGCGACGCCCAGGCGACGGCCTCCTCCAGCGACCCGGCCCGGACGACGCTGAAGGCGGCGGGCAGCTCGTTGCGGCCCTCGAAGGGGCCCGGGCTCGCGGTCGTCACGCCTCCGGAGCGCCGGAGGCGCACGCCCTGGGAGCTGGCGCGGAGGCCCTCGCCTCCGAGCAGCACGCCGGCCTTGGCCATCTCGCCGAGGAGCGCCCCGACCCGCGCGATGAGCTCCGGGCTCGGGACCTCGCCGGCCTCCCAGCGGGCGTTCGTCTTGTGCATGACGATGAATCGCATCAGCGGAAGAACTCCACGACCGGAGGGGTGAGGACCGCGGGGCTGACGTTGTGCGTCTGCCCCTCCAGCGTGCGGTGCTGCGCGCCGGGGATCGCCTCCGCCACGGCGCGCGCCGCCGCCTGCAGCCGGAGGTCGGTCTTGGTGCCGTGCATCACCAGCGTCGGGTTCTTGATGGCCGCGTAGCGCGCGGCCGGCACCGTGTAGTCGCCCATCACGGCCGCGTCGTAGGGGAGCGTGGGGGCGACCGCCTCCAGCTTGTGCCAGATCCACGGCATGAGTCGCATCATGAAGACCGCGGGCGCCGGCATGCCGACCATGTCTCTCATGAAGTACTTCACCGCCCCGCCCCGGTCCCCCTCGGCGATCAGCTCCCTGAGCCGCGTTTCGTGGCGCCCGGCGCCTCCCTGCCGGCCGTCGGCGTCGACGAACGGAGGCTCGTAGGCGGCGACCTTCCGGACGTCGAGCCCGCCGGCGGCGGCCTCGAGCGCCAGCGCCGCGCCGGACGACAGCCCGAGCAGGAACGCCGGCTCGCCGGCCTCCCGGATCAGCGCGGCGAGGTCCTCCACCTCGCGCTCCTTGGCATAGGGCGGCGTGTCGCCGCTCTCTCCCCGGCCGCGGCGGTCGTAGGTGGTGACGCTGAAGTGCGGCGCGAGCAGCGGCGCCAGCTTGGGCATGGGGCCGAACCGGCGGCTGCACAGGGCGCCGTCCACCAGGATGAGCGGCGGGCCCGACCCCTCGCGCTGGTAGGCGATCGCGGTTCCGTCTCTGGAGATGGCTTTCATCGCATTCTCCTCGTCTGCCGCTCAGGAGCGGGCGCGCCAGGGAAGCAGCGCTCGCAGGCGGGGCTCCCGCAGGAAGAGGCCTCCCCAGACGAGCGCCGCCACGTAGGTCGGAAACAGCGTGTGGGTGAGCAGCGGGTTCTGGACCCGGGCGTGCGTGGCGATCGCGCCGCCGAGATAGCCGGTCAAGAGCACCGCGCCCAGCACCGACGTGCTCGGGATCGCGTAGGCCGCCACGCAGAGGAGGAGGAGCACCCCCAGCGGCAGCACCAGGCTCGACGGATAGCCGAGCTGGATGGTCCCGGCGACGACCGGGGCCGCCTGCAGCAGCTTGCCGAGGCTGTCGAGGGTGAGGAGGAAGACGACGGTCACGGTGAGGCCCCGTCCTGTCCACAGGGCGCGTTTCGAGGGTGTGTTGTTCGACATGGTCCGCTCCTTTCGAGTCTGGGCCGGTCACCCGGCCCTGACCAGACGACGAACCGAGAAGCGGCGAATCGACAAATGCGCCAGGACCGCGAGCTCAGAGGCTGCCCATCCGCCCGCTCCGGTAGTCGACCATGGCGCGCCGGATCTCCTCCTCGGTGTTCATCACGAACGGCCCGTAACCGACGACCGGCTCGTCGATCGGAGCGCCCGAGATGAGGAGCACGGTCGCGTCGGTCGCCGCCTCGATCGAGACCTCCTCGCCGTGGCGGTCGAGGACCGCCAGCTCTCCCTCGTCCACCGCGTCGGCGCCGTTCACCAGCGCGCCGCCCCGCAGGAAGAGGAGCGCGGTGGCGTGCCCCTCGGGCACGCGGAAGCGGGCGGTCCGCTTGCCCTGCAGCCGGAGGTCCCAGAGGTCGATCGGGGTGTGGGTGCGGGCGGGCCCCCTGGCGCTGTCGAAGGCGCCGGCGATGACGCGCACGGTGCCGGCGTCCCCCTCCAGGGCGGCGACCGGCGTCTTGGCGTGGACGATGTCCTGGTAGCCGGGCTTCGACATCTTCAGACTGGCGGGAAGGTTCACCCAGAGCTGCACCATCTCCATGGTGCCCCCCTTGGCGGTGAACTCGCGGCTGTGCATCTCCTCGTGCACGATGCCCGAGGCGGCGGTCATCCACTGGATGTCCCCCGGCCCGATCTTCCCCTTGTTCCCGGTGGAGTCGCGGTGCTCGACCTCCCCCTGGTAGACCACGGTGACGGTCTCGAAGCCGCGGTGCGGGTGCTCCCCGACGCCGCGCGGCTGGAGCGCCGGAGCGAATTCCGACGGGGCCGCGTAGTCCAGGAGCAGGAAGGGGCTCAGAGAAGGAGCCGAGTCGTAGGAGAACATCGAGCGGACCGGGAAGCCGTCCCCGACCCAGTGGCGGGGCGGGGCGGACTCGACGGTGAGGACGCGCTTGGTGGCGGTGCGGGGTTTGGTCACGGGGAGCTCCTTTCGATGGAGACCGGTCAGAGGGTGGCGAGGGCCGGCGCCGGCCGGTGCCTCAGCCCCAGGTTCAGCGCCGCGCCGAGGATAGCGGCGGCGAGGACGCCCAGGTTCAGGGTCGGGGTGAAGAGACTCGAGAGCCCGAGCAGGGCGTCCAGCGAGAAGGCGCCCGGACCGGTGAGCGCCAGCGCGGCGGCGCCGAGCCCGTAGAGCAGCGGGACCTCGATGCCGTTCGTCGCCGCGAAGAGGCCGTGTGGCAGGTGCACGCTGACGGCGGCCACGATCATGACCGAGACCATGAGCGCCGGACCGGCCGGCCCCAGGAGGCCGAGCACCAGCAGGATGCCGCTGGCCAGCTCGCTGCCGGCGGCCAGGACCGCGAAGAGGCGTCCCGGGCGGAAGCCGAGCGATTCGAACATGCCGGAGACGGCGCCCAGGCCGTGCCCGCCGAACCAGCCGAAGAGCTTCTGCGCGCCGTGTGCCGCCATGAGAAGCCCCAGGCCGAGCCTGAGGATGAGAAGTCCGGTGTCCATGAGGGTCTCCTTCCCGGGTACCGCGGCTCCCGGCCGCAGCCCCGTCGCTAGCTAATATAGAAAAGTAAGTAGCTACTTGTCAAGTAGGAGCTTGTAAGTGCGTTTCTCGTCGGCTAAGCTGCTGCGGATGAGGAAGGAAGACCGCCACGCCGACCTGGTCCTCTGCGGGCGGTTCCACCACGCGATCGAGCTGATCGGGCGCCGCTGGACGGGGGCCATCGTGTTCCTGCTGCTGCGCTCGCGCTGCCGCTTCGCGACGCTGCGGGCCGCCATCCCCGACATCACCGACCGCATGCTGAGCGAGCGGCTGCAGGAGCTGGAGCAGGAGGGGATCGTCGAGCGCACGGTGATCCCCGAGACCCCGGTGCGCGTGGAGTACGCCCTCACCAGGAAGGGGAAGGCGCTGGCCTCGGCCATCGACGCCATGGCCGCCTGGGCGGAACGTTGGGTGGAACGCGGCGAAGAGCCCGCCAGGGCGAACGCTCCGCGCCCCCGGCGCCGAGCCTCCAGCTAGGGATCATGCTGTCGGAGGTGGGCAGCAGCCTCCCGGTGGTCGAGCCGCAGCGGCGTCACCGCCAACTTCGAGTGGCGGACCGGCGCGTCGAGGAGCGTTGACGCCGATGTGGACCATCGTCTACTGGACGCTGATGGGAGCGTTCCTGCTGAGCGCCGCTCTGAACCTGGCCCACGTGCGGGCCGGGTTCCTCACCAGCTACCTGGCGGACGTCTCGGTGCCGGCGCTTCTTTACGTGCTGGCGCGGGAGCTGGCGCCGGGCAAGCGGCTCTTCCTTCCGTCCCGGCTGCGGGACTGGCTGCGCCGCAGCCCCGACCGCGCCGCGGCGCTGATCTTCGCCGCCAGCGCTGCCACCGAGCTCAGCCAGATCGCCTGGCCGCGCGGTCTCTTCTCCGGCCGCTTCGACCCGTGGGACATCGCGGCCTACGCTGCGGGCCTGGTTGCCTGCCGCGTGCTGGACCGGCGCGAGCGGCCGCCTCAGGAGGCTCGTTCCAGTGACGCGCGATCCCACCCGCCCAGCGTCGCCGCCCGCTCGTAGGTGCTCCTCACGAAGCCGCGGACCGCGCGCTCCGGGTCGTCCGCGGTCCGCACCGCTTCGTACGGCAGGAGGAACTCCCCCAGCCCACTGTCGTAGCGGGCCGCCGCCGGCTCGACGCGCGCTTCCTTGAACCCGGCCGGCTCCGGCACCGCGTAGGCGTAGAGCGACGGCTCGAGCACGTTGCCGCTGCCGGGCCAGAAGCCGTGGCTGATCACCTCGTGCGAGTAGGCCTCGCGCATGAAGGCCGGCCCTTCGCGCGGCGGTGCCGGCCGTCCGGAGAAGCGGGTGAGCGCCAGGTCGAAGGCGCCCCAGAAGAAGTGCGCCGGGCTGCACTTGCCGACGAAGTCACAGCGGCTCTCCTGGAGGATTCGCTCCAGACGGACCAGGATCCAGTGCAGGCGCCCGACGTATTCGCGGTCGTAGCTGGCGTGGACCGTGTCCTCGTCCAGGCGCACCGGCTCCGGCACCTCGACCGCCGCCGGCCAGATCGTCACCGGCAGCTCCATGTCCGCCAGCAGCCTCATCGTCTTGGCGTAGAAGTCGGCGACGGTCTGCGGGACGAGCGCGACCATGCCGACGGAGCCGTCGGAGACGCGCACGACCATCCGGTCCTCGGCGAAGTCGAACTCCATCGTGAACGAGCGGTCGCCGTGGGCCAGCGTCCGCGTCGCCAGGCCGCGCGGCGTCACCTGCAGCGCGATGCCCCAGGAGTGATTCAGCGGCGGTGACAGCGCCAGCGCGACCTTGCCGACGACCTGCGTCCACATGTGGAGCGTGGCGTAGGTGTCCTTCCAGGCTTCGTAGGGCAGCGCCGGCCACTTGGCGTCGGTCACGGCATCGATGATAGCGTTCGCTCATGGCTGTGACCTGCGTCCACATCGACGCGATCGACGCGCTGAAGCAGGCGCGGGCGCGCGAATGCGAGGAGTGCGTGAAGATCGGCTCGGAGTGGGTCCATCTGCGCACCTGCCAGACCTGCGGCGGGACGCGCTGCTGCGATTCCTCGCCCAACCGGCACGCCAGCAAGCACGCCGGCGCGTCCAAGCATCCGGTGGTGATCTCGGCCGAGCCGGGCGAACGCTGGCTCTACTGCTTTCCCGACGACGCGTTCGCCGAGTACTGATCCTCAGTCGAAGTGCTTCACGCCGGGCCAGAGCGCCGCGAGGCTCTGCTTCGGGCCCCGGCAGACGTGGATCGGCTGGTCGTTCTCGTACGGCATGACCAGAGGATGGCGGAACCGCGCTCCCTCCTCGACGCTGGCGAAGAGCTGTAGCAGCCGAACGCGGCTCCCTCCGATCACCAGCGCCACCCGCGGGCGCTCGGCGCCGGGACCCCAGAGCCAGTAGTTGTTGTGCCCGCTGATCGCACGCGGCAGGCCGAGGGCGGGGCCGAACCGGTCGATCGCTCCCGCCTCCCCGTAGTTGCCCGCGTAGACCACGCAGGAGGCGCGTTCCTCCGCGGAGAGCGTCCGGAAGGCGCCGGCCGTCATCTGGGCCAGCTCCTCCCAGCCGAAGCGGTCGGCGAAATGCTGGGGGAGCGGTCCGACCCTCTTGCGCTCCTCGGTGCCCGGCTCGACCGCCAGCGCGCGCTGGTAGGCGAGGAAGCGCTCCACCGGCAGGAGCGGCAGCGCGAAGGGCGCCGTGATCACGCCACCGGCGAGGAGCAGCGCGGCGTACGCCGGCGTGAGCCACTTCCAGGCCAGCCGGTCCGCCAAGCGGGTGACCGCCACACCGCCGGCCGCGAAGACGATCGCGTACGAGGCGGCCAGGTAGCTGGTGCGGCTGGTGCCGTTGGCCACCAGGATCGCCAGCACCGCCAGCCAGGCCAGACCGAGGGCCCGGAAGCGTCGCCCCTCACGGCCGGCCAGGAGGTCGGCGATTCCCGCGAGCCAGAGCGGAAGCGAGAAGGGGCCCATCGAGCGAGCCGAGGCCAGGAGATAGGCGATCGGCGTCGTCCTGGCCATCTTCTCGGCCGAGGCATTGCGGATGAACTCGCGGGTGGGGAAGCCGTTGGCGATCTCCCAGAGGACGTAGGGAGCGAACAGGACGAGCGCCAGCGCGCCCGCCAGGTACGGCCAGGGCGTCGCCAGGCTGCGGCGCAGCGGGGTGGCCAGCACCGCGACGCCGATTCCCGCGGCCAGCCAGAGGACGCTGATCTTGTTCAGCAGCCCGAGCCCCAGGACGGTCCCCAGCAGGAGCCAGGTCGCCGGGGTCTGGCGGGTGACGAGCCGCGCCAGGAGGAGCGCGGCGACGGACCAGAGGAGGACGTCGAGGGCGTTCATCGAGTAGAAGCTCTCGACGCCGAGCAGCTCCGGCGACGCCAGCGAGGCGATGCCGGCCAGCGCCATGGCGCGCCGGCCGCCGCCCATCTCGCGCGCCAGGAGCGCGGTCACCACCACGGCGGCGGCGCCGGCCAGGCCGGCCGCGAGGCGGAGCACCAGGAGCGAGTCGCCCAGGATCGCGCGCACCAGCCAGAGCACGCCGATGGAGAGCGGCGGATGGTCCACGTATCCCCACGCCAGATGGTCCGCGCAGGCGAGGTAATAGAGCTCGTCGCGGAAGACGCCGTAGCCGCGGAACGCCGCGAGATGGATCGCCAGCTTCGCTCCCCCGAGGAGGGCGAGGAGGCGTGCCTCGCTCGAATTCACGGCGTGGACGCTACCGCAGCTCCGGCGGGGAGGCTACGGACGGCTCACCGCCGTCCGCTTCCGAACGCCGCGTTCCAAGTTTGGACACGGGCTCCGGCCGCCGAGCGCCGCGGAGGCTACGAATCCGGTGGCACTGACTTTGATGAGTCGTCGCCGAGGTGTGGTGATGATGGGTGGCGACGTCCTCTACGCCCTGCGGCAGCTCCGCAAGAGCCCCGGCTTCACGGTGGCCGTCCTCCTGACGCTCGGGCTCGGCATCGGCGCCAACACGGCGATCTTCAGCCTGGTGGAGTCCGTCCTGCTGCGGCCGCTTCCCTTCCGCGACGCCACCAGGCTGGTGAAGATCACCGCCAACGTGCCGGGGCTCGGGCTGCGCGACGTCCCCACCTCCGCCGTGGAGCTCGACGACCTGCGAAACGCCGGCCTCTTCGAGGCCGTCAGCGTCGTCTGGCCGGTGAGCGCCAACCTCACCGGCGCCAAGGAGCCGGAGCGGCTCGAGCTCGTCGGCGTCAGCCCCGGCTACTTCAGGATGCTCGGCGTCGCGCCGCAGATCGGCAGGCTCTTCGGCCCCGAGGACGAGGCCCCGGGGTTCTCCGGGACGGCGGTGATCAGCGACGGCCTGTGGCGCCGCTCGTACGGCGGCGACCCGGCGGCGCTCGGCCGCCAGGTGCGGCTCGACAACGACCTCTACACCATCGTCGGCGTCGCGCCGGCCTCGTTCCGCCATCCGGGCCGGACGGTCTCCGGCGAGGTCGAGGTCTGGGCCTCGGCGGGCTACGTCGCCGACCCGTTCCCGAAGCCCACCCGCGGTGCCCGGTTGCTGCCTGGTCTCATCGGCATGCTACGGGCCGGGATCACCGTCGACGAGGCGCGGGTCCGGCTCGCCGCGCTCTCCGCCCGCCTGCGCCGCGACTTCCCGGCGGACTATTCGACCGCCGGGCGCTTCGCGCTCGACGTCCAGCCCCTTCAGGAGTCGCTGGTCGGCAACGTGCGACCGATGCTGCTGGTGCTGACCGCTTCGGTGCTGCTGATCCTGGCGGTGGCGTCGGCGAACATCGCGAACCTGCTGCTGGCGCGCGCGTCCGGAAGGCAGAGGGAGATCGGGGTGAGGCTGGCGCTGGGCGCCACGCCCGGCCGCATCGTCCGGCAGCTCCTGGTGGAGGCGATGCTGCTGGCGCTCGTCTCGGGCGCGGTGGGGCTGCTGGCGGCGCGCGCCGGCATCGCGCTGGCGGGGCGCCTGCTTCCCCCGGACGTCGCCCGGTTCGCCGCCGCGGGCCTCGATGCGCGCATGGTCCTGATCGCCCTGGCGGTCTCGGCGCTGACCGGAGCGGCGTGCGGCCTGGCGCCCGCGCTGCAGGCCGCGCGCGGAGAGCTGGTGAGCCAGGTGCGCGAGGGCTCGCAGGGCAGCGGTCACGGCGCCCGCGCCAACCGCCTCCGTGCGGTGCTGATCGTGACCGAGATGACGCTGGCGGTCGTCCTGATGGTCGGCGCCGGCCTCCTCTACCGGAGCTTCCGCGCGCTGGCCCACGAGCATCCGGGGTTCGACCCTTCGCGGGTCGTCACCGCCGGAGTCTGGCTGCCCGTGCCCAACGACCCGAAGGCCGACGCCTACGGCACGCCGGAGGCCCGGAACCGGCTGGTGCGCGAGAGCCTGGCGCGCCTGCGCGCCCTGCCCGGCGTGGAGCGCGCGGCCACCACCTCCGCCGTGCCCGCCACGGCGCAGACCTTCACCGCCGCGCTCTTCGTCGAGGACCGGCCGGCCGGCTCCGCCGGAGACCTGAAGGCCGAGCTGATCGTGATCAGCCCCGACTACCTGCCGCTGATGTCCACCGAGCTGGTGCGGGGGCGCTTCTTCACCGACGACGACGCCGCCGGCAAGGAGCAGGTTGCGCTGGTCGACGAGAGCACCGCTCGGCGCTTCTGGGGCAGCGCCGACCCGGTGGGGCGCCGGCTCCGCTTCAGCCAGAACCCGAACGCGCCCTGGATCCGCGTGGTGGGCGTGGTGGGTGACGTGAAGCACGACGGGCTGGAGGCCACCGGCATCCCGCACGTCTATCGGCCCGTCTACCAGGCGGGCTCGCGCGTGATCAACTTCGTCCTGAAGACCTCTCTGGCCGCCGGTGCGCTCGAGCCGCAGGTCCGGCGCGCGATCCAGAGCGTCGACCCGGGGCTGCCGGTCTTCAAGGTCAGGTCGATGGAGGACGTCCTGTACGCCTCGATCGCGCCGCGGCGGCTCTCGGCGCAGCTCATCGGCTCCTTCGCGGTCCTGGCGGCGCTGCTGGCCTGCATCGGCATCTACGGGCTGCTGGCGTTCGTCGTCGGGCAGCGCTCCCGGGAGATCGGCGTCCGGATGGCGCTGGGCGCGCGGCCGAGCGAGATCCTCGGGATGGTCCTGCGGAGCGGCGCGCGCTTCGGCGCGATCGGCTGCGCGCTCGGGCTCGTGCTCTCGGCGATCGCCGCCCCCGCCCTGGCCAGCCAGCTCTACGGCGTGCGTCCGATCGACCCGGCGGTCTTCCTGGGAGTGCCGCCGCTCCTCTTCGCGGTGGCGCTCGTCGCCAGCGCGGTCCCGGCGCGGCGGGCGGCGTTGCTGGAGCCGATCGCCGTTCTCCGGGACGCCTGAGCCGTCGGACGGGGCACCACATCAGGGACCGGCGATCGTCGCATCGCCCGGACGCTGGCCCGCCACCATCCGCCAGCCGGCGCCGAGCTCCAGCGTCCAGCCGGCTCCGCGCACGACGCCGTCCTTGGTGACGAGGTCCGGCGTGGCCGCCACCCGGACCGACGACCAGTCGTTGTCCACCAGCATCCCTCCGTCGCTGACGCGCAGGAGGCCCCAGGCGTCTCGGATCTCCCCGCGCGGATAGACGTTTCCCTGGCCCTCCAGGACCTCCACCGCGTTGGGGTCGAAGCTGATGCTCATCTTCCTGAAGGGCAGCCGCAGGACCGGCCCGTCGACGAGGCGCTTGCGGTAGTCGTTCATGCGGCGGGTCCGCTCTTCCTGGCGGTGCCGTTCGGCCTCGGCGAGCGCCGGGCCGCCGTAGACCGCCGAGCGCGCGGCCACGGCTGCCGCGAGGTCGGCCGGGTGTTCGACGCGATACGCCTCGCCGAGCAGCGCCCCGAGGTCGGAGCGGGCGTCGAGCCGCGCGCGCCAACCGGGAAGCGCCCCGTCGAGCAGCAACCCGTAGGCGGGACCGGAGGCGTACGCGAACGACCGCACGAAGGAGGGCTGCCGCGGGCCGCGCTCCAGCCCCTGGATCGCGTCCGTCGTGTCGCCGGCGAGCCGCACCGCGGTGTACTCGGCGAGACCCTCGTTGCGCTCGAGGCCGGCCTCCTCCTCGCGGGCGGCGGGGAAGAGCGCCTGCCTGCGCCAGCGCAGCAGCAGCGCGTCGCGGACGGCGCTGCGCCGAGCTCCGGCGTCGTCCCCGGGAGCGCGCAACGCGGCGGCCAGCGCCCGCCACTCGAGCTGCAGCAGGACACGCCCGTCGACGCCGTCGAGGTGGGCGTTCTGGGGATTCGACATTCCCAGCCCCAGCTCTCCCTGGATGCGGTGGAAGCTCTCGTGCAGCAGGAGCCGCCGCGTCGCGCGCGGGTCGTCCGGAAGCGGCAGCAGCACCATCGCCCAGCGCGTGCCGCCCCAGTCGACCGCGGTGTTGGCCAGCGGGACTTCGGGTCCCAGGCGTCCGCTGAAGACTCCGTCCCGCGCCCGGAGCCGCCCCTCGGCGCCGGCCTGATTGGCCCAGACGAGGCGGGAATCCCGTTCCACCAGCAGCACCGGGCCGCAGAGGGACCGCCCCCAGAGCGCTCCGCCGTCGGCGCGGCAGTCGGCGGCCAGCGCGGCGAAGGCCGCCGGCGCCGCCTCGGGCGGCTTGGGCAGGTCGCCCGCGGCGACCGGCGGCGCCGGAGCGCAACCGAGGAAGGCGAAGACGAAGAGGGCGATCACGACGAGCTGCTCCCCGGTGATACGAACGAGCGGGCGCAAAGTATCGCGCCGGTGCGCTACCGGTGGTGGTCGGCTCGCCTCAGGCGCTCGGCCATGATCCGCATGACCTGGAGCGCGAACTGCGGCGTCTGCTGGATCAGGAAGGTGAAGCGGCGCTCGTCGATCGGCACCAGCTGGCACTCGGTCCTCGCCACCGCGGTGCCGCTGCGCGGATGGGCGTCGATCAGCGCCACCTCCCCGAGCAGCCCTCCCGGCCCGACCGTCTCCACCAGCTTGCCGCCGATGAGGATGTCCACCTCCCCCTCCTTGACCACGTACATGACGCGGGCCGGGTCGCCGTCCTGGAAGACCGTCTGGCCGGGGGCGAACACCTCGAAGCTGGTGGCGTTCTTGAAGAGCCCGATGGTGCTGGTCATCCATACAGTCTCCTCAAGGGGGGCGCCCCGGCACAAGGGGTGCCGCGCAGAATTCACACGGTCTTCACACCCGGCGGCCGGCTATCTTGAGAAGCATTTAACGTTTTCTTGATGCTGCGCCTACGCCGTCCTCACGCCCCGGGCGCAGCCTGCCGGGCGAAAGGAGGCGCAGATGCTGCTGGCCGACTTCCACGTCCACACCACCTGGTCCGACGGGCGCCACCCGCTGCCCGAGGTGATCGACCTCTTCGGTCGCTCCGGGCACGACGTCATCGCCATCACCGACCACGTGGTGAACCGCGACAGCCTGATCGGGCGGGTCGGCCACGGGCTGCGCCTCTCGGTCGACCAGGAGCGCTTCGGCGCCTACGCCGCCGAGGTCGAGCGCGAGGCGCGGCGCGCCTGGGACCAGTACCGGATGGTCGTCCTGACCGGCTGCGAGCTGACCCGGAACGCGGCGACGGGGGGCCGCTCGGCACACGCGCTGGCGCTCGGCCTGACGTCCTTCGTCTCGGCGGACGGCCCGGTCGAGGAGATGCTGGCGCGGGCCAGGGACGCCGGCGCGGTGACCGTGGCCTGCCATCCCAACGAGCAGTCCGGCTTCTTCGCGAACACGTTCTACCTCTGGAACCGCCGCTCCGAGGTGGCCGGGCTGGTCGACCTCTGGGAGGTCGCTTGCCGCTGGGACCTCTTCCCCAAGGTGTCACGAGCCGGCCTCGCCTTCGTGGGCAATTCCGACTTCCACCGCGCCGGCCACCTCTACGCCTGGAAGACGCTCCTCGATTGTGACAAGCGGCCGGCTGCCGTGCTCTCGGCCCTGCGCAAGGGCACTGGGCTCGGCCTCACCCGCCTGATGGCGCCGCATCCGCTGCCCGGCCTGCTGCCGGCGGGGGCCGGCCGCGAGCCGCTGGCGCAAGGAGCCTGACATGACGCTGACCCTCTCCCTCGCCTGCCTGGCGCTCCTGGCCCTGGCCGTCACCACGCTGCAGGTGATCCATGTCGTCCGGCTGCGGCGCGGCGCCGTCCCCGCTCCGGCGATTCGACCGTTCGTGTCGATCCTCAAGCCGCTCGCCGGCCTCGACGCCGGTCTCGAGGAGAACCTCGTCTCCTTCGCGTGCCTTGAGGGCCTCTCCTACGAGGTCGTCCTCTCGGTGGCCGACGCCGGCGATCCCGCCCTGGCCGCCGTCGAGAACGTCCGGCGGCGCTTCCCCGACGCGCCGTTCACGCTGGTCATCGGCGGAGAGCTGCCGGGCCGCTTCCAGAACCGCAAGGTCGAACGGCTGGAGGCCGCGGCCTGGCGCGCGCGCGGCGAGATCTACCTGATCTCCGACTCCAACGTGAGGGTCGAGCCGCGCGACGTGGCGCGCACCCTGGCGCTCTTCGAGGACCCGCGGGTCGGGCTCGTCTCGAACGTCTTCGTCGCCGAGGACGCCCGCTCGCTGGGCGCCCGCATCGAGGCGCTCCACCTCCTCACGTTCGTGCTGCCGGGCGCCGCGATCGCGGCGGCCCACGGTGTCGCCTGCGTGGTGGGGAAGTCGATGGCGCTGCGGCGCGGCGTCCTCGAGGAGATCGGCGGCTTCGCGGCCGTCGGCAACGTGTTGGGCGAGGACCAGGCCCTCGGACTGGCGGTGCAGCGAGCCGGGTACCGGGTGCTGCTCTCGCCGGTCGTCGCCAGGAACGTGCTCGGGGAGAGGACGGCGGCCCAGGCGCTGGCGCGGCAGGTGCGCTGGGGAAAGATCCGCTACGCCTTCTCGCGGGCCACCTACGCCAGCGAGGTCCTCACCAACCCGTTGCCGCTGGCGATCGCCGCCTTCCTGGCCGCCGGCAGCGCCGCTCCCGCCTGGCTGGCGGCGACGGCGGCGCTCGGCTCGGTGACGCTCCTGGCGCGCGTCCTCCAGGCGCTGGTCCTGGACCGGGTCACCGGCGGCTACCTGGGCCGGGGGACCGCCTGGCTGATGCCGCTGAAGGACCTGCTGCAGCTCGGCACCTGGATCGAGCCGTTCCTCTCGCGCGAGGTGGAGTGGCACGGGCACCGGGCCCGGCTCGGGCGGGGCACCCGGCTCCTGCCGTCGCGACGGCGCCTGGCCGCGGCGGCGTGACAATCCGCGGCGGGAGGTTGCGATGGCGATCTCGACGCGCCGCTGGAACGACCCGCCGGTGAGGGGCGAAGGCGTCCGCATCCTTGTCTGCCGCTACCGCCCGCGCGGCCTGCGCAAGGAGGACGAGACCTGGGACGTCTGGGTGCCCGACCTCGGCCCCTCGCGCGAGCTTCACGCCGCCTTCTACGGCAAGGCCGGCGCGCCGATCGGCTGGGAGGAGTACCGGAAGCGCTACCTGGAGGAGATGCGCGGGCGGCCGGAGCGCATCGAAACGCTGGTCGAGCGGCTGGAGCGCGGGGAGCGGATCGCGCTGCTCTGCTCCTCGGCCTGTCTGGACGAGGCGCATTGCCACCGGACGCTGCTGCGCTCATTGGTGGAAGAGGCGGCGCGCGGCTGAACGGTCTTCAGACCATGGCGGCGCGGCGGTCGTCGGGCAGCAGCAGCGCCGCGGCGAAACCGGGGACGGGTGCGGCGGCGATCGCCAGGAGCGGCGCGGCGACGCCGTGGTGGTCGGCCAGCGCGCCGAGGAGCGGCGCCGCGATGCCGCCCACCGTCACCGCCAGCCCGAGCGTCACGCCCGAGGCCATCCCCACGCGGTTCGGCAGGTACTCCTGCGCCATCACCACCAGCACGCTGAACGGCACGTAGAGCGCCAGGCCGACCGGCACCAGGAGCGCGGTCGCCAGGCGGCCGTCGCGCGCCAGCGCCAGCCCCAGAAGCAGCGGCCCCAGGAGCGCGGTGGAGACCAGCACCACGATGCGCCGCCCGTACCGGTCGGCGAGGCGGCCGCCGGCCAGCGTGCCCACCACGCCGGTCGCCAGCAGCAGCGACAGCGCCCTGGCGCCGTCGGCCTTGGTCCGGCCGAGGATGTTCACCCAGAAGAGCGGCACGAAGGAGACCAGGCCGGTGTAGACGACCGACCGGCAGATCACCGTGATCGAGAGGCGCGCGAAGGGGCGCCAGCGGTCGGGCGCGGCGCCGTCCCGCGAGCCCTGTGCGGAGGCCGCCGGCCGCAGCGCCCTGAGGACCGGCACCTGCGTGGCCAGGAAGCCGGCCACGATCAGCATCGGCACCACCATCACCAGCGAGGCCCTCAGCCCGAACGCCAGCACCAGCGGCGTGATGACCACCGGTCCGATCGCCAGGCCCAGGTTCCCGCCGGTCGAGAAGATGCTCATGCCGGTGGCGCGTCTCTCTCCGGAGGCGTAGGCCGCGGCCCGCGACCCCTCGGGGTGGAAAGCCGCGACGCCCAGGCCGCTGAGCGCGACGGCCGCCGCGATGAGCCCGTAGACCGGGGCGCTCCCGGAGAGGGCGAGCCCGATCCCGGCGGCGGCCACGCCGGCCGGGACCAGCCAGGGCGACGGCCGTCGATCGGCGAGGTGCCCGAAGAGCGGCTGCACGATCGAGGAGGAGATGTTGGCGGCCAGCACCAGCCCGCCCGCCGCCGAGTAGCTGAGCCCGCGCTCGGCGATGAAGAAGGGCAGCAGCGCCGGCAGCATCCCCTGGTTGAGGTCGGTCATCAGGTGGCCGAGGAGCAGCGTGCCGAGCAGGCGTCCTCGGGACGGCTCTGGCTTGGGCGGCGAGAGGATCAGCTCGCTCCGGGCACCGCGGTCCCGCTCCTCAGGACCCGCTCGGCGAGCGTCCTGGCGGCCGAGAATATCCGCTCGAACGCCCTCTGCTTGGCGCCGTGGGTGTCGGCGGTGACGCCGAGCCAACGTCGGGCCGAGAGGTCGGCCGTCTGGTCGAGGATGGAGAGTCGCAGGTCGGTGTACTGCGGCGCCCAGAGGTTGCGCGGCAGGGAACCGGGAGCGCCCTCCTTCAGGGTCGCGATCAGCCCGGCGAGCTCCGCTGCGGAGAGCCACAGGCGCCTGGAGATTCCATAGCCCCCGTCTTGCCGGAAGGAGCGCGCCACCGCCTCGCGCCCGTTGACGCGAAGCAGGAAGTAGCCCTCCTGCCGGACGTCGGCGGGGTTGCTCGTCTCCGGGCGCCGCTGCACCAGGAGCTCGAACGTCTCCGGCGCCAGCGTGCCGGCGGCCAGCTTTGCCAGCGCGTCGCCGATCTCCGCCGCGGTGACGCCGCCTTTGGCCCGCGCCTCGGTCGTGCGGAGGACGTCGGTGGCGAACGCCTCGAGCTCGGCGGAGCGCGGACCGTCCTCGAGCTGCACGACCGTCTTGCGCCGGTCGCCGATCCGGATCGAGACCTTGCCGCGCAGCTTCACGACCTCCTCGGGCTCCGCCTCGCCGAGGGTGCCCGGCATGGCGCCCAGACCGGCGGTGCGGAGCGCGCCCGCCAGCGCCAGGACCTCGCCTGGCGGCACCCGGAGCTGCACCCGGCGGTTCCAGATGCCGACGCCGCTTCCGTGGATCTCGGCGAAGGTCATCTGCCGCTCGCGCACCCAGGCGACGTGCACCGAGAAGCTGTCCGGGGAGCGCTTGCCGTCGGCGAGCTCGGCGATCTCGCGTGTCAGGTCGACGCCGGCGGGCGGCTCCTCGCCGAGGAGGCCGGTCGCCGGCAGCGCGATCAGGAGCGCGGCCAGGTGGAGAGGTCTCATGGCGCCATGGTACGGGACCGCTGGGGGCGAAATGAGGGTGATGCCCCGAGAAAGATGAGGTCCATCCCTCATTGGGCGGATCTGCCCCAGGCGCCACTGTTGTCCCGCGGCACCGAAGGTCCGATCGGGGCCGCCGCGGAGGCTCACATGCGCCATCGATTCTTCCTCTCCGGTGCCCTGGCCGCGGCCGTGATGTCCGGTCCGGCGCTGCTTCACGCCGGCGTCGCCGGCGTCAGCTCCCCGGTGCTCTCCCCCCCGCTCAAGAGCGTCGCGCCGATCACCGGAGCAAGCGCCGACGTCAAGCGGCTGGTGGAGAACCGCTACAACCCCAAGGCCCGTACCAGCACCACCGCGCCGGCCGACCCGGCGCGGCAGACGGCCGCCAGTGCCACCGCGGCGTCGGCGACCGGCGTCAACTTCGACGGCGTCGGCGTCTCCAACTCGGCGCCGCCCGACACCAACGGGTCGGTGGGGCGCAATCACTACATGCAGTCGGTGAACTCCAGCTTCGCCATCTGGGACAAGCAGGGGAACCTGCTCTACGGCCCGGCCAAGATCAACACGCTCTTCCAGAGCCTGGGCGGCACCTGCGCGGCGCACAACGACGGCGACCCGATCGCCGACTACGACGCCATGGCCGACCGCTGGGTCCTCAGCCAGTTCGCGGTCGGCGCCACCGACGGCTCCTTCACCCACCAGTGCACCGCGGTCTCGCAGACCGGCGACCCGCTGGGCGCCTGGTACCTCTACGACCACCGCTTCTCGATCGAGAACGCCGGCGACTTCGCCGACTACCCGCACATGGGCATCTGGCCGGACGGCTACTACTTCACCACCCACCAGTTCGAGACCGGCAGCGGCCAGGGGCTCTACGTGCTGGACCGGCAGAGCATGCTGGCCGGCCTCCCCGCCGGCGTGCAGTTCAAGAACCTGGGCGGCTACTTCGGCGCGCTGCCGGCAGACCCCGACAGCCTGAACCCGCCGCCCGCCGGCGCGCCCATGTACATCGTCTCCCTGGGGACCGCCTACAACGACACCTCGCTCACCAACAACCTGAAGGTCTGGAAGGTGAAGGCGACCTGGGGCGCCAGCCCCTCGCTCGACGTCACCGGCCCGACCGAGGTCGGCGTCACGCCCTTCAACGACGTCACCTGCAAGTTCGAGCTGGCCACCTACGTCGCCGCGCAGGCGCGCCCCTGCATCCCGCAGCCGCCGCCGGCGACGCCCGCCGACTGGCTGGACAGCATCACCGACCGGCTGCTCTACCGAGCCGCCTACCGCTACTTTCCGAACGGCACCCAGGACGACCCGACTCCGCGCGAGGTGCTGGTCCTGAACCACACCGTCAACGCCGGCGCCTACCAGCACGGCGTGCGCTGGTACGAGCTGCGGAACCCCGGCGGCGCCGCGCCGGTCGTCCACCAGCAGTCCACCTGGACCGGCCCCCTCGGCGACCAGAGCCAGCGCTGGATGGGCTCGATCGCCATGGACAACAGCGGCAACATGCTGCTCGGCTACACCAAGTCCGACCTGACGCTCTTCCCGGAGATGGACGTCGCCGGGCGGCTGGCGACCGACCCGCTCAACACGCTGGGCACCGAGACGCTGATGAAGGCGGGCGGCGGCGTACAGACCGGCACCGGCAACCGCTGGGGGGACTACGCGGCGATGGCCGTCGACATTCACGACGGCTGCACCTTCTGGTTCACTTCGGAGTACATCCCCTCCGACGGCCAGTTCAACTGGAAGACGCGGGTCGCCTCCTTCAAATTCCCCTCCTGCGCGCCCCCGGCGCAGGGGAAGATCGAAGGCCTGGTGACCGACTGCGCCACCGGCCGGCCGCTCTCGCGTGCCATGGTGCAGGTCAGCAACGGATTCTCTGGCACCACCGGCGCCGACGGCCGCTACTCGATCATCCTGCCGCCCGGCAGCTACACGGTGAACGCCTCCGCCCCCGGGCGGCTCTGCAACGCGTCGTCCTCGCAGACGGTCAACGTGACGTCCGGCGGGACGGCCAGCGCCGGCTTCTGCGTCTCCGGCGCGCCGCTGGTGAACTTCCGCTCCTATGCGCTCGACGACAGCGGCGGCAACGGCAACGGCAGCCTCAACCGGAACGAGTGCGTGAAGCTGAACGTGGCCCTCGGCAACGACGGCTGCGCCAAGGCTTCGAACCTGACCGCCACCCTGACCAGCTCGACCCCCGGCCTCTCGGTCAGCCTGGGGAGCTCGGCCTATCCCGAGCTGGCGATGGACGGCAGCGGCACGAACCTGACGCCCTTCCTGATCACCGCCGACGAGAGCTTCGTGTGCGGCACCACGGTGGCGCTGACGCTGACGGTGCAGACGGCGAACGGCCCGCGCATCCTCAACTTCACGCTGCCCAGCTGCGAGTCGCCGGCGATCACCCAGACCGGCAGCCTCACCCCGGACGACGCCCAGCAGGCGGCCCGGATGGGGCGCGACAGCAACGCCTCGTCCTGCGCCAGCAGCAAGGCCTGCCCGGGCGCGCTGGCCGGCGCCACCGGCACCCGCTCCTACGACGCCTACACCTACACCAACGCCTCGTCGACCACAGCCTGCATCACCGTGGAGCTGGACGGCGCCGCCAGCTGCAGCGGCGTGAACGAGATCCTCTCGGTGGCCTACCTGGACGCGTACGACCCGCAGAACCTCTGCACCAACTACCTGGCCGACCTCGGCTCCAGCCCCAGCCTCGGCTACCGCAAGTACTCCTTCCAGGTGCCGCCGGGCCACGACTTCGTGGTGGTGGTGGACAGCGTCTCCGAGGGGGGCACCTGCGGCGCGTACACGCTGAAGGTGTCGGGCCTGATCGACAACGCCTCCCGCGGCAACGGCGCCTGCGCCTCGATGCCCGATGCACGGGACGACGCCGCCACCACCGACGAGGAGACGCCGGTCAAGATCACGGTGCTGACCAATGACAGCGACGGCGGCTCGGCGCCGCTGACGCTGCTGCGGGTCGGCACCCCGGCCCACGGCAGCGCGGTCAAGAACTCCGATGGCACCGTCACCTACACGCCGGCGGCCGGCTTCAACACCGCGCTCTACGGCGTCGACTCCTTCACCTACGACGTCTCCAACGGGAAGGGCTTCACCGACACCGCCACCGTGAAGGTCACGGTGAACGGCCGCTGCAGCTACACCTTCGTCGACCAGACCTCGGACTTCGAGGCTGGGGCGGGCGGCTGGACGGTGGAGACCGCCAAGAACGCCGGCACCAGCAACTGGCAGGTGCTGCCCGACCCGACGGCGGCCAACCCGCTCAACCACGCCTTCTTCACCGACGATCCGGCGGTCTCTTCGCCGCCGCCGGACGGCGCCAAGGACGACCGGCTGGTCTCGCCGGCCGTCTTCCTCTCGGCCAGCAGCAGGCTGGAGTTCGACCACCGCTTCAACAGCGAGGACACCTACGACGGCGGCGTGCTGGAGGTCTCGACCGACGGCGGCGCCACCTGGTCCGAGGTCACCGCGGCCGGCGGCCGCTTCCTGCAGGGCGGCTATACCTCGACCGCGTCCGGCTTCAACGCGGCGTGGTCCGGCATGAACGCCGCCTACCCGCTGAACGACCACGTGATCGTCGACGTCGGCGCGCTCCTCGGAGAGAACCGCCGGTTCCGATTCCACTTCGTGGCCGACGGCAACACCGGCATCGAGGGATGGCACGTCGACAACGTGAGATTCACCCAGGTGCCCAAGGTGGGCGAGTGCCGTCCGATCGTGACCGTCACCTGTCTGGAGGACGACGCCGCGCAGATCGAGTACTCGACCGCCTGGCACCTGGTCTCGAGCACGAACGCCAGCGGCGGCCACTTCCGCCTCCACTCCGGCAACGCCCCGAACGACACCGCCCGGCTCGCCTTCAGCGTGCCCGCCGGTAAGACCGGCGCGGTCGTCTACAACTACGCCAAGAGCACCAAGGGGGGCAGCGCACAGCTCTACGTGGACGGCGCGCTCCACTCCACCATCAATTACGCCGGCGCCAACGGCGGCCTCAAGGATCCCGAGTTCGGCTTCAACGTCCGCGTCGCCAACCTCGCCGCCGGCAACCACGTCGTCGAGCTGCGCTCCATGAGCGGCGCCGTCTACCTCGACGGCTTCTGCCTGGAGACGGCCAGCTCCACCAGCGCGCCGGCCGCCGGCCCGGGGCAGACGACCAGCGGTAGCAGCTCGCTGATCGCCAGCCAGACGCTCACCTCGACCCTGAACCTGACGGCCGGCACCAAGCAGCTCTCGGTCGTCGCCGAGGCTCCGGCGGCCGTGCCGATCAAGCTCCTCCTCGTCGATTCCAAGGGCAAGGTGCTGGCGACCGCCGACGGCGTGTCGGGCATCGCCACCCTCTCCGTGCCGATCTCCTCCTCCGGCGCCTACCTGCTCAAGACCGTGAACGTGAGCCTCGGTCCGGTGCAGGTCTGGACCGCGTCCACCCCTCTGGTGACGCGCTAGGCGTCCTCGCGCCCGGGACGGTCGGACACCGTCCCGGGCGTGTCTTTTCCTAGGCGGCGAAGGGGTTCTCGTCGGCGCTGGGACCGTAGATGGACGGCACCGCCGCGCCCACCTGCCGCAGGTAGACCGAGAGCTGCCCGCGGTGGTGGTACCAGTGGTTCAGCATGATCGAGCGCAGGAGCGCGCCGACCGGCAAGGCCAGCACCTCGCGCTCGCCGTCCACCGCCCGCCAGGTCTTCGAGAGGTCGGCCTCCTCCATCCCGCCGAGCACCTCGTGCGCACGGGCGACGCTCTGGTCGAGCGCGGTCAGCAGCTCGGCCGCGCTGGTCGCGCCGGCCTGGTCGAACTTGCGCATCGGGAACGGGGACTGCCGGGCGATCTCGGCGACGCCGCCCGGCGTGGTCGCCACGTGGAGCGCGAGCTGCCCGAGCGACATCGACTTGTCGTGCGGTTTCCAGGAGAGCTTGTCCCCCGGCACGCGCTCCAGCACGCGCCGCGTGGTGGCCGCCTCGCGCTGGAGCTCGTCGCGCAGGGCTTGGATCGTGGTCATCGTTTACTCCTTATCGTTCACTGGACCTCGGCGCGCTTCCTGGCGCGCTCGAGGATGGACGCCCAGCCCAGGCGCATGCCCTTGCGGATGTCGTCCGGAATGAACCCCAGCGCCTGGTGGCGCAGCGTGATGAGCGTGCCGCCCTCCTGCTCCTGCAGCCGGTACTGCACGTTGGAGACGACGGCGTACGACAGGAAGAGAGGACCGGTGATTTCCAGCAGCGTCGGGCGCTTGATGGCCTGCACGTGCCCCCAGAGGTGCCCGTCCTCGGCTCCGAGGTCGCGGAACCAGCGGCCGCCCGGCCGCGCCTCCAGCGTCATCGGCATCGGCTTGCCTTCGTGGGTCTCGTTGCCTGGCCCCAGCTGCTCGAGCAGCGCCTCGAACGTGTCTGCCAGCGTGGCCCTCACGCGGATCTCCTGGGTGATCTGGAGCGTCAGGCTCTCCAGGGTCGGTTCGGTCGCGATCACGTCTTCCCCTCCTTCTCGGTCTTGCGCTCGGCCCGCTCCTTCACGCGGGCGAGCTGGTGGCTGAAGTAACGCTCGAAGGTCTTGGTCCACTCGTGGAGCGGCCGGATCGCCTCGGCGTTCGTGCGGTAGAGCATCTGGCGGCCGTCGCGCCGCGCCTCGACCAGGCCGACGTCCTTCAGCACCTTCAGGTGCTTGGAGACCGACGGCTGCGGCAGCCCGAGCGCCTCGACGACGTCGCCCACCGGACGCTCGCAGGCGGCCAGGAAGACCAGGATGTCGCGGCGGCGCGACTCGGCGACGGCGTTGAACGGGTCGGCGGTGGTGCAGGCTCGCGGCACGAGGAGAAATATATGCCGATAACGGAATATGTCAAGGGTTGGCTGTCCCGCGCTCTCGCCCAGATCGCGGAGGTCATCACGCGGGACGCGAACGCGCTCGAGGGTCGAGCCGCAGCGCGGAAGCGACGAGCGGTTTGGCCCACTCCGGCGTGGCGGTGAGGTCGTCGGGCGCCACGATCTTCCTTCTCTTGACGTGAAGGACGAGGACCGGGAGCGGTGCGACTCCGCTGCGGGGATCGGCGTCACGGCTGTTGTCGTGGAGGCGGAGCTCCGAGAGGGCAGGGAGGAGGCGGATGAGGTTGAGACGGCTCGTCTCCCAGCGGCGGCGTATGTCCTCCTCGGGGATGTCGTGGCCGCCGGCCGCGACTCGCGCCCGCACCCTCGCCAGGTGAAGCTCCGGGCTCGAGAGGCCGACGTACCAGACAGGGACGTCGAAACCGAGCGAGGCCGCCCGGGCGAGAAGAGCGGGGATCGTGCGGCCTCCGAGCGTGGTCTCGAACGCGAAGTCCAGCCGCTCATCGACGGCCCGGGTGAGAAGCCGTTTTCCAGCCTGCCACGCGGCCGCGTTCGCCTCGGCACCCGTTAGGCCGGGGTCCGCTTCCCTCATCCTGCCGGCCGCCTCGTCCGGATTGAAGTAGTCGGCACCCGCTGCCCGCATCACCGCGCCGCCGAGGCTGCTCTTTCCGGCACCGTTCACCCCGGCGAGGACGAAGAGCGAGGGGGGGCTCAGCCGGTTCTCTTGGCTGCCGCTCTCGCCGCCGCGACCGCGGCCTTGCCGATCCGTTCCGGTGTGGCGGCGAAGGCGTTCGCCATCGCCCTCCGCCGACCTGGCGTTTGCATGGCGTCGAGCAGGGCGTCGAACTCGGTCGTGAGGGCGTCCAGGGCGGCTCCACCGCGGGCGACCAGCGCCTCGTAGGCCTCGATGGACAGAAGGACTGCCTTCGGGGCGTCGTGCCGGGTGATGGCGACGGCGCCCTTCTGCACGGCAGTGTCGAGGACCCGGCCGAACTCGTTCTTGGCGGTGGTGGCCGTGAAGGTCGGCATCGGGGGCTGCTGGCGACGGCGGGCGGAAGAAGCCATTTTAGCCATTGCCGTCCATTATAGCCAAAACGATCGCCTCCGGTGGACTGCGCCCTTGAGAGCTTCAGACGAAGCGCTTGTCGTCCGCCGAGGGTCCGTAGAGCGAGGGCACCGGCACGTCGTTCAGCCGCAGGTAGACGCTGAGCTGCCCGCGGTGGTGCGCCAGGTGGAGAAACGTGTCGGCGATGACGACGTGGCGCGGGTGCTCCATCACCACGTTGCCGGCGACCAGCAGCTTCCAGGGCGTCTCGAGGAACGCGTCGTTCGTCCCGGCCAGCGCGGCGCGCGCCTTCTGCACCGCGTCGTCGTGCGCGGCCACCAGCTCGCTCGCCGTGCCCGGCGCCGGAGGCCGGTAGGTCGAGCCGCCCGGCGGGTTGATGTCGAGCGCGTCCTGGGTGATGGCCATCTGGATCCACGTCGGCATGGTGGCCACAAGCGTGGAGAGATAGCCGAAGGGCATCGACTTCTCGTGAGGCTTCCAGTCGGGCTTCCCTTCCGGGTAGCGCTCCAGGATGCGGCGGGAGATGGCCGCTTCGCGGTCCAGCTGCGCGGTGAAGAAGTCGGTGAGCTTCATGGTGGCCTCCTGTCGAGAAGACTAGGACGCCATACATGACACCCGCCGTCATAATTCCGGGAGCACGATCGCGCATCGATGAAAGCCGACCGCCTGCTCTCCGCCCTCCTGCTGCTCCAGTCGCACGGCCGGCTGACCGGCCGGGAGCTGTCGCGGCGGCTGGAGGTCTCGATGCGCACCGTGCACCGCGACATGGAGGCGCTCGGCTCCGCCGGGGTCCCGGTCTTCGCGCTGCGCGGCGCGCGCGGCGGCTGGCAGCTGGACGAGGGATGGCGCACCCGCGTGCCGGGGCTCGACGCCGGCGAGCTGCGGGCGCTCCTGATGGCGCAGCCGCGGGCGCTCGGCGATTCCCGCCTGGTGCGGGCCGCCGAGCGCGCGCTGGAAAAGCTGATGGCGGCCCTGCCGACGCCGCTGCGCGACGAGGCCAACTCGATGCGGCAGCGGCTGCACGTCGACACCACCGGCTGGCGCGGCGCGCCGGAGGACCTGGCGGCGCTGCCGGTCGTCGAGCAGGCGGTGTCGCACGACCGCCGGCTGGCGCTCCTCTACCGGGCGCGCGGCAAGGAGCGCGTAGAGCGGACGGTGGATCCGCTCGGGCTGGTGGCCAAGGGAGGCGTCTGGTACCTGGTGGCCGGCACGCCCGAGGGGCTTCGCACCTTCCGCATCTCGCGCATCGAGAGCGCGGCCGTGCTTCCGGAGCCGAGCCTGCGGCCCGCCGGCTTCGACCTGGCCGCCTACTGGAGCGAGTCGACGGAGGCCTTGCGCCGGGAGCTGCGGCGCTACGAGGCGACGCTGCTCCTGGAGGCGCGGGCCCTGGCGTCGATCGAGCCGTGGCGGCCGTGCACGCGGCTCTCGGAGGCCGACGCCGGCGGGCAGGTGACGGTGCGGGTCGCCTTCGAGGACGAGGAGCAGGCCTGCTTCGTGGTGCTCGGCTTCGGGCCGCGTGCCGAGGTGCTGGAGCCGGCGGCGTTGAAGGCTCGCGTGGCCAGCGACATCGCCGCCATGGCGCGGCGGATGGCGGCCTCGGCGTGAGGCGCCTCGCGCTCCTCTGCGCCCTGGTGCTCCTCGGCTCCCAGCGCGCCCGGGCCGTGTCGCTGGTGTACGAGCTCTCGCCGGCGCCCGGCGGGGCGCTGCGTCTGGTGGAGCGCGGCACCCCGGCGGAGCGGGCGTCGATCTCCGCCGGGCTGCCCGACCTCGAGGGCGCGCCCGCGGCGCTCACCCGCTGGGTGGACACCGCCGGCCGCGCGGTGACCAGCTTTTACGGCCGGTTCCCGGTGCCGCGGGCCACGGTGTCGGTGCACCTGGTCGGGCGCGGCGCGATCAGCGGCGGACACACGGTGGGCGATGCCGAGGGCGCCCGCGTCGACGTCAACGTCGGTCCCGGCCTGACGCGCGAGGAGCTGGACGGGGACTGGGTGCTCACGCACGAGCTGGTGCACACGGCGATGCCGCGGCTGCCGCGCTCTGCCACCTGGCTGGACGAGGGGCTGGCCACCTACGTGGAGCCGATCGCGCGGGCGCGGGTCGGGGCCGGCAGCGCCGACAAGGTGTGGGGAGACCTCGGCTGGGGGCTGCCGAAGGGGCTGCCCACCGCCGGCGACGAGGGGCTCGACCGGACGCACACCTGGGGGCGCACCTACTGGGGAGGGGCGCTCTTCGCCTTCCTCGCCGACCTCGAGCTGCGCGCCGCCAGCGGCAACCGGGTGTCTCTGCGGGAGGCGCTGATCGGCGTCCTGGCGGAGGGCGGCAACGTGACGGTGTCGTGGTCGCTGGAGCGCGTCCTGGGCGCGATGGACCGCGCCACCCGCGGCACGGTGCTCCGCGACCTGCACGCCCGGATGGGCACGGCGCCCGTCGACCCGCAGGTCCCGGCGATCTTTCGCCGGCTGGGTGTGACCGTCTCGCGCTCCGGCGTCCGCTACGACGACCAGGCGCCGCTGGCGGCGACGCGTCGCCTGCTGCCCACCGGCGACGTGGTGCGCTGAGCGCCGGACGAACCGCGGGGGTCCACGTCTGACCACCCCTGGTCAATGACCCATCCAGAGCAAAGGCGCCGCGCCTATATCCAATGGGTTACGAGTGGTACGTCTCCTGCTAGGACGAGAGCACCACCGGATTCCCAGCTCGAGAAGGGAACCACGGCATGCGTCCGTTCCTCCTGAAGACGATCTTCGCCCTGAGCTTCATGACCTTCGCCGCTTTCGCCGCCTCTGCGCTCGCGATGCGCCCGGACGAGGTGAACGGCCGGCAACGGCACTCGAACGACTGCGACCCGACGCGGTTCGTCGGCGTGCTGCGCGACAACGTGATCTGGTGGGCCCGCGAGGACCGGCCGGTCGCGCTGGCGGCTCAGTTCACGAACGTCGAGGACGACGTGGACCGCGTGGCCTGGCACCTGACGGTGAAGACGATGGACGGCCGCCCGGTCGCGGCCTGGAACGGAAAGAGTCCGCTGGCCAACGGCGACGGCTTCGCGTCGATCGCCTTCGACGGCCGCGACAACGCCGGCAAGCCGCTGGCCGCCGGCAACTACGTCTACATCTTCGAGGCGCACGGCTACACCGCCAACGGCGGCTTCCTGCGGGTGCTCGGCACCGACGAGGAGCTGCCGGTCCTGGAGGACGCGCGCGAGCCGCTGGCGGCCAGCGCGAACCCGAACGTCCCCTACAACTTCTATTACGGCGTGCAGCACTCGCACACCATCTACTCCGACGGCGGCACGCCGGTGGCCTCGTGCACCGGCTCGGTGCAGACGCCGCACAGCGGCTCCGACCCGGCGGCCGCCTACGCCTACGCCAAGACCAGCGGCGGGCTGAACTGGATCGACGTCATCGACCACAACCACCTGCTGAACGAGGTCTGCTCCGGCGACTGCTCGGTGGCCGGGATCCGCGCCCGCTACCAGAACGGCTTCACCGCCGCCGCCGCCGCCACCGACGCGAACTTCGTCGGCTTCTACGGCATGGAGTGGTCGACCAACGCCAACGGGCACATCAGCCTGGCCGACATCAACAAGATCGTCGGTCCGGCGGCCGAGACCTACAGCGAGGTCATCGTCGAGCACACGAACTACCTGGGCCTCTACACCGCGGTCAACAACCCGGCCAACCAGCTGGCCACCGGCGCGGTCGGCTCCTTCTGCCACCCCGAGTCCAGCCAGTTCAGCAACTACGCGCAGAACGCCGCCGGCCTGAACTTCATGGTCGGCATCGCGGTCATCTCCGGCTCGGCCTCCAGCAACGCCACCGACTTCCGCGACCAGGGAACGCGCTACTCGGGCGCCAAGACGACCAGCGACAAGTACCAGTACGTGCTGCAGCGCGGCTGGAAGATCGGGCCCGAGGGTCACCAGGACAACCACTGCGCCAACTACGGCACCCACAGCCGCACCCGCACCGTGGTGCTCTCCACCAGCCTGACGCGCTCCGCGCTGATGGCCGCCCGCAAGGCGCGCCGCTTCTTCACCACCTCCGACCTGAACGCGCAGATGTTCTTCGGCACCGCCGACTACGCGCGCGTCATGGGCGAGACGTTCACCACCTCGTCGGCCACGCTCAGCCTGCGCATGTGGGCGCAGGATCCCGACGGCTCGGCGATCTCCACCGTCACCCTCTACGAAGGCGATCCGGCCGCCGGCACCGGCTCGCCGACCACCGTCGCCATGACGAACGCCGGCGGCGGCTCCTACACCGCCACCGTCAACGTGCCGGCCACCGGCAGCCGCTACTGGTACACCTACGTGACCCTCGCCAACGGCGGCGAGCTCTGGTCCGCGCCCATCTGGGTCAGCCGCTCGGGCGGCTGCTCCGACACGACGCTCCCGACCGCTACCGTCACCGCGCCGACGGCCTCCACGGTGACCGGCACCGTCACCGTCTCGGCGACCGGCAGCGACAACGTCGGCGTCACCGGCATGACCCTCAAGATCGACGGCGTCCAGGTCGCGAGCTCGACGACCGGCGCGGTGTCCTACTCCTGGAACACCACCGGCCTCACCGCCGGTTCCAGCCACACGATCGTGGCGACCGCCAGCGACGCCTGCGGCAACGTCGGCACCTCCACCACCAAGACGGTCACCATCGGCTCTTCTTGCAGCGACACCACGCTGCCGACCGCGACCGTCACCGCGCCCGCTAACGGCGCCAGCGTCTCCGGCACGGTCACCGTCACCGCTTCCGGCACCGACAACGTCGCGGTCACCGCGATGACGCTGAAGGTCGACGGGACCCAGGTCGCCACCTCGACCAGCGGCTCGCTGTCGTACTCCTGGAACACCTCCGGCCTGACCGCCGGCTCCTCGCACACGCTGGTGGCCACCGCTTCCGACGCCTGTGGCAACACCCAGACGTCGGCGACCACCACGGTGACGATCGCCTCCACCTTCGTGAACCCGGTGGTGAACGGCTCCTTCGAGACCGGCGTGCCGCCCTCCTCGTGGACCGAGACCGGCACCTACGAGCAGTCGACCGGCACCGCGACCTCTTCCACCGGCGTGAGCGTCTCGCCCCAGAGCGGCACCAAGATGATGTGGATGGCCGGCTACAACAACGCCGACGACTACCTCTACCAGAACTTCACGGTGCCCAACGTGGCCGCCAACGTGACCCTTTCGTTCCAGACCAACATCAAGACGCTGGACGGCACGACCACCGCCTACGACAACTTCTACGCCGACGTCTACAACTCGGCCGGCACCACCCGCCTCGGCACGGTGGTGACGCTCAGCAACAAGAACGCCAGCTCCGGCTGGGTGGCGCGCACCGGCAGCCTCAACACCTGGAAGGGGCAGACGATCCGCCTGCGCTTCCACGCCACCAACGACGTCTCCAACGAGACCGACTTCTTCGTCGACAACGTCGTGGTGACCAGCCCCTAGTGATGGGAGCAGCCCTTCTGGCCGCCGTCGCGCTCTCCGGCGGCGGCCGTACGCCCACGCCAGCCGTGCTGGAGTGCCGGCTGGTCGCGGCGGAGAGTTACCGGGCCGGAAACAAGGTCCTGGTGCGCTTCGTGCTCGCGAACCGTGGCGAGCTTGAGGTGTCGGTGCTGACCTGGTACTCCCCGCTGGAGGGCCTGCTCGGGAACGTCTTCCGGGTCGTGGACGCGGCCGGCGCGGTCCGGCCGTACCAGGGGCCCATGGTCAAGCGGGGCGACCCCGAGGCCGACGAATACACGACCGTCCCGCCGAAGGGGGAGATCGCGGAAGAGGTCGATCTCGCCCTTGCCTACGACCTCACGGCGCCCGGCCGCTACACGGTGACGTTCGCCGGGCCCATCGCCGACCTCACCACGCCCGGCGCCATCCCGCGGCCGCGTGAGCGGCACCGCCCCTCGGCCATCCAACCCTGCACCGCCCGCTTCCAGATCGTCGACTAGAAGGAGGATTCCCCCATGACCCGATCGTTCCGAGCCGCCCTCGGCGGCCTCGCCCTCGCCGCACTCACGCTCGGCCTGCCCGCTTCGGCCCGCCCGCCGGTCCGCGAGGACGGCGCCGAGGTCGAGCTCGCAGCCGCCAAGGCGCAGCTCAGCACCACCGAGGACGTGAGCATCCGTTTCACGCTCACCAACACCGGCGCGCGGCCGATCTGGGTCTACCTCCCGGACACACCGCTCGGAGACATCGAGAACGACCTCTTCAGTGTCACCCGTAACGGGGAATCGGTGGCCTACCTGGGCATCGTCGCCAAGCGAGGCGAGCCGACCGAAGAGGACTTCGTGCGCATCGCTCCGGGCAAGTCGCGCTCGGCGGTGGTGGAGCTCACGTCGCTCTACGACATGTCGCAGCCCGGCGACTACGAGGTGCAGTACCGCGCGCCGTTCGCGCTCGGTGCGGAGACCGAGACGCTGGCCTCCGAGCCCATCCGGATGACGCTCACCGGCGAGGCGCGCCCCTCACCGGTGGAGGCGCGCTCGGGCCGCGCTCCGATGGCGGCGGCGGTCTACAGCAACTGCTCCGCCGACCAGGTCACCTTGCTGCAGCAGGCTCTTCCGGCCGCCCAGAACTACGCGGCCAGCGCCTATTCGTCGCTGAAGGGGACCGCCGGCACGCGCTACACCACCTGGTTCGGCGCCTACACCCAGGCCCGCTACGACGCCGTCAAGAGCCACTACTCGGCGATCAGCACGGCGCTGAACAACGAGACGATCGAGTTCGACTGCAAGTGCAAGAAGCAGTACTACGCCTACGTCTATCCCAACCAGCCGTACACGATCTACCTCTGCAAGGTCTTCTGGACCGCGCCCATGACCGGGACCGATTCCAAGGCCGGCACCATCATCCACGAGACCAGCCACTTCAACACGACCGCCGGCACCAACGACTGGGCCTACGGCCAGACGAACTGCAAGAACCTCGCGATCAGCGACCCGGCCAGGGCCGTGGACAACGCCGACAGCCACGAGTACTACGCGGAGAACACTCCGGCGCTTCCGTAGCCCCTCCTCCGCCGTCTGCCGCAAGGGCCCCCTTCCGGGGGCTCTTTTTTTTGGGGCCTCACCCTTGACGAATAGTTTCCCGGGAACTAGATTCCGTGGTGTTAATATCCCCGGACATCAACAACGAGGTGGAGAGATGAGCAGGAGCTCGATCGGACGTGGTGTGCTCGTTCTTCTGGCCATCGCCGGAGCCCTGGCGGTCAGCATCCCGGCAGGCGCCAAGGCGATCGCCAGGAGCACGCAGGAGAAACGGGTGGAGCGCGGCAAGCGCCTGGTGTGGTCGATCGGCTGCAACGACTGTCACACGCCGAAGAAGCTCGGGGCGAAGGGGCCGGAGCTCGACACCGAGCGGCTGCTCTCCGGCCATCGCCAGGGGGTGACGATGCCGCCGGCGCCGCCGCTGCCGCCCGGGCCCTGGAGGATCGTGGTCGGCGCCGAGCTGACCGCCTGGTCCGGACCGTGGGGCACCACCTACGCTCAGAACCTGACGCCGGACGTGCACACCGGCCTGGGCATCTGGACCGAGGAGATGTTCCTCAAGGCCCTGCGCACCGGCAAGCACATGGGGGTCTCGCGCCAGATCATGCCGCCGATGCCGTGGGACGTTTACGGCCGCCTGCCGGACGAGGACCTGAAGTCGATCTACGCCTACCTGCGGTCCATCCCGCCGGTGCGCAACCTGGTCCCCGACCCGGTCATCGTCGGTGGCCTGTAAAGGTCGAATTGGTAGTGGCGCGCCTGGCGCTTGCGCGCGAGGTCAAGGCGCACCGGTCGACGCTGGAGTAGGCTCTCCGCGTCGTGCCGGTGCAACGCAGAGATCGCGCGCAATGGCCTGGCGCCCTTTGGGTTTGGGCGGCACCGGGCCATCTGCGTTGTTGCCGCGCCTGCGTGGAGGGCCTACTCCGACGTGCGGCGCGGACGCCTAGCAGCTGGCCCGGTGGCGCTCCAAACGCCGCTACCAATTCGACCTTTACAGGCCACTAGGATCCGCTGTCGATTTCGGCGGGCCTCGTTCGACGTCTCATCAGAGGCGGACACGGACGACGGGCCGCCCTAAGGAGAGAGACATGAAGGTCCTGGTGTTCGTGAAGGCGACCAAGGAATCGGAAGCGGGGCAGATGCCCAGCGAGAAGATGCTGGCTGACATGGGGAATTTCAACGAGGAGCTGGTCAAGAACGGCATCATGCTGGCCGGCGAAGGCCTCCACCCGACCTCCAAGGGCAAGCGGATCCGCTTCTCGGGGAGCCAGAAGACGGTCATCGACGGCCCCTTCACCGAGACCAAGGAGCTGGTGGCCGGCTTCTGGATCTGGCAGGTGCGCTCGATGGACGAGGCCGTGGAGTGGCTCAAGCGCGCGCCCTTCCAGGATGGCGAGGAGGTCGAGATCCGGCCGGTCTTCGAGGCCGAGGACTTCGGCGCCGAGTTCACCCCCGAGCTGCGCGAGCAGGAGGAGCGGTTGAGGGCCGAAGTGGAGGCTCGTCAGAAGAAGGCGTAACCCTGGAGCCTGTTCGGGCGTAGAACAACGCGGGCCGGGCTCCTCCGGCCCGCGGAGGTTCTGTCGGATGGAAGGACTGGCGCAGGACGTTCGGCTCGCGTTCCGGGCCTTGCGGCGGAATCCGGGCTTCGCGACCGTGGTGGTGCTGACCCTCGGGCTGGGGATCGGCGCCAACACCGCGATCTTCTCGCTCCTTGACCAGGTGCTGCTGCGCAGCCTGCCGGTGCCCAATCCGGAACGGCTCGTCTTCCTGAACGCGCCCGGCGCGCGGTCGGGCCGCACCTCGACGCACACCGACCTGGTGGTCCCGATCTCCGAGCCGATGCTCAAGGCGCTCCGCGCCGGCAGCCAGGGGCTCGAGGGGATCGCCGGCTTCTACCAGACCGCGTTCCACGTCGGCAGCGGGCGCGACGCCGAGGAGGCGCAGGCGGAGATCGTGACCGGCGACTTCTTCCGCGTGCTCGGCGTCCGTCCGGCGGCCGGCCGGCTGCTGTCGGCGGAGGACGACGTCAAGCCGGGCGGCCACCCGGTGGTGGTGCTGAGCCACGAGTACTGGACGCGGCGCTTCCAGGCCGATCCCTCGATCGTCGGCAGGTCCCTCCAGGTGAACGGCAATCCGATGACCGTCGTGGGCGTCGCCCTGCGCGGCTTCCAGGGCGTCGAGGTGGGGACCTCCACCGACCTCTTCGCGCCGGCCTCGATGAAGGCCGTCCTGACCCCTGGGTGGGACGGGCTCGGCGACTGGCGCACCTACTGGCTGATCACCATCGCCCGCCTCAAGCCGGGTGTCGACGGCAAGGCCGTCCTGCCGCAGCTCAACGTCGTCTACGCCCAGGCGCTCCAGGAGGACCTGGCGCATCTGTCGGCCCGTTCGGAGGACTACAAGAAGCGGTTCCTGGGCAAGAAGCTGGTGCTGGTGCGCGGAGCCGGCGGCACCTCCGGCCTGCGCAGCCAGTTCTCGACGCCCTTGATCGTGCTGATGGGGATGGTCGGTCTGGTGCTGCTGATCGCCTGCGCGAACATCGCGAACCTCCTCCTGGCCCGCTCGGCGGCGCGCCAGAAGGAGATCGCGGTGCGGCTGGCGGTGGGGGCCGGGCGCGGCCACCTGATGCAGCAGCTCTTCGTGGAGAGCGCGCTGCTGGGGGTCCTGGGCGCGGCGGCCGGGGTCGGCTTCGCCTCCTTCAGCACCAAGCTGCTCCTGCGCGCGGTGCCGCTGACCGGCGCTCCGGCGCTCTCGGGAGCGATCGACCTGCGCCTCGCCCTCTTCGCGCTGGCGGCCGGCCTCTTCACCACGCTCCTCTTCGGCCTGGCCCCGGCGCTCTCGGCCACCCGGCCGGCGCTCTCGCTGGTCCTGCGCTCCGGCTCCGGGGGCCGCGTCGCCGGCTCCTCGGCGCGCTTCCGCAAGGGGCTGGTCGTCGCACAGGTGGCGCTCTCGCTGCTCCTCCTCATCGGCGCCGGGCTCTTCGTCCGCAGCCTCAAGAACCTGCTGGCCCTGGACCCCGGCTACCAGACCGAGCACGTCGCCACCTTCACGGTGAACCCGGCTCTCAGCGGCTACGACAGTGAGCGCGCCCGCGCGTTCCTCCTCCGGCTGCGCGAGTCGCTGGCCCGCCTGCCCGGCGTGCGATCGGCTTCGATGGCCGACATCGGCCTCCTGACCGGCAACGACTCCTCGAGCACGGTCCGGGTCGAGGGGTACACGCCGAAGGAGCAGGAGGACATGAACCCGAACACCAACCAGGTGGGTCCGGGCTTCTTCGAGACGCTGGGCATGACGATCCTGGCCGGGCGCGGCGTCGACGAGCGCGACGCGCCGAGCGCGCCGAAGGTGGCGGTCGTGAACGAAGCCTTCGCCCGCTACTTCTACAAGGATGCCGACGCGGTGGGCCGGCGCTTCGGCTGGGGGCGCACCAAGCAGGGCTACGAGGTGGAGATCGTCGGGGTGGTGCGCGACGGCAAGGAGCAGCGGCTGCGCGACGAGCCGCGCCGCTACGTCTACACCCCGCTGGCCCAGACCGAGATGCCGGGGGGAGCGACCTACTACGTGCGCGCGGCCGGCGCGCCCGAGGCCTTGATGAGCGCGGCGCGCCGCGCGGTGATGGAGGCGGACCCGGGGGTGCCGGTGACCGAGCTCAAGACGATGACGCGCCAGGTCGACGAGTCGCTCTTCACCGAGCGGCTGGTGGCGGGCCTCTCGGCGGCGTTCGGGCTGCTGGCGACGCTGCTGGCGGCGATCGGACTGTATGGGGTGACGAGCTGGTCGGTCACCCAGCGCACCCAGGAGATCGGCATCCGTATGGCGCTGGGCGCCGAGAAGACGAACGTCCTCGGGCTGGTGCTGCGCGAGGTCGGCCTGTTGACGGCGTTCGGGGTCGGCGCCGGGCTGCCCATCGCGCTGGTGCTGGGGCGGCTGATCCGCTCGCAGCTCTTCGGCATCTCCAGCGCCGACCCGCTGACGCTCCTCTCGGCGACCACCGCGCTGGCGCTGGTCACGCTGGTGGCCGGTTTCGTGCCGGCCCGCCGGGCGATGCGGGTGGAGCCGATCGTCGCCCTGAGATACGAATAAGCTGGCACGTCGCTTGCGGCCTCTACGGTGGTGCCGGGAGGCGCCTGTCATGAAGCGTTTGGGAAGTGTGCTCGCGATTCTGCCCCTGGCCGGGCTCGGCGCCTTCGGCCTGGCGGGTTGCGCGCACCACGGCTATGCCACCTACGACGACCAGCACCAGTATCAGGAACAGCGCCCCTCTTACGCCGAGCCGCGTCAGGGTTACCAGGAGCGCGGGGGACGGCGCGAGACGCTGCGCTCCCTGGCCCAGGAGCTCGACCAGAGCGTGCAGGAGCTCGGCCAGGCGCAGTCCTACGGACGTCGCGAGCGCGACGAGCGGAAGCTGCGCGACGGCGTCGAGGAGCTGATGAAGAAGAACGCGCGCTTCCAGGAGCGCCTGGAGCGCCGCGGCTCGCGCTCCGACCTGCGCGAGGACGTGAGCGACATGCGTGAGATCGCCAGCAAGCTGGGAGACCGGCTGCGCGACACGCGCGTCTCGCGCGAGGCCTGGAGCTCCTTCGGGCGCGTGCAGGAGATCCTGGGCCGCATGGACCAGGTGCTCTCCGAGCGCCGCGGCCGCGACCGCGACGACGACTGACCGATCCGGGCGCGGATAAGCTCCGCGCCCATGATCGTCCTCTCAGCGTTCGTCCTCGCCCTCCTCGCCGCAGCGCCGCCTTCGATCGAAGGCGAGTGGCTGCTGACCAACGACTACTTCGGCAACGACTACAGCACCCGCCTGGTGCTGGAAGTGAAGGGACAGGCCGTCTCCGGCACCCTGGCGCGGCCGGGGCGCAAGCTGCCCGTCAAGGGGACGGTGCAGGGGATCGCGCTGCGCTTCGAGGTGGAGGACGGCTCCGAGAAGAGCGCCTATGCGGGGCAGCTCGTCGACGGTCGCCTGGAGGGGACGGTTCTCCTGACCGGCGGGGACAGCCCGGCCAAGGAGCCGCCGCACCGGTGGCAGGCCCGCCGCTTCGCGGCCGACAAGCCGGCGGCGCCTCGCGTCCACGACTTCGAGCCCAAGGAGTTCCACCGCGTCTTCTCGGCCTCCATCCCTCCAGTGCTGCGCGTCTGGCCGGGGGACACGATCCGCAGCCGCACCGTGGACGCCGGCGGCGTGGACGAACGCGACCAGGCGCGGGTGCTGGGCGGCAACCCGCAGACCGGCCCCTTCTACGTGGAGGGCGCCATGCCCGGCGACACCCTGGTGGTGCAGGTGAAGAAGCTGCGCCTGAACCGCAGCTGGGCCGTCAGCGACGATGCCTTCGTCTCTCGCGCGCTCACGCCCGGCTACGCCGAGGACCACAAGCAGGAATGGAAGGACGTCTACTGGACGCTCGACCTGGCCGCCGGCACGGCCCGCCCCACCAAGCCGAGCGAGCGGCTGAAGGGCCTGGTGGTGCCGGTGAAGCCGATGCTCGGCTGCGTCGGCGTCGCGCCCGGCTTCGGCGGGGCTCCGGTCCGCACCGCCGACTCCGGCCGCTTCGGCGGCAACATGGACTTCAACGAGGTCGTCGAGGGCTCCACCGTCTATCTGCCGGTCGCGCAGCCGGGCGCGCTCCTCTACTTCGGCGACGGCCACGCGCTGCAGGGGGACGGCGAGCTGAACGGCAACGCGCTGGAGACCTCGCTGGCGGTGGAGGTCACGGTCGACCTCGTCAAAGAGAAGCGGATCGGCACGCCGCGGGTGGAGAACGCCACCCACGTCATGGCGATGGGGCTGGGCGGCTCGCTGGACGATGCCTTCCGCGAGGCCACCTCCGAGCTGGCCGCCTGGGTCGAGAAGGACTACGGCCTGAGCGGCGCCGAGGCGGCGATCCTGCTGGGAGCCACGATCGAATACGAGATCTCCGAGGTGGCCGACCGCAACGCCGGGGTGGTCGCCAAGGTGGCCAAGCGCTACCTGCCGGCTCCGAAGAAAAACTGAGCCGGGCTGTCGATCCGGCCGACCTCGCGCGTCGTGAGGACGGGACAAGGAGACTTCGATGCAGTACCTCCTGCTGATCTACTCCGATGAGAGCTACTGGCCTTCCATCACCGAGGAGGAGCGCCAGCGCTGGATGGCCGAGTACCGCGCGTTCACCGAGAGCATCCAGAAGAGCGGCCACTACAAGGCCGGACAGTCGCTCCAGCCGACGCGCAGCGCGCGCACGGTCCGGGTGCGGGACGGCCAGACGTTGGCCACCGACGGCCCGTTTGCCGAGACGGTCGAGCAGCTCGGCGGCTTCTACTGGATCGAGGCCAAGGACCTGGACGAGGCCGCGGCGATCGCCGCCCGCATTCCTTCGGCGCGCGGCGGCTCGATCGAGGTGCGGCCTATCGAGGTCTTCAAGCGGCCGTGAGGTACATGCTGCTCGTCTACACCGTCGAGCTGCCGCCGGGCGCCGCCGACCCGGTGGAGATGGAGCGGGTCTTCGCGGCGCACCGGGCGCTTATGGACGAGGCCGCGCAGCGCAAGGTGCTGGTGGCCGCCGAGCCTCTCCACGCCACCTCCACGGCCACCACGATCCGGAAGCGAGGCGACGCCTTCCTCACCGTCGACGGCCCGTTCGCCGAGACGGTGGAGCAGCTGGCCGGCTACTACATCCTCGACTGCGCCGACCTCGACGAGGCGATGGAGTGGGCCAGGCGGATCCCGACCGCCTGCGGCGGCGAGGAGGGGAGCATCGAGATCCGGCCGCTGGTCTGGCAGAAGGGTGACTGAGCCGATCGAGGCGGTCGAGGCGGTCTTCCGGGCCGAGTACGGCCGCGTCATCGCCGGGCTGATCCGCGTCTGTCGCTCCTTCGACCTGGCCGAGGACGCCATGCAGGACGCGCTCGCCTCGGCGCTGGCGCACTGGCCGGAGGAAGGGATCCCGCGGAACCCGGCCGCCTGGATCACCGCCGCCGCGCACCGCAAGCTGGTGGACTTCGCGCGGCGGGAGAAGACGCGCCTCGACAAGCAGGCGATGCTGCTCTACGAGCTCGAGCGGCCCTCCGAGGGGGAGGAGGGCGCGCTCTCGCCGACGTTTCCCGACGACCGGCTGCGCCTGATGCTGACCTGCTGCCATCCGGCGCTGAACGTCGACGCGCAGGTGGCGCTCACGCTGCGCACGCTGGGCGGACTGACCACCGCCGAGATCGCCCGCGCCTTCCTGTTGCCCGAGGCCACGATGGCGCAGCGGCTGGTCCGTGCCAAGGGGAAGATCCGCGACGCCGGCATCCCCTACGAGGTCCCCCCTCTCGAGGCGCTCCCGGAGCGCCTCTCGTCCGTCCTGGCCGTCCTCTACCTGGTGTTCAACGAGGGCTACGCCGCGACCGCCGGCGACAGCCTGGTGCGCAGCGACCTGGCCGCCGAGGCGATCAAGCTGGCCCGGACTCTGGGCGAGCTGCTCCCTGGCGAACCCGAAGCCACGGGTTTGCTGGCGCTGATGCTCCTGTCCGACGCCCGCCGCGCCGCGCGGGTCAGCTGCCGCGGCGAGCTGGTTCCTCTGGAGGAGCAGGACCGCTCGCTCTGGCGCCGCGACCAGATCGAGGAGGGGTTGGCGCTGCTGGACGAGGCGCTGGGCCGAAGCGCTCCGGGGCCCTATCAGGTGCAGGCGGCGATCGCCGCGCTGCACGCCCGCGCCGGCACCTCCGCCGAGACCGACTGGCCGGAGATCGAGGCGCTCTACGGGGTGCTGCTGCGCATGTCCCCCACGCCGGTGATCGCGCTGAACCACGCCGTGGCGGTGGCGATGAGCCGCGGCCTCGAGGAAGGCCTGGCGCTGGTGGAGCGCGCCGGCACGGGCGGGCGCCTGGAGGGCTACCGCCTCTATCACGCCGCCCGGGCCGACCTGCTGCGGCGGCTGGCCCGCTTCGACGAGGCGGCACCCGCCTACCAGAGGGCGCTGGAGCTGGCCACCAACCGCATCGAGAGGTCCTACCTGGAGCGCCGCCTGGAGAGCTGTCGATCCGCGCCCCCTCGCGCGTCGTAGGGGTGGAGGACGACATGACGACCCAAGCGACCGCGACGAGGGCCACGACCCAGGTCAAGCCCGTTCCCGACGGACACCACACGCTGACGCCTTACCTCTACGTGAAGGGCGCCGAGCGCGCCATGGACTTCTACGCCCGCGCCTTCGGCGCCCGGGAGATCTTCCACCTCGGCGGCGACGGAGGGCGGGTCATGCACGCCGAGCTGCGTGTCGGCGACTCGGTGCTCATGCTCTGCGACGAGGACCCGTCGCGCGGCATGAATGCTCCGAGCGGCACCGAGCGCCGGCCGGCTTCGGTGATGGTCTACCTGCCGGACGTGGACGAGGTCTTCGCGCGAGCGGTCGAGAACGGCGCCACCGCGCTGCGGCCCCCGGCCGACATGTTCTGGGGAGACCGCTTCTGCAGCCTGCGCGATCCGTTCGGCCACGAATGGTCGGTGGCCACGCACGTCGAAGACGTCCCCCCGGAGGAGATGCAGCGGCGCCTGGCCGCCGGCTGTGCCGCTTCTTCCGCCTAGCGCACTTTCCTCAGATAGCCGCCGACGTGCCCACCCCGCCGCCCGCAAGCGCCGGTGGCGGGGTGGGTGAAGTGGATGAGGTCGCGCGCCTCGCCCGTCGGGTGCACGTATTCCCCCTTCAGCTCGATCCGCTGCCCGCGCGCCACGTCCACCCAGACGCCACCGCAGCTCAGGTCGTGGACGACGTGCACCAGGCCGGCCGTGTCGACCGGCAGGTCGGGGTCGTCGCCGCGCGCCGGCGTCCGCCGCACGACCTCCAGGCGCACGTCCAGCTCCTCGAATTCCCGGCCGTTGGAGTGCCGTTTGCGGACCGGCGCGCTCTCCACCACCGCGATCGCGGTGATCTCCAGGTGAGGGCTCTTGCGCGGCGCCCGGCGGCGCGACTTCGCCTCGGCGCCGGAGCCGATGAGGAGCAGGGCGGTGATCAGGGCCAACGTCTTCTTCATCACTCCACCTTGAAGCGCCGGCCGTAGCGCGCCTGGAGCTCGGCCGCATCCATGATCACCGGTCCCGATCCGGTCGGCGAGCCGTCCCAGTCGGTCCACTCTTCCACCTTGCCCGGTACGTAGAGCGGGTTGTAGGAGAGGCCGAGCACCCGGAGGTTGGGCAGGCCGGCCGCCGAGGCCAGCGCTTCGGCGCCGGCTTCCCCGACGCCGTTCTCGGCCAGGTCCAGGGAGCTCAACCGTGGCAGCTTCGTGGAGCGCGCCAGCGCGATGGCGCCGGCGTCGCCGACGGCGTTCTTCCTCAGGTCCAGCCGCCTCAGCTCGCCGAGGTGATCCGAGGCCGCCAGCGCCGCGGCGCCGGCGTCGATCGTCCCGGTGTCGGACAGCTCGAGCGACCGGAGCTCGCCGACGTAGGGCGACCCCCCGAGCGCCTCCACCCCCTCGCGCAGGTCGTTCCCGGCGAGCACCAGACGGGTGACGCTGGCGAGCACCGGCGAGACCGCCAGCGCCCGCGCTCCCGGGACGCCGATTCCGCAGCGCGCGAGGTTCAGGTCCTGGACTCCACGCAGGTGCGGCGAGGCGGCCAGCACGGCCGCCCCCTCGTCGCCGAGCGCGTTGTCGTAGAGCTCCAGCCGCTGCAACCCCCCCAGGTAGGGCGAGGAGAAGAGGGCGGTCAGGCCTTCGTCGCCGATCCCCTTCATGGAGAGAGCGCTCAGACGGGAGAGCTCCGGCATGGCGAGCAGGCGCGCCAGCGCGCTCGCCGGGAGGTCGAGGGCCAGCTCCCGGACCGGCGCCGTGGCGAAGACCTCGGCGGCGCGCTCGACGAAGTCCGCGCCGCCGACCGAGAGCGCTTCGGGGAGGCCGCGCCGGCAGAAGACGCTCATCCCCTTGATCGCCGGCAGCCAGGCTTCGGGGCCGAGCGCCTTCGCCAGCTCCTGGGACCGCTGCAAGAGGGCCCAGGGGCGTTCCGCCGGCGACAGCCGGTCCAGCGCGACCTGCACCGCGATGAGCTCCCCGCGCGGGTCACCGCGGGCCGTCAGGAGCTCGGCATAGGCGAGGCGCGGCGCGTCGTCGTCCGGGGCCGCGATGACCGCAGCCAGCAGCCTCTCCTCCTCGTTCATGCGGCCTCCCAAGGGGTGGGATCATCTCGCGCTCCGATGCCGCGAACGCTTGGACGCGATCGACTCGAGCCGACGACGGACGGCAGCGTCGTCCTCCTCTCGCTGCGCCCCAAGCCCTGGGCGGCGCGCCAGGAGGCCGGGCCGGGAGTGAGCGTGCGCGCCGGCACCGCCGTGCGCTGGGACGACGAGCTCTTCGAGCTGCTGCGGGTCGAGCCGCGCGCCGGCGGCGGCTACCGATACGTGCTGGTGCCCTGGGACGAGCGGCAGATCATGTGGTCGCAGGCCGAGTACAGCGGCGCTGAGGACGCGCTCCCGGCGGCCGCGCCCCTGGGCTCGGCCGCACCGGAGGCGGCCAGGGGCGCGCCGACGTCGCGCTGGGGCGCGCTCCCGCAGCCGGTCCGGGTGCTCGTCCTCGGCTTCGTGCCGGCGGTCCTCCTCGGCTGGTTCTTCCCCTTCCGCGTCATGGGCGAGGGGATGTCGGCGCTGGTGCACGAGCTCGGTCACACGCTGGTCGCCTGGTTCTTCGGCTGCAGCGCGCTGCCGGCGGTCTTCCTGACGATCGCCTTCGAGCAGAGCCGCGCGATCGCGGCGCTGGTCTGGGCCGGCCTCGCCTACGCGGCGTTCCGCTATCGGCAGGCGCCGCGCTGGAACGTGGCGTTGGCCGCCGCGGCGCTGCTCTACCCCTTCGTGGCCTTCACCGGCGCGCACGTGACGGCCTTCGACCTCGGCGGGCATCTCGCCGAGCTGGCGGTCGCCGCCTGGGCGTTCCGGCGCGCGGTGAACGAGGACGCGCTCGAGTGGGAGCGGCCGGTCTGGGCCTTCTTCGCCTTCTACCTGACCGCGCGCAACCTGAAGCTCTTCGCCGGCGTCGCCACCAGCGAGGTGGCCCGCAACGAGTACCTGACGGTCGCGATCACCGGCGAGAACGACATCGCCAAGGTCGCCGCCACGACCGGGATACCGCTGGCGTCGCTCTCGGCGCTGCTGGCGATCCTCTTCGTGGCGGTGCCTCTGACCTCGCTGGTGCTCTCGCTGCGGGCCGCCCTGCGCGACGCCTGACGCGCGCGCTCAGCCGGCGCGCTTGCGGGTGGCGGCCGCCTTCCTGGCCGCGGCCGAACGCTCCGTCTTCGTGCGTTTCCGCGCCGCGCTCTTGGCTTGCCGCGAGAGCGCGGTCTTCGAGGCCGCGCTCGTCCCCTCGCGCTTCAGCGCCTTCGAGGACGCGCGGGAACGCGTCGCCGACGTGCTTCGCGAGCCGGAGGCGCCCTTCTTCACGTCGCGGGTCGCCTGCTTGCGCGTCTCCGCCGACGCCTTGCCCTTCTTGGGCGCCGCCAGCTTCACACCGGCGCGGCGGGCCTTGGAGAGCCCGATCGCGATCGCCTGCTTCGCGGAGCGGGCACCGTGCTTGCCTTCGCGGATGTGGTCCATCTCCTCGTGCACGAACTCGCCCGCCTGGGTGCTCGCCGACTTGCCTTGGCGTTTGTCCTTCCTGGCTCGTTCGAGGGTTTCTTTCTCGGGCATGAGAGACCTCCACCGGATCTCGCAGCAAGAGAGGTGCCCGGTGCGGCTAGCGTTCGGCGCGAAGGCGGATCGCCCGCAACCACATGCGGCGGATGACGGCGCTGCCCGGATAGATGACCCGCCAGTAGCGGGAGAAGCGGCGCCGGGCCAGCGGGTCGGTGGCGTAGACGCGCGTCTCGGTGACGAGGTCGGTGCCGCCGCCGGCCGCCTCCAGCCGGAAGTTCATCATCGCCTTGGCATATCCCGGCCCGCTCAGCGTCAGGAGCCATTGCGGCGTCACCGGCCTGGGGCGGCGGAACCCTTCCGGGGCCAGCACCAGCGTGCCCAGCACGATCTCGCGCGGCGCCTCCTCGGCCAGGACCAGGAACGAGGTGCGCGTCGCCACCTCCAGGATCGGCGTGCGGGCGGGGACGTTCAGGATGCTCTCCGGCCCGGGCCGCCCGAAGCGCCGCAGGTAGGTGAGCGTCTGGAAGAAGGTGATCTCGTCGGCGGTCACCGCCCTCAGCGCGGCGTAGACGGCGTCGGGCGCGGCGCTCACGTGGGTGACGTGGCGTTCGCAGAACTGGTAGGCCGGGAGGATCTCGTCGAGGTGGCTGCGCGGCGGGGCGGCGCGGTGCTCGCGGTCCGGCAGCGCGAAGCCGAGGGCCACCAGGAGGAGCGCCGCTCCGCAGGCCAGCATTCCCGGAGCGCGGGAGCGGCGCAGGAAGCGGGGCGGCCTGGGCAGCGCCGCCAGGCCCAGCGCGCCGATCGCGAGCCCGCCCCAGACGAGCGCCATCGGCAGCAGATCGGCGAGGTCGCAGGCGGACATGGGTTCGGCAGAGAATGCCTCATGCGCTTCCCGCTACGCTGGAAACTCTCCGTCGCCGTTCTCCTGCTCACGCCGCGCCCGTCGCCGGCCGCGCCTCCGCCGGGGATCCGCGAGTTCCGGCGCGCGCACGAGGAGGCGATCGTGAAGGAGCTCGCCGAGCTGGTCGCGCTGCCGAACGTGGCGAGCGACGGGCCAGGCGTGGAGCGGAACGCCGAGCGGCTCGTCGCCATGCTGAAGAAGCGCGGGCTGGCGCCGCGGCTCTTGCGGGTGGAGGGCGCGCCGCCGGCCGTCTTCGGGGAGCGCCGGGTGCCGGGCGCGAAGAGCACCGTGCTCCTCTACGCGCACTACGACGGGCAGCCGGCGGTGGCCGCCGAGTGGCAGACGCCTCCCTGGACGCCGGTCCTGCGGCTGGCCGGCCGCGAGGTGCCGCTGGCCGCGCCGTTCGACCCGGAGGCGCGCCTCCACGGGCGCTCCTCGTCCGACGACAAGGCGCCGATCGTGGCGATGCTGGCCGCGCTCGACGCGCTGGCGGCGTCAGGCCGGGCGCCGGCCGTGAACCTGAAGCTGCTCTTCGAGGGGGAAGAGGAGAAGGGCTCGCCGCACCTGCGCGAGCTGCTGGGCCGGCATCGCGAGCTCCTGGCCTGCGACCTGCTGCTCCTCTGCGACGGGCCGGTGCACCAGTCGCGCCGCCCGCTGCTCTACCTGGGCGCGCGCGGCGTCACCGACCTGGAGGTGACGGTCTACGGCCCGTCGAAGGCGCTCCACAGCGGCCACTACGGGAGCTGGGCCCCGAATCCGGCGCTGCTGCTGGCGCACCTCCTGGCCTCGCTGCGCGGCGCCGACGGCACCGTGCTGGTGCGCGGGTTCCAGGAGGACGTGCGGCCGCCCACTGCCGCCGAGCGGAGCGCCGCGGCGGCGGCCCCCGACGTGGAGGCGGAGCTGCGCGCCTCGCTGGGGCTCGCCGCCGACCCGAAGACGCCGCCCCTGGCCGAGGGGCTGCTGCTGCCGGCCATCAACGTCCGCGGGATGAGCGCCGGCCACGTCGGAGCGGAGGCGCAGAACGCGGTGCCCACCGAGGCGCGGGCCTCGCTGGACTTCCGCCTGGTCCCCGACCAGACGCCGGAGAACGTCCGGCGCCGCGTGGAGGAGCACCTCGCCGCCGGCGGCTGGACGGTGGTGCACGAGGCGCCGGGCGCCGAGGCGCGCGCCCGTCCCCGCCTGGTGCTTCTTCAGTGGGGGCACGGCTACCCGCCGGCTCGCACGCCGCTCGACGCGCCGGCGGCGCAGCGGGTGGTGAGGGTCGCCCGCCAGGCGCTCGGCGACGTGGTGGTGCTGCCGACGCTCGGCGGCAGCATCCCGATGTACGTCTTCCAGGAGGTGCTGGGAGCTCCGGTGGTGGGCGTGCCGATCGTGAACCACGACAACAACCAGCACGCCGCCAACGAGAACCTGCGGCTGCAGAACCTCTGGGACGGTCTGGAGCTCTTCGCCGCGCTCTTCCTGGAGCTCTGAACGTCAGGCCAGCGCGCTCCAGCCGGCCAGCGCCGCTTCCTGGACCTCGCGGGTCCAGGGGGCGCCGGCGGTCTCGCGCCCTCGGCGGAGGAACGCCGCGATCGCCGCAGGCGAGTGGCGCCTCTGCAGCTCCGTGCGCACCTCCTCGGGGGTGCGGCGCGCCGCGCTGGCGCCCGCCGCGGCGCAGGCCTCGGCGAAGAGGGCGCGCCACAGCTCCCCCTCCGCTCCGTGCATGCGCGGGTGCGCCGCCAGGATCTTCTCCAGCGGCAGGAGGGTCGCGACCTTGCCGACCACGATCGCCGCGCCGCCGTCGAGGTAGGGCGCCAGGGCGGCGTGCGCCAGGCGCAACGCCGCGGCGCGCCCGTCCTTCAGGAAACGCTCGCGGTCGCCGGTGTGCTCCTCGACCCGGTGGAAGAGCTCGGCGTCCTCGACGTCGCAGGCCACCACGCGCGTCCGGAGCTCGACCGTTGCCTCTCCTCGCGTCCCACGCACCCGCACCAGCCAGGCCCAGCCGGTGTGCGGCACCAGCCCCAATCCCACCACGCTAGGAGGGTACGCCGGCGCGGGCGATCAGCTCCTCCAGCGAGGCCATCTCGACCGGCTTGGTGAGGTGCGCGTCGAAGCCGGCGGCCATCGAGCGACGCCGGTCTTCGGGCTGACCGTAGCCGGAGAGCGCCACCAGCAGGATCGAGGGGCCGAGCTGCGCGCGTACCCGGCGGGCGATGTCGTAGCCGTCCAGCGAGGGAAGCCCGATGTCGACGATGGCGACGTCGGGGCGCGTGGCCAGGATCCGCTCGAGCCCGTCGGCCCCGTCGTCGGCGCCCTCGACCGTGTGACCGGAGGCGGAGAGCATCATCTCCAGCGCGGCCCGGATGATGCCGTGATCCTCGACCACCACGATGCGGCGCGGAGCAGCGACCGTCGTGGGCGCCAGCGCCTCGCGCCGCGGGAGCGCCGAGGCCACCGGGAGCCGCACGATGAACTCGCTGCCACGCCCCAGGCCGGCGCTGTCGACCGAGACCGTGCCGCCGTGGAGCTCGACCAGCGACTTCACCAGCGTCAGTCCGATCCCCATCCCTCCCTGCGAGCGGTCCAGCGTGCCCGGCGCCTGCACGAAGAGCTCGAAGACGCGCGGCAGCATCTGCGGCTCGATGCCGACGCCGGTGTCGGAGATGCGCGCGACCGCCAGGCCCCCTTCGCGCCGGAGAGCGACGCGGACCTGCCCCTCGGGAGGCGTGTACTTGATCGCGTTGGTGACCAGGTTGTTGAGGACCTGCTCCAGTCGCACCGCATCGCCGTCGACCATCAGCGGCCCGGCGGGCAGCGCGACCGCCAGCTCCAGCTCCTGGGCGACGGCCGTGGCGCGGAGCACGTCGGTGCAGCGCCGCGCCACCTCGACGAGGTCGACCGGCTGCCGCTCCAGCGAGATCTTGCCGGAGGTGATGCGGGAGACGTCGAGCAGGTCGTCGACCAGGCGGCAGAGGTGATGGGTCTGGCGCTGGATGACGGCGCGCTCGTGAGCGAACGCCTGCCCGTCCTTGCGCTGCATCAGCTCGGTGGTGGTGAGGATCGCCGCCAGCGGGTTGCGCAGCTCGTGCCCCAGCATCGCCAGGAACTGGTCGCGCTCGCTCACCCGCTGCTCCTGCTCGTCCAGCAGTGCGCGCACCTGGTACTGCCGCAGGCGCGCCCCCAGCGCGGCACGGGCGGCGCTGACCAGCGTCGACTTCATGACCGGGCGCTCCAGGAAGGTGAGGTTGCCGAGAGCCGGGAGCTTGGGGCTCTGACGCCCCGGCCCGGGCGCGAGGCCGAGCACCACGAAGGGCAGGTCCGACCAGGCGGGCTGCGCCGAAAGCAGCACCAGCAGCGGCGGGAGGTCGCTCCCCAGGAGCACCTCCTCGGCCACCACCACGGCTCCGGCGCCTTCCCCGACGGCCCGGGTCAGCCCGGCGAGGTCGCCGGCCGCCTCGCAAGGCAGCCCAGCCTGCCGCAGCGCCTCGAGGGTGAGCCTGGCATCCCGTGAGCTGGTCGCGAGAACCAGGATGCGCCGTTCGACGTCGGCGCTCTCGCTCATGCCATCGTGGAGGAGCCGGGCTCGTGAATGAACGGCACGCCGGTGAGGACGCCGCGGAACTCTCGGAGGGGCTCGCTCAGGGTGATCTCTCCGTCCTCCAGACAGAGCTCCCGGATGGATCGGTCGTGCGGGCCGCTGCGCTTCTTCACCACCGAAAGCGCCTTGCGGACCTCGCCGCGCGCCTCGAAGTATCGGAAGACGACCACGGTGTCGGCCACGTAGCTGACCTCGATCTGGCTGGTGGGGAGCGCGCTGACCATGCCCATCTGGGCCACGGTCGAGATGATGACGACGCCGCGCTGCCGCAGGTAGGTGAAGAGCTCGTGGAGGTGGACGCTCAGCATCCTTTCCTCCGGCATGGCGCTCAGGTAGCCGTTGAGGCTGTCGATCACCACCATCCTGACGCCGTCGTGCTCGACGAGGCTGCGCACCCGCTGGGCGAACTCGCCGGGACTCACCTCGGCGGGGTCCACCTGCGAGACGAGCAGCGCTCCGCTCTCCATGAGCCGCCGCAGCGGGGTGCCGAGCCCCTCGGAGCGCGCGACCAGCGTGCCGAGCCCCTCGTCGAAGGCGAAGATGGCCGCCTTCTCGCCGCGCTCCGCCGACGTCCCGGCGCACTTCATCGCGATCGCCGACTTGCCGCTGCCGGCCGGGCCCAGGAAGAGAGATGAGGTGCCGCGGTCGAGGCCGCCCCCGAGCACCTGGTCGAGCTGCTCGAGGCCGGTGCTGGCCGCCTCCCGGACGTAGCCGACGTGGTGCTCGGCGGCCACCAGCCGCGGGAACACCACCAGGCCGCCGCGCTCGATCTTGAAGTCGTGGAAGCCGCCGCGGTACTTGACCGCGCGCAGCTTCACGACGTTCAGCCGCCGCCGCTCGGAGCCGTAGGTGGGCGCCAGGTTCTGCAGCACCACCACGCCGTTCACGATGCTGCGCAGGGCGCTGTCCTTCGCCTCGAACGACTGATCCTCCAGCATCAGCACCGTGGAGCGCTGGGCGGTGAAGAAATCCTTCAAGGCCATCACCTGCCGGCGGAAACGGAGGGAGCTCTCGGCCAGGAGCTGGATCTCGGTGAGGGAGTCGATGACCACGCGCTGCGGCCGGACGCGCTCGATGGCGTCCAGCATCCGCCGGGTCGTCTCCTGCAGCTCCACCTGCGAGGGATGGAAGAAGGTGTTCTCCTCGTCCATGGGCAGCTCGGTCGGCAAAGAGAGGAGCTCGATGCCCTCCAGCGACCAGCCGTGCGACCGCGCCACGGAGTCGAGCTCCTCCTTCGTCTCGGAGAGCGTCACGTAGACGCCGCGCTCGCCGGCGTCGCGCCCGGCCATCAGGAACTGGAGCGCCAGGGTCGTCTTGCCGGCCCCCGGATCTCCCTGGATCAGGTAGACGCGGCTGCGCGGGAACCCGCCACCCAGCACGTCGTCCAGCCCCTCGACGCCGGTCGCGGCCCTCTCGGTGACAGTCCCGTCCACGCCTCGATTCTAGCGAGCGGCGGCCGTCTGTGGTCGAGACGATCCCTCGGTGCTTCACAATGTGACGTCGCCGCTCCACCGCGGCGCCGATCGCCCGACTTGAGACAGTTCCCGTTCCCCGATCGTCCGCGCCTCTGGGGCGTCGCCGTCTCGCACTACCAGGTCGAGGGAGGGGACACCTGCGACTGGACGGCCTGGGAAGCCGCCGGCAGGGCGCACGAGCCGTGCGGCGACGCGATGGGCTCCTGGCAGCGCTACGAGGAGGACGCCGCGCTGGCGGCGTCGCTGGGGTCCAACGCGTTCCGGTTCTCGGTCTCCTGGAGCCGCGTGGAGCCGGAGCCGGGCCGCTGGGACGACGAGGCGCTGGCGCGCTACCGCCGGCTGGTCGACCGCCTCGAGGCGCTCGGGCTGGAACCGATCGTCACGCTCTTCCACTACACGCACCCGGCCTGGTTCCACGAGCGCACGCCCTGGACCTCGCCGCGCTCGGTAGACGCGTTCACCCGCTTCGCCGCCCGCACCGCCGAGGCGCTCGGGCCGGCGGTGCGCCTCTACACGGTCCTCAACGAGCCGCTGGTCTCGGTGCTGGGCGGCTACCTCGACGCGCGCATCCCTCCGGGTCTCTCCGATGCCGGCGCGGCGCGCAAGGCGCTCGACCACATGCTGGCGGCGCACGCCGCCTCGGCCGCGGCGATTCGCGAGAGGAACCCCGGCGCGGCGATCGGCATCGCCCACAACGTGATGGGCTTCGCCCCCTGCCGGCCGCGCCATCCGCTGGACCGCTGGCTGGCGCGCAAGGGGCACCGCTTCTACAACCTGGCGCTGCCGGAGGCGTTCCTGACCGGGCGCCTCGACCTGCGGCTGCCCGGCATGGACCTGCGCAGCCGGCGGCCCGAGCTGGTCGGCTCGCTGGACGTCCTGGGGGTGAACTACTACTCGCGCCTCCACCTGCGCTGTCCGGGGCGCCGGCGCTTCCTGGGGGACTTCGGCTACGAGGACCGCAGCGGACGCGGGCTGACCGACCTGGGGTGGGAGGTCGTGCCCGAGCTGCTGACCGAGCTCCTCCTGGAGCTGGCGCCGCTGGGGCTACCGATGCTGATCACCGAGAACGGCCTGGCGGACGCGTCGGACGCGCGCCGCGCGGAGTACCTGCGGGAGCACGTCGCGGCGGTCCTCGAGGCCGAGCGCAGCGGCGCGCCGGTGAGCGGCTACCTGCACTGGTCGCTGCTCGACAACTTCGAGTGGCTGGAGGGCTACGCGCCGCGCTTCGGGCTCGTCGAGGTGGACCGCAGCACCATGGCCCGCCGGCCGCGCCCCTCGGCCGAGGTCTTCCGCGAGCTGGGCGCTGACTACCTGAGCCGGCCGTAACGCCGGAGCAGGTCGACCAGCCGGTCCAGCGGCAACGCCGCGGCGGTGCGGCCGTTGCCGGTGACGGTGGTGGCTGTCGTCAGCGAGTTCAGGATGGCTTCCTCGGTGGCCTCGATCGCGGCCAGGAAGAGCGGCGACATCGCGTCGTTGGGCAGGACGGTGACCGTGCGCGGCGCGGTCCGGCCGTGCGGCACCCGCAGCGAGGCCTCGGTGGAGAACGCGATCGCGTAGTCGCCCGAGCCGTTGTCGCCGGAGGCGCCGGTGCGGGCCAGGCCCAGCATCGCGCGAGCGGCCAGCCGCTTCAGGTTGCGCGCGTCGGCGGGGGCGTCGGTGGCCAGGACGATGATGACCGAGCCCTTCGCCGAGCTCTCGGCGGCCGCGAGCTCGCGCCCCACCGGCACGCCGTCCACCAGCAGCGAGCCGCCGAAGTTCGTCTGTACCAGGACGCCGACCGTGTAGCCGGCCGGCACCTTCCGCGAGGCGGTGCCGATCCCGCCCTTGAAACCGAAGGCGATGGTGCCGGTGCCGGCGCCGACGCTCCCTTCGGTGACCGGGCCGTCCCCCGCGGCGCGGATCGCCTCCAGCACGTGCTCGCGCCTGATCGGGCGCGCCCGGATGTCGGAGAGGCGGCCGTCGTTCGTCTCGGCCACCAGCGCGTTGACCGAGCGCACCTCCTCGTTGCCCGGCAGCCCCAGCACGTAGTCGAGCAACGCGTCGGCGGCGCGCGGGACGCTGAGGGTGCCGGTCAGGACGATCGGCGTCTCGATCTCGCCGAGCTCCTCCACCTGGGTGGAGCCCATCAGCTTGCCGAAGCCGTTGCCGACGAAGACCGCGCCCGGCACCTTCTCCTGGAACAGGTTCCCGCCGTGCGGCAGCACCGCGGTGACCCCGGTGCGGACCGCCTCTCCCTCCACCACCGTGCGGTGGCCGACCCGCACGCCGGCGACGTCGGTGATGGCGTTCCGAGGCCCGGTCGGCAGGGCGCCGATCACCACCCCGAGCTCGCGGAGCCGCTGGCGCGGGGGCTCGGCGGCGAGGGCGAGGAGCGGCGCCAGGACCAGCCCCGCGGCCGCCGTTCTTTTACCTCCGGCCATGCGCGCCGATGTTAGAGTCGCTGGGTCTCAACCGGCCCATTTCAACGAACCCTCCGGACGAAAAAGGAGCAACGGATGGAGCGCACCTTCCGCCTCGGCTCGTGGGTCATGGTCCTCGGCCTGGCCGCCTCGGCACCCCTGGCCTTCGCCCAATCGCAGGCGACGACCGGCGTGATCGAAGGGACGGTACAGGACGAGACCGGAGCGCCGCTGCCCGGCGCCACCGTCAGCCTCAAGAACACCGCCACCAACTTCGAGCAGACCGCCGTCACCATCAGCAACGGCCGCTTCCGCGGCGTCCTCCTCCCGCTCGGACCGTACCGGATCACGGTGACGCTGTCGGGCTTCTCCAAGCTGGTGCGGGAGGGGATCACGCTGGCGCTCGGCCAGACGCTCAACCTCACGCTCCCGCTCAAGGTCTCGGCGGTCGCCGAGCAGGTGATCGTCACCGGCGAGAACCCCGTGGTGGAGACGACGCGCGCCGAGGGCTCCACCCGCATCGCCCCCGAGGCGGTGAAGGGACTGCCCAACAACGGCCGCAACTTCCTGGACTTTACGAAGCTGACGCCGGGTGTGACGCTGGTGCAGGGCCCGGACGGCGACGAGCTCTCGGTGAACGGGCAGAAGGGCATCCAGAACAACGTCTCGGTCGACGGGGCCGACTTCAACAACCCGTTCTTCGGCGAGCAGCGCGGAGGGCAGCGCCCCGCCTTCACCTTCAACCTCGACGCCGTGCAGGAAGTCGTGGTGGTCGCCGACGGCGCGAACGCCGAGTTCGGCCGCTCGTCCTCCGGCTTCGTGAACGTGGTGACGAAGTCGGGTACCAACGATTTCCACGGCTCGGCGCACGGCTACTTCAAGAACGACAGCCTCTCGGCGCCCCCGAAACGGGCCGACGGCACCGACAAGCCCGAATACGACTCCGACCAGGTGCAGGCGGGGGCGACGATGGGCGGCCCCTTGGTGAAGGACAGGCTCTTCTTCTTCACCTCCTTCGACTATCAGCGAGGCCGCTCCACCAAGCAGAACGAGCCCGGCCGGATCGAGCAGCGCGTGCTCGACTACTTCACGACGCTCGGCTACCCGGACGAGAACGCGCCCATCGACCGGACCAACGACGCCAAGGCCTTCCTGGCGAAGATCGATTGGAACGTCAGCGACAAGCACCTGGTCTCGCTGCGCTACAACCACACCTGGTCGAAGCAGGAGAACGGCACCTTCGACGTCGACTCCTGGGGCGTCAGCGCGAACGCCTCCGAGCAGGACCGGTCGAACACGATCTCCGGCTCGGTGATCTCGAACTTCTCCGGCACCCTGCTCAACGAGTTCCGCGCGCAGTTCTCGCGGGAGGACCGCCCGCGCCCCTACAACCACCAGAACATCACCGGCCAGAACCGGCCGCTCCCGGACACGGCCTTCGACTTCGGCCGCTCCTACCGGTTCGGCATGCCGTTCTTCATCCCGATCACCTACTACGACACCCGGATCCAGTTCAACGACAACATCACCTACCTGGCCGGCAAGCACGAGATCAAGGCCGGCTTCGAGTACAACCGCGTGGAGTCGAAGCAGACGTTCCTAGGGTTCGCCAACGGCCGCTACATCTTCGACTCCACGGACGGTTTCCTCGCCTACACGCAGAACCCCAGGTTCGTCGAGTGCGCGACCACCGCGACCGGTTTCCCCAGCACCACGTCGGCCACCGGACAGTGCCCGGCCAGCGCGCCGTTCATCGTCGGCCCGCTTCTCCTCTATCTCCAGTTCGCCGGCGTGAACGGGCTCACCGCGGAGCAGGCCGGGACGCAGTCCATCCCGCAGCACGAGCCGGCGGTCTTCATCCAGGACAAGTGGCAGCCGACGCCGAACCTGACCATACAGGCCGGGCTCCGCTGGGAGGCGCAGATCGAGCCCGACCCGATCACGCCGCCCGACCAGGTCTTCTTCGCGCCGTACATCGGGCAGACCTCGTTCGGTCAGAGGTTCCCCTCCGACGGGACGCTGCCGTCCGACAAGAGCATGTGGCAGCCGCGCCTGGGCATCACCTGGGATCCGACGAACGACGGCCGGACGGTCGTCCGCGCGACCGGCGGCATCTTCTACGCGCGCATCCCGGGGCTGGTCCTGGCGTCGGTCCGCTCGACCAATGGGAGCATCGGCTACAACGAGTTCCGGGCCAGCTTCTTCAACGGTTTCGGCGTGACGCCCCCGACCTACCCGAACCTGATCAACGTCCCGGTGACGCGGTATCCCGACCACCCGGAGGTCCACGTCTTCAACTCCGACTTCCAGAACCCGAAGACGGTTGCCGCGAGCATCGGCGTCGAACGCGAGGTGGCGAGGGAGTTCGACGTCCTCCTGAAGTACAACTACGCCAAGACCACGCACCTCACCCGCTTCCTCAACCTCAACGACCCGCTGCTCGGCAACGGGACGGTCGGCCCGTGGTCGACCGGGCTCCCCGACGCCAACGGCGGGCACACCAACGGCATCAGCACGCTCTACGTGCACTCCTCCACCGGACGCTCGCTCTACCAGGGCCTGACGTTCGGCTTCAGCAAGCGGTTCTCGAGCCACTACGGCTTCCAGCTCAACTACACGCTCTCCTGGGACAAGTCCGACGACGACAATGAGCGCGACCCGTTCACCTTCCGCTACGCCCAGATCACCGACCTCGAGGCCGAGTACGGCTACTCGGACCGCGACCAGCGGCACCGCCTCAACGGCTACTTCCTCTGGGAGGCGCCGGGGGCGATCAACCTGAACGTCCGCTACTCGTACCGCTCGGCGCAGCCCCAGTCGCTCACCCGGACGGGCGCGGTCGCGCAGACGCCCCAGGCCCGCATCAACCCGGACGGCACGGTCACGCAGCGCAACACCGGCCGCAAGGACAACGAGTTCTCCTCGCTCGACCTCCGCATCAGCCGGCCGTTCACGTTCGGCGTCGTCACCGTCGAGCCGATCTTCGAGGTCTTCAACCTCTTCAACGCGAAGAACACGCGCGCTCCCGAGGTCACCAACCTGATCTTCAACTTCGACGGCACCGTTCAGAGCGGCTCCGGCGACCCGCGCCAGGTGCAGCTAGGCCTCCGCATCGCGTACTGAGCGGACGTGCGGCGAGGGGTGGGCTAGCGCCCACCCCTCGCGGGGTCGAGCGGCGCGCTCGACCGAGGGTGAGCAAAGGTCGAGCATCACGTCGTGACACTTCGCTAGACCGTTCATTCTTTCAATAATTTTTTCTGTTCTTTTCGGTTGACGTGGCCGGATACCGGCGCTACGTTGCCCTCGCCTCCAACTCGGGTCGCCCACACGGCCCACACGGGAAAGTGAAAGGAGTCCTATCGTGAAGAAGCTCGTGCTCTCTCTGGCTGCGACTCTGCTCGCCGCTCCGGCCTTCGCCGGCGCCGACCTCAACGGCCCCCACTGGAGCCTCCACCTGATCGGCAAGCCGAAGAACGTGCAACCCGGCAACGGCTGGGACAGCAACGGCCGCTCCATCATGGTGCCGCTCAAGAACGTCAACAGCCGCGCCGAGCTGGTCTGCCCGGCCGACACCGACGCGGTGTTCGTGGACGACATCGCTCCGCGCTTCCAGAGCTCGGAGCCGACCGGCGCCAAGATCTACTGGGTCTCCGGCGACCACTTCGAGGTCCTCGACCGCGACGCCACCGACAACAACGGCGCCAAGGTCATGATCCCCACGGTGGACGACGGCACCGGCCAGCAGGTCATCGCGGTCGACGTCTGGGTGCGTGTCCACGGCAAGCCGAATACCTGCATGAACATCGACGGCTGGGCCTACGACGCCGGCCAGCAGCTCTACTTCTGGGCCGGCCAGATCCTGCTCGCCCGCAAGACCGGCCAGGCCACCTGGACGAACGTGAACGGGATGTTCGACGTGAACTGGTGCGAGGTCGAGGACAACACCTGCGTCGACGGCACCGAAGAGGAGCTGTCCGTCTTCAGTGACGTCTTCGAGAACTACGCCTGGTACGTCCAGAACGACGGCACCCGCAACGTCGAGATCCGCCTCTACCCCCGCTCGATCTGAGCCTCTAGCCCGGACCTGTTCCTTTTCGGGGGGCCGCAAGGCCCCCTCTTTAGGTCCAGGTTTCGGAACTCTTTCGTCGTTCCTGGCGTGTTTTCCATGTCTCTCCGGCCTACGTTCCGGACCATGAGCCGCACGCGCCCGGTCCTCCTCGCCTGCCTCGTCCTCGCCGGCCCGAGCCTCCTGGCGCAGCAGGGCTCGTACAAGGGAGAGCTCCGGCAGTTCAGCCGGTTCGCCTACGGGGGTCCGATCGGCAACGGCTCCTCCTACAGCTATACCTCGGGCTCCGGAGACAACCAGTCGACCCTCAACGTGAGCACCGACCCCAAGGCCGAGGTTACCGGGCTGGGCCCCGGGCCGTTCGGCCCGCAGTCGATGGTGCTCTTCGCCAAGCCGATCACGGTCAGCGCCTCCGGCTCGTTCAGCTGGACCGCTCCGCCCAGCGACGACCCCAACAAGGAGTTCACGGCCACCTATCAGGTGAAGATCCAGGACGGCTACACGCACGGCGGCTTCCCCGGCTGCAGCGGCAACGTCGACACCAAGTCGGTCAAGGCCAACTCGAAGGCGACGTTCAGCTCCTCGGTCGGCAGCTGTCAGGTGCGCACGCTCACCAGCTTCAACCAGACCGCTGACGGCTCGGAGGCGGAGGTCGAGATCCTCGGCAGCTTCAGCGGCGGCGGCGCGCCCGGCGCGGACATCGTCTGGGCCACCTACGACATCCTGAAGGCCTGGGACGACCTGTCGCTCTTCCCGACCACCCCTCCGTCGGGGACGACGATCGTGCCCGCCGGCGTGAACCAGGACTTCGCCGGGACGGCGTTCATCACCCTGGGCAGCCGTCCCGACGCCGAGCTGAAGCTCTCGGTGGTGGACGCCAGCCAGGCGCCGCTGAAGACGCTGAGCCCCATCAACGTGCGGCGCGGCGGCGGCTCCAAGACCTACTCCCTGCCGCAGGTGCCGATGCCGGCCGAGGGTTCGAACCTGAGCCTTCAGGGAGTGCTGAGCGCGCCCGGCGGGGCGGTCCTGGCGTCGGCCAGCATCCCCTTCCGGGCAGAGCGGTGCCTCCTCACCGGCCTGCTCCGCCGCAGCGCCGGCGCCAGGGACTACTGGCTGCCGGACGTGCCGGTCTCGCTGCTCGAAGGCGAGAACGTGCTCGGCACCGTCCAGGCAACCGGGTCCGGCTCGCTGGAGCGGCCCAAGGTCGAGTACTGCTTCACACCCGCGGACCTGCCCGCCAACACCAGCCTGGCCGGCAAGCAGCTCCGCCTGAAGGCGACGCTCCAGGACAGCCTGCCTTCGGCGACGCCCACGCTCCAGGTCTCCGACAGCTACCACAAGCGGGTGAAGACGCCGCTCGAGCTCCAGTGGAACGCGTTCACGCTCGGCCCGCAGTCGAACCGCAAGGACCTGAACGTGGACGTCTCGGCCGGTCTGGCGGTCCCGGCCGACAGCGTGGTCGCCGACGTCCAGACGTCGGCGGAGGTCTACTGGCACGTCTGGCGGATGGTCCACGGCGTGGTCCCGCGGGCCTCGCTGCCGCCTCTGAAGAGGGCGCTGCCGATCAAGATCGGCCTGCAGAACTCGAACTCGCAGGAGTCCTACTACTGCGCCGACGAGGCGCCTCCACGCTGCCGTGCCGAGACTTCGGTCGGCCTCTCGGTCGTCGACAGCGCACCGGGAGCCGCGCCGGACGCGCTCTGGCACGAGCTCGGGCACCACCTGCTGGCCGAGATCTACGAGGCGCGGGCCATCGACGCTCCGGGCTCGGCCAACGTCGACATCAACCACAACGGCTACGCCAACGACTTCACCACCGACTCGCTCGAGGAGGGCTTCGCCTCGTTCTGGTCCGCGGTCACCAACCGCACCCTGGCGAACGACGCCCGGACCGTCCTCGGCCCCTACCGGCTGGCCTCGGAAAACGGCAGCGTGCCGATCACGCTCGAGACGAACTACCAGGCGTCGAACCCGAAGAGACCCGAATACTCCTACGGGGTGCCGGCTCACGAGGAGCTGGCCATCGCCGGCCTCCTCTGGGACCTCCTCGATACGCAGGCCGACGCCGAGAACCGCTACGGTGTTCCGCTCACCGACGCGGTGGGGCTGGGGCTCACCAACGTGATGCGTCTGGTGAAGACGAAGCCGCAGAGCGTTCGCGGTCTCTACCAGGCGGCCTTGATCTCCTTTCCCTTCCTCACCGACAGCACGTCCGGCCTCAGCAGTCTCGACCAGGTCTTCCTCCTCCACGGCTTCTTCCACGACAAGCAGGGGGACGGTCAGTACCACGTAGGCGACGAGGTCGGCCGCGCCGCGAACGGGGGTCCGTGGCAGGGCTACACGCTGAACGAGACCGAGTACAAGCCGGTGACCCTCCTGCCGCGCCTCACGCGCCAGAGCACGAAGCCAACGCCCGGCTCCAAGGTGGCGATCGCGCTGAAGGGACCGGACGGCTCCGCCATCGCGGCCTCGCAGGTCCAGGTCTCGATCGAGTACGGCCCCGGCTTCGAGAGCCTCGACACCAGGGAGACGCTCCTGGTGAAGGACGGCAACGTCTACGTCCAGCTGCCGCCTCCCGAGTACGGCGCCCGCGCCGTCTTCACCGTGCCCGGCAGCCCGGAGCCGGCGCTGGTCCTCGACTCGGCGACGTACTGGCGCTCGGTGCCGGCGGCCGACCACTTCGCCGAGCACACCTTCGAGGTCCCGGACGACGTGCCGCAGGTGGACTCGGTCTACCCGGCCTCGGCGGCCGCCGGCGCGCGCGTGACCCTGGCCGGGCGCAACTTCGCGCCGACAGCCGCCGACGACGCGGTGTTCTTCGGGAGCCAGCGGGCCACGGTGGTCTTCGCCACCCCGACCTCGCTGCTGGTGAGCGTGCCGGCCCTGTTGCCCGGCGGCATCGTGCCGGTGACCGTCAGCCGCGCCGGCAAGGCGAGCGGCGCCCTCGAGTTCGAGGTGCTGGCGCCGGAGTTCTCGGTCTCGGCAGCCAGCCTCGACTTCGGACCGGTCGGCGTGGGGGGGACCGCGCAGAAGACGCTGAAGGTGAAGAACGCCGGCCTGGCGCCGCTCACGCTCACGGTCGCGGTCAGCGGGCCGTTCAGCGCGGTGCCGTCGGGCACCCGCGTCGCTCCGATCACGGTCCCTCCCGGCGGAGAGCAGACGCTCACCGTCGGCTTCGCGCCGAGGACCGCCGGGCTCGCGGCCGGCTCGCTGGTGCTCAGCGGCAACGACGTCGTGAGCCGTGCCGCGGCGATCGCGCTCTCCGGGACCGGCGGCGCCGCGACCGGCGCCGACATCGCGACCAGCCCGGCCGCCCTCGACTTCGGTTCGGTCGCGCTCGGGCAGAACCGCAGCGCGACCCTGACGCTCCGCAACTCCGGGGCCGCGCCGCTCACCATCAGCGCGGCCACCTTCGGAGCGAGCGCCTTCACGCTGACGTCGGCGGCGCTGCCGCTGACGCTGGCGCCGGGGACCGAGCAGGCGCTGGCGCTGCGCTTCGCGCCCTCGGCGGCGGTGCCCTACAGCGACGCGATGGCGCTCGCCTCCAACGACCCCGACGAACCGAGGCGGGTGGTCCCGCTCTCGGGCGCCGGCGCCGCCGCCGGGACCTCTCCGGCGAGCTGCACCTTCGGGGTCACGCCGGGTGTCCTGGCGGCGGGAGCCTCGCGCTCCAGCGGTGTGGTGACGATCACCGCGCCGGCCGGCTGCGCCTGGACGGCCAGGAGCGCCGACGCCTTCGTCTCGCTCGGCTCCGCCGGCGGCAGCGGCAACGGTAACGTGAGCTACACGATCGAGAGCAACGACAGTGGACGCCTGCGCGCCGGACGGCTCACGCTGGCCGGCGCCGGCGTGGTCGTCACCCAGGAGGCCGATGCCGCGAGCGCGACGGTGCCGATCGTCCTCACCTCGGGCGGCGTGAACGGCTCCTTCTTCACCTCCGAGCTGACGCTGACGAACCGCGGGACCGCCGACGCCCTGGCCGAGCTCAGCTACACGGCGGCCTTTGGCGGCGGCAGCGGCACCGCGAGCGACATCGTGCCGGCGGGCGCGCAGCTCATCTTCCCCGACGCGCTCGAGTACCTGCGCTCCCTGGGCATTCCGATCCCGGCGACCGGTAACCGCGGCGGGACGCTGCGGGTGAGGGGAGCCGCTTCGGCCACCGTGCGCACGGCGTCGGTCGTGCCCGAGGGGCGCGCCGGACTGGCCTACGGGGCGGTGGCGCGCCGGAACGCGCTCACCGGCACCTCGTACCTGTGCGGGCTGCGACAGAACGAGAACGACCGCGCCAACGTCGCCGTCATCAACGCCGGCAAGTCCGGCGACGGTGACGTCGTCCTGCGCCTCACGGTCTTCTCCGGCGACCCGGCGCAGCCGGCCTCGGCCGTCCTGCCCGACGTGGGGTTGCCGCCGGGCGGCTTCGCGCAGTTCTCCGGCATCCTCGGTCTCAACGGTCTCTCGCTGGCGAACGGCTGGGTGAAGGTGGAGCGCGTCGGCGGCACCGCGCCGTATTTCGCCTACGCGGTCATCAACGACCAGGCCAACTCGGACGGCTCCTTCGTGCCGCCGGTCTCCGCCGAGAGCCTGGCGGGGAAGAGCGGCATCACCCTGCCGGTGGTCGTCGAGGTCTCGACGTTCTCCACCGAGCTGGTGGTCACGAATTTCGGTGCCGCCGCCAAGAGCTTCCAGGTGTCGCTGGTGGCGGACGCGGTCCAGACCGCCGGCAACACCGCCGGCGTGGCCTTCACGCTGGCGCCGGGCGAGCAGCGAATCCTTCCGGAGTTCGTCCAGGTCCTCAGGGACCGGGGCGCCGCCGGTGTCGGGCCGAAGGGGACGACCTATGCCGGCGCGGCGTTCCTGACCGTGTCCTCGGGCGACGTCTCCGGGCTCTTCCTGGGCGCGCGGACGTCGTCGCCCGGCGGCGGCGGGCGCTACGGACTCTTCTACACCGGCGTGCCCTACGGCGCCGCGGCGACCTCCGCCGTCTACCTCTATGGCCTGCAGCAAAACCCCGACAACCGGGCCAATGTCGCGTTCGTCAACACCGGAGAGGCCGACGACTCGACCGACACGCTGCGGGTCGACCTCTACGACGGCGCGACGGCGAGCCTGGTCCGCACCTTCGAGGTCACCCTGGCTCCGAGGCGGTGGGCGCAGGTGAGCGGAGTGCTGACGCAGTACGCGCCCAACGTGACCAACGCCTACGCCAAGGTCACCCGCACCGCGGGCACGAACCCCTTCATCGCCTACGCGGTCGTCAACGACGGCGGGGCGCCGGGCCAGCGGAGCGGCGACGGGGCGTTCGTGGTCATGGAGCCGCAGGAATAGAGCGGCTCGCAGGTGAGGGCTCCCCCCCGCTCATGGCCTCGCGCACACGCTGCGCGAGCCGGAGCGGCGTGAAGGGCTTCTGGATGAACTGCATGCCGTCGTTGAGGATGCCGTGCTGCACCATGGCGTCGTCGGTGTAGCCGGACATGTAGAGGACCGGAACGCCGGGCCGCTCGCGCAGGAGCAAGGCGGCGAGCCCCGGCCCGCTCATGCCTGGCATCACCACGTCAGTGACGAGAAGGTGGATCGGGCCTTTGTGCTCGCGGGCGATGCGCATCGCCTCGGTGGCGCTTCCGGCCGGCAGCACGGTGTAGCCCTTGAGCTCCAGGATTCCCCTGGCCAGCCGCCGGAGCTGATCCTCGTCCTCGACGAGGAGGATCGTCCCCGAGCCGTGGAAGGTCAGCTGGGATCCGGAGGGGGACGTTGCCGGCTTGGCTGAACCGGCGACCCGAGGGAGGCAGATGGTGAACGCCGTCCCGCCGCCGAGCTCGCTCTTCACCCAGATGGCCCCGTCGCTCTGGGTGACGATGCCGAACACCGTCGACAGCCCGAGGCCGGTGCCTTCGCCGGTGGACTTGGTGGTGAAGAACGGCTCGAAGATCTGCTCCTGGACGGCGGGCGACATCCCGACGCCGGTGTCGGTCACGGTCAGACGTACGCATGGGCCCAGCTTCGCCCCGATGTGCTCGCTGGCGAACTCCTCGTCGACGTCCAGGTTCTCGAGCGCGATGAGGAGCTCGCCGCCGCGCGGCATCGCGTCGCGCGCGTTGACGGCGAGATTCATGACCACCTGCTCCATCTGGCCGGGGTCGGCCAGGACCGGCCCCAGATCGGGCGCCACCAGCAGGCGCACCGTGATGTGCTCGCCGATGAGGCGCTCCAGCATGAGCAACGAGCCCCTGACGACGGTGCCGAGGTCGAGCGCCTCCGGCACCAGCACCTGCTTGCGGCTGAATGCCAGGAGCTGCCGGGTCAGGGCGGCCGCCCGCTCCCCGGCACGCTGGATCTCCTGGAGCTGGGCGAGCTGGGGGGCGTCGACCTGGAAGCGGTCCACCAGGATCTCGGTGTAGCCGAGGATGACCGTCAGGAGGTTGTTGAAGTCGTGCGCCACGCCCCCGGCGAGCGTGCCGACGGCCTCCATCTTCTGAGACTGCCGGAGCTGCTCCTCGAGGCTGCGCCGCCGGGTGACGTCGTGCAGGACGGCGAGCTTCAGCCGGCGCCCGAAGAGGTGGACGTCGTTCAGGTGTACGTCGACCTCGATGCGGCTGCCGTCCTTGCGCCGGTGCTCCCAGATCCCGGTGTGCTGGCGCCCCGGCAGCAACGCCCGGTTGACCCCGCGGATCGCGTCCGCCGACACCTCGGAGGGACGGATGTCAGGGAGCGTCAGCGTCATCAGCTCCTCGGTCGAATAGCCGTACTGCTCGGCGACCGCCTCGTTGGCCATGACGATCTGCAGCGTCTCCGGGTCGTAGGCCCACATCGGCATCGGGCTTTCGTCGAAGAGGATCCGGTAGCGCTCCTCGCTGGCGCGCAGCCGCTCTTCGGCGGCGCTGCGCTCGGTGATGTCCTGCACGACGCCGACGATCTTCAGCGCGTGTCCCGCCTCGTCGGTGATCACCTTCCCCTCGTCATGCAGCACACGGACGGCTCCGTCCGGGTGGACGATCCGGTACTCGACGTTGTAGGGCGGCCCCCCGCGGAAGGCCACCACCAGCGCCTCCCTCACCGCCTCGACGTCCTCCGGGTGAACCAGCGTGCCGAACGTCTCGAGACGTTCCAGCGTGCCGCCGGCGATGCCCAGGATGCGCTTGGTCTCCTCGGACGCCCACACCGTGCCGTCCGGGTCGAGCAGCCAGCTGCCGATGTGGCCGACCGCCTGCGCCTGCTCGAGGAAGGACCGGCTCTCGCGCAGCTCCTCCTCGATCCGCTGCCGCTCGGTCTCGGCGCGCAGAGTGGTGAGGCCGGAGGCCACGTCGTCGGCCATTTGCTGGAGGAGCTCGAGCTCTTCCGCGCTCGTCTCCTTGACCTCGGCGGTGTAGAGCGACATCAGGCCGATGACGCGCTGCCCATTCCGCAGCGGGAGACAGACGAGCCCCCGGTAGCCCCGTTGCCTGGCTTGGTCGAGCCATGTGGTGGTGGTGGTGTCCCGCGCCAAGTCCTCGCAGACGATCGCCCTTCCGGTGCGGACGGCCCGTCCCGAGGGCCCCTGACCCAGCCGCTCGGACTCGTCCCAGCTGACCCTGATCTCGGAGAGGTAGCCTTGCTCGAACCCGGCCCAGGCTTGCGGGGTGATGGATCGCGGCGCGACGTCCTCGACGAACCCCACCCAGGCCATCCGATAGCCGCCCTTCTCCACGGCGATCCGGCAGATCGTGTCCAGCAGACCACGCTCGCTGCCGGCGCGGGTGCGGGCCTCGTGACAAGCGCTCAGCATCCTCAAGGCGCGGTTGGTGCGGGACACTTCCAGCTCGGCGAGCTTCAGGCTGTCGATGTCGGTGCAGGTGCCGAACCACTTGAGGACCTGGCCGGCGGCGTCTTTCAGAGGCACGCCGCGCACCAGCCACCAGCGGTAGACGCCGTCGGCGCGGCGCAGGCGGCACTCGAGCGAGTAGGGACCGACGGTCGCCGTGGCCAGCTGCCAGGTATCGCGGGCGCGCTGCCGGTCGTCGGCATGGAACGGCGTGGTCCATCCAGGGCCCAGGCTCTCCTCGATGGTGAGCCCGGTGTAGTCCACGAATTGCTGGTTGATGTAGGTGATCCAGCCGTCCGGTCGCATGATCCAGACGATCTGCGGCATGGCTTCGGCCAGCGTGCGGAACGTCTCCATGCTCGTCTGCAGCGCTTGCGCGGCCTGCTTGCGCTCGGTGATGTCTCTGACCATCGCGAACGAGCCCTCGTATCGCCCGGCGCTGTCGAAGGTCTTGGAGGTTTCCACCAGGGTCATGACCGAGGTCCCATCGGGCCGGGTGTACTCGACCTCGACCTGCTTGTGCTCACCGGGGGCCTCGAGGAACGAGATCAGCTTGTGCGCTTCGTCCTCGCGCATGAACTCGGCGGGCGTACGGCCGAGCCCCATGTCCGCCTCGCAGCCGAGCATCTGCGCCATGCGGCGGTTCATGAAGGTGGTCTTGTTCTCGGCGTCGATCAGCCACACGCCCTCGTTCGTCGTCTCCACGATGCGGCGATAGCGCTTCTCGCTCTCCCGCAGCGCCGCTTGAGCCTCGGAGAGCAGCAGCGGCGTGCTCGTCCTGACGTCGACCACCGCGTCTACCTGCCCCGACAGCAGCGCCTCGATCGTCGCCTCGGCCTCGGAAAGCCTCTGCTCCAGGCTCGGCGCTCGCGGCTCGAGGAGGGAGCTCATCCGCCCGCCAGGACCAGGAGGACGTTGCTGGTGTTGCTGAGATCGCCGAGGACCCTGCTCACCGGCAGTGGAGCCAGCCTCAGGAGCGTCGGAGTCACGATGATGCCGTCGGCCAGCGCTCGCCGCGGCTGCTCGAGCAGGTCGACGATCTCCAGCTCGTAGCCGGCGGCAAAATGCTCCTCGCAGATCGTCCTGGCGTTGGCCACGGCGCGCCGTGAGTTTGGAGCGTTGCCGGCGACGTAGAGGCGCAGCCGGGGCCCGTTCTCGGCTGGACGGTCTGGCGTGCTGGACACGGGTCTAGCCGCTCGCTCAGGTCGGGCCGGACGAGCCCGGGAGCGCGGTGACGAGGACCTCTTCGTCGGCGTGACGCATCTGGCGGAGCACGGCGCGATCGGTCCTCTGCAGCCGCGAGGCCTTTCCGGTGGCGTTGGCCAGGACCGCGATCTCGGCGGTGCGGGCGTCGATCTCGGTTCGGATGACCTGCAGCCTGGCCGCCGCTTCCGCCTGCGCGAGCTCGAGCTGCAGGCGCTTGAGCTCGCTGGCGGCGCGGCCCCTTTCCCTGGCGGCCAGCTCGTCCTGCTCCCACTCCCAGCGAGCCACTCCCATGAGCACCTTCCCCTGGGCGACGAAGACGTCGGTCAGGGTGACCCCCTCGTTTGCCAGCGTCAGCTCGCGCACCTGGTTGGAGTGCCCGGTGCCGCGCGACTTGACGATCGTCAAGGCGCGGTTGCGCTCGCCGTCCTGCACGATGTAGGAGAGGTGGATCCAGGTGTCGGCGATGGTCGAGATCCCGGTTGCGGTCGTCTCGTCGGAGCTGAGACCGTCCATCAGGGACGTGTTGACGACGGTGACCCCACCGGCCTTCAGGTAGTCCAGGAACTGCTGCGCCGCATCTGCCGAGGCGCGGTGGGTGAGCTTGGTGGAGAGCGCCGAGATCGGATCGACGACCAGGCAGAGCGGCCGGTGCGCACGGACGACCGCGCGGAGGTCGCCGAACTGGTCCTCCACGTTGGGTCCGCGCGTGCGGGTCGAGAAGATCTTGAGCAGGCCGGACTCGATGGCCGGCGCGAGGTCGATACCCACCGAGCGGAGGTTCCGGATGATCTGGGCCGCGCCCTCGTCGAAGCTGACGTAGAGCGTCCGCTCGCCCCGGCCGCAGGCGGCGGCGGCGAAGAGACCCGAGAGGGTCGACTTGGCGGTTCCCGGCGCGCCGGAGATGAGGACGTTGCTGCCGCGGTGGTAGCCGCCCTGCAGCATGTTGTCGAGGCGGTCGAGCCCCGAGGAGATCCGCTCGTCGGTGACCTCGTACTTCAGCTCGCTGGGGCCTCGATGGGTCAGCTGCAGGCCTTCGGTGGTCAGCGTGATCGGGAACTCGTCGCCGGCGAATCCCGAGCCCCGGTACTTCATGACCCGCAGGTCTCGGAAGGCCGAACCTTCGACCACCTGGTGTCTGAGGACGACCACGCAATCGACCATGAACTGCAGGAAGCTGAAACGGCGGTCCAGCTCGCCGGCGCCGACCTTCTGGGTGATGACGCAGGTCAGCCCGGTCTGTGCGAGCCAGGCGCGGATGCGATAGATCTCGCGGCGCTCGGCCGCGACGTTGTCGAGGAGCGACAGCAGAACGTCGATCCCGTCGAAGACGACGCAGGTCGCGTGCATCTCCTCGACCTTGGCCGCGAGCAGGCCGAGCATCCCGAGGAGGTCGAAGTCTCCCGCCTTCACGTCGTCCGGAGAGAGGCGCGCGTCGAGGAAGAACAGCCTCTCGGCCTCGAGGGCGGGAAGGTCCCATCCGAACGTAGCGGCGTTGAGGACGACCTGGCCGGTGCTTTCCTCGAAAGCGACGAAGATGCCCGCCTCCGACCGCCGCGCGCCGTTGACCAGCGTCTGGAGCGCGAAGACGGTCTTGCCGCTGCCGGGACCGCCCATCACCAGGGTCGTTCGGCCACGGGGGAGGCCGCCCCGGGTGACGTCGTCGAAGCCCTGGATGCCGGTGAGCATCTTCTCGACGGCGGGTGGGGGCTCGAAGCCTCCGCCGGCAGGTCGCTGAAACGGAAGACCAGGGTGGATCACGTCGCGCTGACGTGCACTTATCGTGCCGATCGCGACCCGTGGCGTAGCCAGTGGTTGTTGCCGGACCGGCCGGATGTGAGCAGGCCAGTCAGCACGGATTGCCGAGCGGCGCCGGTAGGATCTGCCGACTAGTGGTTCCTGGACGGTTCCGCCCAGTCGAGCGGGGCGCGCTGGAGGGCCGGCAGCAGCCTCCGCGCCGAGGCCTGGGCGCGACGGAGCGTCCGCTCGGCGTCGGCCGCCAGCGCCGGCAGCAGGCCGCGAGCAGCGCGGGCCCGCGCCGCCGGAAGTCGCGGCACGCGGCGCCGCACGTCCTCGAGGAGCTCGGCCCGGTCGTGGGCGTCGCCGGCGTGCCCCTGGAACTCCTGCAGGAGGAGAAGCAGGGGGCCCGCTTCCGGCATCGCCTCGGCAACCAGCTCCAGCGAGTAGCGCAGCTCCTTGGCACCGATGCGCGCCGCGTGGAGGGTGTCGCTCTCCGGCACGCCGGCGGCCACCAGCCGGTCCCGTCTCTTGCGCAGCCGCCGGCGCACCACCTTGCGAAGACGCTCTTCGAGCGCCCGCGAGTCGGCGGGGGACGGTGCGAGAAGCTGCGCCTCGCGTACGTCGAAGGCGTGCCGGAGCACGCGCAGCCGCGGCGTCATCGGCTGGGCAGGCGCGGCGGCGTCGCTGCGCAGGTCGTCGGCGAGACGCCGGGCCGTCTCCTTGCGCGCGGCATCGCGGAAGCGCCTGCGGAGAATCGCCGCGCAGACCTCGCGGGTGCGCTGCGCCGAGAGCGACCGCCGCAGGTCGCCGGCGACCTCGCGCAGCGCCTCGCCGTCCGCGTGCCGCGGTACGCCGCGGGTCAGTCGCGCCGCCGCGGCGGTGCGCCGCAGCGCCACCCGCAGGTCGTGCAGCGCCGCCTCGGTGGGCTCTCCACGGGCCAGTAGCTCCTCGATGCGGGCGCGCCTCGCCGCCAGCGCGGCGCGCAATCGCGAGAGCAGGAGGGGCGCCCGGCTTCGTGTCGGCATGCGGCGGGGACGGGAGCTTATCCTCGGCACCGTGGCACTGACCCTGGTGGCCTCACCGGCCCGCTGCCTGGCGGCGATCGACGTCGGGTCGAACTCGGTCAAGCTGCTCATCGCCCGCGCCGACGCCGAGGGGCACCTCACCCTGCTGGCCCGCGAGAAGGTGATGGTGCGCCTCGGCCGCGAGACGCTGCGCACCGGCCGGCTGCCGGAACGGGCGCTGGCCGCGGGCACCGACTGCATCGCCCGTTTCGCGGCCCTGGCGCGCGCCTCGGGCGCCGAGCGGATCCTCTGCGCCGCCACCTGCGCGGTGCGCGAGGCCGAGAACGGCGCCGAGCTGGCGCGCCGGGTGAAGGCCGCCGCCGACGTGACCGTGGAGGTGATCTCCGGCGAGGAGGAGGCTCGCCTCATCACCCGCGCGGTGGAGAGCGACGTGGCCCGCTCGGCGCATCCTCTGCTGGTCGTCGACATCGGCGGCGGCTCCACCGAGGTGATCGTCGCGTCGGCGGGCAAGGTCCGGCTCTCCGAGAGCCTCCAGCTGGGCGCGGTGCGGCTGACCGAGGCGTTCCTGTCCACCGACCCGCCTTCAGCGGCCGCGCTGCGGGCGCTCCGCAAGGAGGTGGACGCGCGGCTCGGCAGGCTGGGGAAGTCGGTGCGCCGCGCCGGCTACCGCACCGCCGTCGGCACTTCCGGCACCATCCTCTCGCTGGCCGCGCTGGCGGCGTCCTCCAAGCGGCGGCCGGTGCCGGAGAGCGGGCAGCGAGTTCTCACCGCCAGGGGGCTCGACCGGGTCGTGAAGCTGCTGGCCGGGCGCACCCTGCGGGAGCGCCAGCGGCTGCCCGGCATCGAGCCGCGGCGCGCCGACATCCTGGTGGCCGGCGCGCTGCTCCTGCAGCGGCTCTTCGAGGTGTTCCGCGTCGAGCGGATGCTGGTCAGCGAGCTCTCGCTGCGGGAAGGGATGCTGCTGGACGCGCTGGACCGCGGCCTCGGCGGCGTGCTGGCCGAGCCGGCCTCCTTCGCGGCGCGCGACGTGCGGCGCCAGAGCGTGCAGCGGCTGCTGGACCGCACCGTGCCCGACCAGGCGCACGCCCAGGCGGTCTGCCGGCTGGCGCTGTCGCTCTTCGACCGCACCGCGGCGCTGCACCAGCTCGCCGCCCGCGAGCGCGACTGGCTGGAGCACGCGGCGCTCCTGCACGAGGCCGGCATCTCCATCGGCTACGCGCGGCACCACCGGCACACCGCCTACCTCATCACCCACGGAGACCTGAAGGGCTTCGCCTCCGAGGAGCTCGACGTCATCGCCCAGACCGCCCGCTATCACCGCAAGGCGGCCCCGAGCGCGTCCCACGAGCCGTTCGCCAGCCTCACGGCCTGGCAGCGCTCGATCGTGGAGAAGCTGTCCGCCCTGCTGCGGGTCGCCGACGCGCTGGACCGCTCGCACCGGCAGGTGGTGACCGGCGTGCGGGTGGAGGTGAAGCGACGCCGGGTGATCGCCACGCTTTCGGTCGCCGGCCCCGCCGAGCTGGAGCTCTGGGCCGCTGCCAAGAAGACGGCGCTCTTCACGCGGGTCTTCGGGCGCCGTCTGGAGCTGCGCCTTTCGGGATCCGGGGAGCACAGCGGCGAGCTCTTCGAGGAGGAGCCGGCCTCCGCCTAGCCAACCAGCGGTAGCAACGCCAGCGAGAGGGCGATCGCCACCGCCAGCAGCGCAAACGAAACCACCAGGAAGAGCGGCCAGAAGGCGCGGCGCCGCGGCGAGCGCCCGCGGAAGTAGAGGCCGCCGCCGATCAGGTTCGCCAGCGAGGCGACTGGAGTCCCGCAGCCTCCGGCGTTCACGCCGTAGAGGAGCGCGGTGAAGAGCGCGCCGCCGCCGGCCTCGGCCGCCGAGGGAGCGAGGAGGATGGCCGTGGGCACGTTGGAGGCCGCCTGCGAGAGGAGCGCGCCCGCCACCACGAAGCTCCAGGGCGCCGCCGTGGGGCTCAGCAGGCCGATCGGGTCGAGCGCGCGGAACGGGGCCGAGCGGCGCAGGCCCTCGATGCCGATGAAGAGGCAGGCGAAGACGGCCACCAGCGTGAAGTCGCCGAGCCTCACCTTGCGGCGGAGGAGCACCAGCGGCGGCAGCGCCGCCAGCACCGGCACGACCGGCGGCAGCAGGTCGAAGATCGCCAGGAACTCGAGCGCCAGGAGCGCCATCGAGAGCCCGGCCAGGAGAGGGTCGACAGCGATGCGCGCCTCCGGTGGAGGGGCCAGGCGGCGCTTCGGAAGCAGCAGCGGCACCAGCAGGAGCGTGGCCGCGGTCATGCCGGCGACCCACGGCACCTGCGCGGCGAAGAAGCTCCTGGCGGTGAAGGCGCCGCGGGCGTAGAGGAAGAGGTTCTGCGGGTTGCCGGCCGGCGTCAGGCAGCCGATCAGGTTCGCGGCCTGGATCTCCAGCACCACTACCGGCGCCGGGTCGAGCCGCGGGTCGGCCGACTCGAACGCGAACGTGAACGGCACCACCAGGAGGAGCGCCACGTCGTTCGTCACGCAGGCCGCCAGAAGACCGGTGCAGAGCACGGCCGCCACCGCCAGCCCGCGCTCCGTGCGCACCCTGGACAGCACCCGGTGGACCAGCCACTCGTAGAGCGACGAATGCTTGGCGCACTCCACCGCCACGATCAGGACCAGGAAGAGCGAGAGCACGCCCCAGTCGAGGAGTCGCGCGACCTCGCCCGGAGCCACCAGGCCGAGCGCCAGGGCAAGAACCGCGAGCGCGAGCGAGACCGGAAGCAACGGCGCCGATGATAGGATCGCGCGCCCAGTCCGTCCGGAGGGTTGCCCAAAAGGAGCGCGAATGAAACGCTCGATCCTGGTCCTCGCTCTGTGTGTCTTTTCGTCCCTCTCGCTCGCCGACGAGGGGATGTGGATGCCCCAGCAGTTCCCCGAGCTCGAGCCTTCGCTCCGGCGGCTCGGCTTCACCGGCGACGTGCACGCCTTCGCCGACCTCACCGGCCACCCGATGGGCGCGATCGTGCAGCTCCCCGGCTGCAGCGCGTCCTTCGTGTCGCCGGACGGCCTGATCGTCACCAACCACCACTGCGCCGCCGGGGTGCTGCAGTTCCTCTCCAAGCCGGACCGCAACCTGCTCGAGGCCGGCTTCGTGGCCAAGACCCGGGCCGAGGAGCCCTCGGCCGGGCCCGGCTACCGGGTGCTGGTGACGGTCTCGGTCCGCGAGGTGACGCCGCAGATCACCGGTGACGTGCCCTCCGGGCTCTCCGACCGCGACTACGCCGCGCTGCTCGAGCGCCGTTTGAAGGAGCGCACCGCCGACTGCGAGAAGGGGGGCCTGCGCTGCCGCGTCTCCTCCTTCTTCGAGGGGCTGCGCTACTTCGAGATCGCCCAGCAGGAGCTGAGCGACGTGCGGCTGGCCTACGCGCCCCCTTCGGGCATCGGCGTCTTCGGCGGTGAGACCGACAACTGGCAGTGGCCCCGCCACACCGGGGACTGGGCCTTTTTCCGCGCTTACGTGTCCCCCGAGGGCAAGCCGGCGGCCTACGCCAAGGAGAACGTGCCGTTCCACCCGAAGCGCTGGCTGCAGGTCTCGGCGGCCGGCGTGAGCCCGGGCGACCTCGTCTTCGTGGCCGGCTACCCCGGCCGCACCGAGCGCCACCAGACCTATGCCGAGGTGAAGGAGACCTCCGAATGGGCGCTGCCGCGCGTGGTGCGCCGGTATGCGGAGCTGATCGCGCTGCTGGACGAGGTGTCCAAGGGCAGCAAGGAGACCGAGATCCGCGTCACCTCCAGGAAGCGCGGCCTGAACAACACGCTCACGAACTCCAAGGGGACGCTGCAGGGGCTGCTGAAGGGCGGCTACCTGGCCCGCAAGGAGGCCAGCGAGCGCGAGCTCCTCGCCTGGATCGAGGCCGACGGCGCGCGGCGTAAGGAGTTCGGCGGCGTCCTGCCGGCGCTCGACGAGCTGCAGGCGGAGTCGGAGCGGACCCGCGAGCGCGACGCCACGTTCCGCGCCCTGTCGAGCTCCAGCCTCCTCGGCTCGGCGCAGACGATCTACCGCTTCGCGGTCGAGCGCGCCAAGCCGGATGCCGAGCGGGAGGCCGAGTACCAGGAGCGCAACTGGAGGCGGCTGCGCGAATCGCAGGAGCGCCTGCAGAGCTCGCTGGACGCCACCGCCGACCGCGCCCAGCTGCGCTACGTGCTGCGCGAGGCGGCGGCGCTGCCGGCCGGGCAGCGGATCGAGGCGCTCGACAAGGCGGTGGGGCTCACCGCCGGCATGCCGAAGGACGCCGCCGAGAAGGCGCTCGACGCGTTCCTGGCGAGGCTCTACCAGAAGCCGACGATCCTCCTGGAGAAGGCGAGCCGGGTGGCGCTTCTGGACAAGCCCACCGCCGAGCTGGTCGCCACCAAGGACCCGTTCCTGACGCTGGCCGCCACGCTCCACCCGTTCGCCGAGGAGCTGCGCGAGCGCGGCAAGCGCTGGGAGGGACGCAAGGCTCGCCTGCGGCCGCTCTACATCCGGGCCCTGCTGGCCAAGGCCGGCGGGCTGGTGGCCCCGGACGCCAACAGCACGCTGCGGGTGACCTACGGCCGGGTCCTCGGCGTCACCGCGCGCGACGGCCTGCTCTACCTGCCGCAGACGACGCTGGAAGGCATCCTCGAGAAGCAGACCGGCAGCGGCGACTTCAACGCGCCGCCGAAGTTCCTGGAGGCGGTGAGCGCGCTGCGGCACGGCAAGACGACCCGCTACCTGGACCCGAAGCTCAACGACGTGCCGGTCAACTTCCTCTCCACCGTCGACACCACCGGCGGCAACTCCGGCTCGGCGACGCTCAACGCCAGAGGGGAGCTCTGCGGGCTCCTCTTCGACGGCACCTACGAGAGCGTCGCCTCGGACATCGTCTTCGACGCGGTGCACACCCGGGGCATCCACGTCGACAGCCGCTACTTCCTCTGGACCATGAGCGAGGTGGACGGCGCGGCGCATCTGGTCGAGGAGATGGGCCTCGGGAACGCCCCATGAGCGCGTGGTAAGGTCGCTCGGGGCGGCCTGGAGCCGCCTCGTTTTCGCGTGAGCAACCTCGAGTTCCTACGGGAGCACTTCTTCTCGGGAGTCCCGCGCTTCCAGTACCTGGACACTCTGGGGCGTGGCGGCATGGGTGTGGTCTTCAAGGCCAGGGACCTCGACCTCGACGAGGACGTCGCGATCAAGGTGCTCTTCGCGCCCGCCGAGGAGGACGAGCAGGCGATCCTGGCGCGCTTCAAGCGCGAGCTGCAGCTGAACCGCAAGATCAAGCACCCGAACGTGGCGCGGCTGCACGACTTCGGCACCAGCAACCACCACCCCTACGTGACGATGGAGTACATCGAGGGGAACGACCTCGGCCGCGTGCTGCTGCGCGGGCCGATGCCCCCGGGCCGGGCGGTCTCCATCCTCCGGCAGGTGGCGCTCGGCACGTCGGCGGCGCACGAGCTCGGCATCGTGCACCGCGACATCAAGCCGCAGAACATCATGCTGACGCCCGAGGACGGCGTGGCCATCCTGGACTTCGGGCTGGCCCGCGGCATGGCCCCCTCGGGGCTGACGCTGCGCGGCACGACCGTCGGGACGCCGCATTACATGTCGCCGGAGCAGGCGCGCGGCAAGCCCACCGACGGGCGCAGCGACATCTACGCGATCGGGGTGGTGGCCTTCGAGGTCCTGACCGGCGACGTGCCCTTCGACGCCGACTCGCCGATGGCGATCGTGGCGCAGCACGCCGACGCCACGCTGCCGATGCATCTCCTCACCAAGCGCGGCACGCCGGAGAGCCTGGTGAGGATCGTGGTGCGCTGCATGGCCAAGAGCCCGGAGGAGCGCTTCCAGACCGCCTCGGAGCTGGAGAGCGCGCTGGCTCTCTCCGGCTCCTCGCTGGAGACGCTGCACGGCGGGCGCCACGGGCTGAAGACGCCCGCGCCGCCGCCGCGCGTGCCGGTGCTGTCCCCGGCCCCGCCGCCCGACGTGCGTCCGCCGGCGACGGTGGCGCCGACCGCGCCGTCGATGCCGGCCGGGCCGCCGCTGCCTCCGGTGCCGCCGCTGGCGCCGGCCCCCAGCTCGGCTCCTCCACAGGTGCCGGCGGCCCACCGGCGCGAGCTCCCTTCAGACCTGGAGTTCGACGTCGGCAGCGTGGCCTCGCGCCGCACGCCGTCGCCCGGCGATCCGCTCCTCCGGGCGAGGTCGGTGGCCTCCGCGGGCGCCGCCAGGGCCGGGCTGCCCAGGACGCCGCCGGTGCACAAGGCGCGGAAGCCGGTGGTGCTGGTGGTGGAGGAGCAGCCCGCCGCGCGCAAGTCGGTCGCCAGCGCGCTGGCCGCCGCCGGCTGCGGCACGCTGGAGGCGGTCACCGGTCAGCGGGCGCTGGAGATCCTCCACGACCAGGGAGTCGACCTCCTGGTCATGCAGATGCAGATGCCGGTGCTCGACGGCTTCGACGTCGCGCGGATCCTGAAGTCGCAGCCGCGCTTCGCCGAGCTGCCCATCGTCTTCACCGCCTCGCAGCTCCCGCGCGCGCGGCTGGCCTACGCGCTGCAGGCCGGCGCCGCCGACGTGCTGGAGCTGCCGGTCGAGCCGAAGACGGTGCAGGAGAAGGTCTGGCGGATCCTGAGCCACTGGGGCTTCGAGCCACCGGCCGGGATGGCTCTCACCCGATAACCAGGCTTCTACCAGCTCCGGCGCAGGGAGAGCCGCAGCCGCCGGCTGGCGCCGCGCGCGCCGAAGACGCCGAAGCGGGAGCCGTACGGGTAGTCGCCGCCGGCGAGGACACGCCAGGCGTCGGCCGCCTGCCAGGCGACCTCGGCGACCAGGAGGCCGTCGCCGTGCTCGAAGGCGGTCGTGTGCGCCACCCTCCACGAGCCCCAGCGTTCGCTGCGGCTCCACGCCAGGATCAGCCCCGGCAGCAGCGCGCGGTCGAACAGCAGCAGCGGGTCGACGTGCTCGCCGCGCGCGTTGGCGGCGAAGATTGCCAGCAGCGTGCCGTCGCCGAAGCCCCGCTCGAGGCTCACCGTCCAGAGGAGCGCGTTCCCCAGCTCGCGGTCGCGCGAGAAGAGCGCCGCCGCTTCGGCGCGCAGCACCCAGCCGTCGAGGACCCCGGAAAGGAGGCGCGACAGCTCGACCCCGCCCCCCTCCTCATGGGTGTATCGCCGGTTTGCTCGGATCCTCAGAGCGGCGTCTGCCGACGCCGCGGGAATCTCAAATTCCAGCAAGGGCGCGGGGCGCACCCCCGCGCGGCCCCAGACGCCGAGGTCCCAGGCGCCGAAGGTGCCGAGGAGCCGCACCGCGCCGAAGCCGGCGCGCGGCGGGCGGCTCTCGCCGTCCACCAGCTGCACCCCCGGCACCGGCAGCGGCGCGTTGCGGCCGGTCAGGACCGGCAGCCGCCACGGCGTGGTGGTGGCGGCGGCGAACGCGTCCAGCCGCACCGCCCCTCGCTGCCCCTGCAGCCGGACGCCCCAGAGCGGCAGCTTCTCGTCGGCGAAGGGATCGGAGAGGTCGCGCGGCAGGAACGCGTCGGCCGGGGAGTAGCCGTCGGTCTTCCCCCAGCCGAGCTCCATGCGCCCGATGGTCAGGTCGAAGGACGGGGCGAGCGGCAGGCGCAGGAAGAGCTCGCGCACCGAGAGCGGGGTGCGGCGCAGCGCGCGGTCGGCCGGGTCGAAGACCAGCGGCCCCTCCTCGGCCGAGGTCCAGGTCTCGGCGCGCGCCGAGGCCACCAGGCGCGCGCCCTCGAGCAGCGGGAACGGCGTCTCCCACTTCGCGAAGAGCGTCGCCCGACCCAGGACCCACGGGTCGCTCTCGTTCAGGCGATCGGCGTAGCCGAAGCCGGAGAGCTCGGCGTGCCCGCCCAGCCGCTGCGCCCTGGCGTCCCGGTCGGCGCCGGCGGCAGAGGCCACCAGGAGGAGCGCCGCCGCGAAGCCCCTCACTCCTCGCGGTTCAGGTTCTGAAGCGTGAAGCGGTCCGCCGGCTGGGGCCGGTCGAAGGCCAGCTCCTTCAGCCGGACCGTGGTGGCGCTTCCCTTGCCGAGGTCGCTCATCGTCATGGTGCGCGCCACCGTGTGGCCGCCGACGGTTCCGATGTCGCTCAGCGCCAGCCGCTTCGACGGCTCCTTCTGCCCCTTCCGGAACGCCTCCACCCGCACCACGTAGAGGTCGTCCTTGCGCAGCGCGAAGACCTTCCGCTCGTAGACCGAGCGCTCCAGCGGGCGCCCCTCGACCAGCGCGCAGGGCTGCCCGTCGATCGTCTCCTCGCGTTCCAGGGATACGGCGAACTTGGCGTGGTCGAGCTCCTCGAGGTCCTCGTAGTTGAAGTCGGTGCCGACGAACGAGGCGTCGCGGTCCTGTGCGGCGATGCGCCGTTCCCGCTTCATGGAAGGGAGGTAGAGCCACTGATCCGGGCTCTTGCCGGGCCGTGCCAGCGAGAGGAACCCGACGCCGCGCACCTCGGGCGGGTCGGTGAATCGGATCAGCAGCCGGGCGTCGCCGGCGTATCCGTCACGCCAGCTCCTCCAGCTCTTCTTCCGCACCTTTCCGTCCCTGGAGACGACGGTCAGCTCGCCGGAGTACTCCTGCGACTTGCTGCGGTGGCGGGCCTCGGCCTCCTTCAGGAGGCGGCGCGCCTCGGCGTCCTCGGCGCGCGCCGGCGGCGAGAGGACCAGGAGCAGCGCGGCGAGGACGTGCTTAAGCGGCAACCCTGCGGATGAAACCACGACGCTCGAGGAGCGTCCACGTCTTGTCCAGGAGCGCCTTGACCGCCACCGGCTTGGTGGCGACGTCGTCGGCTCCGTTCTCCACCGCGATGCGCGGCCCGGGCAGGCTGCCGGACATCACGATCACCGGCAGGTCCCGCCACGAGGCCTGCTTCCGCAGGATGCGCAGCGCGTCGAAGCCGTCCAGCCGGGGCATCCGGAGGTCCAGCAGCAGGAGGTCCACTGCCTTCGACTTCAGCACCTCCAGCGCGCCCTCGCCGTCCTCCGCCTCCAGGGTGCGGCAGCCGTCCAGCGCCAGCGCCCGTGTCAGCATGCGCCGGACCGCGGAGTCGTCGTCGGCGACGAGGACGGTGGGAGTGGGGCGGAGGGCCGGTCCGGCACGCTCCGGCTCGAGGGCCTGCTCCCATTCCAGGTCCGACGGCGACCCGGACGCCGGCGCGGCGTAGCGGGTCCCGTGCTGGGTGGCCAGCCCGCGCAGCGACATGGCCAGCGCCGCGTCCAGCGACTCGGCGTTCGCGTAGCGCTCGTCGGCTTCCTTCTTCAGGCACTGGTCGATGACGTCCACCAGAGAAGCCGGCACGCCGGCGCGGCGCAGGATCTCCAGCGGCACGCGCTCCTCCAGGTGGCGGGTGGCCACCGCGATCGGCTCGCTGCCGTCGAAGAGGAGGGAGCCGGAGAGCATCTCGAACGCGACCGCGCCCAGCGCGTAGAGATCGCTGCGGCCGTCGAGCGCCTCCCCGCGCGCCTGCTCCGGAGACATGTAGTGCGGCGTGCCGACGGTGGTCCCGATGAGCGTCATTCCCGACAGGGCCCGCGTACGGGCCAGCCCGAAGTCCAGCAGCATCACCTTGCCCTGGGGCGTCAGCATGATGTTCTGAGGCTTGACGTCGCGGTGGACGATCCCCTCGCGATGTGCCGCTCCGAGTCCCTGGGCGATCTGACGCAGGAGGGCGACGGCGCGCGCCGCCGGGATCGGCCCCTGCTCGATGAGCGCGCCCAGGTCCGAGCCGGGCACGAACTCCATCGTCAGGTAGGCGTACGGGCCGGTGCGGCCGTAGTCGAAGAGCCGCGCCACGCTGGGGTGCTTGACGCGGCGGTTCAGGCTGACCTCGCGCTTGAAGCGCAGCAGGAACCCGTCGAGCGCGTCCGGTTCGTCCGGCATCAGGAGGACCTTCAGCGCGATCGACTCGTCCAGCTCGAGGTCCTGCACCTTGAAGACGATCCCCATGCCGCCGCGGCCCAGCACCTCCAGACATCGATAGCGGGGCAGCCGCCGGAAGAGGTCTTCCTTGAGGAAATCGAGCTGCGTCATGAGGCCCCCCGCAGCCGAGTCGCAACGACGGTGCCAGCCGGGGCGGACTCTGCCGGCCCCCCGGTGTATCAGCTAGGGCAGTCGCCCGTGTCGTGACACACGCTTGGAACGTTTCACGCGCCCTCCTCCGGCAGTCCCGACTGGCGCAGGAAGCGGTAGAGCGTGGAGCGGCTGATGCCGAGCAGCTTGGCGGCCTCCACCCGGTTTCCGGCGGTCTTCTCCAGCGCCTCCCGCAGCTTCTCGGCGGTGAGGTTCTGAGGCCCGCCGTCGGGGGAGATCTGCTCGGACAGGGTGTCGGCGCGCCCGACCAGCAAGGGGAAGTCCTCGGGGTGCAGCTCGGGGAGGTTCGAGAAGACAGCCGCCTGCTCGAGCGCGTGCTTCAGCTCGCGCACGTTGCCCGGGAAGGAGTAGCGCGTGAGGAGCTCCTGTGCAGCGCGCGAGATCCGCTTGCCGGCGCCGCCGGGGAGCGTCTTCAGGAAGTGCTCGGCCAGCAGCGGGATGTCCTCGCGCCGCTCCCGCAGCGGCGGGATCACCAGGCTGACCACCGAGAGGCGGTAGTAGAGGTCGTCGCGGAAGGAATGGCGCGCCACCGCCGCCTCGAGGTCCAGGTTGGTGGCGGCCAGGATCCGCACGTCCACCGGGACGCTGCGGTTGTCGCCCACCCGGCGCACCGCCCGGTCCTCCAGCACACGCAGCAGCTTGGCCTGCGCCTGCGGCGGCATGGTGCCCACCTCGTCGAGGAAGAGCGTGCCGCCGCTGGCCTCCTCGAAGAGCCCGCGGCGCGGGGCGGTGGCGCCGGTGAAGGCGCCGCGCACGTGCCCGAAGAGCTCGCTCTCGATCAGGTTCTCCGGCACCGCGGCGCAGTTCATCACCACGAACGGCTTGCCCGCCCGCGGCCCGAAGGAGCCGATGTAGCGCGCCAGCACGTCCTTGCCGGTGCCGGTCTCGCCGCGGATGAGGACCGTGGACGGGAGCTCGGCCACCCGTCGCGCCTTGGCCAGGAGATCGCGCCAGGCGGCGGAGCTCCCGACCGCGAAGTCGCGCTCTGGCTCGGTGCCGCCGCCGACCGCGGCCGGCTGCCAGGCGCGCTTCACGACGTCCAGGAGCTCTCCCATCTTGAAGGGCTTCACCAGGAAGTCGGCCGCGCCTTCCTTCATGGCCCTCACCGCAGTGGGCACCGTGCCGTGGCCGGTGATGATCACGAACTTGCTGCGGGAGGCGCGATCGCGCACCTCCTGGAGGAGCTCGAGGCCGTTGGTGCCGGGCATCTCCAGGTCGCAGAAGATGAGGTCCCAGCCGGTTGGGTCGCGCTCCAGGAAGCGCACCGGATCGGTGAAGCCCTCCGCCGAGACCGCCGCGGTGCGCAGCGCCGAGAGCATCAGCTCGACGATCGCCGGATCGTCGTCCACCACGGCAACCCTCAACGATTCGCGGGCGCTCACTTCGGGAGATTATGAGCCTCGCTCGCGCGCCGGCTGGCGTGGCGCTATCGTTGCTCGATGGCCGAACCCTTCGTTCTCCTGGTGGAGCCCGACGAATCGCGCCGGATGACGATCGCCGACGCGATCGAGCGCGAGCGCTTCCACGTGGTGGCGGTTGCCGGCAGCGATGCCGCCGAGCGCGCCCCGATGCTCTCTCCTCAGCTGGTGGTCGTCTCGCTGCTCGGCGGCGCCCTTCTCGACCTGGTGCGCTCCTGGGCCGACAACCAGGATCGCGCGGCGATCCCCCTGCTGGCCGTCACGGCGGCCGGGGACGACGCGGCGGCGCGGGAGGCGATCGAGGCCGGTGCCGAGGACGTGCTGCCCTGGCCGGCCGACCAGGCGCTGCTGCGCGCCCGCCTGCGCGCCACGTCGCGGGCCTCCGGCCTGGCGCGCGAGGTGGCCGACTTCGAGGGGGTCCTGGGCACGCTGGTCGCCACGATGGAGGCGCACGAGCCCTACAGCATCGAGCACTCGCGGCGCGTCTCGCAGCTCGCCGAGTCGTTCGGGCTGGCGGCCGGGCTGGCCCCGGCCGAGGCCGAGCGGGCTCGCCGCGCCGGGCTGGTGTACGACATCGGCTTCGTGGCGGTACCGGACGCGCTGCGCCACGCCGAGCGGGCCATCACCTCCGCCGAGTTCGCGCTCATCCGCTCGCACCCGGTGGTCGGCTACGAGCTGCTGCGGCGGCTGCCGTCGATGGAGCCGCTGGCGCCCTTCGTCCTGCGCCACCACGAGCGTCTCGACGGCTCGGGCTATCCGGACGGCCTGTCGAAGAGCGAGATCCCGCTGGCCATTCAGGTGCTCTCGGTGGCCGACGCCTACGACGCGCTCACTTCGGCGCGCGCCTACCGCCCGGTGCGCTCGCCGGCCTCCGCCTGGGAGATGCTCCGGGACGAGGCGCGGCGCGGGCTGTGGGATGCCGAGCTGCTGCGCGCCTGTGAAAAGACGCTGGAAGTCCACGTCTAGGCCGGAACCCCTTACCATCGGCCAGCAGAGACGTCACGGCGCCGCCCCGGGCACGGCGGCCGGCTCCTTCTCGTGCCGGAACGCCGCCGCCAGCTCGCGCTCGCGTGCCGCCTCGCCGGGTCTCCCCAGCCGCTCCAGCACCGAGGCGGCCAGCTCGCGCGCCCTCACGAAGTCGGGGCGATCGGCGATCGCCCGGCGAAGGTGCCGCAGCGTTCTCTCCAGCTCGCCGGATTTCCCCTCGAGGATCGCCACCGCAGTTTCCAGCCGGTAGTCGCCGGCCAGGCCTGGGCGGGCCAGGAGGGCACGGGTGCCGGCGGCGCCGCGGGGATCGCCCAGGTCCAGCAGCGCCAGCGCGGCCGAGAGCGCCAGCGGGTCGCGCGGCCCGGCGGCGGCGCGGGCCAGCGCATCGGCGGCGTTCCGCTCGCGCCGCATCCCCAGCGCGCGCGCCGCACGGGCGGCCACCGTCGGCGAGGCGTCCTGCAGCGCGGCGATCAGCGCCGCCGACGGCGCCGAGCTCTGCGGCTTCGGCGTGGCCAGCCCGGTGGCGGCTGCCGCGCGCAGCGGCTCGGCCTCCTGGCTGTCCCGCAGGATCGCGGTCAGCGCCTCCTCGGCGGCCGGAGCGCCGTCACGCCACCCGGCGAACGCCTGGGCCAGGCGGCTGCGCCGCGCCCGGCGGCGGGAGCCGGGGAAGCGCACGTCCAGCTCGTGCGATGCCCACTGCGGCGTCCGGTCCTTGTGGCAGGCGGTGCAGGCATCCGGCACGCCGAAGGCTCGCGCGTTCTCGGGGTTGGGGACGTCGAGCGCGTGGTCCGCTTGCGGGTCGAGCACGCCGACCACCGTCTTCGGCATGTGGCAGTCGGCGCAGCGCGAGCCCGGTGTGCCGCTCTGGTGGAAGGAGTGCTTCTGCGCCGCCGCCGGCTCGGCCAGCGCGCCGTGACAGAGAAAGCAGACCTGGTCGGTGCGCGCCTTGGGCTTCAGCTCCGAGAGGCCGCCCCCGCCGTGGGGGGCGGTGTGGCAGGTGAAGCAAGTCAGATTGCCCTTCCTGGCGCAGGCGGACTGCGCGAGCGCGGCCGACTCCAGCGAGCCTGTGGAAGGGCGGCCGTCGATCCAGAAGTCCCCCGAGAGGTCTCCCGGTCCGAGGATCAGCGTCAGCGGCTCGTAGATCTCGTCGAACCGCTGGCCCGGGCGAAACTGCGCCTGCGGCGAGAAGGCCGAGCGCCAGGGGGAGCGGCCCGCATGGCAGGAGGCGCAGATGGCCGCGCCGCGTTCGCGCGAGACGCCGGTGGGCCGCACGATCGAGGCCGCGCGCCGATCCCGCGCGTGCTTGGCGCCGGCCCCGTGGCACTTCTCGCAAGCCACGCCCGGCTCGCTCCACGAAGACTGGAACACGCCCTTCGCTTCCTGCCAGCCGATCGACTCGCCGGTCACGTGGCAGCTCAGGCATTCCTTGTTGAACGCGCGCGCGTAGTTCGTCCAGTAGAACGGGTGCTCGCGGGTGAGCGGCCCCTGCTTGGCGGAGGTGTAGTCCACCCACTCGCGGCCGGTCACGTGGAAGTAGATCGGCAGCACCTGCAGGCGGCCGTCGGCGAAGGTGGTGACGAAGTCCTGCATGCGCCGGCCGCCGATCACCCAGTCGACGGCCCAGCTTCGCAGCGCGCCGGAGCGGTCCAGGGCCTTCATCCCGTAGCCGTCGTTCCGGCGGAACGTCTCCGCTCTCGTCCCGCCCTTCTCGAAGACGGCGGGCGGCTCGAAACGGCCGACCACCGTCTCGGGGGTGGGGCGCGAGAGGGCGCGCGCGTGCCAGTCCTGGGACCAGCCGCGGTATTCCTGCGGGTGGCACTTCGCGCAGGCGGCGCTGCCGATCCAGGGGCTGGACGGGGCGCCCATGACAGGCGTCGCCGCCAGCAGAACCATCGCGAGATGCCGCGCCACGGGGCGAATTATGGGTGGATCGTTCTTGACCCTCCAACGCCTCCGTGGCGGGTCCGCGGCGCGCCCAGGCGGGTGAGCGCTCGACCCACCAACCGCTGACCCAGCGTAGGCTGTCTGCACAAGTCACAGAATACAAATGGCTAACGTGAAATGTGATGGCTGGCACGCGTGCTGCTATTGGGAAACCGAGTCGTAAAAATCTTCTTCAGGAGCGCGAAATGAAGCGTGGACTGATCACCCTGGCAATCCTCACCCTCGTGACCGGGACGGCGTTCGGCGCCGCCGACAACCCGCACCGCATGAACGGGGCCCAGAAGAAGGCCCTCGATTCCTACGGCAAGGGTGTGGAGGTCGAGCTCGACGAGAAGGACGTCCCGAGCAGCCTGCGCGGGAACCTCTCGGCGCGCGGCCACAAGGACCCCGCCGGCGAGGCTTCGGACGCCCTCAAGCTGCATGGCCCCGCGTTCCGCCGAGGAAAGGACGACGACTTCGGCTACCGCACTCACCAGGACGACGAGCTCGGCCAGACCCACGTGCGCATGGGCCAGAAGTTCCGTGGCCTGGACGTCGTGGGTGGCGAGCTGATCGTGCACATGACGAGCGACGAGATCGTGGGGATCTCCGGCCGCTTCGTTCCGGACCTCGACCTCGACACCAAGGTCAACATCTCCCGCCGCCAGGCCAGCGACGCCGCCCGTGGCAACGCCCGCGGCGCCGAGGTGGTGGCGGTGGGCGACGACGTCATCTACGCAGCCGACGACGATGCCCGTGTCGCGGTGACGGTGCAGATCACCTACGCCGACGACGCCGGGCTGCAGATCGACGATGTCTACGTCGACGGCCAGGACGGCACGATCCTCGGCAAGAGCCCGCGCGTCCACTACGCCAAGTCGCGGCAGATCTACAACGCCAACCAGGCCTGCGTGCAGACCGGCAACGAGCTGCCCGGCACCCTGATGTTCTCCGAGGGAGGCTCCTCCGCCGACTCCGGCGCGATGGGCGCCTACAACAACACCGGCATCACCTACGACTACTACAAAGCGATCTTCAACCGCGACTCCTACAACAACGCCGGCGCGGCGCTGCGCTCCTCGGTGCACGCCCAGTTCTCCAACGGTGCCAGCTGCTCCAAAAACAACGCCGCCTGGTTCGACTCGCTCTCCCAGATGGCCTACGGCGACGGCGACGGCACGAGCTTCACCCAGCTGGCGCTCAGCCTCGACGTCAGCGCCCACGAGCTCACCCATGCGGTGACCTCCCGCACCTCGAACCTCACCTACTCCAAGGAGTCGGGCGCGCTGAACGAGGGGTCCTCCGACATCCTCGGTGAGTCCGCCGCCTTCTACGCCGGCGCCGGCGACTGGAAGATCGGCGCCGAGGTCTACACCCCGGGCACCTCCGGCGACGCGCTGCGCTACATGGCCAACCCGACGCAGGACGGCTACTCCGCAGACTACTACCCCGAGCGCCTCTACTCCGGCACCTGCACCCCCTCCGGCAGCAACGACCAGTGCGGCGTGCACGGCAACAGCGGCATCGCCAACCTCTTCTATTACCTCCTCTCCCAGGGCGGCACGCACCCGCGCGGCAAGACCACCACGGTGGTCACCGGCATCGGCATCACCAAGGCCCAGCAGATCTGGTACCGCGCGCTCACCGTCTACATGACCTCGACCACGAACTTCCAGGGCGCCCGCACCGCGACCTCCTCGGCCGCCGCCGACCTCTACGGCGGCTCCTGCTCGGCCGACTGGCAGGCCGTGAACAAGGCGTGGGACGCGGTGGGCGTGCCGGGGACCTGGTCCTGCGGCGGCGGCTCCACCTTCCCGGAGTCGGCTCACAACTACGCGAACAACATGGACCAGACCTGGACCTACACGCTGGCCGGCGCCCCGGCTTCCATCAACGTGACGTTCGACCCGCTCACCAAGGTCGAGACCAACTACGACAAGATCTACGTGATGGACAAGAACGGCGTGAACATCACCGGCTCGCCGTTCACCGGCACCACCCTGGCCGGCGTCACCAAGAACGTCCTCGGTGACACCGTCAAGATCCGCCTCACCTCCGACGCCTCGGTCGTCTACTACGGCTTCAAGGTGACCAACGTGGTCGCCGGCGGCGGCGCCACCACCTACTCGATCTCCGGCAACGCGGGCACCACCGGCGCCACCGTCACCGCCGGCAGCGCCTCGGCCACCTCCGACGCCTCGAGCAACTACTCGATCGGCAATCTCGCCGCCGGCACCTACACGGTGACGCCGTCCAAGTCGGGCTGCACCTTCTCGCCCACCTCGATGTCGGTCACGGTCGGCCCGAACGCTACCGGCAAGAACTTCACCGCCACCTGCGGCGGCGGCTCGCAGCAGCTCCTGGCCAACCCCGGCTTCGAGTCCGGCAACGTGAGCTGGACCGCCTCCTCCGGCGTCATCACCAACTCGGCCTCGCAGGCAGCGCACGGCGGCTCCTACAAGGCCTGGATGAACGGCTACGGCACGACCCACACCGACACGCTGCTCCAGACGGTGGCCATCCCCTCTTCCGCCACCAGCGCGACTCTGACCTTCTGGCTGCACATCGACAGCGCCGAGACCACCACCACCATCCAGTACGACAAGCTCACCGTCCAGGTCCGCAACACCTCCGGCGCGGTGCTGGCCACGCTGGCCACCTACTCCAACCTCAACAAGGCCACCGGCTACAGCCAGAAGTCCTTCAACCTGACCGCCTACAAGGGCCAGTCGGTGCAGATCTACTTCATCGGCACCGAGGACTCCAGCGCGCAGACATCGTTCGTGGTCGACGACACGGCCCTGACCACCCAGTAGAACCCCTTCGGTCGGCACCCACGGGCCCCGTCGGAAACGCCGGGGCCCTTTTGCTTTTCTGCGCCCACGACATCACCTCAAGCCCTCGACCAGGTAGAGGTCGGAGAGCTGCCGCTGCACGCTGTAGACGACGGTGCGCCCGTCGGGCGTGATCCGCACCGGCCAGATCAGGGCGCCGGTGTGTTCGGCAGGCGCGATCTCGCGGAAGGGCGTGCGCGCGCCGGAGCGGAGGTCGAGGCGCTCGATGCGCAGCGGGATCTGGCTGCGGCGCGTGACGAAGACCGCCGCCCCGTCCTCGCCGAAATCGAGCACGGTGTCGTCGCGGCCCAGCTGCGCGATCTTCCGGATCTCGCCCCCCTTGGGCGCGACCAGCGCGGTGCCGCCGTCGGCGGTGCGGGCCGCCACCAGGCGCCCGTCGGAGGAGAGGGCCAGCAGCAGGAGGCTCTCGGCGGAGATCGGCCTGGCGCGCTCGGGGCTCGCCGGGTCGACGAGGTAGAGATGGGCCGCCCCGTCGCCGACCCGCGCCTGCACCAGCAGCTCGTCGGTGCCCGGCAGGAACCGCCCGTTCGAGACGATGAGCCCGCGCAGGACGACGTGGCGCGGCAGGCCGGCCCCGGTCGGCCAGATGACGAGCTCCGGCTGGTCGCGGACCAGCGACAGCGCCTGCCGGCCGTCGGGGGAGAGCGCCAGCGCCAGACCTTCGCCCAGACGGACAGCCGGCGAGCCGTCGGCGCGGCGGATGTACGTCGCTCCGGTCGATCCCCCTCCCTCGCGCGACTCGTCGAAGAGGACCGTCTGCCCGTCGCGCGAGACGTCCTTCACCAGCGAGAAGTCGAGCCAGGCGAGGTCACGGGGCGGCGTCCCTTCGCCCTGATGCACTATCTCGGCGCGCCAGGAGACCCCGGACACCAGCGCGCGGCCATCGGCGGCGAGGTCGGACATGATGTAGGCGGCGCCGCTCAGGATCAGCCGGCGTTGGCCGGCGAGGTCCGACGCATAGACCGCCGGCGGCCGCGTGCTGTCGGTGGCCGAGTACCAGAGCTCCTTGCCGCGGGAAGACCAGGCGAGCCAGCTGGCGCCGGTGCTGGACGAGGTCGCCAGGACGCGCTTCCTTCCCCGGCGGTCCACGACGGCCACTTGCCAGCGCGGCCCCAGCGTCTCCCAGAACGCGGCGAGCTCGCCGTCGGGCGAGACGCGGAGGTAGCTCATGGTGGCCGCTTCGTAGACGGGGTGGCCGGCGGGGAACTCCAGCACCCGCCCGCGTCCGACCAGGCGGATCACGGCCAGCTGCTGGCCGTCCGGCAGCCAGTCGGCGCTCCAGACGTCGCGCAGCAGCTCGCGCGGCGCGCCGCCCGAAAGAGAGGCCCTCGACAGCAGGCCGGGCCCGGGCGAGCTCGTTGGCGTGCCGGTCAGGAACGCCAGGTCCCCGCTGCGGGAGACCGAGCAGAGCACCGCCGGCGGCAGGTCCATCGGACGCGACTCGCGGCCGTCCAGGCGGGTGGTGTAGAGCCTCCACGGCTCCCCCTCCCAGCCGGCGCTGTAGACGATGGTCTGCCCGTCAGAGGCGAAGCGCGCCAGCACCACCAGCCCGCGCCGGAACGTGAGCCTGGTGAGCCGCGGCTCGGGGCGGGACGCGGCGTTGTGTACGAGGACGTAGGCGGCGGCCAGACCGGCGAGGAGCGCCGCGCTGGCGATCGGCAGCCAGGGCCGGCGCCTGCCGGACGGCGCCGCGGGTGCGGTGGCCGCGCCGCTGGCGGAGGCCGCCTCCAGCGCGAAGGCCACGTCCGCCGCGGACTGGAAGCGCTGCTCCGGGTCCTTCTGCAGGCAACGGCGCACCACGCGCTCCAGGGAGGCCTGGGTGCCGGCCGGGAGCGCCGGCGGGTCCTCGCGGAGGATCGCCGCCATCGCCTCCACGCCGGTGGCGCCCGCGAAGGCGCGGCGGCCGGCCAGCAGCTCGAACAGGAGCGCGCCCAGCGAGAAGACGTCGCTGCGCGGGTCCAGCGGCTCGCCGCGGACCTGCTCGGGCGACATGTAGCCGGCCGTGCCTAGGACCGTGCCGGGCTCGGTGTGCTGGGCGCGCGTCGTCAGGTCGGTGTCCAGCGTCCCCGTCCCGCTCGTCTCCTTGGCCAGGCCGAAGTCGAGGAGCTTCACCCGGCCGTCGCGGGTCACGAACACGTTCTCGGGCTTCAGGTCGCGGTGCAGCACGCCCCGGGCGTGCGCGGCGGCGAGCGCCCTTGCCACCTCGCTCCCCAGCTCCACGGCGCGCCGCGGCGACAGCGGCCCTGACGCCAGCGCGCCACGCAGCGTCTCCCCGTCGAGCAGCTCGCAGACGGCGTAGAAGACTCCATGCTCGTCGCCGACGTCGAAGATCTGGAGGATGCCGGGATGGGAGAGCGCCGCCACCGTGCGCGCTTCGCGCTCGAAGCGGGCCCGCGCCGCGGCGTCCAGCGTCAGGCGGTCGGGCAGCACCTTGACCGCCACCTCGCGCTCCAGCCGCGGGTCGCGGGCGCGGTAGACCTCGCCCATCCCGCCGGCGGCCAGGGGACCGAGGATCTCGTACGTGCCGAGCCGCGTTCCGGGGGCCAGCGCCATCGGTTTCCGCGATTCTCGCAGGCCTCGGGATGCCTCGACGGGAGGAAGTCCCGATCAATCGGCGGTGCGTGTCGAGCCGGCCGCGCTGCCGGAGAACCGGAAGCGGTGAGAGCCGAGGCGTACCTCGTCCCCCTCGTGCAGAGCGCGCGGCGAACCGAGGCGCTCTCCGTTCAGAAAGGTGCCGTTCTTGCTGCCGAGGTCCTCCAGCGTCGCCCGCATGCCGGCGACGGTGATCCGCGCGTGCCGGCGCGAGATCGCCTCGTCGCCCAGCCACACCGCCGCCTGGCTCTCACGCCCCAGCACCGTCTCGCCTTCCACGAGGTCGATGACGGCGCCCGGCGCCACCAGCCGGAGCCTCCCGGCCGCCTCCAACGACGCCGGTGCGCCGCCGCCGACCTCGGCCCTCAGCGCGTAGCCGAAGCCGTGCACGGTGCGGACGAGAGCGCCGGCGCCACGGCGGTCGCCGAGCGCCTGGCGCACCTCGGTCACCAGCGTGCGGATGTTGGACTCGACCTAGGCACCGGCCGTCCGCCGCGCTGCAGCTCGCGCCGCTCGGTGTCCAGCACGGCGTCGCCGAGGCTCAGGCGCACAGCCGAACAGTTTAGGTGCGCGGCGCCTCAGGTGCCGCACCGGTGGGCGACCACCCAGGTGATCTCACGGCTGCTGGGCGGGTTCTCGCCGATGCCGAGGGCGTGGAGCATCTCGTGGATCAGGACATGCGAGGCCCCGGCCGGGCTCTCGCGGGAGAGCGAGACGAACCTGCGGCAGACGACGATACGCGCCGAGCCGCGGTGGGTGTGCGCGTAGGCGCCGGCGCGGCAGCCGTTGCTCATCTCGTCCCCGACGAACTCCAGCGACTGCAGGAAGTCCCGCGGGCTGCTCTGGCGGCGTTCGAGGCGCTCTACCGGCGTGCCTCCCTCCGGCAGCGTGAAGGCGGAGAGGACGTCCAGGCAGCGCGGGTCGGCGAGCATGCGCGAGGCGTCGCGCCGCGAGGCCTCCAGACTGCGGGCCAGTGCCGGGTCCTCGAGACCGGCGGCGGCCGCCATCGACGACAAGGCGCCGGCCAGGAGCCCGGCGAGGGCGTAGCTCGTCCTGTCCATCCGCGGACCTCCTTCTGTCGTAACGCCCAGAAGATGGCGCCCGCGGACAGTCGATGTGCCGGAGATCCGCCGCTTTTTTGCCGGATTTCAGCGCGCGGAGGCCGCGCCGGCGGCGCGGCGCCACGGCGCGCCACTACCAATTCAGCCGTTACAGGCCATTCGGACCAGCCGGTATCCTCGGGCGCCATGGACCTAAAGCAGACGATGGCCGAGCTCGAGAGGCTCGGCTCCGAGCAGACGCGCAAGACCATGAAGGCGCACGGGTCGAGCGGAGACTTCTTCGGCGTCAAGGTCGCCGACCTGAAGACGGTCCTGAAGAAGATCAAGGGCCGCCAGGACCTGGCGCTGGAGCTCTACGACACCGGCAACCTCGACGCCATGTACCTGGCGGGGCTGGCGGTCGACGGCTCGAAGATGACTCGCCAGGAGCTACAGCGCTGGGTCGAGAAGGCGCGCTCCGCGATGATCTGCGAGTACGCGGTGCCCTGGGTCGCCGCCGAGAGCCCGCACGCGCGCGAGCTGGCGCTGCGCTGGATGGACTCCCCGCGCGAGTGCGTGGCCGCCGCCGGATGGAACACCTACAGCGGGATCGTGTCGCTCACCGCGGACGACCGCCTGGACCTCGACGAGATCCGCTCGCTCCTGGCGCGGGTGGAGAGGGAGATCGGCAAGGCGCCCAACCGTGCGCGCTACTGCATGAACGGCTTCGTGATCGCCGTCGGCGGCTCGGTCACGCCGCTCGCCGCGGCCGCCCGGGCGACGGCCCGGAGGCTGGGCACCGTCGAGGTCGACATGCGGGGCACGGCCTGCAAGGTGCCTTCCGCGCTGGCGGCCATCGAGAAGATCGCCGCGATGGGGCGCACCGGCAAGAAGCGCAAGACGATGAAATGTTGAGGGCGGCGCTCCGGCGCCGCGGGGATCGCCTCCGTCAAGTCTCCGGCGACCCGCGCTGCTGACCTTTGAGCTCCGGGACGATCACTCGTACTCCAGCGCCTCGGTCACTCTGACCGCCGCGGCCTGTCGGGCCGGCAGCCAGGCGGCGACCGCGGAGACGACCGGGAGCACGACCGCCAGCTGCAGCAGGATCTCCCCGGCGAAGCGGTGCGGCATCTGCCAGCCGGCGAAGACCTCGGCCACGGTGGTCTCCATGAACCGTCCCAGCAGCGAGCCGGCCGGGATCGCCAGCAGGAAGCCGACCACCGCCAGGCAGAGCGCCTCGGTCACCACGCTGCGCCGGATCTGGCCGGAGAGCGCGCCCAGCGACTTCAGGATGCCGATCTCCCGCGAGCGCTCCACCACCGAGATGAGCAGCGACGTCACGATGCCCAGGAAGGCGACCACCACGGCGAGCGCTGTGGTGATCTGGGTCAGCACGTAGAAGGCGTCCACCAGCTTGTTGATCTCCTGGTTGAACTCCTTGCGGGTGGAGACCAGCGCCGGGTAGCGTCCGGCCAGGACCCTGCGCACCGCGTCGCGGGCGACGGCGGCGTCGACGCCCTTGTGCAGGTTGACGTCGTAGGTGTCGACCCGGTCGTCCTTCCAGAGGTCGAGGTAGACGGCGCGGTCCAGGAAGATCACCCCGCGGTCGGAGGAGAAGTCGCGCACCACGCCGCCGATCGGGAAGCGTGCGATGCCCGAGGGCGTCGGCAGCTCGACCGCGTCGCCGACGCCCAGCCCGAAGCGGCGCCAGAAGTTGTCGGAGACGATCACGCCTCGCTCCTGCAGCAGCCCGCGCCGCGAGCCGGCCTCGTCCCCCTGCAGGTACTCGCGCCGGGTGCGGTCCATGGTCGGTCCCATCTCGATGGTGACCAGGAGGACCGTGTCGCCGCGGTAACGCAGGCGCACGCCGCGGTAGCTCTCGACGGCCCTCACGCCGGGGACCTTCAGCAGCTCCTGGCGCAGGTTGCCGGGGAAGCGGAAGTCGGGGCGCACCAGGTTGGCCGAGGCCCGAACGTAGAGGTCGGAGGTGAGGATCTCGTCCATCCAGCGGCTGAAGACCGCCTTGGTGGAGGCCATGTAGCCGGCCACGCCCAGCACGAACGCCAGCGAGACGACCATGGCGGTCACCGTGCCGGAGGTGCGCCTCGGGTTGGAGAGCAGCGAGTCGGTGGCCAGCGGCCCGACGACCGGCGAGACCCGCGCCAGCAGCGGCGACAGCGCCCGCAAGAGCACGCTGGCCAGCGGCCCGGAGATCACCACCAGTCCGGCCAGGAACGGCACGCCCACCGCGCCGACCAGCAGGTAGCCGTTCAGTGGCCGCGTCAAGGCGATGAGCACCGACAGCGCCACCAGCGCCGCGCCGGCCAGCAGCCGCCTTCTCGAGAACGGCGCCGGCCGTGCCGCGTGGGTGCCCTTGGCCAGCGCCTCGGTCGGCGGCACCGACGAGGCGGCCTGGGCCGGCGCGAAGGCGCCCACCAGCGAGGCCACCACCCCGACGGCAAGCGCCGAAAGCACCAGGTCGGCGGTGACCTGCGTATGCGAGACGCCAGTGAGGCCGTAGACCTGCTCGGCGGTGCTGCCCATCATCTTCAGGAAGCCACCCGACAGCGCCGCGCCGGCCAGGAGGCCCAGCGCCCCGCCGGCCAGGCCGACGGCGACCGCTTCCAGCAGGAACAGCGTGCGCACCTGGCGCGGCGTCGCCCCCAGGGCCCGCAGGGTGCCGATGTCGCGCCGCCGCCGGTTCACCGAGACGTTGAAGGCGTTGAAGATCAGAAACGTGCCGACGCCCAGCGCGAAGCCGGAGGAGATGTTGAAGCCGGCCACGAAGTTGCCGACGATCTGCTCGGCCTGCTCGCCGCGGCGGTCGGGCGTCTCGACGCGGTAGCCGGGGCCGACCGCCTTCTCCAGCGCCGCGGTGCCGGCCGCCAGCGAGACGCCGTCCTCCAGGCGCACCTCCAGCCGGTCGAAGCGGCGGCCACGGCCGAAGAGCTCCTGGGCGGCGTAGACGTCGACGACCAGCAGGTTCCCGCCGAACGACTCGGCGAACCCTTTGAGTGAGAGGAGGCCGCGCACCGTGACCGTCTTGCGGCCCTTGGGTACTTGGAGCTCAAACGAATCGCCGATCTTCAGACCGGCCCTTTCGGCGAAGACGCGGGTGAGCGCCACCGAGTCCGGCTGGGCCAGGAAGAGGAGCGGGTCGTCGAGGTCGGCGTCCTGCCCCTCGAAGCCGTAGTCGCGCATCTCCCGGTCGCCCAGGAGGTCCACGCCCAGGATGAGGACGGATTCGCCGTGCGCGGGAAGGGCAGGGGAAACCCGGTAGGGGTTTCCCAGCAGGACCGTAGATATCTGCTCGATGACCGGCGACTGGGCCCGCACCCCGGGCACGTCGCGGATCCGCTCCTGGAGCTCCTCCGGAACACCACCCTCGCTGACGATCTGCAGCTGGGCCTTGCCGGCCAGCTTGTCGATCGTCTGCTTGAGGCCGGAGAGGAGCGCGCCCTTGGCTCCCCGGATCGCGGTGAAGGTCGCCACCCCCACCACGACACCGAGCACCGTCAGCAACATCTTGGCCTTGTGCCGGGTCAGGTAGGAGAGCGAGAGCGTGCGGAGGAGGAATCTCACCCCTCGTCCTCCAGCCTCCCGTCGCGCAGGCGGATGGTCCGCTGGCAGCGCGAGGCGGCGGCCGGGTCGTGGGTGACCATCACGATGGTGGTGCCCCGCTGCTCGTGGATGCGCTGCAGCAGCGCCAGGATCTCCGAGCCGCGGGCGGTGTCGAGGTTGCCGGTCGGCTCGTCGGCCAGCAGGAGCGGCGCGTCGGTGACCACCGCCCGGGCGATCGCCACCCGCTGGCGCTCACCCCCGGAGAGCTCGTCGGGCAGGTGGGCGGCGCGCGGGGCCAGACCCACCTCCTCGAGCGTCCTCTCCACCCGGGCGTCGATCTCCTTGCGGGGCCGGCCGGCCAGGTGCAGCGGCAGCGCCACGTTCTGGGCGGCGCTGAGCGTCGGCATCAGGTGATAGGCCTGGAAGATGTACGACACCCGCGAGCGCCGGAAGAGGGAGCGCTCCTCCTCGCTCTTCCGGGCGAGGTCCTCGCCGTCCACCAGCACCGCGCCGGAGCTCGGCACGTCGAGGCCGCCCATCAGGTTCAGCAGCGTCGACTTGCCGGAGCCCGAGGGTCCGGTGACCGCCACCATCTCACCGGCGCGCACCTCGAAGCTGACGCCTCCGAGCGCGATGACCTGCGCGACCTCGGCCTTGCCGGGGTAGGTCTTGGTCACATCGACGAGGCGCAGCAACTACTCGAGCCCCTCCACCAGGTGGAGGTCCGAGAGGTGGCGCTGGACGCTGTAGACGACGGTGCGGCCGTCCGGCGTCACGCACACCGGGCCGATGCGCCCGCCCGACGGGTCGGCCAGCCCAAGCTCCTTGACGAGACGGCGCGCTCCGCTCTTGATGTCGAAGAGCTCCAGCTTCACCGGCAGCTCACGGGGAGGACTGGTCGTGTAGAGCCCGCTGGCGTCCTCGTTGAAGGCGATGGCGTTCATCCTCGGCAGCTTCCTGGTGTTGCCCCCGCCCAGCGGTACCAGCACCACGCCGTCCTGGGTGCCCGCGGCCACCCACTGCCCGTCGGGGGAGATGGGCCCGAGATAGAGCTCTTCGCTCGAGAGCGGGTGCACCGAGGGAGGCTCGCTCCGCTCTACGACGTAGAGCCGCGGCGGCGCCTGCCCCTCGCGGGCCTCCACCAGCAGGCGGTTCGTGCCCGGCACGAAGGCCGCCCCGGAGATCGTCAGCCCCGGCGGCCGCAGGGCCAGCGGCGCTCCCGCGCCGGTCGGCCAGACGACCAGCTCGGGCGGCGTGAGGTGGCGCCGCAGCGAGAGCGCGTACTCGGCGTCGGGGGAGAGCGCCAGCGCGTAGCCGTCGCCCAGCCGCACCGCGGCCGGCGCGTCGACGCGGCGAAGGTAGGCCGCGCCGTTGGACCCTCCTCCCGCGCGCGACTCCTCGAACAGCACTGCCGTCCCGTCGCGCGAGACGCCCCGCACGATCGACCAGTCCAGCCAGGCGAGGCTCCGCGGCGGGCTCTCGGCGCTCTCGTAGATCATCTCGGCGTACCAGGTGACGGAGGTAATCAGGGCGCGGCCGCGCGGGGCGACGTCGGCCAGCATGAAGGCCGCGCCGCCGCTCATCAGGAGGCGCGTCTGGCCCGCCAGGTCCGAGGCCCAGAGGGACGGCGGCCGGGTGGCGTCGGTGGCTGCGTACCAGAGCTCACGGCCGTCGGGACTCCAGGCGATGCCGTTGGTGGCCCTCGTCCAGTCCGAGAGCGACCGCTTCTTGCCGGTCCGGTCGATCACCGAGATCCGGTACCCGAGGTCGGAGCTCTCGGTGAACGCCACCAGCTTGCCGTCGGGGGAGACCCGCACCATGAAGATGAGGTCATCGCTCTCGAAAACGGTCTTGCCGGCCGGGAACTCCAGCGTGGTGCGCTTGCCGGCGCGGGCCAGCGCGAACGCGTCCTCCCCCGGGATCCAGTCGGCGCTCAGCACCCCGCGCCAGACCTCGCGCGGCGCGCCGCCGGAGAGCGGGGCGCGGGCCAGGACGCCGGGGTTCATCGAGAAGCGGCGCGGGCCCAGGAGGACCGCCATCTCCCCCGACCTCGAGAGCGAGCAGAGAACCGCCGGCGGGAGGTCCAGCGGCCGGGACTCCAGGCCGTCCAGCCGCGTGGTGTAGATCTGGAACGGCTCGGCTCCCCAGCCGGCGCTGTAGACCACCGTCTCCCCGTCGGGCGCGAAGCGGGCCGAGCTGACGAACCCGCGGCGGAAGGTGAGGCGCCGCATCGTCGGCTCGGGGCGCCGGGCGGAGGCGCGCCCGAGGACGAAGGCCGCGGCGACCGCCGCCAGTGCCAGCACGGTCGCGCCGGCGGCGGCGAGCCTCCGCCGCCCCGCGGCCCGCGGCAGAGCGGCGGCGGGCGCCGTGGTGGACGAGGTGGCGGTGGAGACCGCCTCCAGCGCGAAGGCCACGTCGGCGGCGGAGTGGAAGCGCTGCCCGGGGTCCTTCTCCAGGCAGCGGCGGACGACGTTCGCCAGCGCCGGCGCCAGCGGGGTCACGATCGGCGGCGGGTCCTCCCGCAGGATCGCGGTCATGGTCTCGGCGTTCGTGCCGCCGCCGAAGGGGCGACCGCCGGTGAGCATCTCGTAGAGCACCACGCCCAGCGAGAAGACGTCGGTCCGCGCGTCGAGCGGAAGGCCGCGCACCTGCTCCGGGGACATGTAGCCCGCGGTGCCCACCACGATGCCGGCGTCGGTGGCCTGCGCCAGCGTGGGCGCGTTGGTGTCGCCGGCCGCCGGCTGGCGCGTCTCCTTGGCGAGGCCGAAGTCGAGCAGCTTCACCCGGCCGTCGCGGGTCACGAAGACGTTCTCCGGCTTCACGTCGCGGTGCACGATCTGCCGCTCGTGGGCCGCGGCCAGCGCCCGCGCGATCTCCATGCCGAGCTCCACGGCGCGCCGCGTCGGGAGCGCTCCGCCGGTCAGCTTGGCGCGCAGCGTCTCCCCGTCGAGCAGCTCGGTCACCGCGTAGGAGACGCCGCCGTCGGCCCCGAAATCGAAGATGGCCAGGATGTTCGGGTGCGACAGGGCGGCCACCGCGCGCGCCTCGCGCTCGAAGCGCTGGCGCGCCGCCGGATCGCTGGAAAGCTGCTCCGGCAGCACCTTGATCGCCACCTGGCGCCCCAGCTTGTCGTCGCGCGCGCGGTAGACCTCGCCCATGCCGCCGGCGCCGAGGGGGCCGAGGACCTCGTAGGGGCCGAGCCGCGTACCGGGCGCGAGCGTCATCCTGTGGCGTCCATTGTCGCGCGCCGGCCGGGTGGTACGCTGACCTCGCTGTGCTCGGGATCTACCTCGCGGCGCTGGCGTTCGGCCTGGTCTCCATCGGCGCGTCGCTGTTCCTGCACGACGGCGCCGACGCTCACGACCACGACGGGCACGGCGATCACCATGGCGACCTCCTCGGCACGCTGCTGTCGCTGCGCTTCTGGAGCTACACCCTGGGCGCCTTCGGCATGGCCGGCACCGCGCTGCTGCTCCTGAAGCTCGCTCCGGCCGTGCACCTGCCGGTGGCGGTCGCGCTGGGCCTGACCGTGGGAGGCGGCACGTCCTGGCTCTTCCGCGGCCTGCGCCGGATGGCCGGCGCCCCGCTCGGCACCGAGGACCTCCTCGGCTCGGAGGCGGAGGTCGTGATGGCGCTCTTGCCGGGGAAGCTCGGCAAGGTGCGGGTGAGGAAGGCCGAGCAGGAGCTGGAGCTGATGGCGCGCGGCGGCGAAGGGGAGACCCTCTCGCCGAAGGACCGCGCCGTGGTCATTCGATTCGTCGACGGCGTGGCCGAGGTGCGCGCCGTACCCTGGAGGGAATAGATGGTCGGTTTTGTTCTCGGAGTCGTCGCCGCCGCCCTGGTCACCCTGATCTTCGCGAAGCTGGCCGCCAGCTTCGTGGTGATCTGCCGGCCCAACGAGGTCGTCATCTTCTCGGGCCGGAAGCGGAAGATGGCCGACGGCAGCCACGCCGGCTACCGCGTGCTGGTGGGCGGCCGCGCCTGGCGCATCCCGCTGCTGGAGCGGGTCGACCGGATGAGCCTGGCCTCCATCCCGATCGACCTCAAGATCACCAACGCCTATTCCAAGGGCGGCATCCCGCTGAAGGTGCACGCCATCGCCAACGTGAAGGTGACGAGCGACCCGAAGTCGATCGGGAACGTCATCGAGCGCTTCCTGGGGCGCGACCCGGCGGAGATCGCCCGCTCGGCGCGCGAGACCCTGGAGGGGCACGTGCGCGGCGTGCTGGCGAACCTCACCCCGGAAGAGGTCAACGAGGACCGCCTGAAGTTCGCGACCGGGCTGGTGGACGAGTCCGAGGCCGACTTCCACAAGCTGGGACTCACGCTCGACACGCTGAAGATCCAGAACGTCGCCGACGACGCGAACTACCTGGCGTCGATCGGCCGCGGGCGCATCGCCATGGTCCTGCGCGACGCCCAGATGGCCGAGTCGCTGGCCAAGTCCGAGGCCGAGCAGGCCGAGGCCGACGCGCGGAAGTCCGGGGAGATCTCCAAGCAGCAGACCGGTACCGTCGTGGCGGCGAAGGAGAACGAGCTGCGCACGCTGAAGGCGGGCCTGGAAGCGCAGGCCAAGTCGGTGGAGGAGACCGCCAAGCAGGCGGCGCTGGAGAAGCGGGCCTCCGCCGAGCAGCGCCTCCAGGCGGTGCGCAAGACGCTGGAGGAGACGCGCCTCACCGTCGAGCGCGTTCTGCCGGCCCAGGCCGCCCAGCAGGCCTCGGCGTTCCGGGCCAAGGGCGAAGCGGCCACCATCGAGGAGAACGGCAAGGCGATGGCCGAGGTGCTGGTGCTCTTCTCCAAGGTCTGGGCCGACGCCGGCAAGGACGCGCGCGACGTCTTCCTCATCCACAACCTCGAGCCGCTGCTGAAGACGGTGGTCGACCGGGTCAAGGCTCTGAGGGTCGTCGAGACGCACCTCCTGGACGGCGGCGACGGGAACGCCATGGCGCAGTACGTGGCCTCCTATCCGGCGGCGGTCCGCAGCGTGCTGGCCGAGGTCGGGAAGACGACCGGTGTCGACGTCCTGGCGCTCCTGACCCAGAAGGAGGTGCGGGCGTGATCGGCGGCGCGCTCTCGATCGTCGGCGTCTCGACCGGCGTCCTCCTCTTCTTCGGCATCGCCGCGCTGATGGCGGTCAAGCGCCTCTTCTACATCTGCGGCCCCAACGAGGTGCTGGTCTTCTCAGGAGGCAAGTCGGTCCTGGACAAGCGGGTGGTCGGCTACCGCGTCGTCAAGGGGGGCAGCTCGCTCCGGACGCCGCTCTTCGAGAGGGTCGACCGGATGGACCTCACCAACATGACGGTCGACGTCTCGGTGACCGGGGCCTACTCCAAGGGGGGCATCCCGCTCACCATCCAGGGCGTCGCCAACCTCAAGATCGCCGGGCACCAGCCGCTGCTTCACAACGCGCTGGAGCGCCTCCTCGGCAAGCCGCGCGAGCGGATCATCCAGCTCGCCAAGGACACGCTGGAAGGGAACCTGCGCGGCGTGCTCTCGCAGCTCACGCCCGAAGAGGTCAACCAGGACAAGATCACCTTCGCCGAGAAGCTCCTCGAGGAGGCTGAGCACGACCTCTCCAAGATGGGGCTGGTCCTCGACGTGCTGAAGATCCAGAACGTCTCCGACGACGTCGGCTACCTGAACTCCATCGGGCGGAAGCAGTCGGCCGACGTGGAGAAGCGTGCTCGCGTCGCCGAGGCGCAGGCCACCGCCGAGTCGGTCATGCGCGAGGCCGAGAACCACCGCAACGCGCGGATCCGGCAGATCGCCGCCGACTTCGAGATCTCCCAGGCCGAGGCCCAGAAGCGCATCACCCAGGCCGAGACCGGGCGCGACGCGATGGCGGCCGAGGAGGTCGGCCAGGTGACGTCGGCGATCGCGCGGGCCGAGGCCGAGCTGAAGGTCCAGCAGGCGCGCATCGAGCAGATGCGCCTGCAGCTGGAGGCCGACGTGGTGGCCCCGGCGCGCGCCGAGATGGAGGTCAAGCAGGCCGAGGCGCGGGGGCGCGCCTCCAAGATCGTGCAGGACGGCGCGGCCACCGCCGCGGTGCTGACGCAGATGATCGGGACCTGGCGCGCCGCCGGCGCCAACGCCCGCGACGTCTTCCTGATGCAGAAGCTGCAGCCGGTGATGGCCTCGCTGATGGAGACGATCCAGGACGTGAAGGTGGACCGGGTGGCGTTCCTGCCGGCCGAGGGGACGACGGCGATGAGCGTGTCCAAGCCGGTGCAGATGGTCGAGGGCCTGCGCGCAGCCCTGGGCGTCGACGTCGGCAAGCTGATGGAAGGGCTCGCCGGGACGAAGAAGACTTAGCGCGATTCCGGCGCGAGCTCGACCATGATCGGCACGTCCTCGGCCTGCGCGGAGACCGAGACCTGGAATTCCATCGAGCTCCAGCCGGTCTTGCATACCCTGACCAGCGTGAACCCCGGCTCCGTCTCACTGATCGAGAAGTAGCCGTTGGGGGCCGTCAGGACATCCACCGTCTCCCCTTCCGGGAGGACCCTCGCGGTGACGATGGCGTCCGGCACCGGGGTCCCGCCGGAGAGCACGAGCCCTCCCAGATGGCTCACCGCTTTCGGGCCGTGGTACTCGACGAGCCTTCCACACCCCTGCGCGCTCAACGACCGCGGGGGCGTCGTGGCGCAGCCGGCACTGAAGGCGGCGACGGCGACGAGGGCTGCGAGCGCGGAGGTGCGCATCAGGTGGTTCGGTCCATTCTAGCGACGCGCGTCCAGGAACGCGGCGTCGGTGAGGCTCTCCAGGAAGGCGACCAGATCGCAGGTTTCCTCGGCGCTGATCGGGAAGCCGGCGACCAGCCGGCTGCGCGCCGGGTTGGGCGTGCCGCCGCTGGCGTAGTGCGACACCACCATCTCCAGCGTGGCGAAGCGGCCGTCGTGCATGTAGGGGGCGGTCACCGCGATGTTGCGGAGCGTCGGGATCCGGACGCGCTCCTCCCCGACGCCGTTGTTGGCGGCGGCCGGCCCGGCGGGAGGGCTCCCGTCCCAGACCGCCGGTCCCGCGAACGTGAACCCGCCGTGGCAGCTCCCGCAGTGGAGCCGCTCTCCGAAGAAGAGCGCCATGCCGCGCCGGGCCGCCGGGGAGAGCGCGTCGGGGTCGTCGTGCCAGACGAGGCGATCGTACGGCGCGCGCCCCGATAGCAACGTCCGCTCGAACGAGGCGATCGCCTTGGCGGCGCCCTTCAGCGAGACCGGCTCCTTTGGGAAGGCCGCCGCGAAGAGCGCGCGCAGCTCGGGGTCTCCGGAGAGCCGCGCCACCACCTCGGCCTCGTGCCCCTTCACCCCCATCTCCACCGGGTGCTCGTTTGTCATCGGCACCAGCGCCTGCTCCTCCAGCGATCGCGGACCCGTCTCCGACCAGGTGAGCGACGGCTCGTAGGCGACGTTCGCCAGGCTCATGGAGCTCTTGGGGTGGAGCTCGCCGGTCGAGCCCAGCGCGCGCGCCCGCCCGTCGGTGAAGGCGCGCTCGGGACGGTGGCAGCCGGCGCAGGCCTGGGTGCCGTTGCCGGAGAGACGCGGGTCGAAGAAGAGGCGGCGCCCGAGCTCCACCTTCTCCCTGGACATCGCGTTCTCCGGCGGGACGGCCGGCTCCGGGAAGCCGGGAGGGAGGTCCCAGCTCCAGAGCGCCAGCGCCGATACCAGCGCCAGAGTGTGGATCACCACTTCGCCGGCGAGGGCTGCGAAGTCGAGGAGGTCTGCGAGGCGAGCTGCTTCCGCTGCGCGGCCCAGCTCGCGAACTCCTCCAGCGCTTCCGGAGGGACGCCGGCGGCATCGGCCTTCCTGGCGGCCAGCCACGTCTCGATCGCCGCCGCCAGCTCGTCGGCGCGCGGCCGGTCGGCGTTGAAGAGCGTGAGGTAGGCGGCCTTCACCTCGCCGAGGCGCCCGAGCCCGAGGTAGGCCTCGGCGCGGTACTCGATGGCCGGCGTGTAGTTCGGTTGCAGCGCCAGAGACCTGTCGTAGGCGGCCAGCGCGGCGGTGTGGTCGCCGGTCTTGCGATAGGCGTAGCCGAGGCCGCCCCACGCCTGGAAGAACGCCGGGTTCTTCTCGGTGGCCTTCTGGAACTTCTTGATCGAGGAGAGGTGCTTGTCCTTGGCCTTGCCCTCGAGCTTTTCCCTCTTCTTCAGGTCGGTCTCGGCGGCGGCCTCGGCCTCCAGCTTCGTCGCCTTGTCGCGGTAAGAGACGCCGTCGTCGTAGAGCTGCTGCGCCTCCTCCTGCGGGGTTGCCGTGGGCACCTGCATGCGCGGCATCCCCGCGTCGCGCGAGGCGAGCGCGGAGAACGTGGTGACGAAGACGGCGGCACAGCCGAGGGAGCGGATCGCTTTCATGGGGGACCTCCTGCCGCAAGGCTATGCCAGGCGGGGCCTTCCGGAGGTCAGCGATTCGTCAGGGAACGGTCTCGAGGCGATAGCCGGCCTTGCGCACCGTGACGATGTGGCGCGGCGCGGCCGGGTCGTCCTCCAGCTTCTTGCGGAGCTCGGCGACGTGGGTGTCCACGGTGCGGGTGACCGCGTCGTCGGAGTAGCTCCAGACGGAGCGCAGCAGCTCGAGCCGCGAGACCACGTTGCCGCGCCTCCGCCAGAGCGCCAGCAGGAGGTCGAGCTCCTTGGGCGCGAGCTCCACCGGACGCCCGCCCTTGGACACCGTGCGGGCTCCCACCCGCACCTCGACGTCGCCGAAGCGGGCCGTCTCCTCGTGGGCCGCTTCCACCTTCGAGGGCGCCCGGCCGGAGCGGCGCAGCAGCGCTTCGACCCGCGCCAGCAGCTCCATCAGCCCGAACGGCTTGGTCACGTAGTCGTCCGCGCCCAGGCGCAGGCCGCGCACCTTGTCGGCCTCCTCGCCGCGGGCGGTCAGGATCAGGATCGGCATGTCCAGCCCTTCCTCGCGCAGCGCCCTCAGCACGCGGATGCCGTCCATGCCCGGCAGCATCAGGTCCAGCACCACCAGGTCGGGCCGCGTCTGCCGCGCCCGCGCCAGGCCGCGGGTCCCATCCGCCGCGACCTCCACCAGGTGCCCCTCGATCTCCAGGTTGTTGCGGAGGCCGAAGGCGAGGTCGGCGTTGTCCTCGATGACCAGGACCCGGCTCATGGGGCGCCCTCCAGCTCCAGCACGAAGCGGGCGCCGCCTCGGCTCCCTTCCTCCACCGAGACGTTCCCCCGCTGCAGGCGCGCCAGGTCGCGCACCACCGCGAGCCCGATGCCGGTGCCGGCAACCGCCGAGCCGCGGTCGCGCGGCAGCCGGTAGTAGCGCCCCCAGATGCGCTCCCGCTCGCGCGGGGGGATTCCCGGGCCCTGGTCGTCCACCGACAGCCGTACGCGCCCGGGCTGCGCGGCGACTTCCAGCCGGATCTCCTGCCCCTCCGGCCCGTACTTGGCGGCGTTGTCCAGCAGGTTCAGCAGCACCTGATGCAGCGCCGATTCGTCGGCCAGCGCCGTGGCCGTCTCCGGCAGCGAAGCCACCACCCGCGAGCGGCCGGCCAGCAGCGGCTCGAAGTCGCGCAGGAGCCCGCGCACCAGCGGCACGACGTCGAGCGGGCGCACTTCGACCCGGTCCTCGCCGCGCTCGCCGCGCGAGAAGCGGAGGATGTTCTCCACCAGGTTGCCGAGGCGCCGCGACTCGCGGTCGATGATCTGCAGCGAGCGGGTGCGCTCCTCCTCCGAGCGGACGCGGTTCAGGAGCAGCGTCTCGGCGAACATGCGGATCTGGGTGAGCGGGGTCCGGAGCTCGTGGGAGACCCGTGACACGAACTCCGACCGCAGCTCGCCGAGCGCGCGCTCGCGGCGGAGCTGCAGCAGCGCCGTCAGCACCAGTCCCGCGGTCAGCGCCAGGAGCGACAGCAGGAACGGCAGGCGCGAGCGGGGCAGGCCGCCGATCACCAGGGCGTTGGCCGCCGCCGGGTCGACCGCCGCCCGGATGAGGTAGCCGTTCAGGATGCCGTTGTAGTCGTCGCCGAAGGGGCGCTCCACCGTCAGGTCGGGCAGCTTCGGCGCGCCGGCGCGGAAGACCTCCCGGCCGGAGGGATCCAGGATCCGCAGGAAGAGCGCGTCGTTCTGCACCCGGCCGTGCGCCAGCGACGGCGGGAAGAGCGGGCCGCGCCCGACCGCCTTGGCGAAGCGCGGCGGGAAGGCGCCGGTCTCGGCCTCGAGGCCCGCCAGGAGGACCGGCGCGGCGGCGCGGGCGAGGCCGAAGGCGATCGAGCGCGCCGCGCCGGCGACGGCGCCGTTGCGGGTCAGGTACCGGCGGTCGCGCGGCACCGACGGCGCCGCCTCGGACAGCCGCTCGTCGATCCACGCCTTGGTCGCGCCGTCCGGCTCGACACCGGCCATCTCCAGCTGCCGGCTGGCCACGTCGTAGCGGAACGTGGAGCGCACCAGGTCGGAGGCGAGGCGGATCGCCTCGTCGGGGTTGGCGCAGAGGTCGGGCGGCCCCGGCAGGCGTCCCTGCGCCGCCTCGTCACGCAGCGTGCCGACCAGGAGGTAGAAGCCGTTGAAGCCGATCTCGTTCACGCTGCGGCGGGCCAGCTCGTCGGCCGCCAGCATCGCGTAGTCGCGCAGCACCTTCTCGGCGGCGGCGCGGTGATAGCGCATCGAGAGGTGCGCCTGCAGCGTCAGGACGCCGGCCAGCACCAGCGTCAGGAGGAGCAGCGCCACGATCGGGCCGGGGCGGGAGCGCACCGTGCCAGGATCGGGCAACCGGAGCGCGACGGCAACGAGACGGGTCGTCTCCGCACAGCTTCCTGACAAACTCGCGGGCGCTCCGTCCGTACCATGTCGTTGAAGGAGCCGATCACATGAGGAAGACGTCGATCCGCGCCGCCGCCGGCCTGGCCGCTTGCGCCCTCTGCGCCCGGGCGCTTCTGGCCGCCGACGCCGCGCCGGCGCTGCGGGAGTTCCGGATCGGAGACGCCTGGGGCCGCGACACCGTGGAGTTCCGCACCAGCGCCTCCCTGGAGGACATCGTCGGCACCACCAACATCGTCCGCGGCGTGCTCAAGGCCGATCCGGCGCACCTCAAGGAAACCGCCTCGGCGCGCATCGAGGTGGACGTGCGCACGCTGAAGACCGGCGTCGAGATGCGCGACGGCGCGGTCGGCCGGGCGCTTGGCGGCGACAAGTCGCCGGCGGCGGTCTTCACGCTCGAGAAGGTCACCTCGGCCAGCGCCGAGTCGCTGGAGCCCAACGCGCCGGTCGACCTCACTGCCGAGGGGACGCTCGAGCTCAAGGGCGTCAAGAAGCCGGTGACGGTCAGCGCGCGCGTCTCCTACGTGCCGAAGGGAGGGCCGTTCAGCAGGATGCGCCCCGGCAACTTCGTGAAGCTGACCGCCAGCTTCGACCTGAAGCTCGCCGACTTCGGCGTCGAGCGGAACGGCCCGGTCCTGCCGCTGCAGGTCTCCGAGACCGCCAAGGTCACGGTCACCGTGCTGGCCAGCGACGCTTCCGCCGAAGAGGCCAAGACCTACCGTGAGAACGCGGTGAAGTACCTGGGGAAGGCGATCGTCGAATAAGGCCCGCTAGCCCTTACCGTGGGCGGCGGCCCGCCGCGAGACCTCCTCCGGCGAGACGTCCTCGATGTGGGTGGCGATCCACCAGGTGTTCCCCTCGGGGTCCTTCACGCCGGCGTTGCGGTCGCCGTAGAACTGGTCGCTGGGCGCCATCACCGAGGTGGCGCCCGCCTCCAGCGCGCTCTGGTAGGTCGCGTCGGTGTCGGGCACGTAGAAGTAGAGAGAGCAGGTCGCGACCTTCCACTCCCCGCCGACCTGACCCATCATGATCTTGGAGTCTCCGACCGTCATCTCCGCGTGCCGCACCGCGCCGTCGGGCGAGGTCATCTTGTACCCCTCCACGGCGCCGAACGCCTTCTTCAGGAACTCGATGAAGGCCGCGCCGTCGGCGACCAGGAAGTAGGGGTTGAGGGTGTGGTACCCGTCGGGGATCGGCTTGACGCTCATGCTGCCTCCGGTACGTTGAACATAGGCCGCCGGCGCCGTCGCGTCTTGGAAAAAACTGACCTAGTCGACACGGACGTGGTTGACGAACGAGGTCTGGCGCGCCAGGTAGGCCGACGGGGTCAGGCCGCCGAGATCGCGAAAGTCGTGGATGAGGTGGGCCTGGTCGTAATAGCCGGCCGAGGTCGCGACGTCCGCCCAGTCCGCTGAAGGGCGGCGGTGCACCACCGCCAGCACGTTCTGGAAGCGCCGGATCCTGGAGTAGAGCTTCGGCGTGAGGCCGACCTCTCCGCCGAAGAGCTGGATGAAGTGGCGCGCGCTGAGGCCCACGCGTTCGGTGATCTCGGCAACGGTGGGCGTCCGGTCGCGGCTCTGGAAGCGGGCCAGCGCGTAGGCCACCGCCGGATGCCGTCCCAGCTGTCGCCCCTCGAAGAGCAGCGCCCGCTCCAGAACCCGGAAGCGCGCCGCCGCGTCGGGCGCCTCCAGCAGCCGCTCGCGGAGCTCGCCGGCGCGCGCCCCCCAGAGCGCCTCCAGCGGCGGGCACTGGTCGCAGAGCTCGCCGGCCGGCATCCCCAGGAAGGGAAAGGCGCCGCCCGGCTTGAAGGCGACGCCGATCAGCCGGTCGGGCGAGGAGGCGTCGATCACGCTGGCGCGCGAGTGCGGGCCGGCCACCAGCGCCCCGCGCACCGAGCCGGACACGCGGCCGTCGGTCCGATCCAGCAGCGTGAAGCTGTCGCCGGTGAGGTTGACCATGATCTGGAGCGTTCCGTTCGGCATCACCCTCTCCCGGGTGGAGCGTGCCGTCGGCCGTTCGAACTCCCAGAAGCACTCCACGAAGTCGGAGAGCGGCGGTCCGGGGACGTGAAGGAAGGAGCTCACCAGCTCGCCAGGTTACGCTCCGGCGCCACGGTTCCTCCAGGGGGTGTCTCAATGCGTCTCGTTGCCAGGCTCGGTGCTCTCGCTCTCGTCCTCGCCGTCGCCACCGGCAAGGCCACGGCCCAGCCGTACACGGCGGACTTCGAGTCGGTCCCGCTCGGCACCAGGGCCGAATCGGTGAACGTCCCGGGCATGACGTTCGTCGCCAGCCCCGCCGGGACCTTCGAGGTCGGCGACGCGGACGGCTTCGGCTTCACCGTTCTGAACGGCCACTTCCTGTTCCAGCCGGAAAACCCCGGGCCTCTGGAGATCACCTTCGCGACGCCGGTGACGGCGCTGGCGCTGGGTTTCGGGAACGACGCCCCGGCCGGGGACGCGAGCCTGGTGGTCGAGTTCTTCTCCGGCGGCACTTCGCTCGGGTCCATCACCGCGCCGACCGCCGGCGACCTCTTTGGCGAGGGCACGGTCAAGGTCGTCCGTCCGGTCGCCTTCAACCGGGTGCGGCTCACCACGAACCCGCCCGACACCCTCCTGGGCATCGACAACCTGGTGGCGGGGATCGCCTCCGGCTGCAGCGCCCCGGGCGCTACCCAGATCATCTCGTCCCCTTCGGCCGTGCCTTCGGGGAGCTCCTTCTCGATCTCCTACACGGCCGCCGCCCAGCTGGAGGCCGACGGCGACTATGCCGTCGAGACCTCCTTCGACGCCTCCTTCGCGCGCATCCTGGAGACGGTCCGCACTCCGGCGCTCAACGCGCTGGTGCCGACCAGGGTCGCCGGCGCCGACGCCACGCTCTTCGTGAGGGTGCGGGCGGCACAGGCCTGCGGGGCCGAGGGGCCGAGCTCCACGCCGGTCAGCGTGCGCCTGGCGGGGATCCCGGCGAGCTTCGTCGCCACACGCTCGGAGCTTTCCTTCACCGGTGCGCGCAGCGACGGGTTCGTCAGCGTCGCCGGCAGCAGCGTGACGTTCCGCAACGTGGGGGGCGCCGACGGGCGTCTCTCGCTCTCGCAGTCCGGCAGCATCCTCGGGATCTTCTTCCCGTTCCTGGACATCCCGGCGGGCTCGGAGACGACACTCATGACCGACGTCGACACCGCGGCGCTGCGGATCGCCGGAGTCTTCTCGGGCTCGCTGCTGGCGTCCGGCGGCGGCGGGACCCTGGCGATCCCGCTGACGCTGACCGTCACGCCGGTCGAGGTGGCGGAGGGCTCGCGCGCCGGCGCCAAGGTCTCGGCCTCGACCGCCACGGTCGCGTTCTCGGCGCCGGCCGGCCAGAGCCCGGCGGCGCAGACGGTCACGCTGCGCGTCGACCTGACGCACGCGATCGGCTCGGGGCCGGCCTACCTGGTGCCGACCATCGGCCCGGGCGGCGCGTGGCTCTCGCTGGGCAGCCAGCTCGCGATCCCGGTGCCCGCGGGAGGCGGGGAGATCGCGCTGACGCTCTCGGTGGACCGCAGCAAGCGCGGCGCCGCCGACGGCGCGCCGCCGCTGCGCACGCTCCTGAAGATCGTTCCCGCCGGCGCCGACCTCGACGACGCGGCGGTCCTCGAGGTGACCGACGCCGAGCCGCTGCCGACCGAGACGGGCACGAACCGCGACGGCGCGCCCGGCCGGCGCGCGCTGGCGTCGCCGCCCGGCGGCACCTCCTTCTTCATCCCGGTCGCCGTGAAGGCCTCCGGCAGCGCCGGCGCGTTTTTTACCTCGGACGGCTGGCTGAAGAACGAGACGGCCGAGCCCGCTCCGGTGAGCCTCTTCCTCACGCCGGACGGTGCCAATGGGCTGACCGATCCCTCGGTGCGCAAGGCCACGCGGACGCTGCCCGGCGGTAGCACGCTGCGACTGTCGGACCTCCTGGCGACGGTCTTCCAGCGGGACGCGGTGTCGGGTCAGGTGGAGGTGCGCAGCGCGCAGCCCGGCAGCCTCTCGCTGCGGACGACCGTCGAGTCGGTCACCGGAGGCGACCCCACCTCGCGCTACGGGACCGAGATCCCCACCGTGGCGTTCGGCGCCGGCATCGGCGTCGGCCAGGGGGAGCTGGTGATCCCCGGCATCGACGACGACGCGACCAGCCGCGCGAACCTCATCCTGGCCGAGACCAGCGGCGCGCCGGCAACGGTCGCGATCACGGTCAACGACGCGGCCGGCGCGCTGCTGGGGACGCTTACCAGGACCGTGCCGCCTTACGGAAAGACGCAGCTCGACCGAATCGTCACCCAGGCGGCCGCCGGCGCGACGCTGACCGGCGGCTGGGTGGGCCTGACGGTGACCGCCGGGGCGGGGCGCGTGGTGCCGATCGCCACCGTGATCGACAACCGCTCCAACAGCTTCAGCGCGATCCGGGGACGGGCGCCGCGGGCGCTGGCCGGCGCCGGGCGCCAGCCGCTGGCCGCGGCGCTTCCGAGGAGCCTGGTGGTGCCGGCCGCGGTGCGGCTCACCGGACAGTTCAACACCGCCTTCTTCACCGGCCTGGCGATGGTCAACGGCACCGCGTCGCCGGCCACGCTCGACCTCAGCTACAACTACGTCGACGTGGACGACGGCGGCCGCGCCAAGGTCGCCCGCAAGACGGTCGTGCTGCCGCCGCGCGGCGCGCTCGCCAAGGGGCTCGGGGCGGACGCGATGGTCAGCCTCTTCGGCGTCACCAGCCGCTCCTACGGGTGGATGAAGATGGAGGGGGACGTCTCCAAGGTCGTCACCGTCGCGGCCATCTCCGCGCGCGTCGACCCCGACGATCCCGGCAAGGGCGTGAAGACCGCCCAGGTGGATGGCGTCCTCGCCGATTCGCGCGACGTGCTGAAGCTGCTCGACGTGGAGACGCGCTTCGCCGGTGCCGAGAAGTCGGTGCAGCGCCGCACCAACCTGATCCTGGTCGAGATCACCGGCGCGCCGTGCAACGTGGCGGTGACGGTGAAGGACGCCGCCGGGCGCCAGGTGGCGCAGAAGACGTTCCCGGTGGCCGCCAACCAGTACTTCCAGATCAACGACGTCTTCGGTCCGGCCGGGGTCGAGCTGGGGGACGGCCCGTTCCAGAACATGGCGGTCAGCGCGCGGGTGATCTCGGGTAACGGCCGGGTGATCGCCCTGGCCACCGTCAACGACAACATCTCCCGCAACCCGGAGATCTTCGTGCTGAAGGGGGCCGGCCCCCCCGATCCCAGCATCGGCTTCTGAGCGCTAGCAGGGGGCGGAAAAACCCCAAGGGGTCGCGCGCACCGGGCTTGCGAGTCGAGATCAAGGCGCGGCGAAGCGGGTTGATGCCGTTGCATCGCACGCGAGCTGCAACGCAGAGCTCGGCCGCAACCCCGGTGCGCCCTTCGGGTTAGGGGCGGCGCGGGCGCATCTGCTGCGTTGTCGGTCGCGCGTGACCGCTCGGGTCAACGCTGCTCCCTCCGCCTTGCATCTGCAACCCGCGGCGCCCCTAACGCGAC
>Ga0068859_100000020_pt1 | contig 247060 bp, 236 predicted proteins | sample KBSSwiS22_FD_66585 | JGI IMG/M metagenome (GOLD analysis project Ga0068859, IMG submission 66585) | Switchgrass rhizosphere microbial communities from Kellogg Biological Station, Michigan, USA - KBS Switchgrass S2-2 | ecosystem: Host-associated > Plants > Roots > Rhizosphere > Soil ...
GCTGGAGCGCACGAACGGCCCGGAGAAGACGTAGCGGAAGCCCATGCCCTCGCCGGCCTCGCGCAGCGCGGCGAAGCGGTCGGGCGTGGCGTACTCCACGACCGGGAGGTTCCAGCCGCCCGGCCGCAGGTACTGGCCGACCGTCACCACGTCCACGCCGGCCTCCCGCAGCGCGCCGAAGACCTCGAGCACCTCGGGGTCGGTCTCGCCCAGGCCCAGCATCAGGCCCGACTTCGTGGTCATCGCCGGGTGGCGCGACTTCACCCGTGCCAGGAGGTCGACCGAGCGGCGGAAGTCGGAGCGCGAGCGCACCGTCGCGTAGAGGCGCGGCACCGTCTCGACGTTGTGGTTGTAGACGTCGGGACCGGCGCCGGCGACGGCGTCGATCGAGGAGGCCAGGCCCAGGAAGTCGGGCGTCAGCACCTCGACGGTGCGGGCGGGGTCGTCCTCCTTGAGCGCGCGGACCACCTGGACCCAGTGCCCCGCGCCGCCGTCGGCGAGGTCGTCCCGGTCGACCGACGTCACCACCACGTGGGCCAGCCCAAGGGCGCGTGTGGCGGCGACCACCTGGCGCGGCTCATCGGGGTTCAGCAGCGCGGGGCGGCCCGAGGTGATGTGGCAGAAGCCGCAGGCCCGGGTGCAGACGTCGCCGCAGATCAGGAACGTGGCGGTCTTGCGCTCGAAGCACTCGGTGCGGTTCGGGCAGCGCGCCTCCTCGCAGACGGTGGAGAGGCCGCCGCGGCGCATCTGCGCCTTCACTTCGTGGAGGTCGGCGAGCCGCAGCTTCTTCTCGCGGATCCACGGCGGCAGCGCCGGCTCCCCGCGCGCCGGAAGGGGTCGCGTCGTCATTTCCCGGCCGGCATCACGATCGGCTTGGCCTTGAGCTTCTCGGCGACCTGGACCTTGCCGGCGGCGGCGTCGGCCGCGGCGTGATCGGAGTACGGCCCGACGCGCACCCGGAAGAGCTGAGGCTTGCCGGGAGGCGAGATCGGCGAGACGTCCGCCGAGAAGCCGGCCGCCCGGAGCTTCTTGGCCAGGCCGTCGGCGGTGGCGGCGTTCTGGGTGGCGATCACCTGCACGTACCAGGCGCCGTGCTCGGCGGCCTTCGGGGCCCTCGTCTCCTGTTTCGCCTCCTGTTTCGGCTCCGCCTTGGCCGGCTCTCGCGGCTCTTCCCGTGGCTCGGCTTTCGCCTCGTTCTTCGGCTCGGACTTGGGCTCGGCGCGCCGCTCCTCCTTCACCGGCACGCCCAGCGGCGGCTCCTCCACCGGCGCGTTCGCGGTGGCCGGCGACTCCCCCTCGCGGCTCTCCTCCTTGGGCGCGGTCGGCTCCGGCGAGGCGCCGAAGCGCGAGAGGCCGTCCGGCACGCGCCGGGCGACGGCGCCGGTCTTCATGCCGAAGAAGAACGAGAGCCCCAGCGCCACCAGCAGCACCAGGAAGAACGCCGCTGCCTGGCCGCTGGTGATGGAGATCTGGTAGTGGACCTTCTCCTCGTTCATCGCCGGATCATGCCTTGGGCCTCCGCGGCTCCAGGAACTGCGAGATCAGGTCGATCGGCAGCGGGAAGACGATGGTGGAGTTCTTCTCGGCGGCGATCTCGGTGAGCGTCTGCAGGTAGCGGAGCTGCAGGGTTGCCGGCTGGCTGCCGATGATCTCGGCGGCCTCGGCGAGCTGCTTGGAGGCCTCGTACTCGCCTGAGGCATGGATGATCTTGGCGCGCTTCTCGCGCTCGGCCTCGGCCTGCTTGGCCATGGCGCGCTGCATCTCGATCGGCAGGTCGACGGCCTTCACCTCGACCATCGTTATCTTGATGCCCCAGGGGTCGGTGTGGCGGTCGAGGATCTCCTGCAGGCTGTCGTTCAGCTTCTCCCGCTCGGCCAGGAGTTCGTCGAGCGTGGCCTGCCCCAGCACCGAGCGCAGCGTCGTCTGCGCGAGCTGCGAGGTGGCGTACATGAAGTTCTCGACCCGGACGATCGCCTTGGAGGGATCCATGACGTGGAAGTAGACGACCGCGTTCACCTTGACCGAGACGTTGTCCTTGGTGATCACGTCCTGCGGCGGGACATCCATCGTCACCGTCCGCAGCGAGACGCGGACCATGCGCTCGAACGGCCAGAAGATGAAGGTCAGCCCCGGCCCCTTCGGCTGCGGGCGCAGGCGCCCGAGCCAGAAGCAGACCGCCCGCTCGTACTCGTAGAGGAGGTTGATCCAGCGGAAGACGAAGATGAGGCCCACCACGACGAGGGCGACCAGCCCTCCGGAAATCTGCTGCGGCATCACGCCGTCCTTTCCGGCGCCTTCGGCGCCGTCACCCCGGGATCGGCAGCGGCGGGGCGCACCAGCAGGAGCAGCCCCTCCACCCCGACGATCTCCACTTGCGCCCCCTCGGCGACCGGCACCGCCGAGCGCGCCTCCCAGACCGCCCCGTCGGCGAAGACGCGCCCGGTCTGGTGGATCGCGCTCCGCGCGCGCACGACCTGCCCCACCAGCGCTCCCTCGCCGGTCGTCACCGGCAGCGACTGGACCGAGAGCGCCTTGAACGACAGGGCCGCCAGGATCGCGGCGGTGGCGGCGGCGGCCACCGTGACGAACCAGAAGTCGAACCTCGGCGCCCCCTCCTCGCGGTGGAAGAGGAGCACGGCTCCCAGGATCATCGAGACTCCGCCGCCGATCGCGAAGAGCCCGTGGCTGGCGAGCTGGATCTCCAGGAAGAAGAAGAGCACCCCCAGGAGCATCAGCCCGATGCCGGCCCAGTTCGTGGGCAGCACCGAGAGCGCGAAGAGAGCGAGGAGGAGGCAGATGCCCCCCAGCACCCCCGGCAGGATCGCGCCCGGATGCGACATCTCCGAGTAGAGGCCGACCAGGCCGATCAGGAAGAGGAGTCCGGCCACCGCGGGGCTGGCGATCACCGCCAGCGCCCTCTGCAGTCCGGTCATCTCGGTCTCCTTCACGATCGCTCCGGCGGTCACCAGCACCGAGTCCGGCTTGCCGACGCGCTTCACCGCGCGTCCGTCGAGCTGCTTGAGGAGGTCGGTCAGATCCGACGCCACGACCTCGACGAGCTTCTTCTCCTTCGCCTCGGTCTCGGAGTAGGAGAGCGCCTCTTCCACCGCGTCGACGGCCGGCTGGATCGGCCTCCCGCGCGGGACGACCACCGAGCGCAGCAGCGCCGACATGTCCTCGGTGACCTTCTTCTTCATCGTGCGCGGCAGGTCTTCCCCGCTGCCGCCGACCGGCGAGGCCGCGCCGGTGTTCGTGCCGGGCGCCATGGCCGCCACGTCGCAGGCCATCAGCACCAGGAAACCGGCCGAGGCCGCCTGCGCTCCGGGAGGCGAGACGTAGCCCACCACCGGCACGCGCGAGGAGAGGATCGTGCGGGTCAGCTCGCGGGTGGAGTCGAGGCGTCCGCCCGGTGTGTCCAGACGCAGGACGATCGCGACGGCGTTCTTCTGCTCCGCCTCGTGGATGACCCGCCCCACGAAGCTGGCCGTCACCGCGTGGATCTCGGAATCGACGTCGGCGACGATCACCAGCGGCTTGCCGGGGCGCGGAGCCGCCGCGTCCGCGGTCCCAGCCAGGAGGGACAGGGACGCGGACCACGAGGCCACCGCGAGGCCCAGGAAGCGCACGACGCCATGATAGAACGTGGCGTGCGAGACCACCGGCGGTTTGCCTTCGAGCCGGTCGACCTCCTCACCACCGGTTTCGCCGCGGCGCTGGCGCTCGCCGGCATCCTCCGCTGGGAGGCGCTCACCGAGAAGACCGCGGTGCTGCGGATGGCCGCCATCGCGCTCCTGCCGGTCGCCGCCGCCTGGTGGCGGGCGAAGGGCGTGAAGCCCTGGAGCGTCTTCCAGATCGCGATCGACTTCCAGATCATCCTGGCGGTCGTCCTCATCTTCGACGGGCTGGGGCCGCTGATCCGGGCGGTCAACCCGAACGACCGCGACGCCTGGCTCATCGCGATGGACCGCAGGCTGCTCGGCTTCGACCCGACGCTCTTCCTGGAGCGCCACGCCAGGCCGTTCGTCTCCGACGTCCTCACGATCTGCTACGCGCTCTACTACTTCCATCCGATCGTGCTGGCGGGCCTGATCTGGGCCGACGACAAGCGGCGGGGGCTGAGCGGGGACACCCGCGATTTCCGGCGGTATGGCTTCACGGTCGTCTTCGTCTTCTTCGTGAGCTACGTGGGTTACTTCCTGATGCCGGCCACCGGGCCGCGCTACAACGTCACCCACGCCGGACCGCTGCCGCGCGGGCAGGTCTCCACGGCCATCGACCAGACGCTCGACAAGCTGGAGAAGAACAAGCGCGACTGCTTCCCGTCAGGGCACACGATGATCGTGCTCACGGTGCTGATCGAGGCCTACCGCCGTTCCCGGAAGACGTTCCTGGCCTTCCTGCCCTTCGCGATCGGCCTGCTGGCGGCGACCGTCTACTGCCGCTATCACTACGCGACGGACGTGATCGCCGGTTTCCTCCTCACGCCGATCGCGGTGGGGCTGGCGTGGTGGTGGATGAGGCCGCGTCAGCCGGCGACCGCTCTGCCGTAGACGCGGTAGCGGCGGTGCACCCGCCCGCCGAAGACTTCCAGGCCGCGCAGGATGTCGAGGTTGTCCTCCAGCATCCAGGAGAACTCGGCCCACTTGTAGCCCCCCTCCAGGCCGGCCTTCATGGCGGTCTGGTAGAGGACGGCGTCGATCCCCTTCTTGCGGTATTCCGGCAGCACGCCCAGCGCCATCGTGCGGCAGCGGTCGATCTTCCCCTTCAGCAGCAGGAACTTCAGCCAGCCGAACGGCAGCAGCGACCCGCCCAGCTTCTGCAGGACCTGGTTGAAGTCCGGCATCGCCAGGTGGAAGGCCGCCGGCTTGCCGCCGATCTCGGCGAACAGGATGAACGGCGGATAGATGAGCGGCTTGAGCTTCTTGGCCATCGCCGCGATCTCGGCGGGGGTCATCGGCACGAACCCCCAGTTCTTCTCCCAGGCGCGGTTGTAGATCTCCTGGACGAGCCGCAGCTCCTCCTCGAAGCGGTCCATACGGATCTGCCGCACGACCAGCGACGGCTCGCGCCGCTTCACCGCCTCGACGATGCGCGAGAGCCGCTCGAAGGAGACGTCGGAGACCGGCGCCACGATGGCCACCAGGTCCTTGTCCTTCTCGAACCCGCCGGCCGCGTAGAGCTCCAGGTGGTAGGCGGGGTTGTAGGTCATCATCAGGTAGGGCGGCCCCGGGTCGCTCTCGGCCGGCAGCAGCGCCCCCACCTCCTCGTTCAGCGACGGGTTCGCCGGACCGCGCAGCCGGTCGCAGCCGGGGAGCATCTCCGCCACCGCGCGCTCGGCGGCGTCGAAGAGCGCCCGCGCGGCGTCGGGGCGGTTCTCGCACTCGAAGAAGCCGAAAAAGGCTGTCTTGTCCTCGTGCACGCGGTTGTGGGCGTCGTCGACGACGGCGGCGATCCGGCCGACCACGCGGCCGCCGTCGCGCGCCACGAAGAGGCGCCGCCAGGCGTGCTGCCAGAAGGGGTTCTTGGCCTGGTCCAGGATCCAGCGCACGTCGCTCTTGAGCGGCGGCACCCAGCTTGGATCGCCGTCGTAGAGCCGGTACGGCAGGTCGACGAACTCGCGGAGCCCGCGCGAGTCCTGGACTTGCTCGACGCTGCTCAAAGGCTAGCCACCGAGGGGTGCGGCGGTCCTAGCGTGGCTGCGGAAGGGGGTCGGGGGGAAACCCGTAGCCTGGCGGGTTTCACCCATCAACTGTTGATGATCCCGAGCTCGCGGCCGACCCGGTGGAAGGCGTCGAGGGCGCGGGTCAGGTGCTCGCGCTTGTGCGTCGCCATGTAGGAGGTGCGGATGAGCGCTCGGCCGGGGGCGGTGGCCGGGCTGACCACCGAGTTCACGAAGACGCCCTCTTCCTCGAGCCGCTTGGCCATCTTCAGCGCCCGGAAGTCGTCGCCGACCAGGATGGGGATGACCGGCGTGGAGGACTCCCCGCAGTCGAAGCCGATCGCCCGCAGGCTGGTGAGCATGAAGCGGGTGTTCTCCCAGAGCTGCTCGCGGCGCTCCGGCTCCTTCTCGATGATGTCCACCGCCGCCAGGACCGCGGCCACCGAGGCCGGCGGCGGGGCAGCGGTAAAGATCAGGGCGCGCGCCTTGTGCTTGATGAAGCTGATGACCTCGGAATCGCCCACCAGGAAACCGCCCACGGCGGCCAGCGACTTCGAGAACGTGCCCATGATGAGGTCGACCCGGTCCTCGAGGCCGAAGTGCTCGGCGGTGCCACGCCCGTGGCGCCCCAGGACGCCGACCCCGTGGGCATCGTCCACCATGAAGGCCATCTCCCAGTCGCCGCAGATCGCCGCGTACTCGTCGAGGGGGGCGATGTCCCCTTCCATCGAGAAGACGCCGTCCACCACCAGGAGCCGCCCCGCCCGGTCGCCGTTCAGCGCCAGCAGGCGCCGCAGGTCGGCCGGGTCGTTGTGCTTGAACTTCTTCAGATCGGCCCCGATCGCCAGACGCGCTCCGTCGTAGATGCAGGCGTGGTCCTGCCGGTCGAGGTAGATCGTGTCCCCCTTGCCGGCCAGCGAGGAGATGGCGCCGATGTTGGCCAGGAAGCCGGTCGAGAACGTGATGCAGGCCGGCTTCTTCATGAAGTCCGCCAACCGCTCCTCGAGCTCCACGTGGATGTCCAGCGTGCCGTTGAGGAACCGGCTCCCGGCACAGCCCGAGCCGTACTTGCGGACGGCCGCGATGGCCGCCTCTTTCACCTTCGGATGCGAGGTGAGGCCGAGGTAGTTGTTGGAGCCGAGCATGACCATCTCGCGGCCGTGCATGAGGACGACCGGGTCCTGCCCCGACTCGATGACCCGGAAGAAGTTGTAGACCCCTGCGGCGCGGATATCGTCAGGAACTGTATATTTTCGACACTTGTCGAAGATCGGCAGGCCCTGTTTCTGAGCCGCGACGACAGACTTCAAAGCGGACATGCTCACTCATCCCTCCGCCGCGGCGTAGCCGGGCCACGTGGAGCCGTATTCTCGTATCGTATGTCACAAACGCCTATTGCCACAAGGCTTAGCAGGGCTACAACCACCCCTGGGCGCGGTACCACTCCCAGGTCAGGCGGGCGCCCTCGGCGAAGGGCGTGGTAAAGGGCTGACCCAGCGCCGCTTGAGCCGGCTGGACGTCGCACAGCCAGGCGTCCTGGAGCATCTCCTCGGCCTTCTCGCTGTTGAAGACCGGTGGAGCGCTCGAGAAGCGGGACGAGAGCCCGGCGAGCGTTCCCGCCGCGCGCACCAGCCCGGCGGGCACCGGCAGGAGCCGGGCGGGCGGGCGGCGGAGCTCGGCGAGTGTCCTGGCGATCTGACGGTAGTCGAGCACCTCGGGATGAGCCGCGAAGAAGACCTCGCCTCGCGGCTCCCGCGCGATGGCGGCGACGATCGCGCGCGCCAGGTCGAGCGCGTAGACGAACTGGACGCGCGGCTTGCCGCCCGCCAGGAGCGGCACCATGCCTCGCGCCGAGGCCGAGAAGAGGTCCTTGATCGCCCGCTCGCGCGGCCCGTAGACAGAGGACGGACGCAGCACCGTGAAGCCGAGGCCGGGGACCGCCGCCAGCTCCTTCTCCCCCGCCAGCTTCGAGCGGCCGTAGGCGGAGACCGGCCGGCAGGTGTCGCCGGAGCAGACAGCGCGCCCCTCGACGCTCGGGCCGCCGGCCGCCTGGGAGGAGATGAGCAGGAAGTGGGCACCCGTGGCCAACCGGGCCGTGGCCCGCGCCAGGTGGCCGGTGCCGACGGCGTTGGCCTCGAGGTACTCCGCCTCGCTGCGCGCCGAGGTCTTGCCGGCCACGTGCACGACCGCGACGGCGCCGTCCACCAGGCGGGCCAGGCTCTCGGCCTCGCGCACGTCGCCCGGCACCGGCTCGACGTCCAGGCCGGACAGCCAGCCCGGCTGATGCGGGCGCCGCACCAGGGCGCGGACCCGATATCCGGCGGCCAGCAGCGCCTCGGCGGCGTGGCTCCCTACGAAACCGCTTCCGCCCGTCAGCGCGACGAGGCCCCGATCGCCTTCCACTGACCGAGTCTAGCGAACAGAAACCGAGCACCCTGCGTATATCCTCCCCGCAGTGTGGAAACACACCCGCTTGAAGGAGTCCGCATGAGAGCTCTCGTGCTCGCCCCGTTGGCGCTCGCGGTCTGTCTGGCCGCCGCTCCGGCCCTCGCGCTCGACGCGCCGACGAAGCTGGTCGACTACGACATCCAGGTCGAGCTGCACCCCGACACCAAGCTGGTGGACGGCACAGAGACGCTCCGCTGGACGAACCCTTCCGGTGACCGGGTGGCCGACCTCAAGTTCCACCTCTACTGGAACGCCTTCCGCAACAACCGCTCCACGTTCTTCAAGGAGTCGGGCGGACAGCTCCGCGGCGACAAGGCGGACGTGGAGAAGGGCTGGGGCTACGTCGACGTCACCTCCATGGCTTGGAACGGACAGGAGCTCGCCAAGGGCTTCCGCTTCGAGTCCCCCGACGACGGCAACCCCGACGACCGCACGGTGCTCTCGGTGGCGCTCCCCCGCCCGGTGGAGGCGCACGAGACGATCGAGCTGAAGATCGCCTGGAAGGGGAAGGTCCCGCGCGTCTTCGCCCGCGCCGGCTATGTGAGGGACTTCTTCTTCTTCGGGCAGTGGTTCCCCAAGATCGGCGTCTACGAGCCGGCGGGCCTGCGGCGCCGCACCACCTCGGGCTGGAACTGCCACCAGTACCACGCCAACTCCGAGTTCTACGCCGACTGGGGTGACTACAAGGTCTCGATGACGCTGCCGGAGCGTTTCGTCGTCGCCTCGGCCGGTGCCAAGGTGGACGAGAAGAAGGCCGGCGGCAAGAAGACGGTCACGTTCGTGCAGAAGGACATCCACGATTTCGCCTGGACGACCGATCCGCGCTACGTCGTCAAGGAGGACGTCTTCGACCCCGCCAAGGACCTGCCGCAGGAGGAGGTCGAGAAGGTCTCCAAGCTCCTGGGGCGCTCGCCGGCTGAGCTGCGCGCCGGCTTTCACCCGGTGACGCTGCGCTTCTACATGCAGCCCGACCACGAGAAGCAATGGCTCAAGTACCAGGGGGCGCAGAAGTGGGCGCTCGCCTGGTTCGGGCTCTACGCCTTCCCCTACCCGTACGCCCAGGTCTCGGTGATCGACCCGCCCGAGGACGGCCTCGGTGCCGGCGGCATGGAGTACCAGACGCTCTACACCGTCGGCACCAACAAGTGGCTGGGCCGCTGGCCGCTGAACAAGGTTCGCTTCCCGGAGATGGTCGCCATCCACGAGTTCGGGCACGGCTACTGGTACGGCCTCGTCGCCTCCAACGAGTTCGAGGAGAGCTGGATGGACGAGGGGGTGAACTCCTTCACCGAAGCCGAGATGTGCGACCGGAAGTACGGGATGTTCCTGGAGTTCCCGTTCGGCGTCGGCTTCCAGGACGAGCACACCCAGCGGCTGATCGTGACCTCGCACGACTACGACCCGATCATCACCAGCTCCTGGGGCTACGCCAGCGGGAACTCCTACGGGCGCAACTCCTATCCGCGGACCGCCACCGCCATCACCCAGATCCGCCGCATGGTCGGCGAGGAGCGCTTCTGGCGCGGCTTCCGCGCCTACGCCGAGCGCTGGCGCTTCGACCACCCGACCTCGGAAGACTTCTTCGACGCCATCCAGGCCGGCGCCTTCGGGCCCGCCTCCCCGGCGCGCGACGCGGCCCCCGGGCAGGCTACCCTCACCGGCGCCTCGGTGCTCGGCCAGGCCGACGTCGTGATGCCGCTGAAGACCGACAATCCGGCCTTCACCGCCCGCGAATACCGCGGCCTGATCCGCCGCACGTTCTACGGCACCGGTTTCGTGGACTTCCGCGTCCTGGAGGCGCGCAGCGACGAGCTCGCCGGTGAGTTCACCGGCTTCAACGACCTGCGCAAGGCCACCAACTTCACCGAAGACCTGAAAGACAAGAAAAAGAAGAAGGACAAGGACAAGAAGAAAGACAAGGACAAGGGACCCTGGGAGACGCGCGTGATCGTCGGCCGCGACGGCGACATCGTGCTGCCGGTGGACGTCGTCCTGACCTTCGAGAACGGCAAGACCTACCGCACCACCTGGGACGGGCACGGCAAGTGGCTGCGCCTGCGGACGACCTACAACTCCAGGCTCGCCAAGGTCGAGGTGGATCCGGAGCAGAAGGTCGTCATGGACGGCGATCCCTGGAACAACGCGCGCCACCTGAAAGACTGGAAGGGCCCTTCGGCCGCGAGGAAGGTGCAGGCCTACGCGGTCCACCTGGCGCAGATCGTCTTCTCCTCGCTCTGGGCGATCGGGCTGTAGAGGGAATCATGACCAGCAAGAAGTCCTCGCCGTTCTCCGCCGGGCTCTCCTCGGCGCTCGCCTTCCCGAGGCTCGCCGGCGTCCTCTGGCTGCTTCTCGCCGCCGTCGGCCTGCTGGTCTACGTCGCGCTCAAGGGAGCGGTGAAGCCGTTCGACGACGGGCCGTTCCGCGAAGCCATCCTTCAGGGTTGGAGCTCCTGGGGCATGGCGAGCTGGATCGGCTTCAAGTCGCGCGAGATGGCCGTGTCGATGCCGGTCATCTATTTCTGCGCGCTGGTGTTCTTCCTGCTGCACCTCTACGTCACCGCCGGCGTGCTGCGGGTGCTGGTGCTGGGCGTCCACCGCCCGGTGCTGCGCCGCGTGCTGTCGGAGGGGGCCTCGCTCTTCCGCCCGACGCTCTGGGCCACGCTGCGCTTCGCGATCAGCCTGGCGTTCTGGGAGGCGCTGCTGGTGGCCGCGCCGCTCAGCCTCTTCGAGAAGCTGGCCGGAGACGACCCGATTCCCAACGACGTCTGGGCGGTGACCAGCGAGCTCTGGACCGTCGTGGTGGGCGCCATCGTGCTCTTCAACGTGATGGCGCGCTACGACCTGGCCCGCATCGCGCTCGCCAAGGACGACGCGCCCACGGCGCGGGGCGCCTACCGCGTGGCCAAGGAGCGCCTGCGGGGCGCGCGCCCGAGCGCGATCGGGCTGCTGCTCGCCTGGCTCGTCGTCTCCGCTGTCCTCCAGGTCCTCTTCACGAACCTGGGCATCCGGATGAACCCGTCGACGGGCGCCGGCCTGGCGCTCTTCGTCGTCGTCCGGCAGCTCGGCTTCTTCCTGCTGGCGATGTCGCGCGTCGGCTTCTGGGGCGCGCTGATGGCCTGGGAGGAGGCGCGCCGGCCGGTGCCGCTGCCGATGCCGGTCTGGAAGCCCTGGGTGCCGGAGAAGGTCGCCGCGCCGGAGCCCGCGGTTCTCGAGCCCGCCGTCGAGCCCGCGCCGGAGGATGTCCCCGCGCCGCCGCAGGAGCAGCTAGGCTAGCCGATCTTGATTCGGGGGAACCTCCGGGGCTCGGTTCCCCCCGGGCCCCCTCCGGGCCGTGTGATCACACTCTTTGGGGCTCCTCGCGCACGGCATGCGCGGGGGCCTCGTCTCGCTGCTGCCTCGCCCCGGGCTTGGATTAACCCAGTTCCACGAGCGCCTTCCCGATGCGCCGCACGCCCTCGTGCAGCCGGTCGATCGACGTCGCGAAGGAGATCCGGATGCAGCGGTCCTCGCCGAAGGCGACACCGGGGGTGACCGCCACCGCGGCCGCGTCCAGCAGGTACCTGGCGAGGTCGCTCGAGCCCTGCAGGGCCTCTCCGCCGGCCGACTTGCCGTAGTGCGCCGAGACGTCGGGGAAGGCGTAGAACGCCCCGCCCGGCGGCACGCAGGTGACCCCGGGAAGCGCGTTCAGCGCCGGGACCAGGAAGTCGCGCCGCTTGCGGTATTCGCTCAGCATCTCGTGCAGCGCGGCCTCGGCCTGGTCTTCGTGCGTCAAGGCCGACAGCCCCGCCTTCTGGGTGATCGAGCAGACGTTCGAGGTGGCGTGCGAGACGATGCGCGACATGACGTCGATCAGCGGCTGGGGCCCGACGGCGTAGCCGATCCGCCAGCCGGTCATCGCGTAGGTCTTGGAGAGCGTGCCGGCCACCAGCACCGTCTCGGGGAACTCGTCGGAGAGCGACGCCGCCGAGTGGTGGCGCCCCTCGTAGACGAAGCGGTCGTAGCACTCGTCGAAGAGCACGGTCCAGCCGCGGGCCGCCGCCAGGCGCACGATCGCCTCGATCTCGCTCGGCTCCATCACCGCGCCGGTCGGGTTGTTGGGCGTGTTCACGATGACGCCGCGGGTCGCCGGCGTCGCCGCCGCCTCGACCGCCCTCGCCGTCAGCTTGAAGCCGTCGGCAGCGCCGGTCGGCACGAAGACCGGCCGCGCGCCGGCGAGCTTCACCATCTCCGGGAAGGAGACCCAATAGGGCGACGGGATCAGGACGTCGTCCCCCTCCTGGAAGAGGGCCAGGCAGGCGGTGTGGAGCGCCTGCTTGCCGCCGGCGGTGACCAGCACGTGGCTGGACGCGCAGCGCGCGCTCCAGGCGCGCCGGTAGCGCTCGGCGATCGCGAAGCGCAGCTCGGGGATGCCGGTCGCGTCGGTGTACTTCGTGAAGTTCGAGCGGATCGCCCCGACCGCGGCCTCCTTGATGAACTCCGGCGTCGGGAAGTCGGGCTCGCCCGGGCCGAGGTCCACCACGTCGATGCCGCGAGCCCGCATCCCGGCAGCGGCCTTGAGGACCGCCAGCGTCGCCGAGCCCGCCACCGAGGACGCCCGGTCGCTGAACTTCATCACGCCGTCACCGGCCTCTTGCCCTGCCGCACCGCCTCGAACGCCTGGCGCGGGGCCAGCAGCTTTCTCCGCCCCACCGCGATCAGGCCGATCTCCCAGGCGCACCAGCCGAGGTAGACCCAGACCATCGCCTCCCGGGTGCTCGGCACCGCGAACTGCACCAGCCAGAACACGAAGAGGATGCCCGCCTCGATGGCGCGGAGGTTCATGTTCAGGAGCAGGATCCATCCCAGCAGGCTCTGCAGGATGGTCAGCAGGATCTCCTGGCGCTGGTGGTCGTCGAAGACGATCGCCGAGGGCTCTCCCCGGGAGATCGAGTAGATGACCGGGATCAGCGCCGAGAGGATCGACCACTGGTTGATGGTGGAGGAGACGAGGTTCATCACCGCCATCGGCGCCTTCGAGATCTGACGCGCCCAGTTGAAGGCGGAGAGCTTCTCCGGGAACTCGGAGAGGAACGGCGCCAGCCACTGCACGAAGACGAACTGCGAGACGCCGACGCTCACCGCCAGCGCCAGCATCGACTCCACGAAGGCGTGGGCCGAGAAGAGCAACAGGCCGCCGCCGACGACGAAGATCGCGGCGATGGCCCAACCGCGCTTGCCGGGGCCCTGGTCCAGCGCCCAGCGCGACACCCTCGGCAGGTCCTTTATCTCCTCGATCTCCCCCTCGTGCGCCGGGAGGCGCCAGAGGCAGGCGAGATACCCGACGTAGCAGGCGGTCAGCACGCCGGCATCCCAGAGGCCCAGGCTGCGCTTCCACCAGATGACGGCGAACCAGAGCAGCGGCGGCAGCATCGACATGACCTCCACCGCGTCGTCGCGGTCGAAGTCGATGTCGACCCAGGTGTCGCGCTTGCCGGTACGCCGCGCGAAGTACGCCGCCACGAAGTAGACCAGCGGCCAGCCCAGCCCCACCAGCAGCCGGATCGAGCCGGTGAAGTTGGCGATCGCCAGGTGGACCCGCGAGGGGTCCTTGCCCGCCTCCCAGGCGATGATCGCCTCCACCGCGAACTCCGGCATCGTCTGGAGCCAGGCCAGGATCGCCAGCGCCAGCCCGCGCGAAACCAGGAACTGCGCGGCCTCCGCCCCCCAGGAGATGAGGAAGGCGGAGAAGAGGACCGAGGGAAACGTCCAGAGCGCGGCCAGCGGCGAGGCTTTCGCGGCCGCCGCGGCCGCCGGGATGACGCCCTTCATCCGCGGGATTAAAGCATGGAGAATCGCGCTTACCCGTGAGAGTCGCCGACGCGCTCCGCCTGCTGCGCCGAGGGGAGCGCATGGCGCTCGAGGGGGAGCGCATGCTCGCCGAGGCGTTGGAGGCGGGCATCGCGCCGGACGTCGTCTTTCACGCCGCGGACGCCGCCGAAGAGGTCCTGCGGGGGGCGCAGCAGCGTGGGGCCACGCTGGTCCCGACGACGACGCGCGAGCTGGCGCGGCTCTCCGACATGCCGTCGGCGCGAGGGCTGGTGGCGCTGGCAGGGATCCCGGAGCCACGCCTGCCGAGCCTCGACGGTGGCGCGTTCGCCCTTCTCCTCGACGGCGTGCAGGACCCGGCGAACGTCGGGGCGATCCTGCGCTCGGCGGAGGCCTTCGGCGCCTGCGGCGCGGCGCTGACCGCCGGCTGCGCCTCCCCCTACGGTGCGCGGGCGCTGCGGGCCTCGGCCGGCAGCGCTCTGCGGATACCGGTCGCCCAAGGCCTCACCGCCGCCGAGGCCTTGGCCTGGGCGCGCCGGAGCGGCGCGACGCTGGCCGGCGCGGTAGCGCACGGCGGCGAACCTCCCGAGCACCGGACGGGAGATCCGCTGGTGCTGGCGATCGGCTCCGAGGGGCGCGGCCTCTCCGCGGAGGTGAACGACGCCCTCGAGCTTCGGATCACCATCCCGCTGGCGGCGCCGGTGGAATCCCTGAACGCGGCGGTTGCCGCCGGGATCCTGCTCTACTCGCTCTCTCCGAACACTTCGGCCGAGAAGCGATAGACGTTCGTCCCCGGCTCGCTCCAGGCCATCGCCGGCAGGCCCGCCTTCAGGCAAACCTGCTCCAGGAAGCGCAGCGCGTCCCAGCTCCATTCCGGCGCGACCTGCGGCAGCAGCAGCCCGCGGCGGGCCCCCTTCTCGACGTAGAGGCCGTGGACCCCGATCTCGACCTCCTCGGCGGCGCGAATCGGCTCGCGCGGGAAGAGCACCGAGAGCTCGCAGCGGTACTGCGGGAAGTCGCGCGCGGTGCAGGGAGCGAAGCGCGGGTCGTGGAGCAGCGCCGCGACCGCGTTCGACTCCACGTCGTCCGCCAACGGGCGCCGCGGCTCCACCGAGCCGATGCAGCCGCGCAGCCGCCCGGCCCGCTTCCAGGTGACGAAGCAGGCGCCCGGCTCGGCCAGCCGTCCGGCGGCGGCCGGAAAGGCGACGCCGCCGGGAAGCCTCAGAGCCACCGCCCCGGCCCGCCTGGCGCGCCCTAGCAGCTCCTGCCTCTCCTGCGGCTCGAGCGGCATCAGGACTCTCCTTCCCCATCGCGCTCCTCGCGCGTCATGAGGAAGACGAGCACCAGCGTGACCGCCAGCCAGACGAGGTCGAGCGCCTTCAGGATTCCTGCATCCAGCCGGCCCAGCACCATCACGCCGGTGGCGCCGAAGGCCCACGGAAGCACGCCGGCGCGCCAGCGCTGCCGCCAGGCCAGGAAGCCCATCAGCAGGAAGCCGCCCAGAAACGGGCCGAGGAGGACCGTCCCCTTCAGCGTCTTCTCCCAGTGGGCCGCCGGCACGCGTGTGCCGTCGCCGAGAAGCCCGGCGGCGTAGAACGTGAAGATCACCCCGTAGCCGAGCAGGAGACCCGCCAGCGAGACGATGCCCATCACCAGGCCGCGCGTCGAGAACCGCATGGTCAACGAGGACTGGGGAGCAGCTCGCCGAGCGCGTCGGCCGCCTGCCGCTCGAGGTCGTCGAGGTGGCCGGTGAAGAAGTGGTCGGCCGGCGGCACCGGCACCAGCCGCCAGCCCTTGCGCTGGGCGATCTCCTGTGCGCGGCGCGCCTCTCCGTACTCGTCACGCCCGCCGTGAGCCCAGACGACGGGACAGGAGACTCCGGACTCCAGCTCGTTCCAGGCGACGCCGCCGTAGGGCCTCGCCTCACCGGCGAACGCGTTCAGCGGCACCCCCACCAGGAAGAGGACGTCGGGCGACAGGACGCGGGCCGCCCGCAGCGCGCAGATCGAGCCGAAGGAGAACCCTCCCAGGACCATCGGCCCCTCCGGGTATTTCTCGCGGACGAAACGGCCGGCGGCGACCAGGTCCTCGGTCTCACCGCGCCCTTCGTCGTAGCGTCCCTCGGAGGCGCCGACGCCGCGGAAGTTGAAGCGCAGCGACGCCAGCGAGAAGCGGTCGGCCAGGAGGCGCGCCGCGCGGTGCACGACCTTGGTGTGCAGGGTGCCGCCGTGCTGCGGGTGCGGGTGGGCGAAGACCGCCGCGCCGCGGACCTCTTCGGGCAGCCGCAGCAGGCCTTCCAGGGACCCGGCGGGGCCGGCGAGCGTGACCGGCAGGAGACGCGCGGCCGGGCGAGCCACCTCGAGCACCGCGCGACGATACACCTGTAAACTCGCCCGACCTCGCCCTAGGAGACAGCATGAAGAACATCGTCCACATCGTCGGCACCGGCACCATCGGCGAGCCGCTGATCGGGCTCTTCACCGACTTCCGCAACCACCTGGGCATCGACGAGGTGACGTTCCACAAGCGCACCCCGATGAAGACCGAGCGGGCCAAGGTGAACCACCTGCTGCAGCGTGGCGCGCACCTGGCGACCGACGACGACAAGGTCGCCGACTTCGAGGCGCTCACCCACAAGGTCTCCTACTCCTCGCAGGAGGCTCTGGAGCGCGCCACCGTGGTCATCGACTGCACCCCGGCCGGCAACGAGAACAAGCAGCAGTACTACCAGCACCTCAAGGGGCCGAAGGGCTTCCTGGCGCAGGGCTCCGAGTTCGGGTTCGGAAAGATGTACGCGCGCGGCATCAACGACTCGGCGCTCATCGCCGGCGAGGACCGCTACCTGCAGGTCGTCTCCTGCAACACCCACAACCTGGCGATCCTGATCAAGACGATCGGGATGAACGGCGACAACGACCTCACCATGGACCGGGCGACGTTCGTCTGCATGCGGCGCTCGAACGACATCTCCCAGACCAAGGACTACTCGCCGGCGCCGACGGTCGGCAAGCACGACGACGACGAGTTCGGCACGCACCACGCCCACGACGTCTTCCACCTCTACGAGACGCTGCACCTGAAGCCGAAGGTCTTCTCCTCGGCGGTGAAGCTGAACACCCAGTACATGCACTCGGTCTGGTTTAACTTCCTGCTGAAACAGCCGCTGGAGAAGAAGGACCTGATCGAGAAGCTGAAGGCGAATCCGCTGGTGGCCCTGACCGACCGCAAGAGCGCCAACGAGGTCTTCTCCTTCGGCCGCGACCACGGCTACTACGGGCGCATCCTTTCGCAGACGGTCATCTCCACGCCGACGCTGGCGGTGGCCGACGCCGGGCGCGAGGTGGTCGGCTTCTGCTTCACGCCCCAGGACGGCAACTCGCTGCTCTCCTCGGTGGCCGGGGCGATCTGGCTGATGGACCCGGAGCACGCCACCGACCGGATCCAGGTGCTTAAGCGCTTCGTCTTCCGGGAAATCTGAGGAGGACGGGCGATAACGGCCCGCTGGCGGCGTTGTCGTCGTTCGGCTGCCCTGCGGCGTAGCGCTGCTACGCCTCGGTCGCCTCACTCCTCCGCCTTGCCATCGGACCCTTCTCGCCCGTCCCGATGACCCGGCTCGAGCCGGCCGCCGCGACTCTCCTGGTGCTCCTCGGGTGCGGCCTGGTGCTGAACCACGTGGCCGGCGACTCGGCCACCAGCGACGAGCCGGTTCACATTGCCGCGGCGGTGGAGATCGCGCGCCAGGGCACCGGCCGCTGGAACATCGAGCACCCGCCGCTGGCCAAGGCGCTGGCCGGTCTGGCGCTCAGTGGCCTCCCGCTCTCGCCGGCGCCGAGCCCCTTCGAGGACGCCGCCCACCCGCGCCTCCTGCTGCGCTTCCTCTTCGAGAACCTGACGCCCGGCGAGACCGTCCTGTTCCGCGCGCGACTCCCGTTCGCGCTGCTATTCGCCGCGCTCCTGCTGGCGGTCCGCCGCGAGGCGCGGGCCCGCTTCGGCACGGCCGCCGGGCTGGTCGCGCTGGCCTTCTGCGCTCTCGAGCCGAACCTGCTGGCCCACGCCGGCGTCGTCCACACCGACCTCCTGGTGACGCTCTGCCTGGTGCTCTCGCTGCGGCCGCTCTGCGAGCTGCCGCTGCCCGAGCGCCGAGGGAGCCTCTGGTGGCTCGGGCTGGCCTGGGGGCTGGCGCTCCTCTCGAAGTACAGCGCCCCGCTCCTGATCCTGGTCACCCTGCCGCTCCTGGCGCTGGAGGCGCGCGGCCGGGGAACGCTGGTCGCCAGGCGGCTGGCGGCCTCATCCGGCATCGCGTTGCTGGTGCTCCTCGCCGGCTTCGCGCTCGCGTACCGCCATCAGAGCGCCGCCGACCGCGAGGCGCTGGCGCGAGACCGGCTGCTGGTGCGCGGCCGATCGCCGGCGGCGTTCGAGACGGCCGTGGCCGTGGGACGGGTCCTCCCGCCGGCGGGCAACTTCCTGACGGGGACCCTCGCCATCGTGCTGCAGAGCCGCGTCGGCGCGGGCCCGACCTACTTCCTCGGCCGCGTCCGGGAGGGGGGCTCGCCGGCGTACTTCCCGGTGGCGCTGGCGGTGAAGACCAGCCTGGGCCTCGCGCTGGCGGTCTTGCTCGGGACGCTCGCACCGGCCGGCCGGCGGCTGGCGCTCTGCGTCGGCGCGGGCCTGATCCTCTTCTTCGCGCTCTCGGCCGGCTCGGCCTACAACATCGGCGTGCGCCACGCGCTCTTCGCGTTCCCGCTGGCGGCCCTGCTGGCCTCGGCGGCATCGGCGCGCGCCGGCCTCGTTTGCCTGCTGCTGGCGCTGGAGGCGTTCGAGACGCTCTCCTGCCACCCCCACGAGCTCTCCTTCTTCAACGCGCTGGCCGGCGGGCCGCAGGGAGGCCGCCGCCTGCTGGTGGACAGCAACCTCGACTGGGGGCAGGACCTGGCGCGCCTGGCCGCAGAGGCGCCGCGCCTCTCGGCCGCGCCGCTGCCGGCGGTCGTGTTCGGAGGGGACCTGGCGCGCCGCCATCCCACGCTGCGCCCCGTTGCTCCGGGCGATGAGGACCGGCCGGGCGCCCTCCTGGCGATGGGGGAGACGCCGCTGGCAATCGGGCCCGAGCTCCTCGCGCCCAAGGGCAACACCCGCGACGCCCAGCGCCTGGCCGACCTGCGCCGCGCCCTGCTGACCCGTGGACGGCGGGTCGACGAGATCGGCGCGTCGATCGGGATCTGGCGCATCGAGTCGGCGCCGCCGCGATGAAGCGCCGCGCCCGCGTGCTGCTGGTGCTCCTCGCGGTCCTCTCGGCGGCCCCCTTCTCGGTTCCCACGCTCCTCGCGCGTCTCCTCGAGGGCGCCCGGCACGCCGGCGAGCCGCTCCTCGACGCGCGGCGCCGCGTTCACGGCGCCGCCTACGCCGACGGCATCGAGCGCATCCGCGCCGCGCTGCCGGAGAACGCCGAGTACCTGCTGGTGGAGGCGGCCGACAGCCCCTCCTTCATCTGGGTGCAGTACGACCTCGCGCCGAGGCGACCGCTCCTGGTTGGGGAAGCGTTCCTGACGCCGGCGCGTCTGCGGCAGATCCCCCGTCCGAAGGGGCTGGAGTGGATCGTGGTCGCCCGCGGAGCGCGCGAGGCCCCGCAGCTCCTGCGGGCCGCGGAGGTGCGGTGAGCGTCCCCACCGCGGCCGCCGCGCTGCTGCTCTTCCTGGCGCCGGGCTTCGCGCTCACGGGACTGCTGCCCGACGTCCGAGGCCGAGCGTTGCCGGTGCGCCTGGCGCTCGGCTGGCTGCTCGGCCTCGCCTGGGTCGCCGGAATGCTCTACGCCCTCTCCCACCTTCTCCAGGTGGCGCTCTCCGGAACCGCGATCGGGATCCTGGCTGCCCTGCCGGTGGTGGCCTGGCTCGCCACCAGGCCCTCACGCCGCACCGTGCGGCGCCGGCGATTCCGCCCGCTGGTGCTGGTCCCGCTGGCGATCGGGGGCATCGCCTCCGCGGCGCTGTTCCTGGACGCGGCCGCGAACCCGGTGACCGACTGGGACGGGCGCATGACCTGGGGCGCGCACGCCCGGCACATCCGCGCCGCACGTTCAGTGGACGCCGACACGCTCCGGAATGGCCGTTACCTGGTCTTCCATCCGCGCTATCCCGCGCTGCTGCCGGTCGCGCAGGCCGCCGCGCTCGAGGTCACCGGATCGGAGGACGAGCGACTCACGCGGCTCCTCTACGCGGCCTTCCTCCCCTGCTTCCTGACGCTGGTGTTCGCGTTCAGCGCGCCGCGCGGCGGGCTGCTGGTCGCCTGCGCGCTCACCAGCGCGGCGGCGCTCCTGCCGCAGCTCACCTACGACAGCTGGGGAGCGGCCGGGCTCGAATCGGACCTGCCGCTGGGCTGCTTCCTGGGGGCGAGCTTCCTCCTGCTGGTGCAGCGGCGCGGCGTCTCGACGCCGGCCTTTCTGCTGGCGGCCGCGGTTCTCACGAAATCGGAAGGGTTGCCGCTGGCGATCGCGGCCCTGGCGGTGTGCCTGCTGCCGGCGAGGAATCGGCGGAGGCTGCTGGCACCGGCTCTGGCCATCGTCCTGGCGGCCTTCTTCCTGTGGACATGGCGCGCCGGCATCACCGATCGCATGACCGACGCCTATGCCGCACCGTCGCTCGCCGCCCTGGGCCGCGCCGCCGGCGCGCTTCGGCCTTCGCTCGCCGCGTTCCTCGACACGCAGCGCTGGGGGCTCTTCTGGCCGGTGGCGGCGCTGATCCTGCTGATGGGGCGGCGCGGCCTGTCGCGGCCGCTGCTGCTCTTCGTCGCGCTGGCCTTGGTCTTCTATGCCGGCGCCTGGGCGCTGCACACGACGGCCATCGAAAAGATCGTGGAGCGGACGCTCAGCCGATTTCTGCTGCAGCTGGCCCTGCCGGCTCTGGCGCTGCTTTCGGATGCTCTAAGAACAGTCGACGGCACGCCACGCCCGGCGGGGGGTGCGGGGGGCGGACTCGGAGCCCCCCGCAATACTATTTAGCAAACCCGGAGACGACGTAGGTCCCGCTCTTCGAGTCCTTCTTCAGCGAGATCACGTGGTGCTTCTGCGCCGACTCCAGGAGCTCGGAGAACGTGCGGAACCCGTAGTAGCTCTCGTTGAAGCTCGGCTGCTTGCGCTGCATCGTCTGCTTGACCAGCGAGCCCCAGAGCACTTCCTTGTTCTCGCGCTTGAGCGCCAGCATCGCGTCGGTGAGCAGCGAGAACGCTTCGCCCAGCTTCTCGGGCAGCCCGGTGAGGGCCGGCGTCTTGATGCGCTCGCGGACGAGGTCCTCGTAGTAGAGGAACTCGTCGCAGTTCTCGATCAGGAGCTCCGACGTCGAGCCCTTCACCCCGAACCCGAGCACTCGCTTGTTGTTCTCCTTGAGCTTGGAGACCAGGGGCGAGAAGTCGGAATCGCCGGAGCCGATCACGAAGACGTTGATGTGTTCCTTGTTGGAGGCCAGGTCCATGGCGTCCACGACCATCCGGATGTCGGCGGAATTCTTGCCGCTGATCCGGTGCTGCGGGATCTCCACCAGCTCGAAGGCGGCCTCGTGGAAGGCGCGCTTGTAGTCGTTGTAGCGGGAGAAGTCGGCGTAGACGCGCTTGATGACGATCTTCCCCTTCTCCAGCAGGCGCGAGAGCAGGAGCTTGACGTCGAAGCGCGGGTGGCCGGTGTCGCGGAGGCCGATCACGACGTTGTCGAGGTCGATGAAGAGCGCCAGCTTCTGCTCTTCCTGGTTGGCGCTCGCCGGCGGGGAGGAGACGCTGGTCATCATGGTCTCGAAAGTGGGCATCGGCTGCAGGCTGCCGGCCGGCTCGGCCTCGGGGAAGGGCACGTCGGCCGGGGCGGCCTCGGGAGGGGCGGCGGCGGCCGGAGCGGCGGACGCACGGCCCCTGCCTCGCCGGCGCCGTCGGGCCGGCTTGGCGGTTGTCTCGTCTTGTGGCACGGGAGGAGTCTCCGATTGGGAGACACGCGGTTCGTTCAAACGGGCTAATCATAGCTCAGAATCACGGGGTGCCGACCCTCGTCTTCGATCTCACCGGACGCGGCGAGCTGGTGCTCTCCGGCAAGGACCGCGCGGCGCTGCTGCACGGCCTGCTGACGAACGACGTCAACGGCTTGAAGCCCGGCACCGGCTGCTACGCGGCGCTGCTCACTCCCAAGGGCAAGATGCAGGCGGACCTGACGGTGCTCTGCCACCAGGACCGCCTGGTCGTCGACTGCGAGCCCGAGCTGGTCTCCAAGCTGGCGCGCCTGATTCCCGGTTACGTCTTCTTCCAGGAGGTCCTGGTCGAGGACCGCACGCTGGAGACCGCGGTGCTCCACCTTTGCGGGCGAGCCGCCGCCGAGCTCCTGAGCACGGTAGGCCTGCCGGTCCCGTCCGCCGAGTCGGCGCACGCGCACGCCGAGGCCGGCTCCGGCGTCGTGGTGGTGCGCGAGCGGCGCACCGGCGCCGACGGCTTCGACCTGCGGGTGCGACGCGACGCCGCGGCCGAGCTGCTGGACCGGCTGAGCGAAGCGGGCGCGGCCGCCGGCACCCCCGAGGAGCTGGAGAGCGCCCGCATCGCCGCCGGCATTCCCCGCTGGGGCGCCGAGCTCGACGAGAGCGTGCTGCCCAACGAGGCCCGTCTGGAGCGGAACGCCATCTCCTACAACAAGGGCTGCTACATGGGGCAGGAGATCGTGGCCCGCATCCGGACCTACGGCCATGTGAACCGCTTGCTGGTCGGCCTGACGCTGCCGTCCGACGTGGCGCGCGGCGCCGAGCTGCGCGCCGGCGACGCGCTGGTGGGGCGCGTGACCAGCGCGACCCGCTCGGCGCGCGGCGGCTTCGTGGCGCTCGGCTACCTGCGCCGCGAGCACGCCGAGCCGGGGACCGAGGTCCAGGTGGAGGGCGCGCAAGGCCCGATGACGGGCACCGTCGTCGAGCTTCCCGTTGCCTAGTCGACGCCGCATCGACGTCCAGCCCCTGATCGCGCTGGCGCTGGTGCAGCTCTTCTTCGCGACGTTCCCGGTGCTCGGCAAGGTCGTGCTGCGCGAGGTGACCCCGCTGGTCGTCACGGTCTGCCGCGTCGTGCTGGGCGCGCTCTTCCTGTCGATCGCCTCGCGCCTCCTCTATCCGGAGGAGCCGCGCATCAGCGCCCGCGACCGCTGGACGCTGCTGGGGCTCTCGCTGCTGGGCGTTGTCGCCAACCAGACGCTCTACATCCTCGGCCTGCGCGACACGACCGCCAGCGAGGCGGTGCTCCTGATCAACACCATCCCGATCTTCACGTTCGTCATCGGCGTCCTCATGGGCCGCGAGCGCGCCGGCTGGCGGCGGATCGTGGGCATCCCGCTGGCGCTCACCGGCACGCTGGTGGTCCTGGGGACGCGCGGCTTCGACCTCACCGACCCCGAGCATCGCGGCAACTTCATCATCGTGGGCAACTGCCTGGCCTACTCGTTCTTCCTGGTGCTCTCGCGGGGCATCCTGCGGCGCCGGGCGGCCCTGCCGGTGACCGCCGCGGTCTTCCGCTACGCGATCGTGCCGGTGGTGCTGATCGCGCTCCCCGACCTGGCGCGCTTCCATCCAGCCACGCTCTCCCAGGGCGCGGTGCTCGGGCTGATCGCCATCGTGCTCTTCCCCACCGTGATCGCCTACGCGCTGAACGCCTGGGCGCTGCAGCGCACCGACGCCTCCACCACCGCGGTCTTCGTCTACGCGCAGCCGCTGGTCACCTGGATCCTGGCGTTCACGTTCCTGGGCGAGCGGCCGGGAGCGCGCTTCGCCCTCTCCGCAGCGCTGGTGCTATCGGGGGTCATCCTCACCACCTGGCCGGGAAAGTCGGTACCCGCCGAGCCGGCCGAGATCAGCCCCTGATCATCTCTTCCCAGGCGCGCCCGCACGGCACCGCCGCCTTCGAGAGGAGCCCCTCCAGCGAGGGGTCCTCCAGGCGGATCTGGCTGCGCACGTAGAGTCCGTCGCTGGCGAGCCGCGGCAGCACCGCCTCGATGCTCGGGTAGCCGAGCCGCACGCCGGGCCACTCCTTGATGTCGGTGACCAGCTGTGCCAGCTCGATCTCCACGTCCTCGGGGTGGAGCGCGATGAAGCTGCTGTCGGTCAGCCGGCGGATGAGGAAGACCGGCCGGTCGGGCAGCCCGGCGCAGGTCAGCGGCAGGTGGAGCACGATCTCGCCGTCGAGCGCCGTCATCCCCCGGAGGCTGTAGCAGTAGAGAGGCTCGGCCTTGTTCTTGACCTTCAGGGGCGGCATCAGGATGCCGAACGCCGAGCCCGGCATGTCGCGCCAGCTCGACTCGGAGATCAGGATCTGGCCGCGCCCCGCCGAGGCCTCGAGGCGCTGCGCGGCGTTCACGGTGTCGCCGAGCACGGTGTAGGAGACGCGGTTGTCCGACCCGATGTTGCCGGCGACCACCATGCCGGTGTTGAGCCCGATCCCGGTGTCGAGGGCGGGCCAGCCGGTGCTGACCTGCAGGCTGTTGAAACCGATCAGCGCGTTCTGCATCGCCAGCGCGGCGCTGGCGGCGCGGAAGGTCGAGCCGGGGCGGTCGATCGGCACGCCCCAGACGGCCATGATCGCGTCCCCCATGAACTTGTCGACCGCGCCGACCGCCTGCTCGATGCAGGGCACCATCCGGCTGAAGTAGTCGTTCATCATCTTGACGACCTGCTCCGGGTCGAGCCGCTCGGAAAGGCTGGTGAAGCCGACCACGTCCGAGAAGAGCACGGTGCCGCGGCAGGTGCGGCCTCCCAGCGCCAGGTCGAGCTGGCCGCTGAGGACCTGCTCCACCATCGCCCCGGGCAGGAAGCGCATCAGGTTCTCGCGGGTGACCGCCTCGCTCTCGACCTTGCGCAGCAGCTGGGCGTTGTGGAGCGCGATGGCCGCCTGCTGGCTGACCGCCACCGCCAGCTCCAGGTCGGCCTCGGTGAAGGCGGCGCGGCGGTCGGGGGTGTCGATCTGCAGCAGCCCCAGCACCTGGTCGTCGACGATGAGGGGCACGACCATCGCGCTCCGGATCTGCAGCGCGGCGATCGACACGCCCGGCTCGAAGTCCATCTCGCCGCCGTCGTCGAAGAGGATCGCCCCCTTCTTCTCCAGGGCCGAGCGGCAGATCGTGCGGGAGAGCTTCATCTCCTCGGTCTCGCCGCGGCGGCGCTTCACCGCTTCGGGCACCAGGGAGGCGGCGTCGCTCCCCAGCATCAGAAAGCCGCGGTCGGCCTGCGGGAAGACGTCGAAGAGGGCGTCCAGGATGTCCTGCGAGATCCGCTCGGAATCGCGGATGTTCACCAGGGCCTTGGAGACCCGGATGATCGCGTCGAGCCGGGTGGAGAGCGCCTTCTGGCTGAGGGTGCGCTTGCCGACCTCGGAGACCGAGACCAGGATGCTCTTGCCCCAGGGCTCGGCCTCGGTCTCGCGGAACATCGAGGTCATGTCGGAGCGGTCGTCGATCTTCTTCTGGATCACGAAGCGCAGGCGCGTCTGCCCGAGCCGCACCACGTCGTCCTGCTTGAGCGCGATCGGCTCCTCCACCCGCTCCTCGTTGAGGTAGGTGCCGTTGGAGGAGTTGTTGTCGACCAGGGTCACGCCGCCGCCGTCCAGCTCGAAGCGGCAGTGCTGCCGGCTGACGTTCAGGTCCGGCACCACCAGCGGGCAGTCGGGGCTGCGGCCGGCGATGAGGCTCCGGTTGACGGGCACCACCTGCCCGGCCCGGGCGCCGGTCAGGAAGACGAGCTCGAACACGCGGTGGTGAGATTAGCAGCCGGCGTCAAGAAAACACCCTGAGCGCCCGCAGCTCCTTGAGCCGGTCGCGAAGGCGTGCCGCTTCCTCGAACTCCAAGGCTCGCGCGGCCTCCCTCATCTTGGCCTCGGTCTCCTTGATCTCGGCGTCGAGCGAGCGGTCGTCCACCGCCGTGGTGGGCACCAGGCGCGCCGGCTCCAGGTAGTCGAGGTTGGACATCTGCAGGAGCGGCGAATCCAGCGCCTTGACGATCGTCTCCGGCACGATGCCGTGCTCCTCGTTGTAGGCGCGCTGCAGCGTGCGGCGGCGCTCGGTCTCGTCCATGGCGCGGCGCATCGAGTCGGTGATCCTGTCGGCGTAGAAGACCGCCACGCCGTTGAGGTTGCGCGCCGCCCGCCCGGCCGTCTGGATCAGCGACGTCTCGGAGCGGAGGAACCCCTCCTTGTCGGCGTCCAGCACCGCCACCAGCGAGACCTCCGGCAGGTCGAGCCCCTCGCGCAGCAGGTTCACCCCCACGATCACGTCGAAGACGCCGCGCCGGAAGTCGGCGATCACCTTGACCCGCTCCAGCGTCTCGACGTCGGAGTGGAGGTAGCGCACCCGCACCCCCAGCTCCAGGAAGTAGTTGGTGAGGTCCTCGGCCATCCGCTTGGTGAGGGTGGTGACCAGCGTCCGCTCCCCCTTGGCGGACCGCTCGCGCACCCGGCCCAGGAGGTCGTCCACCTGCCCCTTCACCGGGCGCACCTCGATCGGCGGGTCCAGGAGGCCGGTCGGGCGGATGACCTGCTCGGCGACCTCACCTCCCACCAGCTGCAGCTCGTAAGGCGCCGGAGTGGCCGAGACGAAGAGGTGCTGTCCGACGCGCTCCAGCCACTCCTCGAACTTCAGCGGCCGGTTGTCGAGCGCCGACGGCAGGCGGAAGCCGTACTCCACCAGGGTCGACTTGCGCGAGCGGTCGCCGTGGTACATGGCGCGCACCTGCGGCATCGTCTGGTGGCTCTCGTCGATGATGGTGAGGTAGTCGGCCGGGAAGTAGTCGAGGAGCGTCGGCGGAGGATCGCCGGGCTGGCGTCCGGAGAGGTGGCGCGAATAGTTCTCGATTCCGGCGCAGTAGCCGATCTCCCGCATCATCTCGAGGTCGAAGCGGGTGCGCTGCTCCAGCCGCTGCGCCTCCAGCAGCTTCTTCTCCTCGCGCAGCACCTCCAGCCGCTCGATCAGCTCGGCCTCGATCGAGCCCAGGGCGCGCTTGCGCACCTCCTCGGGGGTGACGTAGTGCGACTTGGGGTAGAGGTCGAAGCGCGGGATCGTCTCCACGGCCCGGCCGGTCAGCGGCTCGAAGCGGCTCAGCTTGTCGAGCTCGTCGCCGAAGAACTCGGCCCGCAGGCCGACGTCGTCGTAGGACGGTAGGACCTCCAGCACGTCTCCGCGGACCCGGAACTTGCCGCGCTCCAGGTCCAGGTTGGTGCGCTCGTACTGCGCCTCCACCAGGCGCTTGAGGTACCAGGTCAGCCCGTAGCGGGCGCCGGCCTCGAACTCGATCGCCATCTTCCCGAACGACTCCGGGCTGCCCAGGCCGTAGATGCAGGAGACCGACGCCACGATCAGGACGTCGCGCCGCTCGAAGAGCGAGGCGGTCGCCGAGATCCGCATCTTGTCGATCTCGTCGTTGATCTGGGTCTCCTTCTCGATGTAGGTGTCCGACTGCGGGACGTAGGCCTCCGGCTGGTAGTAGTCGTAATAGGAGACGAAGTACTCGACGCGGTTCTCCGGGAAGAACTGCCGGAACTCCTGGTAGAGCTGCGCCGCCAGCGTCTTGTTGTGGGAGAGGACGAGCGTGGGGCGGTCCAGCGCCTCGACGACCTTGGCCATGGTGAAGGTCTTGCCGGAGCCGGTCACGCCCAGCAGCACCTGCTGCGGCTTGCCCTCCCGGAAGCCCTTGACCAGCGCCTCGATGGCCTGCGGCTGGTCCCCCTGAGGCGTCAGCCGCGAGATGACCTTGAAGGCGGGCATCGTCAGGGCGCCGTCACGGCGCGGCCTTGATCGCCTCGGTCAGCTCCTTCAGCTCCTGGGCCGAGACCGAGTGGTCGGTGAGCGCGGCTTCGGTCTTGGTGGTGACCGCGGTGATCTGGTTGATCGCCACCTTGCCGGACTTGGCCTTGTCGAGGAACGGCTTGAAGGCGTCGTTGAACTCGCGCTTGGCGTCCTCGCCGACGTCGGGCGCGCAGGCGGCCAGCACGTCGCGCTGCTTCTGCTTCAGGACGCCTTCCAGCAGGTCGGGCGCCTTGGTGCCCAGGAAGACCAGGCCGCCGATGAGCAGCACCGAGGCGCCGGCGCAGCCGATCAGCCCCCATTTGAGGCAGCCGCCGCCCTCCTGGCGCGTGCCGGGCGGCGGAAACCCCGGCAGCGCGGGGCTACCCTCGGCGAGCGGCGGCTCGGGCGGCTGGGACGACATCGCGGCGCACGATAGCGCAACGCTCGCCAGCGGCGAGCGCATCCCGCGGCGACAGCCGCCTTCGTGCGGTGCCGCGTGCGACAATGCCATCGCGTGAGGCCCCGCCGCGCCGCCGCTTTCCTGGTGCTCCTCCTCCCCGTCGTCCTGACCACCGGCCTCGGAGTGGGTGCGGGCTACGCCGTCTCGCGGGTCATCCGCATCCCCAAGGTCTCCGAGCTCGCCTCCTACACGCCGGACATCGTGACCGAGGTGCGCGGGGCCGACGGCTCGGTGATCGCCCGCTTCGCGATCGAGCGGCGGGTGCTGCTGAGCCGCACCCAGATCCCCGACGTGATGGTGAAGGCGCTCCTGGCCTGCGAGGACGCGCGCTTCTACGAGCACGGCGGCATCGACATCATCCGCATCGGCGGCGCCGCCCTGCGGGACCTGGCCAGCCGCCGCTTCGCGCAGGGCGCCTCGACGATCACCCAGCAGCTGGCGCGCTCGGTCTTCCTGACGCCGGAGAAGTCGATCGCCCGCAAGATCAACGAGGCGTTCCTGACCGTCGAGATCGAGAAGCGCTTCTCCAAGGACCAGATCCTCACCCTCTACCTCAACAAGGTCTACTTCGGGCACGGCAACTACGGCGTCGAGGCGGCCTCGACCTACTTCTTCGGCAAGCACGCCAAGGACCTCAAGCTCCCCGAGGCGGCGCTCCTGGCCGGCATGATCCAGCGCCCCGAGGACTACTCGCCGGTCCGCAACGCGGCCGCCGCCAAGTCGCGCCGCGACTTCGTGCTGCGGCGCATGCGCGAGGAGCACGCCATCGACGACGCGACCTGGCGCCGCGCGGTCGACGAGCCCATCAAGCTGGCCCGGGGAGCCCAGGAGTCGATCGTCGGACCGTACTTCTGCGAGGAGATCCGGCAGTACCTGGAGAAGGCCTACGGCTACTCGGGCCTCTACCGCAAGGGCCTGCGCGTCGACTCCACGCTCGACCCGCGCATCGAGCGCTGGGCCGAGGAGGCGCTGCGCTGGGGCCTGCGCAAGCACGACCGGCGGTCCGGGTTCCGCAAGCCGCGCAACCTCGTGGCCGAGGGCATCGACCCCGACAACTACCGCGATCCGGCCTGGGAAGAGGATCCCGCCGAGGGCGCGACGCTGCCCGACGTCGTGCCGGCGGTCGTGCTCTCGGCCTCGGCCAAGTCCGCCGAGGTGCGCGTCGGCTCGCGCCGGATCACCCTTCCGCAGGCGGCCTTCCGCTGGACGCGCGCGGCGACGCCGGCGCAGGCGGTCAAGCGGGGCGACCTGATCCTGCTGGAGACGCTGGAGTCGGAGGACGGCAAGAAGGACGTCATCGTCTCGCAGCACCCGGCCGTGGAGGGCGCGGTGGTGGTGCTGGAGAACGGCACCGGCGCGGTGCGGGCGCTGGTCGGCGGGTACGACTTCTCGCGCTCGAAGTTCGACCGCGCGGTGCAGGCGCTGCGGCAGGTGGGCTCGGCCTTCAAGCCGTTCGTCTACCTGACCGCGGTGGAGTCGGGCTTCACGCCGGCCGACACCGTGCTCGACTCGCCGATCTCGATCGTCATCGACCCGCGGCAGCCCCCCTACCAGCCGCAGAACTACCACAAGAAGTACAGCGGCATCGTCACCTACCAGCACGCTCTCGAGGAGTCCCTCAACGTGCCGGCGGTGCGCGTCGACCTGCTGGTGACGACCCGCAAGGTGGTGGACGCGGCACGGCGGCTGGGGGTCAAGCAGAACCTCCTGGCCTACCCGTCGCTGGCGCTGGGCTCCTTCGAGGTGACGCCGCTGGAGATGACCGCGGCCTACTCGGTCTTCGCGAACCAGGGGCTGCTGTACCCACCGCGCCTAGTGGAGCGGGTGCACGACTTCGACGGCGTGCTGCTGGAGCAGAGCTCTCCCGAGCCGAAGGAAGCCACCACGCCTCAGGCGGCCTACGTGGTGCTGGGGATGCTGAAGGGGGTCACCGTGCGCGGCACCGCCGGCAGCGCCGCGCCGCTGCAGCTCCCGATCGCGGGCAAGACCGGCACCACCAACGACTACTCCGACGCCTGGTTCGTCGGCACCTCGCCGAAGTACACGCTGGGCGTCTGGGTGGGGCACGAGTCCAAGAAGTCGCTGGGCAGCAAGTCGACCGGCGCCGAGGTCGCGCTGCCGATCTGGCTGCGCCTGATCAAGCGCATGAAGGAGGCCGGTCTGGTGACCGGCTCGGAAGACTACGAGGTGCCGCCCGGCATCGTCTTCGTGCCGTTCGACCTGGCCACCGGCTACCGCGCCACGCCCGGCTGCAGCAAGGTGGTGCTGGGCGCCTTCGTGAACGGTACGCAGCCCACCGAGCTCTGCGGCGACCGCCCCCACGCCGTCACCAACCTGCCGCACTACCTCCAGAAGGCGATCTACGCCCCCAAGCGAGGCGAGCCGACCGGCGAGCAGATCCAGGTCACCGACGCGCCCAAGCTGGCTCCCCCGCCCCCGGCGGTCACGAAGCCGAACGAAGAAGGCGGACCTCCGGGATGAACGGGGCGGCTCACGGCGTAATGGCGCCAACGCGCCGGGCGCGGTAACGTCTGCGCTAGGAGGAACCCGGACATGGCCACGACGGGACAGGGTCCCGGGCGCCGGAAGGCGGCGCCTCTGGGAAAGGTCCTGGGTTTCATGCGCCTCATCTGGGCGATCGACCACGGGCTGCAGAAGGCCAGCAAGCGCATGAACGCGACGCTGGGACTGACCGGACCGCAGCGCCTGGTGATACGGATCGTGGGCCGCACGCCGGGCGTGACCGCCGGCGAGCTGGCCGACATCCTCCACGTACACCCCAGCACGCTCACCGGCATCCTCAGGCGCCTCGAGTCGCGTCGCCTGCTGGAGCGCGCCATCGACCCCGCGGACGGCCGCCGCTCGTTCCTGCGGTTGACGACGCAGGGGCGCGCCTTCGACCAGCCCACCAACGGAGTGGTCGAGAACGCCGTGCGCCAGGCGCTGTCCGGCTTCTCGGAGAAGGAGCTCCGCGCCGCCTGCGACGTCCTGGACGCCGTGGCCGACGGGCTTCGTGACGACCCGCCGGCGGCGAGACCGCTGAAGGCGGTCCGCTAGTTCAGCCCGCCGGCTGCACTTCCACGGTCACGGGCACCGTCACGTCGCGGTGCAGCTTCACGTGCACCGTGTGGGTGCCGAGCCGCTTGATGGGCTCCTCCAGCTCGATGCGGCGCTTGTCCACGGTGACGCCCTTGGCGGCGAGCGCGTCGGCGAGCTCGGAGGCGGTGACCGACCCGTAGAGGGCGTCGTGCTCGCCGGCCTTCTTCTTGAGGACCAGCGTGATCCCCTCCATGGACTTGGCGATGGAGCCGGCCTGCTCCTTCTCGGTGGCCTGGCGGGTGTCCCAGCGCTTCTTCTCGGTCTCCAGGCGCTTCACGTTGCCGTCGGTGGCGTGGTAGGCCAGCTCCTTCGGCAGCAGGAAGTTGCGCGCATAGCCGGCGGCCACGTTCACGATGTCGCCCCGGTTGCCCAGGCCCTTGACGTCGTCGGTGAGGATCACTTTCATCGGTCGGCTCCAGTCAGTCGTGGTCGGTGTCTCGGCGTGCCAGGCGGCCGCGGAAGTTGAGGAACTCGTCGAAGAGTCCCCCCAGCGCCACGATCACCGGGAAGGGTGTCAGGAGGACGAGCGCGAAGATCAGCGCTTGCCCGACGCACCCCGCACGGGCCTGGTCGAGAAGCGCGCGGATTATCGCGAGGCCCCGGAGGAAAAACAAGACGATCAGCGGCAGCAGGATGTCGACGGCCGGCGCCCGCCAGGGCTCTCCGGCCAGCGCGGCCGCCGCGCCGGCCGGCACGAAGAGGGCCGCCGCCCAGATCGGCGTGGAGAAGCGCGAGAACGGCGACTCGGACAGATCGCGGCTCCGGAGGCCGGCCAGCGCGCCGAACGGGTAGACGAGGAGCACCCCGTAAAGCAGCGCGCTCACCAGCACCAGGCCCGGGAAGTAGCGCGTCAGGGCAAGCTCGTTCAAGGTGAACGCGCGGCGCACGCCCGACAGGAACCCCTCCGAGACCCCCGAGGAACGGTAGAAGGCCAGGACGTCGGGCAGGAGCTTGGCGCTCTGCGCCGCCATGACGCGGCCGGGGTCCTTGCCGGCGGCGTAGACGCCCAGCAGGCCCGAAAGGAAGGCGATCGCGGTCACCGCGAAGACCAGGAGCAGGACGTGATCGCGCCGGCGGCCGTCCCGGGCACCGGCCACGATGGCCAGCGCCGGAAGCGCCACGAAGGAGGTGGCCACCACCGCGGCCACCCAGCTCTGGCCGGGGTTCAGGAAGAGGCCGAGCAGGAAGGCGGCCGCCGGGGTGAGGGTGGCCGCCAGGAGCTGCTGGAGCGGACTCGGCAGCAGGAAGGACGAGCGCGCCAGCTGCGCCGCCGCCAGGGGCAGCAGCGCCAGGGCCACGAACGGCAGCATGCCGGCGGCGGTGACCGCCACGAAGCTCATGAGACCGGCCCAGAACGAAGCGAAGAAGAGCAGCCCCCGCGGCCGCGGGACCGCGGGGGCCTCAGGAATCGAGCTCAGGACTAGTCCGAGACGTAGGGCAGCAGCGCCAGGTAGCGGGCTCGCTTGATGGCCACCGCGAGCTTCCGCTGGTAGAAGGCGGAGGTCCCGCTGATGCGGCGCGGCAGGATCTTGGCGCGCTCGGGGATGAATCCCTGCAGGAGCTTCACGTCCTTGAAGTCGATGTAGCCGATCTTCTCGACGGTGAACTTGCAGACGCGCTTCCTGCGGACGAAGAACTTCTTCTTGGCGCCGCGCTTGGCGCCGGGACCGCCGGCGTGGGAAGGGGCTCCGTTGCTCATGGTCTCTCCTTACTCGGCGGCGGGAGCCGTCGGCTCCTCGGGACGCGGGGGCTCGGGGGCTCGCTCGGGAGCGCGCTCGGGGGCTCTCTCGGCCATCATCGGCGCTTCCTCGACGCGGCGCGGCGTGCGCGGCTTGGTGCGCTTGGCGACCTTCTGGCCGTGGCGCATCTCCTCGTCCACCCGCACGGTGAGGAAGCGAAGGATGTCCTCCGAGATCCGCATGCGGCGCTGGATCTCGCTGACCAGCTTGGCGTCGCCGCGGAACATGAAGTTGTGGTAGGTCGCCTCGGTCTTGCGCTTGATGGCGAAGGCCAGGCGGCGCCGTCCCATGGACTCGTCCTTGTCGACGGCGGCCCCGCCGGCGGCGAGCATCTTGCGGAACTCGTCGACGACCGCGGCGGCCCCCTGCTCGTCCTTGTCGGGGACGACCAGGAAGACCATGTCGTAAAGCCTTTGGTTCGGTGAGGGCACGTTTCCTCCTTCTGGATCGCGAGGCCGGTTCGGCTCGCGAGGTGCCACCCTCGGACCTCAGGTCCGGGCAGCACCAAGGGTTGTCGATCAGGCCGCCGGGGACTGGTCCTCGGAGGCGCGGTTGAATCGGTTCATGGCGGGCTCGAGGCCCTGGGTCACGAAGACCTCCACGGCGTCACAGGACACCGCGACGGTCTCCTCGATGGTCTGCCGCTCGGCGCGCGAGAAGCGCTCGAGCACGTAGTCGGCCTTGTCCTCGCCGGGCGCGAAGTGGGCGCCGGCGATGCCGACGCGGAGGCGGGGAAAGACGTTGGTCCTCAAACAGTCGATGACGTTCTGGAGCCCCTTCTGGCCGGCCGACGAGCCGGACGGGCGCAAACGCATCCGGCCGACCGGCAGGGCCACGTCGTCCAGCACGACCAGCAGCCGCTCCAGCGGGACCTGGTACTTGGTCACCAGACCCTTCACCGACTCGCCGGAGAGGTTCATGTAGGTCTGCGGCTTGGCCAGCAGCACCGGCTTGCCGGAGAGGCGCACCCGGGCGGTCAGCGCGCGGCAGTCCAGCCGGTCGACGCGCGAGCCGTTGCCGCGCGCCAGGGCGTCCACCACCTCGAAGCCCACGTTGTGCCGCGTGCCGGAGTACTTGTCGCCCGGGTTCCCGAGGCCAGCCACCAGGAAGAGCTCGGAGTCGATTACTTCTTCTCCTTCTTCTCGGGCTTCTTCTCGGCGCCCTTCTTCTCGGGGGCGGCTTCGGCCCCTTCCTCTTCCTTCTTGCCCTTCTTGATCACCTCGGGCTCGGCCCCGGCGACGGCGACTTCCGGCGTCGCGGCGGTCGCCACGACCTCCTCGGCCTTCGGCACGCCGATGTGGACGATGACGCGGTCCGCCGGCTCCAGGATCTTCAGCTTCTCGTCGAGCTTCAGGTCGGAGACGCGGAAGCTCTGGTGGATCGCCAGGTTGCTGACGTCGACCTGGATGTTGGTCGGGATGTCGCCCGGGAGGCTCTCGATCCGGAGCTCGTGGGTGACGACGTCGAGGATGCCGCCCTCCTTCTGCCCGACCGAGACGCCGCTGATGGCCACCGAAACCTTGACGCGCAGCTTCTTGTCCATCAGCACGCGGACGAAGTCCACGTGGATGAGGGCGCGGGTGATCGGGTCCAGCGTGAGGTCGCGGATCATCACGTGCCGCTGCTGGTCGGTCCCCTTCAGCTTGAGCTGGAAAATGGAGTTGCTGGAGAACCCCTTGTTGAGGAGGGTCAGCAGCGACTTGCGGGCCACCGCCAGCGAGAGCGACTCCATGCCCTTGCCGCCGCCGTACATGACGGCGGGGATCAGGTCGCTGGCCCGCAGGCGGTTGGCGGCGTTCTTTCCGGTCTCGTGGCGCCGCTCCACTTCGACGACGACGTTTTCCTTGAGCATCTCTTCTCCTTTGCAGGGCGCCCGGTCCCGACCCGCGGTCGGGGCGGACGGTCCATGGTGGTTGACGAAACCCGCTCAGCCGTGAGGCGCCATGCGGGAGGGGTAGGGGGAACCCGGTAGGGGTTCCCCATCAAGGTATCAGACGAACAGGCTGGAGACGGAGGCTCCGGCGTGGATCCGGTGAATCGCTTCACCCAGCAGGGCTCCGACGGATAAGGGTGTGAGCAGGGGGCAACGCACGAGCTTCTCGTCCAGCGGGAGCGAGTTCGTGCAGAAGACGCGCTCGATCGGGCTGCCGTTGATGCGGTCGATGGCCGGGCCCGAGAGCACCGGGTGGACGCAGCCGGCGAAGATGCGCTGGGCGCCGGCGTCCTTGAGGGCGATGACCGTGTTGATGAGGGTCCCGGCGGTGTCGATGATGTCGTCGACCACGATCACGTTGCGGTCCTTGACGTCGCCGATGACGTGCAGGACCTCGACCTCGTTCTTCCCCTTGCGCCGCTTGTCGACGATGGCCAGGCCCGCCCCCAGCCGCTTGGCGAAGGCGCGGGCGCGCTCCACCCCGCCGGCGTCGGGCGAGACGACGGTGAGCGGGTCGAGCCGCGCGTCGCGGATGGCGTCCAGCAGCACCGGGGCCGCGAAGAGGTGGTCTACCGGGATGTTGAAGAACCCCTGGATCTGCGGGGCGTGGAGGTCGATGCAGAGCACCCGGTCGGCGCCGGCCGCCTGGATGAGGTCGGCCACCAGCTTGGCGGTGATCGGCACCCTCGGCTTGTCCTTGCGGTCCTGGCGGGCGTAGCCGTAGTAGGGAAGCACGGCAGTGACTCGAGAGGCGCTGCTGCGCTTGAACGCGTCCAGCATGATGAGGAGCTCGATGAGGTTCGCGTTGGCCGGCGGCCCGGTCGGCTGCACGATGAAGATGTCGGCGCCGCGGACGTTCTCCTCGATCTGGCAGTAGTTCTCGCCGTCGGAGAAGTTGTAGAGCGTGACCCGCCCCGCCTCGCGCCCGATGGTCCGGCAGATCTCTCCCGTCAGCTGGGGATGAGCCCTGCCGCCGAACACCTTGAGCTCGCCGTAAGGAAGCCTGTCCATCCCTGCTAGTCCTCGGTCGCGCTGTGGTGGGCGCCGCCCGCAGCAGCATGGCTGGGGGGGCGAGGGTCGAACTCGCAACCAGTGGCTCCAAAGGCCACCGCTCTGCCAGTTGAGCTACCCCCCAAGGACGGCTGACTTACCACTGGTCCTCACTCCGGTCTCTTCGGTCTCGACTCCGGGAGTCGAGCGACGCTGGTATTCCTCGCGCGTGAGCGCCTTCACGACCGTGATCCGCGTGCCACCGGGCAGGCTTCCGGTGAGGGCTGCGGCCGCTCGCGATGCCGAAGCCGGATCGGGAAAGACGCCGAAGACCGTGGAGCCGCTGCCGGAGAGGCGTGCCGTCTGGGCACCCGCGGCGAGCAGCTGGTCGCGGAGCTGGCGGACTTCTCCGCGAAGGCTCTCCGCCGCCGGCTCGAGGTCGTTCCTGTCTGGAAACAATTCCGCACAGGAACCGGAGAGGATAGAAGGCGCCGCCGGCCCTGTCAACGCACCGGCCCCGAGCGCGCGGTAGACCGCCGGCGTGGAAAGGGGAAAGGAGGGTGAGAGGAGCACGAGCCAGTCGGGCGGGCCGTCGGCAAGGGGGGTCAGCACCTCGCCGCGGCCGGTGCCCCGGGCGCGTCCGCCGATCAGGAAGAAGGGCACGTCGGAGCCCAGGTCGGCCGCCAGGCGGTGGAGATCTCCTTCCGGCACAGCCAGTTGCCAGAGGGCGGCGAATCCGCGCAGGGCCGCGGCCGCGTCGGCGCTCCCTCCGCCCAGCCCGGCCCCCCAGGGGATCCGCTTGTCCAGGGTCACCCGCCCGCGGCAGGGGACGCCGGCCTCGGCGCCGAGGGCACGGGCCGCCCGGGCCACCAGGTTGTCCTCCCCCGCCAGCGAGGGATCGGAGACCCGCAGCTCGAAGTCCTTGAGCTCCTCGGGGTCCTCGAACGCCAGCCGGTCGGCCAGATCCACGCTCTGGAAGACCGTGTCCAGCTCGTGATAGCCGTCGGGCCTCTTGCCCAGGACCAGGAGCGTGCGGTTGACCTTAGCGAATGCCTCGCAGGTCAGCCTCAAGGAATGGCTTCTCCCTCCGGCCACGGCTGGAAGCTCTCCAGCACCAGGGTGGCGTGCCCGGCGGAGCCGTCCGCGTCGATGCGCCGGGGGACGCCTTCTCCCGGCTCGTAGCGCACCTGGCTCTTGCCGGGCAGCTCGAGCGTGATGACGCGCCCGCCGTCGTCCACCGTCGCGGCCCGCGCGCCGTCCAGGACGATGCGATAGGCGCCGGTGTCCCGGTCCACCGGCCGGCCGGCGGCGCTCAGGTCGAGCGCCCCGAGGAGCGCGCCGATGGCGTCGTCGCTGGACGCGTCGCCGGGGAACGGCGTCGCGCCCCCTCTCGGAAGCGGCTGGCCGCGCCGCAGCCTGCCCCCCTTGGTGCCGGCCAGCGGCGCGGAGATGCGCCACTGCATCGTGTCGCCGTCCCAGTAGACCATCAGGAAGCCGTGCACCACGGTGCCGGACTTCTGCGAGAGGTCTCCCTTGTAGAGCGCCTTGAAGCGGCGTGGGGCGAAGGCCGCCGCCCTCGCCTTCTCCCAGGCCTGGCGGGCGCGGCCGGCATCCTCGGCAGAGGTGGCCGTGCGCGGCCCGGGCTTCACACAGGCCGCCAGGAGGGAGAGGACCGCTAGGACCGCGAGGTGTCCGGACCGCCGGGACGTCACTTCTTGCCGGCCGTGTGCTCGGTCCGCTGGAGCTTCTGCTCCAGCTTCTTGCCGCCGTCGTCGGGCTTCTTGAGGCGGGCTCGCTGCCAGAGCTCACGCGCCTTCACGACGTTCCCCTTCTTCTCGTAGAGGTCCCCCAGGTGCTCGAGCACGGTCGAGTCCTCGGGCTCCAGCACCACGGCGTTCTGCAGGTACTCCTCGGCGAGGTCCAGCTTGTTCATCTGGTAATAGACCCAGCCCAGCGAGTCGAGGTAGGCGCCGTTGGACGGGTCGAGGTCCACCGCCTTGCGGATCAGCTCCAGCGCCTTGTCCAGGTTCTCGCCGCGCTCGGCCCAGAGGTAGCCCAGGTAGTTGAGCCCCTGGGCGTGGTCGCCGCGGACGTTCAGCAGGCGCTCGAAGGCCGCCACCGATTCGCTGATCTTCTTCTCGCGCTCCAGCGAAGCGGCGAGCCGGAACAGGAGGTCCGGGTCTTCCTTGTACTGCGCCAGCCCGGCGCGCGCCACGTCGGCGGAGCGCGAGTAGAGCTCCAGCCGCTGCCAGGCGTCGGCGGCGGCCAGCACGCCGGCACGGTCCGCCTTGGCCAGCTCGACCAGCAGCCGCTCCCCCTCGACCTTGTCCTTGGGGTCGTCGGAGCGGAAGAGGAACTCGCCGAGCGAGGCCCTCACGGTGACCGAGGGCGCGGTCGCCCCCGGCGCCGACGACTTCTGATGCACCTCGCGCGCGAGGCGCAGCCCCTCCGCCGGGTCGTTGGTGTCGCGGGCGATCTGCAGCAGCAGCGAGAACGCCTGCGCGTTCACGCCGTCGCTGTCGAAGAGGCGCGGCTGCAGCCGCTTCCTGGCGGCCTCGTAGTCCTTGCGCAGGTAGGCGGCGTAGCCGAGCTGCCCGTCCACCGAGGAGAGCTCCGCCTCGCCCTTCTTCCTGGAGACCAGCCGCTCGCGCAGCGCCAGCAGGACCTTCTCGGCTTCCTCGACGCGGTGCGCGTCCAGGAAGTTGAGGGCGCGCCGGAACGGGATGTCGTCGTCCTCGGGCTCCAGCTTCTCGAGCTTGGCGAGGACCTCGTCCGCCTTGTCGTTCTCGCGCGTCTCCGAGAGGAGCACCGCGTAGGTGCGCAGCGCTTCCCGGTTGCCCGGATCGGCCTTCAGCACCTCGGACAGGAGCTTGGCGGCGTCCGGAAACCGCCGGGCCCTCAGCAGCAGCGAGCCCATCTCGGTCTTGATGCCGAGGTTCCCCGGCTGCGCCTTCAGGAACGCCTGGAGGATCGGCACCGCCTTGTCGAAGCGGCGCTGGCGCTCGTAGACGCGCAGCAGCGCCAGGGCGGCCGCCCGGTTCTCGGGATCCTGCGCGAGGAGCGCTCCGTAGAGCTCCTCGGCCTGCTCGAGCTGGCCGCTCTTCTCCAGCGCCTCGCCGTAGAGGAGCGGGATGGCCTGCCCGCGCCCGCGGTCCAGCACCCTCTCCAGGACGGTCGCGGCCTCCTTGTGCTGCTCCAGCTTGAGGAGGACCTGCGCATAGGCCAGCGCGCCGGATGGTTCGTAGGGCTGTGCCTCGTTGGCGGCCTTCAGCTCGGCGGCGGCGGCGTCCAGCGCCGGCTTGTCCTTGGCGCCCGCCAGCAGGATCTGCCCGAGCAGCCGGCGCGCTCCAGGGTTGCCAGGAGCCAGCTGGACGGCCTTGCGGGCTTCCTGCTCGGCCTCGCTCCAGATGGAAAGATTGCTCAGGAAGTCCGCGTACTCCCTTCGCAGGCCGCCGTCTTCCGGGTCCAGCTCGACCGCCTTGCGGAACTCCTTGAGGGCCGCCTCGAACTCGCTTTCGGCGATGAGGAGCTTGGCCCGCAGAAAGTGCTCTACCGCATCGCGCTTCTTGGCCTCGGCCGCGGAGAGCGTTTCGGGCTTACCAGCGGCGACGGGAAACGCGACGGCGACGAGAGCCAGGGAGAGGGCGAGACGACGGAACAGCATCACAGGGAGTCTAGAGCAATATCTAGGCCGGGGGACCTCCAGGGCTCGGTCCCCCGAACCCCCCGGGCCGTGTGAATCACTTCTGTTGGCGCTCCTCGCGGGTCGGCATGTGCAAACCGCGATTCCGGTCTGCTACGTCGCGCCCAGCGGCACCCGTCTCGCCAAAGACCTAAAACACCGCGGGTTCCTCGTAAGTCCCGAAGACGTCACGCATCACGTCGGACATCTCCCCCACGGTCGCGTAGGCCTTCACCGCCTCGATCAGCGGCGGCATCACGTTCTGCCCCTTCCGGCAGGCCACCTCGAGGTCCTTCAGCTTCTGCGCCGCCGTGCTCCCGTCGCGGGTGCGCCGCACCTCGTTCAGGATCGCCAGCTGCTCGGCCGCCGTCTCCTCGGAGATGGTCAGGATCGCGACCTCGTCCTCGGGGACGGATTCCGTGAACTCGTTGACGCCGACCATCACCTTGTCCTTCACGTCGAAGGCCCGCTGGAAGCGGTAGGCGGCGTCCATGATCTCCTTCTGAGGGAAACCCTTCTCGATCGCCTCCACCATGCCGCCGTAGGCGTCGATGCGGTCGAAGTAGTCGAACGCGCCCGCCTCCATCCGGTTCGTCAGCTCCTCTACGAAGTAGGAGCCGCCCAGCGGGTCGATGGTGTTGGCGACGCCGGTTTCGTGCAGCAGGATCTGCTGCGTGCGCACGGCGATCTTGGCGGCGAACTCGGTGGGCAGCGCCAGCGTCTCGTCGAGCGCGTTGGCGTGCAGCGACTGCGTCCCTCCCAGGATGGCCGCCAGCGACTGGACCGCCACCCGCGCCACATTGTTGTAGGGCTGCTGGGCGGTCAGGGTGACGCCGGCCGTCTGCGAGTGGAAGCGGAGCTTCATGCTCTCCTGCTTCCTGGCGCCGTAGCGGTCGCGCATCACCTTGGCCCAGATGCGCCGGGCCGCGCGGTACTTGGCGATCTCCTCGAAGAAGTCGTTGTGGGCGTTGAAGAAGAACGAGAGCCGCGGCGCGAACTCGTCGACCGGAAGCCCCGCGTCGATACCGTACTGCACGTACTCCATGCCGTCGCGCAGGGTGAAGGCCAGCTCCTGCAGCGCGGTCGAGCCCGCCTCGCGGATGTGGTAGCCGGAGATGGAGATGGTGTTCCAGCGGGGCACGTGCGCGGCGCAGAACGAGAACTGGTCGGTCACCAGCCGCATCGAGGGACGCGGCGGGAAGATGTACTCCTTCTGGGCGATGAACTCCTTGAGGATGTCGTTCTGCAGCGTGCCGCCGACCTTCGACCAGGGCGTGCCGTGCTGATCGGCGACCACCAGGTACATAGCCAGCGCGATCGGCGCGGTGGAGTTGATGGTCATCGAGGTCGTCACCACGCCCAGGTCGATGCCGTCAAAGAGCATCTCGAAGTCGCGCAGCGAGTCGATCGCCACGCCGCACTTCCCCACCTCTCCCGCCGACATCAGGTGGTCGGAGTCGTAGCCGTAGAGGGTCGGCAGGTGGAAGGCGGTGGAGAGGCCGGTCTGCCCGTGCGCCAGCAGGTACTTGAAGCGCTCGTTCGTCTGGCGGGCGGTGCCGAAGCCGGCGAACTGCCGGATCGTCCAGGGGCGCCCGCGGTACATCGTGGGCTGCACGCCCCGCGTGTAGGGCCACTCGCCGGGCCAGCCGAGGTCCCTCTCGTAGTCGAGGCCGGCGAGGTCCGAGGGGGCCGCCAGGGGATTCACCTCGGCGGAGGAGACCGTCGTGAAGTCCCGCTTCCAGGCCGGGGTCTTCGCGAAGGCGGCGGCCGTCTTCTTCCGCCACTCGTCCTTGGCTCTCTCGAGCTGCTCCTGCTCGGCGGTGAGGGGCCGGGTTTCGGTCTTCTCGGCGGTGGCGCTCATGATGAGATTCTAGGCTTCCCAACCCCTCAAGGCACGATGGTGAAGCGCCCGAGCCGCAGAGGCCTGTAGACGCTGAAGTCCCGGCGATCCAATGTGAAGACGCGACGGAGCCGTTCACGCTCGGCGACGCGCACCAGCGCCGCGTCCGCCAGGTCCATCGGGAGATCGCGGTACTTCCTCATCAGATCCCTCATGCGGGCCAGGTCGCCGTCGCCGACCTCGAGGAACACCAGGGCCTCGCTACGCGCCATCTCCCACAAGGCCTCCTGCGCCTCCCAGGCGAAGCCGAGCAGGTACATCGCTTCGGTGAACGCCGGCCAGACGGTCGCCATCGGCTCCCTGAAGGACTTGAGAGCCGAGACGCAGGCACCGTGGTTCTTGTCGTCCGCGTGGACCAGCGCGACCAGCGGCCCGGCATCGGTGAGGATCACGATCGGCGATGGAGTCGAGCGGTCAGCAGCTCGCGGAACCGCTCTCCGGTCTGCTCGGACAGGTCGGCCGGGCCACCGCGCACGCGGCCGATGAACGGTTCGAGCAGCGGATAGGGAGCCTGCACGCCGCTGTCCTCGTCCTGACCGAGGCGCCGGATGGCCAGACGGATGACCTCCGAGCGGCTGCGCCCCTGAATTCTCGAGAGGCGCGTGAGGAGACGATCCGTCTTCTCGTCCAGGCGCAAGCTGATGGGCATCTTCGCCGTCCGTCCTACATGATTGTAATACAGGCGATTCCGCCGCCTAGAACGGCGTGCTCTGGGCCGCCAGGAGCTCCGAGACCTTGGGAGGCCGCCGCAGGAGCGCCGCCCGGCCGCCGCGAACGCCCACCTCGGCCGGCCACTCGTGCGACAGGAAGAGCGGCATCGACTCGGTGTAGCCGTAGGCGCCGGAGCAGCCGAAGGCCAGGAGGTCCCCGGGGCGCGGCTCCGGCAGGCGGGCGGCCGGGTGCAGCACGTCGAGGCTGGTGCACAGCGGGCCGGCGACCACGCGCCGCTTGACGCCGCCGCGGGCTCCCTTGGCGACCAGCACGACCGGGTGCGGCGAGCCGAGGAGCGCCGGGCGCACCAGGTGGTGGATGCCGCCGTCCACCAGCACATAGTCGACGCCCCGGCTGCGCTTGGTGCCGATCACCCGCACGACGTAGCGGCCCGCCTCGGCCACCAGGAAGCGGCCCGGCTCGAGCACCAGGCGGGTTCCCGCCGGCGCCGCGGCCACGGCGCGCCCCAGCCCCTCGCCGAGCAGCGCCAGGTCGAGCGGACGCTCCTTCGGGCCGTAGGGCACACCCAGGCCGCCGCCGAAGTCCACGACCCGGAGCGGCATGTCGTAGCGGCGCGCCAGCGTCGCGGCCAGCTCCAGCACGCGCCCGACGTTCTCCGCCAGCAGCCGGGCGTCGAGCACGTTGGAGGCGTTGAAGACCTGGAAGCCGCCGAAGTCGAGGTGCGGCCAGCGGGCGCGCTCGGACAGCGCCCTGCGCGCCGACGGGAGGTCGAAGCCGAACTTCTTGGCCCCGGGGCCGCCGATGATCACCCGCTTCTCGGCGATGCCCCAGGGCGGATTCAGCCGCAGCCCGACCGAGACGCGCCGCAGCAGCCGGGCGGCGATCGCCTCCAGGCGCCCGAGCTCCTCAGGGCCTTCCAGGTGGATGTGCCCGGCCCGCCCACGCAGGAGCGCGGTCAGGTCGGCGTCGCTCTTGGCGGGCCCGGTGGAGAGGATCCGCTCCGGAGCGAAGCCGGCGCGCAGGGCCGCCGCCAGCTCGCCGCGCGAGGCCACGTCGGCGCCGAGGCCCAGGCCGGCCAGGAAGCGCAGCAGCCCGAGCGATGGGTTCGCCTTCACCGCGTAGGCGATCTCGAACCGCGGCGGCAACGCGCGACGCAGGTGCCTGACCTGCCGCTCCACCAAATCGAAGTCGTAGACGTAGAGGGGGGTGCCGTGTCGATCGGCGAGCGCCCGCAGGAGTGCGCCCGCGGCCATCAGCGCAGCGCGCCCTCCAGCGCCGTCTTCGCGTCGGTGCGGTCGTCGCGGTACTTGACGATGACCGGGGCCGCCAGCGAGAGGCCGCGCGCTTCCGCCCAGGCCCCGGTCGCGCGGCGCGAGCCGGGCACCACCACGGCTCCCTCGGGGATCGTGAGCGGCGCGTCGGGGCCGCCGCGCAGCTCGGTCTCGTGCACCAGGTCGAAGACCACGCTGGAGGAGGTCAACAGCACGCCGGCGGCGATCACCGCGCGCCGCCGCACCCAGACGCCCTCGTAGAGGCCGGCGTTGCCGCCGACGAACGCCTCGTCCTCGACCACCACCGGCACGGCCCCGACCGGCTCCAGCACGCCGCCGACCTGCGCCGCCGCCGAGAGGTGCACCCGCTTGCCGATCTGCGCGCAGGAGCCGACCAGAGCGTGGCTGTCGATCATCGAGCCCTCGTCCACGTAGGCGCCGACGTTGACGTAGGCCGGAGGCATCACCACGACGCCACGCGCCACGTAGGCGCCGCGCCTGATCGTCGTCCCGCCCGGCACCACCCGCACCCCGGCCGGAAGCGGTGCCCGCGGCGGCAGCGTGTCGCGGTCGCGGAACAGGAACGGGCCGGCGCCGCTCTCGACCTCGACGCCGAGGCGGAACGCGGCCAGGATGCCTTCCTTCACCGCGCGGTCCGGCACCCAGCGCCCGTCCGCTCCGCGGCTGGCGGCCCTCACCTCACCGGCTTCCAGGGCCGCAAGAAGGGCCAGCACCTCTTCTCGCGTGGCCGTCACAGCAGTCCGGCGGTGCGGAGCGCCTCCTCCAGCGGTGCCTGGTGCGCCGCCGAGAGAGGCGCCAGCGGCAGGCGCACCGTCCCGCCGCAAAGGCCGAGCCGGGCGACCGCCCACTTCACCGGGATCGGGTTGGACTCGCGGAAGTTCGCGCGCATCAGCGGCAGCAGCCGCGCCTGCAGCGCGGCCGCCGGCAGGCGATCGCCGGCCAGCGCGCGCTCCACCAGCTCCACCAGCAGCGCCGGCGCCTCGTTGGAGACGACCGCGATCACGCCGTCGCCGCCGCAGGCGATCACCGGCAGCGCCAGCGAGTCGTCGCCGGAGAGGACCGCGAAGCGCGCCGGCCGCGCGCGCAGGATCTCGCAGACCTGGTCGAGGCTGCCCGAGGCCTCCTTCACCGCCACGAAGCGCGGGTCCTCGGCGAGCTCCAGCACCGTCTCCGGCAGCATGTTGACGCCGGTCCGCCCCGGCACGTTGTAGATGACGACCGGCAGACCGGCCTCGGCCACCGCGCGGTAGTGCCCGAGCTGTCCCTTCGGCGTCGGCTTGTTGTAGTAGGGGGTGACGACCAGGGCGGCGTCGGCACCGCACCGCTTGCAGAGCTCGGCCAGGTGGACCGACTTCCTAGTGTCGTTGGTGCCGCAGCCGGCGATCACCCGGACCGGCCGCGCGGACGCGCGCGCCTCCTCCACGGTGACGGTCACCACCCGCTCGTGCTCTTCCGGCGTGAGGGTGGGCGCTTCGCCGGTGGTGCCGCAGGGCACGAGGCCGGCGACCCCGCCCTCGATCTGCCGGCGCGCCAGGCGCCGCAGCGCGTCCTCGTCCAGCTCCCCCGCTTCCGTGAACGGCGTCACCAGCGCGGTGAACACCCCCGTCAGTCGCTCGCTCATATCCCGCTCCCCACGAAGAACTCGTCGAAGGAGGCCGGCCCGCGCCGGCCCGACGCCAGTAGCCATTCCGCCGCCCGCACCGCGCCGATCGCGAAGAGGCCGCGCGAGCGGGCGCGGTGCACCAGCTCGAGCGACTCCTCGAGCCCCTCGAAGATCACCGCGTGCTCCCCGGGCTGACCGCCTTGCCGCAGCGAGACGATCGGGACCGGCGCCGCGCTCCCACGCTGCGCGGCGATCACCGCGGCCAGCGCGTTGGCGGTGCCCGAGGGCGCGTCCTTCTTGGCGGTGTGGTGACGCTCCACGACGCCCGGCTCGAACTCCAGGAAGGGCGCCAGCTCCCGCGCCATCAGCGCGACGGCGTGGCGCGCCACGGCGACCCCGATCGAGAAGTTGGCGGCGTGGAGGAACGGGACCGCCAGCCGCTCGGCCTCGCGATGCGCCGGCTCCACGTCCCAGCCCGTCGTGCCCGAGACCGTCGGCACCCCGCGCCGCAGCAGCTCGCTCACCCGCTGCGGCGCCGCGGCCGGCGCCGTGAACTCGAAGGCGACGTCGGCCAGGACGTCGGCCACGTCGCCGTTCCGCCCGGTGCGCCCCGCCAGCAGGTGCCCGCGGGCCAGGAGCGCGCTCTCGATCGCGCTGCCCATGCGACCCGCCCCGACGATCCATGCCTTCATGACCGCCCTCCGAAGAATTCCCGGTGCAGGAGCCGCAGCGCCGCCGGCGCGTCGGCGCCGTTCACCACGAACGTCAGGTTCGTGTCCGAGGCGCCCTGTGAGATGAGGACCACGTTGACGTCCGCCAGCGCGCCGAAGAGCCGGGCGGCGATGCCGGAGGTCGTCCGCAGCCCCTGGCCGACGACCGACACGACCGCCAGGTCGGCCAGCGTCTCGACGTCGGCGAACTGGCCGAGGTCGGCCACCACGTCGGCGATCGGCGCCCTCTGGTCGACGGTGATCGAGATCGACACCTCGCTGGTCGCGATCACGTCGACCGGCACCCGGTGCTTCTCGAACACGCCGAAGACGCGCGCCGCGTAGCCGTGGGCCAGCAGCATCCGCGGGCTGCCGACGAAGATCGCGGTCACGCCGCTGCGCGCCGCCAGGGCGCGCACCCCCTTGCCGGGCGCGTCACCGCGGACCACGGTGCCCGGCACCTGCGGGTGGAACGTGTTGCGCACTACCACCGGGATCCCGCGCGCCACCGCCGGCTTGATGGTGGCCGGGTGGAGGACCTTGGCGCCGAAGAAGGAGAGCTCGGCAGCCTCGGCATAGGAGACCTCCGGCACCAGCCGCGCTTCCGGCACGACGCGCGGATCGGCGGTCAGGATGCCGTCCACGTCGGTCCAGATCTCGATCGCGGTGACCGGCACGCCGCAGTCGTGCAGCGCAGCCCCCAGGAGCGCCGCGCTGTAGTCCGAGCCGCCGCGCCCCAGCGTCGTCGTCGAGCCGTCCGGCGCCGCGCCGACGAAGCCGCCGGTGACCACGACCTCCCCCGCCGCGAGCCGCGGCAGCACCCGGTCACGCACCCGCTCGGCGGTGCGCGCCTCGTGCGGCTGGGCGGCGCCGAAGCCGGCGTCGGTGGCCAGCAGCTCGCGCGGGTCGAGGTAGGCGACCGGGACGCCCCTGGCCTCCAGCGCGGCGGCCAGCAACGGCCCCGAGAGGAGCTCGCCGGCGGCGGCGATGGAGTCGGCGGTGCGCGGCGGCAGCTCGCCGAGGAGCGAGACGCCCACCGAGAGGTCGCCCAGGCGCATCAGCTCGCGGGCGATCGCTTCTCGGCACGCCTGCGCGGCGTCAGCGCCGAGCGACAGGGCGTCCACCGCGGCCCGGTGGCGCTCCCCCAGCCGCTGGAGCGTCGCCTCCGCCGAGGCGCGGTCCTTGCCGCGCGCGGCGTCGGCCAGCGAGACCAGCAGGTCGGTCACGCCCCCCATGGCCGAGACGACCACCAGCGGCGGATCGCTCTTCCGCGCGGCGACGAGGTCGGCCACCTGGGCGAGCCGGGCGCCGTCGCCCACCGAGGTACCTCCGAACTTCAGGACCTCGGTCAACGACTCGTGGCCTGTAGCGGGGCAACCCTCGGGATGCGGCCCAGCGCCTCCAGGAGCTCCGCGTTCAGGAGCGCCGCGCCGGCCGCGCCGCGCACGGTGTTGTGGACGAGCAGCGTGAACCGCACGTCGTAGACCGGATCGGGCCGCAGCCGCCCGATGGTCACGGTCATGCCGGCGCCCGCCTCCACGTCGCGCATCGGCTGCGGGCGGTCGCGCTCCTCGCGCACCTCGATCGGCCGCGCCGGAGCCGAGAACAGGCCGCGCCGCTGCGGCTCCCCCTGGAAGCCGGCCAGCGCCTCGCGGATGTCCTCCAGCGCCGCCTTCGTCTGCAGCTTCACGAAGACCGACTCGGTGTGCCCGTCCCGCACCGGCACGCGGTTCACCGAGACCGAGATCGGGAAGCCAGCATCCTCGATCCGGCCGCCGGCGAAGCGCCCGAGGATCTTCTTCGGCTCGCGCTCGATCTTCTCTTCCTCGCCGTCGATGAAGGGGATCACGTTGGCGAGTCCGTCCAGCGACGGCACCCCCGGATAGCCGGCCCCCGAGAGCGCCTGGAGCGTGACCACGGTGACGGCATCGATGCCGAAGGCCCGCTGGAGAGGCGCCAGCGCCATCGCCAGCCCGACCACCGAGCAGTTCGGGTTCGTCACGATGCCGCCGCCCGCCGCATGCCACGGCTGAGCGTCCAGCAGCGCGATGTGCTCCGGGTTGACCTCGGGCACCAGCAGCGGCACGTCCGGCTTCATCCGGAACGACTTCGTGTTGGAGACGACGAGCTTCCCGCGCGAGGCGTGCAGCGGCTCGGCGCTGTCGGCCACCGCGGCGTCCAGCGCCGAGAGGACGAGCGGCGAGGACAGCTCGACCTCGACCGAGGTGACCCTCAGCTCGCGGGCCTCCCGCGGGATGTCGCCCGGCAGGATCCAGCGGGTGGCCTCGGCGTAGCTCTTGCCGGCGGAGCGCTCGGAGGCGGCCACCTCGGCAAGCCGGAAGCGCGGGTGCGAGGCCAGCAGCGACACCATGCGCTGGCCCACGGCGCCGGTCGCGCCGAGCACGGCGACGGGAAGGCGTTCTTGAATCGTCATGTATGGCTCCGCCGGAAGATACCGAAGACGGTGCCCGCTCGCCAGCACCGCCGTTGACCCTCCTCTACCCCCCACCCATAATCGCCCGCTCCCGCAATCCGACGCATGCAGACTCATCTGTCCGTCTCGCAGCTCGAAGAGATCTACGGCGCCATGGCGCTCAATCGGCTGCTGGAAGAGCGGCTGGTCAACCTCTACCGGCAGGGGAAGGTGATGGGCGGGCTCTACCGCTCGCTCGGGCAGGAGGCCACCTCGGTCGGCAGCGCCTATGCGCTGGCGCCCGGAGACCTCCTCGTACCGCTGATCCGCAACCTCGGCTCGGTGCTGGTGCGCGGAGCGACGCCCCGCCAGGTGCTGAGCCAGTACATGGCGCGCGCCTCCTCCCCCTCGCGCGGCAAGGACTGCAACCTCCACTTCTCGCTGCCGGAGCTGGGGCTGTACTCGCCGATCGCGATGCTGGGAACGGTCATCCCGGTGATGGCCGGCATGCTGATGGCCGAGCGGCTCAAGGGGAATGCCACCGTCGGCCTGACCTACATCGGCGACGGCGGCACCTCGGTGGGCGCGTTCCACGAAGGCCTCAACTTCGCTGCCGTCCAGAGGCTGCCGCTGGTGCTGGTGGTGGAATTCAACGGCTGGGCCTACTCCACGCCGTACTCGCGGCAGTGCGCGGCGGGCACGCTGGCCGACAAGGCGATCGGCTACGGCATCCCGGGCGAGGTGGTGGACGGCAACGACGTCTTCGCGGTCTACGAGGCCACCCGGGCGGCGGTGGAGCGCGCCCGCGCCGGCGGTGGGCCCACGCTCCTGGAGTGCAAGACCTACCGGATGAAGGGGCACGCCGAGCACGACGCGCAGCACTACGTGGATCCCGAGGAGCTGGCCGCCTGGCGGGACCGCGATCCGCTGGCGCGCCTGGAGCACTACCTGGACGCCAGCGGCACGGTGCCGGCCGCCCGGAGGGCCGAGCTCCACCGGCAGATGTCGGAGGCGCTCGACGACGACATCGCCTGGGTCGAGGCCCAGCCGATGCCCGATCCGAGCGAGCTGACTAATGATGTGTATGCGGTGCCTTGCGGCACCGCGGAGATCGCCTCCGCCGAGGCTCCGGCGACCCGCTCTGCTGCCCGTCTCGCCGAGGCTCCGGCGACCCGGCCTGCTGCCCGTCTCGCGGACGGTGGAATCTGATGGCCGATCCGCGCGTCGCCAACGGCACTACGCTCACGCTCTCGCCGCCCGGGGACCCGCTGGCAGAGGGCCTCAGCAGCGAGGTCCTCTTCGTGGAGGCGATCCGCCAGGCGCTCTTCGAGGAGATGGAGCGCGACGAGCGGGTCCTGGTGCTGGGCGAAGACGTCGGCGCCTACGGCGGCGCGTTCAAGGCGACCGAAGGCCTGCTGGAGCGCTTCGGCGAGAGCCGCGTCGTCGACACGCCGCTCTCCGAGGAGGCGATCGTGGGGGCGGCCATCGGCGCCTCCATGCGCGGGCTCCGGCCGGTCGCCGAGATGCAGTTCATCGACTTCGTCTCGCGCGCCTTCGACCTGCTCACGAATTACGCCGCCAAGAGCCGCTACCGCACCGGCATCGGCGTGCCCATGGTGGTGCGCGGCCCCAGCGGAGCGGGCGTGCACGGCGGACCGTTCCACTCGCAGAGCCCGGAGATGTACTTCGTGAAGACGCCGGGCCTGAAGGTCGTGGTGCCGGCCACCGCCTACGACGCCAAGGGGCTGCTGAAGGCGGCCATCCGCGACGAGGACCCCGTCCTCTTCCTGGAGCACAAGTTCCTCTACCGGCGGGTCAAGGACCGCATCCCGGACGGGGACTACACCGTCCCTCTCGGCAAGGCGGCGTTGCGGCGACCGGGCAAGGACCTGACGGTGGTGACCTACGGCGCCATGCTCTGGACCGCGCTGGAAGCCGCCGAGCGCCTCGCCGCCGAGGGCATCGAGGCCGAGGTGCTCGACCTGCGCACGCTCCTGCCGCTGGACGAGACCGCGGTCCTGGAGTCGGTGGCGCGCACCTCCAAGTGCGTGGTCCTGCACGAGGACACCCGCACCGCCGGCATCGGCGCCGAGATCGCGGCGCTGATCTCCGAGAAGGCCTTCGAGTTCCTGGACGGCCCGATCCTGCGCGTCACCGCGCCGGACACGCCGGTGCCGTACGCGCCCACGCTCGAGGAGGCGTTCCTGCCGGACGTTGCCGCATTGCTGGCGGCGGCACGGAAGCTCGCCGACTACTGATCGAGCTATTGATCGAGCTATGCTGACCGAGCGGAGTTAGAGATGCCTACGAACGTGATCATGCCGCAGATGGGTGAGTCGATCGCCGAGGGCACCCTCACCAAATGGCTGAAGAAGCCGGGCGAGAGCGTCAAGCGCGACGAGCCGCTGTTCGAGATCTCCACCGACAAGGTGGATGCCGAGATCCCCTCCCCCGCCGCCGGAGTGCTCCTCGAGGTGCTGGTGGAGGAGGGAAAGACGGTCCCGATCAACACCGTGGTCGCCCGCCTGGGCGAGGCGGGCGAGGGCGCGGCGGCGGCTCCGGCGGCCGCGGCCGCTCCACCGGGTCCGGCCGAGGCTCCGTCGACCCCCGCCGAAGCCGTGTCGCCCGAGCCGCCCGCGCCGGCGCCTGAAGCCGCGCCCGCCCCTGAGCCGGCGGCAGCCGCGCCTGCGCCGCCACCTCCCGCGGCCCCGGCCCCGGCGCCCGCTCCGTCGAGTCCGGGCGTCTCGGCGGCCGAGAGGCCGCAGCCGGGGGAGAGCCGCGAGGACCTGCAGCGCCGGCGCTCCTCCCCGCTGGTCCGCTCGATCGCCGAGGAGAAGGGCATCGACCTCACCCAGGTGACCGGGACCGGCATCTCCGGCCGCGTCACCAAGGCCGACATCCTCGCCTTCGCGGAGAAGCCGCCGACCGCGCCGGCGGCGGCCGCACCGGCTCCATCGGCTCCGGCCCCAGCTGCGGCTCCGCCCCCCCCTGCGGCGCCCGCACCCGCTGCGGCGGCCCCCGCGCCCGCGGCCAAGCCGGTGCCGGCCGCTCCGGTGGTGGCGTTCCCCAGCGGCGCCAACGTGGTCGTGGAGCCGATGTCCACCATGAGGAAGCGCATCGCCGAGCGGATGGTGGAGAGCAAGCGCACCTCGGCGCACGTGACCACCGTCTTCGAGATCGACTACACCAGGATCGCCCAGCTCAGGGACAAGGTGAAGGACCGCTTCCTGGAGCGCTACGGCACCAAGCTCTCCTTCATGCCGTTCATCTTCCAGGCGGCCATCGCGGCGCTGAAATCGCGCCCGCTGGTGAACGCGTCGATCTCCGGAGATGACGTGGTGTACCACCGCGAGGTCAACCTGGGGATGGCCGTCGCCCTCGATTGGGGTCTGATCGTGCCGGTCATCAAGAACGCCGATGACCTCTCGCTGGTCGGTCTGGCGCGCGCCGCCAACGACCTGGCCGGACGCGCCCGGGGCAAGAAGCTCACCCCCGACGAGGTGGGCGGGGGCACGTTCACCATCACCAACCCGGGCGTCTTCGGCTCGCTCTTCGGCACGCCGATCATCAACCAGCCGCAGGTCGCGATCATGGGCGTCGGCACCATCGAGAAGCGCCCCAAGGTGATCGAGATGCCCGACGGCAGCGACGCCATCGCCATCCGCACCATGGGGTTCATGGCCCTCACCTTCGACCACCGTCTGGTGGACGGCGCCGAGGCCGACGCCTTCATGAACGTCGTCAAGGCGACGCTCGAGGCGGGACGCTTCACGGAATTAGAGAGTTTGTGATCGTCTTCTGACATAATAGGGCGTGCGTCGGCCGCTCGACGTCGTCTCGCTGCTCCACGAGGGCCGCGTCTCCTACGACGCGGCCTTTCGTCTTCAGAGGGAGGCCGCGCAGCGGGTCAAGGAGGGCGGACCCGAGACGCTCTTCCTGCTGGAGCACGAGGACGTCATCACGATCGGGCGCAACGCCGATCGCCGTGAGCTCCTGGCCACCGACGAGCTCCTGGCCCGACACGGAATCGCGGTCCGGGAGAGCGACCGCGGCGGAAAACTGACGTACCACGGTCCCGGCCAGCTCGTGGCCTACCCGGTCCTGGACCTGGCGCCGGACCGCACCGACGTGCGCCGCTACGTGCGCGACCTGGAGGAGGTCCTCATCCGCACGGCCGCCGACTTCGGAATCCCTGCGGAGCGGAGCCCGGTCCCCGAGCGCTGGTCGTCGGTCTGGGTCGGCAACGACAAGCTGGCCGCGATCGGCATCCACCTCTCGCGCTGGGTGACCACGCACGGCGTGGCTCTCAATGTGACGACCGATCTGGCACGCTTCTCGCTGATCGTCCCTTGCGGGATCGCCGACGCCGGTGTCACGTCGCTGGAACGTCTCCTCGACGGACGAAAAGCGCCGACGCTCCCCGAGGTGGCGATGAGATTCGTGACGCACTTCACCGAGCTCTTCCGTCGAGACCCTTCCGGTGAGCTCCATGCGCTGGAGGCAGGGCTCCACCGAACGCCCGCCGTTAGTGAAGGAGGACAAGGAGGACGCTGATGTCGACAGAGAAGCGGCTGGTCTACGAGCTCCTCACCGCCAAGCTGGCCCCCTTCGCCTCGGAGGGGGACACGCTGCACTTCGACCGGATCGTCCGGGCGCCGATCGACGACGAGACGGTCGGCCTGGTCGCCGAATGCCTGGTGGACAGCGACCCCGACACGCGCCGCGCCGGCCTCTTCGTGCTGGCCGGGCTGCAGGACGAGTCCCGCGAGCGGCTGCTGCCGTTCCTGCCGCTGAAGACGAAGGTGCACGAGCTGCTCCTCGACGACGAGGCGGGCGTCCGCTGCGACGCGCTGATGGCCTACGCCTACTTCGACCCCGAGGACCTCCAGAAGGCGGTGCACGAGTTCCTGACCGACCCGTGGGGCAGGAACCGGCTGCAGGCGGTGCGCATCCTGGACGTGGAGCGCAATCCCCGGAACGTGCCGACGCTCCTGACGCTGGGCGTCGACCCGTACCACGAGGCCGGCGATGCCGACCCGCGCGAGTGGCTGGTGGTGCGGGAAGCCGCCCGCGAGGCGATCGAGCACGTCACCGACATCCGCTTTCCCGGCGACCTGGAGGAAGAGGACGTCGAGGGGGTGACCTGCCTCTATCACGTCTGGGACCCGCTCTGGCAGTGGGCGGCGAAGGTGGGGATCCGGGGGCACGGATAAGATCGCGGCGTGGCCGCCGTCCTACCGTCCTTTCGCCCCGATCCGGACCGCCCGGTCTACGGCGTCACCCCGCGCCCCGACTGGCTGAAGGTGCGCCTCAGCGACGGCGCCGCCTTCGCCGCGGTGCAGGAGCTGATCGAGCGCAAGGGCCTCAACACCGTCTGCCAGGAGGCGCGCTGCCCCAACATCTTCGAGTGCTGGGGCGTCGAGCGCACCGCCACCTTCATGCTGATGGGAGACGTCTGCACCCGGCACTGCGGCTTCTGCGCGGTGGCGCAGGGCGCTCCGCGGCCGCTCGACCCCGAGGAGCCGCGCCACGTGGCCGAGGCGGTGCAGGCGCTCGGCGTGGCCCACGCGGTGGTGACCTCCGTGAACCGCGACGAGCTGCCGGACGGCGGGGCGGCGCACTTCGCGGAGACGGTGCGGGCGATCCGCGAGCGGACCCCCGGCGTCACCGTGGAGGTCTTGATCCCGGACTTCCTGGGGGACGCCGCCGCGCTGGCGACCGTCCTCGACGCCGGTCCCGAGGTCCTCAACCACAACACCGAGACGGTCGAGCGGCTCTATCGCCGGGTGCGGCCCGACGCGATCTACGGCCGCTCGCTGGAGCTGCTGCGCCGCGCCGCCGCCCACCGCGACGCCGAGCTGCCGGCGATGCGCGTCAAGAGCGGCGTGATGGTGGGCCTGGGCGAGACGCTCGACGAGCTGCGCGCCACCATGCGCGACCTGCGCGCCGCCGGCACCGACGTCCTCACCATCGGCCAGTACCTGCAGCCGCACGCCCGCCGCCTGCCGATCGAGCGCTACTACACCCCGGCGGAGTTCGACGCGCTGCGGATCGAGGGCGAGTCGTTGGGCTTCCTGAGGGTGGAGTCCGGACCGCTCGTCAGGTCGAGCTACCACGCGAGACGCGGGCTCAGTGGTGATCGGGCGGCGGGCGAGAAGGGTCCGATGGCAAGGCGGACGACCGAGGTGACCGAGACGTAGCAGCGCTACGTCGCAGGTCAACCGAGGGAGGACAACGAAGCCAGCGGGCCCTTATCGCCCGCCGCTACTCGCCGTCGCTGCCGATGGCCTCGACCGGGCACGAATCCATGGCCTCCTGGCACTGCGCCTCTTCGTCCGCGCCGCCCGGCTGCTTGAACACGTAGGAGTAGCCCTTGTCCTCGTTGCGTGTGAAGTTGTTGGGCGCCGTGACGCGACAGACGTCGCAGTCGATGCACTGGGTATCCACGTAGAATTTTCCGCCGACGTTGTCGGAGTAGCGGTCGTCCCGGTTGGCCATCGCAACAAAGATAGCATGCGAAAACTCGAGAGCCCGTGCGTGGCGCTGCTCCTCGCGACCGTCTTGCTCCCCGCCTGCGACCGCGCGCGCAGCCCGGGAGAGCGCGTCTACCGCCGCCGCTGCCGGCAATGCCACGGCGACGACGGACGCGGACGGACGAAGTTCGCCGAGGGCCGCCCGTACGCCGACCTCACCGACGGCGTGTGGAAGCACGGGCCCGGCGCGGCGGCGATGCGCCGCCTGATCGCCGAGGGGGAGCCGAAGAGTCCGATGCCGCCGTTCGAGGGACGCCTGAGCGCGGAGGAGATCGACGCCGTGGTCCAGTACGTGCAGGCCCTGGTGCGAGAGGCCCGGCCGTCGCCGGGGGTGCGCCGATGACGATTCGACTCCTGCCGATCTTCCCTCTGCCCGACGTCGTCCTCCTGCCGGAGACCACGCTGCCGCTGCACGTCTTCGAGCCGAGGTACACGGAGATGCTCTCCGATGCGCTGGAGGGGGATCGCACCATCGGTATCCAGCGCGTTCGGCAGGGACACGACGAGCTGGGCCGCCCGGCGGTGTACGACATCGGCTGCGCCGGCGAGATCGTCGAGCACGAGCCTCTGGAGGACGGCCGCTCCAACATCGTGCTGAAGGGGACGTTCCGCTACCGCATCGACCGCGAGCCGCGCACCGGCAAGCCCTACCGCATCGCCGAGATCTCCCCGCTGCCGGTGCGGCCCCTGCCCAAGGGCACCCTGGCCCGCGCCGGCTCCGACGACCTGCGCCGCCTGCTGAACGCGATGGTGCGCCACCTGGCCATCTCGGTCGGCCGCTCGGAGGCCGGGCTGCTCCCCGACGAGCTCTCCGACGAGGGCCTGGTGAACGAGGCCGCCAGCCGCCTGGGGCTGGATGCCGACGAGCGCTACAGCCTCCTGGCGATGGAGGACCTCGAGGGGCGCTACGCCTGGGTCATGGCCCACGTCTCGTCGCTGCAGCGCCGCGTCGAGATGCTGGCGCCGTTCCGGCAGACCGAGATCGAGCCGAGGTGGAACTAGTTCTTGGAAGCCGAGACGGCTCGGTTATGGGCCCACGACTTGATCGCCTTGATCTGCTCTTCCATCGTCTTGGCCAGCGGCACCGTCGCCGAGATGATCCGGCTGAGGTCGTTCTCGTCCAGCACGCGGTTCTCGTTGAAGGCGTCGATCGCCGCCGCCTGCACCACCGACTCGATCTCCGCGCCGTTGTAGCTCATGGTGGCCTTCGACAGGAACACCACGTCGAACTTGTTGAGGTCGGCGCCCCGCTTCTTGAGGTGCACGCCGAAGATCGCCTTGCGCTCCACCTCGTTGGGCAGGTCGAGGAAGAAGACCTGGTCGAAGCGCCCCTTGCGGATGACCTCGGCAGGGAGGAGGTGGATGCGGTTGGCGGTGGCCGCCACGAAGACCATGGCGTCCTTCTCCTGCATCCAGGTGAGGAAGGCCGAGAAGATGCGCCCCAGCGCCCCCTCGCCGGAGCCGCCTTCCCGGCCGCCGGTGATGGCCATCTCGATCTCGTCGATCCAGAGCAGCGCTGGAGACATCCCTTCCACCGCCTTCAGCGCCCGGTGGAACGACCACTCCGGGTTGTCGGTGCCGAAGACGAGGTTCATGTCCAGCCGGAAGAGCGGCAGGTTCCAGAGCGCCGAGATCGCCTTCACCGAAAGCGACTTCCCGCAACCCGACATGCCCATCATCAGGAGGCCCTTCGGGACGGGCATCCCCGCTTCCTGCGCCTCGCGGGTGAACAGCGTCCGCCGCTTGACCAGCCACTCCTTCAGGTTTTCCAGCCCGCCGATGTCGTCCACCGTGAAGCGCGGCGGCACGAATTCCAGGACCCCCTCCTTGCGCGAGGCCTGCTCCTTCTCGGCGAGGATGTCCATGAAGGCGGCGTCGTCGAATTGCTTGGAGCGAGTGAACACCTTGGTGACGACGTGCTCGATCTCGTCCTGGGTGAGCCCCTTCACTCCCAGCGCGAGCCTCCTCAGGTCGACCTCGGAGAGCCCGTCGGCGAAGAAGCGCTTGGCCAGGTGCGTCAGCAGGTAGTTGATCTCGGCGTCGTCGGGCAGGTCGTAGTCGACGACGTAGATTTCCTTCTTGATGTCCTCCGGCAGCAGCAGCTGCGGAGACACCAGGACGACGTACTTCCCTTTTCCCTTGAGCTGCCGGTAGGCGTCCCGGAGGCGCCGCACCAGGTCGAGCCGGCCGGCGAAGTGCGCCGGCAGGTCCTTCATCAGGAAGAAGCCCGACCCCTCGTAGGCCAGGATCGTGTCGAGCGCCTTCACCGGATCGGCGGTGTCGGGCCAGCGTTCCTGACCGACGGTGAGGCCGTCCACGCAGCTCCAGCTCCCGTAGGCGACCGGCTTCTCGAAGTAGCGCTGCGACATCGCGACCAGCGACCGCTCGACCCGCGACTCTTCCCAGGAATGGACATATATCAACGGATAACCGCCGGTCAGCGCACGGCGGATCCGCTCCGGGCCCCGGATGGGAGTCGAGCTCATCGAGGGACGATTGTAGGCGGCTTCCATATAAACTTACGGGACCGTGGCCAATCCCGAGCACGTGAAACTGCTGAAGTCCGACGGCTGGAACTCCTGGCGCGAGGAGAACCCGAACGCCGGCCCGGACCTCACCGACACCACCCTGACGGACCTCGACCTCTCGGGCCGCAACATGGCCCGCGCCGACCTCTCGCGCACCAAGCTGGTCGGCTGCACCCTGGATGGCGCCTCGCTGGCGCGCGCCCACGTGACCGGGGCGACGTTCAAGAAGTGCACCCTGCGGAGGGTCGACTTCACCGAGGTGGTCATGGACTACCTGGTGCTCGACGAGACGCCGCTCGACGGCGCCATCCTCCGCAACGTCTCCTTCAAGAGCGGCTCGGCGCGCGGCGCCGACTTCACCGGCGCCGACCTCTCCGGCGCCAAGCTCGAGGGAACGAACGTGCGCGCCTCCAACTTCACCGGCGCCAAGCTCCTCTACTCCAACTTCCGCGGCGTCGAGATCATGCAGTGCCGGTTCGAGCAGGCGGATATCACCCAGGGAGTCTTCGACAACGTCGACTACCAGGGCGGGAGCTTCGCCGGGGCGAACCTGACGATGTCCTACTTCCGCGATGCCAAGCTCAAGGGAACGAGCTTCCAGGGAGCCCGCCTCATCAAGGCCACGATGCGCGGGGCGGACCTCTCCGGCTGCAGCTTCGTGAACGCCGACCTCTCCGATTCCGACCTGGAGCGGGCGGTCTGCGTGATGACCAACTTCTCCGACGCCAACTGCAAGAAGATGTCGGCGCGGCAGGCGTTCTTCAAGTCGGCCAGCTTCCTGGGCGCGAACTTCGAAGAGGTGGACCTCACCGGCTCGTCGCTGGACGGCATCGATCTGCGCACGCCGAAGATGAAGTACCCCAACTTCAGCGGCTGCAAGCTGACCGGCGCCAACGGCGTCCGCGCCAACCTGCGCGGCGCCAACTTCACCGAGGCCGACCTCTCCGGCGCCGACCTCTCCGAGGCGAACATGGAGGGCGCGCAGCTGGTGAAGTCGCGGCTCCTGAGGACCATCTTCCGGCGGGCCAACCTCAAGCGCGCCCGCATGTCCGGCTGCGTGGCCACCCAGGCCAACCTCTCGGGCACCAACCTGCTGGGGGTCGAGGCCGAGGACGCCGACTTCACCGAGGCCGACTTCCGCTTCGCGCAGCTCATCGGAGCCAAGCTGGAAGGCGCCAACTTCAAGCAGACCAACGTCGCCCACGCCGACTTCTCCGAGGCCAAGCTGAACGGCGCGAACTTCATCGGGTCGCACGGCACCGGCGCCAAGTTCACCGGACACCTGCACCTGAAGCTGGTGCTTGCCGCCGGCGAGTTCTTCGGCAAGAAGAAGCGCGAGGCCCAGGACGTGGCCGGCCAGAAGGAAACCGAGCGCCAGGCTCGGGTCGCCGAGCTCGAGAGGCAGACGCGGTCTCGCGACCGCTCCATCGCCGGCGACGACAAATAGCCAGTCACTGTGCGGTGCCGTCGGCACCGCGGAGATCGCCTCCGCCAAGTCTCCGGCGACCCGCTCTGCTGGCCGTCTCGCTGATTATTTCCCTGGCACCGGGGCCTTGGACGTCGCGGGTGCCGGTGTCACCGGCACGGCGGTGACGACCGCCGGTGCCGTCGGGGTCGGTAGGCCGAGCGCCGCGTCGCGGATGCGGCCGGCGAGCTTCAGCATCTCGTCCAGCACCGCACGCTCGACCAGGAGCGCCTCGGCGCGCTCCGGCATCTCCACCGCCACCACCGGCTGCCCGTCGAGCGGCGCGGCCGGGAAGAACGACGCCCGCAGCGTCTCCCCCTTCTCGGTGGTCACCTCGTAGGTCGCGATCGGCGGCTGCACGACGCCCTTCTTCCCCTTGGCCACCGGGACGCCGTAGGCGGCGTAGTCCTTCCTGGCCACGAAGCGCTTGGCCTCGGCGCGGGAGATCTTGTCGACGAGGTCTTCCGGCAGCGACGCCGAGACGCTCTTGCCGGCGGTGCGCCACTCCCCTTCCACGCGCTCGGCCCCCACCCTGATGCCGCCGCCGTCGAACGAGATCCGGTTGGCCGCCCAGGAGTCCACCGGACAGACGCGCGACTCCCGGAACGCGCTCAGCTCCTTCTGCACGCCATCCTGCAGCCGGTCGTCAATCAGCACCGTCATCGTGTCGAGGCGCGCGTAGATCTTTCCGGTGGTCTCCGCCTTGGCGGCGCCGAGCTCGATCGTCGCCACCGTCTCCTTGCCCTTCTGGAGCACGATGGTGGCCGCCGGCGGCGCCAGCCCGATCCGGCCGAGCTCGGTGGCCGGCACGGTCGGGAACTCGGTGATGCGCGCGGCGGTGATGTCGGAGAGGAGCTGGTCGACGAAAGTCTGCGAGGCCAGGTCCTTCACCGGCGCCTCGAGCCGCCACGCGCCCGCCGTCTTGTCGGGCCGCTCATCGCGCGCCGCCACGATCTGCGCGGTGCCGCGGCTGATGGTCAGGCGGGTGATCTCGCTGGACGGCACCTCGACCAGGGCCTTGCTGCGGAAGTCGTCGAGCGGCTTGGCCATGGTGGTCATCGGCGCGTACTTCACGGCGCCGAAGCGGCCGTCCACGCTGGCCGCGGTGGCGTCGGTGCCGGCGATCGCCGAGCCGAACTTGAAGACCTTCTTGTCGCCCTTCTTGAAGCTCACGGTGGCGGTGGCCTTGGGAGCGTCGAGGCCGTACTCCTTGGGGTCGAACTTGGTGCGCACCTCGCCGACGAGCTCCAGCTTCCCCAGGTCGGCGACCAGCCCGTCGGCGGTGGTCACGTCGGCGGCGCCCCCCGGGCCGGAGGCCAGCTTCCACTTGCCGCCGGCGAGGCGCTGCAGCGACACCGCCGGGAGATCGGGCCGCTCGACCAGGATCGTGTCGACCTCCTCGGGCTTGAAGTCGGCCAGCTTCTTCTTCGCCTTGGCCGCCTCCTCGGAAGTCGGCAGGTGGCGCTCGTACAGCACCACGAAGAGCAGCAGCCCGACGAAGGTTCCCAGGAGGACGAGGAGTTTGCGAGTGCTCATGGATTCAGTGAAGCTGACCTAGGAGCTCCCCCAATCAACGCCTCCGCTTGATCCAGACGGCGACGCCGGTGGCGATGGCGCAGAGCGGCAGCAGAACGAACGCGAAGAGCGTCAGCCGCAGCACGTCGTTCTGCGTGATCATGACCGAGACCTGCTCGGCGGCCTTGGGCGGGATCGCCACCAGCGCCTCGCGCTCCAGCACCCAGTTCGCGGCCCCGATCATCAGGTAGGCGTTGGCGCCGCTCCCGAGCCAGCCATCGGCGGCGAAGTCGGCGTCGCCGAAGACCGCGATGCGCGTCTTCTTTTTCCCCTCGCCCGACTCCTTGGTCTCGGCCACCGCCGCGACCGGCACCGGCGCCTTCACGTCGGCGTCGTCCTTCTTGATGTGCTCCAGGTCGGCGAGGTTCGTCTCCCCCCAGGCCTCCGCCGACGTCTCGGCCAGGATGGTGGTGGTCACGCCCTCCGGCGCCTTTTCCAGCGTCCCGATCGAGCGGGACAGCGGGAAGACGACCAGCGAGCCCTCGAGGAGCCTGGTGATCGGATGCGACCGGTAGGAGCCGACGAAGAAGGTCTCCGGGCCCATCAGCGGCACGGCCGCCTTGGGGTCCACCACGATGTCGTCGTCGACGCGGATGCCGAACTCCCCCATCAGCCCCTTGAGCCCGACGTCGAGCAGGCTCTTGGCGCCCCCGGGGGCGAGCTCGGCGTCCAGGAAGAAGAGGCCGCGCCCGCCGCCCTGGAGGAACTTGCGCAGCACCGCAACCTCGGGCTCGCTGAACGGCGCCCGCGGCCCGGCCACGATCACGCAGTCGGTGCCGGCCGGCACCTCGGCGGCGCCCAGGCTCTGCCAGGCCTCCACCGTGCAGTTGTCCCGCCGCAGCGTCTCGGCCAGCGCGAAGAAGGTGTCGCGGCCCCGGCTGTCGAACTTCCGCTCGCCGTGTCCGGAGGTGAAGACCACCTTGGGGGTCTTCTCCTGGGTGAGCGTCAGCAGCGCCGAGGTGAACTCCTGCTCTCCCTTGAAGGCCTTGATGGTGGGCTCGCCCCCCATGCGCATGCGCGAGAAGTCGTACTCGGCGAGCTGGTCCTCGGTGACGTACTTCTTCTTGTCGCCGGAGCGGAAGACGACGGTGCCGCCGCGCACCCCGAACTCCTTGACCAGCGCCTGCGCGCGCGCCGGGCTGTGGGTCGGGTCGATGTTCTCCACCGTGATCAGCGAGCTCTTGGCCTTGTAGCGGCCCAGGATCTCGTCCACCTCGCGATAGAGCGGCGAGTTGGGCGTCATGAAGACCGTGACTTGCACCGGAGCCTTGAGCCCCTTCAGCACGTTGGCGGTCTTCTCGGAGAGCGAGTAGAGGCCCGAGCTCGTCCAGTCGAAGCGCCGGTAGTGGCGCGCCGACATGTAGTTCACCAGCAGCAGGATGCCCAGCCCCACCACGATGGAGATGCCCAGCGTGGCGCGGTAGGCGGTGCGGTTCTCGGCGGGCGGCGTGGGGTTCGCGGCCATCACTTCCCCTTGTTGGCTTCCAGGGCCTTGGTGCCCAGGAAGAGGAAGAAGATGACGGCGGTGACGTTGTAGACGACGCGGCGCGAGTCGACGATGCCGCGCGCGAAGTCCTCCATGTGGTCGACCAGGCTGACGTAGGCCAGCGTCTCACGCACCCGGGTGTCGGTGTAGAACTCGCGGAAGAGCGCCGGCATGAAGCAGATGATGATGAAGACGAAGCCGAGCATCGCCGCCACGATCTGGTTCTTGGTCAGCGCCGAGGCGAAGGTGCCCGCCGAGATGAAGAGCCCGCCCAGCAGGGCGACGCCCAGGTAGCCGCCGGCGACTGCGCCCCATTCCACGCGTCCGAAGCGCGACAGGATGAGCGGGTAGGCCAGCGTCGGCACCCAGAGGAAGAGCAGGAACGCCCAGGCGCCGAGGAACTTCCCGACCACCACGGTGGCCTCGTCGACCGGCGCGGTGAGGAGCGTCTCGATGGAGCCGGACTTGCGCTCCTCGGCGATGAGTCGCATCGCGATGACCGAGCAGACGACCATCATGTAGATCCAGAAGAAGACGCCAGTGAAGAGCAGCTGGATGAACGCCTCGCGCCCGAACTCCGGGTTGGAGGCCAGCGCCCGGACCAGGCCCGAGAAGAACATGCCGTTGATCAGCAGGAAGCCGGTCAGGACGACGTAGGCCAGCGGCGAGAAGAAGTAGGCGAAGAACTCGCGCTTGACGATGGCCAGGAGCGCCCTCATTTCGACGGAGCTCCGTACTCGGTGCGCTCTTCCACCGCCGTCGGCACGGCCTCCAGGCCCTCGGAGGTGACGACGGTCTCGGCGGAGAGCAGGCGCACGAAGATGTCTTCCAGCGTCGCCTGCCGCGGCGTCATCTCCAGCAGGGTCCAGCCGCGGGCCACCGCTTCCTTGAAGATCGTCTCCCGCAGGTCGGCCTGCCGCGCCGACTCCAGGACCACCCGCGTCTCCCCGCCGGCGCCGATGCGGGCCGCGTGCACGACGCCGGGCAGCTTCCCGAGCACCGAGTCGGCCTCGGGGATCTCCCCCTTCAGCGCCACCAGGAGCCCGGACACCTGCGACATCTGCGCCCGCAGCGTGTCGGGCGTGCCGGCGGCCACGATCTTCCCCTTGTCGATGATCAGCACCCGGTCGCAGACCAGCTCCACCTCCGGCAGGATGTGGGTGGAGAGGAGGATCGTCTGGTCCTTCTTGAGCTCGCGGATGAGCTCGCGGATCTTCACGATCTGGCGGGGGTCGAGCCCGATGGTCGGCTCGTCGAGGATCAGCACCTTGGGCCGGTGCACCAGCGCGCCGGCCAGCCCCACCCGCTGCCGGTAACCCTTGGAGAGGTTGCCGATCGGCTTGTGGGCGACGTCGTCCACGAAGCACTTGGCCAGCGCCTCGTCCACCCGCGCCGCCACCTCGCGCCGGGGGACTCCGCAGAGCTCGGCCCGGAACTTCACGTACTCGCGGGCCCGCATCTCCGGGTAGAGCGCCAGCGTCTCCGGCAGGTAGCCCAGGTGCCGCTTGGCGGCCAGCGGGTTCTTGAGGATGTCGACGTCGTCCAGCGTGACCCGCCCCGCGCTGGGCGGCAGGAAGCCGGTGATCATGCGCATGGTGGTGGTCTTCCCGGCCCCGTTGGGTCCCAGGAAGCCCAGGATCTCCCCGCTCTCCACCCGGAACGTGACGTCGTCCACGGCGACGGCTCCGTAGTACGACTTCTTCAGTCCCTGCACGTCAAGCATCGTGTCGAGAATCCTCCGCGGAGGGTAGCCTCACGCGAGCGTCGGGCCCGCCCGGCCGTAAAAGTCCGGGGAATATAGCACGCGGTTTTCGGCGAAATCAGGGCTGCATCGAGCAGAACTTGGGTCCGCACATCGAACAGAACTCGGCGGTGCGGAACGCCTCTTCGGGGAGCGTCTCGTCGAGGGCGTGACGCTCCAGAATCACCGCCACGCCGGCATCCCGGCAACGCGGAATCAGCTCCGCCAGCGTCTCGAGCTCGGCCAGCTGGGCGCGGTCGGAGGCGTCGGCCGGACATCCGGGGCGCAGCGCGGCCCCCAGCGACACGGTGGCGTCGTGCCGCCTCATCGCCGCCAGCACGTCGTCGAAGCGCGTGTAGAGGAAGTTCTGGCGGCGGTTGACCATCATCCATTCCGCCAGGATCGCCCCGCCGCGCGAGGCGATGCCGGCGCGGCGGCCGGCGGCCAGCGGCAGGTAGTGCCAGAGGAGCCCGGCGTGGAGGGTGAAGCAGCCGACGCCTTGCCGCCCCTGCTCGTCGATCACGTCGAGGAAGAGATCGAGCGAGAGATCCTTCGCCTGGCGCACCCGCGCCCGCGCCGCGACGGCGGTCTGGAAGGGAAGGGTCACCAGCCTCTCAGCTGACCCGCTTCTTGACCACGGCCGTGTCCTTGTCCTTCCGGACCAGCTCGGGGGCCGGTGCGCCCTGGCTGAAGAACTCCACCAGCCCGGCCGCCAGCGCCTCGGCCACCTTCTGCCGGAACGCCTGGGTGGTGGTGAGCGCGCGGTCCTCCTCGTTGCCGAGGTTCGACATCTCCACCAGCACCCGCGTCGGCACCCGGTTGTAGCGCAGCACCGCCGGGACCCATTCCCGCCCGTTGCGGATGACGTGCGTGCGCACCGGCTTGAACGGGTGCACCGGCAGGCCGGATGCCTTGAACGCCCCCACCAGCTTCTCGGCCAGCGCGGTCGAGACGCCCTCCGACTCGACCCGCTCCTTCTTGTTGAAGGACACCAGCGGCTCGTCGCGGAACTCCTTGTAGCTCGCGTAGGCGGTGCCCCGCTTGCCGAAACGGTCGCGCAGGAAGCGCTCCCCCGGCACGTAGACCATCGCGCCGCGCACCGAGGAGTGCAGCGAATCGGCGTGGATCGAGAGGAAGACGGTCTTCTCCGGCGAGACCTTCTTGCGGTCCGGCCCCGGCTTCTTCAGCAGGCTGTTGGCCAGGTACCAGCGCAGGTTCACGCCGACCACCGGGTCGTACAGCGGATAGGGCGGGGTGGTCAGCAGCACGTGCCCCTTGCGGTGTTCGAGGACGTCGCGCCGGGGCACCGAGAAGCCGAGCGCCGGTTCCTTGGTGATCATCACGACCTCGGCCTTGGTGCGCTCGGCCAGCACCTTCCGAAGCCGGCAGGCGACGTCGTAGACGTAGGTCGACTCCCAGACGCCGGCGTGCAGCGTTCCGGTATCGCGCCCGCCGTGCCCGGCGTCCACGATGACCCGCACGCCGGCCAGCCCCTCGGCGCGCAAGGGCACGGCGAACTGCGAGGCCTCGGCCTTCTCACGCCGGTACTCCTGGGCGCGCGGGTCGTCGGCCGGCAGGAAGTCCTCGGTGAGGTACTCCAGCGGGATCTTCACCGGGAAGCCGACCGGGATCGCGTGGACGTCGTCGATGCCGGACCGCAGCGCGATGCGCAGCGCCAGCTGCACGACGTCCTCGGCATGGACGCGGCCGGTGAAGCGCACGACCACCGAGGAGTAGAGCGCCTCCTTCTTGCGGAGGCGATAGCGGGCGTAGCGGCCCTCCTCGTCCTCGTCGAACTCCAGGCCGGCCGGCAGCTCGTCGGCCAGCGCCTCGGCGTCGCGGAAGGGCGGCAGCAGGTATTCCACCGGGATCGTGACCGTGCTTCCGCGCGAGACGCCCAGCGCCTGCAGGCCGTTGAGCTTGGCGAGGGTCGGGGCCAGGTTGGGCCGGCCGGTGAACCAGTCGGCGATCGCGGCCAGGTTCTCCGAGCCGACCGCCACGTGCAGCCAGCCGATCGTGGCGCGGACGTCCGAGGGGAAGAGCGCGGTGATCGCCGCCTTGCGCGCCTCGTCGCTCAGCGCGGCGTAGGGCAGCGTCACCGGCTGCCGCGTGCCCAGCTTGCCGGCGGCCTCCTTGTCGCGCGCCAGCCGGTTCACGAAGCCTTCGAACGTCTCCCCCTCGAGCGGCCGCGCCTCCACCGAGATGCTCCCCTGCGCCAGGACGGCGGTGAACTCCGGCGACACGACCGCGCGCCGCTCTCCGGAGTCCGCCGAGGCCGCAGCCGCGCCCGCCAGCAGCGCGGTCGCCAGGAGCGAGGCAGCGCGGCGCACTAGGCCACCGCGCCTTTCGGACGGGCGCCGAGCGCCCCCGCGCTGCGCTCGATCTCGCCGCAGAGCTCGAAGAGGAGCGGCTCCGAATCGGGCGGGCCGATCAGCTGCATCCCGATCGGCAATCCGTCGGCCGAGAAGCCGGCCGGCACCGAGATCGCCGGCAGGCCGGCCAGGCTCGCCGGCACCGTGAAGACGTCGGCCAGGTACATGGCCAGCGGGTCGTCCGCCTTGGCGCCCAGCCGGAAGGCCGGCTCCGGCGAGGTCGGGCAGAGGATCGCGTCCACCTGCTCGAAGGCCGCCTGGAAGTCGCGGGCCAGGAGCGCCCGCACCTTCTGCGCGCGGTTGTAGTACTCGTCCTGATACCCGGAGGAGAGCGCGAAGGTGCCCAGCAGGATGCGCCGCTTCACCTCGGGGCCGAAGCCGCGCGAGCGCGTCTGCCGGTAGACGTCCCCGAGGCTCCCCTCGCCGCGGCGCGCGCCGTAGCGGACGCCGTCGAAGCGCGCCAGGTTCGAGGACGCCTCGGCGGTGGCGGTCAGGTAGTAGACCGGCACCGCCATCGCGACCCGCGGTACCGACACCGTGGTGACCGCCGCGCCGGCCGCCTCCAGCAGCCCGGCGGTGCGGCGGAAGAGCGCACCCACGTCGCCGTGCAGGCCTCCCTCCGCCGAGTCGGCCTCGGCCAGGAGACCGATGCGGCGGCCGCGCAGCGGCTGGTGCGCGCCCGCCTCCCGGGCCAGCGGCGACAGCACGTCCGGCACCGGCGAGCGCAGTGACGTGGAGTCACGCGGGTCAGCGCCGGCCATCGCCGTGAACGCCACCGCCGCATCCCGCACCGTGCGGGCCAGCACACCGGTCTGGTCGAACGAGGAGGCGAAGGCCACCAGCCCGTAGCGCGAGACGCGCCCGTAGGTCGGCTTCACGCCCACCAGCGAGCAGAGCGCCGCCGGCTGCCGCACCGAGCCGCCGGTGTCGGTGCCGATCGCCAGCGGCACCGCCAGCGCCGCGACCGCCGCCGCCGACCCGCCCGACGAGCCGCCCGGCACCCGGCTCTCGTCCCAGGGATTCCGCACGTTGCCGTAGGCCGAGTTCTCGTTGGAGGAGCCCATGCCGAATTCGTCGCAGTTCGTCTTGCCGACCACGACGCAGCCGGCGCGCACCAGCCGCTCCACGCAGGTGGCGTCGTCCGGCGCCACGAAGCCTTCCAGGATGCGCGAGCCCGCGGTCGAGGGCAGCCCGGCGACGTTGATGTTGTCCTTCACCGCCAGCGGCACGCCGGCCAGCGGCGGAATCTCGCCGCTGCCGACGCGCCGGTCCACCTCGGCGGCCTGGCGCGCGGCGACGTCGGCGGCGATGCTCAGGAACGAACCGTGCTTCTCGCTGGCCGCCCGCGCCCGCGCCAGGGCGAGCTCGGCCACCTGCGCCGCCGAGACGCGCCGCTGCCAGACCGCCATGGCGAGCTCCCCGGCCGGCCCGTCCAGCAGCGCGCCGAGGTCCGTCATTCCGACCGCGTCACCACGCGCGGCACGACGAAGTGGCCGTGGCTGAGCTCCGGCGCGTTGCTCGCCAGGAACGCTCCCACGGCACCGTCGCGCGCCTCGTCGGGCCGCAGCGGTGAAGCCGCCGGGTCGGCGCTCGCCTCGAGCAGCTCGTCGGGGATCGCCCGAAGCGCCTCGAAATGCTCGACGATGCGGGTGAGCTGCCCGGACATCGCCTCCGACTCCTCGGCCGAGAGCTCCAGGGCGGCCAGACGGGCCACCCGGGCGACCAGCTCCGCGTCGATCCTCACCGGATCGGCCCCGTGGGGAGGGGGTACATCAACCAATTGTAGCGAAGTAGAGTCCCGGGATGCCCGGGATTCGAGAGCCGCGGGAGGCGCTCGCCGCACTGCGCCGGCGAGCCGACGTGAGGGCCGTGGAGGAGCTGGCGAAGGCCACCGGCCAGCCGGTGCGCCTGGTCGGCGGCGCGGTGCGCGACGCCTTCCTGCGGCGGCGCGGCGCCGACCTCGACGTCTCCCTGCCGGCGGGGCGCGCCGAGGCGTTTGCCAACGCGCTTGCCAAACGCTTGGGTGTTCGGGCGGTGCTGCTCGGACCGGCCGGCAAGCGGATCCACCTCGTCCCCTTCCGGCGCAGCGACATCGAGATCTGGCAGGAGGAGCGCGACGAGGAGCACGACCTCCTGCGCCGCGACTTCACCGTCAACGCCCTCTCCTTCGAGCTCCCCTCCGGCCGCTTCGCGGCGCCGCCGACCGCGCTCGCCGACCTGCGGCGCGGGCGGCTGGCGCTCCCCCGACCGGGCGTCTTCCTGGAGGACCCGCTGCGGGTGCTGCGCGCCGCCCGCTTCGAGGGAGCGCTGCCGGGCTTCCGGGTTGCCGCGCTCGCCGAGCCGGAGCTGAGGGAGGCGGCGCGGGCGCTCGGCACGGTCGCCGCCGAGCGCAAGCTCGAGGAGCTGGACCGCATCCTGGCGCTCCCGCCGCGGACCTGCGCCGCCCAAATGCGCCGTTTGGAAACCTGGGGCGTCCTCGAAGCGATGCTGCCCGGCGCCAGCGCCGCCGACCGCCGGCGCGGGCTCCGGAGGCTGGCCCGCGCGCCGGCGTCGTCCGGGCCGGCGGTGCGGCGCGCGCTGCTCCTCTCCCCGCTCGGCGCCTCAGGCGCGCTCGAGACGCTCGAAGCCTGGCGCGTCCCGAGGCGCGAGCTGCGCCTGGCGGGCGTGCTGCTGCGGACTCCCGGGCGAAGACCGGGCTGCGCTCCGGGCCGCCGCGAGGTGGTGGAGGCGCTGCACGCGTTGAACCCGTTCCTATCTGAAGGCGTTGATTACCTCTCCGCCTCCAGGTCTCCCGGCCTGCGACGCCTGGCCGCGGCGCTGCGTGGGCTGCGCCCGGCCCACACTCGGCGGCTCCTCGCACCGCGCCGGCCGATCACCGTCGACGAGGTGCGGGAGCTCCTTCAGCTCCGCGACGGACCGGAGCTCGGGCGGGCCCTGCGCGCGCTGGACGTCGCGCTGGCCTCTGGCGAGGTGCGCGGGAAGCGGCAGGCCAGGGAGCTCCTGCGCAGCGTCAGCGGACCATGTTGACGACGCTGCCGTCGGAGGTCTTGGCGTCGTTCAGGACGCCGTAGACCAGCCAGGGCGCGTCGCCGGCGCTGCGGGTGACCTGAGCCCAGCCCTCTCCCTCGCCGGCGCCGGCCTGCGCGAAGACGTTGGACCACTGGTACCACTCGCCCTGCTGCAGGGTGCGCGTCAGGACCGACCCGACCGCCGTTCCGTCCGACGACCGCAGCGCCACCGACAGCGTGATCGGCGAGGCGCCGCCGTTGACCACCGCCAGGTTGGAGCGCGCCAGCTCGTCCTGCCGCAGCGCCGGCACCACCGCCGAGGTCGTCGCCATCTCGTCTCTTCCGACCGCCGGCGAGAAGACGCCGAAGGAGCCGCCCTGGAACGCGTCCGGGTTGGGCGTCGCGGTGCGGACCCCGGCGTAGACGTCGTCGCTGGCGGCGAAGCCCTGGAACGTGACGAAGAGCGCTCCGCCCTGCGGACTCTGGGTCGGGATCGCCAGGCCGTTCGCGCGGAGGAAGGCGACGACGTCCTCGATCACCTTCTGCGACCCGGCGCCGAGCGGGACGCTGACGCTGCCCCCGCCCAATCCCCCGAGGAGCGGCGACGGCACGTAGCGCAGCACCGCGCTGCCGGCCGAGCTGGAGCGGTTCGCCAGCAGCAGCTCGCTGGTGAAGAAGGAGCTCGCCAGCCCGCGCGCCTGCAGGACGATCGGCACCAGCAGCTCCTTGCCGGCGGTCAGCGCGCCGCTGCGCACCATCGGCACCAGCGAGCCGTCGGCGGTGCGCTGGTCGTTGACGACCCCGTAGGCCAGGAAGCGCCCTTGCCCCTCGGTCCGGGTCACGCGCGCGTAGCCGTCCCCGGCCGAGAGGCCGGCCTGCGCCAGCACCTCGCCGATCTGCGTCCACTGGCCGGGCGACAGACGCACCGTGATCGGGCTCTGCGGCGCGGCGGCCCCGGATCCGTCGAACACCTCGACGTTCAGGGTGATCGACGCTCCCGCCTGCTCCGCCGGCAGCGGGGTGCGGACGTGCACCAGCGCCAGGTTCGCGCGGTCGCGCTCGGTCTGGCGGAGACCATAGACGTAGACGGCCTCGGCGTCGGCGGCGTCGGCGAACGGAGTGCCGGCGCTGAAGAGGCCGAACGAGCCGCCCACCGCGGCGACCGGATTCGGCGAGGCGGTGCGCGAGGCGATCACCAGCGACTCCGGCGCGCCCTGCGTCACCAGCGCCGTCAGCGAGCCGACCTGCGAGGCCGCCTCGGTGGTCTTCGGGATCGCCAGGCCGAGGCGGCGCAGCTCCTCGAGCGCGTCCTCGGCGCGGAGCTGCTCCCCGGGCCCCAGGTTCACCGACGTCGTGGTCACCGTCGAGCCGGTCGTCAGCGCGCCGCCCCAGGTCAGGGCCGCGGTGAGCCGAGCGCTGCCGCGGTTCAGCAGCGAGAGGTCGCTGACGAAGCGCGCGCCGTTCTTGCCGAACGCGTCGAGCGCCACCGGCAGGACCACGCTGGTGCCCGGCGACGGGCCAGCCGCGGTCGGCGTGAAGGTCGCGTTCACGCGCAGCGAGTCGACCGGCCCGCGGTAACCTTCGGCGCGGTCTGCCCAGGTCGCCGCCAGCAGACGATAGGTCTTGCCCGCCTCGACCGTCTGCGTCACCAGGCGGGAAGGCCCGCCCGACACATCCGAGGCGTCGTCGTTGCACGTCAGCGTGACGCCCGGGCTGTCGCAGGTGCCCTGGAAGAGCGCCAGCACCGTGTCACCGAGCGAGCCGTAGCTGTCGATCGCCAGCGTGCCGCCGGCGGGCGGTGTGAAGCGGAACCAGACCGAATTGGAGATCTCGGGTTGCGAGCAGGTCGGCGGGTCGGCGGCGTCCAGCTCGAGCGCGCCGCCGTTGCCGGTGCGCAGGGTGACCTTCTGGCCGGGCAGCAGCGCCACGTCCAGCGCGTCGTCGCAGGCGTCGTTCGGCGGCCGCACCGTGACCGTCACCAGCGCCGCCCCCCGGCCCCCCCTGGCGTCCTCGGCGACCAGGGTCACCGTGTAGACGCCGGGCGTGCGGAAGGTGATCGGGGCCGGCGCCTCACCGACGGCGACGCTGCCGTCGCCGAAGTCCCAGCGGAGCGCGGCGACCGCGTCGCCGTCGGGGTCGATGGCCGCGCCGCGGAAGAAGACCGCGTCCCCGGGGCGGATCGAGACCGGCCCGGCCGGATCCACGATCGAGACCGCCGGCCCGCGGTTCGCCGCAGGGGCGACCGATTCCCAGAGGCCGCGTCCGTGGGTGGCCAGCGACAGACGCGCGCCGTCGGGCGAGAGGCGAACGTCGAGCACCGCCACCGCCGGCAACCCCTCTCCGAAGCGGCTGAAGGTGGCGCCGCCGTCGAGGGAGCGGTAGAGGCCCACCAGCGTCCCGGCATAGACGACCCGCGAGTCGGACGGGTCGACGCGCACGACCCACGACGCGACGTCGGGAAGGCCGTTGCCGACGCGGCTGAAGGAGACACCGCGGTTGGTGGATTTGTAGAGCATGCCGGCGCGGGTCGGCGTGGTGGCGGCGGCGGCGACGTAGAACGTGTCGGGGTCGTTCGGGTCGATCTCCACCGAGTAGATCGTGGTCGCGCTCCCGAACCCGAGCAGCGAGAAGCTGGCGCCGCGGTCATCGGAGAGGAAGAGCTGGAAGCGCTGGGCGACCAGCAGCCGCGACGGGCGGGAGCGCGCGATCGCCAGGCTGCGGATGCTGGCGTCCGGCGCGAAGGCGCGCGAGTCGAGCGGCGCCCAGCTCTCGCCCCGGTCCTCGGAGCGCCACACGCGCCAGGTGCCGGTGTAGACGACGCGCGGGTCCTCGGGATCGAGAAGGATCTTGCTGAAGAACGGCTTCACCCCGTCCCCGCCGGAGCTGGAGTAGGCGCGCCCGGCGAAGCTCTGGGCCACGTAGGAGAAGCTGGTGAGGCTGCCGTCGCCGCGGCTGCGGTAGATCGAGGCGTACTGCCCGCTGGCGTAGGCGGTGGCCGGGCTGGAGGGGTCGACCGCGGTCTCGAAGCCGTCGCCGCCCAGGGCGTGGACGAATTCGGTGCTGTCGTTTCCGCGCCGGTCGGTGCCGTTGTCCTGCGAGCCCGCGTAATAGACGTCGCCGCGCGTGGGGTCCACCGAGAGCGCGTAGTACTGCCGGGTGGCCAGGCCCTGGTTGCGGCCGCGCCAGCGCACCCCGCCGTCGGTGGAGAGCCAGAGGCCGCCGTCGTTGGCGTTCCAGAGCAGCTTGGTGGATCCGTATTTCTTGAAGACGAGCTGATGAACGTCGACGTGCATCCCGTCGGGGCGGCCGACGCTGCCGACCGACTGGCCGCCGTCGGTCGAGCGGTAGGTGCCGGCACCGCCGCCGCCGATGACCACCACCCGAGCGTCGTCGGGGTCCACGGCCACGCAGTTGTCGTAGGTCCCTTGTCCGGAGAGGATGTCCGGCACCCGCGACACCGAGGGGTCCTGCAGCGCGGCCTGCGACCAGTTGGTGCCGCCGTTGGTGGAGCGGTAGAGGCCGACCTGCGACACGCTTCCGCTGCCGGCGATCATGGTGTAGAGCGTCCGTCCATCGGCGGAGATCGCCAGCGACATCCGCGACTTCGGGTCGTTCGGCAGGCCGGTGCGCACCTCCGTCCAGGTGCTGCCTGCGTCGGTGGAGCGTGCGTAGCGCCCGGCGTTGCTGCCGGTGGTCGTCCAGAACGTTCCGTGCAGGAGGTCGGGGTTCGTGGGGTCGCGCACCAGGTCGACCGCGTCCCCCCAGGCGAGGTCGCTGGTGCGGCGCCAGGTGCGGCCGCCGTCGGTGGAACGCTGCGCCCCGATGTAGGCGAACAACACCACGGTGTCGGCGTTGCGCGGATCGACCGACAGCTTGTAGATCATCGGACTCACCACCGAGTCCGGCAGCGTCCAGGTCTCGCCGCCGTTCGTGGAGCGCAGCAGCCCGATGCCGGGGATGAAGTCGCCGGCATAGCCTCCTTCGCCGGTGCCGAGATAGACGACCGACGGGTTGCCGGGGGCGATCGCCACCGCGCCGACCGAGAGGTTCGGGAGGTCGTCGGTCAGCGAGCGCCAGCTGTCGCCGCCGTCGGTCGACTTCCAGCAGCCGCCGCCGGCGGCGCCGGCGTAGACGATGTTCGGATCGGTGGGGTGCGGCTCGATCGCCGGTGTGCGCCCGGCCCCGTTGCTGGGCCCCAGGAACCGGAACGACCGCCCCTCGAAGGCCGCCGGCCGGCGCCGCTCCAGGAGGCGCGTCTCGTGGGTCTCGCGCGTGATCGCCAGCATGCGCTCGGGATCGAGCACGCCGCGGTGACCGAAGGTGTCCATGTACCACTCGGCGCGGGCGCGGCGGAAGTCGGGGTCGTCCTCGCCGGCGCACTCGCGCAGGGAGCGCGATTCGCAAAGCGCGGGTGCCGAGAGCAGCAGCGTGACGCAGACCGAGAACAGGAGGCGTGGCGAGCGCATAGAGGACCTCGAAGGAGTGGTGTGCTAACTGCGGGCCATCTCACGCGTCAGCGCGAGGAGACGATCGATCTCTTCCTTGGAATTGTAGATCGCCGTGGAGGTGCGCACGCCCCACTCGTCGTGGACGGCGCGCGGGCGGAGCCTCCCCTTCGCCCAGAAGAAGTCCTGCATCGCCGCCGGCGTCTTGCCGCGCAGCTTCCAGGTCGTCATGCCGGCGCACATCGCCGGGTGCGTCGAGGAGCTGAGGACGACTCCGTCCACCTCGGCTAGCGAAGCGCGGAGGTAATCCCCGAGCTCCTTGATACGCGCTCGCCAGCGCGCCGGTCCGACTCGCTGATGGAAGCGGAGGGCGGCGTCGAGGCCAACCAAGAGAGAGAGGTTGCCGGTCCCGCGCTGCTGTAGGCGAAGGCCCGGGTCCTTGTCGTTGGACCACTCGGACGAGGCGATGGTTGTCCAAATCTTTGGAGCGGATGCGCGTTTCAGATACAAGAATCCGTTTCCCGCGGGTGCGAGAAGCCACTTATGGGGGCTTCCTACGTACGCGTCGCACCCCAGGTTTTCGACATCGACCTCGATCTGGCCCACGGCTTGGGCACCGTCGATGATCATGAAGACGCCCCGCTCGCGGGCCAGCCGGGCGATCTCCTTGACGGGGTGCACGACCCCCAGCCCCGACGTGATGTGCGGCCAGGCAATGACCCTGGTCCGCGGGGTGATCGCCTTGCGCACGAGCTCCACGATCTCCAGCGGATCGGTGGCCGGAACCGGCACCGTCAACGACTTCCAGACGATTCCGCGGCGCTTGGCCTGCAGCTCCCAGACGCAGCGCGAGCCGGGATGCTCCTGGTCGGTCTGCAGGACCTCGTCGCCGGCGGCGAGGTCCAAGCCGTTGGCCAGGAAGCTCATCCCCATCGTCGAGTTGTCGGTGAGCGCGATCTCCTGCACGTCCGCGTGAAGAAGAGAAGCCAGCCTTCCCCGCACCCAATCCTCGGCGTAATAGCCGGTGAACCAGTTGGGCCCGCTGGGTTTGTAGTCCCATTCGGCCATCGTCGCCGCCAGCTCCTGGAAGCTCTTCGACATCGCGTCCAGGACGTCGCGGGACGGGGCGCCCAGCGTCGCGGTGTTGAAGAAGACCTCGTCCTCGCGCAGCGGGAAGCGGTGCCTCAGCTTCTCCCAGTAATGAGGATCGTCGTCTGCGGGCCACGCCGTCGGGGTGGCGACGGCCTGGAGAAGTGGTGAGCCAGGGACGAGAAGGGGTAAACCAGGGACCATCGCGAGCTGGCGAAGCAGGCTGCGGCGGCTTGGCATGGTTCCTGATAGTATGAACCATCGAGTGATCCTGGTTGTGGCTCTTTTACCCCCATTCGGGTGGGGGATTCGATCGTCACGTACCCAACCAACAACCCCGATAACGTGGAGGAGAGGCATGCTCCGAAAGCTATTCGTCGCACTCGTACTGACCGCGCTCGTCGCGGCACCGTCGGCGTTCGCTGCCCTGACCGGCAGCATCTCCGGCGTGGCCCTCGACAAGAGCGGCCAACCGCTGCCGGGTGTCGGTGTCACCGTCACCAGCCCGGTCCTGCAGGGCACGCGCACCGCGGTGACGCGTCCTGACGGCACGTTCATCATCCCGAACCTGCCGCCAGGGGCCCAATACAAGGTCGTGCTCGCGCTCTCCGGCTTCAAGTCGGCGGAGTACACCAGCCTCAACGTCCGGATCGACCAGGACACGCAGGTCAACGCCGTGCTCGAGATCTCCGCGACCGCCGAGGTCGTGGTCACGGGCGAGGCGCCGGTCGTGGACGTCACCAAGACGAACACCGGAACCAACCTCTCCACCGACTACCTCCGCAAGGTTCCCATCGGCTCGGCGGGCCGCAGCTATCAGGGCGTGCTGCAGCAGACCGCCGGCGTCGTGGGCGGCGGCAACCCGAACGTTCTCGGCGGCAACATCCTCGAGAACTCGTTCCTCATCGACGGCATCAACACCACCGACCCGGTCACCCACACGTTCTCGTTCAACCTGAACTTCGACGCCATCCAGGAGATCGGCCTCCAGACCTCCGGCTTCGCGGCCGAGTACGGACGCGCCTCCGGCGGCATCGTGAACGTGGTGACGAAGTCGGGCGGCAACGACTTCCATGGGTCGTTCGACATCCGCTACAGCGACAACAACTTCAACGAGAGCGGCGACCACTTCGACGCCGACCTTTCGGCGACGCGCAACACCCCGTGGACCACCACCCTGGGCGGCCCGATCATGCGCGACCGCCTCTGGTTCTTCGGGAACCTCCAGCGCCCCGACAACTTCACGACTCCGGTGACGTCCTCCAACGTGACCGTCAACAGCCAGGTGCCGTCGCCGGCCATCCGCCGCTTCACCGGCTGGAACTGGGGCGCCAAGCTCTCGTTCAACGCCACCCCGGAGATCAACGGCTTCCTGAACTTCACCGACGCCCGGGCCACGATTCCCGGCTCGTCGAACTCCAACACCACGCGTCCCGAGGCGGCCAGCACCCAGGCCCAGCACGCGCGCATCTACAACCTCAAGGTGAACGGCCTCGTGTCGGCCCAGTTCCTCGGCGAGCTCCAGGCGGGGCGCTCCGAGAGCTCGCTGACCTCCGGCCCCACCTCCGGTGACCTCTCCGTCTCCCGCTGGACGAACACCGGCGGCGGCAGCGTCGCCTACGACAACTTCAACAACAACCAGGGCAGCGAGCGCAACCGCAACACGCTTGGCGCCTCGGGCACCTACTTCCTGGCCAACATGGTCGGCAACCACCAGATCAAGGCCGGTGTCGACGCCGAGAAGACGTTCTTCCCGTCGTTCAACTACACCACCGGCACCCCGACCAACGCGGCGTTCTGTCCGGGCAACCAGGGCCGCATCTGCGGCGCCACCTTCACCTTCAACGGCTTCCGCAACAACGGCACCGGCGTGCCGGGTCCGTTCGTTCCGCTTGGCGGCGACACCTCGATCGCCAACCGCGTGCCCCTCACCCAGGCGGTCGCCGAGCGTGCGGAGAACACCGACCGCAGCGGACGCGGCTTCGCGGCCTACTTCCAGGACACCTGGAAGCCCATCCCGCGCCTGACCCTGAACCTCGGCGTCCGTTACGACCGTAACGACTACTACAACAACCAGGAGATCAACGTCCTCCACTTCTACAAGTGGCAGCCCCGCGTTTCGGCCGCCCTCGACGTCCTCGGCGACGGCAAGAACGTCGTCCGCGGCAACTACGGCCTCTTCTATGTCGACGCGGCCCTCACCCTGGCCCGTCTGTTCGACACCGGCATCATCTCGCCGGTGGTCCGCAACTACGTCTGGAACACGGCCCAGCAGACCTGGCTGCCCCGCGCCTCCAACTTCCAGTCCGGCGGCCAGGCGATCAGCTCGGCGCTCATCGACAGGCCGCTCAAGCCCACCTACGACCGCGACTTCTCGATCGCCTTCGAGCGCGAGCTCTTCGCCGGCGCCTCGGTCACCGCGTCCTACATCAACAAGAAGACCTTCGACATCTACGAGGACTCCTTCAACGAGGACATCGGCGACTTCTGGCTCACCAACCAGCCCGGCAAGGACATCGGCTACAACGACGTCCTGACCAAGGACTACTACGGCTACCTCTTCGAGGCGCGGTTCGTCCGGAAGCGCTTCCAGGGCCAGGCGAGCTACACCTACTCCAAGAGCCGTGGCTCCATCGACTCCTCCGGCGGCCAGTACGCCGGCGTCGACTTCGACTACCCGCCCGATGACTTCGTGAACCGCTACGGCTTCCTGGGCGACGACGCCCGCCACCGGATCAAGCTGTTCATGGCCTACCAGATCCCCTGGATCGAGGCGAACCTCGGCCTCAACTACACCTACCGCACCGGCCTCCCCTACAACGTGACCACGACCGGTCTCTCCGGCGCCAACACCCTGTTCGTCGAGCCGCGCGGCACCAGCCGCACCCCGATCCTCCAGCTCCTCGACGTGCAGCTCGAGAAGGCCTTCCAGCTTCCCTTCCGCCAGGGCCTCTCGGTCTCGGTCATCGGCTCCGTGTTCAACCTGACCGACTCCGAGCAGCCGCTCACCATCTTCGGCGGCGTGCTCTCTCCCACCACCTTCCGCACCCCGGCCACGTACCAGACCCCGCGTCGGTACGAGGTCGGCTTCCGCGTCGACTTCTGAGTTAGCTGGGAGGGCCCGGCTGGGCCCTCCCAAACCCTCCCCGCAGCCGCGGGGAAGCATCAGGGGCCTTCGGGCCCCTGTTTCTTTTTGTAGACTTCGTTCATGGGGACCGCCTCCGCCCGGCTCGCAGTGATCTCCTTGGTGCTCGCCGTCGGCATCGGCTGCGCCAGCGGAGATCTCACCGACGCGAATTGCTCGCCCTCGAACGGCACGGCGCTGATCGTGAGGGTCCAGTCACCGACCACTTCGGCCGATCCCGAGCGACCCAGTGCGGTGGTGCGCGCCAAGCTCCTCACTCTCAGACCGCCGCCTCCTTCAAACGACGCGCTGCAGAACGAAAACGTGAGCCTCAGCCGCGACGCCTCACCGGTCGGAGACCAGACCGCGGACGTGCGCATCGGAGGCAGCACCGTGCTCTCGTTGACACCGGGGGTCTGGAGCATCGAGGTCGACGCGCCCGGGTTCCGGCGTGTGAGCACGTCGGTCGCCATGCGCGACCGGTCGCTGTGCCGGACGACGATCTCGCTGACCGAGCGTTAGCGCCGGCAGCGTCCCTATAATCCGCGTCCCTTCCCGGGGACGAGAGGAGCGCTGCTTGAGCTCGAACCCCTCTTACGACCTCGTGGTCATCGGCTCCGGACCCGGCGGCTACGTCGCGGCGATCCGCGCCGCACAGCTCGGCCTGAAGACGGCCATCGTCGAGAAGGACGGCAAGGTGCCCGGCGTCGGCCTCGGCGGCACCTGCCTGCACCGCGGCTGCATCCCCACCAAGGCGATGCTCAAGTCGGCCTCGCTGCTGGACGAGGCGCGGCACGCCTCCGACTTCGGCGTGAAGACCGCCGGCGTCGAGCTGGACTTCCCCGCCGTCGCCAAGTTCCGCGACAAGGTGGTGCTCAAGGGTGCCAAGGGCGTCGAGTACCTCATGAAGAAGCACAAGATCGACGTCCACGCCGGCTGGGGCAAGCTCGCCTCGGCCAACCGCGTGACCGTCTCCTCCGACGCCGGCGAGACCCACCTGGACACCAAGAACATCCTGATCGCGACCGGCTCGGTGCCGCGCGACCTCCCGTTCCTGAAGGCCGACGGACAGCGGATCCTGAACTCCGACCACATCCTGAAGTCGACCTCCGTCCCGAAGTCGATGCTGGTCATCGGGTCTGGCGCGGTGGGCTCGGAGTTCGCGTCCTGCTACTCCCGCTACGGCACCAAGACGGTGCTGGTCGAGGTGCTCCCCCGCCTGCTGCCGGTCGAGGACGAGGAGATCAGCAAGGAGATCGAGCGCTCGTTCAAGAAGAAGGGCATCGAGTGCTGGACCAAGCTCGGCGTCGAGGGCGTGGCCGAGGGTCCCGACGGCACGCTGCGCGTCAGCGGCAAGACGGCCGAGGGGCAGCCCAAGAGCTGGGACGTGGAGGTCGTGCTGCTGGCGGTCGGGCGCAAGCCGGTCACCGAAGGGCTGGGGCTCGAGGCCGCCGGCGTGGTGACCGAACGGGGCTACGTGAAGGTCGACGCCTACCAGCGCTCCAGCGTCCCCAGCGTCTACGCCATCGGCGACTGCACCCCCACGATCTGGCTGGCGCACGTGGCCTCGGCCGAGGGCATCGTGGCCGCCGAGACGATGGCCGGACAGCACACGTTCCCGATCAACCGCGACCAGGTGCCCGGCTGCACCTACACCGACCCCGAGGTCGCCTCCATCGGGCTCACCGAGGCCAAGGCCAAGGAGCGGGGCCACGACGTGAAGGTCGGCAAGTTCAACTTCTCGGTGCTGGCCAAGTCGATGATGGAGCACACCAACGAGGGGTTCGTGAAGATCGTCTCCGACAAGAAGCACGACGAGATCCTCGGCGTCCACATCATCGGCCCGCACGCCACCGAGCTCATCGCCGAGGCCGGCGCGCTGCTGCGCTGCGAGGCCACCACCGAGGAGATGATCCGCACCGTCCACGCCCACCCGACGCTGGCCGAGGCGATGCACGAGGCCGCCCACGCCGTGAACGGCCACGCCATCCACGGCTGAGGACGCGTCCCGCAAGGATGTCCAGCAAGCCGGCGCCCCGGTTGCGCCCTGCCCGAGTCCAGCTAGAGTACGGTTCCATGAGCCGACTGCTGCATTTCGCCTCCGCGTTTACCCTGGCCGCCGCGTCTCTGACCGCCGCCGAGACCAGCACACCGACGCGCGCCATCGACCCGGTCAACATGGACACCTCGGTCAAGGCCTGCGAGGACTTCTACCACTACGCCAACGGCGGCTGGATCAAGACGAACCCGATCCCGCCCGACAAGGCGCGCTGGGGCGGCTTCGAGGAGCTCGCCGATCGCAACCGCGCGGTGCTCCATACCATCGTCGACGAGGCCGCGGCCAAGAGCGACTGGCCCAAGGGCAGCCTCCGCCAGAAGGTCGGCGACTTCTACGCCGCCGGGATGGACGAGAAGGCGCTCGAGGCGGCCGGCGCCAAGCCGCTCAAGCCGTGGCTCGCGAAGATCGACGGGCTGAAGTCGGCGGCCGAGCTGCCTTCCCTGCTGGCCGACCTGCACCGGCACGGTCTGAGCGCCGCCTTCCGCATGGGCGTGGCCCAGGACCAGAAGGAGTCCACCCGCTACCTGCTGCAGCTGAACCAGGGAGGGCTGGGGCTTCCCGAGCGCGACTACTACTTCAAGGATGACGACAAGTCGAAGGAGATCCGCGACAAATACGTGGCCCACGTGGAACGGATGCTGGCGCTGGCCGGCGACGACGCCGCCACCGCCAAGCAGCGCGCCGCGGTGGTGCTGGCTTTGGAGACGCGCCTCGCCAAGGCCAGCAAGACGCGCGTCGAGCTGCGCGACCCGCAGAAGAACTACAACAAGCGCACCGTGGCCGAGCTGGTGACCTGGGCCCCCGGCTTCGACTGGAAGGTCTACCTCACCGGAGCCGGTGCTCTTGCCACGAAGACGACCGACCAGGACGTCAACCTGCGGCAGCCGGAGTTCCTGAAGGCGTTCGCCGCCGAGGTCTCCTCCACACCGATCGAGGAGTGGAAGACCTACCTGCGCTGGCACGCGGTGCGTTCGGCGGCGCCCTACCTCTCGAAGGCCTTCGACGAGGAGTCCTTCGCGTTCGGCGGCAAGGTCCTGAACGGCGTGCCCCAGCAGGAGGAGCGCTGGAAGCGCGTGCTGGCGGCCACCGACGGCGGCGTGGGTGAGGCGCTCGGCCAGCTCTACGTGGAGAAGACCTTCAGCCCCGCCGCCAAGGCCCGCATGAAGGAGCTGATCGAGAACCTCCGCAGCGCGCTGCGCGAGAGGATCGAGGCCCTCCCCTGGATGGGTCCCGACACCAAGAAGCAGGCGCTCAAGAAGCTGGCGGCCTTCGGCGTCAAGATCGGCTACCCGGACAAGTGGAAGGACTACACCGCCCTGGAGGTCAGCCGCGCCTCGTACTTCGACAACGTCGTGCGCGCCAACGCCTTCGAGCAGGCCCGCAACCTCAAGAAGCTGGGCGGCCCGATCGACCGCACCGAGTGGGGCATGACGCCGCCCACCGTCAACGCCTACTACAGCCCAACCATGAACGAGATCGTCTTCCCGGCCGGCATCCTGCAGCCGCCGTTCTTCTACGCCGAGGGCGACGACGCGGTGAACTACGGCGGCATCGGCGGCGTCATCGGCCACGAGATGACCCACGGCTTCGACGACAGCGGCAGCCAGTACGACGCCGACGGGAACCTCAAGAACTGGTGGACCGACGAGGACAAGAAGGCCTACGAGTCGCGGACCGACCTGGTGGTCAAGCAGTTCGGCGGCTACAAGGCTCTGCCCGATCAGACCGTGAACGGCAAGCTGACGCTGGGAGAGAACATCGCCGACCTGGGCGGGCTGAAGATCGCCTACGCCGCTCTGCAGAAGGCGCTGCAGAAGGACCCGTCCAAGGCCAAGCCGATCGACGGCCTGACCCCGGGACAGCGATTCTTCTTCGCCTGGGCGGCGGTCTGGCGGAACAACATCCGCGACGAGGCGCTGCGGGTGCGGCTCAACACCGACACCCACAGCCCCGGCCAGTACCGCGTCCTTGGCCCGCTCTCCAACCTGCCGGAGTTCCACGAGGCCTTCGCCTGCGGCGAGGGGACGCCGATGCGGCGGGTGGAGGCGGAGCGGCCGACGATCTGGTGAAGCTCGACTAACCTTCTCGCAGGGCCACGACCGGCTCGACGCGCGCGGCGCGAAGAGCCGGCAGCAGGCAGGCCGCGACCGCGGCGGCCATCAGGAGCGTGGTGACCGCCCCGAACGTCGGAAGGTCGAGCGGGCGCACCTCGTAGAGGAGCGACGTCAGGAAGCGTGTCACCGCGGCCGCCGCCGCCAGGCCGATCAGGAGGCCGGCGGTCGTGAGACCGAGCCCCTGTCGCAGGACCCAGCCGAGGACGTCGGCGCGCCGCGCACCCAGCGCCATGCGCACGCCTATGTCGTGGGTGCGCTGCGCCACGACGTACGACAGCACACCGTAGAGGCCGAGCGCGGCCAGCGCCGCGGCCACCGCGGCGAAGGCGCCCAGCAGGGTCGCCAGCAGGCGCGGGGTCGACGCGGCGGACTCCACGAAGCTCGAGAGCGGGCTCAGGCGCAGGACCGGCACGTTGGGGTCGCTGGCGCGTATCGCCTGGCGCACCGCTGCGCTGAGCAGCAGAGGGTCGCCGGCGCTGCGCACGACCACCGCGAAACGGCGCCGCGGGAGCTGCGGGAACGGATGGTAGAAGTGCGGCCGTTCCAGGTCGCGCAGCCCGAGGCGGCGGACGCTCGACGCCACGCCGACGATCCGGTAATGATGGCGTTCGCCGCGGGTGAACGTCCTGCCCAGCGCGTCCTGGCCGGGCCAGTAGCGCTTGGCCATGGCCTCGTTCACGATCGCCACCGATTCCGTCCCGGTCCCGTCGCTCTCCTCGATCTCCCGGCTGCCCTGGAGCAGCCGGATACCCATCGCCCGGAAGTAGCCCGGCAGGACGCCGTCGAAGCCGGCGGCGGCCCGCTGCTCCGGCGGCAGCTCCGGTTGACCGTCGACGCGGATGTAGGTGTCGTTCTGGATCTCGCCGAGCGGCAGCGTGGTGACCAGCGAGGCCGCGGTCACACCCGGCAGCGCCCGGAGGCGCTCTACCAGCGCGACGGCCAGCGCCGACCGCGCCGCCGGCTGGTCGTAGCGTGAGCCGCCCAGCTCCAGCTCGGCCGTCAGGACTCCGGCCGGCTCGAAGCCGAGGGGCGCGTGCACCAGCTGCCGCAGCGTCCGCATCAGCAGTCCGGCTCCCACCAGGAGGATCAGCGCCAGCGCCACCTGCGCCACGACCAGGGCTCGCTGCGAGCGCCGCTGGCCGGCGGTCGCCGAGATCCCGCGCGCTCCGGCCAGCGCTGCGGCGGGCGCGGCGCCGGCGTGGAGAGCCGGCACGATGCCGAAGAGGAGGCCGGTGCCCAGCGAGACCGCCACCGCGAAGGCCAGCACCGGCAGATCGAGGCGCGCCGCCATCTGCGGCGGCAGCCCGGGCGCGAGGGCGGTCAGCAGCTGCAGCAGTCGCCCGCTGGCCAGGACACCCAGCGTGCCGCCGGCAATGCCGAGAAGCGCGCTCTCCAGCAGGAGCTGGCGCACGATGCGGCCGCGGCCCGCGCCCAGGGCGGCCCGTACCGCCAGCTCGCGCTGGCGCGAGGTGAGCCGCGAGAGCGCCAGGTTCGCGACGTTCACGCAGGCGATCAGCAGCACGAACGCCACCGCGCCGAAGAGCACCAGCACCGAGGCGCGCAGGTCGCGCACCATGTCCGTATGGAGCGGCTCGGCAGTCGCGCTCCAGCCCTGGTTCGCGAGCGGGTACTCCTGCGCCAGGCGGGCGGCCACCGTGGCCATCTGGCGGCGGGCCTCCTCGAGCGTGACCCCGTCCTTCATCCTCGCGACGATCGGGAGGAAGGAGCTGCTGCGCGAGTTCCGGTGGACGTCGGCGTAGATCGCCGGCACGTAGAGGTCGGTGCCCACCGGCCATTCGAAGCCGGCCGGCAGCACGCCGACGACGGTGTAGGACTTCTCGCTGAGCGTCAGCGCCTGCCCCACCGTCTCCGGGCGGCCCCCGAAACGGCGTCGGAAGAGCCGGTCGGTCAGCACCACGGCCGGCGGCGCCGCGTCGCCGTCCTCACCGGCCACGAACGTCCGCCCCACGGCGGCCCTCACCCTGAGCACGTCGAAGAAGCTCGCCGAGACCAGGCCGGCGGCGAGCGCCTCCGGCTCGCCCATGCCGGTGAGGTTCAGCGTCCCCTGGTCGACCGCCGCCATGTGCGAGAAGCAGGTCGTCTGCGCGCGCCAGTCCAGGAAGTTCGGCACCGAGGTGACGTTCCGGTCGATGCCGCGGCTCGGGCTGGTGCCGTAGAGCATCACCAGCTGCTCGGGCTTCGGGAACGGCAGCGGCCGCAGCAGCGCGCCGTGGAGCACGCTGAAGATGGCGGTCACCGCCCCGATCGCGATGGACAGCGTCAGGACGACGACGGCCGCATAGCCACGGCTCCCGGCCAGGCGGCGCACGGCATGGCGCAGGTCGTAGAGAAAAGCGTCGCTCATGTCTCCCGGCGGCTTCAAGGGCGGTGCCAGTCCGGCCGGCTCCTCAGAGCGCTCCGGCAGGGCTTCGCACCCGCCCCTCCGTGTCCGGCCTCCGCAATACGCGTCCGGATTTGGACAGGTCAGCTGCGGTAGTCGGCGTTCAGGGTCACGTACCCGTGCGAGAGGTCGCTGGCCAGGACCGTCGCGCTCTCCCCGCCTTCGCCCAGGTCCACGACGATCGGGACTTCCTCCTGCGCGAAGACGGCAGCCGCATCGCGCTCCTCGTAGGGCACCGGCTCGCCGTCGGCCACCAGCGTGAGCGGACCCACCCGCAGCGAGACCTTCGCCGGCGAGAAGCGGGCGCCGCTCCGCCCGAGGGCCGCCAGGATGCGCCCCCAGTTCGGGTCCCCGCCGAAGAGCGCGGTCTTCACCAGCGGCGAGGTGGCGATCGCATTCGCCGCCAGCCGCGCGTCCCGCCGGCTGCGCGCGCCGCGTACCTCCAGCGCCATCAGCCGCGTGGCCCCCTCGCCGTCGCGGGCGATCATCCGCGCCAGCGCCTTGCACACGCCCTGGAGCGCGACGCGGAACGAGTTCGAGTCCGCCTTCGACGGCGCGCGCTTGCCCTTGCCCGAGGAGAGGAGGAGGACGGTGTCGTTCGTGGACGTGTCTCCGTCCACCGAGATCGCGTTGAAGCTGACGTCGACCGCCTCCCGCAGGGCCGTCTTCAGCGCGGCCGGCGTTAGCGCCGCGTCGGTCAGCAGGAACGCCAGCATCGTCGCCATGTCCGGATGGATCATCCCGGCGCCCTTGCAGAAGCCGCTCAGCCGGCGGGTCACCCCTCCGAACAGGAAGGTCGCCTCGGCCACCTTGGGCCCGGAATCGGTGGTGAGGATCGCCCGCGAGACGGCCTCGAGGCCGTCCGGGGAGAGCGCGGCAATGGCCTCGGGCAGGGCTGCGGAGAGCTTCTCGTCGGGCAGCACCACGCCGATCACGCCGGTGGAGGCCGGGAAGACCTCTTCCGGACGGCACCCCAGCAGCTCGGCCGCGCGCCGCTGCACCCGCCGCGCCGCGTCGTGGCCGGCCCGGCCGGTGATGGCGTTCGCGCATCCGGCGTTCACCACCACCGCCCGCACCCGCCCGCCGCTCTTGGTCAGGCTGCGTTTTGCGATCTGGACCGGCGCCGCCTGGAAGCGGTTGCGGGTGAAGACCGCCGCGGCATTCGCGCCGCTCTCGGCGACGATCAGCGCGACGTCGGGAGCGCGCTTCTTGCGGATGCCGGCGTCGGCGCTGGCCCCCAGGAATCCCTGCGGCAGGGTCACCGGCCGTCCCCTTGAAGCCGCGCGATCCGCGCCAGCGCTCTCTTCGCCTCGCGCACCACGTTCGCCGGTGCCGTCCCGCCGAGCGCCTTGCGCTTGCCGACCGCGCGGCCGACGTCCAGCGCCTCAGGGTGGCCCAGCTCGGCCAGCGGTCGGCCGGCGGCGATCTGCCGCCCCACGCGCTCGTGCGCCTCGCGGAACGGCACGCCCGACGCCGCCAGCGCGTCGGCCACCTCGGTCGCCAGCAGGCGCTCGTCGGAGGCGGCCTCGAGCATCCGGTCCGCCTTCACGGTGAGCCCCTCGAGGAGCGCGGTGACCGCCGGCAGCGCCGCCGCCAGCGTCTGGCGCGTGCGGAAGACCGGCTCCTTGTCGAGCTGGAGGTCCTTGTCGTACGCCAGCGGCAGACCCTTGAGGAGCGCCAGGAGGCCGGCCAGCTCCCCCACCGCCCGCCCGGCGTGCCCACGCACCAGCTCGAGCACGTCGGGGTTCTTCTTCTGCGGCATCCGCGACGAGCCGGTGGCCATGGCGTCGGAGAGCTCGGCGTAGCCGCACTCGTCGGAGGTGAAGAAGATGAGGTCCTCGGCCAGCCGCGAGAGGTGCGAGAGCAGGAGCGCGGCGGCGAAGAGGTACTCGGCGGCAGCGTCGCGGTCGGAGACCCCGTCCAGCGAGTTGGCGGTCGGACGAGCGAAGCCGAGGTCGCGCGCCAGGCGCCGCCGGTCGATCGGGAGCGGCGTGCCGGCGAGCGCGCCGGAGCCCAGCGGGCACTCGTCGGCGCGCGCCGCGGCGGCGCGCAGCCTCCCGCCGTCGCGCAGCAGCATCTCGACATAGGCCAGGCACCAGTGCCCGAAGGTGATCGGCACCGCCCGCTTGGCGTGCGTGTAGCCGGGCATCGCGGTCGCGGCGTGACGCTCGGCCAGGCGCGCCAGCGTCGCGGCCAGGGCCAGCACACCCTCGACCGCCTCGCCGAAGCAGGCCTTCAGGTAGAGGCGGAGATCGGTCGCGACCTGGTCGTTGCGGGAACGCCCGGTGTGGAGCTTGCCGGCCAGAGGCCCCAGCGCCTCGAAGAGGCGTGCCTCCACGTAGCTGTGCACGTCCTCGTGTTGCGTGAGGTCCTCGGCGGTCGGCGGCGGCAGCTGCCCGAGCGCGGCCACCAGCCGCGACGCCTCGCGCGCCTTCAGCACGCCGGCGCGCCCGAGCTCCCGCGCCCAGGCGATCGAGCCTTTCACGTCTTCGGCGAAGAGCTCGTGGTCGAAGACGAAGGAGTCGTTGAAGCGCTTGAGCGTCTCCGCCGGCCCGGACGTGAACCTGCCGCCCCAGAGCACTTGCGTCTCCTTTCTATCTCTCTCCGGCGACCACCGCCTGGTAGGGCACCGGCGAGAGCCGCTTCCTGCCCTTGGTGGGCAGGCCGAAGAGGCGGATGAAGCCGGCCGAGTCCTGCGGCGTGAAGCCGGTCATGTCGAAGGAGGCGAGCTGCGTCGAGTAGAGCGCATAGGGGGAGCTGCGGCCGACGACGGTGGCGGTGCCCTTGAAGAGCTTCAGCGTGGCGGTGCCGGTGACCGTCTCGGTGAGCTTCCCGACGAAGGCGTCGATCGCCTCCTTCAGCGGCGAGAACCACTGCCCGTAGTAGACGAGCTCGGCATAGCGCAGCGCCATGCGCTCCTTCTCGTGGGCGGCGTCGCGATCGAGCGTCAGCGACTCGATGGCGCGCAGCGCAGCCACCAGCAGCGCCCCGCCCGGCGTCTCGTAGACGCCGCGCGACTTGATGCCGATGAGGCGGTTCTCCACCAGGTCGACGCGGCCGACGCCGTGCCGGCCGCCGATCTCGTTGAGGCGGGTGATGAGCGTGGCCGGCGAGAGCCGCTCGCCGTTCACCGAGACCGGCACCCCGGCCTCGAAGCCGATCGTCACCCGATCGGCGGTGTCGGGCGCGGTCTCGGGGTCGGCGGTGAGCTTGAACATCGAGGCCTCGGGCTCGAAGCCCGGCTCCTCCAGCGGCCCCCCTTCGTGGGAGAGGTGCCAGAGGTTGCGGTCGCGCGAGTAAGGCTCCTTCTTGGTGGCGGTCACCGGGATCCCTCGGGACGCCGCGTAGTCCATGGCGTCCTCACGCGAGCGGATCGACCACTCGCGCCAGGGGGCGATCACCTGAAGCTCGGGGGCCAGCGCCTGGTAGGCGAGCTCGAAGCGCACCTGGTCGTTCCCCTTGCCGGTGCAACCGTGGGCCAGGGCGTCGCAACCGGTCGCCAGGGCGACCTCCACCTGCTTCTTGGCGATCAGCGGGCGCGCGGTGGAGGTGCCCAGCAGGTACTCGTGCTCGTAGACGGCGCCGGCCTGCAGCACCGGGAAGAGGTACTCGCGGGCGAACTCCTCCCGCGCGTCGATCAGGTGAAAGTCGCAGGCGCCGGTGCGCCGCGCCTTCTCGTCCAGGCCGTCGGTCTCCTCGGCCTGGCCGACGTCGACCGCCACCGCCACGACCTCGCAGCCGTAGGTCTCGCGCAGCCAGGGGATGATGATCGAGGTGTCGAGCCCACCGGAGTAGGCGAGGGCGGCCTTCTTGATCGTCGTCACGGCGTCTCCTTGAGGATCTCTTCCAGCGTGTCGAGGAACGAGCGCAACGCGCCCTTCGGCACCACGAACGGCGGCAGCAGGCGCAGCACGCGCTGGCGCGCCGTGCCCACCACGAAGCCGTGCTCCAGCAGGCGGCGCGCGACCGGCTTGGCCTCGCGGTCCAGCTCGATGCCCCACATCAGGCCGAGGCCGCGGACCTCCACCACCCCGGAGACGCGCCGCCTCAGGCGGGCCAGCTTCTTCTCGAACCAGGTGCCGATCTCGGTGACGCGGTCGAGGAGCTTCTTCTCGGCCACCTCGTCCAGGAAGGCCAGCCCCAGCCGGCAGGCCACCGGGTTCCCGCCGAAGGTCGTCCCGTGCTGCCCCGGCTTGATGGCCCCGCTGAGCGCCTCGCTCACCAGCACCGCCCCCAGCGGCAGGCCGCCGCCGAGCGGCTTGGCCAGCGTGACGAGATCGGGCACGACGCCGGAGTGCTCGAACGCGAAGAGCTTGCCGGTGCGCCCCAGGCCGCACTGGATTTCGTCGAAGACCAGGACGGCGCCGGTGGCGTCGGCCAGCCGCCGCGCGGTCTTCAGGTAGTCGGCCGAGAGCGGCACGATGCCGGCCTCGCCCAGCACCGGCTCCAGGAAGATGGCCGAGGTGTCGGGCGTGACCGCCGCTTCCAGCGCGGCGACGTCGTTCGGCGGCAGGAAGACGGCGCCCGGCAGCAGCGGCTCGAACGGCCTGCGGTACGGCTCGTGCCCGGTGATCGTCAGCGCGCCGAAGGTGCGCCCGTGGAACCCCTCGTCGAGCGCGATCACCCGGCTGCGCCCCGGGTTGCGGAGCCGCGCCAGCTTGAGCGCCGCCTCGTTGGCTTCGGTGCCGCTGTTGCAGAAGAACGCGCGCGCCAGGCCGGAGGTCTTCACCAGCCGCTCGCCGAGCAGCCCCTGCGCCGGGTGGTGGTAGAGGTTGGAGATGTGGAGGATCTTCCCGGCCTCCTGCTTCAGCGCCTTCACGATGCGCGGGTGCGCCACGCCGAGCGCGTTCACCGCGATCCCGGCCAGGAGGTCCCAGTACTGCTTGCCGTCGGCGTCGACCAGCCGCGCCCCGCGCCCTCCGCGCGGATGGAAGGGCGACCGGTCGTAGGTGTTGAGGAGGTATGCGGCCGAGCGCGCCTCGACCGCCGCCGGGCTCTCGTCCAACTCTTCAGGCAGCGACAAGGCTCGTCCCTCCCCTTCCGTCCACCAGCGCCGTCGCGTGGCGCGACGGCCCGGCGATCAGCACCTCGTTCACCCCGGCCTTCAGCGCCTCCAGACAGGCCAGCAGCTTCGGCCGCATACCGCCCGTGACCGCGCCGCTCTCCAGCAGCTCCCTGGCGGTCTGCGCCTCGATGCGGGGCACCAGGCTCCCGCTCGCGTCCATCACGCCCTCCACGTCGGTCAGGAAGACCAGGCGGTGGGCCTTCAGCGCCACCGCCATGGCGGCGGCCGCGGCGTCGGCGTTCACGTTCAGGAGCGTCCCCTCGCGGCCGATGGCCACCGAGGCGACCAGCGGCAGCATGCCGACCGACATCACCGCCCGCACCAGCGTCGGGTCGGCCCAGGCGACGCTGCCGACCAGGCCCAGGTCGACGCCCTGCAGGCGCGGGTGGTACTCCGCGAAGAGCGTCTCGCCGTCGGCGCCGGAGAAGCCGGCGGCCTTCACCCCGCGGGCCCGCAGCTCGGCGACCAGCGTCTTGTTGACCAGCCCGCCCAGCACCGCCACGACCACGTCCAGCGTCTGGGCGTCGGTCACCCGCAGGCCGGCGTGGATGCGGCGCGGCAGGCCGAGCGCCGAGAGCTGGGCGTCGATGCGCTTGCCGCCGCCGTGCACCACCACGATCTCCTCGCCGGCGGTGAAGCGCGCCGCCACCGCCTCCAGCGCGACCAGGCGCAGCTTCTGGTCCTCGAGGATGCTCCCCCCCAGCTTGACGACCGTGCTCACAACCCCTCCTGGTCGGGAAAACCGTACATCCCGTTCATGTTCTGCAGCGCCTGCGAGGCGGCGCCCTTGAGCAGATTGTCGATCACCGACACGATCACCGCACGGCGCCCCCCGGCCCGCAGCACGAAGCCGATGTCGCAGCGCGGCGTGCCGACGACGTCCTTGAGGTCGGGCAGCGAGCCGGCGGGGTGGAGACGGACGATCGGGCTGCCGCCGTACTGCTTCTGGTAGGCGGCGCTCAGCTCCTCCGGCTCCAGAGGCCGGCCAAAGGAGACGTGGATCGTGCTCAGGATGCCGCGCACCAGCGGGAGCAGGTGCGGCACGAAGACGAAGTCGGCCTCCTCGGAGAAGCCGAGCTCGGCGCGCATCTCCGGCTCGTGGCGGTGCCCCTTGGCGCCGTAGGCCTTGAAGTTGTTGGCCAGCTCCGAGAAGGAGAAGGCCAGCTCGCTCCGCTTGCCGGCGCCGGAGACGCCGCTCTTGGCGTCGCAGACGACCGGCGCGCCCGGCTTCAGCAGGTCGAGGATCGGCTTCAGCGCCAGCAGCACCGAGGTCGGATAGCAGCCGGGGTTGGCGACCAGGCGGGCACCCTGGAGGTCGCACCACTCGGTGAGGCCGTAGACCGCCCCGGCCAGGAGATGGGGCGCCGGGTGAGTGAAGCCGTACCAGGCCGGGTAGGCCGCCGGGTCCTTGAGACGGTAGGCGCCGGAGAGGTCGATGACCGGCAGGCCCTTCTCCAGGAGGGGAGGCACCAGCTCGGCGGAGGTCTCGTTGGGCGTCGCCAGGAAGACCATCTCCGCGCCCGAGCCGAACAGCGCCTCCAGCGAGAACGGCAGGACCCACGGGTCCTTCCATCCGGCCAGGGAGGGGTGCACGCTGGAGAGCGGCGCCTTCAGGCCGGAGGCCCCGGAGAACGCCGCCGCCAGCTCCACCCGCGGGTGCCTGGCGAGGAGCGCGCAGAGCTCTCCCCCCGAGTACCCGGTGGCTCCGACGACGGCGACACGCCTCATGCCCTCTCCTTCTGCGAACCCTGTGAACCCGCTCGCGCGCTGGTCAGGCGCGGCGCCGGGAAGAACGTCGGGACGACGGGTGGATGGGCGCCAGGAGACGCCGGGCGACCGAGCCCGCCGCGGCCGCGCCCTGGGTGGCCAGAAAGATCGTGTCGTCGCCGGCGATGGTCCCGACCACGCCCGCCAGCCCGACCTGGTCGATGGCGTGGGCGACGGCGTGCGCCGCCGCCGGCGGGGTCTTCACCACCACCAGGGTACCCGCACGGTCGACCGAGAGCACGAACTCCGTCAGGATGTGGTCGAGCCTCTCTTCGCTACGCTTGCCGGGCGCGTCTCCATTCGACGACGGCGTCTCGCCGGGCACGTAGCCGGCGGCGGTCTTGGCGACGGCCAGCTCCCTGAGGTCGCGCGACAGCGTCGGCTGGGTGACCCGGAAGCCGCGCCCCAGGAGCAGCTCCTGGAGCTGCTCCTGCGAGCGGACCCGTCCGCTGCGCACCAGGCGCAGGATCTCGTGGCGGCGGTGGGCGGCGGCCCCGGTGGCAGGAACATTCATCCCGGCGCATATTCATGCACCGGGGGGCCGCTGTCAAGCGACCTGGTAGGCGCTGCCGACCCGCTTCTGGACCTCCTGGCGCGAGACCTCCTCGAGGTGGGTGGCCACCATCCAGACGTGCCCGAACGGGTCGCGGAGCTGGCAGCTGCGGTCTCCGTAGGGCTGGTCGGCGACCGGGCGCGACAGGGTGGCTCCGGCGGCCACCGCCTCGGCCGCCACCGCGTCGACGTCGGGCACGTAGAGGTGCAGCTGCACCGGCGTGCCGTTCAAGGACGCGGGGCTCAGGAAGCCGAGCTCCGGGAACTCGTCGGCGAGCATCAGCGGCGAGCCGGCGAAGTCGAGCTCGGCGTGCCCGACCTTGCCGGTGGGGTCGGTCCAGCGCGACGTCTCGGTGGCGCCGAAGACCCGCTTGTAGAAGTCGATGGCCTTCGCGGCGTCCCGGCAGGCGAGGCAGGGGCTGAGCGGCGGCGGCTGTTTGATCTCGGTCGGCATCGTGGCCTCCTTGGGAGTATTCGTGGGGCGGCCTGCGGCCGCCTGCGCGTACCAGGTCAGGAGCGCCTTCCAGGCGCGCTTTCGCCAGGTCTCGGCGAGGTCGGGCGGCAGCCGGTCGAAGCCGCGGTGCTCGAGCGTCACCTGCGTGCCGTCCTCGACGCGGTCGAACCGCACCTCGAGCTCGGTCAGCGGCTCGGGCGGCAGGTGGACGCTGTGGAACTCGAGCACCAGGCGCCGGCCGGGCTCCCAGGCCAGGATCCGGCCCATCTCGTACCCCTCGCCGGTGGCGGCGTCCCAGACCTCGATCCAGCGCCCTCCTTCGCCCGGCTCGAAACGGATCCCCACCGCCCGCGACGGGTCGTTGAAGCTGTGCGGGCCGCGCTCCCACCAGGCGTCGACCTCGTTGGTGAAGAGCTCGAAGGCGGCGGCCGGGTCGAGCGGCACCTGCACGCTGCGGACGATCGCGTCGGTCATGGCTTGCCTTTCTTCTTCGAGGCGTGGGCGGCGAAGGCGTCGAGCTGCTTGCCCCAGAGCTCGTCGAACCGCGAGAGCCAGGAGCGCATCGCGCGGAACGGCTCGCGGCGCAGCCGGTAGAGCCGGAGCCGCGCGTCGTCGTCGGCACCGGAGGCCTCGACAAGACCGCTGCCGCGGAGGACGCGGAGATGGCGGCTCATGGCCGGAGCGCTCATCCCCACCGCCGCCGCGAGCTGGCCGGCGCTGCGCGGCCCGCCCTGCAGCGTCTCGACCACCTGCCGCCGGACCGGGTCCGCCAGGGCGAGGAGGACCGGCTCGATGTTGTTAACCATAGCGTTAATTATTAACGCGATGGTTAACTATGTCAAGACCGGGGGTTCGGGGGGCCGGACTCGGCCCCCCGGATCAGGGATAGATCAGGGATAGATGCGGTAGAGCATGCGCGGATAGGGGATGCACTCGCGCAGGTGCGGGACCCCCGACATCCAGGCCACGAAGCGCTCCAGCCCCATGCCGAAGCCGGAGTGCGGGAAGCTGCCGTACTTGCGGATGTCCAGGTACCACTGGAACGACTCCATCGGCAGGTTGTGCTGCTGGATGCGCGAGAGCAGCAGGTCGTGGTCGTGGATGCGCTGCGACCCGCCGATGATCTCGCCGTACCCCTCGGGGGCGATCACGTCCAGGCACTGCACCACTTCCGGGTCGTCCGGAGCCGGCTGCATGTAGAACGCCTTGATGGAGGTCGGGAACCTGGTGATCATGATCGGGGTGTCGTAACCCTCGGTGAGCGCCGTCTCCTCGTCGCCGCCGAAGTCGTCGCCGAAGCTGACCGGGAAGCCACGCCCCTTCAGGATCTCGATCGCGTCGCGGTAGGGGATCCGCGGGAAGGGTTTCTGGGCCAGCACCTCCAGCTTGGCGGTGTCGCGCTCCAGCCGCTTGAGCTCCTCCTTCCGGCGGTCCAGGACCCGCGCCGCCAGCTCCTTGAGGAACTCCTCGGCCAGGTCCATCAGGCCGTCGATCTCCAGGAAGGCGATCTCCGGCTCCACCATCCAGAACTCGCGCAGGTGGCGGCGCGTCTTCGACTTCTCGGCGCGGAACGTCGGCCCGAAGCAGTAGACCTTGCCGAGCGCCGCGGCCGCCGGCTCGACGTAGAGCTGCCCGGACTGCGAGAGGAAGGCGCTCTCCTCCTCGGTGTACTGCGTCTCGAAGAGCGTGGAGGTGCCCTCGCAGGCGGCCGGCGTCAGGATCGGCGAGTCGACCCGGGTGTAGCCGCGGGTGTAGAAGAAGTCGTGGATGGCGCTCTCCACCTCGCTGCGGATCTTCAGGATCGCCACCTGCCTGGCCGAGCGCAGCCAGAGGTGGCGCTGCGACATCAGGAAGTCGACGCCGTGCTCCTTGGGGGTGATCGGGTAGTCCTGGGTGAGGTCGAGGATCTTCACGTCGGCGACGCTCAGCTCGGCGCCGCCGGGGGCCCGCGGGTCGAGCCGCACGGTCCCGGTGATCTCCAGCGTCGACTCCTGGGTGGCGCGGGTGGCGTCGTTCCAGACCGATTCCGGCACCTCGGCCTTGGAGACGACGCACTGCAGGTAGCCGCTGCCGTCGCGCAGGATCAGGAACCAGATCTTGCCGCCCTTCCGCCAGTGGTAGAGCCACCCCTTCAGGGTGACGGTCTCGCCCGCGTGCGCGGGCAGCTCGGAGATCCTCAGCGGTTCTGCGCTCATGCGTTCAGCGGCCCATGCGGCTGCGGTAGCCCTGCAGGATGACCTGGGCCTGGGAGATGCGCAGCATCTTGCGGCTCTTGGCCTGGGCCTTCTCGGAGTCGTCGGGGGGCACCACCTGGACCCGCACGTCGCGCAGCACCTTGGCCAGCTCCTGGACCAGCTGGTCGAGCTCGTGCTTCTCCAGCTTCTTCAGCACGACCGGGTTGAGGGTGACGTAGCCCTCGGCGATGTCTTCGGCGGTCTTCCAGGCGGGGTTGGCCATGGGCAGGAATATAGCCGAGAGCGGCGTGCTAGATTTCCGGCCTTCTCAGGCCAAGGAGGACCACGTGGGCTTCCCCGGAGTCGACTTCTACGACATCGACGAGATGCTGTCCGAGGACGAGCGCGCCGTCCGCGACCTGGTCCGCGACTTCGTGGACAACGAGGTGCTCCCGATCATCGAGGACTGCGCCTACGAGGGGCGCTTCCCGCGCGAGCTGATTCCCAAGCTCGCCGAGATGAACCTCTTCGGCTCGACCATCGCCGAGTACGGGCTCCCCGGCCTGAACAACGTGCAGTACGGGCTGATCATGCAGGAGCTGGAGCGCGGCGACTCCGGGTTCCGTTCCTTCGTCTCGGTGCAGTCCTCGCTGGTCATGTTCCCGATCTACAAGTTCGGCTCCCAGGAGCAGAAGGACCACTGGATCCCCAAGCTGGCGCACGGCGAGGCGATCGGATGCTTCGGCCTCACCGAGCCGGACTTCGGCTCGAACCCGAGCGGCATGCGCACCGTGGCGCGGAAGGACGGCGACTCCTGGGTGCTGAACGGCGCCAAGGCCTGGATCACCAACGGCTCGATCGCCGACGTGGCGGTCGTCTGGGCCAAGGACGGCGGCTACGACGGGCCGATCCGCGGCTTCCTGGTGGAGAAGGGGACGCCGGGCTTCACCACCTCCGAGCACCGGATGAAGATGTCGCTGCGGGCCTCGGTCACCTCGCAGCTCGCGTTCGAGGACTGCCGGATCCCGGCCGAGAACGTGCTGCCGGGCGTGGAGGGGCTCAAGGGACCGCTCTCCTGCTTGACACAGGCGCGGTACGGAATCTCCTGGGGAGGCCTGGGCTCGGCAATGGCCACCTACCAGTGCGCGCTGGACTACGCCAAGACCCGCAAGCAGTTCAAGGACCGCCCGATCGCCGCCCACCAGCTGGTCCAGGCGAAGCTGGCCTTCATGATCACCGAGATCACCAAGGGGCAGCTCCTGGCGCTGCGGCTGGGCCGCCTGAAGGACGCCGGCCGGATGCAGCCGCACCACGTCTCGATGGCCAAGCGCAACAACGTCTGGGTGGCCCGCGAGTGCGCGAAGCTGGCGCGCGAGATCCTGGGCGCCAACGGCATCGTGGGCGAGTACCCGGTCTTCCGCCACCTGGCCAACATCGAGTCGGTCTTCACCTACGAGGGGACCCACGACATCCACACCCTCGTCCTGGGCCAGACCGTCACCGGGATCCCCGCCTACAACCCGCCGATGGAGTAGGAAACCAGCTTTTCGGCGCGACCGCCCTAGAATCGTGCGATGGCGATCCGGGGCAACCTCCGGACGATGCAGCTCTCGGAGCTGATGCAATGGCTCTCCATGGGCCAGAAGACTGGGACTCTGGTCGTGCGGGGCCGCCAGGCCGAGAAGCAGATCACCTTCGAAGGGGGGAGGATCATCTCCTCGTCCTCCACGATGGAGCGCGAGTACCTGGGCCACTTCCTGGTCGCCTTCGGCTACATCACCGAGGAGGAGCTCACCCGCGCCATGCAGGTGCAGGAGGAGTCCAAGATCCTCCTCGGCAAGATCCTGGTCATGATCGGGGCCATCCAGGAGGACGAGCTGGCCGAGCTGATCCGCCTGAAGGCCTCCGAGACGATCTACGACATGTTCCTCTGGAACGAGGGCGCCTTCGAGTTCAAGGACGGCGAGATCCCGAAGCTCCCGATGATCCCCGCGTCGGTGGACGTGACCGGCATCGTGATGGAAGGCCTCCGGCGCTACGACGAGTGGCAGCGCATGAAGGTCCTCATCCCGACCACCCGGCTCATCACCAGGATCGTGGGCTCGTTCGAGGCCGGGCAGCTCACCGAGCAGGACCGCCAGATCCTGGGCGGCATCGACGGAACCCGCTCCATCGAGGAGGTCTCCCTAGCCACCCACGTACCCGAGTTCTTCGTGGCGCGCTTCGTCTACCAGCTCCTGACCGACGGTGCCGCCGAGATCGCCGGCGAGCTGGAGATCGCCGTCGAGGCCGAGGAGCTGGCGCCGGAGGACCCCTACGAGACGGTCTTCGAGGACGCCCAGGCCGGCGCTTTTCCCGACGCGCTGACGGTGGAGGAGGACTTCCCGCCGCCCCCCCGCTCGGGCGGCTACTCCAAGCCGACGCAGCAGGACTTCTCACGCTACCTGCGGCGCTCCGGCGACTCGTCCGCCGGCATGGAGAGCGGGCGCGCGTCACGGACCCCTTCGTCGCAGGGGTCGCGCGACGGCGTCTACCGCCTCGCCCCGCTACCCCCGTCGGCCCCCCCGGCGGCGGCCCAGGAGCCGCGGCGCCGCTCCTCCGGGAGCATGCCGGCCCTCGGCCCCTCGTCCCCGAAGCTGCCGGCCCCCGCGGCTCCTCCACCCACGCCCCCGCCGGCGCCGCGCCCTCGAGCCTCCGTCGACGGCGACGCGTCCTATCCGCTGAGCGCCGTACCGGTGCTGACCAAGCCGATGGACGAGCTCATGTCGTGGTCGTTCACGCCCAACGAGGCGTTCGTCGTCTCCCGCATCAACGGGCTCTGGGACGTCCGGTCGATCGCCAAGATCAGTCCCTTCTCCGAGACCGAGGTCATGCGCGTCTTCCGCAAGCTGGAGGACGGCGGCGTGATCTCGTGGCGCTGAACGCGTGAGCCCCGACCGCCTCCCCTCCGCCGCCGATCTGCCCGACGCGGCCGGCCGCGCCGATCGCCCCTACGGGCTGGCGGCCCGCGCCGACACCGCCGGACACCCGCACTCCAGCCGGCGCATGGCGGTCTGGGCCGAGCCGCTGCTGCGGCTGCTGGGCGCCGGCCTGCTGGTGGCCGCGGCCATCGCCGTGCCGCGCGAGCACCTGGTGCTGCTCCTGCAGTTCCTCTGCCTGGCGGCGGTGGCCCGCGCGCTGCGGGTGCCCTTCGACGGCACCACGCTCGAGCTCGAGGCGGCCGCCATCTTCCCGGCGGTCCTGCTGTCGCGCTCCTGGGAGGCCGGCGTGGCGCTGGCCGCCGCCTCGGCGCTGGCCACCCGCCTCTTCCAGAAGCGGGGCCGCCTGGACCTCGACGACGTCGACGACGGCGTCGACCTGGTGCTCGCCTACGGGGCCTCCTCGTACTTCTTCGTCTCGCTCAGCCAGGGGCTCGCCGGCGGCGCCCCGATGGCCCTCCTCTTCGGCGGCACGCTGCTGGTGTTCTTCTTCGCCCGGGTGGTGCTCGGAGCGGTGCATGCCGCCGCCGACCCGCGCATCCCGGTGCCGGCGCTGGTGCGCGCCGCCGCCTATCAGTTCTTCGCGCTGGTGCTCCTCTCGCCGGTCGTCGCGCTGGTCTTGATGGTCTACCCGCAGCACGGCATCGTCGGCACCGTGCTGGCGTTCACCTCGGTGGCGCTGGTCTCCGCCTCGCTGCGCAACGTCGCCCAGGCGCGCCGGCGCACCGCCGAGCTGGCGCGCCAGAACCGCGAGCTGGCCACGCTGCGCGAGGTCTCGCGCCTCTTCGCCAGCGCCGCCCCCGACGAGCAGGTCTACGACGGCCTCTACCGCACCCTCAAGGAGGCCTTCGAGGTGCGGGCCATGGCGGCCGCCTCCTACGAGGAGGAGACGGAAGGGCGCGCGGTCATCGTCCTGCGCGGCGAGGTGGAGCTGAAGCGGGAGGCGTTCGCGGACTGGCTCTCGCGGCAGCGCGACCTGGAGGCTCCCTTCTCGACGCCCTCGCGCGCGCCGGCGGTGGCGATCGGCGAGGCCCGCAGCCTGGCGCTGAACCGCGCGCTCCCCTACCAGGTGCTGCTCCCGCTGCAGACGCCGGAGATCATCACCGGGGTGGTGATGCTGGAGTCGCACGACGCCGCGCTGGCCGACCCCGGGGCGCTGAAGGAGCTCTCGGTGATCGGGGACCACGTCGCGCTCTCGCTGCAGGACCGCAACCTGCGGCGGCAGATGCAGACGGTGAACGAGCGCCTGGAGAGCCGGGCCGAGACGCTGCTCAAGATCCTGGAGGTCTCCAACGAGCTGAAGTCGCACCTCTCGCTCGACCAGGTGCTGCTGAACATCGTGCGCGCCGTGCGCAACAGCCTCGGCTTCAACGTGGTGCTGCTCTCCCTCTACGTGCGTCAGGAAGACGTCTTCGAGCGGCGCGCCCAGGTGGGCCTGGACGGCCGCTGGGAGGAGCTGACCCGCGAGCGGCCGCCCAAGGACGAGGTGCTGAAGTACCTGGTGGAGTCGTTCCGGATCTCCAAGTCCTACTTCGTCGACCACGCCGCGCTGGACGCGCTCGAGGACGCCGTCTGGAGGCGGCGCCGCGGAGCCCTTCCCAAGCGCGCCTGGCACGCCAAGGACCTCATCCTGGTGCCGCTGACGTCCTCGGACCAGGTGGTCGGCGTGCTGCAGGTCGACCAGCCCAAGAGCGGTCTGGTGCCGCGCCTGGAGGACTTCCAGGCGCTGGAGATCTTCGCGAACCAGGCGGTCACCGCGATCCAGTCGGCGCGCGCCTACGAGACGACGCGGCAGATGTCGGTGAAGGACTCGCTGACGCAGGCCTTCAACCACCGCCACTTCCAGGAGACGCTGCACCGCGAGCTGATGCGCCACGAGCGCAACGGCCAGTCGCTGGCGCTCCTGATGATCGACCTCGACGACTTCAAGGGCATCAACGACCGCTGGGGACACCCGGTCGGCGACCTGGTGCTGCGCGGGCTGGTGGACGAGCTGCTCAAGGCGGTTCGCGAGGTGGACACGGTGGCTCGTTACGGCGGCGAGGAGTTCGCGCTGGTGCTGCCCGACACCCACCAGGAGGCGGCGGCGGTCGTTGCCGAGCGCATCCGCTCGCGAGTCGAGAGCCGCCTCTTCGTGACGCCCGACGTGTCGCACCCGCTCAGCGTGACCGTCTCCATCGGGATCGCCTGCTACCCGCAGGACGCGCAAGGGAAGCGCGAGGTCATCGAGCGCGCCGACCAGGCGCTCTACCAGGCCAAGCGCACCGGCAAGAACCGGGTCGTGCTGGCAAGCTTGGAGAATTAGGCGGTGCCTGCGGCACCGCAGGGATCGCCTCCGCCAAGGCTCCGGCTGGTTCTTCGTTCACGGCGCCTCACGGCGCCGAGGGGATCGCCTCCGCCAAGTCTCCGGCGACCCGCTCTGCTGGCCGGTTATCTAACGGTAAGGCTCTTGGCCCGTGTCACCGCCGGACAGCCGGCGACCGCGAAGCGCAGCGGCCAGCCGGCGTGCTCGCCGGCGTAGTCGACGCCGATCCGCGTACCCACCAGCACCTCGAACCGGCGGCGGGGAGCGCGGCTCATCACCAGCTCCGGCCCGTTAAGGGGCAGGCCGGAATGCTGCCGGGTGATGCCCAGCGTGCGGCAGAAGAGGCCCGGCCCCGAGGCGCGGAGCAGCTCCTGCCGGGTGACCTCCTCGCCGCGCCACCAGGTCTCCGGCACCCCGGCCCGCACCAGCACCGCCTGCGGGTCGCCGGGCTCGCGGGTGACCACGTTGAAGCAGTCGTGCAGGCCGTACACCTTGTAGACGTAGGCGTACCCGCCGGCGCCCCACATCGGCGCGACCCGCGGCGTTCGCCGGGCGTTCCAGGTGTGGGCGGCGCGGTCGGCCACGCCGAGATAGGCCTCGGTCTCCACGATCACCAGCGATCGAGGCTCGCCTCCGGGCGGCGCGTGGGTGAGCCGGCAGCCCAGGAGCGCGCGGGCGATCTCCACCGTGTCGCGGTGGTAGAAGCCGGTTGCCAGCGGCCTGTACGGCGGTTGTGAAAGCGGCATGGCGCGGCTATTCTCGCCGCCCGATGAGCTCCGATCCGTCCCCCACCGCTGCCGCCGCGCCTCCGGTCCTGGTCACCGGCGGAGCCGGCTTCATCGGGTCGCACATCGCCGACACCTTCCTGGCGATGGGGCATCGGGTGATCATCCTGGACGACCTCTCCACCGGCGATCCCGACCGTCTCGCCGAGGGCGCCCGCTTCGTGCAGGGAGACCTGCGCGATGCCGCCCTGGCCGAGCTCCTCGAGGAAGAGCGGGTCGACACCATCTTCCACCACGCGGCCCAGATCGACGTGCGCCGCTCGGTGGCCGACCCGGTCTTCGACGCCGAGGTGAACGTGCTGGGCACCATCCGGCTGGTGCAGGCGGCGCTCCAGAGCGGCGTGAAGCAGGTCGTCTTCGCGTCGAGCGGCGGCGCCATCTACGGAGACCCCGACGGCGAGCGCGCCGACGAAAGCCATCCGCTGCGCCCCTACTCGCCGTACGGCGTCGCCAAGCTGGCCGGCGAGAAGTACCTCGAGGCGCTCTCGCGCGGCACCGAGCTGGTGGTCACCAACCTGCGCTACGCCAACGTCTACGGCGCGCGGCAGGACGGGCGCGGCGAGGCGGGCGTGATCGGCATCTGGATGAACCGGCTGCTGAGCGGCGAGGACGGCACAATCTTCGGCAGCGGCGAGCAGACGCGCGACTTCGTACACGTCTCCGACGTCGTCGCCGCGAACCGGGCGGCCTTCGCGCGGCGCGCCGCCGGCACGTTCAACATCGGCACCGGGCGGGAGACGAGCGTCAACGAGCTCTACGCGCTGGTCGCCGCGGCCTGCGGCGTGCCCGATCGCCCGGCGCGCTACGAGCCCGGCAAGCCCGGGGAGCAGCTCCGCAGCGTGCTGGACCCGTCGCGCGCCCAGGAAGCGCTGGGCCTGGCGCGCTTCGTGTCGCTGCCGGACGGACTGGGGGCGACCGCCGATTGGTTCCGGATCAGGCTCGCTACCCCGCCTCGCCCTTCGCCCGCCGGCGGATGACGACCACCGTCTGATCGTCCTCCTGGGCGCCGCCGGCGTTCCAGGCGCGCACCCTCTCCAGCAGCTTCTCGCCGATCAGGCGCGCCGGTCCGCGCCGGTTCTCGGCCACCAGGCGCTTCACGCGGCCCATCCCCAGCTCGCGCCCGTGCGGGTCGTGGGCCTCCACGATGCCGTCGGTGTACAGGAGCATCACGTCCCCCGGCTCCATCTGCACGGCACGGCGGCCGTAGACGGCATTCGGCGAGGGGCCGAGCACCATCCCGGTCGAAGGGAGCTCGTGGAAGACGCCGCGCTTGAGGTGGAGCGGCGAAGGGTGGCCGGCGTTGACGTAGACGATCTCGCCGCCCACCTCGAACTCGCCGTAGAAGAGCGAGACGAACTTCGTGGTCAGGCGGCTCTGGTTGATGATGCGGTTCAGCCGCTCGATTGCGCGGGCGATCTTGAACTCGCCGCCGATCCCCATGCGCAGCCCGACGTAGACGTCGCGCACCAGCAGCGCCGCCAGCAGGCCGTGCCCGGAGGCGTCGGCGATGGCCGCGCCGAAGCCCTGCTCCATCAGCGGCAGGAAGTCATAGAAGTCGCCGCCCACCAGCTCGGCCGGTACCGACTCGCCCCAGACGTCGTAGTCGCCGACGACCGGGATGGACTTGGGCAGGATGGACTGCTGGATGCGGCGGGCCTCGTTGATGAGCCCTTCCAGCTTCTCCTTCCGCACCTTGTTGTCGACGACGGTGCGGATGATGCCCAGCGACAGCAGGAGGTCCTCGCGGGCGACCTTGGGGTGGACGTCGAAGGAGAGCAGGTAGCGCTCCTCGCCGATCGAGATGGCGGCGAAGCGGTTCACGCCCAGCCGCTTCTCGAGCTCCAGGTCGACCGACGGGTCGGAGAGGTCCGCCAGCACCAGGCCGGCCTGCTCGGCGTGCCGGATCGGGGCGTAGCTGGCGGGCACCGTCAGGCCGGGAGACGTCCGGCGGGAGCGGCCGAAGCCGCGCTCCAGCACGTAGGAATTCTCCTGCCGCACGTAGAGGCGGCCCCCGAGGATGCCGAGCTCCCTCCGGAAGTTCTGCACCACCGCCTCGGCGACGTGGACGATCGTGCTGATGACGTCGTCCTCGTTCTCGATCGCCGAGAGCGTCTTCTCGACGTTCTTCAGTAGGGTCCGGTAATTCATGATCTTGTTCTTGAATGCGGTACCTACGGCACCGCGGAGATCGCCTCCGCCAAGTCTCCGGCGACCCGGTCTGCTGGCCTTGTTGGTTTCGGTGACGCCCGGAGGCCCGACACTCTAGCCGAATCTAGCCAGTTCCGTCAGGAAGCGGTCCTGCCAGCTGTGGCCGCGACCCTCGGGGCAGCCACCGTTGATCAGGATCGCGAAGGCGTACTTCTGCCCGCTGGCGGCGGTGACGTAGCCGCAGAGCGTGACCACGCCGGCGATGTTGCCGGTCTTGGCGTAGACCTTCCCGCGGGTCAGCGAGGCGAGCAGGCGGTGCCGCAGCGAGCCGGCGTTGTCGCCGCTGATCGCCAGGGTCGGCTCGAAGACCGGGAACTTGTCCCAGCGGGTCGCCAGCGCCTGCAGGAACGCCAGGTAGTCGTTGGCGCTGGCGCGGTTGTTGCGCGAGCGGCCCGAGCCGTCGGCCAGCTGGTAGTGCGAGGCCGGCAGGCCGAGCGACTGCAGGAACTGCTTCACCTCGACCAGGCCGTTTCCCCAGGTCCCCAGACCGTGCTTTTCGGCGCCGAGCGTCTTGAGGATCTGCTCGGCGTAGAACGACTGTGAGCGCTTGTTGCAGACCGAGAGCACCGGCACGATCGGAGTCTCGTGCGTGTAGAGGAGCACGCGGCGGCCGTCCGGCTGCGCGGCGGGCGCGGTCTGCACGCTCGGCTCGCCCGGCCCCGGATCGATGGCGGCGTCCTTCAGGACCCGGCTGAACGCCGACGCCAGGTAGAGCGGCGGGTCGGGCACGGTGACGTCGCCGGTCCAGGTCCGGTTCCGTCCGACCAGGCCGGCGGCCACGACGGTGCGGCTGCCGCTGAGGCGCCGTACGCCGACGCTGGCTCCGAAGCCCTGCGCGGTCCGGACGCGCCCCAGCAGCCGCAGCAGAGGCGGCCAGGACGGATAGAAGCCCAGGATCGCCGGAGCGCCGGGACGCACCCCGCCGGTGGCCCGCACCAGGATGACGTTGTCGTTGTAGGAGAGGGCCGACGTCGGCGCCTGCCACCAGTACTGCTCCTGCTCGGCCGGCCAGTCGTCATGGACGCGATGGTCGTCGAAGAAGGAGACGTCCATCAGCAGGCCGTCGCGCAGCCGCTGCACACCCTGCTTCACCAGCGCCTGCGCCCACGGCCGGAAGACGGCCAGCGGGTCGTCGTCGTAAAGGCGCCCGGAGATGGCCGGGTCGCCGCCGCCGGCGACGACCAGATGCCCCTCCAGGGTGCCGTCGGCGGCCACCGGACCGTCCCGGAGGAGCCGCGTCTTGAAACGGTAGTCGGTGCCCAGGCGGTCGAGAGCGGCCGAGGTCGTGAAGAGCTTGGTGGTGGACGCCAGGATCAGGCTGGCGTCGGCGTTGTGGGCCACCACCGGCGCCGCCTCCCCCACCCTGGCCACCGCGACCGCGAACTGCGAGCGCGGCAGGATGGGAGGCCGCCGCACCACCGCGGCCAGGCGTTCGGAGAGCGTCGCCGGCGCGGCGCGGGCCCGGGCGCGGCGCGGGCGGATCCCGTCGGCGCGAGCCCCGAGCGCGGCGGTCAGGAGAACCGCCGCTGCGCAGCGCACCGAAAGCTGACATGTCCGCGTCACGACCCGGCGCCGATTGTAACGTTCCGTCACTAGAATGACCGCGTGGGACTGCGGATCGACCTGGCGGCGCGCACGGTGACGGTCTCGCCGGCCAGCCTGCTGGGAGGGCTGACTCGGCGCATCGGGTTCGACCGGGGCGACGGCTTCGAGCGGCTGTGGATCGGGCAGGCGGTGCATCGCCGCGTGCTCGAGGACGCGCTGGCGCACGTGCCCGGCTACGCGGTCGAGAAGGTGGTGCGCTTCCAGTTCCCGCTCGACGACTTCACGGTCCACTTCGAGGGGCGGCTCGACGGGCGGTGGGAGGACGAGGACGGGCGCGTGGTGGTGGACGAGGTGAAGTCCCTTCACTTCGCGCAGGACCTGGCGCGCCTGCCCGGCTCGCCGCGACTCCTCCGTTTCCAGCTCCAGCTCGGCTGGTACCTGCACGCCATCGCCGCCTCCGAGGGGCGCGAGGTGCTCGGCCGGCTGATCCTGGCGGACATCGAGACCGCCGCCACCCGGGTAGTGCCGGTGGCTTACGAGCCGCTGGCCGTGCTCGACGACCTGGGCACCCGCGTGCGCGACCTGCTGGACGCGTTCTTCTCCGAGCGCGCGCTGGCCGAGGCCAAGGCGGCCGAGGCGCGCACGCTGGCGTTCCCGTTCCGCACCTACCGGCCGGGGCAGCGCGAGATGGCGGCCGCGGTGGCGCGCACCTCGGCGCAGGGGGACCACCTGCTGGTGGAGGCTCCGACCGGCATCGGCAAGACCGCGGCGGCGCTGCATCCGCTGCTGCGCGCCGGACTGGAGCGCGGGCGCCGGCTCTACGTGCTGACCGCCAAGACGACCCAGCAGGAGATGTTCACCAAGACGCTGGCGGCCCTCGACGGCGATTCCTTCCGCTCGGTCCGCCTGCGCGCCAAGGAACGGATGTGCGCCAACGACGTCATCCTCTGTCACGAGGAGCACTGCGCCTACGCCAAGGACTACGGCGCCAAGATGGAGGCGTCGGGCCTGCTGCCGCGCCTGATGGCCTCGGCGCGCCACCTCGACCCCGACCGCATCTTCGAGGAGGCGCGGCGCGAGGTGGTCTGCCCCTTCGAGGTCTCGCTGGAGGTCGCCGAGGAAGCGGACGTGGTGATCGGCGACTACAACTACGTCTTCGACCCGATCGTTTCGCTCTCCGGCGCCAGGGACCCCTCGTCGCTGTCCGACGCCTACCTGCTGATCGACGAGGCCCACAACCTGGTGGACCGCGGGCGCGGCTACTACTCCCCGGAGCTGACCGAGGCCGGCCTGAAGCAGCTCGCCGACCGGATGAGCGCGCTGAGGGCCAAGTCCACGCTCGACGCCCTGGAGGCCGCCGACGCGGTGCTGGCGCTGGTGCAGGACGCGGTCTCCACGCTCGACGAGCCGGAGGAGAGGACCGGGCTCGTGGCGCTCGACCCCCAGCGGCTCGACGACCTGCGTCTCCAGCTCGAGGCGATCCTGGTGCGCCACCTGGCCGACCTGCGGACCGGCGCCGAGCGCGTCCCCAACGACCCCATCGTGGAGCTCTACTTCACCTTCGCGCGCTTCCACGACGTCTTCCGCAAGGCGCAGGGGAACGGCGCGGCCGACCAGGCGTTCGACGTGCTGACGTCGCGAGAGGGAAGAGGCGGGGCCCGGCTGGCGATCCTCTGCAAGGACCCGTCGAAGCAGCTCGGGCCGATCCTGAACGCCGCCGCCGCCACCGTCTCGATGTCGGCCACCCTGAGCCCGCCGGAGTTCTACCGCGACCTCCTCGGGCTCGACCCGGAGCGTACCGACGTGCTGCGGCTCCCTTCGCCGTTTCCCAGGGAGAACCGGCTCATCGCGATCGCCTCCGGCGTGGACACGCGCTACTCCGCTCGCGCCGGCTCGGCGCCGAAGGTGGCCGAGCTGGTCGCCTCGCTGGCGTCGTCCTGCCCGGGCAACGTGCTGGCGCTCTTCCCGTCCTACCGCTTCCTGGACGAGGTGCGCGTCCACCTGCGGGCGATGCCCGGCCGACGGGTCATCCGCCCCTCCGACCGCTCCAGCGAGCTGGAACGCACCGCCGCCCTGGCGGCGCTGTGCGACGGCGGGGCGCCGGTGCTCCTGCTGGCCGTCTCCGGAGGCGCCTTCGCCGAGGGCGTCGACTACCCGGGCGAGATGCTGCACGCGGTGCTGGTGGTGTCGCCGGCTCTCCCCCAGGTGCGCTTCGAGCAGGAACGCATGCGCGAGTACTTCGAGGAGCGCTACGAGAAGGGCTTCGAGTACGCCTACGTCATCCCGGGGATGACGCGCGTGGTGCAGAGCGCCGGACGGGTGATCCGCTCCGAGTCCGACGTGGGGGTGATCGTGCTGGCCTGCCGCCGTTTCCTGATGAACCCTTACCGGCGCTACCTGCCGGCCGACTGGTTCCTGGAGAGCCCGGACGAGCTCGTGCCGCCCGACGTCTTCGTGGCCACGACCGGCTTCTTCGAGCGGGTCCGCCGCGGCGAGCTGCCGGCCGGCGTGCCGCTCCTGCTGCCATGAGCGGCCCTCCGAAGACGCCGCTGCTGGCGGTCGACGGCTTCCTGCGCGACGGCGCCGGCCGGCTGCTGCTGATCCAGCGCAAGAACCCGCCGTTCCAGGGCGCCTGGGCCTTCCCCGGCGGCTTCGTGGACGTCGGCGAGGACCCGGTCGACGCCTGCGTCCGCGAGCTGAAGGAGGAGACCGGCCTGGACGTCGAGGTCCTACGCCTGGCCGGCTTCTACGGCCGGCCGGGGCGCGACCCGCGCTTCCACACCGCCAGCGCCGTCTACTTCTGCAGGGTCCTCAGCGGCGAGGCGCTGGGCGGCGACGATGCCGCCCAGGCGCGCTGGTTTGCCCCGGAGGAGCTGGCCGACGCGCCGCTGGCCTTCGACCACCGGGAGATCATCGACGAGCTGCTTAGCCATGTTCGGGGGGGCTCCTAGGCCGCCCCCCCGAGCCCCCTGACCAGGTTCACAAACTATGGGGCTCCTCGCGTCGCGGCAGGAGCATGTTGCACGGTCTCGCTGCTACCTCGCCCCCGGCCCCAATCATCGTTGTCGTCTGATTACTCGCTAGCCCCGGGCTTGGGCCTGAGGATGCGCGCCGGGCGGCGTGCGTCGAAGGCCGCCTTGGCCTCGGCGACGATCGTCACCGCCTCGTGCGGGTCGTCCACCTGGCGCACCAGGTCGAAGTCGCGGGCGGCCACGTACCCCCCCTCGAGCATCGCCTGCCGCATCCACTCCAGGAGGCCGCGCCAGTGCGCTCCGACGAAGACGACCGGCCGCTCGCGCAGCATGCCGACCTGCACCAGCTGCCAGGTCATGAAGCTCTCCAGCGCGGTGCCGATCCCTCCCGGGAACACCAGGAACGCCTGCGACATCCGCACGAAGTGGTGGAGACGCGAGAAGAAGGTGCGGTGCGCGGTGATCCGGTCGAGGTAGGGATTCGGCCCTTCCTCCAGGTTCGGGAGCTCGATGGTGAGGCCGATCGAACGGATGCGCCCGGAGGGGTCCCCGGCCTTCGCCCCCTCGTTGGCCGCAGCCATCAGACCGGGGCCGCCGCCGGTGACGATGTCGCAGCCCAGCTTGGCGAGCGCGGCGGCCGTCTCGCGGACGCTGGCGTAGAGCGCGTCCTCGCGCTTGAGCCTGGCGCTGCCGAAGATGGTGGCGCGGAAGAAGCGGCTCTCCTCCGGCTGCAGCCTCTCCAGGTCCTCGATCGTGGCCCAGAGGTTGACGATGATCCGGTCGATCGCGCGGCCGGCGTCGGCCGGCGACGCGCTCCGCCGGGTGGGGCTGGACGGCATTGCGACTAGGGCGCGGGCGAGAGCGCCGCTTCGAACGCCTCCGAGAGCAGTCCGTCGCGGGTCAGCGCGAAGACCCGGTAGCGCAGGCGCCGCGAGACCGCGCCGTCGGCAGTCGCCTCACGGTCGGTCACCTCGTAGTCGAAACCGTTCTCCGAGGCGGACGCGGTGGGGACGATCTCGCGGCCGAGCTCGAGCAGCTGCCCCTCCGGAGAATCCTCGAAGCGCGTCACCACCCAGGCCAGCAGGTCGCGGTGCGAGGAGGTGCGCCAGGAGATGCGCGCCGCACCTTCCCGCCACTCCACACCGGAGCCGGTGAGCGCCGCGGGATAGTCGGGAGCACGGCGAAGGCGCACGTAGAAGTCGGGAGCCTCGGAGCCGTCCACCAGCAGCAGGTCCAGCTCGGCGGTGCCGGAGAGCGGGACCAGCCGGGTGCCGCCGGGCTCCAGGGCCGCCACGTCGAACTCTCCCCTCCGGCCGCGGTAGAAGAGCACCACCCGACCCGCACCGACGGCCCCGTGGTCCGGCAGGGAGATCTCCAGACCGCCGCGCTCCTCGGCTGTGCGCAGGGCGATTCGGCGCCAGCCGAACGAAACCGGCGCCGCGGCGCCGAGGTCTGACGCGTCCAGGCTCCGGTCGGCTCGGTCCCCCCGTTCGGAACCGCGCCCGGCGGCCTGCAGGCGCGCCGCCAGCAGGTCCGCCAGCAAGGACGGCAGCCCGCGGCTGTCCACCCGGGCGGCGACCTGCCTGAGGAACGCCTCCGCGTCGTCGCCGCGGGAGGCTCCGGCCTCGTCCCAGAGCCGGCGCAGCTCGGCGCCGCGGCCCGGCAGCCTCGCCAGGGCGGTCCCGAGGAAGGCCGCGGCCGCCGGGGGCTCGTCGAGCCGTCCCATCTCCGCCAGCAGTGGATCGGATGCCGCCACCGGCTCGGCGGTCCAGCCGAGCCCGGCGCGCGCCAAGGTTTCGGCCAGCGCCTCGACGCTCCAGGCCGATTCGTCGGGAGCCGATTGCCGCGCCGAGAGGAGGGCGACCTGCCGGAGAGCGGCGAACAGCGTCGCCTCCGTGGAGCCGGAGGGACCGGAGCGGCGCCCGGACGGCACGGCCACAATGACGTCCACCAGCCGGCCGCCGTCGCCGCGCGCCCACCCGGCCACGGCCGGCAGCTCGCTCGAGCCGCCCGTCAGCACCAGGCGCAGCGGGTCCTTTGCCGAATAGGGCCGGCTCCAGCCGTCGCGCTCGAGGGTCGCGCTGAACGCCGCGAGCCCGGAGACGACGCGCTCCACCGTCGCGGCGGGGACCTCGGCGTCGTAGGCGACGATGATCGCCCCGTCGAGGAGGGAGCTCTCCCCACGGATGTGGGCGTAGGGTGACGCCGCCAGGCGGGCGCGGCGGCGCGCCGCCTCTCCGTCCGAGGGGTCACCGGAGACGCTGGCGTGGGCGGGCACGCGCGTGCCGTCCACCAGCAGCGACTCGGGAAAACGGACCACCTTCTTCGTGTCGCCGTCGTCGGGCGACTCCAGGGCCGCCGGAGCGACCGCCGCGAAGCAGGTCAGCAGCGCGAGGAGCGGCGTCTTCAGTCCGATCTTCATCACACTCTCGAAGAGAACACCGGGCCGACCCCATGCACGTTCCACGCCGCCGTCAAGGTGACGCGTCGCCCTCCGAACAGGACGCGATGGCACGCCGATCAGGACTCGCGACCGCTGGGAGGAGGCAGCGTCGGAAGATCGTTGAGCGGAACGGTCTCCTCGGTATCCGAATCCACGATGTCCGCGGTCGCGGCGGGCAGCGAGACGTCCGTCGGGATGTCCGCTCCCTTCGACGCGCTCGACCCCTTCGCCGCGGCCTCTGCCTTCGGCTTCTCGGGTGGCGCGTCTTTCGGAGCATCTTTCGGAGGGTCCTTCGGAGCGTCTTTCGGCGCGTCTTTCGGAGCGTCCTTCGTCCCCTCTTTTACCGCCTCTTTTACCGCCTCTTTTACCGTCTCTTTCGGAGCCTCTTTCACCGGCTCCTTCGCCGCCTCTTTCGGGGCGTCCCGGTCGGCGTCTTTGACGTCCTCGACGGCGCCGACCGCTTCGGGGGCCGGGGCCGGTGTCTTCGCGTCGGCGGAAGGTTTGACGTCCGCCTTCTTCGCTTCCACCGGTTTGGAGACCGGCGGCGGCAGCGTTTCGTCGTCGGAGATGGGGCTGATCGACTCGGTCTCGTCGGAGGAGATCGTGAAACCCTTGGCCGGCGTCGCGGCGGCAGGCGCCGCTTCCGGCGCAGGCGGCTTCTCGGAGGCCGCAGTCTTCTCCAGGTCCTCTTTCGGGGCTTCGCCGCCGCTCGCGGTAGCCGCGCTGGCCGCGGCGGCGCCTCCCGGCAGCGTCGGCTCCTCGGAGCCCGGGTAGGTGACCCTGGCCATCTTGGCGGTCTTGGCGACCTTGGACCCCTTGGCGTCCTTGCCGCCCTCGGCATCCGCCTTGGGAGCTTCGCCACCGGTGCCACCGAGCACGGGGAGCGAGACGTCGGTCGCTTCGTTGCCGAGCGGCGAGAGCGAGACAGCGGTGGGCTCGGAGGAGAGATCGAGCGGGTGCCCGAGCGGGTCGGTCTTCCGGCGATCGCCGACGCTGGTCCCGACCTCCACCAGGATGCAGGTGATGTTGTCGATGCCGCCGCGCTCGTTGGCCAGGTCGACCAACGCGCGCACGGCGTAGTCGAGCGACTCGGATGCCTTGACGTGGTCGACGATCTCGTCGTCGCTGACCAGCCCGGTCAGCCCGTCGGAGCAGAGCAGGAAGCGGTCCCCGTGCTCCAGCGGAACCTCGATCAGGTCCACCGCCACGTGCGCCGCGCCGCCGAGGGCACGGGTCACGACGTTCTTGAGGGGGTGGTGCTTGGCTTCGTCCTCGCTGAGGATGCCGGCGTTGACCTGCTCCTGGACCCACGAGTGGTCGTCGGTGAGCCGCTTCAGCTCCGTCTGCCGGTAGAGGTAGGCACGGCTGTCGCCCACGTGCACCAGCGTGGCGCGGTCCTCGTCGAAGAGCGCGGCCACCACGGTGGTGCCCATCCCCTTCAGCTCGGGGCGGTTCTGCACCGCCCGCATGACCTTCTCGTTGGCCTTCTCGACGGCCGTCGTCAGCCGGTTGCCCTCGAGCGAGTAACGGTTGTTGAACCCGAACGGCCAGGTGTTCTCGTGCTCGTCCTCGGTGCCGGCGATGAACTCCTGGATGGACTCCACCGTGATGCGCGACGCCACCTCGCCGGCGGCATGGCCTCCCATGCCGTCGGCAACGACGAAGAGCCCCCTCTCGATGTCGAGAAGGTAGGCGTCCTCGTTGTGACGGCGTTTGCGGCCGACATCGGTGAGACCGAAGGCCGAGAGCGTCACCCGGGGCCTATCCTCTTCGCCCAAAGAGACTGCCGAGGCGACTCTTGGAGTCTGAACTTGGTCGAACCTCCGCCAGGAGGCGCCGCGTTTCTGCATCGTCCGGCATCCATTTCAGCGCTTCTTCAAAGTGCCGCTCCGCTTTGGCCGCTAGGCCCACCATCATATACAGCTTCCCGGCATCCCGATAGAAGGCGCCGTTGTTCGGATCGAGCCGGATGGCCTTCTCGATCGCGTCGACGCCCTTCCGCACCTCGGAGGGGACCCTCTGACAGGCCATGGCGAGGTAGTGCAGCGCCTTCGGGTCCTTGTCCCAGTGGCTCACCGACATGTGGAAGGCGACCACCGCGTTCGGGAAGTCCCCCTCGCGAAACGCCTTGACGCCCCTGGCCAGATAGGCCCTGGCGACTTCCTTGGGGTCGTGGGTGCTGGTGCTGTCCCCCTTGTCGAGGTCGAAGTCGTGGGCCTTGCGGCGCGTCTCGTTGCTCAGCACGTTGACCGCTTCGGTGAGGAGCTGGAACCGCGCCTCCGCCTCGGCCTTCTTCACCGGGTCGGTGAAGCGGTCGGGGTGGCTCTCGCGCGCGACCCGCCGGAAGCGGTCGCGTATCTCGCGCTCGGAGGCGTCTCTTCCAACGCCGAGAAGCTCGTAGTAGTTCGTCACCCAGTCCTCGACGAGAGGCGGGACACCTCTCTCCCGGCCTTCGCCAGAATTGTCACACGCGCCTCAGAAGCACATCAAGTTTCGTAGCGCGCCGCGATGCGCTTTGCGCTCACCCGGACCGCCTCCGGCACGTTGCGGTCCTTGGCGAGGACCCGCACGTCCCTGGGCTGAAGGCGGATGACCAGCGGCACGGTGACGTCGATCGGCGAGCGGGGGTTCTTCACCAGCGCGGACAGGATGCTGTACCGGCGCAGCCAGTCCCGCCGCTGGCCGATGGTGCGCAGCACGTCCTCGGAGACGTTCTTCATGTTGGCGATGATCTGCGCGTCGGCGTCGCGGGTCTTCGGCGACTTCAGCACCGCCATCGAGACCAGCCGGTTGTTGTCGCGCACCAGGAAGAGCCGCTCCTCCTTGGTGCCGCGGTAGGCGAGCTGCACCCGCTGCGCGACCGAGAGCGTCGACAGGCGAGCCACCAGGCTCTGGTCGTCGTCCGGAGGGAGCTGCACCTCTCGGCCCGGCGAGTCCAGGTCGTCCTCTTCGGCCTCGGGCAGGACGCTGGCGAGCTGCGCCTGCTGCTGGGCCGCCGCGGCTCTCAAGGCCTCGTCCTCGGCGGCTGCCGCCGCGGCCGCGGCTTCCAGCTCGTCGCGCTCGCGCTCTTTCTTGAGGAAGAACTCCTCGAGGAACTCGTCGGCGCGACGGCGGATGTCGCTGGAGAGCTGCGGGTTCTCGAACAGCCGCTCCACGATGATCGGCGCGGCCAGGAGGCGGATCTGGTTCGTGACCAGCACGTCCTGCAGCCACGGTCCGACACGCTCGGCCAGCCAGGTCAGCGTGTCGTCGGAGACGGCCCGGTGGAGCAGGAGCCGCTCCAGCACCTCGTTGTCGTGCGTCCGTCGGGCGATCACGTCGAGCTGCTCCGCACGGACGGTGGCGCTCTGCACCGCGCCTTTCAGCGCGGCCGCCTCGAACCCCCGGAACGTCTCCTCGGCCAGCGGCGCCAGCTCGGGGTCGCCGGTGGCGATGATCGAGCCGACCGCCCGCACCAGCTCCGCCGGAGCCAGCGGCACGAAGCCGCGAGCGGCGAACTCCAGGATGCGGCGCGAGGCGTCGCCGTTCTCGATGGAGGCGAGGAGGTCTTGCTCCGGGGCTACCGAGGACACGCGCTAAGAGTAACCCGCCTACCCCCGGCCGGACCTCGACTCCTGACCTCCAATGACGATGTTCCGTACGACCTGGTTCTTCGCGCCGAACGGCTGAAGGGCCTTGCCGTCCACCGTGACCCCGACGCCGCCGGCGTTCCCGAGAGTCAGGGTAAAGCGCTTGCTGCCGCTGAACTCGCGGCTGCTGCCCTTGCGGAAGAGCTCGGCGGCGATGAGCTTGCCGTCGGCATGAACCTCGGTCCAGCAGTCGTCCTGGAACGTCAGCGTGAGGCGGATGCCGCCGGCCCCGCCGCCCGGGGACTCCTGGGCGGTGGCCTCGACCGTGACCGGCGAGGAGGGCGTGACCTGGTTCGCGGCGGCCGCCACCGGCGCGAGCTTGCGCTCCGAAACCGCCGCTTCCTCCGGCGGCAGCGCGACTGTCGCCTCGGCGATGGCCGGCGGGAGCGCCAGCGACGCGGGACCCTCGAGCGCCCGCTGCGGCTGGGCGGCTGCGTTGGCGGCGGACACGGATGGAGCGGCGCGCTCGCCGCTCTTCGTCTTCAGGATCGCCGCGCCACCGGTCAGCAGAGCGAGCACCGCGGCGACTGCCAGGCCGCGCAGCGTGGTCTGCGCGGAGACCGTGCGGCGGGGCTCGGAGAGGCGCGGGACGCTGCCGGAGATCGTCAGCTCGCGCTCGGCGGTGCGGGCGCGCTCGGTGAGCGTCCAGCTGTCGTGCGCGCCGCGGAAGTCCTGCATCAGCTTCTCGGGGTCGAGCTTCAGGTGCAGCGCGATGGAGCGCACGAAGCCGCGCACGAAGACGATCGCCGGGAGGTGCTCGAACCGTCCAGTCTCGAGCGCTTCGATCTGACGCACGGAAACCTTCACCGCAGCCGAGAGCTGCTCACGGCTGACCTCACGAAGCTCCCGCTCGTGCCTCAGATACTTCCCGAACTCTTGCGGGCTCATGGCCGAACCGGCCAACCTCCGGCTTCCGCAAATATTAGGACCTGGCGGCCTTCCTGTCCACGGTCTCTGTTCTCTCCCGGTAGAGCCGTTCTGCACAGGCGGCCAGCAGCGGGTCGGCGGACGGATTCTCCATGACCAGCCGCCACTCGGTCCGGGTACCCGAGAGCAGCAGGGCAAGGGCGGCCGGCCGGGGCGTCGACGGGTTCCGGAGCAGTGCCTCGCGCACCTGCCGCCGCTGGCTCCAGCGAGGATCTCCCGCCAGCATCCCGAGCCGCTCCGGCAGCGGGTTACGGGTGGTAATCCAGGCAACCAGGTCGTCCTCGACGAGACGCGGGTTGGCCAGCACGGCCTCGAGGACCCGTGGCTCCTTCTCGACCAGGAGGGCCGGGAGGACCGGCCGGTCGGCCAGCCGGGCCAGCGCGATCTTCTCCCCCAGCGCCAGGCGTGGCAGCTTCTCCAGAAGCTGCTGCACGCAGCTGGCCCGCACCGGAGCGGGCGTGCGCGTCTCGCGCCCCACCTCGACCAGATCGCGCCAGGTGAGGTCCTCCAGGCACTGCAGGGCCGTCGGGCGGGACGCGGCCGGATGGCGGGCGAAGGCCTTCTTGACGCTGCGCAGCCTCAGCAAGGAGGAGGTCTCGATCGCCTCCAGCACCTCGCGGCCGCAGAAGGGGTGCCGCAGCGCCTGCAGCACGTCGCGCTCGGTGAAGCGGCGGAGCTGCTCGTCCACCAGCGCCGCCAGCCCGGCGCGGTCCGCGTTGGCGATCAGGACCGAGAGAGGGCGTCCGTCGAGCGAGAGTCCAGGCCCCGCCACGGGCGGGATTATCGGACGGCGGCGGCGGCGAGCGTACGCACCAGGTCTGCCGCCGCCGGAACCGGGTCGCGCCCCTCGGCACAGGCCTTCTCGACCGTGGCGACCAGCGCGCTTCCCACGACCACCCCGTCGGCCAGGAGCGCCGCCTCGCGCACCTGCTCCGGGGTGGAGATCCCGAAGCCCACCGCCACCGGGAGGCGGGTCACCCGGCGCCGCACCCGGGCGACCAGCTCCGGCAGCTCGGGGGGAAGCGCCGCCCGGGCGCCGGTCACGCCGGCGCGGGAGACCAGGTAGACGAAGCCGCGCGAGAGCGCGGCGGCGCGGCGCAGACGGGCGTCGGTGGACGTCGGCGCCAGGAGGAAGACCGGGTCCAGCCGCGCGCTCTTGAGCAGCGTGGCCAGCGGCCGACCCTCCTCGGGCGGCAGGTCGGTCACCAGCACCGCGTCGGCGCCGGCCTCGGAGGCGCGGTGGGCGAACTCCACCTCGCCCATCGCCAGGATCGGGTTCATGTAGGTGAAGAGGAGGAGCGGCGTCGCCAGCTTCTGCCGGCGCAGGCGGGTGACCAGCTCCAGCGTCGCGCGCAGTCCGCCGCCCGCCTTCAGCGCCCGCTCGCTGGCCCGCTGGATGGTGGGGCCGTCGGCGATCGGGTCGCTGAACGGCACCCCCAGCTCGATGAGGTCCGCCCCTGCCCCGGCGACGGCGTGGCAGAGCCGCCCCGTGGTGTCGAGGTCCGGGTCCCCCACCTCCAGGAACGGGATGAAGGCGGCGCGCCCGGCCGCCTTCGCCCCCGCGAACAGACCCGGCAGGCGCCGCCTCACAGCGCCACCCCCTCGAGCCGGGCCACCGCCTGCACGTCCTTGTCGCCGCGTCCGGAGAGGTTCACCACGATCGCCTGCTCCTGGCTCCGCCGCGGCGCCTCGGCGATCGCCCAGGCGACGGCGTGCGCGGTTTCCAGCGCCGGGATGATCCCCTCGGTCTCGGCGAGCCGGTGGAAGGCGGCCAGGGCTTCGTCGTCGCCCACCGAGACGTAGCGGGTGCGGCCGAGCTCCTGGAGGCGGACGTGCTCCGGGCCGACCGCCGGATAGTCGAGCCCGGCGGAGATGGAGTGCGTCGGCAGAACCTGGCCTTCCGCGTCGGAGAGGAGCAGCGTCTTGGTGCCGTGGAGGACGCCCGGTCGCCCCGGCCCGAAGCGCGCCGCGTGCTCGCCGGGAGCCAGCGAACGGCCCCCGGCCTCCACTCCGACGAGCTCGACGGAGGTGTGCGGCAGGAAGGCGTGGAAGAGGCCGATCGCGTTCGAGCCGCCGCCCACGCAGGCGACCAGCGTGTCCGGCAGCCGTCCCAGCACCCGGCGCGTCTGGGCCAGAGCCTCCTTGCCGATGACCGCGTGGAAGTCGCGCACCATCGTCGGGAAGGGGTGTGGGCCCAGCACCGAGCCGAGCACGTAGTGGGTCGTGGCGGTGGTCGCCACCCAGTCGCGCAGCGCCTCGTTGATGGCGTCCTTGAGCGTGCGCGAGCCGCCGGCCACCGGCACGACGGTCGCCCCCAGGAGCCGCATCCGGTAGACGTTGAGCGCCTGCCGCTCCACGTCCACCTCCCCCATGTAGACGACGCAGGAGAGCCCCAGGAGCGCGCAGGCGGTGGCGGTGGCGACGCCGTGCTGGCCGGCGCCGGTCTCGGCGATGATCCGCGTCTTGCCCATGCGCCGGGCCAGCAGCACCTGCCCGACCGCGTTGTTGATCTTGTGGGCGCCGGTGTGGAGGAGGTCCTCGCGCTTGAGGTAGAGGCGCGCGCCGCCCAGCGCCTCGCTGAGCCGCCGCGCGTAGCTGAGCGGCGTGGGGCGCCCGACGTAGGTCGCCAGCAGGTCGTCGAGCTCCCTGCGGAAGGCCGGATCGCGCCGCGCCGCGCGGTACGCCGCCTCCAGCTCCTCCAGCGGCGCCATCAGCGTCTCCGGGACGAAGCGGCCGCCCCACTCACCGAACTTGCCCGACGGATCGGCCTTAGTTCGCGGCACCGCGCACCTCTCGTACGAAGGCGTTCACCCGCGCCGGGTCCTTCACCCCCGGCGCGCTCTCGACGCCGGAGGCGACGTCCACCACGTCGGGCCGGACCGCGCGGACGGCACCGGCCACGTTCTCGGGCCGGAGCCCGCCGGCCAGCACCCAGGGACGGTCGCGCGGCAGCCGATCGAGCAGCGTCCAGTCGAAGGTCGCCCCGGTCCCCCCGGAGAGCCCTCCCACGGCCGTGTCGAAGAGGAGCGCCGCTCCGGGCCAGGCGGCGGCCCGGGAGAGGTCGTCGCGCCCCACCCGCACCGTCTGCCAGACCGGGGAGTCGAAGGTCGAGGGTCGAAGGTCGAACGGAGGGTCGGTGAGCTGCAGGACGTCCGGCCGGACCGCCTCGGCGACCTCGCGGATCTCGCCCGGCTCGTTGCCGGCGAAGACCGCCACCACGCCCCTGGCGAACGAGGCAGCCCGGGCCAGGCCGTCGGCCTGCCGCGGCGTGACGCGGCGCGGCGAGCGGGGTGAAAAGTTTAGGCCGATGTAATCGACTCCGGCCTCGGCGCAGGGGTCCAGGTCCTCGGCGCGGGTGATCCCGCAGACCTTGACCTCGGTGGTGCCCTCCCCCCGCAGCTCGCGCAGCGCGCGAGCCGGATCGGGCGAGAGGAGCAGCGTGCCGCCGATCAGGAAGGCGTCGAAGCTCGCCGACAGCCCTTCCACCTCGGCGCGCCGCGAGAGGCCGCTCTCGGCCACCCGCAGGACGTCCAGCGGCAGGCCGGCGCCGATGCGGGCGGTCCTCTCCAGGTCGAGCGAGAACGTCGCCAGGTCGCGGGCGTTCACGCCGACGATCCGCGCGCCGGCCGCCAGCGCCCGTCGCGCCTCCTCCTCGGTGTGCGCCTCCACCAGCGCCGCCAGGCCGCGCGACAGCGCCGCCCCGTGCAGGCGCCGCAGCGCCTCGTCGTCGAGCGCGGCCGCGATCAGCAGCACCGCGTCGGCGCCCAGGGCGAGCGCCAGGTCGAGCTGTCGCTCGTCGAGCACGAAATCCTTCATCAGGACCGGCAGACCGGAGGCCCCCTTGGCGCGCGGGATCCAGAACGGGTCGCCGCCGAAGAAATCCTGCTCGGTGACGACCGACAGGGCCGCCGCGCCGCCGCGGCGATAGGCGCGCGCCTGCCGCTCCACCTGCCGGCCGGCGTCCGGCAGCAGCACGCCGGCCGAGGGAGAGCGGTGCTTGATCTCGGCCAGCACGCGGGTGCCGCCGCCGCGCAGCGCGCGCTCGAAGCGGCGCCCGTCGGAGGGGAGCGCCGGCACGGCGTCGGGCTGCGGCAGCCCGGCGTCGAGACGGCTCCGCTTGGCGTCGAGGATGCGGAGGAGAACGCTCACTCGACTCTCCGCGACGCCTCGACCAGCGCCTGCAGCGCCCGCCGCGCCGCTCCGGCGTCGATGGAGCGCCCGGCCTGCGCGGCGCCGTCGGAGAAGTCGCGCGCCGCCCCGCCGACGACCAACGCCGCCGCCGCGTTCATGACCACGGTGTCGCGCGCGGTCCCCGGCTCCCCTTCCAGGACCCGCAGGATCAGCTCGGCGTTTCGCTCCGGCGTGCCGCCGCCGAGGTGCTCCGGCTCCCCTTGGGGCATCCCGAAGTCGGCCGGGCCGACGGTGAACGTGCGGCAGCCTCCGTTGCGGACCTCGGCGATGCGGGTGGTGCCGAAGGGCAGCAGCTCGTCCCCTCCGAGCTCGTTCGAGAAGACGAAGGCGTGCACCGCTCCGCGCGCCGCCAGCGCCCGGGCCAGGAGCTCGACCCGCTCCGGACTGTCCACGCCGACGATCTGCCGCTTCACCCCCAGCGGGTTGGACAGCGGGCCGGCCAGGTTGAAGATCGTCCGCACGCCGAGCTCGCGGCGGACCGGCGCCAGCCGCTTCATCGCCGGGTGGTAGACGGGCGCGAAGAGGAAGGTCACGCCGGCGCTCTCCAGCGCGGCGGCGGCGCGCTCGGGCGGCATCTCGATGTCGACGCCGAGCATCGCCAGCACGTCGGCCGAGCCGCAGGAGGACGACACCGCGCGGTTGCCGTGCTTGGCGACCGGCACGCCGGCGCCGGCGATCACGAAGGCAGCCGCGGTGGAGACGTTGAAGGTACCGAGGCCGTCGCCGCCGGTACCGCAGCAGTCCACCGCGCGCGCCGCCAGCTCCGGAGGCACCCGCAGCCGCAGCGACCGCGCCAGCAGGACGTCGACCACGCCGGCCAGCTCCCCGGATGATTCGCCGCGCGCCGCCATGGCGGTGAGGAGGGCCGCGGCCAGCAGCGGCTCGTCTTCGGCGAGCAGCGCCTCGAACGCCTCGCGCGTCCGCTCGCGGGTCAGCACGCGGCCGGCGGCCACGTCCTTGAGGGCCGCCCGCAGTGCGCTCATGCCGCTCCTTTTCGAACCTGGAGCGGCTTCATGCCGCTCCTTTTCTCACGAAGTTGGCCAACAGCTTCTCCCCCTCGGCGGTGAGGATCGACTCCGGATGGAACTGCACGCCGACCGCCGGGCGGCCGCGGTGCGCGAGTCCCATCACCAGCCCGTCGTCGGTCTCGGCGGTGATTGCCAGCTCCGGCGGCACCGAGGAGCGCTCCACGACCAGCGAGTGATAGCGCGTCGCCTCGAACGGATTGGCCAGCCCCTCGAAGACCCCCTCGCCGCGGTGGCGGATCATCGACGTCTTGCCGTGCATCAGCACCGGCGCTCGCACCACCGAACCGCCGAAGACCGCGCCCAGCGCCTGGTGGCCGAGACAGACGCCCAGCAGCGGGATGTCGGTGTTCCTGCGGATCAGCTCGCAGGAGATGCCGGCGTCCTCCGGGCGGCCCGGCCCCGGGGAGATCACGATGCGGTCGGGGCGCAGCGCCAGCAGCTCGTCGACCGTGACGGCGTCGTTGCGGACCACCCGGACGTCGGCGTCGAGCACCGAAAGGTACTGCACCAGGTTGTAGGTGAAGGAATCGTAGTTGTCGACGACGAGGATCATCTAGGCGTACTCCCCCGCCGCTTCCACCGCCCGCATCAGCGCCCGCGCCTTGTTCTCGCACTCGTCGGCCTCGAGCTCGGGCACCGAGTCGGCCACGATCCCGGCGCCGGCCTGCACGTTCAGCACGCCGTCCTTGAAGACCGCAGTGCGAATCGCGATGGCCACGTCCAGGTTGCCGGCCCGGTCCAGGTAGCCGACGGCGCCTCCGTAGGCGCCCCGCCGCACCGGCTCGAGCTCCTCGATGATCTCCATCGCCCGGATCTTGGGCGCGCCGGTGAGCGTGCCGGCCGGGAAGGTGGCCGCCAGCGCGTCGGCGGCGTGGCAACCCGGCGACAGCCGCCCGGTGACCCGCGAGGCGATGTGCATCACGTGCGAGGAGCGCTCCACCACGAAGTACTCCTTCACCTTCACGCTGCCGGGCACCGCCACCCGCCCCACGTCGTTGCGCCCCAGGTCGACCAGCATCACGTGCTCGGCGCGCTCCTTGGCGTCGCTCAGCAGCTCGCGCTCCAGCGCGAGGTCCTCGTCCGGCGTGGCGCCGCGCGGGCGCGTGCCGGCCAGCGGGATCGTCTCCACCAGCGCGCCCTCCGCGTCCCGCTTCACGCAGACCAGCCGTTCGGGAGAGGCGCCCAGGATCACGCCGTGCGGCGTACGTATGTAGTACTGATACGGCGAGGGGCTGACGCGGCGCACCGCGCGGTAGACCGCGAAGGGGTCGCCGTCGAACTGCGCCGCCCAGCGCCGGGAGAGCACGACCTGAAAGATGTCGCCGGCCCGGATGTGCTCCTTGGCGCGCTCCACCGCCTCCACGAAGCGTGGACGCGGCAGCGTCTCCGCGAACGCGCTGAAGCCTCCGGCACCCGCCGAGCTCCTCCTGATCCTCCCGCCATCGTGCTCCAGGCGCGCGGCGAGCTCCCGCAGGCGCCGCATCCCCTCCTCCTCACGCCCCGCCTCGACGTTGGCCAGGAAGAGCAGCCGGTGTTTCACGTGGTCGAACGCCAGGATGTCGTCGAAGAGCCCGAACCAGGAGTCCGGCAGCCCGATCGGGTCGGGGTTCTTGGAGGGCAGGCGCTCCAGCCGGCGCACCGCGTCGTAGCCGATGTAGCCGACGGCGCCACCGGTGAACGGCGGAAGGTCGGCCGCGACCAGCGGCTCGGGCGCGATGCCGCGCAGCGCCTCGAAGGGATCGCTCTCGCTTCCGGAGATCTGCGCCCTGGGAGAGGTGCCCAGGAAGGACCAGCGTCCCAGACGCTCGCCCCCTTCCACCGACTCCAGCAGGAAGCAGGGATCGGGTCCCTCCAGCAGGATGCGCATCAGCGCCACCGGCGTGGTCAGGTCGGCCGGGCGCTCCAGCGTCACCAGGCTCCTCATGGGGCTTGCCTCATGACACGCGCCTCTTGCCGCGCCGCTCCTCCAGCTTGCGGTTCACCGCGCCGGCGTCGATTCCGCGCGCCGCCAGCAGCACGACCAGGTGGTAGAGGAGGTCGGCGGTCTCGCCGGCCAGCTCCTCGTCGGTGCCGGTGACCGCCGCCAGCGCGGTCTCGACCGCCTCCTCGCCGAGCTTCTTGGCGATCCTGGGCAGCCCGTCGGCCAGCAGGCGGTTCGTGTAGGAGCCGGGGTCGGGGCTGGCCATGCGCCTGGCCACCACCTCGAAGAGCGGCGCCAGGTCGAGCGGGGTGACCGGCCGGCGCAGGCGCTCGACCTCGCGGAAGCAGCTCTCGGTGCCGAGGTGACAGGCTGGTCCTGCCGGCTCCACGTCGTAGAGCACCGCGTCGGCATCGCAGTCCACCGAGATGCGGGTCACCCGCTGGAGATGACCCGAGGTCTCCCCCTTCTTCCAGAGCGCCTGGCGCGAGCGGCTGAAGAAGTGCGCGTAGCCGGTGCGGCTGGTGCGCGCCAGGGCCTCGCGGTTGGCCCAGGCCAGCATCAGCACCCGGCCGCTGGCCTCGCCGCGCACCACGACCGGCACCAGGCCGCGCTCGTCGAAGGCCACCTCCAGCCGGTCGGCCACCGGCCGTACCGGCACCCCCGCGCCGGCCATCGCGCGCTTGACGTCGCCGATCGAGAGCACCCGGTCGTGGAAGAGGCCCGCGGCCAGCACGGCGTCGGCGCCGCTGCGCACCGCCTCCACGAAGTGCTCCGGCGCCCCGGCGCCGCCGGAGGCCACCAGCGGCAGCGGCGTCGCCGCGCGCGCCAGGCGCAGCATCGGGAGGTCGAAGCCGGAGCGCGTGCCGTCGCGGTCCACCGAGGTCAGCAGCACCTCGCCGGCGCCCAGCCGGGTCACCTCGGCCAGCCAGGGCGCGAGCTCGCGGCCGGTCACCGTGCGCCCTCCGTGGGTGGTGACGCGGAGCGCTCCGTCCACGCTCTTGGCGTCGATCGCCACCACGATGCACTGCGAGCCGAAGCGTTCCGCGAGCCGCCTGACGAGCTCCGGCTCGGCGACCGCGGCGGTGTTCAGGGCGACGCGGTCCGCGCCGGCCGAGAGGAGCGCCGAGGCGTCCTCGAGCGTCCGCACGCCGCCGCCCACGGTGAACGGGATGGAGAGCGCCCCGGCCACCCGCTCGACCAGCGGCAGCAGCGTCCCGCGCTTCTCCACGGCCGCCGAGATGTCCAGGAGCGTGACCTCGTCGGCCCCCTCCTCCTCGTAGCGGGTGGCCGCCTCGACCGGGTCTCCGGCATCGCGCAGCTCCACGAAGCGCGTCCCCTTCACGACGCGGCCGCGGTCGACATCGAGGCAGGGGATCACCCGCACCGCCAGCGTCATCGCCCCAGCGCTCCTCGCAGCTTGGCGAGCGTGGTGAGCCCGGCGTGGAGGGCGCGGCCGATGATGACGCCGGCCGGGCCGCCGGCCAGCACCCGCTCGATGTCCGGCAGGTCCTCGGCGCCCCGCACGCCTCCCGAGGCCTGCACCTCGCCGGGGAAGGCGGCGCGCACCGCGGCCAGGAGGTCGAGGTTGGGGCCCTCCAGGGTGCCGTCGCGCTCCACGTCGGTCACCAGCAGCGCGGCGATGCCGCTGGCGGCGAGGTGCCGCGCCGCGCTGGACGCGTCCCCCCCGGCGCTCTCGGTCCAGCCGTGCACGGTGGGACGGCCGCCCCGGCAATCCAGCGCGGCCACGATGCGCGGGCCGTCCTCGGCGGCGATCTCCGCGAAGAGCTCCGGCGCCGTGAACGGCAGGCTGCCCAGGACCGCCCGCGCCGCTCCGGCGGCCAGCACGCGCCGCACCGCCTCCCGCGAGCGCAGGCCGCCGCCGACCTGCACCGGGAGCTTCACCGCGCGCAGCATGCTCTCGATCGTGCGCGTGTTGTCGCCGCGCGAGAAGGCCGCATCGAGGTCGACGATGTGCAGGCCGTCGGCGCCCTCGGCCTCGAAGCGCCGCGCCGCCTCCTGGGCGCCAATCTCGAAGGCGGTCTCGCGCGAGAGCTCCCCCTTCAGCAGGCGCACCACCCGCCCCTCCTTCAGGTCGATCGCCGGCCAGAGCTTCACGCCTCCTCCAGGAAGGCGCGCAGGATGGCCCGCCCGACGTCCGAGGACTTCTCCGGGTGGAACTGGCAGCCCCAGACGTTGCCGCGCCGCACCACCGCCGCGAAGCCGCCGCCGTAGTCGCACCTCGCCGCCACGTCGCGCGGATCCTCTTCCTCGGGCCGGAAGGAATGCACGAAGTAGACGTAGGAGCGGTCGGCGACGAGGCTCATCGGGCCGCCGCCGTTCCCGACCCTGGCGAGCGGGCTCCATCCCACGTGCGGGGTGCGCACGCCCTCCGGGAAGGGCGCGATGCGCCCCTGCAGCAAGGCGAGGCCCCTGGTGACTCCGAACTCGTGGCTCTCCTCGAAGAGCAGCTGGAACCCGAGGCAGAGCCCGAGCAGCCTCGCGCCGCCAGCCACCGCCCGCGTCAGGGCCTCGTCCAGTCCGGTCTCCTTCAGCCGCTGCCGTGCCGGCGCGAAGGCGCCCACGCCCGGCAGCACCAGGCGCTTCGCCCCGGCCACCCGCTCGGGGTCGGCGGTCAGCTCGACCTCGGCGCCGAGCCGCTCGAAGGCGCGGCGCACCGAGGCGACGTTGGCCACGCCGGTGTCGACGACGGTGACGCTCATACCGTGAGCGTCCCCTTCGTCGAGAGCACGCCCCCTCCGGTGAGGGCGATCGCCTGCCGCAGGGCGCGGGCCGCCGACTTGAAGACCGCCTCGGCCGCGTGATGGCCGTTCTTGGCCCTCAGCACGTCGACGTGCAGGTTGAACTTGCCGCGGAAGGCCGCCGACTTCCAGAACTCCTCCACCAGCGCGAACGGGAAGTCCCTGGTGACCAGGAGCAGCTCCTTGTCGACCGGCGACTCGAAGACGATGTAGGGGCGTCCGGAGAGGTCCACCACCGAGCGCGCCAGCGCCTCGTCGAGCGGCACGTAGGAGTGGCCGAAGCGGGCGATGCCGGCGCGGTCGCCGAGCGCGCGGTCGAGCGCCTCGCCGAACGCCAGCCCGACGTCTTCCACCGTGTGATGGGCGTCGATGTGGACGTCCCCCTGCGCCTGGATGGTGAGGTCCACCGAGGCGTGCTTGGCGATCGTCTCGCACATGTGCGAGAGGAAGCCGACCGGCGTCTCGATGCTGGCGGCGCCGCTGCCGTCGAGCCCCAGCGAGAGCGAGACCGAGGTCTCCTTGGTGGTGCGCGAGACGGTGGCGGTGCGGCTCACACAACCTCCTTCAACGCGGAGAGGAAGAGGTCGTTCTGCTCCGCGGTCCCGATGCTGACCCGCAGCCACCCCGGCAGGGCTCCGCTCATGTCGCGGATCAGGATGCCGCACTTCAGCAGCGCCTCGCGCACCGCGGCGCCCTCGCCGTTCGGCGGCCGGAAGAAGAGGAAGTTCGCGCGCGAGGTGGCCACCAGCGCGCCCAGCGTACGGAGGCGCTCGGCCACCCGCTGCCGTTCCGAGCGAATGGTCGCGATGGTGCGCCGCGCCGTCTCCGGCCGCTCCAGCACCGCCAGGGCGAGCTCCTCGGCGGCGGCGTCCACGCTGTACGGCAGGAAGCCCTTCTCCAGCTCACGCGCCAGCGGCTCGCCGGCCACCGCGTAGCCGATGCGGAAGCCGGCCACCGAGAACGCCTTCGACAGCGTCCGGAAGACGACGGCGTTCGGGTGCGCGTCGACCAGCGGGAGGAAGTCGTCCTCCGGCTCGGCGAAGTCGGCGTAGGCCTGGTCGACGAGGACCAAGGCCGAGGTCGCCAGCAGCCGCTCCACGAAGGCGCGCGAGGCCACGCCGCCGGTCGGGTTGTTGGGCGTGCAGACGAGCGGGACCGTCCGCGCCACCCGCGTCTCCTCGAGCATCCGCTCCTCGTCGAGCGCGAAGTCGGGCCCGTGCCGCGGCACCTCGACCAGCGCCGCGCCGGCGATCGCCGCCATCTGCCGGTAGAGCGAGAACGTCGGCGGCGCCAGGAGCAGCCTGCCGCCGGAGCCGGCGCCGATGGCGACGCCCGCCAGCAGGAGCTCGCCGGAGCCGTTGCCGACCACGATCTCCTCCGGCCGCCGGCCGAGCGAGCGCGCGATCGACTCCCGCAGCCGCGGGTTGCCGAGCTCCGGATAGAGCGCCCAGCGCCGCTCCAGGACGCGCTCGAAGACCTGCTGCTTGATCTCCGCCGGCACGTCGAAGGGGGACTCGTTGAAGTCCAGCTTGGCGCGCAGTACCGCCGGCGCGTCGGCGGAGATGGTGTAGGCGCGGATCGCGCGGATCTCCGGCCGGATCACTTCACCCTCAGCAGCAGGGAGCGGGCGTGCGCCTCCAGCCCCTCGAAGCGCGCCAGCACCGCGGCGGCCGGGGCCAGTCGCCGCGCCGCGGCAGGCGAGGCCTTCACGCTGCGCCCGTAGCGGAAGAAGTCGCGGGTGGAGAGGCCGGAGAAGCTGCGGGCGGCTCCGCCCGTCGGCAGCACGTGGTTGGGGCCGGCGAGGTAGTCGCCGAGAGCGGTCGGGGTGTCGCCGCCCACGAAGAGCGCGCCGGCGGTCTCCTGGAGCGCGTCGCGGTGCCGCTCGGCGGCGGCGCCGAGGAGCTGCACGTGTTCGGCGGCCACCCGCCGCGCCTCGCGGGCGGCGGCGTCCAGCGTGCGGAAGACGAGTGCCAGGCCGTGCGCGGCCAGCGAGCGCCGCGCCACGTCCGGCTGCGGCAGCGCCGCGCACTGCGAGGCGACCTGCTCCGACACGGCGACCGCCAACCGGCGCGTGTCGGTGAAGAGGAGGCAGACGGCTTCGGGGTCGTGCTCGGCCTGCGCCAGGAGGTCGGCCGCCACGCGCTCGGGATCCGCGTCACCGGAGGCGAGGATCAGCACCTCCGAGGGCCCGGCCGGCAGGTCGACCGACACCACGCTGGAGAGGAGGTGCTTGGCGGCGGCCACCCAGCGGTTCCCGGGACCGACGATCTTGGTGCATCCGCAGAGCGCGACCAGGCCGGCGATACCGTGCGCGCCGCCGGCCAGCAGCACCGCGTCGACGCCCAGCTCGCGCGCCGCCCAGCGCAGCTCGGCGCTCCCGGCCCAGGCGTTCGGCGGCGTCGCCACCACGATCCGGCCCGCGCCGGCCACCTTCGCCGGCACCACGCCCATGATCAGCGACGAGGGGTAGAAGGCGCGCCCGCCCGGCACGTAGACGCCGACGCGCTCGTGCGGCACCGGCGTCTCCCGGAACGAGACCCCCTGTCGATCGCGGTAGGCGAAGCCGCGCGGCAGCTGCCGGCGGTGGTAGGCGGCGACGCGACGCGCCGCCAGGCGGAAGGCGGCGGCGAATGCCCGATCCACCGGCGGCCCGGCAGCGGGTGTGACCAGCAGCCGGTCCGGCGTGGCGCGGTCCAGCTCGGCCACCAGCCGGCGCAGCGCCGGCTCCCCGCCGTCGAGCACCGCCTTCACCAGAGGCATCGCGTCGGTGAGCGCGGCGAAGTCGGGGCTGCTGCGCGCCCTGGCCAGGGCGGCCAGCGCCTCGCGCCCCCCCGGGCTCCCCGCGGCCAGCGTCCTCAGCACGAGGCGCTCACCCCATCCCGCATGGCGGCCCGCAGGCGGTTGACCAGCGCGGCGACCTCGGCGCGGCGCGTCATCAAGGCGCGCGGCCCCACGATCAGCGTGGCCCGGCTCTCCATGAGCGTCTCCAGCTCCACCAGCCCGTTCGCCGACATGGTGGCGCCGGTCTCGATGAGGTCCACGACGACGTCCGTCAGGCGCAGCGCCGCGGCCAGCTCCACCGAGCCGGCGAGCGGGACGATCTCGCAAGGCAGACCGCGCTCGGCGAAGGCGCGCTCGGCGCACCGGGTGTACTTGGTGCCCACCCGCACGGGACTCCCGTCCGGCCGGAAGGGCTCCCCCTGGCGTCCGATCAGCGAGAGACGGCAGACGCCGAACGGCAGCTCCACCGGCGTGAAAACCTCCTCGCCGCTCTCGGCGACGCGATCGCTGCCGGTGACGCCGAGGTGCGCGCCCCCCTGGGCGACGTAGGTCGGCACGTCGTCGTCCTTCAGCAGCAGCAGCTCGTGCGCGCCGGCGGCGTCGGTCAGCAACAGGCGGCGGCCGTCCTGTTCCGGCAGCTCGATGCCGGCGCTCCGCAGCGCCGCCAGCGCCGGCGCCAGCAACCTTCCCTTCCCCACCGCAATTCTTAGAGGCGTTCTGGCCGGCACCGCCTTAGCGAGACGGTCAGCAGAGCGGGTCGCCGGAGCCTTGGCGGAGGCGATCTCCGCGGCGCCGTCAGGCGCCGCATTAGAGACCCCAGACTTGGCGGAGGCGATCTCCGCGGCGCCGCCAGGCGCCGCACAAACGGATAAAGCCTCGACTCCGATGGAGAAGCCGACCGCCGGCGCCGCGGCTCCGAAGCGCGAGAGGAGACGGTCGTAGCGGCCGCCGCTGGCCACCGCACCCTTGGCGTCGAGGCCATCCACCCGGAACGTGAGGCCGGTGTAGTACGGCGCCTCCGGCGTGCCGGCGAGGTCGACCACCGCCTCGAGACCGGGAGAGGCCTCTGCCACCAGCGCCAGCGCGCGGGCCAGCTCCTGCGCCGCTCCGGCCAGAGCCGGCGGCGAAAAGAGGCGCGAGGCCGGGTCGAAGCCCACCAGCAGCGCGCCGGCGATCTCAGCGGCCACTCCGTCGCTCGCGCCGGCCTCGGCCAGCGCGGCCTCCACCGCGGTCACCCGCCGCTCGCGCACCCACGCCATCACGCGCGTCAGCGCCTGCCCCTTGCCACGCACCAGCGACGGCGCCGCCGATGCTAGGAGGCGCGGGAGGAGCTCGGCATACCCCAGCGTGACCCTCAGGCTCGCCGCCGGCACCAGGCTCAGGCAGCGCAGCAGCAGCCGCAGCGTGGCGGCGTCCGACTCCTGCCCCGCCTCGCCGTACCGCTCGGCGCCGATCTGCGCGAACTCGCGCGGGCGCCCCACGCCGGCCTCCTCGTCGCGCACGACGTCGCCACGGTAGAAGAGCGCGACCGAACCCATGCCGGCCAGCCGCGGCGCCAGGAGCCGCGCCGCCATCGGCGTGAAATCGGCGCGCAGCGAGAGGAGCTGCCCCTCGCGATCCATGAAGCGATAGAGGCGCTCGTCCCCCTCGGCGGTGACGCCCTCGTAGGGGGCGGCGTAGTCCAGCACCGGCAGGATGACCTCGCGGAGACCCGCGGCCAGCAGCGTCGCCACCACCGCGTCCTCCACCCGGCGCCGGCGCTCGGCGGCCTCGAAGAGGAACGCCTGCACACCGCGGGGCAGGTTCGGGTTCGGCCTCACGCGTTGACCTCCACGCCGTCCGCCGGCTCGAAGAGCCGCCGGTAGCGCTCCGGCATCCGCGCCAGGAGGTCGAGGGTGCCGGTCGGGCGGCCGGTGAAGAGCTCCGCCTGCTTGGCCGCCTGTGCCAGCAGGAGCTCGAAGCCGTCGTGCACCGTGGCGCCGCGCTCCCGCGCCCGGCGCGCCAGCGCCGTCCCGCCGGCCCGGTAGGGCGCGTCGATGACGACCATCTCCTCGTGCAGCAGGTACTCGGGACAGGGCAGCGGATCCTCGTCCTTGAGCCCCACCGGCGTGGCGTTCACCAGCAGCCCGAAGCGCGGCACCGATTCCGACAGGTTCGCCAGGAAGCCCACCCCGAGCTGCTCGGCGGCGTCGTGGGCCTTCACCGGCTCGCGGCTCCAGAGCGAGACGTCGTAGCGGCGCGAGATCAGCACCTCGACCGCGGTGCGGGCGGTGGCCCCGGCGCCCAGCACCAGGGCGCGGGTCCCCGGCACCGCCAGCGGCGTCATCGAGGCCAGCGCCACGCGGTCGGTGTTGGCCGCCGAGTAGGCCTCGCCGTGGCGCAGCAGCGTGTTGGCGACGCTCTCGCCGCGGAACACGGCGACCGTCGCCGCCTCCTCCTTGAAGGGGATCGTCACCGAGGCCCCCTTCAGCGGCAGGCCGCAGCCGTCCAGGCCGAGCACCAGCGCGTCGAACTCGGTCAGCAGCGAGCCGAGCGCGAACGGCACGTAGAGCGCCGGGTCGCCGCCGGCCTCGAAGTTGCCGTTGTGGATGGCCGGCGAGAGCGAGTGGGAGACGAAGCCCGCCAGCAGCGCGTAGACGCGCTCCACCTCGCGGCGGCGCCCGACGCCGTAGAGGTCGCAGAGGTCGTGCGCCGGGACCTGCCCGGGCGCGGTCGCCCGTCCGCTGACCAGCGAGCCGTAGCTGAGGGCCGCCCCCAGGTAGGGTCCCAGGATGCGGGTGGCGACGCCCGGCTCCCCCATGGCGAAGGCCGAGACCCGGCCGTCGGCACGCCTCCGCTGGAAGGCCAGCAGCCGCAGCGCGTCGCGCGAGTCGTGCGCGGTGCCGACGATCTTCACGTGGCGCGCGCCGGTGCGCAGCATGCCGTCGCACAGGCTGTCGAGCGCCGCCGGCAGGCCGGCGTGATCGTGGCTGGAGAGAACGGTGGCCGGCGCGTCGAAGCCGAGCAGGTCGCGCCCCTCGCCGCCCCGCCACTCCACGTCCACCAGGTCGAACCCGGCCGCCAGCGCCTGCGACAGGACGCGCTTCATCTCCTCGCGCGAGCCGGAGAAGGCGCCTCCCTCGGCACGGCTGCGGAGCGTCGCCAGCAGAGTCTTGCCGGTGAAGGCGCGCCGCAGGGACGCGAAGTCCGGTGTTCCCTCGAACGCGTCGAGCCGGACCTCCACCACGTGGATGCACGCGGGCGTGCGCTCGGCCACGGCCAGCGCTTCGCCGGTCGTCGCCGGCGCGAACGACCCGACGACCGAGCACCCTTCGGCGGTCAGCCCCAAAAGCGAAACCCCCTCGCCGGAGGGGGTCGAATCTGCCGAGGCCGATTTCGCGCGCCCTCCGGACCTCTAGCGTCCGGCGACGCGGCCTGTCATCTGGCCAGAGTGTCGCCGGCGCCTACGAATGCCAATGCCAGGAACGCGACGCCATCGCCTCGGGAGTAGACGGCAAGCGCCTCCGCCCTGTCAAGGTTTGCGCTTCCAGCGGACGCCCTGCGGCGTGTCCTCGAGCACGATGCCCAGCGCGGCCAGCTCGTCGCGGATGGCGTCGGAGGCCTTGAAGTCGCGCCGCCGCCGCGCCTCCTGGCGCGCCGCGATCTTCGCTTCGATGTCCGCGTCGAGCGGCCCCGAAGTCTCCTTCGGCATCACGCCCAGCAGCTCGTCGGCGCGGCCCAGCAGCCGGCGGCCGGCCGCGGCGTCGCCGGGCGAGAGCCGCCCGGCCTCCAGGTCGGCGTTGGCCTCCTTCACGAACCCGAACAGCGCTCCCAGCGCCGCGGCCGAGTTGAGGTCGTCGGACATCCCTTCCAGGAAAGCCGCCCAGGCCGCGTCGACCCTTGCGCTGAAGCCCTCGGAGGAGGTCTCCTCCGCCTGCCCGGCACGCTCGGCCAGCCGCAGGTCCAGCGACGTCAGCCGCTCGACCGCGGACTGCGCCCCCTTCAGCCCCTCGAACGTGAAGTTCAGCTTCTGGCGGTAGGGGGACGAGATCAGGAGGTAGCGCAGGGCGTGAGGCGGGAAGCCGCGCTCCAGGAGGTCGGGCAGCGTGTAGAAGTTCCCCTTGGACTTCGACATCTTCTCGCCGTCCACCATCAGGTGCTCGGCGTGCAGCCAGCAGCGCACGAACGGCGCGCCGGTCGCGCCCTCGCTCTGGGCGATCTCGTTCTCGTGGTGCGGGAAGATGTTGTCGACACCGCCGGTGTGCATGTCCAGCGTCTCGCCCAGGTACTTCATCGACATCGCGCTGCACTCGAGGTGCCATCCGGGGCGCCCACGCCCCAAGGGCGAGTCCCAGATCGCCGAGGGGAGCTCCCCCTCCTTGGCGGCCTTCCAGAGAGCGAAATCGCGCACGTCCTCCTTCTCGTACTCGTCGTCGGCGACGCGCGCCCCGCGGACCACCTGAGTCAGGTCGATGCGCGAGAGCGCGCCGTAGGCCGGGAACGAGGAGATGCGGAACCAGACCGAGCCGTCGGCCTCGTAGGTGTGCCCGCGCTCGCCGAGCTTGCGGACGATCTCCAGCATCTCCGGGACGTGGTCAGTGGCCCGCGGATAGACCTGAGCCGGCACCACCGAGAGCGCCGCCAGGTCCTCGTGGAACCAGTCGATGTAGCGCTGGGTGAACTCCCGCAGCGTGACCCCCTCGGCCTCGGCTCCGCGGATGGTCTTGTCGTCGATGTCGGTCAGGTTCATGACCTGGAGGACCCGATAGCCGAGCGCCCGCAGCGTCCGGCAGAGGAGGTCCTCGAACAGGAACGTGCGCAGGTTGCCGATGTGCGCCCGGTTGTAGACGGTGGGGCCGCAGGTGTAGAGGCGCACCTCTCCCTCGTTGTACGGCGTGAACGCCTCCAGCGAGCGGGTCAGCGTGTTGGTCGCTCGTAGCACAGGCGGATTCTAGAGGGCCGCGGTTGCCTTAGACTCGCGTCATGTTCCGCGCACGCTCGGCCCCACCCCTGCTCCTCCTGGTGGACGACGACCCGTTCCAGGCGGAGGTCGCCTCGTACATCGCCTACGAGATGAACTGCGACTTCGAGAGTGCCCTCTCCGGCCACGAGGCGCTGGAGAAGGTCGCCGAGCACGCCCCCGACGTGGTGCTCCTCGACGTCCGGATGCCGGACCTCTCCGGCTACGAGGTCTGCCGCCGCATCAAGACGGCGCCGGCCACCGCGGGCACCCAGGTCATCTTCGTCACCGCCCGGACCGAGGAGGAGGACCTCCTGCAGGGCTTCGAGGCGCTGGCCAACGACTACGTCACCAAGCCGTTCTCGGCCCGCGAGCTGAAGGCGCGGGTGAAGAGCGCCCTGCGCACCAAGCAGCTGCTGGACGCGCTGACCGCGCGTACCCAGCTCCTGGAGCTCCAGCAGGAGATCACCGAGAAGCTGGACGTCCTGGAAGGGGACGACGAGGCGCGCACCAAGGTGCTGGTGCCGATCCTGGACCGCATCTCGACGGTGTTCGGGAGCGACGGGGTCACGCTGCACCTGCGGCGCGCGCGGCGCCCCGAGATGCGGGCGTTCCTGTCGACGGGGTGGCCGGGGGCGGTGCCGCCCGGCTACATCGCGGTGCTGGCGCTCTCCGAGGACCCGAGAGTGGAACGCGCGCCGCGGATGCCGGGAGAGGCGCGCGACCCGAGCACCGACTGGTGCGTGATCTCGGCGCCGCTCTGGGTCGGCGAGGAGCTCATCGGCACGCTGCGGCTCCACCGCCGCGGGGCGATGCCGCCGCCCGGAGACTCCAGCGAGCTCGAGCACCTGGTGGCGCTGGCCACGCACCTGGCCCGCACGCTGCACCGGGCCGAGCTGATGGAAGAACGCCGGGCTACGCTATGAGGCGGTACCTACGGCACCGCGGAGATCGCCTCCGCCAAGTCTCCGGCGACCCGCGCTGCTGACCATCTCGCTTACCAGGTTCCTTCCTTTTTTCTTTTGGCGGCCTGGCGCAAGAGCAGGGTGCGCTTGAGCGCCGAGACGTGGTCGATGTAGAGCTTCGAGTCGAGGTGGTCGATCTCGTGGCAGAGCGCCCGCGCCAGGAGATCGCCTCCCGACACGTTGCGGGCACGCCCCGCCGCGTCCTGCGCCTCCACGGTGACCCGTTCCGGGCGCGCGACGACCTCCACCAGGTCGGGCAGCGAGAGGCAGCCCTCCTCGTCGCGCACCATCCCCTCGGCCGCGACGACTCGCGGGTTCACCAGCACGATCACCTGCGACGGGTCCTTGCCGACCGAGAGGTCGACGATCGCCACCCGCAGGTTCACGCCGATCTGCGGCGCCGCCAGGCCGAGGCCGGGCGCGGCCCAGCAGGTCTCCACCAGGTCCTTCACCAGCGCCTGCAGCGCCGGGTCGTCGAAGCGCTCGATCGGGTGGTTCGGCGCGAGGAGGCGCGGGTCGCCGTGCTTGACGATCTCTCGAACGGACACGTGATCGGTTAGGAGCCCTGCAGGACGCCGCTGCGCCGCTTGCGCAGGTCGCTCACCACCGCTTCGGCGGTCAGCGACGCCCGCAGCTTGAGGGCGTCCTCCAGGAGCTCCCTCAGGTGGGCGTGGCTGGCCGACAGCTGCTTCCACTTCTCGGCGGTGATCTGCAGGCATTCGGCGTCGGTCTCCGCCGCCACCGTGGCCGAGCGCGGCTTGCCGGTCAGCACCGAGACCTCACCGAAGAAGTCCCCCACCGACAGCGTGCCGATCCGGACCCGGTTGCCGTCGGCGCCCAGCGTCGTCACCTGCAGGATGCCGCGGGTGACCACGTAGAGCTGGTCGCCGGGCGTCCCCTCCTCGATGACCACCTGCCCCTTCGCGTACTTCATGAGCCCGGTGGACTCGATGAGCCCCTTGATCTCGTCCACCGTGAGCTCCTCCAGGAGGGGAGAGAGGCTCAGGATGCGCGTGATCGAGGAGTTCGTCATCGGCCTGGGGGCGATGTCGCTGGCGGCGCGCTGGTGCGCCATCTTGCGGGCCTTGGTCATCGCCGAGTCGTCGAGGTCGGGGCGCCACTGGGCGATCTGGTGCCGCACCGCCACGGCCAGGGGGAAGTTGCCGGCGCCGGCGAGCTCCGCCGCCAGCTCTTCCAGCAGCGTCACCGCCTCGGCCGTCCGCCCGTCGTCGTGGAGCTTCTGGGCCCGGGTGCGGCGCTCTTCGTAGTCGTTGTCCGGCCCTTCGGCGGCCTTCTGAGCCGGCTTGTTGACGGCGTCCTGGAGCTTCTTCTTGAGGAAATCTAGAAACACGGGGTTAGATTGAGGCCTGCCGCGCGAGGGGTCAAGCGTCCCCGGGAAATGACGTTGTCGTGGCACGAACATCGCTATGTTCACCTCCGGAGGTCGTCCCATGCACAGGTCCCGCTCCAGAGCAGTCCTTCTCGGGTTGGCCCTGACGGCGCTACCCGTGCTCGCTCAGGGCTCGGAGCGCTCCGGCTACTCGTACCTCAGCTACGTCGGCAGCGACGTCTCGCTGGTGTCGCAGGGGGACGAGGACAGCGCGGCGCGGGTGAACACCCCGATCATGCCTGGCGACCGCCTCAGCACCGGCACGGCCTCTCGCGCCGAGGCGGTGCTGGCCGACGGCAACGTGGTCCGGCTGGACGTGAGGACCGACCTGAAGCTCGAGCGGCTGGCCCGCACCTACGAGGCCGACGACGACCGTGACCTCCTCTTCCTGGAGCGAGGCACCATCGCGGTCGAGACCCGCTTCGCCTCCACCCGCTCGCAGGCCGTCCGTGTCGACACCGCCGACGCCACCGTCGTCTTCGCCGAGCAGGGGCTCTTCCGGGTGGACGTGGGGCGGCGCGGCACCGAGATCTATGTGCTGGAGGGGAAGGCCGAGGTGAACGCCCGCTCCGGCCGCGCCAACGTGCGCGCCGGCGAGTGGGCCTGGGTCAGCGGCGACGACGAGATCGAGGTGGACTCCGCCGACTTCCCGCGCGACCGGTTCACCCGCTTCGTGAGCGAGCGGCGCGAGCGCGGCCGCCGCACCGGCACCGTCACCCAGTACGTGCCGGCCGAGTACGAATACGACTACTACGCCAACGACCTCGACGACTACGGCTCCTGGGTCTACGTCTCGAGCTACAACCGCTACTGCTGGCGCCCCCGCACCGTCGCCGACTGGACGCCCTATTCGCAGGGCTACTGGCGCTGGACACCGTGCGGCCTCACCTGGGTCTCCTACGAGTCCTGGGGCTGGATGCCCTACCACTACGGAAGCTGGTTCGCCGACGCATCCTTCGGCTGGTGCTGGCTCCCCGGGACGGTCTACTCCCCCGCCTGGGTCTACTGGAGCTACTCGCCCGGCTACGTGGGCTGGTGCCCGGTCGGCTATTACGGCTCCTGGTACTACGACCACTACTACCGCTCCACCCGCACCCTGCACGGCTTCGAGTCGGCCTACTACCCGCACCTGCGCGGCCGTGTCGACCTGACGCAGATCGACCGCCGCGGCTGGAACTACGTGCCGACGAATCGCTTCGGCGGCAAGCTGGACCCCCGGACCGACGTCGTGCGCGGCGACCGCCTGCGGCTCGGACGCAACGAGGTCGGCGTCGTCTCCACCGCGCCGCTGCGCATCGACCGGGCCGGCAACATTCCCATCAGCACCGCGGTGCGCGAGGCCGTGCGGCGCGTGCCGGTGGTGGAGGCGGGGAGACCGCTGGGTGTGGACGAAGGCATCACCGGAGTCCTGCGGCGCGAGGCGAACCCGAACGCACAGGCGCAGGAGGTCCTGCGCCGCAGCGCGGTGAGGGTCGGGCACGACCCCGCCTACCGGTCGGTGACCCCCGAGGGCATCGCCTCTCCGAGACGCCTGGAGCCAGCCGGCACGACCGCCAGCGGCCGCGAAGTGGTGGCCGGTCCCGGCGGTGGCACGCTCGGCACCTCGCGCACCGGCGACACACCGCGCCGGTTCGATTTCGACCGTGAGCGGGGCGGCCCTTCGCGCGCCGCCGAAGGGACCCGTACCGACACCGCCACCGGCGATACGCCCGTGCGCCGCGAGGCGCCGCCGGCCGTCGCCGCCGCGCCGCGGGGCGACGACGGGTGGAGGGCTCCCTCCCCTGGCAGCGGCGGCCGGGCCTTCGAGAACCGCAGAATCGAGGACCGCCGCCCGTCCACGCAGGAGAACGGCGGATGGCGGGCTCCCGACGCCGACCGTCGCCTCGACGGCACCGCGCGCGGCGAGCTCCGCCGCGAGGCCACCTCGCCGCGGGCCGAGCTACCGGTCCGGGAAGCCCCGGTCCGCGAGGCACCGGTCCGCGAGGTCCCTCGCGAGCGCCCCTCCTGGCGCAGCTCCGAGGCTCCGCGGCAGGAGGCGCCCGGCCGGGTCTACGAGGCCCCTCGCGTCGAGCCGCGGCGCGAGGTCCAGCGTTACGAGTCCCCGCGCTTCGACTCGTCGCCCCGTTACGAGGCGCCACGCCGCGAGGCTCCTCCGGCGCCGCGCTACGAGCCCCCGCAGCGCTACGAGGCCCCGCGCTATCAGGCCCCCCGCTACGAGGCTCCGCGCGCCCAGCCTCACTTCGACGCTCCGCGCCAGGCCGCCCCGGCACCCCGCTACGAGGCTCCCCGGCCGGCCGCTCCGCCGCCGGCGCACTATCAGGCGCCGCAGAGCGCCCCGGCGCCGGCTCCGGCGCCCCATCGCGTCGAGCCCCCCTCGCACGCCGGGCGAGGCTGACCGCACCCGTCGAGGCCGGGGACCCTCGCGGTCCCCGGCCGCCGAATAGAATCGCCGGAGTGCATCGCCAGCGAGGAACACGGTTCCTGCAGCTCCTGCTGATCTTCTATTTCCTCGAGGCCGGTACGTTTTTGATCGTCTCCCCCTGGAACCGCTACTGGCTGGAGCGGGTCGTCGCCCGCTCGCCCGAGCGCTTTCAGGCAGGGTTGAACTCCCCTTACTTCCGAGGCCTCATCGCCGGCCTCGGCGCGCTGCACATCGTCTTCGCGCTCGCCGAACTGGCCGTCTGGCGGGAGGAGGCCAAGCGGCGATGAGCGGGTCCGTCCAGCTCACCGACGCTCTTCCGCACGGACGGGTCGTCCTCGGCCTCGGCATCGACCTCTGCGAGGTCGACCGCATCGCCGCCGCCGTGGCCCGCCACGGGGACCGCTTCCTGGCCCGGGTCTACCGGGAGGGCGAGATCCGGAGGCCGCGAGGCTCGCCGACGTTCGCCGAGCACCTGGCGGGCCTCTTCGCCGCCAAGGAAGCCGCGATGAAGGCGCTCGGGACGGGGATGAAGGGAGTCGCCTTTACCGAGGTGGCGGTCACCCGGGCGCGGGGCGGGCCGCCGCGAATGGCGCTCTTCGGCCGCGCCGAGGAGCGCGCACGGACGCTCGGGATCTCCGCCGCGCACGTCACGATCACCCATACCTCGACCACCGCGGCCGCGGTTGTTCTCTTTCTGGGCGGAGTGCCACTAGACTCCGCGCCCGGATGAGCGCGCTCGCCGGACGAAAAGTCCTGATCGTCGATGACGAGCCGTACATCCTCAAGATCCTCTCCTTCAAGCTGCGGCTCAACGGCATGATCCCCTTCGAGGCGACCTGTGCCGACGACGCCCTGCGCGTCCTCGCCGAGGAGAAGCTGGACGTCGTCCTCTTGGACGTGACCCTCGCCCCGGGACCCAACGGTTTCGAGCTCTGCAAGGCGATCAAGGAGAACCCCTCGACCGCGCACCTTCCGATCCTGATGCTGACCGCCCGCAACCAGCCCTCCGAACGGGAGCTCGGGCTGAAGCTGGGGGCGCGCTCCTACATCACCAAGCCGTTCTCCACCAAGGTCCTGATCACCGAGATCGAGCAGGCGCTGATCTCGGCCGACGGCGGCGTGTAGCCGCCGCCGGCCTCGATCATCCGAACGGGCTAGGGCGCGACGCCTGATCCACGGCGTGGCTGTCGGCGGGGGGGGCGCGGGGGTCGCCGTGGGCGTGGGCGCGACCACCGTGTACGTCGCCGAGACCACGTTCGATTGCGGGCCGAAGGAGAAGGAGGGCGTGCGGTTGATGCCGTACACGCGGAAACAGTAGGTGGCGCCGCTGGCCAGCAAGACGGGCGCCGTCTGCGCGCGCGCGCTGGTCGACAGCAGCGCGCCAAGAACCAGACCGGTTGCAAACACCGCGACGTGGCCGAAAGTAGATTAGCTGTACGTAGCCGCCGCCAAGAAAAAGAGCGCGGCAGGTGCGCCGCGCTCTCGTGGATCGGATCGGACGTGAGGTCTAGCCGCCGCCGGTCTTGCGGGGGCCGCCGGCTCTGCCGGCGCCGCCACGCTTCTCGCCCTTGACCTTGGGGGCCTGGACTCGTTCGCGTTTGGCGCGCGGCTTCTTCTCGGTCTCCTCGGCCTTGGGCTCGGCCTTGGCTTCGGCCTTGGCCGCCTTGGCTTCGGCCTCGGGCTTCTCGGCCTCGCCTTCCTTCTTCTCGGACTTGCCCTTGCCGGTGACGAGCTTGCGGGCCTTTTCCAGGAGCGATTCCTTCTTCTCGGCAGCGGCCTTCTCGGCGACCTTCTTCTCGGCCACTCGCTGCGCGTAGTCGAAGTCGGTGAACTCCAGGATCGCCATCTCGGCACCGTCGCCGGGGCGGCGTCCCAGCTTCAGGATGCGGGTGTAGCCGCCCGGCCTCTGCGCGAAGCGCGGGGCGATGTCGTCGAAGAGGCGCCCGACCACACCGGGGTCGGGAAGCTGGCGCAGGGCCAGCCGGCGCGCGTGGAGACCTCCACGCTTGCCGAGCGTCACCATCTTCTCCGCCAGCGGACGGAGGTCCTTGGCCTTGTAGAGCGTGGTGGTGATCCGCTCATGGGTGAAGAGCGAGGCGAGCTGGTTGCGGAAGAGGGCGCGACGGTGCGCCGTCGTCCGGCCGAGCTTGCGGCCCGCGCGGTTGTGCTGCATGGACGGCCTCTCAGCCCCGCGCCGCGGGTGTCTCCAGCCTCATGCCGAAGGCTAGCCCCTTCTCGCGCAGGATCTCCTTGATCTCGTTCAGGCTCTTGCGGCCGAAGTTCTTGGTCTCGAGCATGTCCTTCTCGGTCTTCTGGACCAGCTCGCGGAGCGTGCGGATGCCGGCGTTCTTCAGGCAGTTCGCGCTCCGCACCGAGAGCTCCAGCTCTTCCACGCTGGTGTCGAGCAGCGCGTCGAGCTCGCTCTGGGGCAGGTCGGAGCCGGCGATCGCGCCGGAGTCCTCGGTCTCGGTGTTCACGAAGATCGCCAGGTGCTCGCGAAGCAGCACGGCTGCCACACCCACGGCATCCCGAGGAGTGATCGTCCCGTTGGTCCAGACCTCGAGCACGAGCTTGTCGTAGTCGGTGGCCTGGCCGACGCGGGCGGCCTCGACGTGGTAGTTCACGCGCCGGACCGGCGAGTGGGCGGAGTCGAGCGGGATGGTGCCGATGGGCGCTTCCGGGTCGAAGTTCCGGTCGGCGGGGACGTAGCCACGCCCCTTGGCCACGGTGGCCTCCAGGCGCAGGCGGCCGCCCTCGGCCAGCGTCGAGATCGGCGCCTCGGGATTCAGGATCTCGACCTGGGCGTCGTCCTCGAACGCGTCCGCGGTCGCGATGCCCTTGGCCTTGGCCTCGAGCGTCAGCGAGCGCGGCCCGTCGCCGTGGAGGCGGATGGCCAGGCCCTTCAGGTTCAGGATGATGTCGGTGACGTCCTCGACGACGCCGGGGACGGCGGTGAACTCGTGCTCCACGCCCTCGATGCGCACCGCGGTGATCGCGGCGCCCTCGATGGAGGAGAGGAGGACGCGCCGCAGCGCGTTGCCGATGGTGGTACCCCAGCCGCGCTCCAGCGGCTGCGCGGTGAACCGGCCGTAGTTACCCTTTTCCTCTTCGACCTCGAGGCGATTCGGTCTCTGAAAACCCTTCCACAACATATTTGCTTCTCCCTCGTGGCCTTACTTGCGGACCATTACTTGCGGACCATTACTTGCTGTAAAGCTCGACGATCAGCTTCTCGGTGATCGGGAGCGAGACGTCCTCGCGGGCAGGCACCGCGAGGACCTTGCCCTGGAACTCCGCCGGGTTCAGTTCGAGCCAGGCGGGGATGCCGCGGCCGCGCGCCGTCTCGACGGCGCCGGCGATCAGCGGGTTGCTGCGGCTCTTCTCCTTGATCGCGACGACGTGGCCGGCGTCCACCACGAAGCTGGGGATGTTGACCTTCCGGCCGTTCACGGCGATGTGGCCGTGGCGCACCAGCTGGCGCGCCTGGGCGCGGGAGGCCGCGAAGCCGAGGCGGTGGACGACGTTGTCCAGCCGGCGCTCCAGCAGCGAGAGCAGGTTGGTGCCGGTGACCCCGCGCATCCGCTCGGCGTTCCGGAACGTCAGCCGGAACTGGTTCTCCAGCAGGCCGTAGTAGCGCTTGACCTTCTGCTTCTCGCGCAGCTGGATGCCGTAGCCGAGGATCTTGGAGCGGCGCTTGCCGTGCTGTCCCGGCGGGAAGTTGCGGCGCTCGATGGCGCACTTGTTGGTGAAGCAGCGATCTCCCTTGAGATAGAGCTTCATCCCTTCGCGCCGGCAGAGCCGGCAGACGCTTTCACGGTAACGGGCCACGTTCGGGGTTCCTCCGGTGTGTCGATTCCGTCATTGCGATCCATCCTTCGTCCCGGCCCGGAATCGGGAGCCGGTTTACGGATGCTGGTTCGGTTCGCTCGCGGCTTCTCTGAAGACCGTTGATCAGTGAACCTGGCCAGGGGGGGTGGGGGCCGGCCTAGGAGGCCCCCACGACATGATATTGCTGCTTAAACTCTCCGCCTCTTGCGGGGACGGCAGCCGTTGTGCGGGATGGGCGTGACGTCTTTGATGGAGCGGATGTCCAGGCCGGCGGCGGCCAGCGCGCGGATGGCGCTCTCGCGTCCCGCTCCGGGACCCTTCACCTTCACGTCGAGGCTCCTCACGCCGTGCTCCTGAGCGAGCTGGGCGGCGTTGCCGGCCGCCAGCTGCGCCGCGAACGGCGTGCCCTTGCGCGAGCCCTTGAAGCCGATGCGTCCGGCCGAGGACCACGCCAGGACGTTCCCCTGCGCGTCGGTGATCGAGACGATGGTGTTGTTGAAGGAGGCCTGCACGCTCGCCACCGCGTGCGGGATGTTCTTCTTCTCCTTCTTGGGTCCCTTCTTCTTGCCCTTGTCGGTCTTGGCTTTTTCAGTCTGCGGGGTCGCCATTCGTCAGTTTCCTTTTGTCACTTCGGCTACTTCTTGGTGGCCTTCTTCTTGCCGGCGATGGCGCCCTTGCGCGGACCCTTCCGCGTACGGGCGTTCGTGTGGGTGCGCTGCCCGCGCACCGGCAGGTTGCGCCGGTGGCGCAGCCCGCGGTAGCAGCCGATCTCCATCAGCCGCTTGATGTCCTGGGAGACGTCCTTGCGGAGGTCTCCTTCGACCTTGTAGTCGTCCTGGATGACCTTGCGGATCCGCGAGACCTCGTCTTCGGACAGGTCCTTCACTCGCGTGTTGACTCCCACGCCGGCGGTGCCGAGGATCTTGTTCGCGCTCGGGCGGCCGATCCCCAGGATGTAGGTGAGGCCGATCTCCACGCGCTTGTTGGGAGGCAGGTCCACGCCTGCGATACGTGCCATTGCGAAACTCCTATCCTTGACGCTGCTTGTGCTTGGGGTTCTCGCAAATGACCCGCACCACCCCGGCGCGGCGGATCACCTTGCACTTCGCGCAGATCTTCTTGACGGACGTCCTGACTTTCATGGTCTTCTCACTTGTAGCGGTAGATGATCCGCCCGCGGGTCAGATCGTAGGGGCTGAGCTCCACGAGCACCTTGTCGCCAGGGAGGATCCGGATGAAGTGCTTGCGCATCTTCCCGGAGATGTGCGCCAGCACCTGATGCTCCGGCTTGTCGTCGAGCTGCACCTTGAACATGGCGTTCGGGAGCGGCTCGATCACCGTTGCGGTCACCTCGATGGCGTCTTCCTTCGACATTCGGCTCCTTAAGGTCTCAAAGCCCGGCGGCAGCGGTGATTCCGCTGCCGGCAGGCACGGTCGGATAGAGTTCGGCGCCAGGCGCCCCGGGGATCACACGGTCCTTCGAATAGCGCCCGAAGCCCAGCACCACCGGACCTTCGGGGAGCGCGACGACCGTGTGCTCGAAATGGGCCGAGGGGCGACCGTCGAGGGTCCGCACGGTCCAGCCGTCCGACCCGCGGCGGACGTCCGCCCGTCCCAGATTAAACATCGGCTCCAGGGCCAATGTCATCCCCTTCCTGATGACCGTCCCCTTGCCGGCCGGGCCGTAGTTGGGGACCTGGGGCTCCTCGTGGAGCGCGGTGCCGATGCCGTGCCCGACGTACTCGCGCACCACACCGTATCCGTGCTCCTTGGCGTGGGCCTCGATGGCCGCGCCGACGTCGCCCAGCCGCGCCCCCACCTTGACCTCTTCGATGCCGGCCAGGAGCGCGCGGTGCGTCGTCTCCAGCAGGGTCTGGACCTCCGGCGCGACGGTGCCCACCGGGACGGTCCGCGCCGCGTCGGCGTAGTAGCCGTCGACGATGGTCCCGAGGTCGAGCCCGACGACGTCCCCTTCCTTCAGCTTCCGCTTGGGGGACGGGATGCCGTGCACGACCTCCTCGTTGATGGAGATGCAGATCGTCTTGGGGAACCCGCGATATCCGGGAAACGCGGCGCGCGCGCCGCGACTCTTGATCACGGCAGCCGCGACGCGGTCGATCTCCTCGGTGGTCACGCCCGGCTGGCAGGCGGCGGCGCAGGCGGCCAGCGCCTCGTGCAGGATCTGCGCGGCTTGCTCCATGCGCAGGAGCTCGCTCCGGCCCTTGCAGGTGATCATCGGACGCTCTCGACCCTCTCGACCGCGCCCTTCACGTCGGCGGCGACCACGTCGATCGGGCGGTTGCCGTCGATGGTGACCAGCTTGCCGGAGGCCAGGTAGCGCTCGGCCAGCGGCGCGGTCGCCTGGCGGTACACGCGCAGGCGCTCCTGGATGGTCTCGCGGGTGTCGTCGGCGCGGCGCTCCAGCTCGGCCCGCTTCACCAGCCGCTCCACGATGACGCCGTCGGGTACGTCGATGAAGAGCACGGCATCCACCCGGCGGTGGCAATCCTTCAGCAGGGCATCCAGCGAATCGGCCTGGGCCGGCGTCCGCGGATAGCCGTCGAAGATGGCGCCGTCCTTCGCGTCCGGCTCGCTGAGCCGCTCGCGGAGCATGCGGGTCACCAGCTCGTCGGGCACCAGGTCGCCGCGCTCCATGATCGGCTTGGCGATCGCGCCCAGCTCCGTCCCCTTCGACACGTGCATCCTCAGGATCTCGCCGGTCGAGACCTGGGGAATCCCCATGGCCTGCGAGAGCCGCGAGGCCTGGGTGCCCTTGCCGGAGCCCGGCGGGCCGAAGAAGACGACGGTGGCGGACATGCTGTCGATCAGCCTCGGCGTCCGCGGATGCGGCCCTTCTTGAGGAAGCCGTCGTAGTTGCGCATGACCAGCTGCGACTCCACCTGCTGGACGGTGTCCATCGCCACGCCGACCACGATCAGGATCGAGGTGCCGCCGAAGTAGAACTGGATGTTGAAGCCCTGGGTGATGAAGGCCGGCAGGTGCGCGTCGAGCCAGGGCCCGATCCAGGGGATCCCCTGCACCTTCAAGCCCATCGTCAGGAACTCGGGGATGAGCGCCACCACCACCAGGTAGAGCGCGCCCAAGAGCGTGATCCGGGTGAGCACGCGGTCGATGTAGTTGGCGGTGTCCTTGCCGGCGCGGATGCCCGGGATGAAGCCGCCGTACTTCCGCATGTTCTCGGCGGTGTCGGTGGGGTTGAAGATGATCGAGATGTAGAAGTAGCAGAAGAAGATGATCCCGGCGGCGTAGAGGAGGTTGTAGAGCGGCTGCCCCACCGCCAGCTGATCGGAGATCCGCTTCATGACGTCGCTCTTGAACATGTTGGCGACGTACTGGGGGAACTGGATGATCGAGACCGCGAAGATGATCGGGATGACGCCGCCGCTGTTGACGCGGAGGGGCAGGTAGGTGTTCTGGCCGCCGTAGACCTTCCGGCCCACCACCCGCTTGGCGTACTGCACCGGGATCCTTCGCTGGGCCCGCTCGACGAAGACGATCGCCCCGATGACCGCCACCATGAAGGCCAGCAGGAAGATCATGGTGATGATGGAGAGCTGGCCGCGCTGGATCTGCTGGATCGAACGCCAGGCCGCGGTCGGCAGGCCGGCCACGATGCCGGCGAAGATGATCAGCGAGATGCCGTTGCCGATGCCGCGGTCGGTGATCTGCTCGCCCAGCCACATCACGAACGCAGTGCCGGTGGTGAGCGTCAGCACCGCCATCATCACGAAGCCGAGCTTCCCGTCGTCGGTGTTGGGGTTGGGGTGGAGCGCCAGCCAGCGGTCTCCGACCTGCTGCGTCCAGAGCCAGATCGCGATGCCGGTGCCCTGCACCAGCGACAGCGCGACCGTTCCGTAGCGGGTGTACTGGGTGATCTTGCGGCGGCCCATCTCCCCTTCCTTGGAGAGCTTCTCCAGGAAGGGCCAGACCACGGTGAGGAGCTGCAGGATGATCGACGAGGTGATGTAGGGGGTAATGCCCAGCGCGAAGACCGAGAGGCGCCGCAGGGCGCCGCCCGAGAAGATGTCGAGGAAGCCCAGGATGCCGGACTGGTTCGCCTCGAAGAACTTGGCGAGCGATTCGGCGTCCAGGCCGGGCGTGGGGATGTGCGAGCCGATCCGGTAGACCGCGAGCAGGGCGAACGTGAAGAGCACCCGCTTGCGCAGGTCCGGGATCGCGAAGATGTTGCGGAACGACTCGAGGATGTTCATTTCGCGGCCGTCAGGACCTCGCAGCGGCCGCCGGCCGCCTCGATCTTCTTCTTGGCCCCTTCGGTGAACCGGTGGGCGTAGACGACCAGCTCCTTCTTGAGCTCGCCGTTGCCGAGCACCTTCAGCTGCTTGTCCTTCTTGATGGCGCCCAGCGCCGACAGCGTGGCCGGAGTGACCGACTCACCGGCGCCGGCCAGGGTGGCCAGGCGCTCGATCGAGATCGTCTCCCACTCCTTGCGGAAAATGTTCGTGAAGCCGCGCTTGGGAACGCGGCGGTGGAGCGGCATCTGGCCGCCCTCGTGGCCGCGCAGGTGGCTGTAGCCGGAGCGCGAGTTCTGCCCCTTGTGTCCGCGGCCGGAGGTCTTGCCCAGGCCGGAGCCGGGGCCGCGACCGACGCGCTTCTTCGACTGCGTCGCGCCCTTCCGCGGGCCCAGGTTGTGGAGTCCTTGTGCCATCGTCGATCTCTCCCTACTCCGCCTAGTCGCCCACGACCTGGACGAGGTGGCGGACCTTCAGGATCTGCCCGCGGGTCTCCGGGGTGTCGAAGCGGACGACCTCGTGCCGGATGCGGCGGAGCCCGAGCCCCACCAGAGCCTGCTTCTGGTCGACCGGCGCGCAGATGCCCGAGCGGATCTGCCGGATGCGGACGGTCTTCCTTTCGGCGGCCGGGACCGTAGCCGGCTTCGGCGCGGGCTTGACCTCGATGCGCTCGGTCTTGTCAGCCCTGTCGGCGGCCGCCGGCTTCGGAGCCGCCTTGGCCTTCGGTGTCTTGATGGCGCCGGTGACCTCGGTCAGCAGATCGTCGACGTCTCTGTCCTTCTTCTCAACCATGGATCATTTCTCCGCAACGACGGCAGGAACCGACGCGGTGGTGGCGGAGGCGCCGGTGGCAGACCCGGCCCCAGCGGCCGTCTCGGCGGCCGCTGCTTCACTCGCAGCCACCCCGTTGCCTCGCCCGCGCGCCTTCTGGATGGTGTCGGGCATGTGGAGGTTCTGAAGGGCGTTGAACGTCGCCTTGACGACGTTGTGCGGATTGGTCGTGCCCAGCGACTTGGTCAGGATGTTCTGTACCCCGGCCGACTCGAGGACGGCGCGGACAGCGCCGCCGGCGATGACGCCGGTGCCTTCCGAGGCGGGCTTCAGCATCACGCGCCCGGCACCGAAGTGGCCGATCACCGGGTGCGGGATCGTCGACCCCTTCAGCGGGACGGCGATCATGTTCTTCTTGGCCATCTCGATCCCCTTCTTGATGGCCGTGGGGACTTCCTTGGCCTTGCCGGCTCCGTAGCCGACGCGCCCGTGGCCGTCGCCGACCACGACGAGCGCCGAGAACGAGAAGTTCTTGCCGCCCTTGACGACCTTGGTGACGCGGTTGATGTGGACGACGTGGTCGATGAGGTCCGCCCCGGCGCGGCCTTCGCCGAGCTGTCCGGGGGCGCGCGGAGCCTGAGACGGACCGCCCTGGCCGCGGTTGGGCCTACGGGGGGGACGACCGCCAGGAGACGGAACGTTGCTGCTCAAAACTTCAACCCCTTCTCCCGCGCGGCGTCGGCGAGAGCCTTGACGTTGCCGTGGTACAGCCGGCCGCCCCGGTCGAACACCACGGCGGAGATGCCCTTGGCCAGGGCGCGCTCGGCGATCAGCGAGCCCACGGCCTTGGCCGCGGTCGCGTTGGCGGCGCTCTTCTTCTCACCCAGGACACCCGACTCGCGCGAGGAGGCCTGCGCGATGGTCTGACCCTTGGCGTCGTCGATGAGCTGCGCGGTGATGTACCGGAGGCTCCGGTGGACGGCCAGGCGCGGTCTTTCACCGTTGCCGACGACCTTCCGGCGGATCCTCTCGTGGATGCGCACGCGCGCCTCGCGGCGCCCCTGTGCCTTGTCCATCTGCCTACTTCCCTGTCGCCTTTCCGGCCTTCTTCTTGAGCACCTCGCCCACGAAGCGGAACCCCTTCAGCTTGTAAGGGTCCGGCGGCCGGATCCCGCGGATCTTGGTGGCGGTCTCCCCCACCTTCTGCTTGTCGATGCCGGTGACCACGATGTGGGTGATGTCCTTGGCCTTGGCGTCGGGGGCCACGTTGATGGTGACGCCTTCGGGCTCCGGGAAGATCACGGTGTGGGAGAAGCCGCAGGTGAAGACGACGTCCTTCCCCTTCTTCTCCGCCTTGAACCCGATGCCGTGAAGGTCGATCGCCCGGGTGTAGCCCTCGGTCACGCCGAAGACGGCGTTCTGCAGCAGCGCGCGGGAGAGGCCGTGCAGCGCCTTGTCGCGCTTCTCCTCGCCCTGGCGGGTGAGCTCCAGCTTGCCGTCGCGGGAGACGACCTTGATGCCGGTGACCAGGGGCGTGGTCATGGCGCCCTTCGGCCCCTTGACCCGCACCGTGTTCCCCTCGACAGCGATCTCGACGCCCTTGGGCAACGTGATCGGCTTCTTACCGATTCGCGACATGGTCTACCCCTACCACACCGTGCAAACGACCTCGCCGCCGAGGCCGCGCTTCTTGGCGTCGCCGTCGGTCAGGAGGCCCTGCGAGGTGGAGATGATGGCCACGCCGAGGCCGCCCAGGACCTCCGGCATCTCATCCTTCTTGCGGTAGAGCCGGCGGCCGGGCTTGGACTGGCGCGCCAGGCCGTGGATCACCGGGCGGCCGCCGTCGTCGTACTTGAGGTACAGGCGGAGCAGGCCGGCGCCGCGGTCGTCGAGCACCTTGAAGTTCTTGATGTAGCCCTCATCTTTGAGGATGCGCGCCAGCTCCACCTTGAAGCGCGACGACGGGACGTCGGTCTTCTCGTGGCGGGCCGAGAGCGCGTTCCGCACCCGCGCCAGGAAGTCGGAGACGGGATCGGTGTTCGTCATCGCGTCTCCTTCCTCACCAGGACGCCTTGCCGACGCCGGGCACGTAGCCCCCCAGCGCCAGGTTGCGGAAGCAGATGCGGCAGAGGCCGAACTTGCGGAGGTAGCTCCGTCCGCGGAAGCACACCTTGCAGCGGTTGTGCTGGCGGATCTTGTACTTCAGCTGTTTCGTGGTCTTGATCATGGTCGAGCGGCGGGCCATTTCTCGGGCTCCCCCTATCGTCCGAACGGCATCCCGAGTTCCTTGAGGAGGACTCGGGCGCGGTCGTCGGTGCCGGCAGTGGTCACGATGGTTACGTTGAGACCCTTGGACTTGTCCACTTTCGTGGGGTCGATCTCGGGGAAGATCAGGTGGTCGCGGATGCCCAGGGTGTAGTTGCCGCGCCCGTCGAAGGCGCGCGTCGGCACGCCGCGGAAGTCGCGGACGCGCGGCAGCGCGACGTTCATGAGCCGGTCCAGGAACTCGAACATGCGGTCGCCGCGCAGCGTCACCCGGCAGCCGATCGGCATGCCGGTGCGGAGCTTGAACGAGGCGATCGACTTCTTGGCGCGGGTGACGACCGCGCGCTGGCCGGCGATCTTGGTCAGCTCCTCGGCGGCGGCGTCGGCCAGCTTGGCGTTGGTGATGGCCTCGCCGATGCCCATGTTGAGGACGACCTTCTCGACCTTGGGGATGGCCATCGGGTTGTCGATCCCGAACTCCTTCTTGAGAACGGGCACGACGTCCTTGGAATAACGGTCTCTAAGACGGGCGCTCATTCCCTACTCCTGCCCCCCGGCGATGGCCGAGATGGTCGTCCCGCTCGCCTTGGCGAAGCGCACCCGCTCGCCCCCCTCCTCACGCACGCCGATCCGGGTCGGCTTGCCGCCGTCCGGGTCCTTCAGCAGCACGTTGGAGACGGCGATCGGCGCCTCGCGCTCGAGGATGCCGCCCTTGATGTTCTTCTGCGGGTTCGGTCGGGTGGCGCGCTTGACCATGTTGACGCCCTCGACAATCACCCGGCCCTTCTCGGGCAGCACGCGGAGGACCTTCCCCTCGGCGCCCTTGTCCTTGCCGGTGATGACGATGACCTCGTCGCCCTTCCGGATCCGCCACTTCCCGCTGTAGACGGGCTTCTTCTTTTTCATGACTAGATGACTTCCGGAGCCAGCGAGATGATCTTCATGAAGCGCCGCTCGCGGAGCTCGCGGGCGACGGGGCCGAAGACGCGGGTTCCGATCGGCTCCTTCTCCTTGTTGATCAGCACGGCGGCGTTGTTGTCGAAGCGGATGTAGCTGCCGTCGCGGCGGCGCTGCTCGCGCACGGTGCGCACGATGACCGCCTGGACGACCTTCCCCTTCTTCACCGGGTCGGGCGCGTCGGGGGCGGATTCCTTGACGGAGCAGGTGATGATGTCGCCGATGCGGCCGTACTGGCCCACCGAGCCTCCGCGCAGGCGGATGCAGAAGATCTTCTTGGCTCCGCTGTTGTCGGCCACCTCGAGGATGGTGCCCATCTGGATCATGGCTGCCTCCTCAAGCGCTTTCGACGTCCGCGGCCTTGAGGTCGGCCACGGCCGGCCCGGTACGGCCGGAGCGGGTGATGACCGCCTTCACGCGCCAGCGCTTGCGTGCCGAGAGCGGACGGGTCTCCTCGATCTCCACCACGTCGCCCGGCTGGCACTTGAAGACGCGGTCGTCGGCCAGGAACGTCTTGGAACGGCGCACGTAGCGGCCGTAGCGGCCGTGCTTGACGATGCGGATCACCTCGACGGCGACGGTCTTCTCCATCTTGTTGGAGGTGACCTTGCCGGTCTTGCGGGTGCGGCGCGCGGCGGCCTTTTCGGTCGTCTCGGGGGTCGCGGGGGTCGCGCTCATGCGTTCTTCTTTCCAGCCGTCTCGGCCGTTCGGAGCCGAGCGATGTCACGCCGCAGCTGGCGCAGCTTCATGGGGTTCTCGAGCCGCCCGTGCTCGCGGGCGCGGGTGAGGCGGAGGTTGAAGAGGGCCTGAGCCCACTCCTTCTCCTTGGCCGCCTTCTCCTCGGCGGTCAGCTCGACGATCTCTTTGTATTTCATCGCACGGTCTCCAGGAAATGACGGGAGATGAAGCGCGTCTTGACGCCGAGCTTGTCGGCGGCCAGGCCGAAGGCCTCGCGGGCGGTCTTCTCGTCGACGCCTTCCATCTCGAAGAGGACGCGGGCCGGCTTGACGACGGCCACCCAGCCTTCAGGCGCGCCCTTGCCCTTGCCCATGCGGGTCTCGGCCGGCTTCTTGGTGTACGGCTTGTCGGGGAAGATCCGGATCCAGAGCTTGCCGCCGCGCTTGACGTGGCGCTGGATGGCGACGCGGCTGGCCTCGATCTGCCGCGCGGTGATCCACGCGGGCTCGAGCGCCTGCAGCCCGAAGTCTCCGAAGGAGAGCTCCCCTCCGCGCAGCGCCATGCCCCGCATGCGCCCGCGCTGCTGCTTCCTGAACTTGACTTTCGCCGGCATCAACATGGTTCGGTTTCCTTACGCGGCCCGCTTGCGCGACTTGGCGCGATGCAGGTCGCCCTTGTAGATCCAGCACTTCACGCCGATCTTTCCGTAAGTGGTGCGCGCCTCGGCGAAGCCGTAGTCGATGTCCGCCTTGAGGGTGTGGAGCGGCAGGCGCCCTTCCTGATACCACTCGGCGCGGGCTATCTCGGCGCCGTTCAGACGGCCGGCGCAGCGGATCTTGATGCCCTGGGCTCCGAAGCGGAACGCCGACTCCATGCCCTTCTTCATCGCCCGGCGGAAGGCCACCCGGCGCTCGAGCTGCATGGCGATCGACTCGGCCACCAGCTGGGCGTCGGTCTCGGGGCGCTGGATCTCGATGATGTTGACGTGGATGTCCTTGCCCAGCTTCTTCTGGAGCCGGTCGCGGAGCTGGTCCACCGAGGCGCCCTTCTTGCCGATGATCACGCCCGGCCGGGCGGTCATGATGTTGATCTTCAGCTTGTTGCCGCGCTCGATCTCGACCTCGGAGACCGCCGCGTTGGCCAGGTCGCGCTTGAGCTCGTCGCGCAGCTTCAGGTCGTCGTGCAGGAACTTGAGGTAGTCCTTCTCGGCGTACCAGCGCGAGTGCCAGGTCCGGTTGTAGCCGATGCGGAAACCGTAGGGGTGGACTTTCTGGCCCATGCTTACTCCGAGCTCTCGGTCTTCTTGTCGCCTTCGGCCTTCGGCGCCTTCGGCTTCTTGGTGGCGGGCTTGGCGGCCTTCTCGGCCGGCGGCTTGGCGGCGGCGGCGGCCTTGGGCGCCTTCGCCGGCTTGGCCTCGCCCTTGGCTTCCTTCGGCTTGCCCTTGACCTCTTCGCCCTTGGCGCCGCGCTGGCCGGCGGCGGCGACCGCCTTGGCCACCCGCCCCTGGGTGCGGCGGCGGGCTACCGGCTTCGGCGGCTCGGCCGACAGGCCGGCCAGCTTGCGCTCGGCCGGGTCGTCGGAGAGCACCACGGTGACATGGCAGAACGGCCGCTTCACCAGCCAGGTGCGCCCCTGCGGGCCGCTCATGAAGCGCGGCTTGGCGTGGGCCTTCTTGTACTCGGAGACCGAGCCCAGCATGGCGTTGGTCTGCAGCACCCGGCGGCCGGCGCCGTCCACCATGATCTGCGAGACCACGAAGGCGTCGGCGTCCAGCGTGTTGTCCTTGTGCTGCGCGTTGGCCAGCGCCGACTCCACCAGCTTGAGGAGGTCGGGCGAGCAGCGGCGGCGCGTGGTCTTCAGCGTCGCCAGCGCGCGGCCGAGCGGCTTGCGCCGGATGAGGTCCGCCACCAGGCGCACCTTCTGCGCCGAGCCACGGTAGTAGCGGAGACGGGCGGTCGCTTCCATCGTTCGTCCGCCTACTTCGCCGCCGGGGCCGGGGCCGCCGGTGCGCCGGGCGTCGCGCCCTTCTCCACCTTCTTGCCGGAGTGGCCCTTGAAGGTGCGGGTGGGAGAGAACTCGCCCAGCTTGTGGCCGACCATGTTCTCCGAGATGTAGACGGGGATGAACTTCTTGCCGTTGTGGACGGCCAGGGTGTGGCCGACCATGTCCGGGCTGATCATCGAGCGGCGCGACCAGGTCTTCACCACCCGCTTGTCGTTGGCGGCGTTCAGCGTGTTGATCTTTTCCTGGAGGTGCCCGTCCACGAACGGACCCTTCTTCGTCGATCGCGACATTCCCTAGGCTCCTACTTCGTCCGCCGCTTGACGATCAGCGACTGGGTGCGCTTGTTGTTGCGCGTCTTCATGCCCTTGGTCTTCCAGCCCCAAGGCGAGGTGGGATGGCGGCCGCCGGACGTCTTGCCCTCGCCGCCGCCCATCGGGTGGTCGACCGGGTTCATGGCCACGCCGCGGTTGTGCGGCTTCCAGCCCATCCAGCGGTAGCGGCCGGCCTTGCCGATGGAGATGTTCTCGTGCTCGAGGTTGCCGACCTGCCCGATGGTCGCGTAGCAGACGAGCGGCACCTTGCGGAGCTCGCCCGAGGGGACGCGCAGCAGGGCGAAGGCGCCCTCCTTGGCCATGAGCTGGACGCTGGCGCCTGCCGAGCGCGCCAGCTGGCCGCCGCGGCCCGGCGTGAGCTCCACGTTGTGGACCACGGTGCCGAGCGGGATCGACTTCAGCGGCAGCGCGTTGCCGACCACGATGTCGGCGGTCGGGCCGGAGACGACCGACTGGCCGACGGTGATGCCGGAGGGCGCGATGATGTAGCGCTTCTCGCCGTCGGCGTAGTGCAGGAGGGCGATGCGGGCGCTGCGGTTCGGGTCGTACTCCACCGAGGCGACCTTGGCCGGGATGGCGTGCTTGTCCCTCTTGAAGTCGATCTCGCGATAGCGGCGCTTGTGGCCGCCTCCGCGCCACCAGGCGGTGAGGTGGCCGCGGCTGTCGCGACCCCCGGTCTTGAGCTTGCCGCGGGTGAGCGACTTCTCGGGCGTCGAGCGGGTGATCTCGGCGAAGTCCGACGTGGTCCGCTCGCGCATGCCCGGCGAGGTGGGCTTGTAGCTCTTGAGTGCCATGGTTTACGCCTCTTACGCCTCGAAGACGGCCGGGAGCTCCTGCCCCGGCGCGAGCTTCACGTAGGCCTTCTTCCAGTCGGAGGCGCGGCCGATCCAGGAGCGGCGGCGCTGCTTGGCGATGTAGGGACGGAGGTTCTCGGGGGCGTGCGGCGGGTCCTTGCGGATCTTGCCCGGCATGCGAAGCACGCGGACCTTGTCCACCTTCACCTTGAAGAGCTCCTCGACGGCCTTCTTGATCTCGATCTTGTTGGCGTCGAGCGCCACCGCCAGCGTGAGGACGCGGGAGCCGGCCTTGGCGTCCTTGGCCTCCTCCCCCTCCACGTAGGCGCCGGTCAGGTCGGTCGTCTTCTGGGTGACGACGCTGCCGAGGATGATCTGCTGCGGTGTCCTCATCATGACGCGAGCACCTCCGTCACCGCGCGCAGCGCCGACTCGGACAGCACCACGTGCTTGGCGTCCATGGCGTCATAGGCGTTCACGCCGAGCGCGTCGACGACCTTCAGGTCGGGGTTGTTGCGGGCGGCGCGGATCAGGTTGACGTTGTCGCGCCGGTCGACCAGGAGCACCTTGCCGTCGGCCCCGAGCTTCCTGGCGATGGCCGCCAGGTCCTTGGTCTTGTGCGAGGAAAGCTCCAGGTTCTCCAGGAGGAAGAGCGCGTTCTCGCGCACCTTCTCGGAGAGCACGCAGCGCAGCGCGTGCTTCTTCGCCTTCACGTTCACCTTCAAGTCGTAGGACCGAGGTGTCGGACCATGAACCGTGCCGCCGTGGCGGTGGATCGGCGGGCGGCCGCCGCCCTGCCGGGCGCGGCCGGTGTGCTTCTGCTTGAAGGGCTTCTTGCCGGAGCCGGCGACCTCGGAGCGCACCTTCACCTTGTGGGTACCGGCGTGCTCGCGGGCGCGGATCGACTTGACCACCTCCCAGACGAGGTGGCGCTTGAAGGGCACGCCGAAGATCTCGGCCGGCAGGGTGGCCTCGCCGATGCTCTCGGCGTCCAGGTTCCGGATCGTCACGATCACCTGGTTCGGGGCGGTGATGTCGCTGTTCGCCATGTCGCCCCTCAGGCCGCCTGACCGGTCTTGCCGGCCAGCTTCTTCATGATCTTCACCAGCGAGTTGCGCGCCCCGGGCACGGCCCCGCGGATGTAGATCAGGTGGTTCTCGGGATCAACCCGCACGACCCGCAGGTTCTTCACCGTGGTCTGCGCGCCGCCCATGCGCCCCGCCATGCGGGTGCCGGGGTAGACGCGCGACGGGAAGGCCGAGGGGCCGATCGAGCCGGGAGCTCGATGGAACATGGAGCCGTGGGACGCCGCGCCGCCCGCGAAGTTGTGACGCTTCATGACGCCCTGGAAACCCTTGCCCTTCGAGACGCCGATCACGTCGATCTTCTCGGCGGGCGCGAAGATGTCGCAGAGCACGCGGTCACCCGGCGCCGCCGGGTCGTCCGCGTCGCAGCGCACCTCGGCCACCGTCTTCGTCGGCGGGATCCCCGCCTTCTCGAAGTGGCCGCGCATCGCCTTCGTGAGGCGGCGCGGGGAGACCCGCCCCACCAGTCCGAGCTGCACGGCGTCGTAGCCGTCGCTCTCCTTCTTCTTGCGCTGGACGACGAGGCACGGACCCGCCTCGACGACGGTGACCGGCACCACGGTGCCGTCCGCCTCGAAGAGCTGGGTCATCCCGACCTTGCGTCCCAGTATGCCGTTGATCATTTCTAAGCTCCTGGAACTACTTCCCCATCGTCCGAATCTCGACTTCCACGCCGGCGGGAAGCTCGAGCTTGGTGAGGGCATCCACCGTCTGCGGGGTCCAGTCGAAGATGTCGATGAGCCGCTTGTGCGTCCGCATCTCGAACTGCTCCCGGGACTTCTTGTCGACGTGCGGCGATCGGTTCACGGTCCAGCGGGACACCGTCGTCGGGAGCGGGATCGGCCCGGCGACCTTGGCGCCCGAACGGCGCGCCGTGTCGACGATCTCGGTCGTCGACTGGTCCAGGATCCGATAGTCGTACCCCTTCAGGCGGATGCGGATCTTGTCGTTGCCCATTGGCGTTCGTCTCTCTCCGTGTCGGGCGCGCCGGAGAGCCGATGAAGGCCCTCCGGCGACTCCCGAATAGCCTTACTCGATGATGTCCGTGACCGTGCCGGCGCCGACGGTGCGGCCGCCCTCGCGGATGGCGAACTTGAGGCCCTTCTCGATGGCGATCGGGGCGATGAGCTCGATCTCGAGGTCGACGTTGTCGCCGGGCATGACCATCTCCACGCCCTGCGGGAGCTTGGTGGAGCCGGTGACGTCGGTGGTGCGGATGAAGAACTGCGGGCGATAGTTGTTGAAGAACGGCGTGTGGCGGCCGCCCTCGTCCTTGGAAAGGACGTAGACCTTGCCCATGAACTTGGTGTGCGGGGTGATGCTGCCCGGCTTGGCCAGCACCTGGCCGCGCTCCACGTCCTCGCGCTCCACGCCGCGCAGCAGGACGCCGATGTTGTCGCCGGCCTGCCCCTGGTCGAGGAGCTTCTTGAACATCTCGACGCCGGTGACGATCTTCTTGGTGGTGTCCTTGAGACCGATGATCGCGATCTCGTCGCCGACCTTCACGATCCCGCGCTCGACGCGGCCGGTGACCACGGTGCCGCGGCCGGAGATGGAGAAGACGTCCTCGATCGGGAGCAGGAACGGCTTGTCGATCTCGCGCACCGGGTCGGGGATGGAGGCGTCGAGCGCCGCCGCCAGGTCCCAGATGCACTTGGCGCCGGGGCCGGTCGGGTCGGCGAGGGCGCCGGTGGCCGAGCCGCGGATGACCGGCACGTCGTCGCCCGGGAAGCCGTACTTGTTGAGGAGGTCGCGCACCTCGAGCTCGACGAGGTCGAGGAGCTCGGGGTCTTCCATGAGGTCGCACTTGTTGAGGAAGACCACGATGGCCGGCACGTTGACCTGGCGGGCCAGGAGGACGTGCTCCTTGGTCTGCGGCATCGGGCCCTTGGGCGCCTCGACCACCAGGATCGCTCCGTCCATCTGGGCGGCGCCGGTGATCATGTTCTTGATGTAGTCGGCGTGGCCCGGGCAGTCGATGTGCGCGTAGTGGCGCTTGTCGGTCTCGTACTCGACGTGCGCCAGCGCCACCGTCAGGATCTTGGTCGCGTCGCGCCGGAACGTCTTGGCGTCCGCCTTGGCCACGTCGTCGTACGACTTGGAGACCGCGAGACCCTTGGTGGACAGCACCTTCGTGATGGCGGCGGTCAACGTGGTCTTGCCGTGGTCGATGTGACCGATCGTGCCGACGTTCACGTGGGGCTTGGTGCGCTCGAACTTCGCCTTCGACATCGTTACCTCCGTCTCTCCTCTCGACCGTCCCTAGACTGAAACTTTAGCGATCACGCCTTCGGCGATGGCCTTGGGGACCTCGTCGTAGCGCTCGAACTGCATCGTGTAGTTGGCGCGCCCCTGGGTGAGGGAGCGCAGCACGGTTGCGTAGCCGAACATCTCCGAGAGCGGGACGCTCGCGGTGATGACCTGGAAGGTGGTGCGCGGCTCCATGTGGGTGATCTTTCCGCGCCGCGAGTTCAGGTCGCCGATGACGTCGCCCATGAACTCCTCGGGCGTCACCGCCTCGACCGCCATCATCGGCTCCAGCAGGACCGGGTCGGCCTTCTTGGCCGCTTCCTGGTAGGCCATCGAGCCGGCGATCTTGAAGGCCATCTCCGAGGAGTCGACGTCGTGGTAGGAGCCGTCGTAGAGCTCGACCTGCACGTTGACCGTCGGGTAGCCGGCCAGGACGCCGGTGAGCGTCGCTTCCTTGATGCCCTGGTCGACCGGCTTGATGAACTCGCGCGGGATCGTCCCCTGGCTGATGTTGTTGACGAACTCGTATTCCTTGCCCTCGGGGTGCGGGCGCAGGCGGATCTTGACGTGGCCGTACTGCCCCTTGCCGCCCGACTGGCGGATGAAGCGGCCTTCGGCCTGGGTCTCGCGGCGGATGGTCTCGCGGTAGGCGACCTGCGGCTTGCCGACGTTGGCGCCCACGTTGAACTCGCGGATGAGCCGGTCGACGATGATCTCCAGGTGGAGCTCGCCCATGCCGGCGATGATGGTCTGGTTGGTCTCCTTGTCGACGCTCACCCGGAAGGTCGGGTCCTCCTGCATGAGCTTGGCGAGCGCGGTCCCCATCTTCTCCTGGTCGACCTTGGTCTTGGGCTCGATGGAGAGCGTGATGACCGGCTCGGGGAACTTCATCGACTCCAGGACGACGATGTCCTTGCGGTCGCAGATCGTGTCGCCGGTGACGACGTTCTTGAGGCCCACGGCGGCGGCGATGTCGCCGGCCCAGACCTCCTTGATCTCCTCGCGCTTGTTGGCGTGCATCTTCAGGAGGCGGCCGACGCGCTCGTTGGTCCCCTTGGTGGCGTTGAGGACCGGCGAGCCGGCGTCCAGGTGGCCGGAGTAGACCCGGAAGAAGGCCAGCTGGCCGACGAACGGGTCGGTCATGATCTTGAAGACCAGGCCGGCGAAGGGAGCGTCGTCGCGCGTCTCGCGGACCACTTCCTTGCCGTCCTCATCGACCCCGTGGATGGCCGGGATGTCGACCGGTGACGGGAGGTAGTCGACCACCGCGTCCAGCAGCTGCTGCACGCCCTTGTTCTTGAAGGCCGAGCCGCAGACGACCGGGTGGAGCTTGCCCTCGACCGTGCCCTTGCGGAGCGCGGCCTTGATCTGGTCGACCGACGGCTGCTTGCCGTCCATGTACATCTCCATCAGGGTGTCATCCACCTCGGAGACGAGCTCGATCAGATGCTCGCGGTACTTGTCGAACTCGGCGCGATGCTCGGCCGGGACCTCGGCGGTCTCGAACTCCGACCCGAGCGTGTCGTCCTTGAAGTCGTAGGCCTTCCCCTCGAGGAGGTCGATGACCCCTTCGAAGGTCTCGGCCGAGCCCCAGGGGATCTGCACCGGCACGGGACGGGCACCGAGCTTGGACTTCATCGACTCGATGCACTTCTCGAAGTCGGCGCCGACGCGGTCCATCTTGTTGATGAACGCGATCCGGGGGACGCCGTAGCGGTCGGCCTGGCGCCAGACCGTCTCGGACTGCGGCTCGACGCCGGAGACGGCGTCGAAGACCGCGACCGCGCCGTCCAGGACGCGGAGCGAGCGCTCGACCTCGGCGGTGAAATCCACGTGGCCGGGCGTGTCGATGATGTTGATGCGGATGTTCTTCCAGGTGCAGGTCGTCGCGGCCGACGTGATCGTGATGCCGCGCTCCTGCTCCTGGACCATCCAGTCCATCGTGGCGGTGCCATCGTGGACTTCACCCATCTTGTAGCTGACGCCGGTGTAATAGAGGATCCGCTCGGTAGTCGTGGTTTTACCGGCGTCGATGTGCGCCATGATGCCGATGTTTCGGCACTTATCGAGGGAGTGCGTTCTCGCCATAGATTCTTCTTCCCGAGCCGGGTGTTCTGCGCCGTCGAATCCGGTGGGGTCGCGTCAGGGCGCCTCCCTTCGGATTCCGCACGCTTTGAGGCGTGTGCGAGGTTTCCTGGAGGACCTATCCGGCAAGCCGGCTGGTTTCCCCCACCCCGCCAGTGCGATGCAGTTCTACCAGCGGTAGTGCGCGAAAGCCTTGTTGGCCTCCGCCATCTTGTGGGTATCCTCCCTCTTCTTCACAGCGTTCCCGCGGTTGTTGGCCGCGTCCAGCAGCTCGCCGGCGAGCTTGTCTCTCATGGTCTTTTCGCCGCGCGCCTGCGCGTAGGTGATGATCCAGCGGATGCTCAGCGAGGTGCGCCGGGCCGGCTTCACCTCGACCGGTACCTGGTAGGTGGAGCCGCCGACGCGGCGGGACTTGACCTCGAGCACCGGCTTGACGTTCTCGACGGCCTTCTTGAAGGTCTTGAGCGGGTCGTCGCTGGTCTTGCTCTCGATGTGCTTCATGGCGCCGTAGAAGATCTGCTCGGCGAGCGACTTCTTGCCGCGCTCCATGACGCAGTTGATGAACTTGGTGACCAGCTGGGACTGGTAGAGCGGGTCCGGCAGGACCTCGCGCTTGGGGACTTCTCTTCTACGAGGCATGGCGCGACATCTCTCTCTTTTCTTACGCCTTGGGACGCTTGGCCCCGTACTTGGAGCGGGACTGCCTGCGGTTCGCGACGCCGACGGCATCGAGCGTGCCGCGGATGATGTGGTAGCGGACGCCCGGGAGGTCCTTCACGCGGCCGCCGCGGATCATCACGATCGAATGCTCCTGAAGGTTGTGCCCGATGCCGGGGATGTAGGTCGTGACCTCGATGCCGTTGGTGAGGCGCACGCGGGCGATCTTCCGGAGGGCCGAGTTCGGCTTCTTCGGGGTCGTGGTCTTCACCTGGGTGCAGACGCCGCGGCGCTGCGGGCAGGCCTGGAGCGCGGGCGACTTCGTCTTGTAGCGGACGGGGTCGCGGCCTATCCGGACGAGCTGGGAAATGGTCGGCATCGAGTCCTCTAGTCTCCTGGTTCGTCTTGGGTGGTCCGAAGCCTCGGGAGGCGCTCCGGACCTACGGGGGTCGGCGCGATCACCGCGCAGCCGGACCGAATGCCCGGCCGGATCGCGAGGAAATCTCGCGGATTGTATCCACCCCGGCCGGGTTGTCAAGCGGATCCTGCCTCGGAGGATTCACGGAAAAAACTGCTCCGCCGCTTGAAGCTTCTCCGCTTCGGAGACTTAAGACCACCGGTTCGCCGCTCGAAAAGGCCGTCGCCGGCCGTTTCTCGTGTTGGCCCAGGGCTTGCTCTCTAGGGTTTGGGCGCCGGAGGACACCGGCCACCCAAGCTCAGAGACGTAACCGACAGTTTGAACGGAGGACGAGCAGCGTACCAGGACGCCGCCGTCTTACAAGGGAGAGACCATGTTGAAGCCCAGGCACTTCGTCATCGCCTTCCTCCTCCTGGCGGCCGCCCTCGGCGCGACCCTGGCCATGGCAGGCGGCAGACCCCTCAGCACCACGCTGACGGGCGTGCAGGCAGTGCCCAGGCTCGGCGATCGCGACGGCAGCGGGGAGATCACCCTGAACCTCAACCCGGGCGCCCAGCAGGCGTGCTACCAGCTGTCGGTGTCCGGAATCGCCGCCGCGACGGCCGCCACGATCGAGAAGGCGCCCGCCGGCAGGAACGGCGAGGTGATCGCGAACCTGATCGCCCCGAACGACGGGTTCTCCGGGACCTGCGTGAGGCTTCAGCGCGACACCATCGTGGACATCCTCAACCACCCCGCCGACTACTACGTCAGCGTGCTGAACAAGGAGTACCCGGACGGCGCGCTGCGGGGCCAGCTGGTCCGATAGCGCCCCCCCTACCGACGCACCCCCGAGCCCGGTTCGCCGGGCTCGCTTGCTTTTCGGGGCTAGCCTGCAGCGGGTGGTGCCGAAGGAGGGACTCGAACCCTCATGAGCGCGAGGCTCAGCGGCTTTTGAGTCACACTGTCTCGCGTTTTCCGGCTGTCGGTCCGCGTTGACACCTACCCCGCAACACCGCTAAATACCTGCACTTTTGCGTTGATTCGCATTCGGGTCTAGGTTGATCCGCACCGGGTCAGGTATGGGTCAGGGAGGCGAATGGCACCCCGCCCGGTCCTGACCTCGATCGAGCCCAAGGAGGTCGAGGCCTTCCGGCAGGCGATCGTCGCCGACACCGTAGCGCGCTGGCGGAAGGCCCACGACGGCGCCGAGCCCCCGGCACACGTCGGCCGGACCGGACGAAGGGGTGAGGCAGACCCCGATCGGTTCAGAGGTCTTCGGGACGGAGGCCGGTGTGCTTGGCGACGATCGTCTTCAGCCGGACCGGTCCGACGTCCTCCTCGTCGTGGAAGGCGAAGACGAAGTCGGGCCAGCCGTCCCGCTCGAGGACACGGTGCGACCCCCGGCCCCTCACGCTTCACGCGCCAGCCGATGCGAAGGAGGGCGGCGAGCACGCGCCGCGCCTTCGTCGACGGGAACTTCTGCACTCAGGCGGCGGCCGAGACCACGAAGGTCACGGAGTCTTCGTCCGCCTCGCCGTGCTCGATCCGATCGGCAACGACGTGCAGGGCGAGGGCCTTCACCCGGTGCAGCGCTTCCTCTCGGGTGCCCCCGTAGGCCGTGACGCCGGGGAGCGCCGGGATATCGGCGATCCAGCGCCCGTCTTCCTCTCGGTCGAAGGCCACGTCAAGCGTCACGAAACGATTCTACGGCCGCCGCCCTGGCCGTGAAAAACCTCGAGCCCGGGCCGCCCTTCTCTTGGCAGGGGACGACGGCACCGGCCCCGTTCGGCAACCCCGGGGGGGACTGCGCAGTCAGTCTACCCCGCCCAGCTACCGGAGGTAGACCATGCCCGAAGCCGTCATCCGCCCCGCCCCGCTGGCCGTGAGAACGTTCCAGCTCCCGCCCGCGGCGATCGTGAACCTCGAGCGCCGCCGCATCGTCGGCCGGCTGCTGATCGTCGCTTGAGCACATGAGCGCCATGAACGACGGCGGCGCGAAACTCGACGGCATCCCGACCCGAACCGAAGCGGCCTGGCGGCGGGCACGGTGGCCAAGATCCTGAAGCGTTCCGCCGCCTGACCTAACGCTTCGCCCGGCGGCGGCGATGGGATCGAGAGGCGAATCCTGACATCGGCAAGACGTCCTCTAAGGCAGAGAGGTGCCCATCGGCTCTATCTCCTATCCCCCAGGTTACACGCCGCCACCTCCTCCGCCTCATCTCGGCGAACCAGAGAAACCGCGGCCGGTGGCCACATTCCCACTGCGGTGGGCCTCGCTCCTCTCACGCCTTCGAAGCGTCCAGCCTCCGCCGGTGGCTCCCGTGGTCGCGGCGATAACGATTACCGTCGTGGCTTTTGCCGTTGGCCGTTGGACTGCGTCGACGCAGCCCGTGACCATCCTCCGCTCTGCTCGCGGTTCGGAAACACGAGCCGCAGCTGAGCGGGTAGAAGTCCAACCGACCGCCGAGATCAAGGCGGACATTGCCGCGCTCGAAGCGGAGATCCGCCGCACCGAAGTCGAAGACGCCAAGTACTCGGGAGGACTGGTAAAAGCGCTGATCGCGGCCGAGCTGCACACGATGCGGCAGACCCGCGCGATGCTGCAGCAACGGGCGCACTCCTGGCTGTCAGGAACCCGTCTGACCTACACGGTGGACGGGAAGCCTTTTACGCCGCGGGCCGAGGCATCGAGCCTTCTCGGAGCCGTGGAAGCCGAGATCGCTTCGACTCGCGTCAGCCTTGCGGCAGCCGAGGCCGAGGCGTCAAGGTACTCAGGCGGTCTTGTCCAGGCGCTGTCTCTATCCACGGTTCCCACCACCCGGCAGACCATTGCGATGCTGGAGCAGAAGCGCCTTGCGCTGAAGTACGACTTGCCGCAGTACATCGGGTTCCAGGGAGACACGCCTGCCTCGCCTGTCAGCACAGCCGCTCAGCCCGCGACCCCGCGCGCAGAACCGAGGCGGTGGGATGTTGTGAGCATCGAGTCTCGGGTAACCGAGTCGAACGATAGCTGGTGGCGGTACGCCTGGAAGCTGACGCTCAGGAACGACAGCGATTCTCAAGGCTCCTACGATGCAACCATCGAGTTCCAGGATCCTGACGGTTTCGTGATCGACACCGATCGGGAATACGGCCTATTCGTCCCCCCTCACAGCGAACGCACGTTTACCGGGGTCGCGGCGACGCCGGGACCGAGCCCTAGGTCCACGCCGGCACGCGAGGTGCGCTCCGGCGCTCCGGTCTCCGGCGCGTCTCGCACGCTCGCCGACATCGCCCGTGAGAGGAAGGGCAAGGCGAAGCCGTCCGGGAGCATCAGCGGGGCGGACGGAGCTATCGCCGCCCCTGCGCTGTCGATCAGCCAGGGCCCCGAGACCGCGGCTCAGCGCGAGATCCGCCTCGCCCAAGAGCGAATGAACAAGGCGTCAGAGCACGGGCTCTGGGTCCACAAGAACATTAGTTACAACGACCAAATGAAAGAGAGCGCTCGGCAGGAATGGGATGAGGCTGCTTTGATGTGCCACCGAACGCCGGGCTGCGTCGCCGTCGATCGGGATAAGCGGATCATTCCAACAGCCGGCGTCTTCAGCGCCTCTGGCTCGACCAGCGCGGGGAACGACTCGGGCGACGCCTACACGAAGCCGAGGCGCGAGACACCGACGCCTGGGCCCGAGCTCACACTCGACGACGGCGAACCCTACTGGAGAGCCAAGGCGGCCAAGGCACGGCAGGGGGTGCGGGACGCCCAGCACAAGCTGACCGAGGCCGAGATCACGACGCCCAACGCGGGCAGGCTGAAGCCGGACACGGCAGCCGCCGTGCTCGCCGCGCAGATTCGGGAGACGGCCCTCGCGCCCTACCGCGCCGCTCTCCGCGATGCCGAGGCGATGCTCAAGGCGCTGGAGTCGGAGTGCAGCGCGGCCAAGCAGCAGGGCCAGTTCTGCGCGGACGCTTGGCTTCGGTGACCCGCTGTCCACCGGCCGCTCCGCCCCTCCCCCGGCTCTGAGACGCTGCTCGAGCTGCGGCGGCGCTGTAAGACGCGCCGGAAGCCGCGGCGCTGACCCGGGGCCAGAACCCCGAAACGCTGCCGACGAGGTCAGGAGCGGGTCAGGAAGCGCGCTGCGGCCTCCCTATCCATCGCTTCCCGTCACATGGAAAAGCGGTAAACCGTTGCAGCATAGTGCTATTAGGTGGTGCCGAAGGAGGGACTCGAACCCTCACGAGCGCGAGGCTCAGGGGATTTTGAGTCCCCCGCGTCTGCCATTCCGCCACTCCGGCTGGACCAAGGATTCTATGCGGTGGCAGAGCGGGTCGCCGGAGCCTTGGCGGAGGCGATCTCCGCGGTGCCGTAGGCACCGCACGATGACAAGTCTCCGGCGACCCGTCTGACGACCTCGTGCCGCCCTGTTCCGCATTCTCTCATTCCCATTCCACCTCCACGTAGCGCCCCAGCAGCGCGGTGGCGGCGCCGGCGATCGTCCCCAGCGCGTTCCAGAAGACGTCGTTGACGTCGGCGGCCCGGGTGGGCAGGAAGAACTGCACGGTCTCGATGCCCAGCGAGAAGAGGAGGCCGACCACCAGGACCTCCAGCGTCGTGCGCACCGGCGAGCGGGCCGGGGCGTCCAGGTACTTCCAGGCCAGGAAGCCCCAGATCGCGAACATGGCCAGGTTGCCCAGGGCTCCGGCCACCGCGTAGACGAAGCTGTTGGAGAGCACGTCGCCGCGGCTGGCGCGGGCGGCCATCCGCTTGAGGTCGGTGAACGGCTCGAGGTTGGTGCGCACCCCCGGCCGCCCCTGTACCAGGAGCGTCAGGGCCAGCAGACCCGCCGTGTAGAGGCCGAGGACCGTCGCCTGGAAGCCTTTTCGAAGCCTCAGCGTCTTCATCTCAGCGGGCGGCCGGCTTGGCGGACGGGTCGGGGCTCTCCGGCGGCAACCCGCTGGCGAACCACTCGGCGGCGCCGCCGGAGACGAAGACGACCCACTGGAACCCGCGCTTGCGGAGCGTCTCGCAGGCGAGGTGCCCGGTCGCTCCGTCCCGCCCCAGCACGACCAGCGTGGTGGTCTTGTAAGGCATGAGTCTGGAGAGACCACCGTGGAGCCGCTGCTGCGCGACCTCGATGGCGTTCTTGAGCCGCCCGTGCTCGGGGGTCACGTCCTCGTCGGAGCGGATGTCGACCATCCGGATGCCCGGGTTGTCGCGCATCATCTCCCAGGCGACCATCGGCTTCATCTCGCGGCACGGGGCGTCGATCCTGCGGGTCCCGGTGCCGAGGCACCCGGCCGCCGCGAGCGAAACCAGGGCGAGAGAGAACGCTCGCAGCGCCACGGAGGGAGATTAACCGACGCCATAATCGCCGTCATGACGACGCGCCGCAGCGCCGCGCCAGCGACCGCGCCGGGGCCGGTGCACGAGGGCTTCTTCGTCTCCGAGTTCCTCGGATCGGGGGTCCTCGACGTCTCCCGCCGCGGCGTCGGGCGTATCACCGACTTCGTGGTCGGCACCGGCGGCAAGAGCCCGTTCCCCCGCGTCAGCGGGCTGCTGCTGCGCGACGGCTTCGAGACGTTCGTGCTGCCCTGGGAGGACGTGGCGATCTTCCAGCGCCGCAACGTGCGCACCCGCCTCTCGCGCGAGGACCTGCTGCACCGCGCCCCGCACCAGGACGAGGTCTTCCTGGCCCAGCACCTCCTCGACAAGCAGATCGTCGACATCAACGGCGTGAAGGTGGTGCGGGTGAACGACCTGAAGCTGGACGTGCTCTCCGGCGACCTGGTGCTCACCGCCGCCGACGTCGGCGTGCGCGGCATCGTGCGGCGCGTCTTCGGCGCCGGGGTGACGCCGCGCGGCGGCCGCTTCTCCGATGCCTCGATGCCGGCGCGGCTGATCCCCTGGGACTCCATGCAGCCGCTGCACCCCAAGCTGTCGCGGCTGCAGACGACGCTGCCGCACGAGAAGCTGGGGCGCCTCCACCCGGCCGACATCGCCGACGTCATCAGCCAGATCTCCACCAGGGAGCGCACCGCGGTCTTCCAGAAGCTGGACGTCGAGACCGCCGCCGAGACGCTGCACGAGCTGACACCCGAGCTCCAGCGCGAGCTGATCGAGGACCTGCCGGCGCCTCAGGCCTCGGAGATCCTCGAGCAGATGCCCGCCGACGAGGCGGCCGACGTGCTCGGCGACCTGCCGGGCGAGCAGGCGCGCGACCTGGTGCAGCTCATGGAGAAGGAGGCCGCGCAGGACGTCTCCGAGCTGCTGGTGCACGACGAGGACACCGCCGGCGGCCTGATGGGGACGGACTTCATCACCTTCCCCCCCGACCTCACCGTCGGCGAGAGCATCGCCCGCCTCCGCCCGATCGCGCGCGAGGCCGAGGTCTTCTTCTACTTCTACGTGGTGGACGAGGCCGGCAGGCTGCTCGGCGTGGTCTCGATGCGCGACCTGCTGGCCGCCGACGACGCGCAGCCGCTGGCCGACGTGATGGCCAGCCCGGTGCGCGGCGTCCCGGCCGACGTCCCCGCCGGCGAGGTCGCCGACATCATCTCCAAGTACGACCTGCTGGCGGTGCCGGTCACCGACCACGAAGGGGCGCTGATCGGGATCGTCACCATCGACGACGTCGTCGACCGCCTGCGGCCGCACGCCCGCGGGCGCCGCCGGAGGCTCCGTTGACGGCGGCCGCGGCGCGGGGAGCAGCGGCCGAGGCGCGGCCGGGCTGGCGGCGCCGCCTGACGACGGTGCTCGCCATCCTCGGGCCCGGCATCATCACCGCCAACGTCGACAACGACGCCGGCGGCATCGCCACCTACTCGATCGCCGGTGCGCACTTCGGATACTCCCTGCTGTGGGTGCTGCTGCCGGTCACGCTGGCCCTGGTCGTGGTGCAGGAGATGTCGGCGCGGCTGGGGGCGGTCACCGGCAAGGGGCTCGGCGAGCTGATCCGGGAGAACTACGGCCTGCGGGCCACCTTCTACCTGCTGATGGCGCTCCTGGTGACCGACATCGGCAACACCGTCGCCGAGTTCGCCGGCTGGGCGGCGGCGCTGGAGATCTTCCACGTCCCCCGGGTGATCTCGGTCCCGATCGGGGCGGCCGTCGTCTGGTGGCTGGTGGTGAAGGGAAGCTACAAGACGGTCGAGAAGGTCTTCCTCTTCGCCTGCACGATCTACTTCACCTACATCGTCTCGGCGTTCTTCGCCAAGCCGCAGTGGAAGCACGTGGTGCAGCAGACGTTCGAGCCGCACATCGAGTCGAGCGCGGCCTGGCTGCTGATGATCATCGGCATCGTCGGCACTACCATCGCGCCCTGGATGCAGTTCTACCTGCAGTCCACCATCGTGGAGAAACGGATCGGCCCCGAGGAGTACCGGATCTCCCGCTGGGACGTCATCCTCGGCTGCTTCTTCGCGGTGGTGGTGGCGTTCTTCATCGTGGTCGCCTGCGGCGCCACCCTGTTCCCCAAGGGCATCCGCATCCAGGGAGCCGAGGAGGCGGCGCTGGCGCTGGAGCCGCTGGCGGGAAGATGGGCCAAGACGCTCTTCGCGGTCGGGCTGGCCAACGCCTCGCTGTTCGCGGCGTCGATCCTGCCGCTGGCGACCGCCTACTCCATCTGCGAGGGGATGGGCTTCGAGGCCGGGGTCGACAAGAGCTGGCGCGAGGCTCCCCAGTTCCTGAGCCTCTACACCTTCATGATCGTGCTCGGCGCCGGGATCATCCTCATCCCGGGCGTCCCGCTGATCCCCGTCCTCTTCCTGTCGCAGGTCATGAACGGTCTCCTCCTCCCGTTCGTGCTCATCTTCATGTGCCTGCTGGTGAACCGCGCGGAGCTGATGGGCGACTTCGTGAACGGACGCATCTGGAACGTGATCGCCTGGGGCACCTGCGTGGTGATGATCGGGCTGACGCTGGTGCTGGTGGCCGCCACCGTCTGGCCGAACTGGTTCCAGGGTTAGGCGTTCCTTTGCTGTGAGGCGCCATGCGGGAGGGGGCGGGGGAACCCGGTAGGGGTTCCCCATCAAGGAATGCGAGTTGCATCATGGCGATTCGTACTCGCTCAGACCTACTTTGAGGACGGAGGTTCACCACCCATGCGATTGATCGGACGCTTCGCTGCATCCGCTCTCGCCGCCGCCTTCTGCTGTCTGCTGGCCGCCCCGGCGCTCGCCCAGAACCGCGCCGGAACCTTCGAGATCTCACCATTCGGCGGCGGGTACTTCGGCGGCCGGCTTCACGCCGGCGCCACGTCCGTCTTCTCGCGGGACGTGGACGTCCGGACCGACGTCGCCTATGGCCTGCGGGTCGGCGGCAACCTCAGCAACCGCATCGGGGTCGAAATCGGCTTCTCGCGCTCCGAGGCCGACATCGAGGACGCCCGGCGCGGAAGCCACCAGCGCCTCGGAGAGCTGGACGACCAGCACTACGAGCTGAACTTCCTCTTCAACTTCGGGCACCGCAGGGTCATCCCCTACGTCACGGCCGGGGCGGGCGCCTCCCGGCTCGAGATCCGCGTGCCCGGGCAGAGGACCGACGACGACGTGCGGTTCACCAGCAACCTCGGCGTCGGCGTGAAGTTCTTCATCACCCCGCACTTCGGCATCCGTCTGGACGGCCGCGGCCGGGGCGCCTACGTCAACGACCGGCGCTGCGGTAACGATGACCGCGACTTCTGCTACTGGGATGACGACCGCGACAACCGCGACCGGCGCTGGTACTACAGCGGAGAAGCGACCGGCGGCCTCACCTTCGCCTTCTAGGCGGTCGGGGCGACCCGGATCAGGCGTCCGGCCGGCCCCTCGCGGATCTCCACCCGCCAGCCCGGCAGCTCGGTGAAGGGCGGGCGCGGCCACTCGATGGCCACGACCGCCCCGCGCTGAAGCGCGTCGAGGATCCCCAGCTCGGCGACGCTGGCGTCGTTCTCGGCCAGCCGGTAGAGGTCGGCGTGCAAGAGGACCGGCGCGCTCCCCGAGGGCCCGTACTCGTGGACCAGCGCGAAGGTCGGCGAGGCGACCTCGTCCGGATCGGCGCCGAGCCCCTCGGCCAGGCCGCGCACGAAGACCGTCTTCCCCGCCCCGAGCTCCCCTTCCAGCAGCACGACCTCCCCGGCCGCGACGCGAGCCGCCAGCTCGCGGCCGGCCGCGCGAGTGGCGACCTCGTCCCTGGCCACGACCTCGTGCGGCTCCGTCACGCCAGCACGGTCTCGCGCAGCAGCCAGAACGCGTCCCCGAGCCGCTCCACGAGGTCGCCGGCGATGAGCGCCTCCTCCCCGAGCCGCTCCCGCGCCAGGTCGCCCGCGGCGCCGTGCAGGAAGGCCGCCGCGCGAGCCGCGTCCCAGGCGCTGAACCCCCGTGCCAGGAACGCGCCGGCGATGCCGGTCAGCACGTCACCGGCGCCGCCGCTGGCCATACCCGGGTTGCCGGCGAGGACCAGCTCGGCGCGGCCGCCGGGCCCGGCGACGACGCTGCGGAAGCCCTTCAGCACCACGGTCGTGCCCGAGCGCCGGGCCAGCTCGCGGGCGCTCTCCACTCGGGCGGCGTTCACGGCGGCCGTGTCGGTGCCCAGGAGGCGCGCCGCCTCGCCCGGATGCGGCGTCAGCACCGTCGGAGCCGTGCGCGACGCGAAGAGCTCCGGTCGTCCGCCGGCCAGGTTGAGCGCATCGGCGTCGAAGACCGCCGGCACCTCCGCCGCCAGCGCGCGGGTCAGCAGCTTCCGCGCTTCCTCGCCCGGCCCGAGGCCCGGGCCCACCGCCAGGGAGTCATAGACGTCAAGGCGGCGACTATCGTCGCCGCGGAGATCGCCTCCGCCAAGTCTCCGGCTATGGTCGTCAAGGCGGCGACTATCGTCGCCGCGGAGATCGCCTCCGCCAAGTCTCCGGCTATGGTCGTCAAGGCGGCGACTGTCGTCGCCGCGGAGATCGCCTCCGCCAAGTCTCCGGCGACCCGCTCTGCCGACCTTCTCGTAGAGAGGTAGCGTGGTGCACTCCGGGCAGAGCGCGTGCACGCCGGCGCGCACCGGCTCCGGCGCCAGCACGGTGACCAGCCCGGCGCCGGCGCGCAGGGCGGCGCGGGCGGCCAGCGCCGGCGCCCCCACCATCCCGGGGGAGCCTCCGAGCACGGCGACCCTCCCGAACGTCCCCTTGTGGGCGGCGGCCGGCCGCCTCGGGAAGAGCGGCGCGACGTCGCGCGCGGTCACCGCCTCGAGCCCTTCCCCCTCGCCGTCGAACGGCAGGAGGCCGATGTCGGCCACGACCATCCGCCCGCACTCCGCCGCGGCCGGAAGCTCGACGTGCGCCCGCTTCGGCATTCCGAACGTGACCGTGAGGTCGGCCACGACATGCGGGCTCCAGACCTCTCCGCTGCCGGCGGGCAGGCCGGAGGGGATGTCGACTGCGACCACGTAGGCGGCGTAGCGCGACAGCGACCCGACCGCCTCGGCGGCCACGCCGTCCCCGATGGGCCGCGACAGGCCGGTCCCGAAGAGCGCGTCCACGACCAGGGTCGCGCGCCTCAGCTTCTCCAGATCGCGGCTCTCCCGCACGGTGGTGATCGAGCCGCCGCTCTCCACCAGCCGCTGGAAGGTGATCGCCGCGTCCCCGGCGAGGCGGCCGCGATCCCCGACCAGCAGCGTCTCCACCGGGACGCGTCCTTGGAGGAGCCGCGCTACCTCGAAGCCGTCGCCGCCGTTGTTGCCGGTGCCGGCCAGCACGACCGCCGCGACGCCGCGCTCCGGCCGCGCCGCCAGGGCGCGCAGCACTTCGCGCACCACCGCCGCCGCCGCGCGCTCCATGAGGACGATCCCCGGCGTGCCCGCCGCGATCGTGCGGGCGTCCAGCTCGCGCGCCCCCTCGGCCGAGAGGACCTTCATGAGCCCTCGAGGATACGGCGGGTGGCGGGGGCGAGGCCGGGCCGCCGCGCCAGCGCCCGCCGAAGCGCCGCGAGGTCTTCGGCGACGTCCACGTCGGGCAGCTCGGGGAGGAGCTCGGCGCGCAGCGGCGCCCGCCCGGCGGCCTCCCAGGTGTCGGAAAGCGCGTGCTCGCTCGACCAGCGGACGCCGGCGAAGAGCTGCCTGGCCGGAGCGCCCCGCGCCAGGCCGATCAGCGAGTAGCCCCCGTCCGGCGAAGGCGCCGCCACGACGTCGGCGCCGCCCTCCAGGCGTTCGAAGGCGGCCGTCACCTCGTCCCCGGTGAGCGTCGGCACGTCGCTCCCCACCACGACCTGCGCGGAGATCCCCTCGCCGAAGGCCGCCTCGAAGCTCGCCGCCAGCCGCTCGCCGAGGTTTCCGTCGCCTTGCGGCCGCGCGCTCCAACCGGCGAACCGCTGGCGCAGGAACGGCCCGGGCTCGGGCTCGCCGTGGGCGAGCACCGCCTCCCAGGCGGCGCTCCGCAGCTCCCGCGACAGGTCCTCCAGGAAGGCCTGGTAGAGCCGCAGCGCCATCTCGCCGCCCACCCCGGCCGCCAGCCGCGTCTTCACCGCGCCGGCGACCGGCTCCTTGGCGAAGAGGACGAGCCTGCGGCTCACCCCTTCTTGGTCTCGCTCCCCAGCACCGAAACGAAGACGCTCTTCTGCACGTAGCTGATCGTGTTGGTGACCTCGTCCCGCACCGCCACCGAGAGCCGCTGGCCGCCGGGGACCATCAGCAGGCGCGCCTCGTAGAGGAAGTCCTTCTTGGCGAGCGACGCCTCGGTCTTCCCCTCCAGCTCGATCGGCTGGTTCTGCTTGGCCATGTCGGACTGGTTACCGCTGACGTCGAGCACCACGAAATAGAGCGCCACCCTCCCCCGCAGCTTCGTGCCTTCCGGCAGAAGGGTGAGACGCGAGAACGGGATGCGCACCCGGATCGGCACCACGAAGTTCTGCTTGTCGGAGGCCGGCACCGCCTGCCCCACCTCGATCCCGACCGAGAGCGGGTTGTCGTCGCGAGGGAAGTAGAGCGCCGAGACCACGGACTCGGTGACCTTGGTCTCCACTCCCTTCTCCATGTAGCTCCGGCGCGCCTTGACCACCAGCCCCTTGCGTTTGACCTTCACGTCCAGCTTGTGCGGCCGGTCGGCCCCGCCGCGGAGGCTGCGGTAGCCCAGCGAGTAATAGGAGGTGTAGTCCTTCTCGAGCTCCTTGAGAGGCAGGGTGACGTCGTTCCGGTTGAGGATTGCCGTGCCGCCGGTCTCCTCGGCCAGGAGCACCAGCATCGACTGCAGGTTGTTCTTCTCGGTGAAGGTGTCCATCCGCTCCTTCTGCGTCTTGTTCTCCGCCGAGAAGCTGGTGTCGACCGACAGACCCCCGGCGTCGATCGTGTAGATCGTCACGCCGGCCGCGTTGGCCGCCTGCACCAGCCCGCCGTAGCTGGCGGTCTTGTCGAACTCGAAGGAGTTGTGGAGGCCGCTCATGCTGTGGAAGTGATCCTGGACGTAGCGCCAGAGCTCGGCGCCGGGGGACTGCGGCAGCCCCTCGGAGACGTGCAGCAGGATCTTCCGGCCGTCCACGCCGGCCAGCTGGTTGAGCACGGTGCGCATGGCGTCGAACGTGAACTGCAGGTCGTTGTTGACCGACTGGGCGTACTGGCGCACCCGCTGGATCGCCATGTCCTCGGACTGCGCCTCGTCGATGTATTGGATGATCTCGCGCTTCTCCGAGATGTCCTGCAGGCCCAGGCCGGAGATCTCCTCCATCTGCTTGAGGACGTCGGCCAGGTCGCGGGCGTCATTGGTGAACTTGCGCCGGACGTGCAGGCCCTTCTCGTAGGTGATGATCATCGCCTCCACGTCCCCCTTCACCGAGGTCCGCACGAAGTCCTGCACGTTCTTCAGGATGCGGTTGCGGTTGAAGGGCGTGAGGTGGAGGTTGTCGATGAAGATCACGATGCGCGTCTTGGGGAGCGGGAAGGGCACCTCGGCCGCGGCGGCGGCGGCGGGCTGGCCGGGAACCGGCGCCGGCGCGGCCACGGCCTCGTCGCCGAAGAAGGTCACCCGCCCCCCCTCCACCGCGTAGAAGTTCGTCACCGGCTGCGGGATGCCGTCCTCGGAGACCTCGAAGTCCTCCTTTCGGAGCCCGGAGACGCGGTTGCCCTTTCCGTCGAGCACCACGACGTCGACGTTGGTGACGGTGACGTCCACCGATCGCGTGAACGGCGGGAGGGCCGAAGGCGTCTGCCGGGGGGCCTGCGCCCATCCGGGCAGCGCGGCGGCCACCAGCAGCGCGGCGGCGCGGCAGCAGCGGAAGGAACCGAGCGTCGTGAGAGCCATCGCCCGATTGTACGCAGCGGGCGCGGCCGGGATCTTCAGAAAGGCCTTGAACTTTCCCGCCGGCTCCGAGAGAATCTCGCGCTCGTCAACGGGGGAGAAAGGGTCCAGAGGTTGGGATTCGTGACCGGGACAAAGGTCGCCCCCTGCCCATGTCCATCGGACGGGGTTCTTGCTTCTGCGACCGTCGCTCGAGTGCCAAGAGAAGTAATATCAGCGCTCCCGGACGAAAACCGATCGGTGACCGGGAACTCGGTGTCAGGCGGCCGGGTCCACCAGAAGGACGGTGCCCGGGCGTCGGGGCGGCGAGAGGGAAAGGAGAGGACGCAGCGATGACGGCGACTGGCAGGGACGCAAGACGTCGAAAGGCCGGGGGGCAGCGCGCGTTGGCCCTCAGCCTCGTCGCCCTCGCGTCGTTCTCGGCGGCGGGCTGCAACAAGTTCAAGAGCAAGGCGCTCATCCGCCAGGGCAACGCCAACTTCAAGGAACAGCAGTACGAGCGCGCGCTCGACCTCTACAAGCAGGCGCAGGCGCTCGACCCCGAAGAGGTGCGGCTCGAGAAGTTCGTGGCGATGGGCTACATGGCCCTCTACAACCCGGGCTCCACGCACACCAAGGACGTGGACGCCCTGAACAACTCGATCCAGCACTTCAAGAAGTACCTGGCGGCCAAGCCCGACGACGAGAAGGCCGCCAAGTACCTGGTCACCACCTACCTGAACGCCCAGAAGTACGACGAGGCGATCGGCTACTTCAAGGAGTGGACTCAGACCCACCCGCAGGATTCGCAGGCCGTCCAGACAATCGCGATGCTCTACGCCAAGAAGGGGGACTTCGAGCAGTCCATGGAGTGGCAGAAGAAGCATGCCGCCATGGAGCCGCGCAAGGCCGAGGTCTGGTACACGATGGGCGTGACCGCCTGGGACAAGTCCTACAACACCGGTCCGGACGCCATGCCTCCCGAGACCCGCAAGAAGGTCCTGGACGACGGGATGGCGAACCTCAAGAAGGCGCTGGAGCTGAACCCCGACTACTTCGAGGCGATGTTCTACGTCAACCTCCTCTACCGCGAGATGGCCAAGATCGAGCCCGACGCGGCCAAGGTGGCCGAGTACAAGGCCCAGGCCGACGAGTGGCAGAAGAAGGGCCTCGAGATCCGCCGCAAGGTCATGCAGAAGCAGCGCGAGGAGCAGGCCGCCAAGAACCCGCTCGAGGCCCTCTGATCGGGCCGCGGGAGAGGAACGATGTTTGAAACCTCGTTGATCGAGTCGCAGAGGCAGAAGGGCTCGGGCAAGCGGTGGCTGCTGTTGCCGCTCTCGATCGCGATCCACGTGATCGTCATCGGATCGGCCCTGGCGATGTCGCTCTGGTACATCGAGGACATCCCCGAGCCGCCCATCCCGGTGAACTTCTATTCGGCCGCGGCCCCGCCTCCTCCTCCGCCGCCTCCCCCCCCGCCGAAGGCGGCCTCGGCTCCCAAGACCGTCAAGGTGGAGCCGGTCAAGCCGACCACCATCACCGCTCCGGTCGTCGTTCCGGATGTCGTCCCTGCCCCGCAGGAGATCGCCGAGCCTGACACCGGCGTCGAGGGCGGCGTGGAAGGCGGCGTCGAGGGCGGCGTCGCCGGCGGCGTCATGGGCGGCGTGCTCGGCGGAGTCCAGGGCGGCGTCCTGGGCGGCACGGCCGGTGTCGAGGAGCCGCTGCGCGTCGGCGGTGACGTCAAGGAACCGGTCGAGATCGTCAAAGTCCAGCCGATGTACCCGGAGGCGGCCCGCAAGGCCCGCATGCAGGGCATCGTCATCCTGGAAGCCATCATCACCAAGGACGGCAACGTCGAGTCGGTGCGCGTCCTGCGCGGGATCAACCCCCTGCTGGACAACGCCGCCATGGGCGCCGTCACCAGGTGGAAGTACAAGCCGGCCACCTTCAACGGCCGACCGGTGCCGGTCTACTTGACCGTCACGGTGAAATTCACACTGAACTAGGAACTCGCGCTGAACCAGATATCGAGACCAAGAGCGTCACGAGAGCAAAAGGAGGACGGTTCACCATGGACATGAGTTTTGGCGGCCTTTGGGCGGCAATGGGTCCCCTGGCCAAGTTCGTCTTCGTCGTTCTGGCCATCCTGTCCGTCTACTCACTCGGGGTTTCCATCGAGCGCTACTTGACCTTCAACAAGGCCAAGAAGCAGTCGCTCAAGTTCGCGCTCGAGGTGGGACAGCTCCTGAAGCAGGAGAAGCTGAAGGAAGCCATCGACCTCGCCAAGAAGTACAAGAACAGCCACGTCGCCAAGGTGGTCTCGGCAGGATTGCTGGAGTTCGCCTACGAGGCCCACGGCGGGTCCATTGCCGGGCACGACGTGGTCGCGGCGGCTGAGCGGGCCATCGAGCGCGCCACCATGATGACCACCGCCGACATGAAGAAGGGCCTGGGCGGCCTGGCGACGATCGCCACCACCGCGCCGTTCATCGGCCTCTTCGGCACCGTCGTCGGCATCATCAACGCGTTCCGCGGCATGGCGGCCTCGGGCTCCGGCGGCCTCGGCTCGGTGTCGGCCGGTATCTCCGAGGCGCTGGTCACGACGGCGCTCGGCCTCTTCGTGGCCATCCCGGCGGTCTGGCTCTACAACTACTTCCTGAACAAGATCGACCGCTTCCAGGTGGAGATGTCCAACTCCGCGTCCGAGCTGGTCGACTACTTCATGAAGCGCCAGGCTGCACGAGCCGCCTGAGTCGCGTAGGCACGGGTCGTAGAGGCAGGAGGGAACGCCCATGAGCATGGATCAATACGGAGGTCGTCAGGACCTGAAGAGTGAGATCAACGTCACTCCTCTGGTCGACGTCGTCCTCGTCCTCCTCATCATCTTCATGGTCGTGACGCCGATGCTCCAGAAGGGGCGTCCGGTACTCCTGCCGCAGACCGACAAGCCGGACAAGAAGCCCGAGTCCGCCAAGGAGATCCTGGTCTCGGTGGAGGCGGACAAGAACATCTTCATCGAGTCCAAGTGGTTTCCCGACCGCGAGTTCCTCTCCAAGATGAAGGAGCTTCACGAGCGCTCGCCGGACAAGGACATCCTCATCAAGGGGGACAACCGGCTCACCTACGGCGACGTGAAGCGGGTCTTCAAGCTCATCAAGGACAGCGGCTACGAGAAGGTCGGGCTGATCACCGAGAAGAAGTCGGCGAAGTAGACCGGAGAACGAGGAGGGATACGCAATGGGCATGGGATTAGGGAGCGCCGGCGGACCGAAGTCCGAGATCAACGTGACTCCGCTGGTGGACGTCGTCTTGGTCCTCCTGATCATCTTCATGGTCGTGCAGCCGCTCCTCCAGATGGGCTATGACGTCCAGGTGCCGCCGAACGCCGAGAACCAGCCGCCCACGCCGCCCACGGACCAGATCGTGATCACCGTGACCGGCGCCAAGGAGGTCTACCTCAACAAGGAGAAGGTCGACCTGCCCGGGCTTCCGGTCCGCATCCAGGAGGTCCTGAAGAACCGCGGCAGCAAGGTGGTCTTCTTCTCGGTGGAGGACACCGTCAACTACGCCGACGCGATGCAGGTGATGGACGTGGTGCGGAACAACGGCGCCAAGAACATCGGCATCGTCATGGACTTCATGCACCCGCTCGGCGCGTCCGCCCCCGGGGCGGCGCCCGGCGCGGCTCCCTAAAGGCGACTAACGTCGCAAGATGCGCATCGCCTTCGGCGAGCGTGCCCGACCGCTAATCCAAGCTCTCGCTCGACGCTCTACGTCCCCGGCCCGACGGCCGGGGACGTTGCTGTAGAGAGCCCATCCGTAACGAGGAAAGGATCCGGCCCAAGATGCACACGAGGAACGCCCTCACGTCCCTGCCCGCCCGCCTGCCGCTCGCGGCGGCCGCGCTCTTCCTGGCCGCGCTTCCGGCGCGCGCCGATGAATCGCAGCTGGTGCTGCCGCCGCTCGATTCCGTCACCTTCCTCGGCTTGTCCGGCCGCACCCTGCTGATGATCGGCATCCTGGTCTGCCTGGCCGGCCTGGCCTTCGGCATGCTGATGTACGCGCGGCTGAAGAACCTGCCGGTGCACCGCTCGATGCGGGAGGTCTCGGAGCTGATCTACGAGACCTGCAAGACCTACCTGGTCACCCAGGGCAAGTTCATCCTGGTGCTCTGGGTCTTCATCGGCACCATCATGGTCGTCTATTTCGGGGCGCTCCGGCACATGGAGCCGGTCAAGGTGCTGGTCATCCTGATCGCCAGCCTGGTGGGCATCGCCGGCAGCTACGGCGTCGCCTGGTTCGGCATCCGGGTCAACACCTTCGCCAACTCGCGGACGGCGTTCGCCAGCCTTCGCGGCAAGCCCTTCCCCACCTACGCCATCCCGCTCTCGGCGGGCATGTCGATCGGCACGATGCTCATCTCCACCGAGCTCCTGCTGATGCTGGCGATCCTGCTCTTCATCCCCGGCAACCTGGCCGGCCCCTGCTTCATCGGCTTCGCCATCGGCGAGTCGCTGGGCGCCTCGGCGCTGCGCATCGCCGGCGGCATCTTCACCAAGATCGCCGACATCGGCTCCGACCTGATGAAGATCGTCTTCAAGATCAAGGAGGACGACGCCCGCAACCCCGGCGTCATCGCCGACTGCACCGGCGACAACGCCGGCGACTCGGTCGGCCCGACCGCCGACGGCTTCGAGACCTACGGCGTCACCGGGGTCGCGCTGATCTCCTTCATCCTGCTGGCGGTCCCCGAGCAGTCCACCCAGGTCAAGCTGCTGGTCTGGCTCTTCGTCATGCGCATCATGATGATCGTCGCCAGCCTGCTGTCGTACTTCGTGAACGAGGCGATCGCCAAGGCCAAGTACGGCAACGCCGACAAGATGAACTTCGAGGCCCCGCTGACCTCGCTGGTCTGGATCACCTCGCTGGTCTCGGTGGCCATCACCTACGTGATGTCCTACCTGCTGATCCCCGAGCTGGGCGACGGCACCCTCTGGTGGAAGCTCTCCACCATCATCACCTGCGGCACGCTGGCCGGCGCCATCATCCCCGAGCTGGTCAAGGTCTTCACCTCGACCGAGTCGCGCCACGTGCGTGAGGTCGTCAAGGCGTCCCGCGAGGGCGGCGCCTCGCTGAACGTCCTGGCCGGGCTCACCGCCGGCAACTTCAGCGCCTACTGGATGGGCATCTCCATCGTCATCCTGATGGGCATCGGCTACCTGGTGTCGACGGCCTTCCCGCTCGGCATCATGATCGCGCCGGCGGTCTTCGCCTTCGGCCTGGTGGCCTTCGGCTTCCTGGGCATGGGCCCGGTGACGATCGCCGTCGACTCCTACGGTCCGGTCACCGACAACGCCCAGTCGGTCTACGAGCTCTCGGTCATCGAGACCCTTCCGGGCATCGAGGCCGAGGTGAAGCGCGACTTCGGCTTCGACCTCTCGTTCGAGAAGGGGAAGCAATACCTCGAGGAGAACGACGGCGCCGGCAACACCTTCAAGGCGACCGCCAAGCCGGTGCTCATCGGCACCGCCGTCGTCGGCGCGACCACGATGATCTTCTCGATCATCATGGTCCTGACCGGCGGGCTGAAGACGAACCTCGACAAGCTCAGCATGCTGCACTCCCCCTTCCTCCTGGGGCTCATCATCGGCGGCGCGGTCATCTACTGGTTCACCGGCGCCTCCATCCAGGCGGTCTCCACCGGCGCCTACCGGGCGGTCGAGTTCATCAAGCGCAACATCAAGCTCGACGCCAACATCGCCAAGGCCTCGGTGGCCGATTCCAAGAAGGTCGTCGAGATCTGCACCACCTACGCCCAGAAGGGCATGTTCAACATCTTCATGACGGTGTTCTTCTCCACGCTGGCCTTCGCCTGCCTGGAGCCCTTCTTCTTCATCGGCTACCTGATCTCGATCGCCATCTTCGGCCTCTACCAGGCGATCTTCATGGCCAACGCCGGCGGCGCCTGGGACAACGCCAAGAAGCTGGTCGAGGTCGAGCTCAAGGAGAAGGGCTCCGAGCTGCACGCCGCCTGCGTCGTCGGCGACACCGTCGGCGACCCGTTCAAGGATACCTCGTCGGTGGCCATGAACCCGGTCATCAAGTTCACCACGCTGTTCGGCCTGCTGGCGGTCGAGCTGGCGATCGAGCTGCCGCGCGGCACCAGCATGGCGCTGGCGGTGGCCTTCTTCCTCGTCTCGGTGGTCTTCGTCTACCGGTCGTTCTACGGCATGCGGATCGAGAGCGCAGCCTAAGTCTTCCTCTTCGGAGGAGCGCCCTGCCAAAGGGCGCTCCTCTCCTTCCCTCTTGACTTCTTCCCGGTCGGAGCCCTACATTACTATTGTACTAGTTACCTAGTACAATAAACATGACGGACGCGCTCCCCTTCCGCCTCGATCCCTCGTCCGGTGTGCCGTTCTACCGGCAGATCATCGACCAGGTACTGCTGGGGGTTTCAGACGGGCGGCTCTCGGCGGGCAAGCAGCTGCCCACGGTACGGCAGCTCGCGGTGGACCTCTCGGTGAACCTCAACACGGTCGCCAAGGCCTACCGGGAGATGGAGATCCGCGGCATCGTGGAGACGCAGCAGGGCACCGGCACCTTCCTGGCAGCCCGCAAGCCGGACCGCCGGGCCAAAGAACGCGACAAGGCGCTCCAGACGCTTCTGGAGCAGTTCCTGGCGCTGGCCGCCTCGCGCGGGTTCTCCGCCGAGGACGTCAGCGGCGCGCTCCTCGAGAGACTCGAGGAGACGAGAAAGGGAGAGTAATCATGGTTCCCATCGGGGCCATCCTCGCCAAGAAGCGGCAGCGGGAGCAGCAGGAGCAGGAGCAGACGTCGGCGGGAAGCCCGCGGTCGCGCTCGGCACGGCGCTGCGCCGAGACCCGCCGCTTCGTGAACCCGGTGAGCGTCACCTCCATGCTGATCGTGCAGCTCACCGGGGTGGGAATCACCGCCGCCACCCAGCAGCCCGCCTTTGCCGTCGCCGGGATGCTGCTGGGGCTGATCCTCCTCTTCGGCATCAAGATCGCCCAGCAATGGGAGCGGGCGATCGTGCTGCGCCTGGGGCGCTTCAAGACCCTGGCCGGGCCCGGTCCCTTTCTGATCATCCCCATCGTGGACGAGGTCTCTCACCTGGTCGACCAGCGGCAGCGGGTCACCGACGTCACCGCCGAGTCGGCGCTGACCAAGGACACGGTGCCGGTGAACGTGGACGCCATCGTCTTCTGGACGGTCTGGGACGCGCGCAAGTCGGTGCTGGAGGTGCAGGACTACGGCTACGCGGTGTCGCTCTCGGCGCAGACGGCGCTCCGCGAGGCGATCGGACGGCACGTGCTGGCCGACATGATCACCGAGCGCGAGCAGCTCGGCCGCCAGCTCCAGGCGATCCTGGACGAGAAGACGAATCCCTGGGGCATCACCGTGAACTCGGTGGAGATCCGCGACGTGAAGATCCCCGAGGACCTCGAGGACGCCATGAGCCGCCAGGCGCAGGCGGAGCGCGAGCGCCAGGCGCGGATCATCCTGGGCACGGCCGAGACCGAGATCGCCGAGCGCTTCGTGAAGGCGGGCGAGGAGTACGTCGGCAAGCCGGTGGCGCTCCACCTGCGCGCCATGAACATGCTCTACGAGGCGATCAAGGAGAAGGGCTCGATGGTCATCGTCCCCTCCAGCGCGGTGGAGACGATGGGGCTCGGCGGGATGTCCGGCATCGCCGCGCTCAAGCAGCAGAGCGTGACCGGCAACGAGCCCAGCCGGGAATCGCGCTAAACAAAGACGGCGAAGACCTCGTTCGACAGCAGGGCTCCGCGGCGCGACAGGGTCACCCGGTCGCGCTCGCGGACCAGGAGACCGGCCTCCTCGCAGTCGGCGAGCCGCTCCCGGTCGGCCGGAGCCAGCAGGCGCCGCACGGCCTCCAGCTCCGAGGACGGCACGCCTTCGGCGAGGCGCAGCGCCAGCATCGTCCGCTCGAAGAGGAGCGCCTCCCCCTCGAGGCGCTCCTCGGAGACGAAGGCGGTGCCGCCCGCGTTCACCCGCCGCAGGTACTCGGTCGTCGAGCCGCTGTTGGCGCGACGGGTCACGCCGTCGAACGAGAAGGCCGCCACGCCCAGCCCGAGCGTCGGCGCCCCGGTCCAGTACTTCAGGTTGTGGCGGCTTCCCTGGCCGGGCCGCGCCCAGTTGGACAGCTCGTAGCGCGGCAAGCCCGCCTCCCGGCAGAGGTCGTCGACGTCCTCCCAGCGCGCCGCCATCTCCTCGTCGTCGGGGAAGAGCTCGGGGCGCTCCTGCCGCAGGCCCACCAGACGCGGCGCCTTCTCGAGCTCCAGCAGGTAGACCGAGAGGTGGCCGACGCCGGCCTCGAGGAGAGCGGTCACGCTGGCGCGCAGAGTCTCCCGCGTCTGGCGGGGCACGCCGATCATCAGATCGGCGGAGACGCTGCCGAAGGTCCGCGCGGCCCGCCGGACGGCAGAGAGGGCGGCGGCGGAATCGTGGCGGCGCTCCAGGAGCTCCAGCTCTCCATCGACCAGCGACTGCACCCCGATCGAGAGGCGGTTCACGCCGAGCACCGCCAGAGCCTCGAGCCTGGCCTCGTCGAGGTCATCGGGGTTGCCCTCGGCGGTGATCTCCGCGCCGGCGGCGATGCCGAAGCTCGCCGCCAGCTCGTCCAGCACCCCGCTCAGGCGCTGCGGCGGGACGTAGGAGGGCGTGCCCCCGCCGAAGTAGACGGTGTCCAGCGGGCCCGGCACCTCGAGCGCTCTGGCCCGGACCTCGCGCCCCAGCGCCTGGAAGTAGGCCTCCTCCCCGTCCAGGCCGGCGATCGCCACGAACGAGCAGTAGGAGCACCGGTGCGCGCAGTAGGGGACGTGGACGTAGGCGCCGGCTTGGTCCTTGTTGCGGCGCTCACGCGCCGCGGAGATCGCCTCCGCCAAGTCTCCGGCGACCTCCTTCACGAGAGCAGTTTCGCGATGCGCTCGTCGGCAGACGGCAGGCGCGCCCCGAGCAGCCTCTCGACGTACTTCCCGAGGACGTCCACCTCGACGTTCACCGGCTCGCCGGGGCGGAGGCCGCCCAGCGTCGTCGCAGCGAAGGTGTGCGGGATGACCGCCACGTCGAAGGAGCGCTCCCGCAGGACCGCCACCGTCAGCGACACGCCGTCCAGCGCGATCGAGCCCTTCTCCACCACGTAGCGCTCCCAGTCGCGCGCGGTGTCGAAGGTGAAGGTCCAGAAGTCACCCTGCGGCGTGATCGCCGAGACGCCGGTGACGGCGTCCACGTGGCCGGCCACGATGTGCCCGCCCAGCCGGTCCCCGGCGGCCAGCGCGCGCTCCAGGTTCACCCGGCTGCCAGCGACCAGGCGCTCCAGCGTGGTGCGGCGCAGCGTCTCCGGCGAGACCTCGAACGCCAAGCGGCCGCGCTCCTCGAGCGCGGTCAGGCAGACCCCGGAGACCGCGATGCTCTCCCCGGGCACGACGTCGCCGAAGGAGGCCGGGCGCTCCACCTCGAGGAGCACGCCGCCGCGGCGCTCCCCCGCCGAGAGCACGCGCACGGTCGCCGCCACCAGGCCGGTGAACACGCGTCGATGCTACCGCGCCGGGACGCGGCCGCTGAGCCGCAGGTCACGCCCCAGCCGCTCGACGGTGAGGTCCTCCAGCCGCAACGCCTCGGCGATGCCCAACGGCCCCTTGCCGCCCAGCGGCGAGGGGGCCGAGGCCCCGCCCACCAGGAGCGGCGCCACGTAGGCGGTGACGCGGTCGACCAGCCCCCTCTCCAGGAAGCAGGCCGCCGTCTCGCCGCCCCCCTCCACCAGCAGCGAGCGCACCTCGAGCGCATGCAGCTCGCCGAGCAGGAGCTCCAGGTCGACCGCCGTACGGCGGCCGGTGCTCCTCGGCAGGAGGCGCACGTTCACCCCGCGCATCTCGAAGTCCACCGTGGCCGCGGCGGCCCTCGCCGTCACCAGCCAGGTCTCGCCGCCGGCGCGGTCGAAGACCTGCGCCTCCGGGGTGACGCGCAGCCGCCCGTCCAGGACGATGCGGCGGTAGGGGACGATGGCGCTGTTCAGGCCGAGGCGGCGCGAAAGGCGTGGGTCGTCGGCCAGCACGGTGCCGGCGCCCACCAGCACCGCGTCGCACTCCTCGCGCAGTCGCATCGCGTCGGCGCGCGCCTCCTCGCCGGTGATCCACTTCGAGGCGCCGGTCCGGGTGCCGGTCTTGCCGTCCAGCGACATCGCCCACTTGAGGTGAACGTAGGGGCGCCGCTTGCGCACCGAGACGAGGAACGGCTCGTTGAGACGCTCGGCGCGCTCCCGCTCGGCGCCCACCTCCACCGCGACCCCGGCGTCGCGGAGGCGCTGCAGGCCGGCGCCGGCGACGCGCGGGTCGGGGTCCTCCAGCGAGCAGACGACCCGGGCGACGCCGGCCGCGATCAGCGCGTCGGCGCAGGGGGGCGTGCGGCCGTGGTGGGCGCAGGGCTCCAGGTTCAGGAGCAGCGTGGCGCCGCGCGCCGCGGATCCGGCGGCCCGCAGCGCGGAGACCTCGGCGTGCGGCCCGCCGGCGCGCTCGTGCCAGCCCTCGCCGACCACGCTTCCGTCGTCCGCCAGCAGCAGCGCGCCCACCCGCGGGTTCGGCGACGTGGAGAAGCGGCCGCGCTCGGCCAGCTCGAAGACGCGCTCCCAGGCGGAAGGATTGGCCTCCATCGTCCTAATCGTCGATGAGCGCCTTGGCGAAGGCGTCCGGATCGAAGTCCAGGAGGTCCTCGGCGGTCTCCCCCACGCCCACGTAGCGCACCGGCAGCTTCAGCTCGCGGACGATCGCCAGGATCACGCCCCCCTTGGCAGTGCCGTCCATCTTGGTCAGCACCAGACCGGTCACGCCGGCCGACTTCGCGAACTCGCGCGCCTGCGCGATGCCGTTCATGCCGGTCACCGCGTCGAGCACCAGCAGCACCTCGTGCGGAGCGCCCGGCACCTCCCGCGCGGCGATGCGGCGGATCTTGCCGAGCTCCTCCATCAGGTTGTGCTTGGTGTGGAGCCGCCCGGCGGTGTCGACGTAGAGGACGTCGGCCCCCTTCACCCTGGCGGCGGTGCAGGCGTCGTGCACCACCGCCGCCGGATCGGCGCCCGCCTTGTGCTTGATCAGCGGGATCGCCAGCCTGTCGGCCCAGACCTCGAGCTGCTCGATGGCGGCGGCGCGAAAGGTGTCGGCCGCCGCCAGCATCGGGTTCATTCCCTCGTTCCAGGCGCGCGCCGCCAGCTTGGCGGCGGTCGTCGTCTTGCCGCTGCCGTTGACGCCCACCAGCAGGACCACGCGAGGCTTTGCGGCGTCTGGCGACGCCGCGGAGATCGCCTCCGCCAAGTCTCCGGCTTGGTGCTTGTTTGCGGTGCCTGACGGCACCGCGGAGATCGCCTTCGCCAAGTCTCCGGCGACCCCCTTCGGCGCCCGGAGCCGGCGCGCGATCTCGTCGCGTAGCACGCGCCGCACCACCACGGCCTCGGCGGCCCCGTGGCGCCCCGCCTCCTCGCGCACCGCGGCCACCAGGTCCGCGGCGGTGGCGGGTCCGACGTCGGCGGAGAGCAGGGCCTCCTCCAGCGCCTCCAGCGCGCGCGGATCGGGCTCGAAGCGGGTCTTGATCGCCTCGTTGACCTTGGCGATCAGCTCGGTGTGGGTCATGAACAGCCCGCGCTTCAGGCGGGCCCCGAAAGAGGGAGGCGGCTTCGAGCTCATGCGGCGGCGGCGCCTACTCCAGGTCGGCGGCGAGGTCCTGGCGCGCCTTCTCCAGCCGCGCGCGCACCAGCGAGAGAAGGCCGCCACGGTCGGCCACCACCAGCAGGAAGTAGCCGTCGATCACCTGGGCGGAGAGAACCTTGCGGGTCTCGAACTCCAGCGAGACCTCCGCGATCGATCCGATGCCGGCGCGCTCGGTGGCGCGGCCCAGCTCTCCGAGCCAGACCGAATGGTAGGCACCCAGCACGTCCAGCGAGGCGGCATCCCCGGCCTGGGCGATGAACTCTCCCTGCACGTCGAGGAGCGCGGCACCGAGGACGCCGGGAGTCCTGGCGATGCCGGCCAGGACGTCGTCGAAGCTCACGGCGTCTCCTCGAGGCGCCCCTCGTTGTCGAGGAAGCGCTTGGCGCGCTTCCCCTCTTCCGATTCCGGCGCTGCCGAGGCGGCGCGCTCCATGTACTTCATCGCCAGGTCGCGGCGACCGGTGGTCAGCAGGCACAGGGCCGCCTGGTAGTTCGCGATCGGGTCCTTGGGGTCGTCCTTCAGCGCCTGCAGGAGGTCGTCGAGCGCCGAGCGGAAGTCCTCGAGCTGCACCCGCGCCATGCCGCGGTCCCGGTAGGCGCGACGGTACCTGGGGTCCTGCGCCAGCGCCTGCGAGAACGCGCGCTCGGCCGCCTTCCAGTCGGCCCGGCGGACGGAGAGCAGGCCGAGGTTGTAGTGCGCGTTCGCCTTCTCCTTCGGGTTGGTCCCGTCGAGCACCGCCTCGAAGTCGGCCTTGGAGAGGTCGAGCTTGCCGCTCTCCATGTAGGCCACGCCCCGGTTGTTGCGAGCCTCCATGAGCGAGGGGTCGATCGCCAGCGCCTGGGTGAAGGACTTCACCGCGCCGGGCCAGTCGCGCCGCGCGATGTAGACCAGGCCGGTGGCGTTGAGGACGTTCGGATCGCGCGGGTGGGCCGACTGCGCCCGCCGCAGCAGCTGGAGCGCCTCGTCGGTGCGCCCCTCGCGGAGCATCGTCAGCGCCGCCCGGTAGTCGACCAGGTCGGCCACCAGCGGGCTGGGCGTGTCCTGCGAAGGCAGCTTCCCGGACTCGCAGGCGGCCAGCAGAGCGGCCGCCAGCGCCGCCAGGAGAGCTCTCTTCAAGCCGAAACCGCGAGCCGCGCGGCCTCGCCCACCACCTCGAGGTCGTGGTTGCTGAACGCCTTGTCGAGCGCGCTCACCACGTCGGGGTCGAAGCGGGTTCCCGAGAAGGACTTGATGCGGCCCACCACGTACTCGAGCTGCATCGCCTTCTGGTAGGGGCGCGTCGTGGTCATGGCGTCGAAGGTGTCGGCCACCGAGACCACGCGCGCCACCAGCGGGATCTCCACGCCGGCGAGCCCGTCGGGGTAGCCGCCCCCTTCCCATTTCTCGTGGTGGTGCTTGATGCCCGGCACCACGTCCTTGAGCTGCGGGATCTGGCCCATGATCAGCGCGCCCTTCACCGGGTGCGTCTTCATCACCTCGAACTCCTCGTCGGTCAGCGCGGTCGGCTTGCGCAGGATGCGGTCGTCGATGCCGATCTTACCGACGTCGTGGAGCAGCGCGGCGATGCGGATGCGCTTGATCTCGTCGGCCTGCATCCCGTAGTGCCGCGCCAGCACCACCGCGTAGCGCGCCACCCGCTCGGAATGGCCTCGGGTGTAGGGGTCCTTGGCGTCGATGGCCGCCGCCAGCGTGCGGATGGAGTTGATGAAGAGCTCCTGGTTCTCCTTGGCCGCCTGGCGGAGCTTCTCCATCGACCGCTCCAGCGAGTCCGACATGCTGTTGAAGCTCTCGGCCAGCTGCGCCAGCTCCTTGCTGCCGCGCACCTCGACCCGCTGCGAGAAGTTCCCCTCGGCGATCTGCCGCACCTTCTGCGCCAGGCCGGTGACCGGGCGCGAGAGCGTCCGCGCCGCTCCGAAGGCCGCCACCGCCGCGAAGAAGACGGCGGCCGCGCCGGCCAGCCACATGGCGCTGGTCATCTGCCGCACCGCGCCGTAGGCGCTCAGCTCGTCCTTCTCGACGATCACGCCCCAGTCGGGCGTCTCCACCGGCGCCACCGTGCCGAGCACCCGCCACCGGTTCTCGCCGTCGGTCCTCTCGTAGGACTTGGTCAGCCGCACCGGGTGGGCGATGAACTCCTGCACCAGCTCGGCGCGCTTGAGGTACTCGGCGTTGGCGAAGGCGCCCATGTCGCTGGCCAGGATCAGCTTTCCGGTGCGGTCGACGACGTAGGCGGTCACGTCGCGCTTCTTCTCCTCGTCCAGCCATGACTTCACCGGCGCCAGCGAGACGAACGCCTCCACCAGCCCGGCGACGTTCGTGCCGCTGCCGACCGGCACGCCCATCACGATGCCGCCGAACGGCCAGTTGTCGGTGTGGATGACGTCGCCGATCACCGACTCGCCGCGCAGCACCCGCGGCACGATCCGGCCCAGCTCGCTCTCCACGGCGGACGCCACCGGCCCGCGCTCCGCCACGCCCCCCTGCCCCTCGGGGTCGAGCGCGCGCAGCACCAGGAGGCTCTGGTCGGGATCGCGCTCGTCGGCCAGGAGGCCGCTGGTGCCGGCGAAGATGAAGGGGTCCTTGGTCGGAGCCATGGAGCCGGCCAGCTTGAGGCCGCCACCGATGCGATGGAGCTGGCTCTGCGCGTCGCGCAGGTAGACCTGGATGTCGCGCGCCAGCGAGACGGCGCTGCGCGTCAGGTACTTCTTCTCGTTGGTCTCCAGCGCTTCCCGGTTGATCTTGATCAGCGCGTAGTGCGACGAGACCAGCGGCGCCAGCGACACCACCAGGAACGCCGCAAGGAGCGCCGTCACGATACGGAGCCGCTGAACGCCGCCTTTCGCCATCTTCCTGCCAATCTAATTGTACCGTTCCCGGGCCCGACCGAGGCAGCCGTCGAGCTCCGCGGGGTCGGTCCGGAGGAGGACCACCCGGCCGGGGGCCTGCAGCGCCACCGCCCGCAGCCCCTGCCGGTCCGACTTCTTGTCGGCGCCGAGGTGCGCCGGCCAGGCGCCGAGGGCGCCGCGGCTCGGCTCCGGCGGGCGGACCAGGTCGAGGACGCGGGCCGCCAGCCGGCGGGCGGTGCGCTCCGGCAGCCCGGCGCGCGCCACCGAGAGCTCCAGGATCGCCAGCAGCCCCCAGGCCACGGCCTCGCCGTGGGTCAGGCGGTAGCGCGAGGCCACCTCCAGGGCGTGGCCCACGGTGTGGCCCAGGTTCAGGGCGAAGCGCGCTCCGGAGCGCTCGAGCGGGTCCCGCTCGACGACGCGCGCCTTCATCCGCAGCGAGCGCAGGACGGCGTCGGAGAGCGCCGCCGGGTGGCGGCGCGCCAGGCCGTCGGCGAGGCCCGGGAAGGCCCGGTCGAAGGCTGCCTCCAGCATCGAGCTCTTGACCACCTCGGCGAGGCCGGAGCGATAGGCGCGCTGGTCGAGCGTCGCCAGGAGGCGCGTGTCCACCACCACCAGCGACGGGTGGTGCACGGTGCCGGCGAGGTTCTTTCCCCCCTGCAGGTTCACCGCGGTCTTCCCTCCCAGCGCGCTGTCGGAGGCCGCCAGCAGCGTCGTCGGCACCTGGGCAATCGGCACGCCGCGGAGCGCCAGCGAGGCGGCCATGCCGGCGACGTCGCCGACGGTGCCGCCCCCCAGCGCGACCACGCCGCCGTCGCGCCGCAGCCCGCGCGCCAGGAGCTCGGCCAGGAGCTTGCCCAGAGCCGGCCAGGTCTTGGCCGGCTCACCGTCGGCGACCAGCAGCGGCTCGGCGTCGAGGTCACAGCGCGCCGCGGCGCCCAGGAGCGCCTGGCCATGCCGGTCGAAGACCGGCCGCGACGAGATCACGAACCAGCGGCCCCTGGCCAAACGTGGCAGCCGCCGCGCCAGCGCCGAGAGCGCGCCCTCGCCGACCACCACGTCGGTCACCGAGTTCCCGGCCCGAGCGCGGAAAGAATGGAGCATCACTTCGCCAGGCGGATGCCGAGCTCGGTGAGCTGCTTCTCCTCCACCCCGCTCGGGGAGCCGGTCATGAGGTCCGACCCGGAGGCCGTCTTCGGGAAGGCGATGACGTCGCGGATGGACGGGACGCGGCAGAGCACCATCAGCAGCCGGTCCAGCCCCAGCGCCAGGCCTCCATGCGGCGGCGCGCCGTACTTCAGCGCGTCCAGCAGGAAGCCGAACTTCACCCGCGCCTCTTCGGGGCCGATGCCGAGGCGCGAGAAGACGCGCGACTGCACGTCGGTGCGGTGGATCCGGATGGAGCCGCCGCCCAGCTCCATGCCGTTCAGCACCACGTCGTAGGCCCGCGCCCTCACCCGTCCCGGGTCGTCCTCCAGGTACGGCAGGTCCTCCTCGCGCGGCGAGGTGAAGGGGTGGTGCATCGCGTACCAGCGCCCGTCGTCGGGGTGCCACTCGAGGAGCGGGAAGTCGACCACCCAGAGGAAGTCGTAGCGCCCCTCGGGGATCAGCTTCTCCTCGCGGCCGAGCTGCCCTCGCAACGCGCCCAGGACCGTGTTGACCGTGTCCTTCTTGCCGGCGCAGACGAGCGCCAGGTCGCCGTCGGCGGCGCCCAGCCTCTCGCGCAGCCCGCTCAGCAGCGCCTCGTCGACGAGCTTCTTGGCGTTGGAGTTGAATCCGCCGGGCAGATCCGCCTGCAGCTTGATCCAGATGAGCCCGCCGGCGCCGAGCTGCTTGGCCGCGGCTTCGAGGTCGTCGAGACGCTTCCTCGCGAAGGCGGCGCCGCCCGGTACACGCAGCCCCTTGACCGCGTCGGCCTTCTTCAGTACCTCGGCCGAGAGCGCCGAGCTCTCCAGCGTCCGCAGCTCCAGGCCGAAGCGGGTGTCGGGCCGGTCGATGCCGAAGCGCTCCATCGCCTCGTCGTAGCCCATGCGCGGGAACGGCGTGGTGATCGGGATACCGGCCATCGGGAAGACGGCCGCGAAGAGCTTCTCGATGAGCGCGTAGACCGTCTCCTCGGTCGGAAAGGACATCTCCAGGTCGACCTGGGTGAACTCCGGCTGGCGGTCGGCGCGCAGGTCCTCGTCGCGGAAGCAGCGGGCGATCTGGTAGTAGCGCTCCAGGCCGGCGACCATGAAGAGCTGCTTGAAGATCTGCGGCGACTGCGGCAGCGCGTAGAACTCGCCGGGGTGGACGCGCGACGGCACCAGGAAGTCGCGGGCGCCCTCGGGCGTCGACTTGGTCAGGATCGGCGTCTCCAGGTCGAGGAAGCCCTCCTCGTGCAGCACCTGGCGAATGCGGAACGTCACGTCGCTGCGCAGCGTGAAGTTGCGCGTCATCTCCGGGCGGCGCAGGTCGAGGTAGCGGTACTTGAGCCGCAGGTCCTCGGAGGCCTTCACTTCGTCCTCGACCGGGAAGGGGGGCGTCTCCGACGGGCTCAACACCTTCAGGGCCCAGCCGCGGACCTCCACCTCGCCGGTGGGGATGTCCGCGTTCACCAGCTTGGCGTCGCGCCGCACCACCTCGCCGGTGATCTCCAGGACGTACTCGGTGCGCACGTCCTTGGCGGCGGCCAGGATCTCGGCCGAGCCGAGCGACTGCGGGTCGAAGACCACCTGGGCGAGGCCGCTCCGGTCGCGCAGGTCGAGGAAGACGAGCTCGCCGTGGTCGCGCAGGCGCTGCACCCAGCCCTTCAGCACCACCGGCTTGCCGGCGTCGGCGCTGCGCAGGGAGCCGCACGGAACGCGTTCCATCATGCCCCCCGAAGATACTCGACCAGCGTCGCGCGCGGGACGGTCTCCTGCTCGCGGGTCGCCAGCTTCTTGACGACGACGTTCGCCTCGGCGCGCTCGCGCTCCCCGAGCAGCACCGCGACCGCCAACCCCTTCTTCTGCGCCGCCTTCAGACCGTGCCCCGGTCCCTTGCCGGCCGGATCCAGGTCCACCGCCAGACCCGCGGCCCGCAGCTCGCGCGCCAGGATCAGCGCCTCGGCGCGGTCTTCCGGGCTGAGCGGCAGCAGCGCCACCGGCACGCTGGCGCCGAGCGCCTTCTCGCGGACGTCGGCCGGCAGCGCCGAGACGAGGCGGTCCTCGCCGATCGCGAAGCCGATGCCCGGCACCTTCGGCCCGCCGAGGTCGGAGACCAGCCGGTCGTAGCGGCCGCCGCCGAGGATCGCGTCCTGAGCGCCGAGCCCTCCGGCGGTCACCTCGAAGACGGTGCGGGTGTAGTAGTCGAGCCCGCGCACCAGCCTCGGCTCGAGGCGGTGGGGAACGTCTTCGGCCGACAGGTAGGCGATCAGCTCGTCGTGGTGCGCGCGCGACTCGGCGTCCAGGTGCTCCAGCATCTGCGGCGCGCCGGCGAGGACGTCCTTCAGCGCCGGGTCCTTGGTGTCGAGCACCCGAAGCGGGTTCTGCTCCAGCCGGCGCCGGTCGTCCTCCCCCATCGCCTCGGCGTGCGGCGCGAGGTAGGCGCGCAACGCCTCGATGTAGGCCGGGCGGCAGCTCTCGGTTCCGACCGAGTTCAGCGAGACCGAGAGGCCGGTGAAGCCGAGACGCGTCAGGAAGTCGAAGAGCATGACCAGCAGCTCGGCGTCGGTGGCCGCGTCGGCCGAGCCGAGCACCTCGGCGCCGATCTGCCGGAACTCGCGGTAGCGCCCTTCCTGCGGCCGCTCGTAGCGGAACTGAGGGCCGCAGTACCAGAGCTTCTTGACGACACCTTCCTGCGCCATCCGGTGCTCGACGTAGGCCCGCGCCACGCCGGCGGTGTTCTCCGGGCGCATGGTGACCTTCTGGTTGCCGCGGGTCTCGAAGGAGTACATCTCCTTGTGCACGATGTCGGTCGCCTCGCCGACGCTGCGCACGAACAGCTCGGTGAGCTCCAGCACCGGCGTGCGGATCTCGTCGAAGCCGTAGAGCGCGAAGGTCTCGCGCATGACGTCCTCGACGCGGTTCCAGATGCGCGTTTCCGGCGGGAGGAGGTCCCGCGTGCCCTTGACGCTGGCGATCATGCGGTGGTCTAGGTGCCCACGAGCGCGGCGGAGGACGCGCGGCGGCCGCTCGCCTCGTCATCGGCCAGGTAAGCAGATTTGTACTCGAGGTAGTTCTTCCAGTACTGGTCGAGACCCACCGCCTCGTCCGGCGTCAGCTCGCGCCGGTACTTGGCGGGGTTGCCGGCCCAGAGCGTGCGCGGCGCGATTCGGGTCCCCATCAGGACCAGCGAGCCGGCCGCCACCAGCGCGCTCTCACCGATCTCGGCGCCGTCGAGGACCGTGGCGTTCATGCCGATCAGCGCGCCGCGGCGCACCGTGCAGGCGTGCAGCACCGCGTTGTGGCCGACCGTCACCTCCTCCTCGAGGAGCAGCGGCCCGACCGAATTCGTCACGTGGAGCGTGGAGTTGTCCTGGATGTTCGTGCGCGCGCCGATGCGGATCGAGCAGCAGTCTCCCCGCACCACCGACGAGTACCAGATCGAGACGTCGTCGCCGAGGACCACGTCACCGATGACGGCGGCCGTCTCGGCGAGGAACACACGTTGACCAATCACAGGCCAATTGCCGCGATACGGACGCACCTGCATGGGACCGCGGACCATAGCAGATCACCTTGCACTGGGTTGTGTGCGCGCCGGAAAAAGTCCGCATGAAATCGGCGTGAAGCGCCTCTTTGCACCCCGCAACACACAGGCTTTTCCACAGGTGAATTGGAATGCGCCAAATCTCTGAGCACAGGGGTGTTACAGCCACGGAAACGCGCCGGCCCGCAAGATACGTGGGGGCGTGACCGTGCCGTCCAGGAGCGTCGAGACCGGGCCGGGAGGCGACGGTCCGCCGTCGAGGACGTAGTCCAGGTCGCCGCCGAAGAGGTCGGCCACCTCGAGGGCCGAGGACGCGGGCTCCTCTCCGCTCCGGTTCGCGCTGGTCGCGGTCAGGGGCCCGACCGCGCGCAGGAAGTCCCGGAGCTCCTCCTGGGCGGGGACGCGCACGGCGACGGAGGAGAGTCCGGCGGTGGCGGCGAAGGGGCGCGCGACCTGGAGCACGACGGTCAGCGGCGCCGGCCAGAGAGCCCGCAACCGGTCGAGGAGCTCCTTCGGCCCGAATGCCCCGAGTGACTCGAGCTGCGCGAGGTCGGCGACCACGACCGGCATCGCCTTCAGCGCCGGACGCCCCTTCATCGCGTAGATGCGTTCGACGCCGGCCTCGGAGAAGGGGTCAGCGGCGAGGCCGTAGCGGGTGTCGGTGGGGATGCCCAGCACGCCGCCGCCCGCCAGCGCCCCGCGCAGCTCCTCGAGCGCATCGCGGCCAAGGGCCTCCCGCAGCGTGAGCCGGCGCGCCGCCATGCTGGATCATTGTGCGGTGCCTGCGGCACCGCAAGGATCGCCTCCGCCAAGTCTCCGGCGACCAGTCTCCGTCGACCGATGCTATGTTCCGGCGGTCCGTGACCGAGAACGAACTGGCCCGCGCCCACCGGCGCTTCGGCAAGCTGCCGGCCGGCGAACGCCTCTTCAGCCTCGCATTCGGACGCCTGGTCCCCTACTCCGGCAGCGTGCGGCCGCGCATCCGCGAGCTCGGCCCCGGCCGCTGCGTGGCCACCATCGAGGACCGGCGCGCCCTGCGCAACCACCTGCAGTCCATCCATGCGGTGGCGCTCACCAACGTGGCCGAGATGACGACCGGCCTGGCGCTCAACTACGCGCTGCCGAAGAGCGCGCGCTCGATCATGACCCGCATCGAGATCGACTTCCTGAAGAAGGCGCGCGGCCGCATCACCGCCACCAGCGAGACCGCGATCGTGACCGAGGCTCCGGCCGAGCGCGTCGCCCACGACGTGCCCAGCGTGCTGACCGACGCCCACGGGGACGTGGTCGCCAGAGCCGTCGTGCGATGGCTGGTCGGCCCGGCCGGGGAGCGGAAGTGAAGACAAAGTGAAGACCGCATTCACCGAGGCCGCCGGCGTGACGGTGCCGCTCCTCTGCGGCGCCATGTACCCCTGCAGCAACCCCGAGCTGGTGGCCGCGGTCTCCGAGGCCGGCGGGCTGGGGGTCGTGCAGCCGCTCTCGCTCGTCTACGTCCACAAGCGGCCGTTCCGCGAGGGGCTGCGCTACATCCGCAGCCTCACGACCAAGCCGATCGGCCTCAACATCCTCACCGAGAAATCGCTCTCCAAGGTCTACGCCGACCGGATGCGGCGCTTCCTCGACGAGGCGCTGGAGGACGGGGTCCGCTTCTTCGTGACCGCGCTCGGCAACCCGACCTGGGTCGTGGAGAGGGCGCACGCCGCGGGGGGCGTCGTCTACCACGACGTGATCGACCGCCGCTGGGCGCTGAAGGGGCTCGAAGGCGGCGTCGACGGGCTCATCTGCGTCAACCGCCGCGCCGGGGGCCACGCCGGCGCCAAGGGGCCGGAGGAGCTCTACGCCGAGCTCGCCGACCTGAAGGTACCGCTGGTCTGCGCCGGCGGCGTCGGCGACGAGCGCGCCTTCGCCGACATGCTGCGGCTCGGCTACGCGGCGGTCCAGGTGGGAACGCGCTTCATCGCCACCGAGGAGTGCACCGCGCACGGCGACTACAAGCGGGCGATCCTGGAGGCCGAGGAGAGCGACATCGTGCTGACCGAGCGGATCACCGGCGTGCCGCTCTCGGTGATCCGCACGCCGTACATCGAGCGGGTCGGCACCAAGGCGGGCCCCGTCGGCCGCCTGCTGCTGCGGGGCCGCAAGACCAAGCACCTGATGCGCGCGCTCTACTCGCTGAAGTCGGCCTGGCAGCTGAAGGAGGCCTCGCTGAAGGGCGCCACCTCCAGCGACTGCTGGCAGGCGGGCAAGAGCGTGGCAGGGATCCACGCCGTCGAGCCGGCCGGTGTGATCGTGAAGAGGTTTGCATCTGCACTCATAGAGAGCCGGCCAGCAGACCGGGTCGCCGGAGACTTGGCGGAGGCGATCTCCGCGGTGCCGTCAGGCACCGCCCTCAAGGATTAGCCGCGCAGCTCCGACTCCGGCGGAGCGACCGCTCGCCCAGGCCCACTGGAAGTTGAAGCCGCCGATCGGGCCGAAGGCGTCCAGGATCTCGCCCGCAAAGAACAGCCCTCGATGTCGTCGGCTGGCACCGCTGCCCGGGTCCACCTCCTCGAGCGCGATGCCGCCGCCCATGACCTCGGCGGTGCGATAGCCCTCGGTGCCGTCGGCCGGCAGCTCCCAGCCCTCGAGCGCCGACACCAGCGCGCGGCGCGCCTCGCGGGTGAGCCGCGCCAGCGGGACATCCTCCACACCCGCTTCGCGCAGCAGCAGCTCGGCCAGCCGGTCGGGCAGCAGCCTCTTCAGGAATCCGGCTACCGTTCCGGTCCCGGCGCGGAGCGCCTCGTCCATGCCGGACGCGAAGCTCACCGTCACCCGCGCCTGCCTGCCGGACCGCTCCACGACGTGCGAGACGTCCAGCGCCGCCGGCCCGCTGTAGCCGCGATGGGTGAAGAGGAAGCCGCCGCTCGAGACCGCGCGCTCCATTCCGGCGGTGGCCTCCAGCCGCGCCGGCAGCGAGACCCCCGCCAGCGCGGCGTGCGGCGTGCCGCTGGCGGTGAGCGGCGCCAATGCCGCATAGGTGGCCCGCACGGTGTGTCCCAGCGCCACCGCCCAGTCGAGGCCCCTGGCGTCGGCGCCGCCGGCGAGCACCGAGAGGCCGCCGGTGGCCAGCACCACCGCCCGGGCGTTCACCTCGCCGGCGCTCCAGCGGCCGTCGGAGAGCCTGCCCAGCTCGCGCACCGGCGCGCCGCAGCGCACCCGGACGCCGCCGCGCGCCGCCCTCGAGAGCAGCGCGTCACGCACGTCCTTCGAGCGGTTGCCGGGCGGGAAGAGCTTCCGCGTCTCGCGCTCCTCACGGAGCCGGCCGCCGAGGAGCTCCTCGAAGAAGGCGCGCTGCTCCTCGAGAGTCCAGCGATCCAGGAAGCGGCGCACCAGCCGCGGCGGCGACTCCGACACGAAGCGCTCCGGCGCCGGCACCAGCGGCAGCACGTTGCAGCGCCCGCCGCCGGAGATCAGCACCTTGCGCCCCGGCTCGCGGAACGCCTCGAGCACCGTGATCGACGCGCCCGCCAGCGCCTCCGCCGCCTGGATGGCCGCCATCAACCCGGCGGCGCCGCCTCCGACGACCGCCAGGTCGACCGCGTCCTGCACCGCGCGGGACTCTACGGCAGTCTCCGGGAAAACCGCTAAGCTCCGCCTTCCCCAGGATGAGATCGACGTTCCCTCTCCTCTGCCTCTGCGCCGCGCTGTGCGCCGAGGCCGCGTCGCCGCCCGCGCGGGTGGTGGCGATCCTCGGCGATCGCCGCGCCTTCGAGGGGTCCGAGCCGCTCTACGGCGTCGCCTGGGGGCCGTGGGGCTTCGTCGCCGCCGGGGACGGCGGCCTGCTGCTCACGTCGCCCGAGGGGCGCGTCTGGACGCAGCGCACCGCCCCGTCGACCACCCAGCTGCGCGCGGTCGCCTACGGGGCGGGGCAGTACGTCGCGGTCGGCGCGGCCGGCACCGTGCTCACCTCGCCGACCGGCCAGGCCTGGACACGGCGCGCCACCGGCAGCGGGACGCTGCTCATGGGCGTCGCCGGCAGCGAGAGGCTGCTGGTGGCGGTCGGCAGCGGCGGCGCCATCCTGACCTCCGCCGACGGCGCCACCTGGACGCCGCGCCGCTCCGGAGTGGAGGTGACGCTCTACGCGGTGACGTCGGCGCGCGGGCTCCTGGTGGCCAGCGGAGAAGGCGGCATGCTGGTGACCTCTCCGGACGGCGTCACCTGGACGGCGCACCCGACCGGCCTGGGCGTGACGCTCTCGGCGGCCTGCGCCTCGGAGAGCCTCTTCCTGGTGGGGGGCACCTCCGGCGCGCTCCTGAGCTCCTCGGACGGCGCCGTCTGGAGACACGAGTCGCCCGGCACGAACCGCTCCCTGCACGGTTGCGCGGCGATGGGCACGCGCTTCGTGGCGGTGGGCAGCGCCGGCCTGGCGCTGACGTCGTCCGACGCTTCGGAAGGCTGGACGCCGATCCCGGCGCCCGCTTCGAACCCGGTCCTCAAGTCGGTGGCGGCCTCCCCGACCGGCGTCGTCGCCGCCGTGGGGCACGGCGGAACTGTTTTGACCTCAAACGATCTCGGCCAGTGGACGCCCCGCACCCCGGGTGGGCGCAGCCTGCTGCGCGCCGCCGCCGCCTGGCGCAACACGGTGGTGGCCACCGGCGGCTCCGGCAGCGTGCTCACCTCCTACGAGGGGCAGCCCTGGGAGTCGCACCCCACCTCCACGGTGGAGACGCTCTCCGGGGTGGCGGTCCTGAACGGCAACTACACCGCGGTCGGCGAGAACGGCGCCCTGGTCGGCTCCCCCGATGGCTTCGCCTGGACCGCGCGCCCGGCCACCGCGAAGTTCGGCCTGCAAGGCGTGGTGGCCGCCGAGGGCCTCCTGATCGTGCTCGGCGACGCCGGTTCGTTGCTGACCTCGCGCGACGGCCTCACCTTCACCCAGCGGGAGACCGGGACCACGCACACGCTCTTCTCGGCGGCGGGCCGCGGCGGCGTGCTGGTGGCCGCCGGCTCGGCGGGCACCGTGATCACCTCCGCCGACGGCGGTGCCACCTGGAAGCGCGCCGCAGTCCCGACCCGGGAGCCGCTCTTCGGCGTGGCGGTCACCGGCGGCGGCCTCTTCGCCGCGGTCGGCAGTGGCGGGACCATCCTCACCTCCTCCGACGGCACGACCTGGGCGGCGCAGCGCTCCGGCACCTCCGAGACGCTCACCGCGGTAGCGCTGGCCGGCCTGCAGCTCGTCGCGGTGGGCACCTCCGGCACCGTGCTCACCTCGCGCGACGGACGGGTCTGGATGCCGCGCGGCTCCGGCACGCTGCGCACCCTGAACGCGCTGGCCTTCGCGAACGCGCGGCTGGTGGCGGTCGCCGACAGCGCCACGATCCTCACTTCCGCCGACGCCGCGCGCTGGGACGTGCGGACGACCCCGCCGCGTCAAGGCTACTGGCTGGTGCGCGAGGACGGCTCCGTCACGCCGGTGGGGGACGTGCCGGCGCTGGGCACGGCGCCCAAGGGACGGGCCCGCATCCTGGGCGCGGCGGCCACCCGCTCCGGACAGGGAGCCTGGCTGCTGGCCGAGAGCGGCCGCGTGTTCCCGCTGGGAGATGCGTCCGCGCCGGCGGGGGCCGAGGACCAGGTGGTGCCGTCGCCGCTGGTGGGAATCGCCGAGACCCCCTCCGGCCAGGGCTACTGGCTGGCTCTCTCCGACGGCAGCGTGCTGCCGTTCGGCGATGCCAAGGCGCTCGGCTCCCCGACCGCTCCGCTGGCCGCGCCGATCGTCGCGATCGCCTCGGCTCCGGTCGGCCTCGGCTATTGGCTGGTAGCGTCGGACGGGACCGTCTACGCGTATGGCAACGCGCGAGACCATGGATCACTGAAGGGGCGGCCTCTGCCGGCGCCGATCGTGGCGATGGCGGCGCGCCCCGGCGGGGAAGGCTACTGGCTCGCCGGCTCCGACGGCGCGATCTACGCCTTCGGCGACGCACAGGAGCTCGGCTCGGCCGCCGGCCGCGCCAGCGCGCCCATCACCGGCCTCCTGGCCCGCGGCACCGGTCAGGGCTATCGCCTGTCGGCGGCCGACGGCTCGGTCTACGCCTTCGGGGACGCTGGCCTGCCGCGCGCCGCGGACCGTTGAGGCGAGTAGGGTGGCGTAAGCCTTCCTAACGCTCGCCCGAAGGGCGATGCGACCTCTTGCCGCGTCAGCGGCCTTTGAGGAGCTGGCGGGCCTGAGCGCGCGCCGCCTCGCCGACGCTCGCCCCGGCCAGCAGCGCGGCCACCGCCTCCACCCGCTCCTCCGCGGAGAGCGACGCGACGCGGGTGCGCGTCCGTCCCGCCGCCATCTCCTTCGACACCGCCAGGTGCTCCTGCCCGGCGGCGGCGACCTGCGGCAGGTGCGTCACCACCAGCACCTGATCGGCCTCGGCGATGGCCCGCAGCTTCCGCCCGACGGCCTCGGCGGCCGCGCCGGAGACGCCGGCATCCACCTCGTCGAACACGAGCGTGCGCGGAGTACGGCGCTTCCGGCTCCCCTTGCGCGCCTCGTCCGCCAGCGCGGAGGCGATCGCCAGCTGCACCCGCGCCAGCTCGCCGCCGGAGGCGATCTTCCCCAGCGGCTGCGCCGGCTCTCCCGGGTTCGGCGCGAAGCGGAAGCCGACCAGGTCCACGCCGTGCGCACCAAACGCGACGCGCTCGCCGCCCGCCTCGAACCCGCCGGCCGGGTCGGGCTTTCGCGAGAGCTCGACCTGGAACGCCGCCCGCGGGAAGGCCAGGTCCTCGAGATGCGCCTTCACCGCCCGGGCCAGCCGCCCGGCCGCCGCGGCCCGCTGCGCGGAGAGCTCCAGCGCCTCCCGCCGGTAGGCCTCGAAAGCGACCGTGGCGGCGGCCTCCGCTCTGGCGAGCGCACCTTCCAGGTCGGAGAGCTCGTCCTGCTCCCGCCCGACGGTCTGGCGATACGCCAGAACGGCGTCCAGGGAAGTCCCGTACTTCCGCTTGAGACGCGCCAGCGCGTCCAGCCGTTCCGAGATCGCGGTCAGCCGCTCCGGGTCGGCCTCGAGACGCTCCAGCTCGCGCGAGGTCGCCGCGGCGACGTCCGAGACGCGCTCCAGCAGCTCGGAGACCTCGGATACGCGGGACTCGTAGGAGGCGTCGATCTGCCCCAGCGCCGCGAACGCCCGCCGCGCCGAGGCCAGGGCCGGCAGCGCGCCGCCGTCCTCCGACTCCAGCGCGGCGACCACGTCGGCGAAGAGCCGGCCGACCCGCTCCACGTTCTGCAGGACCGCCTTCTGCGACGCCAGCGACTCTTCTTCCCCGACGACCGGGTTCACCGCGTCGATCTCCCGGATCTGGAACGCCACCAGCTCCATGCGGCGGGTCCGGTCCACCGAGGCCGTGGCCAGACGCCGCTTCTCCCCTTCGGCACCGCGCCAGGAGGCGAAACGCACCGCGACCGATTCCGCCGGCTCGGCCAGACCGGCATAGCGATCCAGCAGCTCGCGTGGCACCGCCGGGTCGAGGAGGCTGCGCGCCTCCGCCTGGCCGTAGAGCACCAGGAGCGACGGAGCGATCTCGCTCAGCGTCTTGACCGCCGCCGGCGAGCCGTTCACGAAGAGGCGTCCCCGTCCGCCGGCGGCCACCTCGCGACGCAGCACGACCTCGAACGGCTTGCGGAGGGGCTCGTCGCCAGCCAGCCCCGCCTCGCTGAGCGCCGCCTGCACCGCGGCGTCGTCGCACTCGAAGGAGCTCTCGACCACCAGGCGCTCGGCGCCGGCACGCACCATCGACGCGTCGGCGCGCTCGCCGGTCAGGAGCGCCAGCGCGTCCACCACCAGCGACTTCCCCGCGCCGGTCTCGCCGGTGAGGACCGTGAGCCCCTCGCCGAACGACACCTCCACGTCTTCCAGGACAGCGAGGTCACGGACGCGCAGCGACGTCAGCACAGGCGATAAGGGCCCGCTGGCGGCGTTGTCGTCGTTCGGTCGCCCTGCGGCGTAGCGCTGCTACGCCTCGGGCACCTCGCTCCTCCGCCTTGCCATCGAACCCTTCTCGCCTGTGCCGGCAAAGGACGCATGACCTCTCAGGTCGACGACGTGCGGTCGCGGAGCCAGCGCAGCGTGAGAGCCAGACCGAAGCCGGTGGCGCCCACCGAGTAGCCGGCGTGGTCGCGCTCGTGATAGGCGGTGGGGGCGATGTCCAGGTGGGCCCAGGGCGTGCCCTTGGGCACGAACTCCCGCAGGAACATGGCGCCGTTGATCGAGCCGCCGTAGCGCCCGCCGGTGTTCTTGAAGTCGGCCCAGTCGGAGCGGATGTTCTCCTTGTAGTCCTCCCACATCGGCAGCCGCCAGAGCCGGTCGTCGGTGCGCTCGCCGGCCTGCAGCAGCTCCGAGGCGAGCTCGTCGTGGTCGGTGAAGAGGATCGCCGCCTCCAGGCCGAGCGCCACGAGCGCGGCGCCGGTGAGGGTCGCGTAGTCCACGATGGCCTGCGGGTTGAGGCCGGCGGCGTAGTCCAGAGCGTCGGCCAGGATCACGCGCCCCTCGGCGTCGGTGTTGTCGATCTCGGCGGTCTTGCCGTTGCGGAAGCGGACGATGTCGCCCGGCTTGTAGGCCGAGCCGGAGGGCAGGTTCTCGGTGAGCGGGGTCAGGCCCACCAGGTTGACGGGCAGCTTGAGGTCGGCCGCCGCCAGCACCACCCCGACGACCGTGGCCGCGCCCATCATGTCCCACTTCATGTCGCCCATCCGCTCGGCCGGCTTGATGGAGATGCCGCCGGAGTCGAAGGTGACGCCCTTGCCGACCAGCACGATCGGCTTGTCGTCCTTGCGCGCCCCGCGGTAGTCGAGCATCACGAAGCGCGGCTCCTCCACCGCGCCCGACGAGACGGCCAGGAGGCCCCCCATCCGCTCCTTCTCGATCCCGCGCCGATCGAGGACGGACACCTTGACGCCCCGCTTGGTGCCCTCCTCGCTGGCGATCTCGGCGAACTGCCTCGGGCGCATGTCGTTGGAGGGCGTGTTCCCCAGGTCGCGCATCAGCGCCACCGCGGTGGCCACCTTCTGCGCCGCCAGGACCTCTTTCTTCAGGTCGGCGACCGGCAGCCCGTCGAAGACGCCGCGGCCGGCGTTCAGGGCGATCCGCTTCAAGGTCCGCTTGTCGCTGTGCTCGCCGCTCTTGTAGCTGAGGAACGCGTAAGAAGCCGCGTGGATCGCCCCGAAGAGGAACTCGCGCGCTTCCTGGGCGCTCATCCGCTGCAGCGGGAAGGGAAAGTCGACCACGGCGCTGGTCTCGCCGTTCTGGTTGAGCGTCTTCAGCACGCCCCGGAGGACGGTCCGAGCCTTGCGGGGGGAGAGCGCCTCGACCTTGCCGGCGCCGATCACGTAGAGGCGGGCCGCCGCGGCGTCGGCGCCGAGCGGCGCGGTGTAGAGCGAACCCTCGGCGCCGGCCTGGGCGGGGGCCTGGGCCGAGGCGACGGCACGGACCTCCTGCGGCACGGTGGTGAAGGAGGGGCGCTTCTTGTCGTCGGCGGTCGCGAAGACGACGTAGGCGTCGACGCGGGGCGCCTTGCTGCTGTCACGAATCTCGAGCTTCAAACGAGGAGCTCCTTCCTTTCCGAGAGCCCGAAGTCTAACCGCCATTAGAATCCGCCGCCTATGCCGGCGACCGCGCTCGAACAGACCGCACTTTCCGGCCTTCCCGCGCCCAAACGCGGCAAGGTGCGCGACATCTACGACCTCGGCGAGAGCCTGCTGATCGTGGCCACCGACCGGATCTCGGCCTTCGACGTGGTGCTCTCGCCCGGCGTCCCCGACAAGGGGGCCGTCCTCACCCAGCTCTCCACCTTCTGGTTCCGTAAGTTCCAGGACGCGGTCGCGAACCACCTGCTGGAGACCGAGGTCGAGCGCTTCCCCGCCGAAGCCGCGGCGCACCGCGAGCTGCTGCGGGGGCGCGCCGTGCTGGTGAGGAAGTGCCGGGTGGTGCCGTTCGAGTGCGTGGCGCGCGGCTACATCGTCGGCTCCGGCTGGAAGGACTACAGGAAGACCGGCGCCGTCTGCGGCATCCCGCTTCCGGCCGGCCTGGTCGAGGCGCAGAAGCTGCCGGAGGCGATCTTCACACCGGCCACCAAGGCCGAGTCGGGGCACGACGAGAACGTCTCCTTCGAGACGATGAGCGACGTGGTCGGAATGGCGCTGGCCACGCGGCTGCGCGACCTCACCCTGGAGCTCTACGGGCGCGCCGCGGCCTACGCCGCCGAGCGCGGCATCCTGATCGCCGACACCAAGTTCGAGTTCGGGCTGGAGCCGGACGGCAGCGTGGTCTGGATCGACGAGGCGCTCACCCCCGATTCCTCGCGCTTCTGGCCGGCCGACCGGTACAAGACCGGCGGCTCCCCACCCTCTTACGACAAGCAGTTCGTGCGCGACTGGCTGGAGACGACGTCCTGGGACAAGACGCCGCCGGGACCGCCGCTGCCGCCCGAGGTCCTGGAGGGCACCCGCCAGCGCTACGTGGAGGCCTACGAGAAGCTGACCGGCGAGAGGTTCCGCTAGGCGATCAGCTTCTCGATGCTGGCGATCGGCGTCACCGACAGGTCGGGGAAGCCCGCGGCATCGCCGGCGTTGCCCGCCGGCAACAGCGCCGACCGGAAGCCCAGGGTGACCGCCTCCTTCAGCCGGCGCCCGGCCTCGGTCACCGCCCGGACCTCCCCGAGCAGCCCGACCTCCCCGAAGACGACCGTGGACTCCGGCAGCGGCCGGTTCAGGAGGCTGCTGGCCACCGCCGCGCAGACGGCGAGGTCGGCCGCCGGCTCCTCGGTGGTGGCGCCGCCGGCCAGGTTCAGGAAGACGTCGTGGGCCCCGAGCCGAAGGCCGCCGTGGCGCTCCAGCACAGCGGCCAGCAACGTCAGCCGGGTGGCGTCGTAGCCGATGGCGGTGCGGCGCGGCGAGCCGAACTTGGCCTCCACCGTCAGCGCCTGCACCTCCACCAGCATCGGCCGGGTGCCCTCAATGGAGACCAGCACCGCCGAGCCGGCGCGCGAGGCCAGCCGGCTCTTCACGTAGAACGTCGACGGGCTGACCACCTCGACCAGGCCGCTGCCGGTCATCTCGAAGAGGCCGAGCTCGTGCACGGCGCCGAAGCGGTTCTTCACCGCGCGGACCACGCGGTGGGCGTGGACCCGCTCCCCCTCGAAGGAGAGCACCGCGTCCACCAGGTGCTCGAGCGCTTTCGGCCCCGCCAGGGTGCCGTCCTTGGTGACGTGCCCGACCAGCAGCACCGGCACGTCGCTGGACTTCGCGAAGGCCAGGAGGCGCGCCGCGCATTCCCGCACCTGCCCCACCGAGCCGGCCGGAGTCTGTGATCCGGCCGAGGCGATCGTCTGGATGGAGTCGATCACCACCGCCGCGTAGCCGCCTTTCTCGCAGGCCGCCAGGATCTTCTCCAGCGACGTCTCCGGCAGAAGGAAGAGTCGCGACGTCACCGACCCTAGTCGGTTGGCGCGCATCTTGATCTGTCTGGCGGACTCCTCGGCCGAGACGTAGAGGACCGGCCCGACGGTGTTCGCCATCCGCGCGGCGACCTGCAGCAGCAGCGTCGACTTGCCGATGCCCGGCTCCCCTCCCAGCAGCACCATGGAGCCGGGCACCAGCCCGCCTCCCAGCACGCGGTCGAAGTCCGGCACCCCGGTCGGGAGGCGCGGTGCCTCCTCGGCGCTGACGTCGGAGAGCGGCACGACCCGCGGCGCCGCGACCCCGCCGGCGGCCGGCTCCTTGCGCCCCGACTCCTCCTCCAGCGTCCCCCAGGCTCCGCACTCCGGGCAGCGACCCATCCAGCGCGGGCTCTGCGCCGAGCAGGAGGCGCAGACGAAAACCGACTCCGGCTTCTTTGCCAACCGCTACTTGATGAAGGAACCGGCCGCGCCCAGCAACGCCTTCAAATCCTCGTCCTTCCAGCGGATGCCGGCGCCGAACAGGAGGGAGCGGGTCCCGGGATTGATGGCGTCGTCCACGCCACCCGAGACGTAGAGGTTCGGCGTCATGTTCCAGCGGCTCAGCAGCTTGACCTTGACGTCGTCCTTCTGGAACTTGTGGAAGTCCCAGAACTCTCCGGTCAGCTGCAGGCGGTCGCGCAGGAGGTAGTGATCCACCGCCAGCCCTCCGCGCGACTCGATGAGGCCGCCCCGCAGCACGGTGTTGCCCAGCCGGTAGCCGAGCTGCAGCGAGATGCCGAACTTGTCCTCGAACGTCTCGACGTCGCGCCGGACCGTGGACTGGGTGCCGTCGGGCAGGGTGGTGGTGGTCGTTTCGTTTGAGTTCAAACGATGTCCGCGCGGCAGCGAGACGACCTCCACCCGGTAGAACTTGTTCTCGCGCGGCTGCACGTCCAGCCGGAAGCTCTGGCGCGAGGTGCCGTCACGGGCCAGGTACTCCCCCTGGAAGCCGAGGTCGATCTGCAGGCGGTTGACGCGGTTGAGGGTGGAGCGGAATTCCTCGACACCCGACCGGACCGAGGTCAGCGCCTCGTTGACGTTGCGGACCGTCTCGTCGTCGTTCAGCAGCTTGCCGATGGTGCCGCGCCCGGCGTTCAGCTTGTCGGTGATCTCCTGCAGGTTGTCGGCGGTCCCCTTCAGCTTCTCGCTGACCTGCTCGGCGTTGGTGATCGTGCCCTTCACGTTGGCGCGGTTCTCGTCCAGGATGCGGTCCACCCGGGCCAGTGACTCGCGCAGCTGCGCCGAGAACTCCCGCAGGTTCACCAGGGTGACGTCCACGTTCTGCCGGTTGGCGTCCACCAGCTGCGCCAGCGACTCGGCCAGCCGCCCGAGGTTGTCGGCGATGCGGTTCAGCTTCGCCTCCCCCTGCTTGCCGCCCAGCGAGCCGGCCATGGCCTCGGTGACCTTCTTGATGTCCTCGCCGATCTTGGAGGCCATCTCGGTCAGGTCGTCCATGCCCTTGCCGGCCGAGCCGTCGACGACCGTGCCCTTGGGCAGCTCCGGGCTGCCGATCTCACCCGGCACCAGCTCCACGTACTTGTCGCCCAGCAGGCCCAGCGCCTTGATGCGGGCGGTCGTCCCCTGGCGGATCTCGACGTCCGGGTCGAGCACCAGGTGGACCAGCGCGGTGCCGTCCTTCTGCAGCTCGATGCCGTCGACCTTCCCCTTGCGCACGCCGGCCACGCGCACCGCCGACTTGTCGTCGAGGCCGGCCACGTCCTTGAAGCGCACGGCCACCTTGCTGGTGCGCGCCTTCTTGCCGAACGGCATGTCCTCGATCCGCAGAATGAACCAGCCCACCACGATGAGGGCGGCCAGGAAGAAGGCGCCGATCTTGGCGGCTGTCGTCATCGCGCTGCTCCCCCCACGAGATCGGGTTCTTCGGTCAGGATCGTGCTGTCGCCCTTCACCAGGGCCTGGACCTGCGGATCGTCGCACGCCTCGAACTCGCGCGGCGGCAGGTCGATGTGGATCTTGCCGCCGGCCAGCATCGCCACCCGCTCGGCCAGGGCGAAGGCGACCTTCAGGTCGTGGGTGATGATCACCATCGTCGGGTTGAAGCGCTCCTCGATGGTGTCGATGACGCGCACCAGCGCATCGGTGGTGACCGGGTCGAGGCCGGTCGTGGGCTCGTCGAAGAGGAGGATCTCGGGCTGCAGGGCGATGGCCCGGGCGAAGCCGACCCGCCGCCGCATGCCGCCGGAGAGCTCCGAGGTGCGCTTGTCCTCGATCCCCTCCAGGTGCACCAGGCCGAGGCATTCGGCGACGCGGGCCTTGACGTCGGCGCGGCTCAGCTTGGTGTGCCGCTTCAGCGGGAAGGCGATGTTCTGTCCGACGGTCATCGAGTCGAAGAGCGCCCCCTCCTGGAACGACATCCCGAACTTCCGGCGCAGCTGGTCGCGCTCCACCGGCTTGAGGGTCCAGAGGTCCTGCCCGTCGATCTCCACGGTGCCGGCGTCCGGCTTCAGGAGGCCGATGATGTGCTTCAGGAGCACGCTCTTGCCGATGCCCGACTTGCCCAGGACGACCAGCGACTGGCCCTTGGGGACCGTCAGGTCGATGGCGTCGAGCACCACCTTCTCGCCGAAGCGCTTGCTGACGCCGGACAGCCGGATGGCGGGGACCTTGTCGTCGGTCAAAAGAGGATCTTCGTCAGGAAGAAGTCCGACACCAGGACCGCCAGCGATCCGGTGACGACGGCGGACGTCGTGGAGCGCCCGACTCCCTCCGCTCCACCGGTGGTGTCATAGCCCTTCTGGCAGCCGATCAGCGTCAGAAGCCCGCCGAAGACGGCCGACTTGATGAGACCCGACCAGAGGTCGTTGAGCTCCAGGAACTGGAAGGTGTTGTTCATGTAGACGACCGGGTTCGCCCCCTGCAGGCGCACCGCCACCAGGTAGCCGCCGAGGATGCCGGTGCCGTTCCCGAGCGCCACCAGGAACGGCATCACCACGATCCCGGCCAGGACGCGCGGCACGAAGAGGTACTGCACCGGGTCGGTGGCCAGCGAGATGAGCGCGTCGATCTGCTCGGTCACCCGCATCGAGCCGAGCTCGGCGGCCATGGCGCTGCCGGCGCGCCCGGCCACCATCAGCCCGGTCAGCACCGGCGCCAGCTCGCGCAGCATCGAGAGCGCCACCACCGAGCCGACGTACCCCTCGGCGTGGAAGCGGGCAAAGCCCTTGAACGTCTGGAGGGCCATGACGCCGCCGGTGAAGACCGCGGTCACCAGGACCACCGGCAGCGAGTCGAAGCCGACCCGCACGATCTGCGTGGCCCAGGCGCGGATGTCGTAGGGGGGCCGCAGGAAGCCGCGGAACGTCTCCCCGGCCAGGATGAAGAAGCGGCCGATGTCGGTCAGGAAGCGGAGGAGGAGGTTCCCCAGCGCTTCGAGCGTTCGCATCCCGACAGTTTCGCCTATCCGGTGAAGAAGCGCGACACCACCCGCGAAGGGCGGCCCGATTCGACGATGACCCGAGGTACCCGGGGCCCCACGCCGCAGAGGAGCTCCCAGGAGACGGTGCCGGCGGCGGCGGCGCATTCCTCCACGCCCAGCCGCGCGTCCCCCTGCGCTCCGAAGAAAGCGACGGCGTCCCCGCGCCGCGCCGGCGGATCGAGGTCGGTGACGTCGACCGCGGTGAGGTCCATGGAGACACGCCCCAGGATCGGGCAGCGCCGGCCGTTCACCAGCACCCGCCCGACGTTCGAGAGGTGGCGCGGCACGCCGTCGGCATAGCCGGCCGGCACGATCGCCACCGCCGTCTCCCGCGTGGTCCGGTGCGAGCCGCCGTAGCCCACGCGGCTCCCCGGCGGGACGCGCTTCACCTGGTCGACGACCGACGCGAACGTCATCACGTCGCGGATCTCGTCGCCGGACAGGCCCGGGAAACGCGTGTAGAGCGAGAGGCCGGGGCGCACGTAGGAGGCCGGCGGAAGGTCCTCCGCCCAGGGGGGCGGCGCCAGCGTGGCCGCGCTGTTGGAGTTGTGGAGCTTCGGCGTGAACCCGGCGGCCAGGACGGCGCGCACCATCTCGGCGAAGCGCCTGGCCTGCGAGGTCGTCTGCTCCGAGGCCAGGTCGTCGGCCGAGGCGAAGTTCTGGAAGACGCCGGCCACCTCCAGCCAGGGGGAGCTCTGCAGGGCCTCCAGCGCGGCCGGCAGGTCGGCGGGCAGCAGCCCCAGCCGGGTCATCCCGGTGTCGAGCTTCAGGTGGACCCGCAGGCGCACCCGCTGGGCGCGCGTGAAGGCGTCGAGATCGGCCAGCAGCTCGGGCGAATGGACGTTGGCGATCAGGCGGTGCCGCCGCAGCTCGGGCAGCTGGTCGGGCCCGATCCACCCCATGACCAGCACGTCGGAGCCGACGCCGTTGCGGCGGAGCTCGGCCCCCTCTTCCACGACGGCCACCGCGAAGTGCGTCGCGCCCTCGCGCTCCAGCTTGCGCGCCACCCAGGCCGCGCCGTGGCCGTAGGCGTCGGCCTTGACCACCGGCATCGCGCAGCACCCGTAGAGCAGCGAGCGCTCGATGGCGTGGTAGTTGTGGGCCAGCGCGTCCAGGTCGACGATGGCTCGGGTCGGACGGAGCGAGGTCATGCCCCGGGGATTTCGGAGACCTGGGCCAGCTCCGAGAAGCGGGTGTACTCCTTGTGGAAGCCGAGCGAGAAGCGGTCGGTGGGGCCGTTCCGCTGCTTGGCGATGATGACGTCGCAGACGCCCTGCCGGTCGGTCTCGCGGTCGTAGTAGTCGGGGCGCGAGAGGAAGAGGACGACGTCGGCGTCCTGCTCGATGGCGCCCGACTCGCGCAGGTCGGAGAGCTGCGGCTCCTTGTCCGTCGAGCCCCGCTGCTCGGGGCGGCGCGAGAGCTGCGAGAGAGCGATCACCGGGATGTCCAGCTCCTTGGCCAGCGCCTTGAGGCCGCGCGAGTAGCTGCCCACCTCCTGGGTGCGGTTCTCGTGTCGCGAGGCGCTCCCCATGATCTGCAGGTAGTCGACGAAGAGCGCGTCCAGGCCGTACCGCTGCTGGAGCTGCAGCGCCCGAGCCCGCATCTGCAGGAGGGTGATGGCCGGGGTGTCGTCGATGAAGAGCTGGGCGTCGCGCATCTGCTGGGTGGTGTAGAAGAGGCTCTTGTGGTCCTCGCGGGAGAGGCGCCCTTCGCGCAGGCGCTGCAGGTTCACCCGCGCCTCCGAGCACTGGACGCGGAAGCCGAGCTGGGTGGCCGACATCTCCAGCGAGAAGAAGCCGACCACGTGGCGGTTGTGGATGGTCAGGTGCTGCGCCATGTTCAGCGCGAAGGCCGTCTTGCCCATGCCGGGGCGCGCGGCGATCACGATCAGGTCGCTGCGCTGCCACCCCTGGGTGAGGCCGTTGAGGCGGGTGAAGCCGGTGGGCAGGCCGGTCAGCATCGTGCCCCGGCCGTGGATCTTCTGGATCTCCTCCTCGTTCTTCTCGGCGATCTTGCCGAGCTTCACGAAGCCGCCGCGGATCGAGCCCTTGGCGATCTCCACCAGGTCGTGCTGGGCGACCTCCAGCACCGCCTCGGCGTCCGGCCCGGTGCGGGCGCCCTGGATGGAGCGGCGCGCCTGCTGGATGATCTGCCGCCGCAGCGACGCCTCGCGGATGAGCTTGGCGTAATCCTCGACGTTGTCGACGTCGGGCACCTGGTCGACCAGCCCGGAGAGGTAGGCGGAGCCGCCGGCCCGCGGGAGCTGCCGGTTGCGGTCCAGCTCGTTCTGGACGGTGACCAGGTCCACGCCCTCGTGGCGATCGGCCAGCTGCAGGCAGGCCTGGTAGACGAGGCGGTGCTGCTCGGCGGCGAAGTCCTCGGGCACCAGGAACTCCATCACCCGGGTGAGGAGGCCGCCGTCGATCAGCAGCGAGCCGAGGAGGCTCCGTTCGGCTTCGGGACGCGCAGGAAGGACTTCGTCTTCGACCGGAGCGAGCGTGGACATGGGAGGTGCGAAGGGTACCCTAACGTGGGCTCAAATCGACGGGCCGGCGACCCGCCTCGGCCCTCCGCTGCTGGGCGCGGGCCACCAGGCGCTTCCACTCCTCTTCCGGCAGCCGGCAGGCGCCGATCTGCTTCCGCCCTTCCGGCGGCCCGTGGTAGTCGGAGCCGGCCGAAGGGAGCAGGTCGTGACGGTCGGCCATGAGCGCGAACTCGCTTTCCTTCAGGCCGTCCTGGTCGATGTGGATCACCTCGAGCCCGTCGAGCCCGGCCTCCTTGCCGATGGTGACGACCTTCTCGGGGTTCGTGTACCAGACCGGGTGGGCGATCACCGCCACGCCCCCCGCCTGGTGCACCGAGGCGATGGCGTCGGGGAGGCTCCACTTCGGCTTCGGCACGTAGCCGGGCTTGCCGCGGGTGAGGAAGCGGTCGAAGGCCTCCTCGAACGTCTGCACGTAGCCCCGCGCCATCATGGCCCGGGCGATGTGGGGCCGCCCGAACGCCGCGTTGCCGACGGTGGCGCGGATCTCGCCGAGGTCGAGCGGAAGGCCGGCCGCGGTGAGGCGCTCCACCATCGCGCTGCCGCGCTCGTCGCGGTCCTTGCGGAACTGCACGAGCTTGGCGGCCAGGTCGGGCTCCTCGGGGTCGACGAAGAGGCCGAGGAGGTGTACGTCGTCGCCGTCGCACCTCGTCGAGAGCTCGGTGGCCGCGACGGTCACCAGCCCGGTCCCCTTGGCGGCGGCCTCGAACTCCGGCAGGCCGTGCAGCGCGTCGTGGTCCGAGAGGGCCAGCACCGAGATGCCGGCCTTGACCGCGCCCAGCACCAGCGCCGCCGGCGTGTCGACGCCGTCGGAGAACGTGGAATGGCAGTGGAGGTCCGCGCCGCCGAAGCTCATCGGCCCATCCTAACCTCGTCTCGCCGAAGCAAGCAGCGTCACGCCGAGCGGGAGACCTACGCGCTTCAGCAGCCAGGCCTCGAGCGTCAGCACCGCGGTGAGGACGCCGTTCAGCGGCCCGGGCGCCAGGTGGAAATCGGAGGTGGGCGCCCCCCTGGACGGCCGGCGCAGCTTTCTGGCCAGGAAGATCGGCGGCAGCAGGAAGCTGTTGGCGAAGCTGATCCGTTCCACGCGGAAGCCGGCGCGTACCAGCTTCTGCTCGAGCTCTCTCTTCGTGTAGCGGCGTTCGCCGGAGACGGCGCGGTCGTGCTCGCTGGCCAGCGACGGCAGGGCCGGCGAGGTCACGAAGAGGCGCCCGCCCGGCTTCAGGACCCGGTGCATCTCGGCGAGCGCGGTGACGTCGTCGGGCACCGCGTAGAGCGCGTCGTGGCAGGTGACAGCGTCGAAGTGCGCGTCGCGGAACGGCAGCCGCTCCACGGAGCCGCGCACCAGGGCCGGCAGCTTCCGCCGGGCGCTGAAGCGGAGGGCCTCCGCCGAGAGGTCGAGGCCCACCGCCCTCAGGCGCGGTGCCTCGGCCAGCAGGTGAGCGAGGTTGGCACCCGTCCCGCAGGCCGCGTCCAGCACCAGGGAGCCCGCCGGCAGCGCGAAGAGGTCGGGGACGAAGCTCTCGGTGATCCGCCGCATGCCGCGGTACCACCAGTACCGCTCCTCGCGGTGGAACATGACCTCGTACTCCGGCTCCAGCATCTCGACGATGGCGGTGCCCTCCGTTCCAGGAGAATATCCGCCGCGCATGAACGGAATGGCGCAAGGCGGCAGGTCGCTGTCGCGCTGGGCGGTGACTGCCGGCCTCGTCTGGCTGGCCGCGCTCTGGGCGGTGGCGCTGGCGTCGACGCGCATCGCTCCGTGGCTGAAGGGCCCGCACGCCTGGCCCTACGACCTGGCGCAGCGGGTCACGCCGCTGGCGCGCTGGGACTCCGGCTGGTACGTCTCGATCGCCGAGGCGGGCTATCAGGGCGTCCCCTGGTGGCCGGCCGAGGAGACGAACCACGCCTTCTTCCCGCTCTACCCGCTGCTGATGCGGCTGCTGGTCCGGACGACCGGCGTGGAGACGACGCTGGCCGGGAACATCGTCTCGGCGCTGTGCACGGTGGCCGCGCTGCCGTTCTTCGCCGCCTGGGTCGAGCGCCGCTGGGGGCGCTGGCGCGCCAAGTGCGCGGTCCTCCTGATGCTGGCCTTCCCCACCGCCTTCTTCTTCGGCGCGGTCTACACCGAGGGGCTCTTCCTGCTGCTGGCGATGCTGGCGCTCACCGCCATCGACCTCGAGAAGCCGCGGCTGGCGATCCTGTCGGGCGTGCTGGCCGGACTGACCCGGATTACCTCGATGGCCATCGCGCCGCTCCTCTTCTTGCTGGCCTACCAGAAGCGGCGCTCCGACGGCGCCTCGGTCTCCCAGGCGCTGAAGCGGGCCGCGCTCGTCGGCCTCACGCCGGTGCTCGGCTTCGCGCTCTTCTGCCTCTACTTCCAGTGGAAGTTCGGCGACCCGTTCCTCTTCGTGCGCTCGCAGCACAGCTGGGCCAAGGAAGACAAGAGCATCCTGACCGGACCGCGGCTGATCCTCCGCGACGTGAAGAGGGACATCAAGAGCGGCAAGGTCCTGCGCAACAGCCCGGCGCGCACGCTCGAAGGCGTCTACCTGCTGCTCTTCGGCGGGCTGGCCGCGGCGCTGGCGGCGAAGCGGCGCTGGGCGGAATCGCTCTACATCGCCGGCATCCTGGGCATGGTGGTCCTCACCGGCACGCTGGAGAGCTCGGGGCGATACGTGCTGCCCGCGTTCCCCGGTTTCGTGGCGCTGGCCGGGCTGGCGCGCGACCGCGCCCACCTGAAGGCGCTGGTGGGCGTCTCCGCGGCGCTCCAGGCGTGCTACGTCTGGGCGTTCGTGCACTGGTTCTGGGCCGGATGATGAAGCGCGCCCTCCTGCTGGCGCTCCTCATCGGTTGTGGGTGCGCGAGGAAGGGGCCGCCTCCCCACGAGGCGTTCCTGCCGGTGGTGGTGCGCACCGAGCACGGCCGCTGGGCCACCCGGGTGGAGCTGCGCAACCCCGGCGACCAGCCGGCCCTGGTGCGCGTGCACCGCTGGCCGCCCGACGACCCGGCTCACGAGACCGAGGAGATCGCGCTGCCGCCGGCCAGCCACCGCACCGTGCCGGCCTGGATCCCGCCGTTCCCCTCGGTCTCCTCGTACTACTTCGAGAGCACGCGTCCCTTCGAGGTGGGCGCGCTGGTGACGCACCGCGCCGGCCAGCTGCCCCCGCTGCCGGTGCCGGTGCTCCCGATGTCGGCGCTGGCGCGCCCCGGCGACAAGCTCTTCGTGGGCCCGTTCCTGAAGAGCGAGACCGAGCGGAGCCACTTCTGCATCACGTTTCCCTGGACCGAGCGCCAGAGCGTGCCTTACCGCGTGGAGCTGGTGATCCGCGACGTGCAGGGGACGGTGCTGCATCACACCGTCCAGGCCCTGCGCGGGCTGCCGACGCTGGTCGAGGACCCCTGGCGCACCTACCGGCTGCCGCCGCGCCGCTTCGAGCTGGAGGTGACGCTGCTGGGCGGGCTGCGCGGGCGTGAGCCGGCTCACGGGATCTGGGTCTACGGCATCGTGCAGGACCGCAAGACGTTCGGCTCGTGGTTCCTGCCGACCCGGGTGGTGAGGAAGGTCATCGAACGCCCCTGATTCTTACGGCATACTTACGCCATGACGCCCCGGTGCTCCCGTGCGGCCGTCCTCTCCGTTCTCCTGGTGGCTGGCACGACCCATGGGCGACCTGGTGGCGTCCTCCCTCCCCGAAGCGGCGAAGGCGGGAAAAGTTTGATCTCCAACCATTTCGACGGAAAACGGTTCCGTTCGCCGGAGCCGTTCGATGTGAGCTTCGCCGATTGGGTGAAGCGCGCCGTCTCCCACAACCGCGGCCCCTGGCGGCGCTTCACGGCGGCCGAGCAGGCCCGGCCGGAGAAGCGCGTCGGGCACGGCGACCTGCGGGTGACCTTCGTCAACCACGCGACCGTCCTGGTGCAGATGGACGGCCTCAACATCCTGACCGACCCGACCTGGGCCGAGCGCTCGGTGCCGGTCGTCGGCCCGCGCCGCCGGCGGCCGCCCGGCATCGCCTTCGAGGACCTGCCGCCGATCGACCTGGTGCTGATCAGCCACGACCACCACGACCACATGGACTTCCCCACCCTGCGCCTCCTGAAGACGGTGCACGCCCCGGTGATCTACGCCGGGCTCGGCTCCGCCAGGCTGCTGGCCAAGCGCGGCATCGCGGGCTCGCAGGACCTCGACTGGTGGCAGTCCGCCCAGGTCGCCCCGGGCGTGACGGTGACGGCCGTCCCGGCGCGGCACATCTCCGGCCGCAGCGTCTTCGACCACAACCGCCGGCTCTGGTGCGGCTTCGTGATCTCCGGCCCCTCCGGCAACGTCTACTTCGCCGGCGACACCGGCGTCGGCTCGCACTTCGCGCAGATCCAGCGCCGCTTCGGGTCCTTCCGCCTGGCGCTCCTGCCGATCGGCGGCGCCACCCCGCGCTGGTACCAGGAGGGGCAGCACATCGGCCCGCAGGACGTCGTCGGGCTCGCCGCGGTGCTGCACGCAGGTACCACGATGCCGATCCACTTCGGCACCTTCCCGCAGTCCGACGACGGGGAGCTCGAGCCCGCCAGCGAGCTGCGCTGCCAGCTGGAGCAGGCCGTTCCGCGTCCGCGCTTCGTGGTCCTCGACAACGGGGAGACGGCGAGCATCCCCGAGACGGCCGAGGCGGCAGTCGCGGCGACGCCGCTGGCAACCGTCAGCGCCTCGCGTTGACGCGTCAGCGCATCGCGTTGACGGCCTGGAGGACCTGGGCGGCCTCCTCGTCGCTCAGCTCGGGGTAGAGCGGCAGCGAGAGCACCTCGGCGGCGGCGCGCTCGGTGACCGGCAGCGGCGCCCGCACCAGGTACTGGAACGCCGGCTGCTGGTGGACGGCGCGCGGGTAGTGCACCTCGGTGCCGATGCTGGCCTCGAGGAGCCGCGCGGAGAAGGCAGGCCGATCGGGCACCCGCACGACGTAGAGGTGGTGCGCCGGGACCTCGCCGTCCCGTGGCCGAGGTGGCGGAAGAGGGCTCGCCAGAGCGCCTCGTAGACCCGCGTCGTAGCGCGCCGCCAGCTCCCGGCGCCGCGCGTTGGCGGCCGGCAGCCGTGCCAGGCGCACCGACAGGAAGGCCGCCTGCAGCTCGTCGAGCCGGCTGTTGAGCCCCACTTCCTCGGAGTCGTCGCGCGTCCGGTAGCCGTAGACGCGCAGCCGCTTCAGGCGCGCGGCCACGTCGGGATCGGAAGTGGTCACCGCGCCGCCGTCGCCGAGCGCCCCCAGGTTCTTGGTGGGATAGAAGCTCCAGGAGGCCGCCTGGCCGAAGGTGCCCACCGGCCCCCCGTCCAGCGACGCGCCGTGCGCCTGAGCGCAGTCCTCGACGAGGACCAGGCCGCGGCGGCGCGCGAAGGCGGCGATCTCACGCATCCGCGCCGGCCGTCCATAGAGATGCACCGGCACAACCGCCCGGGTCCTGGTGGTGACGGCCGCCTCGAGCAGCTCCGGATCCATCGTCAGGCTCGGTTCCTCGACGTCCACGAAGACGGGCCGCGCCCCGGCGCGCAGGATGCCGGTGGCGGTGGGCGCGCAGGTCATCGAGACCGTCAGCACCTCGTCGCCGTCACCGATGCCGGAGGCCCGCAGCGCCAGGGTCAGCGCGTCGGTGCCGTTGGCGCAGCCCACCGCGAAGCGGGCGCCGCAGAAGGCGGCGAACGCCTCCTCGAAGCGCGCCACCTCGGGTCCCAGGATGAAGCGCCCGCGCGCCACCACGCGGTCGAAGGCCTCCGCCAGCAGGTCGCGCTCCAGCGCGGCCGCGCGCCAGAGGTCCAGGAAGGGGACATTCATCAGGCCGTCGCGTCCCAGTAGCGCTCGCCGTGCTCGCGGAAGAACGCCACCGTGCGGCCCAGCCCCTCCTCCAGGTCCACCTCGGGGTGCCAGCCGGTCGCCGAGCGGAACCGGCGCGCGTCGGTGGAGAAGTCGCCGATGTCGATGCGGGCGCGGTCGGGCGGGAAGGGCACCAGGCGGATCGAGCCGCTGCCGGCGACCTCCACCAGCTTCTGCGCGAAGGTCAGCAGCGAGACCGAGTCCTCGCGGCCGCAGTTCCAGGCCTCGCCGTTCCCCGGCAGCTTCTCGGCCGCCAGGAGGAAGGCCTCGACGGCGTCGTCCACGTAGAGGAGGTCGCGCTGCTGCTGGCCGGTGCCGAAGATCTCGATCGTCTCGCCCCGCAGCGCCCGCCGCACCAGCCATCCGGTGAAGCTGGCCCGCGAGTGCGCCACGATCTGCCTCGGCCCGTAGACGTTCGTCAGGCGCAGGACCGCGGTGGCCAGGCCGAGGCGCTCGGCGGCCACGCGCGCGTAGAGCTCGGCGGCGATCTTGGAGACGCTGTTGTAGTCCGGCGGACGCAGCGGGTGCTGCTCGTCGACCGGCAGCCGGACCGGCGTTCCGTAGACCTGACGGGTGCCGGCGACGACCACCTTGGCCGACGGGTTCAGGCGGCGGCAGGCGTCCAGCAGCACCGCCGTCGTCGCCGCGTTGTCCAGCAGGTCGTCGACCGGCCGCTCCAGGCTGTCGACGTGGCTCACCTTGCCGGCCAGGTGGAAGACGACGTCGCAGCCGGCGACGCACTGCTCGGCGCGGGCGCGGTCGTCGGCGCGCCCCTCCACGACCTCCAGCGCGTTCGCCGGGCCGGCCCCCTCCAGGTTGAAGCGGTTGCCGCCGTCGCCCTTCGTCAGCGCGTCGAGGACCCTCACCCGCGCCCCTTCGAGAAGGAGGCGCCGCGTCAGGTTGGAGCCGATGAACCCGAGCCCGCCGGTCACCAGGACCGCTCGTCCCGCGAACCAGCTGCGCGCCGTACCCTTCTGCACTCTCAACGCTCGCCGCCAGGCGACGTGCATCCCGCGGCGTCGCCGGACGCCGCCTTTGCATAGGCCACGTTCCGCGGACCCTCGCGCTTCACGTTGAGCTCCCACCAGAGCCGGAAGATGTTGAGGGCCGTGGCGAACAGCCTTGGGAAGTTGAAGAACTGCGAGCGGCCGTGCAGACGGTGGTAGTGGTGCACCGGGAACTCGGCGAAGCGGTAGCCGGCCAGCTCCAGCTTGCGCACCAGCTCCAGGCAGATGACGCCGCTGGAGTGCTTCAGGGTGATCGTCTGCAGCGCCGAACGGCGCATGAGCCGGAAGTCGCAGTCGACATCCCGGACCCGGAAGCCGAACAGGAGCCGCATCAGGAAGACGTAGAGGTTGCCGATCACGATCCGGTGCAGGGGGTCGGAGCGCGAGATCTTGTAGCCGTTCACGACGTCCACGCCGTCCTGCAGGACCGGCAGGAGCTTGCGCACCTCCAGCACGTCGTACTGCCCGTCGCCGTCGGTGTAGAAGACGAGGTCCTTGGTCGCGTTGGCGATGCCGCTGCGGATCGCCGCGCCGTAGCCGCGGTTCGAGCCGTGAGAGACCACCCGCAGCTCCGGGTAGGTTCCCTTCAGCGCTCCGAGGATCTCGGCGCTGTTGTCGGCCGAGCCGTCGTCCACCACCAGCACCTCGAAATCGCGCCCCGATTCCCGCCCCACCACGCAGGCCGCGGCCACCAGCGAGCCGATGGTGCCGGCGTCGTTGTAGCAGGGAAAGAAGAGGGTGAGGCTCGGCGGCTGCTCCACGGCATCAGAGTAGATCAACGCCGCTTCACCCAGAGGAGCTTGTCCACCTCGGCCACCGTTTCCCCTGCCTCGTCCACCACCCGCACCGTCAGCAGCTTCTCGGTCTTGCCGTCCCGGTCCGCCGCGGCCCGGATCTCCTCGATGACCTCGGCGGGCAGCACGAACTCGGCCTGGACCGTTCCCCGGCCCGGCCGCCGGTAACGGATGGCCGCCTCCTTGTCCCAGACGGTGTAGGCCGGTCCCAGGTTCCTCATCAGCATGATCATGTAGAAGGGGTCGCACATCGAGAAGAGCGAGCCGCCGTAGTGCGTGCCGACGTAGTTGCGGTTCCAGAAGCGCAGCTTCATCCGGATCAGCAGCCGGCGGAAGTCGGGGGCGATTCGGGCCACGCGGATGCCGGCTCCCAGGAACGGCGGATAGAGGCCCCAGAGCCAGGTCCATCGAAGAAGGACGTTCTTCACGTCGAGATCCTAACCATTCGGGCATCATTCAGGCCTACATGGAACGCGCGGCCATCGCCCGCCACCTCGAGGAGATCGCCCTCCTCCTCTCGCTGAAGGGGGAGAACCCCTTCGCGGTGCGCGCCTTCGAGAACGCCGCGCACACCGTCGCCGACCTGCCCGACCTGCCGCAGCGCCTGGCCGAGGGCCGGCTGCAGGACGTGCCCGGCATCGGCAAGGCGATCCGCCAGGTGCTCGAGGACCTGGCCACCACCGGCCGCTCGCGCGCCATGGACGGGCTGCGCGCCGAGCTGCCTCCGGGGCTGCCGGAGCTGGTGAAGGTGCCCGGCCTCGGCCCCAAGCGGATCGCCGCGCTCTGGAAGGAGCAGGGCATCACCTCCCTGGACGAGCTCGAGAACGCGATCCGCGACGGCGCCCTCAAGGGCGCGCAGGGCTTCGGCCCGAAGACCACCACCAAGCTCATGGAGGGGCTCGCCTTCGTGCGGGCGACCGCCGGGCGGTTCCTCCTGCCCAAGGCGCTGGAGCACGCCGAGCGGGTGCGGGAGGCGTTCCTGGCCTCGGCCGACGCGGCGCGCGCCGGCGTGACCCGCGTCGAGCTGGCCGCCGACCTGCGCCGCGGGATGGAGTCGGCCTGCGGGATCGTCCTGGCGGTGGCCTGCGAGCGCCCGCGGGACCTCTCGCCGTTCCGCGAGGAGCTGGGGGTGCCGCCGGTCTCGCTGGTCGCCTCGCGGCCCGAGGCGTTCGGCACCGCCTGGCTCCTGGCGACCGGCTCCAGCTCGCACCTGGCGCTCCTGAACGAGCGGGACGGCGGCGCCGCGCTGACGCGGCCGGCCGCGTCCGAGGAGGAGATCTACGAGCGCCTGGGGTTGCCTTTCATCCCGCCCGAGCTCCGCGAGGGGAAGGACGAGCTCGAGCTGGCGGCGTCGGGCGCGCTGCCGGAGCTGATCGGCGCCGGGGACCTCGGCGGCGCGTTCCACGTGCATTCCACCTACTCCGACGGCAAGGCCACGCTGCGCGAGGTGCTGCAGCGCGCCGTCGAGCTGGGCTGGTCGTTCGTGGGGATCTCCGACCACTCCCCGGCCGCCGCCTACGCCAACGGACTCACGCCGGAGCGGGTCGACAAGCAGTGGGCCGAGCTGGACGCGCTGCGCGCCGAGTTCCCGTCGCTGACGGTCTTCCGCGGCACCGAGGCCGACATCCTGACGGACGGCAGCATCGACTACGGCGACGAGTTCCTGGCGCGCTTCGACTTCGTGATCGCCTCGGTGCACTCCTCGCTACAGCTCGACTCGGCCAGGCAGACCGAGCGCCTGATCCGTGCCGTCCGCAACCCGCGGGTGACGCTGCTGGGGCACGCCACCAGCCGGCTGCTCCTCGAGCGCAACGGCTTCGAGGTCGACATGCCGGCGGTGCTGGCGGCCGCCGGCGAGGCCGGCTGCGGCGTGGAGTCGAACGGCGCGCCCCGGCGCATGGAGCTCGACTGGCGGCTGGGCGCGGTCGCGCGCCGCCACGGCGTCTTCACCTCGGCCAACCCCGACGCCCACGACCTGCCGGCGCTCTCGCACGTCCGCTGGGCGGCCACGGTGGCGCGGAAGGCCGGCTTCCGCCGCGCCGACGTGCTGAACGCCGGCGACGCGGCGTCGGTGGGCCGCCGCCTGGCCGAGCTGAAGTCGCGCCGTTGAGCCCGGGCCGTCGCAGCGCCGGACGGCGCGTTGCCCTGGCCATCGCCCTCGGCCTGCTGTGGGCCTGCACGTCGGTGCGCAGCAAGGTCCACCACGCGCTGGAGGGGCTGCCCGGGGCGAAGGGCCCGTCGGTCTGCGTCCTCTTCTTCGACGGCCTCTCCCAGCAGGCCTTCCAGAAGCTGGCCTCCGACGGGACCATCCCCACGCTGCAGCGCGAGGTCCTCCAGCGCGCGCTGGTCGTCGACACCGCGGTGACCGGCGTGCCGAGCGAGACCTACCCGAACGTGGCGTCGATGATCACCGGCCTCCTGCCGGGGCACCACGGCATCCCCGCGAACGTCTGGCTGGACCGCCGGCTGCACCGCCGGGAGAGCCACACCAACATCTTCCGGCACTTCTCCGCCTCGGAGTTCCTGATCCCGGAGGCCAAGACGCTCTACGAACGCCTGCCCGGCGACACGGTGGCGATCACCACGCCGCTGGCGCGCGGGGCCGGCATCTACCGCCGGAACATCGTCTCGGTGATCGCCTCCTACGCGCGCAACGACTGGCCGTTCCTGGACCGCAAGACGCTCGACGACATCGGAGATGCCTATGCCGGAGGCGCCCGGCTGGGCAAGGTCCCCACGCTGGTCTGGGGGCACCTGCTGGGGCCGGACGAGGTGGCCCATTTCTACGGGCCCGACAGCACCGAGTGGCGCAACGAATTCGCGTCCATCGACCGCGCCTTCGCCCGCCTGGTGCGGCGCCTCACCCGCATGCGCGTCTACGACCGCATCCTCTGGGTGCTGATCGGCGACCACGGCAACCACCCCTACACCACCTACGTCGACTCCGCCGAGCTGGTGCACCGCGCGCTCTACTCGCATCCGACGACCAGCGACTGCTCCAAGGGCAACTGCTACCTGGTCACCCGGCGCCCCGACAAGCACTTCGACGTCGGCGACGCCGAGATCGCCGTCGGCGCCTACCGCGGCGTGATGGTCTGGCTCCCCTCCGACCGCCCTCCCGCCGACCTGCCGGCCGCCCTCCGGACCCGCAAGAAGCCGCGCAAGCAGGCGCACACCGGCCTCGCCGCCGCGCCGCGCTCCGACTTCGCCGCGGCGCTGGCGCACATGAAGGAGGTGCAGCTCGCGGTCACCCGCGGGCCGGACCCCGGCAGCGTGCTGATCTACGGCCCGGCGGGGCGAAGCGCCGTCACCTCCGAGGAGGGGCCGGAGCACGAGGTGCTCTACGCCTATCACGTGCTGGAGGGAGAGGACCCGCTCGGGTACGAGGCGCTGCCCGGTCTTCGGGCCCGCGCCGGCCAAGGACTGCCGGCCGAGGAGTGGCTGGAGCTCACCGCCGAGAGCGAGTACCCCGACCTGGTCGTGCAGCTCTCGGAGTTCTTCGACTCGCCGCGGGCGCCGGACGTCTTCCTCTCGCCGCGCGAGGGGTACGGTTTCCGCGACGGCAAGGCCGCCGGGCACGGCTCCTTCTCGCGGCTGGAGACGGTGGTGCCGCTGGTCTTCGCGGGCCCGGGCGTCACGCCCGGCCATCGCCGCGTCGCCCGCGTCGTCGACCTGACGCCGACCCTGCTGCGTTATCTGGGCGTCCCGTTCGATGCGTCCGCGATGGACGGCGACGACCTGGGCATCGCCACGGTCCCGCCGGTGCTGCCCAGCGCCCCGCCTACCCCCGACGAATAGCTAGAGCTCCCTAGAGCTCCCGGTGCCTGCCCGAAAGCCGGCGGATCCGCACGGTGTTGGTGGCCCCCTCGGTCGGCGCCATGCCGGAGAGCTCGACCACAGTCTCTCCGGCCAGGCCGGCGTGTGTCTTCAGGATGCGCTCGGCGGCGCGGATCATCTCCTCGACGCTGCGCGCCTTGGGGACCCGGAAGGAGACCACGTCACGCAGCACCGTCAGGCGCCGGCGGACCTCCTCGCGCGGGGTGAAGACGTAGATCGGGATCGAGAGCGGGTTCTTCGAGGCCAGGCGCGCGGTGCGGCCGTACTCGGTGAAGACCACCATCGCCTTGGCCTGCGAGAGGCGCGCGGCCTGGCAGGCGATGGTCGCGACCTGGGCGGCGAAGTCCAGCGGCCGCGCTTCCAGCGCCTCGTGCGAGGCCGCCCAGGGATCGGGCGCCTCGGCCATCACCGCGATCTCGGCCATGGCCTTGACCGCTTCCACCGGGAAGCGGCCCACCGCCGTCTCGCCGGAGAGCATCACCGCGTCGGCGCCGTCGTGCACCGCCAGGGCGACGTCGGACACTTCGGCCCGCGTCGGGGTGGCGCACTCCATCATCGACTCCAGCATCTGCGTGGCCACGATCACCGGCACCGCCAGCCGCTGCCCGACCGAGAGCACCTTGCGCTGCGCGCGCGGCACCGCGGTCAGGCCGATCTCCACGCCCAGGTCGCCGCGCGCGACCATCAGCACGTCGGAGACCCGGGCGATCGCTTCCAGCGACGCCAGCGCCTCGGCGCGCTCGATCTTGGACACGATCCAGGGGCGCCGGTCCTCGGGCACGCGGCGCAGCAGCTTCCGCAACGCCTCGACGTGCGCCACGCTGCGCACGAAGGAGAGCCCCACGAAGTCGACGCCGGCCTGGAGCCCCTCACGCAGGTCGCGCCGGTCCTTGGGGGTCAGCGCCGGCGCCGAGAGCGCCGAGCTCGGGAAGTTCACGCCGGCGCCGGTCTTCACCTTCCCGCCGGTCAGCACCGTGGCCTTCAGCGCGCCGGCGCTGCGCCCCTCGACCCTCAGCCGGATGCGGCCGTCGTCCAGGCGGATCTCCGCGCCCGGCTGCACGTCGTTGAGGAGGGCCGGGTAGGTCACCCCGATGCGGTGGTCCGAGCCCATCGCGCGGCCGGGCACGATCTGCACCTCGTCCCCGGTGGCCCAGACGACCGCGCCGCCGTGGATCGGCGCGACCCGGATCTTCGGGCCCCCGAGGTCGAGGAGGATGCCGATCGGCCGGCGCAGGATCCTCTCGATCGCGCGAATGCTGGCCGCGCGGCGCTTGATCTGGCCGGGGCGGCTGTGGGCGGCGTTCAGGCGCGCCACGTCGACGCCGGCGCGCAGCAGCTTCTCGAGCTCGCGCGGGTCGTCGGCGCCGGGCCCGATGGTGGCCACGATCTTGGTCGCCCTCTGGGACTCCATTCCCGGCAGCCTCCTACAACGCATGAGTATGATCAATCCATGAAGATCGACGTGGCGCCCGAACCCGTCCTGGAGGCGGCGGCCCAGACCGATCCGCGCCTCCCGCTCCTGGCGGCGCACGTCAAAGAGATCATCCGGATCCTCGGCCTCGACCCGGAGAAGGACCCCAACCTCCTCGACACCGACAAGCGGGTGGCGAAGATGTACCTGGACATCTTCTCAGGCCTGGACGAGGGAACGAAGCCGAACCTCACCGCCTTCCCCAACGACGAGCACTACACCTCGATGGTCATGGAGAAGGAGATCCCCTTCTACTCGATGTGCGCCCACCACTTCGTGCCGTTCTACGGGCACGGGCACATCGCCTACATCCCCAACGAGAAGATCCTCGGGCTCTCCAAGCTGGCCCGCGTGCTGGAGTTCTACGCGCGGCGGCCGCAGCTGCAGGAGCGCCTGACCGAGCAGGTGGCCCGCACCCTGGAAGAGGAGCTGCGGCCGCAGGGGGTGATGGTGGTCATCGAGGCGCGCCACCTCTGCGTGGAGATGCGCGGCGTGAAGAAGCCGGGGGCGGTGACCGTCACCTCGGCGATCCGCGGGATCTTCCTGGACAAGACGGTGCGCGAGGAGTTCCTGGACCTGCTGCGTCGGCGGTGAAGGGCGCGGCAGCGCTCAGATCAATGTAAGCGGGAGGTGCCGCGCCATCGCCCGGAAGACGCGATCCTCCGTCAGGAGGCTCGCGCCCAGGTCGAGTGCGCATTGCGCCACGTGCGCATCGGGGGTCGAGACCGACAGCCCCCTGGACAGCAGCGACGCGCGCAGAGAGCCCACCCGGAACCAGTGCCGGCGGTCCGCCCCACAGAGGGGTAGATCCGCGAGGAGGTCCTCGAGGTCGGCCCGGTCGGCCGCGCGCAGCTTCCCGCTCAGGAGCTCGGCCGCGACCACCGGCGGCAGGTGGACCCGCCCTTCGGCCAACGCCTCCTCCACCAGCCCGGTGCCGCCGCGTTCCGCGAAATAGGAGATCCAGCTCGAGGTGTCAACGACGAGCGCGCTCACGCGACACCTCGAGGTCGACGCTCAAGTGCAGCCGTCCCTTGAGACGGGCAGCCTTGGCCGCGGCGGCCGAGCGCCGCACCAGCTCGAGGCCGCTCACCAGAGTCTCGGTGATCCCCTTCCCGGTCGTGCGCTGGGCGTCTTCCAGGAGGCGGGCGGGAAGGTTTGCGCTGATGCGCCGGGTCGCGGTCATGGCCTCATGCTAATGACGGTCTATACGAGCGTCAATACGCGAGTCTGCGTCAGAACACCCGGGGCAGCCTGGCGGACCGTCCCGCCCCGCTACCGGATCCACCCCGGCTGCGCACCGGCCTTCCGCGCCTCTTCCTTCAGCGCCTCCTCTTCCTCGCGCAGCCGTTGCAGCTCGCCCTTGGCGTGCTCCTCGCGGCTGCGCCGGTTCTGCAGCTCGCGGGCCCAGGTCTCGCGCTGGGCCTTGCTGCCGAAGACCGACTGCCGGTCCCAGGCCTCGCGGTCCTCGACGGCGATCTCCAGCTCGGCCTGCGCGTCGCGGATCCGCTGCTTCAGGTTGGCGCCGCGGCTCCTCCAGTACTGCTCCTCGCCGGTCGAGCCGGGCGACGGCGGCGGCCCCTTCGGGGCGACCACGATCTCCTGCTGCTCCTCCCCCCTCCCCTTGCGCAGGTCGCGGAAACCGCGCTCGGCCTGCGCGCGCGACAGCCTCGGCCGCACCATGTCGCCCAGCGGCGGCGTCTGATGGGGGCCGACCGTCGGATACGGGGTGCGCGTCGGCGTCGGGGGGACGTACCCCGGGCGGTTCAGGCGGTCGGTCGCCTGCATGTCGATCTCGTTCCGCGGGAACGAGACCAGCACGCCCGTGGGATAGAGCCGCCCGACCAGGAGCTCGCCGCGGACGAGCGGCGGCGCCATGAGCTTCACCCTCGTGCCGTCGGGCCGCAGAACGATGTAGGGCTCGTCGAGGACGGCGAGCGCCAGCGACGGTATCAGGGCCAGCGCGACGAGGAGCGAGCGAAGTCGCCTCATGGGGCCAAGTCTCTCGCCAACCCCTCCACCGCGTCGAGGCCCCTCAGCGTCCGCACCCCGTGCCAGCAGAGGTCGTCGCCGGAGACCAGGCGCACCGCGGCGCGCGGCAGGCGCTCCTGCCAGAAGGCGCAGTCCGGCTCCCGGAAGCGGTAGGGCTCGTCCGGCAGCAGCAGCAGGTCCGGGTCGGCGGCGGCGAGCGCCTCCTCGGCGACCGTCGGGTAAGGGTCTCCGCCGTCCAGCACGTTGTGCCCTCCCACCACCGCCAGGAGGTTGGAGATGTAGGTCCCGCCAGCCGCCGCCATCCAGGGCGCCTTCCAGATCAGGTAGGCGAACCGGAACGGTCGCCGCTCCGCGGGCGAGAGCTCCGCCAGCCGCGCCTCGATCCGCGCCGCCCAGCCCTCTGCCTGCGACTCGCGCGCCGTGCGGCGCCCGAAGTGACGCAGCAGCGCCGGCACCTCTTCCGCGGAGCAGGGATGGGAGACGTCGACGTCGAAGCGCTCGCGCAGCGCCTCCACGTCCTCCCGGCGGTTCTCCTCGGCGTTCACGAAGACCAGGTCCGGGGACAGGGCGCCGATGCGCGCCAGGTCCGGGTTCTTGGTACCCCCGACGCGAGGGACTCCGCGCAGCTCGGCGGCCGGATGGATGCAGTAGCGGGTCACGCCCACCAGCTCGTCCCGCAACCCGATCGCCACCAGGCTCTCGGTGATCGAGGGGCACAGCGACACGATGCGCAAGGTCGTTTATTGCCGCGCCTGCCGGCGCCGCGGGGATCGCCTCCGCCAAGTCTCCGGCGACCCGCTCTGCGGACCATTCCTCATGTCGGGACCGCGATGCCGTGCGACTTGTAGAGTCCCGCCAAACCGGCCTTGTCGCTCGTCTTCATCCAGGCCTCGCGCGGCTCCACCAGCCCGCGCTTGACGAGCTCCAGGAGCGCGTCGTTCAGCAGCACCATCCCCTGCTGGCGCGACGTCTGCAGCACCGAGGGCAGCTGGAACGTCTTGCCGTCCCGGATGAGGTTGCAGACGGCGTTGCTGGCCAGCAGGATCTCCATGGCCGCCACGCGGCCTCCGCCCACGCGCTTCAGCAGGGTCTGGCAGACGACGCCGCGGACCGAGTCCGCCAGCATCACCCGGATCTGCTGCTGCCGGTCGGCGGGGAACTGGTCCACGATGCGGTCCATCGTCGACATCGCGGTGGTGGTGTGCAGGGTGCCGAAGACCAGGTGCCCGGTCTCGGCGGTCTCGATGGCGATGGCGATCGTCTCCAGGTCGCGCATCTCTCCGACCAGCACGATGTCAGGGTCCTCCCGCAGCGCGGCCCGCAGAGCTTCCTTGAAGCCACGGGTGTGGGTGTTGATCTCCCTCTGGTTGATGAGGCAGCGCTTGTTGGGGTGCACGAACTCGATCGGGTCCTCGATCGTGATGATGTGGTCGGTGCGCGTCTCGTTGATGTGGTTGATGAGCGCCGCCAGCGTGGTCGACTTCCCGGAGCCGGTGGGTCCGGTCACCAGCACCAGCCCCTTGGGCAGCTCGCAGAGCCCCACCACCGCCGGCGAGAGGCCGAGCTGCTCGACGGTGAGGATCTCGAACGGGATGTGCCGGAAGACCGCGCCCATCCCCATCCGGTCCCGGAAGACGTTGACCCGGAAGCGCGCCACCTCCGGGATCTCGTAGGCGAAGTCGGTGTCGTTCCGCTCGGTGAACTCCTTGCGGTTGCGCTCCGGCATGATCATGGAGAGCGCGCGCTCCACGTCCTCGGGAGTGAAGATCGGCCAGTCCATCTGCGGGGTCACCTCGCCGTGGACGCGGAAGACCGGCCGCTGGGCCGAGGTGAGGTGGAAGTCCGACGCGGCGAACTCCAGCATGCGCTGCAGGAGCTCGTCGATCAGCTTTGCCGGCTTGACCTTGATCGCGGCCAGCTGCTGCGACAGGTGGATCGGCGGCGGGGTGGCGGCGGCGGTGAGCTCCGGCGGGGGCGCGATCGGCTCCGGTGCCGCCGTCGCCGGGGGCGGAGGAGCCGGCGGCGGGAGGGCGAAGACTCTCGGCGCCGGCGCCGGCTCCTCCGGCTTGGCCCGGGTGATCACGATGGCCGGCTGATTGCCCAGCCGGTCGAACTGGATGTCGACCAACGGCTGGGTCTCGTCGGTGCGGAACGTCATGCGGTGGCGGAGCTGGGTGAGCGTCTCCACCGGGCCGCCGGGCACCAGCTCGCCGGCCACCGCTCGGAACGAGTCCTCGGAGAGGCCCTCGCGCCCCACCACGGTGCGCGCGTTGCCGCGCATCAGGTACATCCGCTCCCCGGGGACGAGGTACAGGGCGTCCGCGTCGGTACGGAGGAAGTTACGGACCAGCGCTTCGACTTTCGACGGCACGTCAGCTCCCAGCAGTCCTCAGAACGAGGCTCGCACGATGCGGCTCTTGGCGACCAGCACCAGCCGGTCCCCCACGCCGAACGCCAGGTAGCGTCCGGCCGCGTTGAAGATGTCGGACATCCGCTCGGCGCCGGCACGACCCACGGCGCGGAGCACGCCCGAGACCTCCTCGCCGGAGTCGAGCCGCACGGTGACCACGTCCATCGAGGCTCCGGCGGCCACGTCCCCCGCGCCCGGACCGTCCACGTCCAGCTCGGCAGTCATGACCGCGCAGCGGGCCACCAGGTAGCTGGTCCCGCCCACGCCCACCGCGAAGAACTCCCGGTTGCCGTCCAGCAGCGCCTCCACGCTGGTGAGCCCCGAAGACCGCGCCGAATCGGGCAGCAGCCAGACGACGCCGTCGAGCGTGGAGCCGTCGGCCAGCCGGAGGTGCACCGGGCAGGGCGTCGTGGGAGCGCGCACGAACTCTTCGGCCATGGGAGGCACCTCCATCGCGCATGTTAGTCCGCGGTAGAATGCCCGTCTCGCAAACCGAGGAGCCCCAGAGTGGTTCCCGGAACCGGAGGCACTCGCACGATGTCCACCGTCGTCACCGAGGAAGGGCTGCGCGTCGCCGGCGCGCGGGAGGTCGTGTTCAACGACTTCTCGCTGCAGGTGGCCACCGCCAATGGCTCGGGCTCGCAGACCGCGAACAACGTCCTCATGAGGTCCATCTTCCAGATGGGAGTGCCGGTCTCCGGCAAGAACCTCTTCCCTTCCAACATCCAGGGGCTGCCCACCTGGTTCACGATCCGCGCCAACGGAGACGGGTACATCGCCAGGAAACGCGATCTGGACGTCCTGGTGCTGATGAACCCGGAGACGGCCGACGAGGACGTCCGGACGGCCCGCACCGGCGCCATCGTGGTCTGCGAGCAGAAGCTCGGGGTCCACACCAAGCGCGATGACGTCCTCTTCTTCCCGGTGCCCTTCTCGGAGCTGGTGGTCAAGGTCACCACCGCGCCCGAGCACGCCAAGCTCCGCAAGCTGATCGTGAACATGCTCTACGTCGGCGTGGTGGCCGACCTCATGGGCATCGACCACGCGGAGATCGAGAAGTCGATCGCCAAGCAGCTCAAGGGCAAGCAGAAGGCCATCGACCTCAACGTCAACGCCGTCCGCCTCGGGTGGGAATGGTCGGAGGCGAACTTCCCGGAGAAGTGCCCCTACCGCGTTCAGCGGATGGACAAGACAGCCGGCAAGATCATCATCGACGGAAACGCGGCGATGGCGCTCGGCTACCTGTTCGGCGGCGCGACCGTCGCCTCCTGGTACCCGATCACCCCCTCCTCGTCGCTCTGCGAGTCGTTCATCGACTTCGCGCAGGACTACCGCAAGGACCCGGTCACCGGGAAGCTGAACGCCGCGGTGATCCAGGCCGAGGACGAGATCGCCGCCATCGGCATGGTGCTGGGCGCCTCCTGGGTGGGCGCGCGCGCCTTCACCTCCACCTCCGGGCCCGGCGTGTCGCTGATGTCGGAGTTCATCGGGCTGGGCTACTACGCCGAGATCCCGGCGGTCATCGTCGACGTGCAGCGGGTGGGGCCGTCCACCGGCCTGCCGACCCGCACCATGCAGGGAGACCTCCTCCTCTGCTACTACAACTCGCACGGCGACACCCGCCATCCGTTGCTCTTCCCCTGCTCGCCGGAGGAGTGCTTCGACATGGCGCACGACGCGCTCGACCTGGCCGAGCAGCTGCAGACGCCGGTCTTCGTCCTCACCGACCTGGACCTGGGGATGAACAACTGGATGGCCGATCCCTTCGCCTATCCGGACAAGCCGCTGAATCGCGGCAAGGTCCTGAACGCCGAGCAGCTCAACGAGCTGAAGGAAGGCTGGGGGCGCTACAAGGACGTCGACGGAGACGGCATTCCCTACCGCTCGCTGCCCGCCACCAACAGCCCGTACGGCGCCTTCTTCACCCGCGGCTCGGGACACAACGAGCGGGCGGTCTACACCGAGAGGCCCCAGGACTACGTCGACAACGTCGACCGGCTGTCGCGGAAGTTCGAGACCGCGCGGCACATGGTCCCCAAGCCGGAGTTCCAGGAGCGTGGGAGCAAGCACGGCCTGCTGGCCTTCGGCACCTCGCACTGGGGCACGGTCGAGGCGCGCGACCGCATGGAGCGCGACCTCGGGATCTCCCTGGACTATTGCCGTCTGCGCTCGCTTCCCCTGTGCGACGAGCTGCGGGACTGGATCGCCCGCCACGACCGCATCTACGTGGTCGAGCAGAACCGCGACGCGCAGCTGCGCACCATCCTCCGCGACGAGCTGCCCGAGTACGCCACCCGCTTCGTCTCCGTCCGCCAGTACAACGGCCTGCCGCTGGATGCGACGACCGTCATCGATGGCGTCGTGAACGACGCGGAGATCGCCTCCGCCAAGTCTCCGGCTGGTTCTTTGAAGGCGGTGTCTGGCGACGCCGCGGAGATCGCCTCCGCCAAGTCTCCGGCGACCCGCTCTGCTGACAGTCCCGCAAACGGTAATAAGGAGTCCAACCCGTGAGCGCCGTACCGCCGACCGCGACCCCCAAGACGAACCGCATCGGCCTCCCCCGCGCCGACTACGAGGGGGGCAAGTCCACCCTCTGCCTCGGCTGCGGCCACGACGTCATCACCAAGCAGATCATCACCGCCTTCTACGAGATGGGCGTCGAGCCGCACCGGGTGGTGAAGCTCTCCGGCATCGGCTGCTCCTCCAAGACGCCGGCCTACTTCCTGAACCGCGCCTGGGGCTTCAACGGCGTCCACGGCCGCATGCCGTCGGTGGCGACCGGCGCCATGGTGGCCAATCCCACGCTGGCGGGGATCGGCATCAGCGGCGACGGCGACACCGCCTCCATCGGCATCGGCCAGTTCGTCCACCTGGTGCGCCGCAACGTGCCGCTCGTCTACATCATCGAGAACAACGGCGTCTACGGCCTGACCAAGGGGCAGTTCTCGGCGACCGCCGACCACGGCGCCAAGCTGAAGAGCGGCGAGGTCAACGAGCTGACGCCCATCGACTGCTGCTCGCTGGCCATCGAGCTGGGCGGCGCCTTCGTGGCCCGCTCCTTCAGCGGCGACATGAAGCAGCTCCAGTCGATCCTGCAGGCGGCCATCGCGCACAAGGGGACGGCGATCCTGGACGTCATCTCCCCCTGCGTGACGTTCAACGACCACGAGGGCTCCACCAAGAGCTACAAGTACTCCAAGGACCACGAGACGCCGGTCCACGAGATCGGCTTCGTGCCGTTCTTCGAGGAGACAATGGCCGAGATCCAGCCGGGCGAGAGCAAGGACGTGCGCTTCCCGGACGGCAGCCTGGTGCGCTTCAAGGGGGTCGGCCGCGATTACGACCCGACCGACAAGGAAGCGGCGATGCGGGCCATCCACGAGAGCTACGCCAAGCAGGAGATCCTGACCGGCATCCTCTACCTGAACCCCAGCAAGGCCGACTTCTCCTCCACGCTGAACGTGTCGCCGGGGTCGCTGGTGAACATCCCGCTGGAGAAGCTCCGGCCGACGCCCGAGGCGCTGGCCGAGATCATGGAGTCCTACCGCTAGCGCTAATCCAGCTTCTGGAGCTCGAGGTCCACGTCGGCGGTCCGCCGCCGCGCGTGGGGCGTCACCACCACCGCCACCCAGGCGGTGGCGTGGTTGCGCATCGAGAGCTTCACGTAGTGCGTGCCGGTCTCGCGGAATCGGTAGGTCCGCCCGCCCATCATCCCGTCCCAGTCGTCGGCGATGCCGATGACGCGCCCGTCCACGCTGACCGTGGCCTCCTCCGGGTCCACGTTGAAGACCGCGCCGCCGCGAGAGGTATAGGTCCGGGCGATCCGCGCCGGCGGCGCGAGGTCCGCCGCGGGCCTCACCGTCACTTCGGTCACCGGTTCCTCACGCGACGCGGGAGCCTGCCGGGTGCTCGCGGTGGGGGCGGACGGCGCGGAGGAGCGCTCGCCGCGGACCGCGACCACCGCGTAGGCGGCGCCCAGCGTCAGGAACACCAGAAGCGTGGCGGCCGCCAGGACGTTCGCCCTCATCCCCTGTTTCCCAGCAAGACTCCGGCCAGGCGAGGGTCAGCCGGCCTCGGACTTCAGGGTCGCGGCCAGCTTCTTGGGCGCGACCTCGAGGTACCCCTCCCGCACCAGGCCGGCGACGACATCCCAGTCGAGCCCCCGGTCCAGCCGGATCCCGATCCACCCGGCCGGCCCGACGTAAGGCGGGCGGAAGAAGCGCTCCGGGTCGGCGCCGACCAGCTCTTCCTGCACGCCCGGCGCGGCCTTACACCAGAGCGCGGTGCGTCCGTCGCCGTGGTGGTTGTCGGTGAACATGGCAAATTGCTTCTTGCCGACCCGGAATGTGGGCGTGCTCCAGGCGATCTTCTCGTAGGCCTCCGGAAGGCCCAGGCAGATCTTCCGCACCCGGGTGAGGACGTTCACGGGGCGCGTCGTATCACGCGAGGACGGCCGCTACAATGCCGAGCAATGCCCTTCAGCGCGTACCGCGAGCGCCTTCGGCGTCCGTGGCTCGCCGTCTGCCTCGCGGCCCTGCTGGCCTCGGCGGCGGCCCAGGCCGCGTCCCCGCGGATCGTCGCGGTGGCCGACGTGCACGGCGACCTGACGGCCTTCAAGGGCATTCTGGCCGAGGCCGGCGTGATCGACGCGGCCGGCGCCTGGGCCGGCCGCGACAGCGTGCTGGTGCAGCTCGGCGACCTGGTGGATCGCGGGCCCGCTCACCGCGGGGTGCTCGACTTCGTGATGGCGCTGGAGGCGGCGGCCGCCGGCCAGGGCGGGCAGGTGGTGGCGCTCCTCGGCAACCACGAGGTCATGAACATCGCCGGCGACCTGCGCTACGTGACACCGGCGAACTTCGCCGAGTACGCCGACACCGGCTCCGAGAAGCGGCGCCAGGACGCCTGGGTGCAGTACCTGAAGCTGCGCCGGAAGCGGGCGCGGGCGTTTGGGCAGCCCCCTCCGCCGGCGGACGACGCCGCGCGGCAGGCCTTCCTCGACGCCCACCCGCCCGGGCTCATCGAGCACCGCCAGGCGTTCGCACCCGACGGCAAGTACGGCCGCTGGATGCGCGGCCACCGCGCCCTCTTCTCCGCGCAAGGCATCGCCTTCCTGCACGGAGGCGTGTCGCCGGCCTTCCCCGCCAGGTCGCTGGAGGAGATCGAGAAGAAGGTCCGCGACGAGCTGTCCGAGCTCGACCGCGACATGCAGCTCTTCGCGGCTCAGGGGCTGGTGCTGCCGTTCTACGACCTCAAGGAGACCTCGCAGGCCGTTGCCGAGGAGCTCGCGCTGCTCGACGCCACCGAGGCCGCGGCGCGGACCTCCGCCGAGCAGGCCGGCCGGCTCTGGGCGCCGTACGCCAAGGACGCCGAGCGGCGCAAGACCTACCAGCGCTTCCTGGACTGGGGTTCGTGGGCTGTCAACGCGCCCGACGGCCCGCTCTGGTTCCGCGGCTACAGCCAGTGGAGCGACGAGGAGGGGGCGGCCGCGCTCCCGCGGCTCACCGCGGCATTGGGCGTGCGCCGGTTCGTGGTGGGGCACACGCCCCAGGCCGAGGGACGGATCCGCCTCCGCTTCGGCGGCGCCGTGGCGCTGGTGGACACCGGGATGCTCACCGGCTACGTCAAGGGGGGACGCCCCTCGGCCCTGGAGATCGCCGGCGACGCGCTGACGGCCGTCTATCCGGGGGGCCTGCGCGAGCCGCTCACCGCCACGCCTCCGGCCGCCGCGCCGACCGCCAAGGCGGCACGCCTCTTCCTGGGCGCGGACGGTAAGCCGCTCCCGTTCACCAGCGACGACGAGCTGCTCGCCTTCCTGCGAGAGGCGCCGGTGGTGAAGGTGGAGGACATCGGCAGCGGCATCACCCATCCGCGCCGCCTCACCCTGGAGAAGGACGGCCTGCGGGCCCGCGCCGTCTTCCGCCAGGTGAAGAGCTCCCAGCCGCTCGTCAAGCTGCCGCACGGCAGGCGCGAGATCGCGCTGCGCGACGACTACGGCTTCGAGCCGGCGGCCTACCGCCTCGACCGCCTGCTGCGCTTCGGCCTCGTTCCCCCGGCCACGCTACGGACCGTGGACGGCAACCAGGGCTCGGTCCAGCTCTGGATCGAGAAGGCCATGACCGAGGAGCGGCGCCGCAAGGACGGCGTCGAGCCTCCGGAGAAGCTGCGCTGGAAGCGGCAGCAGCAGATGATGCTGATCTGGGACGACCTGGTCGGCAACACCGACCGCAACCAGGGCAACTATCTCTACACCGCCGACTGGGGCCTGTGGCTGATCGACCACACCCGCTGTTTCCGCCGCAGCACCGACCTGCCCGACGCCGACCGCATCGTCTGGTGCGATCGGGCGTTCTGGGAACGGCTGAAGGGCGCGCCCGACACCGAGATCCGTACCAGCCTCGGCGACGGTCTGGCGCCCGAGGAGGTCGACGGATTGCTGGAGCGCCGCCGGAAGCTGGTGGCGACGATCGACGCTTTGATCCGCGAGCGCGGCGAGGACGCCGTGCTCTTCGCCTGGTGACGCTGGAGGACTGATGGCGAATCCCCTGTCGCGACTCTTCAACCTGAAGGCCGGAGAGGGCCGGCGCGGGTTCCTCCTCTTCGTCTACCTCTTCCTGGTGATCTGCTGCTATCAGCTCGGCAAGGCGGCCCGCGACGCGCTCTTCCTGAACGTCTTCAAGGCCAGCAAGCTCCCCTACGCCGACATGGCGATCGCCTTCTCGGTGGGCGTCGTCTTCGCGATCTACGTCACCATCGGCCGCCGGGTGTCGCTGCGCAACCTCCTGGTCGGCAGCCTCGTCCTCTTCGCGGTCACCGACTGCGCCTTCTGGTACCTGGCCCACACCCACCCCGAGATGACCTGGCAGTTCCCGGCGCTCTACATCTGGATCGGCATCTTCGGCGTGCTGGCCCCGGCGCAGGTCTGGACGCTGGCGAACTACCTGCTCACCACCCGCGAGGCCAAGCGTGTCTTCGGGCTGGTCGGCGCCGGCGCGATCACCGGCTGGATCTTCTCCGGCATGCTGACGAAGTTCCTGGCCAAGAGCACCGGCACCGAGAGCCTGCTGCTGGCGATGGCCGTGGTGCTGCTGCTGTGCGCGGGCATCGTGGTGGCGCTCTGGCGCGAGCGCGGGCGGCTCGAGGCCGCCGGTGGCACGCCGCACGCCGAGCCGGCCGGCAAGAGCCTGCGCGAGAGCCTGGCGGTGGTGCTGTCCTCCCCCTACCTCATGTCCATCGCCTCGCTGATCACCCTGTCGTCGGTGGTGACGTCCTTCGCCGGATGGCAGTTCAAGGCGATCGCCAAGGCCGCCTACCCGGACAAGAACGCGCTGACCGCCTTCTTCGGCGACTTCAACTTCTGGGCTGCTCTGGCCTGCCTCGTCCTCCAGCTTCTCCTGACGTCGCGATTCCTGCGTCGCTTCGGCCTGGGGCCCGCCCTGCTGGTGGTGCCGCTGGCGCTCCTCGGGGGTGAGCTGGCGGTCCTGACCGCGGGCACGCTGGCCGCGGCGATCCTCCTCAAGGGCTGCGATCAGCTCCTGCGCTACTCGCTGGACAAGTCTTCGGTCGAGCTCCTCTTCCTGCCGATCCCCGCCGATGTGAAGCTGCAGGCCAAGTCCTGCATCGACACCTTCATCTGGCGCCTCGGCGACGGCCTGGCGGGCTTCACGCTGGCGATCTTCACCGATCAGCTCCACTGGTCGCCGCAGCGCGTCTCGTCGGTCAACCTCGTCTTCATCGGCGCCTGGATCATGTCGGCGCTGGTGGCCAGGCGGCGCTATTCCGACACGCTGGTGGACGGCCTGCGGCAGCGGCGGCTGGACGCCGAGCGGCAGCTGGCGCCGGTGCTGGACCGCTCCACCACCGACATCCTCGCCACGCAGCTCTCCTCGGCCGATCCGAAAGAGGTGCTCTACGCGCTGGAGGTCTTCGGCGTCTCGCAGCTGCAGAAGGGGCACCCGGCCATCCGCGAGCTGCTCGAGCATCCCGAGCCGGCGGTGCGCAAGAGGGCCCTGGAGACGCTCGATTCCGCCGGCGACCTGTGGGACCTGCCGCGGGTGGAGGCGATGCTCGCCGATCCCGACGTCGGGGTGCGCTCGTCGGCGCTCCTCTTCCTGGCGCACCACGCCCACGTCGACCCGCTCACCCGCATCGACGAGGTCGGCGCCTTCGAGAGCACCTCCATCATGGCCGGCATGGCCGGCTACCTGGCCCAGCCGGGCCCGGCCCAGAACCTCCTGGTCGCGCGCCTGCTGATGGGGAAGCTGGTGGCGGCTCGCGGCGAGGAGGGCAAGGCGGCGCGGATGGAGGCGGCGGCGCTCCTGGCCACGCTGCCCGACGAGTTCGGCGGCGAGCTCGAGACGCTGCTCGCCGACCGCGAGCCGGAGGTCGTCCGGGCCGCGGTGAGGGCAGCGGCGAGGCTGCGCTCGCGCCGGGCGGCGCCGAAGCTGATCGAGCTGCTGGCCGACGCCCGGGTGCGCGACGAGGCCGCCGAGGCGCTGGTGGCCATGGGAGATCGGGTGCTCGGCGCCTTGCGCGACCAGCTCAGCGATGCCCATGCGCCGCTGGCGTCGCGCCTGGAGATCCCGGCGGTGCTGGCGCGCCTGGGCGGCCCGGGGGCGGCCACCGCGATGGCCGAGAACCTCCTCGAGACCGAGCCCGAGCTCCGCTACCGCATCCTGGCCGCGCTCACCGAGCTGCGCCGGGGACGGCCGCAGATGCCGATCGACACCGGGCGCCTCAAGGCGGCGCTCGGCCTGGAGATGATGCTGCACTGCCGGACGAACCAGATCCTCGCCGCCGCCAGCGGCTCGGGCCACATGTCCCCGGTGGCCGGGCACGGCTCCGAGAGCCGTCTGGGCGAGGCCGCCGCCGGAGTCCTCGGGAAGCTGCGCGCCAACCAGGAGCAGGAGATCGAGTGCATCTTCCGGATCCTCAGCCTCCTCTACCCGGCCAGCGATTTCCGCAGCGCGCACTACGGGCTGCGCTCGAACGACCCGGTGGCGCGCGACCACGCGCTGGAGTTCCTGGACATCACGCTCGAGGCCGACCTGCGCAAGACGCTGGTGGCGCTGCTGGATCCGAACGTCACGCTGGAGGAGCGGGTGGCCCCGATCCTCCGGCGCACCGGCATGGAGCTCCCCACCAACGACGAGCTAGCGGCGGCGCTGGTCCGGAGCTCCGATCCCTGGTTGAAGGCTTGCGGTGTCTCGGCGGTCGGGGCGCTCGGCCTCCACGAGCTGGCCGGCGACGTCGAGGCCTGCCTGGACTCCGAGGACCAGCAGCTCCGCGACACCGCCCGCGCCGCCAAGAAGGCGCTGGCGGCTCGGGCTTAGGCTGGGGGGGCTCCTGGGCCGCCCCCCCAGTCCCCCTGGTCCGTGGGAATCGCTGAGTTTTGGGCCTCCTCGCGCACGCTCCGTGCGCCGGCTCGCACCGCGCTGCTGCCTCGGCCCGGCGCCAGTGGCTCGTTAGTGGGTCACTAATCCGCGGCCGGCGTGGCGGCCGGAGCGGCGGCCTCCGGCCCCTCGTAGTTGTAGAGGACCCTCGCCTCGCCCTGCTCGGCGATCAGCTTGTCGATCTGCTCCACGATCACCTTGCGCCGCACCAAGACGGCGTCGATCTCGGCCTTGCGGAGGTAGTCCTTGAGACGCGCCCGCACCGCCGCCTCGTCCAGGGTCCGCAGCCGCTGCAGGAAACCGCGCTCGCACTGGCGCAGCCCTTCTGGCTTCAGCAGGACCTTGTTGCGCCGGAAGGCGCGGGTGTGGTCGATCCACCAGATCTTCCAGTCGGCGGTGATCAGCATGTTGCCGCGGTTGCGGTCGGTGTTGGCGATGAGCGCGTCGAAGACGTTCATCATCTGGACCTGCTTGTTCCAGCGGGTCAGGTCGGGCGTCTCCACCTTGTCCTTGAGGTGCTTGGTCTCGGTCATCGCGTTCTCGACCCAGACCTGCACGCTGCCCCCCTTGCTGCCGAGCCGGCGCAGCGTGGCCGGCGGAACGTTGTCGTAGCCCAGCAGCCGGCAGAGCTCGTAGGCCGCCGGCTCGAAGAGGTAGCTGTCGCGGAAGCCGATCTCGCCGCGGCTGTGCTCGAAGGTGGCGGTGGCCTTCTCCACGTCGACGTCGCGGAAGACGGCGTTGACGCGCACGCCGTCCTTCTCCAGCAGGAGCTTGGTGGGGTGATTGATCCCCTCCCCCAGCTCCTTCTGCTTCTTCACCTCGGCGGTGCGCAGGAACTCCAGCAGCTCCTGCTCGGTGGCGAACGGCAGCGGCTTGCCGTCGGGATCGGTCCAGGGCAACGGAGACGCGGCACGGGCGGGTGGAGCGGCCAGGGACAGCAGCGCCGCGAGGGCGGTCAGCCTTGCGAGCAACGCGTATCTCATGTGCACCGATTCTGCCGCAACCGGAGCGAGCGGGGGAACTTCAGCTCAGCGTGTCCGCCCGCCAGGCGGCCGATCCGAAGCGCGCCAGCGAGAAGCGCGGATCGACCTCGCGCCGGCCCAGGACCGAGTCGGCCACCAGATCTCCGACGCACGGCGCCAGCTTGAACCCATGCCCCGATCCGCCCCCTGCCAGCCAGACGTCCGGGGCGGCGGGATGCCGGTCGAGGATCAGCTCGCGGTCGGGCGTGTCCTCGTACTGGCAGACCCGCGCCTCGAGGAGCGGCGCCCGCGCGAGGCCCGGAAAGCGCAGCGAGAGGAAGGCGCGCGCGCCGGCGAGCCCTTCCGCGCTCAGGACACGATCGCCGCCGGTCGGCTCGAACGCGGGACCGCGCGTGTCGTCGGCCACCTTGAAGCCGCGGCGCCCGTCGCCGGGGATGCCGTAGATCGGCCGCTCTCCCAGGTCCACCCACACCGGCAGGCTCTCCTCGAGGTAGCGCGCGTCGCCCGGGGGCGTGCCGAAGAGCAGCACCTCCTGCCGGTGCGGCGTCAGCCAGGGCCCGAGCAGCTCGGGGAAGAGGGCGGGCAGCCAGGGGCCGCAGGCGAAGACGAAGGCATCCGCCGCCAGCGCGGTGCCGTCGGAGAGCCGTACCGCCCGCAACCCCTCCTCCGGTCGCGCGGCCAGGCGCCGGTAGTCGCCTCCCCCGTCCACGAACGCCTGCACCACCGCCTCGCAGGCCCGGCGCGCCAAGAGCGCGCCGGCGTCGCGCTCCAGGAGCGCGCCGTCCACGCCCTCCGGCGCGATCACCGGGTAGCGGCGGACGAGGTCGTCCGGCACGAGCTCCTCCAGGGCGTCGCCGAGGACCTCCCGGCTCTGGCTCGCGAAGACGCTCTCCCCCTGCAGCAGGAAGAGCGCTCCCACCGGCGCGAAGAGTCTCAGGCCCCAGGCCGATTCCGCCTGCCTCCAGAGGCCGCGGGCTCGCGCGGTCATCTCGCTGTAGTGCGCCAGCGCCCCGTAGGCGCAGCGAAGCACCCGCGTCTCGTCGCCGGAGCTGGCGCGCGCGTTGGCGGGCCCCCAGGCATCCAGCAGCGTCACCCGAACCCCGCGCCGCGCGAGCGCCAGCGCGCTCCAGCCCCCGAACGCACCGGCTCCCACCACCACGACGTGCACGCGCTCTCCAGAATAAGGCGTGGCGCGCTGTCATGGTTCTTGCTATCACGAGCGCCGGAGGTAGATGCATGCGCCGCACCGTTCTCCTGCTCCTCCTGATGTCACCCATCGCGATGGCGCAGGAGACGACGCCCCAGCCCACCCCCGAGGCCGTCGCCGTCCCCGTGCCCACGGAGACTCCGACACCCGAGCCGACACTCACTCCCACGCCGACACCCACGCCGACCGCCACCCACACCCCGACGTTCACGCCGACCCCCGGGCCCGACCCGGCGGTCGCCAGCACGCTGCGGCAGGCGCAGGCCTACCGGGCCAAGGAGGCCCGCCAGGCGATCGAGCCGGTGGCCGCCCGCGCCGATACCGACCCGGCGGTGGCGATCGCGCTGGGGCGCGTGCTGGCCCTGGAGAAGAAGTACGACCAGGCGGCGGTCACGCTGGGGAAGGCGGTCAACGCGCGCCCCCACGACCCGATGCCGCACCTGGCGCTGGCCGAGACCTACGACGTCGCCAGGGCGACGTCCCAGGCGCAGGCGGAGTATCAGAAGGCGTTCGAGCTGGCCGCCGAGGCCACCGACGCGCACCCGGCCGATTCGTCCGCCTGGTACGCGCTGGGCGTCGCGCGGCAGCGGCTGAAGAAACCCGAGGAGTCGCTGGTCGCCCTCTTCAAGGCCCGCGAGCTGGACCCCAACAACCCGATGATCCCTTACCAGATCGGCGTGACTCAGATGCTGAAGGAGGCCTGGCCGGAGGCGGTCAAGCAGCTGAGCACCGCCATCGAGAAGGATCCGGAGCTGGCGATGGCCTACTACTACCGCGGGCTGGCGCAGGACAAGGCGGGCAAGAAGGACCAGCTGATGATCGACCTCGACAAGTTCGTGCGGACCGCGCCCGACGCGCCCGAGGCCGACCGCGCCCGGGCGATCCTGAAGACCATCAAGAAATAGCGGACCTCCACTCCGCAAGGCGCCATGCGGGAGGGGCCGGGGGAACCCGGTAGGGGTTCCCCATCACTAAAAAGCCTGGCCGAACCCGACGTAGATCTTCAAGGCCTTGTCGCCTTCACGCCGGTCGAGCGGGCGGGCGGCGTCGAGCCGGATGAGCCCGACCGGCGTCGTCGCCCGCAGGCCCAGCCCGACCGACTTCGCGAGGCGGCTCCCGAAGTCCCCGCTCGCGCTCCAGACGTTGCCGGCGTCGAAGAAGACCAGGCCCGACACCCGCGAGTAGATCGGGAAGCGCAGCTCCTCGTTGACGACCAGGATCGCCGCTCCTCCGAGCGCGCTGGTCGGGTCGCCCGGCACATCCAGCGGCCCGAGGCTGTTGAGCTCGTAGCCGCGCACCGAGTACTCGCCGCCGGCGAAGAAGCGCACTCCGGGCCCGATGCCGGGCAGCAGGTCCTGGCCGGCGAAGGCCCGCGCGTAGCCGGCGCGCAGCGACTGCGCCCAGGAGAGCGGCACCCGCCCCAGCCGGAAGAGCGGCCGGTAGACGTTGACCTGGCCGTAGACGCGGGCGTACGCGAAGTCGCTTCCCAGGAGCGAGCCGCTCCCCTCCAGGTCGAGGCTGGCGAAGAGGCCGCGTGAGCCGGCGGCCGGGTCCTCGCGGCTGTCGTAGAGGAGCTGCGCGCCGAGGTACGGGAACTTCACCAGCGTCTCGAACTCGCCGAAGAGCGGGTCGGTGATGACCGTCTTCGAGCGGCGGTAGCGCGCGTAGAGGTGGGCGGTGGTGCGCGCGCCGAACGACCGCGACGCCTGCAGCGTGACCTGCGCGACGTCGGTGCGGATCGGGTTGCCGTCCCGGTCCTCGAAGTCCTCCCGCCGCCCCTCGGCGTACATCTCGAGCCCGATCCCCGAGCCCAGCAGGTCGCGCGCCCCGGTGAAGAGCCGCGCTCCCTTGTCGTGCGGCGCGTAGAGACCGCGCAGCCCGGCGGTGATGGCGCGGCCGAAGAGGTCGCTGTCGACCACGTCGACGACGGCCGACGTGCCGGGGCCGTTCTCGAACCGCACCCCCCAGGCCAGCGAGAAGCGCGGCTTCTCCTCGACCCGGAAGACGACGTCGGCGCGGCCGTCCTCCGCCTTCACCGTCTCCTCGCGCACCGCGCTGAAGAGGCCGACGTCGAAGAGCCGGCCGCGCGCGGCGTCCACCTCCTCGCGCCGGTACGGCTCCCCGTCCCGGATCGCGGCGACCCGCTTCAGCAGCGAGCGGCTGGCCGACCGCACCCCTTCGAACCGGACCGCGGCCACGCGGTAGCTGAGCCCGGGCTCGACGACGTAGCTCACCCGCAGCGGCGGCACCGGCGCCGGGCTCGCCGGCCCCACCTCCGCCCTCACCCGCGCCTCGGCGAACCCTCGGGACTCCAGGTCCCGGGTGATGGCCAGCGTGCCGCGGGCCACCAGGTCCGACCGCAGCGTGTCGCCGGGCGCGAGCGGGATCGCCGGGCGCAGCCGCGACGCGTCCGCCTCGGAGAGCCCTTCGATGCCCACGCTGGCGACGGCGCTGCGCCGGCCGGGCTCGAGGGCGACCGTCAGGCGCGGACCCTCGAGCTCCCGCGAGGCCAGCCGCGCCTCCGGATAGCCGAGCGCGGTCAGCGAAGCCAGCAGGCGCCGGTCGGCGTCGGGCTCGCCGGCCGCCAGCTCGGCCCGCTCCACCGGGCCGGTGAAGCGAGCCGCTAGGATGCGCGCCTCCTCCTCATCCACGCCGGCGAAGACCGGAGGCTCCAGCGCGACGCGCGCGCCGGCCTCGCTCCTCACCGTCACCAGGCGCGCCTCGGACCGGTTCGGCGGAGGCGTCACCGAGACGCTGACCGCTGGCCGCAGGTAACCGAGAGCCCGGAAGACGCGCACCGCGCGCCGGGTCATCTCCTCCAGCGACTGCGCCTGGTAGAAGTCGCCGCGGTAGAGCGCGGTGATCGAGGCCCGGGTCGCCTTCGGCGGCTCGTCCCCCTCGAACGCGAAGCGGGTCCGGGTGCCGGGCGCGATGGAGACCGCGAGGTCCACCCTCCCCTTCCTGGCCGACGGCACCAGCGCCGTCGTCACCCGCGCGTCCGGGTAGCCGGCCGCCCGCAGCGCGCGCTCGATCTCCACCTCGGAGTCGAACGCCGCCGAGGAGGGAGCCGGGTCTCCCCTGGAGAGCCCGATCGCCTCCAGCAGCTTCCGCTTCGAGACGCCTTCCGGCGGGGTGACGACGACCCTCTGCAGCAGAGGCAGGTCCTCGTCCTTGCGCCGGCTGCCGCCGAGCCGCAGCGACGCCTGCAGCGTGCCTCCGTAGTTGCCGGCGTCGTTGGTGAAGACCTGGGCGGTCATGGTCGGCAGCGGCCGCAGGCCGTGCACGTCCACCAGGTAGGTCTTCTGCTGCGCGTTGGTGAGGTCGAGCGAGAAGGCGAAGGCCACGTGGCGCGAGAGGTCACGCGAGACGGTGAGCTTGGCGCTGGGGTCGGTCTCGCCGAAGAGCAGGATCGGCCGCAGCGAGACGCGCGCGAAGCCGAGCGCCTGCGACAGCCGCTGCGCCACCCGCTCGCCGTAGTAGCCGCCGATGCCGCGCACCAGGGCCTCGCCGGTGGAGACCTGGTCGTTCTCGGACAGCCCCTGCTGCGCGCCGGCCAGGGCCGCCGCCGCCCCCTCGCCGCGGGCCAGCGTCGGGTCCTGCAGCGAGCTGGTGGTCACCGCGTCGATCTTGGGATCGACGCTGGGGTCGCCGGTGTAGATGAGCGCCGCGCTCTCGATCCGGAACGTCTGGCCGTAGGCGTAGAGGAGCCCGCCCTGCTCCACGTCGATGCGGCCGCGGATCACCGGCTCGCGCAGCGTGCCGGTCACCTCCAGCGCGCTCCAGACCGCCCGCAGGTCGGCGAGGTTGTTGCGGATGCGCACCCCGGTCCCGGTGGTGACGGTCAGGCGCGCCTGGATCGTGTCGAGGACGCTGGCCTCGCTGCCCTGCGATTCCGGCGGCGCGAAGAAGCGGGTCAGGATCTCGCGGTCGAGGTCGACGTCTCGGTCCAGGAGACCGCGGTCGAAGCTGAGCGCGCCGCTCAGCAGGCGGCTCCCCTCGACCGGCCACCAGAGGCGCAGCTTGCCGCCGAGCTCCGCGCGCACGCCGTAGGCGAGCACGTAACGCACGCCGGCCAGCCCTGCCGAGAGCTCGAGGTTGCCGGCGGCGTCCCGGCCCCCGGCGAGGGTGACCCGCCCGCCGTTCAGGAGCGCCTCCCCTTCGCGCAGGGTGGCCGCGCCGCCGGCCAGCTCGACCACAAGCCGCGGCGCCTGGATGCGGCTGGCATAGGGAGTCGGCCAGAAGAACGTCGCCTCCGGCCCCTCGACGCGCACGGTGCCGGAGGGCGCCTTCGGCGTCCCGGTCAGCTTGGCGTCCAGCTCCAGGCGACCCTCGCCGATGCCGCCGCGCAGGAAGGCGTTCAGCAGCGAAGCCTGGACGCCGCCGTTGACGTCGAGCGTGAACGCGCGCACCAGCTCGGCGCGGCTCTCTCCGAGCGAGGCCGAGCCGGAGAGCGCGAGCTCGGTCCCCTCGCCGACGAGCCGCGCCGGCAGCAGCCGGACGACGCCGTCGCCGATCGCCAGGCGCACCGCCTCCGGCGCACGCGCCGAGGCGGCCGGCGACTCGATCCGCAGGCCCTCGAGCACCAGCTCTCCGGAGGAGCGCAGCGGGCGGGCGAGATCCACCTCGAGCGCCGCCCGCACCGACGCGCTCGCGCTCTCCTCGCCGCGCGGCAGCCCGAGCGCCTCCCGAACGTCTCGCGAGTCGAGCCGCGGGAAGGCGGCGTTCAGCTCCAGGCGTCCGGCCGGCAGCCCCTCGGGCAGGAAGCCCAGCCAGGGCCGGAGCGCGCCCATCGGCGCGCGGAGGGAGAGCGACCCGCTGGTGCCGTAGCCGGTGAGCGACGGCGCGTCGGCGGTGAGCATCCCTTGCCGGGCGACCAGATGCGCCTGCAGCTCGTGGAGACCCTCGCTGAGGCCGGTCGTGACGACGTCCAGGTCCGCGCGATCCCAGGGTCGCCGCGCGTCGAGGCTCCCGCGGGCGAGGAGAGAGCGGCGCGCGTCCCGCACCGAGAGGCGCTCCAGCGCGACGTCGCTGCCGGCGACGCGGGCGCGCAGCGACGCGGTGACGTCCCCTTCGGCCGCCGCCTCCCCCTTCGCCAGCAGCCCGGCGCCGCGCAGATCGGCGCTCACCGAGAACGCCCTGGCCGAGCCGGCCAGCTGCGCGGTGCCGCTGACCTGCCCGGCGAAGTCGGCCCGGAGGGGGGCCAGCAACAGGTCCGCCAGGTCCAGCCGCACACGGCCCTTGCGGGCCAGCGGCTCCCCTTCTGCCGCGATGCGGACGCTGCTCCGCGCGTCCGGCCTCCACTCGCCCACCACGACCGCCGAGGGGGAGCGGAGCGGTCCGCTGAGATCGACCGTGGCGTCCAGCGCGCCGGCCACGCCGCCCAGGCTCGAGGGCGCCGGGACGAGCGACGGCCAGAGGGCGTGAAGCTCGCCGAGCGCGGCCACCACGTCCGGCGCCGCGACCTCGACGCGCGATCGCACCAGGCGCCCGTCGGCGGCCTGCCTCAGATCCGTGGCCGCCTCGAGGGTGGCCGAGATCGAGCGCCGCCCCGGCGAGCCCGGCAGGAGCTCTCCCTCCAGCACCGCAGTGAGCCTGGCGCCGTCGGAGCTCGCCTTCCCGGTCAGCTCGGCGAGCGTGCGCCCCTCTTCCTCCAGCGCCATCGACGTCGTGGCCTCGAGGCTCTTGCCCCATCCCTGCGGCAACGCGAACGCGAGGTTCCCGTCCAGCGTGGCCCGCGGGGCGCGCAGCAGCGCCAGCGTGCGCGCGTCCAGGAAGGGCTTCAGCAGCGCGGCGGGGACCGAGGCCAGCCCCACCGTGCCCTGCGCGGCGCCGCCGGAGACGGCGTAGCTGCCTTCGGCGGTGAGCTCCCCACCGTTCGCGGGCCTGGCCCGAAACGTCCGAACGACGACCGCGGCACGGCTGGCGTGAAGCCTCGCCGAAAGGGAGGCGAGCTCCGTCGCGTCGCGCGCCAGCGACTCCCCCTCCAGACTGATCTCGGCCTGCGGCTCGGCGAGCGTGCCGGTCACCGTCACCAGCGCGTGCAGCTGGCCGCGCGCCCGCAGCTCGGGCTCGAGCTCCGCCAGCGAGAGGCGCAGCTCGGCGTTCCCCTCGAGAGACACGCCGGGCTGGAGGCTCCCGGCCGCCGAGAGCGAGAGGTCCAGGCCCGCTCCCTTGGCGGTGAGCCCCTGGATGCTGATCGCGCCCTCGGGCAGCATCTCCAGGCGGGTGATGGCCACCAGAGCGGATCGCTCTTTTCCGCCGAGGCTCGTCACCAGCCGCCCGTCCGTGAGCGCCAGGACCGCCTGACCCGCGACGTAGGAGGCGCCCACCTTGGCGTTCTCCAGCCGCGCCCGCGGGTGGACGACGGTGAGGTCGTTCGCCGCCAGGTACTCGAGGGTGAGCGGGAGGTCGAGCGGCCGCTTCGACGCCGGCTCCTTCGAGGCCGGGCGCGGCGCCGTCAGGTCGATGCGGGCGCCTTCCGCGACGACGATCACGATGCGCGGCCGCTCCGAGAAGAGGGTGAGGGGCGCCACCTGCAGGGAGAGGCTCCTGGCGGTGAAGATCGGCGCCGCGCCCGGCATGCCGTAGGTGACGTCCGCCAGGCGGAGGCGCCCTCCGACGAGATCCACCAGCAGCAGGCGTCCCCGCAGCTCGGCCCCGGAGCTCTCCAGGACCGACCGCGCCACCCGGGCCAGCAGCACATCGCGCACCGCCGGCAGGTTCGGCAGGACCACCACCAGCGCCACCAGCACACCCAGCCCAAGGCCGGCGTAAAGGAGACGCCTTGTGCGACGGCTGCGCATGCGCTCAAGTATGCAGATAATGGTCAGGGTGCCGTCCGGCACACCTGGAGGAACGCATGTCAGCCGTTGGTCCCGAGGACGTCCATATCCGTTTTGCCGAGGCCTTCAACCGGGGGGACATCGAGACCCTGCTCGCGCTGTACGAGCCCAGCGCGGTGCTGCACCTGGGCCCCGACCAGAGCTACAGCGGTCCGGAGGCGATCCGTGCCGCGCTCGGGCAGTTCCTGGCGCTGAACGGCACCATCACGATGGCCCTGCAGAAGGTCTGCGCGGTCGGCGACCTGGCCCTGGTCATCAACTCCTGGTCGGTGACCGGTGCCGGCCCTGACGGCCCGATCACCCTCTGCGGCAACGCCACCGACGTCCTGCGCCGCCAGGCCGACGGGTCGTGGCTCGTCGCCATCGACAACCCCTACGGAGTCGCCTAGCCCGAGGACTATATCGACAGATAGCTTCGCCTGAGCGATACTATCGTTGGAGGTCCAAGGACTTGGAACCCATCCTCACTCCGGATGAGGCGCGGACCCGCCTCAGGCTCCTGAATGCCGTCGCCCCCGCCCTGGAGCTGGCCGATGAATCCGCGCGCGACTCGGCGCGGCGCATCCGCGAGCTGCTGGACTTCGAGTGCTACGGCCGACCCACCACCCTCCCGAGCCTGGCGCTCCACGTCCTGAAGCTCCTCGACTACCTCCGCGGCGGCGTGTCCGACCCCTACCTGCGGAGGCGGACCGGCTTCGGCCACCCTTCCCGGACGCAGCTCGCCGACAACATCGAGCGGACCTGGGGGGAGCTCGACGGCAGCCGGCGACAGGCTCTCGGCGGGTCGGTGGCCAGCACCGGCTGACACCGGCGCTCTCCCGACATCGCACCACACTGGCTCCGGAGCTGGCAAACTTGCCGGAGCATGAATGCCGAGCAGAGGCGCCTCCAGGAGTCCTCCCAGCGCAAGGCCCACTGGAAACGCTGGGGCCCGTATCTCTCCGAGAGGCAGTGGGGCACGGTGCGCGAGGACTACAGCGCCGACGGCTCGGCCTGGGATCACTTCCCGCACGAGCAGGCGCGCTCGCGGGCGTACCGCTGGGGAGAGGACGGACTCCTGGGCATCTCCGACCGCCACCAGCTCGTCTGCTTCGCGGCGGCGCTCTGGAACGGGGCCGATCCGTACCTCAAGGAGCGGATCTTCGGCGTGACCGGCCCGCAGGGGAACCACGGCGAGGACGTCAAGGAGTACTACTTCTACCTCGACTCCACGCCGACGCATTCCTACATGAAGGGGCTCTACAAGTACCCGCAGTGCGCCTTCCCCTACCAGGAGCTTCTGGACGAGAACCGGCGCCGCGACCGGCGCGCCCTGGAATACGAGCTGATCGACACCGGCGCCTTCCAGGAGGACCGCTACTTCGACGTCCAGGTCGAGTACGCCAAGGCCTCCTCCGAGGACATCCTGATCCGCATCACCGCCACGAACCGCGGTCCGGAGCGGGCGCCGCTCCACGTGCTGCCGACCGTCTGGTTCCGCAACACCTGGGCCTGGGGGCTCGACAACCGCAAGCCCAAGCTGCGGGCGGTCCCCGGCCGCAGCGCGATCGAGCTCCACCACCACATGTACGGGGGGCGCCACCTCTTCTTCGAGGGGAAGCCGGAGCTCCTCTTCACCGACAACGACACCAACCTGCAGAAGCTCTGGGGCGTGCCCAACGAGTGCCGATACCTGAAGGACGGCATCCACGAGGCGGTGGTGAACGGCAGCTGGGACGCGGTGAATGCCGACGGCTATGGCACCAAGGCCGCGGGACACTACGCGCTCTCGCTCGGGCCCGGGGAGACCTCCGTCCTGCGCCTGCGCCTCACCGACCGCGGTCTCGACAGCCGCCCGTTCGAGGACCTCGACGCGGTCTTCGAGGCAAGGAAGGCCGAGGCCGATGACTTCTACGACGCCGTCGGCGGGCCGGAGCTGACCGAGGACGTCAAGAACGTCCAGCGCCAGGCGTTCGCTGGTCTTTTGTGGTCAAAGCAGTTCTACCACTACGACCTGGCCCGCTGGCTGAAGGGGGACCCCGAAGGCCCGGAGCCGCCCCGGCAGCGCCTCCGCGGGCGCAACCGCGACTGGGGCCACCTCTACAACGCCGACGTCCTCTCCATGCCCGACAAGTGGGAGTACCCCTGGTACGCCGCCTGGGACCTGGCGTTCCACTGCGTGCCGCTGGCGCTGGTCGACCCCGACTTCGCCAAGGAGCAGCTGGTGCTGATGCTGCGCGAGTGGTACATGCACCCCAACGGGCAGCTCCCCGCCTACGAGTGGGCCTTCGGCGACGTGAACCCGCCGGTGCACGCCTGGGCCGCCTGGCGTGTCTACAAGATCGACAAGAAGCGGACCGGCAAGGCCGACCGCCGCTTCCTGGAGCGCGTCTTCCAGAAGCTGCTGCTGAACTTCACCTGGTGGGTGAACCGCAAGGACGCCGAGGGGAAGAACATCTTCCAGGGAGGCTTCCTGGGGCTCGACAACATCGGCGTCTTCGACAGGAGCGCCGAGCTCCCGACCGGCGGCCGCCTCGAGCAGTCCGACGGCACCAGCTGGATGGGCATGTATTGCCTGAACATGCTCACCATCGCGCTGGAGCTGGCCTCCGAGAACCCGACCTACGAGGACCTGGCCTCCAAGTTCTTCGAGCACTTCGTCTACATCTGCAGGGCGATGAACAACATCGCCGGCGAGGGGATCGAGCTCTGGAACGCCGAGGACGG